>JAESFJ010000007.1_pt1 | contig 546102 bp, 487 predicted proteins | sample 9266161 | NCBI WGS metagenome assembly JAESFJ01 (sample SAMN14506165, study PRJNA617096) | algae metagenome | isolation source: Calothrix sp. FI2-JRJ7 and co-occurring heterotrophs from granitic desert soil | place: USA: Red Pass Lake area, Fort Irwin, California | collected 2000-06-01 | reverse complement strand
CGTATCAGACCTCTACCGCAACTTCGCAGACTGGCGCAACCGAGCGTCGAATAGTGTCCAGATACCTGCTATGGAGGAGAAATGGCGATGGCGAATACTTCCAGAAGATCGAAGCCAAATAAGACGGTAAGATAAAAAGAAATCTGATCAATTCACTATATCACAGGCGCCTAGTCCCTCCTGCTCCGCCACCGCGCGGCAAATGAGCCGCTTCTTCGTTTTTGATTGACGGCTGCTCACTCGGAGCTTGGCATCGCCGCGGCTTCGACCGCAAGATTGGCGAATGCGGCGCGCAGCCGTGGTGCTGCGAAATCGAGAAGAGCGCGGACCTAGGGTATCGAAGCCCGTCCCGCCGAGGTCAGCAGGTGCACGGGCAGCGGGGGGTGTTGGGCATGGGCGGGCACGATTCGTAGCTGCCTCGCAGCAACTGCTTCGGCGACATGATTGGAAGAGTGCCTGGTAACGCCCACTTCGGCGATTGCGGAGCGGAGCGTGGCTCGCACCGTGTTCGCTGCCAGCCGCAGCTGGAACGACACGGTCCGTGGAACCGACTGTCCTGCCGCCGGCGCAAAGGTCCAGCTGTCCATTCTGAAGTTCGTGAAGGTGATGATCCTGTGGGCGGCAAGATCGCTCGGCTCTTCCAGCGGCGGAGCTGAGACGAGGTATTCAGGCGCGGCGATCACCACCCACCGGATGTCGCCATCGACGCGCGTGGCGATCAGCGAAGATTCCGCAAGCTGCGCCACGCGAAGGGCGATGTCCACGCCCTCCTCGACCAGTGTGACCGGGCGATCGAGCAGCATGAGATGCGCCGACGCCTCGGGATAGAGCTTCAAGAGCTTGTCAAGCACCGGGCGCAGGAGGTCGTCTCCGGCGAGCGGCGGCGCCGAGATGGTCGGCACGCCGCGCGGAACCGCCCGGTCGCCGACCGCCCGACCTTCGGCCTCCTCGAGGTCCGTCAGGATGCGCCGGCAGGCGACGGCGTAGCACTCCCGCTTCGCTCACGCGCAGCGAACGGGTGGTCCGGTGCAGCGGCTCATCCTGCCGACGGCGACCAACCTCGCCCAAGCAGCGGCTGCCGAAGCAAAGGGGGTGCATGCGATCGTTGCGCAGGGCTGGGAAGCCGGCGGGGACCGCGGCCTTTTCAATCCCGATGGGCCCGATCCGAGGCTGAAGGCGCGGGACCTGACGCGCATGCTGGCGCGGCATACAAACCTGCCAGTGATTTCGGCGGGTGGCATCATGGACGGCGCCGGTATTGCCCCCGCTCTGCGCGAAGGCGGCGCAGCTCGGCACGGCCTTCGTCGCTGCCGACGAAAGTCTCGCGAGCCCGCACTACCGCGCAGCCCTGGCAACGGCAGCTCCCGGCAGCACGGTCATGACCCGGACCTTGTCGGTACGCCCGGCGCGCAGCCTTCCGACCCGCTTCACCGCACTGACCGCCAGTGTGGCAGACCGGGACGTGCCCGCCTATCCGCTCGCCTATGATCTCGCGAAGGCGCTGCATGCGGTAGCGAATGCAAAAGGAGAGTGTGGGTTCGGCGCGCAGTGGGCGGGCGAATGAGCCCACCTCGCACGACCGATGCCGGCTGAGAAGCTTATCGACCGCCTCTCGGCCGAGCTCGACACGGCGCGCCGAGCGTTCCGATTTCCGGAAGGCTGGCTCCCGCGGGCACGGCCTACCGGGCGCCGGCCCCGCCTCCAGATAGGCGTTGCAGCAGGCACCCGATCGGAGGCTGTCCTGCCGGAAATCGACGAAAGGAATCTGTCATGTCGAACATAAAGGGCACCGCGCTCGTGACCGGCGCATCCACCGGGATCGGGGCGATCTACGCCGAACGTCTCGCCCGTCAGGGCTATGATCTCATCCTCGTGGCGCGCAATGCGGCGCGTCTTTCGGAACTTGCCGACCAGCTGCACGCCGAGACGGGGCGGAAGGTCGAGACGCTCGTCGCCGACCTCTCGGACCGCGGCGATCTCGCCCGCGTCGAGGGGCGGCTGCGGAGCGACCTCACCATCACGATGCTGGTGAACAATGCCGGCGTCGGGGCAACCGCGCCGCTCCTCCAGTCGGATGCCGATGCCATGAGCGCATTGGTCGCTCTCAATGTCGAGGCGCTGATGCGGCTCTCCTATGCCGCGGCCCCGGGCTTTGCCGCGCGCGGGGAAGGCACGATCGTCAACATCGCCTCGATCGTCGCGATCGCGCCGGAAATCCTCAACGGCGTCTACGGCGCCAGCAAGGCCTTCGTCCTCGCCCTAAGCCAGAGCCTGCGGCACGAACTCGCCGACAGCGGCGTGCGCGTTCAAGTGGTGCTGCCCGGGGCGACCGCGACTAACTTCTGGGCGATATCGGGCACCCCTGTCGAGCACCTGCCACCCGAGATCGTGATCTCCGCCGATCAGCTGGTCGACGCCGCGCTATCCGGGCTCGCGCAGGGCGAGTTCGTCACCATCCCGACCCTTGCGAACATCGAGCAGTGGGACGCCTACGAGGCCGCCCGCCAGGCGATGATCGGCAATCTTTCCACGAACCGCCCGGCCGACCGCTACGGACTCAACTGACCAGCGGCCCGAGACGGGAGAAATATTATGTCCGATACAGTACTCTATACCGGCAGGACCCGCACCACCAGCGGACGGGAGGGCAGCGCACGCAGTTCCGACGGCGCGCTTGACGTCCGGCTCTCCTCGCCCGGCTCGAACCACCCCGGCACCAATCCCGAACAGCTGTTCGCCGCTGGCTGGTCCGCGTGCTTCCTCTCTGCGATCGGCCTCGCTGCCAGCGAACGCAAGCTGCGTCTCGGTCCCGATGCGAGCGTGGATGCCGAGGTCGATCTCGTGAAGGGCGATGAAGGCTATGCGCTCGCCGCCCGGCTGCATGTCAGCCTGCCCGGAATCGAGCGCGAGCTTGCCGCGGGGTTGGTCGAAAGGGCGCACCAGACCTGCCCCTATTCGAAGGCGACTCACGGCAACATCGCTGTGCTGACCACTTTAGCCTGAATGCCTCCGGCTGCCGGCACCCTGGCGGGTGCCGGCACCGCGCGGCTACACTGATAGGAACACGTCATGAGCATCGGGCGCGCGCTCCTGCCCGACCTTGCCAAGCTCGATGCGCTTGGTGCCGGCTCCATGCCCGGCCATCTCGGGATAACTTTCACCGGATCCGGCCCGCACCGGCTCAGCCAGCGGCGGCTTCGTCGATGTCGAAGCGCGCGCTGAGCATGTCGGCCGTACCACGCAGATCTGGTCGTTCCGGATCACGGATGCGGAGGAGCGCCTCGTGTGCATTGGTCGGATCACCATCGCCATCATTCCGTGGGCGGATGCCCGCCCACCGATCTGACCAGCGCCGACGCCTTCACGCTCCAATATGGCCGCTTCGCGAGGGATCAGAATGCCTTCGAGGCGAGCCTTGCCCGGCTAAAGACCCCGGTCGAAGTCATCTGGGGAGCAAGGGACATCTACATCGACTCCGCGATGGGCGAGGAGTTCGCGCGGCGCGCGGGTGTCCCTTTCCGCCTGCTCGGAGGGATCGGGCACTACCCGCAGCTCCAGTACCCCGATCTCGTCGCGCGGGAAATCGCGAGGGCCGGACCCTAGCGACCGCTCCGGCGGGCGAACATTACGCCTGCCTTCACGCTTAATCACTGCTCCACCCCCGGACCAGCCATTCGCCACCACGCATTATCGTGTCCGGCGGAACAAGAGGAGTTTACCCATGATCACGCTACCCACCCGCATCGTGCTTGGCTTTGTTTCCGGCGCCCTCTCCCATCTCATTTTCCAGGGTGCGCTCGGCACGCTCTACTTTCACGCAGGCCTCATTCCCGCTCTGCCCTGGAGCCTGGTCCCCGTGCCTCCGCTCGGCGTGCCCATGGGCGCAAGCCTGGCCTTCTGGGCGGGACTTTGGGGCATCCTCTTCGGAGCGCTTCAGCCGAGGCTCGGAAGCCGACTTGGGCTACTCGGGAGTGCACTAGCCGCAGCGCTCGCTGCGCTTGCCGGCCGCTGGTTCATCGTTCTCCCGCTCAAGGGCCAGCCTATCGCCGAGGGTCTCGATCCCACACTGATGCTCGTCTTCATCGGCTTCCATCTGGCGTTCGGCATCGGCCTTGCGCTCATCTTCTCGGGCTTCTGGAGTGTTCTCGCCAAGCCCTCAACGGCTGGCGAAGCTGAACACAAGATCCGCGCCATGGAAGGGTGACTTTCGCAGGCGCCGACTACCGGCGGCTGCGGGCGCGCATAGAATGATCCGTGCCAAGCCGCCCATGGCGGCCAGCTTGAAAAGAACACAGTCATGAACATCCAAATGAAGCGCCGGATCGCCTTCGCGCTGGTGATGGGCGTCGTCACGACCGGCATCATCTCTTTCACCCTGCTGCTGATCAACCTCGGCTTCGTGCACGGCTTCGCGGCGACCTGGCTGCGTTCCTGGGCGGTGGCCTACGTCATCGTCATCCCGGCGATCCTCGTCATCGGGCCGGTCCTGCAAGCACGGATCGACCGCATCATCACGGGAGCCGAGTGACATGAAACGCATCATCGCAGCCCTGATCGCGGGCGGGGGTCTTGCCGCGAGCGCGATGGTCATGGCCACGCTGACTCCTACTGGCGTGACCCGCACCGACCTGCAAAAACATGACCTGTCGGTCCGGGGGCACGAGGCCGTTCAGGCGCGCATTGACATCGCCCCGGGTGCCGTCGCTCCTTGGCACCGCCACCCGGGCGAAGAGGTCATCTACATTCTCGAGGGCACGCTCGAATACCAGCTGGAGGGCCGCAAGCCTATCACGCTGAAGGCAGGCGATGTCCTCTTCGTGCCGGCTGGCGTCGCACACACCGCTCGCAACCGGACCGGCAGCAACGGCGCCGAACTCGCAACCTATGTGGTCAAGAAGGGCGAGCCTCTGCTCGAGCAAGTGGAAGCACCTGCTGTCGAGGGCGTCCAATGAAGGTGCGGTAGCTGCACGGCTTGTGCCGGCGATCCTAGTGGCCACAAAACTGCCTGTCTGATCGCGCGTTCTTCTGTAGTCTCGCCCAGGCGAACAGTGATCGGACAGCGAGGCATCCTGCGATGGACAGACTTGACGCGATGCGGGTGCTGGTTGCGGTCGTCGACGAGAAGAGCATCTCGGCCGGCGCGCGCCTGCTGCGCGCGCCACTGGCGACAGTCAGCCGGAAAATCTCCGATCTCGAAAAGCATCTCGGCACGTCGCTGCTGGTGCGCACGACCCGGCGCATCGAGCTGACTGACGCGGGCCGCGAATATGTGGATGCTGCTCGCAAGATTCTCGACAGCGTGCAGGAAGCAGAGCTCGTTGCCTCCGGTGAATACCGCGAGCCACGAGGCGAGCTGGTCCTGACCACGCCGGTGAGCCTCGGCCATAGCCACGCCCTGCCGCTGGTGCTCGAGTTTCTGAAGACCTACCCGGAAATCGGCATCAGGCTGCAATTCTCGGATGCAAAGATCAGTCTGCTTGACGAGAACGTGCATGTCGGCCTCAGGGTCGGCGAGTTGACGGACCCGAACCTCATCGCGACCCGTGTGGGCTCGATCCGGCTGGCGACCTTTGCCAGCCCCGCCTATCTCGAGCGCGCCGGTACGCCGCAGCTGCCTGCCGATCTTGCCAGCCATTGCGGCATATCGACCGTCGGGTGGCGCTTCCGATGCGAGGGCAGGTATATCATCGCCCCGCCCCGCCAGCGCCTATCGGTGAACTCGCAGCTTGCCGCGATCGAGGCGGCGCTGGCGGGGATCGGCGTGGCACGCGCCATCCATCAGGACGTGCTTCCCAGGTTCGCAGCCGGAGAACTGATCGAGATCCTCCCGGATTATGCCCTGCCCGAGGTGCCCGTCCACCTCATCTACGCAGAGCAGGGCATCCTGCCCTTGAAGCTTCGCGCGTTCCTGAACTTCATGGCCCCGCGCCTGCGCAGCGCGCTCAAGGTCGGTGGCGAGGGGCCGATCTGACGCGCTGATCCGCGAGGCGCGTCAAAGTGTGCTTGCCGGAGCTGCCGCGTCACGCTCCTGATTCCAGGAAGTTTGCTTTCGGATGTCACCGGCTACTGGAGGTCGGCGAATGCGCCTAGATGCGGACACGCGCATGGCGGCACCCCTGATGGTGCGAACACTCGGGGAAGGTTCCGGTGGACCGCCAGCCTCGGAGCAATTCCTTATGGTCCAGCGTCTCGGAGACGACGTCATCGCACCCGGTGGCATCAAGGCCTTCGGCAGTATGCATGGATACGTGCAGCCAAGCGGTTTGCCTGCCGAACCGGTGGAACTCGCCTAGTGCGCGTCTCGCAGATCAACAACTACGCAGGTCCACGGCCCGGTTCCGTACCGCCCCTGCGGTGGCGTTGTAGTCCTCGATCCGGTGCCCGCTCACGGACAGTGACGATGCGTCGAGGAAGTCGGTGCGGAAGTAGCCCGGTTCAACCACGGTCACCGCGATGCCGAGCGGGGCGAGTTCGGCATGCAGCGCCTCGGACAGGCCCTCGACCGCGAACTTGGTCGAGGAATAGACCCCGAAGCCTGCCGTGCCGCGGTAGCCGCCGATCGGCGAGATGTTGATAATCCGTTCCGAGCGCTGGGCGCGCGTCACGGGCAGCACGGCGCGGGTGACGTTGAGCAGTCCAAAGACGTTGGTGCGGTAAGACTGCTCGACATCCTCCGCGCACGCCTGCTCGACGGCGCCCAGCAGACCGAAACCCGCGTTATTGAGGAGGACGTCAATCCGCCCGAACTGCTCGGTCGCGGCATTGACGGCAGCCTGCGACTGAACCTCGTCGGTCACGTCCGGCGCGGCGGCGAGGAGGTTCGAGTGATCGCCAAGCGCGTCACGCACCGCCTCGATGCGGCGTGCCGTGGCAACGACATTCGCGCCCTGCTCGAGCGTCAGACGCGCAACGCGAAGACCAAAGCCCCACGATGCGCCAGTGATGAACCAGGGCTTGCTCATGATGCGTCTCCTTCTGCCTGAGCATGGGGAAGCATCTAGGCGGACGTGCTCTGACCTGCCGTTCGCTGGTTTCGCTGATTGTCCCGATCTTGCGGCAGCGATGCGCTGGCGGGGCTCGCTATCCTTCAACGGCCTGCTTTAACGCCGCGCCGAGCTCCGCTTCATCGGCAGGCTTTGACAGGATCGGTGCCTGGAGGTCTGGGGCGATCTGCTGGACGGGATCGGGGTAACCGGTGCAGTAAATGAAGGGAATGCCCAGCCCGCGAAGAGCTTGCGCCACCGGAGCGCTGCTCGTCCCCGAAAGGTTGACGTCGAGGATGGCAACGTCCGGGCCTCCCTCACCGATCAGGCTGAGCGCCGATTCGACGTTGTTCGCCGGTCCGATCGCCTCGCACCCGAGCTTTTCGACCATCTCTTTCATCGTCAGCGCAAGCAGCACTTCGTCGTCGAGGATCAGGACCCGCTTGTCGTTCAATTCCCCCTCGCGAGGGCGGCGCGCGATCCCCGGGCGGAGTTCTGCTGCCTGAGATGCTGGCCGCTCATCGGCGATGGTGTGGCCCTTCAGAGGAAAATCAATGGTGCAGGTGAGGCCGGAAGGGGCCCAGTCGCAGTCGATCGCTCCGTCCAGCTGATGCTGGATCGCGCCGCGTATGGCGGTCGAGCCAAATCCCTGGCGTTCCGGCGCGGAGACGGGCGGTCCGTTCGCCTCCGTCCAGGCAAGGCTGAGGTGTGTCTGGCCGCCGCGCTCCGCCAGCTGCCACGAAACCGTCAGGCCACCCGCCTCCACGGACAATGCGCCGTGCCGCACCGCGTTGACGGCAAGCTCGTGCAGGATCATCGCCAGAGCCTGCGATGCATTCGGCTCGAGGGTGACCGAAGGCCCGGATATGTTGATCCGATCTTCTCCGCCAAGTGCGAAGGGCGCCAGTTCCTCCTTCACCAGCGTCGCAAGGTTGGCACCCTCCCAGCGGTTCGCGGCGAGCAGGCTGTGGGCACGTGCCAGCGCCCTGAGGCGTCCCTCGAGTGCCGATCGGAACGTTTCGACGTCCTCCGACTTTGTCAGGCGGACGATCGACTGGACGACAGCCAGCAGGTTCTTGGCGCGATGGTCGACCTCGTCGGCAAGGAAGCGCAGCCGCATCTCGGCCTTGCGCCGCTCGGTCATGTCGAGCGACATTCCCACGAGGCCTTCGGGGTGTCCCTCGACATTCCCGAAAGGCGTCTTGATCGAGATCCAGTGCGTCAGGCGCCCGTCGGGAAGGATGAGATCTTCCTCGACCTGCTGCGACACGCCTTCGCTAAGGACGGACCGATCATGCGCCATGATGGCGCGCGCGTGTTCCTCGTCGCGCAGGAATTCCAGATCGGTCTTGCCCAGATACTCATCGGGAGAACGGCCCACGGCTTCAGCGAAGCCCGGATTGCCCAGCAAGATGCGTCCCTCGGCATCCTTGGCATAGGCTGCGCCGGGCAGGCTGGCGAAGAAGGTTTCGAGCAAGGCATGGGCGCGGCTGTGCTCGCTCGCCATGGTCCGGGACGAGGTCGCATCGTAATTGATGCCCACCAGGCGAGATGGCCTGCCATGCGCGTCGCGAAACAGCTCCGCACGGCCCGCCAGCCAGATAGTTTCGCCATCCTCGCGCTTGAAGCGGAACTGGACATCGAGCTTCGCTTGTCCGGAACGAGCGGCCTCTAAGGCTGCGGTTGCATACTTGCGATCGGCCGGTTCGATGCGTTCGATGAAGGCGTCGATCGAAGGGGGCAGGTCTCGGTGGATGCCGGTAACCTCGAAGAACATCGGCGACCACCAGAGATCGCCGGACTTGAGATCGAGTTCCCAGATTCCGATCCGCCCGACGTCCTGCGCCAGGCTCAGGCGCAATTCGCTCTGGCGGAGGCGGGTGTGGGCCGATCGCAACAGATGCGCGATGAGCACGATCGATCCGCTGGTGACCACAAACAGGCCGAAGTTGACAAAGCCGTAGCCTGACGCGGCGAGCAGTCCGATCGGTTTAAGCCACAAGAGGCTCGCGGCGAGGGTGCATAAGCACAGCGAGAGCAGGCCCGGACCCAAGCCGCCAAACAAGGTGCAAAGGAGCACTGCCGGGTAGAAGAGTGCGAAAGGAACGATCCCTTCGCCGAGCACATCGAGCCAGCGGCGCAGCCCGATCGCACTCGCGGTGATTGCCAAGGCCATCGCATAGCCGAGCCAGACAGGCGGTTCCCGCAGGTTATCGCGCGTCTCGGTCCTGCCGCCATAGCTGTCCGCGTCATCGGCGGACGAACTGCTGGCAGAAAGCTCGCTGTCCAACGGTGCAGTGCGGTTAGGTGCCAATTCAGGACCTGCTGGTTCGAGATGCGAGTCGCTGTCAAGCACTCCTTGCGCGTCCGGTACGAGACGCGCGAACCTCTTTTGACACAAAGGATATCGAGGCTCTAATGCAGGTTAGCTTTCCCACTTCCGCTTTGGACTTGTGTCTCGCGCTCCCCGATCCGCACTTGTAAATCCTACTTCTGTGTGTTTAGCCTCGGTCAGAAAAGTCGCCAAGATTCTTTGTGAAGTCAGAAAGATACATTACCGACGCCCCTCTTGCGTTCAGGCCTCGGCATCACTCTGCGATCTCTCAATCAACAAAAATATAGCCCATGACCACTGCGCCGGTGCAGCTAAGGCATGTGTCAAGGATCATCGCTATGGAGCATCATGCATCCGATTACGGCGGATACATGCCGCACGGCATGTGCCTGCTCTGGGAACCGTGGCTGGTCCTCCTTTGGGCGGGATCCGATCTGCTGATCTTCCTGTCCTACACTGCCATCCCGATCGCGCTGTTCATGGTGATCAGCAAGCGCACGGAGGTTCCGCAGCCCGCTCTGGTGGGCCTGTTCGGAGCATTCATCCTGCTTTGCGGCATCACCCATCTGTTCATGATCGTGACCTTGTGGGTGCCGATCTATCCCTTCGTGGGATGGATCAAGCTCGCCACCGGGCTCGTTTCGATGGCGACGGCGATCATGCTGTTCCGGCTGGTGCCGGACATCATCCGGCTGCCCTCCCCGGCTGCACTCGAACTCGCCAACCGCGGCTTGCAGGCAGAAATCGCCGCACACAAGATGACGCTGGCCTCCCTCGACCAGCAGGTGAAGGAGCGCACAGCAGAGCTCCAGCAGGCAACCGCTGCGCTCGCGGTTCATGCCCGCGAGGCGGCGCATCGCAGCAGCAATCTCTTGTCGGTGGTGCACACGCTGGCGCTCCAGTCGGCCAAGGGAGCCGAGAAGGCGAGCGATTTCCTGCCCACCTTCCTCGGCCGGGTGCGCGCCCTTGCGGATGCGACACGCTCCATCGCCGATGAGGATCATTCGCGAGCGCAGGTCAGGAAAGTCGTGGAGGCCGGCCTCGCCTTGCTGACGAACACCTATGGCGATCGAGTCAGCTATTCGGGCCCTCCGCTCGTGGTGAGTCCGACGGCGGCCCAATATCTCAGCCTCGCGCTTCACGAGCTTGGGACCAACACGCACAAGTACGGCCTCGGGGCTTCCGATCACGTTCGGCTGGAGGTCATCTGGGCCATCAACGACGCGAACTTCGAGTTCTTTTGGCGCGAACACGGCGGCGAGGCGGCTCCGGATGCAGACGTGCGTGGTGAGGGCTTTGGCACGGTCTTGCTGACCAACATCGTTCCAGCTGCACTGGGCGGCACGGCAGAGCGCAGGTTCGAAAGCGGGGAACTGATCTACCGTCTTGAGGTGCCGCTGAGAGCAATCGGTGACAGCGGCACGCCGGATCGCGCTGCCCTCGCCGATCAGATCATCGACACGAACTTCAGGGCGTAGCGGTTTCGTCCGAACGACAAGCACCGGTTCGTCCGGAAGGCCACTCGCTGCCAAAGAACGGACGTCCGGTGCAAGCACATGACTCAGGCAGGCGGCGTTGTCGTCGCGCTCGCCACCGCCTCGATCGCTGCGAGGTGGCGGGCGACGGCTTCGGGCGGCAGGAACGATCCGGCGAAGCTGTTGCGCGCCAGCGTGACGATGTCCGCGCTCGAAAGGCCGCGTGCGGTGGCGACGGCGCGGTAGTTGTCGGCGATGTAGCCGCCGAAATAGGCCGGATCATCGGAGTTGACCGTCGCCTTGAGCCCTGCCGCCAGCATCCGGTCGAGCGGATGGTCGGCGAGATCGTCCACCACGCACAGCTTGAGGTTGGAAAGCGGGCACACCGTCAGTGTCATTGCCTCGTCCGCCAGCCGCGCGACCAGCGCCGGGTCCTCGAGCGCGCGGTTGCCGTGGTCGATCCTGTCGACGCCGAGGAGGTCGAGCGCCTCGTGGACATAGGCGGGCGGGCCTTCCTCGCCGGCATGGGCGACGAGCTTCAGCCCCTTTGCGCGGGCGGCGGCAAAGACGCGGGCGAACTTGGACGGGGGATGGCCGACCTCGCTCGAATCGAGGCCGACGGCGGCGATGCGGCCAAGCCACGGATCGGCCATTTGGAGGGTGGCGAAGGCTGCCTCTTCGGAAAGATGGCGCAGGAAGGACATGATGAGCGCGCTGGTGATGCCGTGCTTTGCCTCAGCCTCCTCCATGGCCGCGAGCAGCCCGCCGATCACGGTATCGAAGGCGATCCCGCGGTCGGTGTGGGTCTGGGGGTCGAACATGATCTCGGCATGGACCACTCCGTCGGCGGCGACCCGGTCGAAATAGGCCATCGCGAGGTCGCGGAAATCGGCCTCGGTCACCAGCACGCTCGCCCCGGCATAGTAAATGTCGAGGAAATCCTGGAGGTTGGAGAAAGCATATGCGGCGCGCACGTCTTCGACGCTGGCGTAGGGGATGGCGATCCCGTTGCGATCGGCGAGCGCGAACATCAATTCGGGTTCGAGACTGCCCTCGATATGGAGGTGCAGTTCGGCCTTGGGAAGGCGGGTGATCAGCGTGTCGAGATCGGTCATGAGGGGGTCTTTCCATGGTCCCTGTCCCAGGCGCAGGCGCCCATGACGTAAGTGCGGCGGATCGCGCGGTCGTCGCCCAGCACCTGAAGCGCGAACAGGCGGTCGGTGAGGCTCGCTCCGGCGGTGCGGCGGGCGAGCAGCGGGGTGGCGGCCTCGTCGAGGACGACGAAATCGGCCTCCTGCCCTTCGGCGAGCATCCCCACCTCGTGGTCGATATGCAGCACCCGTGCCGCGCCACCGGTGGCGAGCCACAGGGCGCGCAGCGGGTCGAGCCGGTGGCCCTTGAGCACCGCCACCTGGTAGGCGACCCCGGCGTTGTGAAGCAGCGAAAGCGAGGTGCCCGCGCCGATGTCCGAGCCGAGCCCGATCCTGAGGCCATGCCGCTCGGCTTGGGCGAAGTCGAACAGGCCTGAACCGAGGAACAGGTTCGAGCACGGGCACACCGCCACGCCGGCCCCCGCCTCGGCGAGCCGGGCGCAGGAGCGGTCAGGCAAGTGGACGCCGTGGGCGAAGACCGACCGCTCGGTGACCAACGCAAAACGATCATAGGCGTCGAGATAGTCCGCGCTGTCGGGGAAGCGCTCGGCGACGGCGGCGATTTCGCGCAGGTCTTCGGACAGGTGGGTGTGGAGCAGCACGCTGGGGTGTTCGGCCAGCAGTCGCCCGGCGCCTTCGAGCTGCGCGTCGCTGGAGGTGAGGGCAAAGCGCGGGGTGATGGCATAGCCGAGCCGCCCGCGCCCGTGCCAGCGGCGGATCAGCGCCACGCTTTCGGCAAGGCCCTCTTCGGGTGTGTCGCGTAGGCCCTCGGGGCCGAGGTCCATCAGCACCTTGCCGCAGATCATCCTCAGCCCCCGCGCTTCGGCGGCGGCGAAGAAGGCGTCGACCGAGGCCGCGTGGACTGTGCCGAACACCAGCGCACTGGTGGTCCCGTTGCGCAGGAGCTCGACGAGAAAAGCCTCGGCCACCGCGGCGGCGTGGGCAGGGTCGGCGAAGGCCTTTTCGGCGGGGAAGATGTGGCGCTCCAGCCAGTCGAGCAGATGTTCGCCATGGCTGGCGATGCGGTCGAACTGGGGATAGTGGACATGCGCGTCGACGAAGCCGGGGACGATCAGGCCGCGCAGGTGCGCGATGTCGAGGCCGGGGAAGCGGGGAGCGAGTTCGGTGTAGGCGCCGCGGGCGAGGATGCGCCCGTCCTCGACCACCAGCAGCCCGTCGGGATCGTGGCGCAGCGCATCGGGCGCCGCGGCCGGATCGTGAGCGAGGCTGAGGAGCTCGCCGCGAAAGCCCCGCCGGCTCATGCCGCCACCTGTGCGGCGGGCGCGGCGGCGCGGGGGAGCTGGAGCAGCTGGGCGAGCAGCGCCACCGCGATCACGTCGGGTTCCTTGCCGGTCACGCCGGGTAGCCCGATCGGGCAGGTGAGCCGCGCTCGTGCCGCCGCCGGCACCCCGTCGCGCTCGAGCCGCGAGAGGAACCGCGCGCGCTTGGTCGCCGAGCCGATCAGCCCGGTGAAGGCGAGCGGCGGGCGCGACAGGGCCGCCAGCGTCAGCCGATAGTCGAGCCCGTGGTCGTGGGTGAGGATCACCAGAGCGGCATCATCGGGTGCCTCGGCGATGCAGGCGGGAAGCGCGCTTTCCGGGAGCACGGTGACGCCCTCGATGGTCTCGAAGACCGGGCGCGTGTCGAACCAGGCGAGCCGCAGCGGCAGGCCGTTCGCGTGACGTGCGATCGCCTGCCCGACGTGCCCGGCGCCAAACAGGTAGAGCGGGCGGCGAGGAGGCCCGAGCGGTTCGTTGAGCCGCTGGCCCTCGCGTGGACGGTCACCCCGCGAGGAGATCGGCACGGGAGGCCCATCGCTGACGTGCCGCACCAGCCCACCGGGGCGGAGGTCGGTGACGAGCACGCGCCCCTCGCCTGCGTCGGACAGCCATCCGAGCGCCTTTGGGTCGACATGCTCGACCAGCAGCCGTACCCGCCCGCCACAGCACTGACCGAGCAGCGGGCCGAGCGGATAGTCCTGCACCCGCCACGTCCCCGGCGGATGACCGAGCACCGCGCGCGCCTGTTCGATGGCGCGATGTTCGAGCATCCCGCCGCCGATGGTGCCGTATTCTCCGGTCGCCGTCACCAGCATCCGCGTGCCCGCCCCGCGCGGTGCGGAGCCTTCGGTGGCGAGCACGCTCACCATCGCCACCGGTCCGGCGGCGGGGAGGGTGCGCAGAAGGTCGCGCCAGTCGCTCATGCCTCAGCCTCCGCGCCGGCGCGGTGCGCGGCGATGGCGCGCAGCACCGCTTCGGGCGTCGCGGGCGCATCGAGCGGCGGAAGCTCGCATCTGTCGGGGTTGGTCGCCGCCACCGCCTGCACGATCGCCCCGAAAACCGCATTCGCCAGCATGAAGGGCGGCTCGCCCACGGCCTTTGAACGGTGGATGGTGGGCTTGAGGTTCTCCCCGTCCCACAGGTCGATCACGAAATCGCGCGGGCGGTCGGCGGCGGTCGGGATCTTGTAGGTCGCGGGCGAGTGGGTGAGGAGGCGGCCCTTGTCGTCCCACGCCACCACCTCGGTGGTCAGCCAGCCCTGCCCCTGGATGAACCCGCCCTCGATCTGCCCGCGGTCGATCGCCGGGTTCAAGGAGCGCCCGACATCGTGCAGGATGTGTGCCGACAGCACCCGGTGCTCGCCCGTCAGCGTGTCGACCACCGCCTCGCACACCGCCGCGCCATAGGCGAAATAGTAGAACGGGCGGCCCTGGTGGCGGGCGCGGTCGTAGGCGATCTCGGGGGTGGCGTAGAAGCCCGTGGAGGAGAGCGAGACGCGCCCCATCCACGCCTTTCGCGCCGCCTCGGCGAAGGTCAGCGTAACGTCGCCCGCCACGATGCCTTCCGAGGTGAAGCGCACCTCGCCCGGCTCGCAGCCGAAGGTGCGGGCGAGGAAGGCCGCGATGCGCTCGCGGATCGCTTCGGCGGCGCGGTGGGCGGCCATGCCGTTGAGGTCCGCGCCGGACGAAGCGGCGGTGGCCGAGGTGTTGGGCACCTTGTCGGTGCGCGTCGCCGTGATCCGCACCGCCTCGGTAGGCACGGCGAAGACATCGGCGACGATCCGGGCGATCTTGATATGTAGCCCTTGGCCCATCTCGGTGCCGCCGTGGTTCACCTGGATCGACCCGTCGGTGTAGACATGCACCAGCGCCCCGGCCTGGTTGAGATGCGTGGTGGTGAAGCTGATCCCGAACTTGACCGGGGTGAGCGCGATGCCCTTCTTGAGCACCGGGCTCTGCGCGTTGAAGGCGGCGATAGCGGTGCGGCGCTCGTCATAGCGGGAGGTTTCGCGCAGCCGCGCGATCAGTTGCGGGGCGATGTTGTCCTCGACCCGCATGCCATAGGGCGTCACGTCGCGTCCCGGGCCATAGAGGTTGCGGAGCCGTACCTCGAGCGGATCGAGGCCCAGCCGGGCAGCGACATGATCGCACACCCGCTCGATCGCCAGCATTCCCTGAGGGCCGCCGAAGCCGCGGAAGGCGGTCGCCGAGACGGTGTTGGTCTTGAGCCTTTGCGAGACGATCTCGACGTCGGGGAGGAAATAGCAATTGTCCGAATGGAACATCGCCCGGTCGCTGATCGCGGGCGATAAATCCATCGTCGCCCCGCAGCGCGCCGCGAGCCGCAGCTTCAGCGCCAGCAGTCGTCCATTCGCATCGTGGCCGACCTCATAGTCCACTTCGAAATCGTGCCGCTTGCCGGTGATGGTCATGTCGTCGTCGCGGTCGCAGCGCAGCTTGGCCGGGCGGCCGGTCAAGTGCGCGACCAGCGCCGCGCCGGCGGCGAACAGCGCGGCCTGGGTCTCCTTGCCGCCGAACGCCCCGCCCATGCGCCGCACCTCCACCGTCACGTCGGCATCGGGGCGGGCGAGGAGGTGGGCGACGAGGTGCTGCACCTCGGTTGGGTGCTGGGTCGATGAGACAATATGGACCTGCCCGTCCTCGCCGGGGCGGGCGTGGGCGACCTGGCCTTCGAGGTAGAAGTGATCCTGCGCTCCGATCGCCAGTCGCCCGGACAGGCGCTGGGGCGCGGCGGCGAGCGCGGTCTCGGCATCGCCCCGTGCCATGCGCTGGTCGGGCTCGATCCGGGAATCCGCCGCACGCGCATCCTCGACCGTCAGCACCGCGGGGAGCGGCTCGTAGGTGACCCGCGCCAGCCGCGCCGCCTTGCGCGCCGCCTGGCGGGTGGTGGCCGCGACCAGGAACAGCGGCTGGCCGTGGCTGATAACCTCGCCATCGGCGAGCAGCCGATCGTCATGCGCGACCGGGCCGACATTGTTCTCGCCCGGGATGTCGGCGGCGGTGAACACCGCGACCACGCCGGGATGCGCGCGCACCGCATCGAGGTCCATGGCAAGGATGCGCGCATGCGCCTCGGTGGAAAGGCCGAAGGCGCAATGGAGCATGTCCTTGGGCTCGGGCTCGTCGTCAACATAGCGGGCGAGACCGGCGACATGGAGGTGCGCGCTGTCGTGCGGCAGCGAGGGCTTCGCCGCGGCGGGCCAGAGGGGATCGGCATCGGCCATGCTCACGCCTCCACTTCCAGCACTGAGACGGGGGTGCCCTGCGTGCGGTGCCACAACCGCCACAGCAGCGCAGCCGCCGCCTCGAGCCGGTAGGCGGCACTGCCGCGCACATCGCTGAGGGGCGTGTAGTCCTGCGCGAGCGCCGCGGCGGCGGCGGCGATGGTCGCCTCGGTGAAGGGCTGTCCGGTCAGCGCCGCCTCGCAAGCAGGGGCGCGGCGGGGGGTACCGGCCATCCCGCCGAAGGCGATGCGGGCGGCGGCGATGCGGCCTTTCTCGATGCGCAAGGCGAAGGCGCCGAGCACGGCGGAAATGTCGCTGTCGAACCGGCGCGAAAGTTTCGAGACGTGCACCAGCGTGTCGGATGCGGGGCGGGGGACGAAGACGCTTTCGACGAATTCGCCGGGCCGCCTGTCCTGCTTGCCGTAGTCGAGGAAGTAGTCCTCGAGCGGCAGGGTCCGCCGCCCCGCGGCCGAGCGCAAGGTCAGTTCGGCGCCGAGCGCGATCAGCGCCGGCGGGCCGTCGCCGATGGGGGAGCCGTTGGCGATGTTGCCGCAGACCGTGGCGGAGCTGCGCACCTGTAGACCGCCGATCCGCCGGACCAGTTCGCCCAAGTCCGGGTGCAGCCGGGCGAGCGCCCCGTGCGCCTCGGCATAGCGGACCCCGGCGCCGAGGGTGAGGCCTTCGGGCGTCTCCTCGATGGCGCGCAGGTCGGCAACGTCGCCGATGAAGACGACCGTGTCGAGCTCGCGAAGGCCTTTCGTGACCCACAGGCCGACATCGGTCGCCCCGGCGACGATCCGCGCCTCAGGGTGCGCGGCAAGGATCGCCGCCATCCGCTCGGATGAACGCGGGGCAAACCAGCGGCGCGCGCCGAAACTGCCTTCTGCCTCGCCCGCGATCCCCGCCAGCGCCTCGGCCAGCGCGGCATCGTCGCGCGGGGCGGGCGCGGCCGCCTCGCCCGCGGCGAGGATCGGGCCGTAGCCGGTGCAGCGGCACAGGTTGCCCGCGATCACGTCGGCGACCGGCAGCTCGCTCCCGAGCGCGCCGATCGCGCGGCCGTGGAGCGACATCACGAACCCCGGGGTGCAGAACCCGCATTGTGAGCTGCCGTTCGCCGCCATCACCGCCTGCAAGGGAGTGAGGCTACCCGCGGGCGCGAGGCTCTCGACCGTCAGCAGCGCCTTGCCGTGGAGCATCGGCAAGAAGGCGATGCAGGCATTGACCGCGCGCCAGGCGACCCGGTTGTCGGCGAGCTCGCCCACCAGCACGGTGCATGCTCCGCAATCGCCCTCGGCGCAGCCCTCCTTGGTGCCGGTGCGGCGCAGTTGCTCGCGCAGGTGATCGAGCAGGGTCGCAGTGGGATCGCACTCGTCGATCTCGACCACCACGCCATCGAGGATGAAACGCACCGTCATGGCTCAGCTCCCCCGATAGGTCGAAAAGGCGAAGGGGGAGACGAGCAGGGGCACGTGGTAGTGCCCCTCGCCCGCCACCCCGAAATGGATCGGCACCTTGCCAAGGAACGGCGGATCGGGGAGCGCGACGCCCGCGGCGGCGAAATAGTCGGCCACCGCGAAGACCAGCGCGTAGCAGCCCGGGGCAAGTTCGGGCATCCCCGGGCAGCGCCCGTCGGCATTGGTGGTGCCGGCGAACAGCACCGCTCCGCCTGCATCCTCCAGCCGCAGCGCGAGGCCGGCGGCGGGGCAGCCATGCATGGTGTCGAGCACATGGGTCGAGAGCGTCGTCATTCGGGGGCTCCTGCGTCGATCCAGCGGCCGATGGCGGCGCGTTCGGCAGCGGTCATGCCGGTGGTATTGCCGATCGGCATGATCTGGCTGTCGACCGCGACCTTCCAGACCCGCGCCGCCGCCGCCCGCGCCTGCGCGGGATTGTCGAGGATCACACCGAGCGGCGGTTCGGTAAAGCCCTCCGCGGTCGGCCGGGCGGCGTGGCACGACGTGCAGTGCGCGGCGAAGATCGGCTGGACGCTTGCCCAGGTAGCCGGCTCGGCCGCGGCGACTGGTTCCGCGTCGGGCGCGGCGGGCAGCGTAGCCGGCTCGGCCGCGACATAGGTCACGCTCGCCAGCGCCAGCACCCCCGCGACCACAATGGCTCCGCCCAGCGGCGCGCCGCGGTGGCGCAGGTTGAACACGTGGCGCACCGCCACCCCGGTCAGCCCAAGGAGCGCCAGCACCAGCCAGGGCCGGCCTGCGCCGTAGGTCATCGGGTAGTGGTGGCTGATCATGATGAACAGGACCGGAAGGGTCATGTAGTTGTTGTGGAGCGAGCGCTGCTTGCCGGCCTTGCCCAGCGCCGGATCGGGCACCTCGCCCCGGATCAGCGCGGCGACCGCCTTGCGCTGCTTGGGAATGATGACCATGAACACGTTCGCCGCCATCGCCGTGCCGATCATCGCGCCGACATGAAGATAGGCCCCACGCGAATTGAGCACGCTGTCGAGCAGCCAGCCCGCCAGCACCAGCGCGGCGAACCACGCCGCCCCCAGCACCCGGTTGTCCCGCCCCAATGGCGAGCGGCAGAGCCCATCATAGACCAGCCAGCCGATCACCAGCGCCGCCGCTCCGATCCCGATCGCCGTGGCTTGCGAAAGGTCCGCCTTGGCGGGGTCGATCATGTAGCTATCCGCGCCCACCCAGTAGACCAGCACCAGTAGAGCGAAGCCGGTGAGCCAGGTGGTGTAGGCTTCCCATTTGAACCAGTGCAAATCCGCCGGCATCGCCTTAGGGGCGACCGCGTATTTCTGCTTGTGATAGAAGCCCCCGCCATGGACCGACCACACCTCGCCCGTCGCCTCGCCTTCGCGCGGTGGGGTCAGGTGGTGGTCTAGCCAGATGAAGTAGAAGGACGAGCCGATCCAGGCGATGCCCGCGGTCAGGTGAAACCAGCGGATCGTAAGGTTGAGCCACTCGGCCCAGTCGATGGCTGCAAAGAGGGTCATTGCGCGTCCTCGAGCCTGAGGCGCACGATCTTGCCGATCTCCGCCAGAGCGGTGGCGATCTCGGTGTCGCGGGCATTGCGGAGGCGCGCCTCCATTGCGGCGAGAATGCCGGCCTTGTCGGTCAGCCGCACGCAGATGATGAAAGGAAATTCGAAACGCTCCCGATAGGCGGCGTTCAGTTGCTGGAAGCGGGCAAATTCTGCCTCGGTCAGCCGGTCGAGCCCGGCGCTGGCCTGCTCGGCTGCCGAGGCGGCGGTGAGGGTGCGGTCGATCGCTGCTTTACCGGCGAGTTCGGGGTGGGCGCGGATCAGCGCGAGTTGCTCCTCGGGCGTTGCGGCGTGCACCACTGCCATCAGGTCGGCATGGCGATTGCCACTCGAAGGCAGCGCGTCGGCGCGCGCCTCGACCCAGGGGCTGTGTTCGAAGAGCGCGGTCACGAGGTCGTCCCCTCGAGGCTGACATGCGCCGAGACCACCTTCCAGCCATCGGCGAACCTGACCCACGCCTGGCTCTGCCGCCCGCGCCGGTCCGATCCCTCGCGAAAGAACTCGGCATCGGCCGTGGCGAAGCTGTCGCCATAGACGGTGATGCTGACCCGTCCGAGCCGGCGCTGGGGCGAGCCGCCGCGGCCCTTGCGGAATCCGCGGATTTCTTCAATTCCCCACAGCACCTCGCCCACGCCGAAGCGGTTGGTGGTGGGGGCATCGTGGAACAGCGCATCCATCGCGGGCAGGTCGTCCGCCATCAGCGCGCGCTCGTATTCATGGAAGGCGGCGGTGACTTCGGCCAGCGGCGCTGGGTCGTCGATGGTCATGCGGGCGCTCCGGTGTGGGGGTGCTGGATGGCCCAGTGGCGGGCGATGTCGATCCGCCGGGCGATCCATGCATCGCCGCTTTCGAGCACATGGTCGAGAAAGCGCGCCACGGCGCGGGTCCGGCCGGGCCGCCCGGCGATTCGCCCGTGGAGGCCGACCGACATCATCCGCCCGCCCTCTTCGCGCAACTGGTCGAAGGTGTCGCGCAGGTAGCGGAAGAACTGCTCGCCTTCGGTGAAGCCGTTCAATGCCACCATCTTCATGTCGTTGGCATCGAGCGAATAGGGCACGATCAGCTGCGCGCGCCCGTGGCGGGTGTCCCAATAGGGCAGGTCGTCGGCGTAGCTGTCGGCATCGTAGAGAAAGCCGCCTTCCTCCGCGACCAGACGGGCGGTGTTGGGCGAGGTGCGGCCCTGGTACCAGCCGAGCGGGCGGGAGCCGGTGAGGCGCGTGTGGACGTCGATGGCGCGGGTGATGTGCTCGCGCTCCACTGCCTCGGGGACGTATTGGTAGTCGATCCAGCGCCAGCCGTGACTGGCGATTTCCCAGTCCGCCGCCAGCATCGCCTCGACCGCAGCCGGATTCGCCTCCATCGCCGCGGCGACGCCGAACACGGTGACGGGGACGCCGCGCTCGGCGAACAGGCGGTGGAGCCGCCAGAACCCGGAGCGGCTGCCATATTCGTAGAGGCTCTCCATCGCCATCGCCCGGGCCGGGTGGCTGGCGGCGCCGACCATGTCGGAGAGGAACGCCTCGGACCCGGCATCGCCGTTGAGGAGCGTGTTTTCCGCGCCCTCCTCATAATTGATCACGAACTGCACCGCGACGCACGCGCCACCCGGCCAGTTCGCCGCGGGCGGCGTCGCGCCGTAGCCGACGAGGTCGCGCGCGCCGCTCATGCCTCTGCCCACGCCGCCTGCGCCGCCGGCACGGCCGCGCCCGGCGGCAGCTTGTGGCCCGATGCGGCAAGGCATGCCTCGAGCGCGGCGAGGGTCAGCAGCACCTTGTGCTTCATGGCGTTGTAGCCCATCGCGCCGAGCCGCCAGATCCGCCCCTGCAACGGACCGAAGGCGGTGCCGATCTCGATCTCGAACTCCTCGCGCATCATGCTGCGGATCGCCTCGCCGTCGACGCCTTCGGGGATCAAGACGCCCGTGACGTTGGTCATGCGGTGGGCATCATCGCCGAACACCACGAGGCCCATCGCGCGAACGCCCGCCGTCATCGCCGCGCCGGCCTTGCGGTGGCGGGCAAAGCGCGTCTCCAGCCCCTCGGCGAGCGCCACCCGGGCGCATTCGCGCGCGGCATAAAGCATCGAGGTCGCCTCGGTGTGGTGGTTGAGACGCTTGTCCGACCAGTAGTCCATAATCATCGCGAGATCGAAATAGTTGGACGGGATGCGTGGGCCGGCGCCATCGGCGATGTCGGCGCGGCGGATGCCCTGTTCGACATGGCGGCGCGCGAAGATCCGTTCGGCGGCGCGATCCGACACGGTGATCGGCGCCGAGCCGGATGGCCCGCCGAGGCACTTCTGGAGGCCCGCGGTGACAATATCCGCCCCCCAACGGTCGGCGGCGATCTCCATGCCGCCGAGCGTCGCGCAGGCATCGACGTAGAGATAGGCGCCTGCGGCGCGGCACAGTTCCCCAACGCCTTCGAGCGGCTGGGCCATCGTGGTCGAGGTGTCGCCGTGGACCGTGGCGACGACCTTGGGCCCGTGGCGCGCGATGGCCTCTGCTATGGCTTCGAGCGGCACGACCTCGCCCCAAGGCGCGCTGACCTGTTCGATCCGGGCGCCGAGGCGCGTGAGGATTTCGGTCAGGAGCAGGCCGAAGCGACCGAAATTGACCACGAGCACTGTGTCGCCCGGCTCGACCAGGCTAACCAGCGAAGCTTCGATTGCGGCGCGCGCTGTGCCGTCGATGAGGAACGTCCACTGGTTCTCAGTCCCGAACACCGGGCGATAGAGGGCCATCACCTGGTTCATGAAACCGGTCATTTCGGGATCGAACTGGCCGAGCAGGTCCGCGCCCATCGCCCGCAGCACGCGCGGGTGGGCGTTGACCGGCCCCGGCCCCATCAGCAATCGCTGGGGGGGATCGATGTCGCCGAAGAAGGTGGGATCGAGCGGGTTCAAGACGTGGCTCCCAATCGCTGGATGAAGCCGGACATGACCTGCAACGCAGCCTCGGCATCGGCAGGTTCGACATGTTCGGCAGGGTTGTGACTCACCCCGCCCCGGCAGCGGATGAACAGCATCGCCGTGGGGCAGAGCGCGGCAAGGATCATGGCATCGTGCCCTGCGCCAGACACGAGGCGGAAGGGGCGGTGCCCGGCGGCGGCGGTGGCGGCGTCGAGGAGGTGCAACAGCGCCGGGTCGCAGGGGGCGGGCGGAAGGTCATGGACGGGGCGGGCGGCGAAAGCGAGGCCGCGCCTTTCTGCGATGGCATGGCAGCGGGATAGGATCGCCTCGGCGGCGGCGTCGCGGGTGGCGGCGAGGCCCGCGCGCACGTCGAGCGTGAAACCGGCGCGCCCGGAGATGACATTGGCCGCGCCGGGCGCTGCCTCGATCACGCCCACGGTGGCGACGAGATCGGCAGGCCCCGCGCGCGCCACATCTTCCGCTGCGAGCACCATTTCGGCCAGTCCCGCGACCGCATCTCGTCTGAGCGCCATCGCGGTGGTGCCGGCGTGCCCCGCGGTGCCCACCACCTCGCAGGCAAAGCGCAGTTGCGCGGCGATGCCGGTGACGGTGCCCACCGCCAGCCCCTCGGCCTCAAGCACCGGGCCCTGTTCGATATGCGCTTCGAGATAGGCGATCACCTCGCCCGGCGCGCGCGCGGCGGCGGGGAAGGCGACGGTATCGACGAGATCGGCGAGCTGCACACCATCGCGGTCGGTGATGTCGAGCATTCCGGGCGCGAGCGTCCCCGCCACCGCACGGCTGGTCAGCATGGCGGCGGGAAAGCGCGAGCCTTCCTCGTCACCGTAGGCATGGACCTCGATGGCGAAGGGCAGGCGCGTGCCCGCCGCCGCCAGCGCCGCCACCGCCTCGATCCCGAGCATGATGCCTAGAGGGCCGTCGTAATGCCCGGCGTTGCGCACGCTGTCCAAGTGGCTGCCGATCACCAGTGCCGGACCGCCCGGCACCGCGCCCTCGTAGCGGCCGATGAGGTTGGTCGCGGGATCGCGGCGCACCGTCATTCCGGCCTCTGCCATCCACTCCGCGACACGCTTCTGCGCGGCGTGGAAGGCGGGCGAGAGCCAGGTGCGGGTGAGCCCCTCGGCACTGTCGCTGTAGGGCGGGCGGGCGAGTTCTTCGCAGCGGGCGACGGCGCGCGCTCCGGCGGTGGTGAGGGTCGTCACCATATCGCCACCCCGCCATCGCTGCGCGGATCGGTTGCCCCCTCGAGCCGCCCGTCCGCATGGCGAACGATGGCTCCGGCATGGCCCATGGTGGCGGTGAGCGGCCCGACCCGCTCGACCTGATGCCCCGCCTCGGCGAGCGCCGGGTAAAGATCGGGGGTGAACCCGTCCTCGAGCTTCAGCGTGGTCGATTGGTCGCCCCAGGTGCGCCCCAAGAGCCAGCGCGGCGCGCTGATCGCCGCCTGGAGGTCCTGACCGTAGCGGGCGTAGCGGGTGAACAGCGCCGCCTGAGTCTGCGGCTGGCCTTCGCCGCCCATCGTGCCATAGGCCATCACCCGACCATCGGTGAAGCGGGCGAGGGCGGGATTGAGGGTGTGGAACGGCTTGCGCCCGGGGGCGAGCGCATTCCAGCCGTCAGCGGAGAGGCGGAAGCTGCTGCCGCGGTTCTGCCAGGTGATCCCGGTGCGCGGCAGGACGAGTCCCGAGCCGAACTCGAAATAGGTCGACTGGATCGCGCTCACCACCCGGCCTTCTTTGTCGGCGGCACCGAACCAGCAGGTATCGCCCCATTGCGGCGGCTGCGGCCAGGGGAGCGCTTTGGTCCGATCGATCCGACTGGCAAGGTCATCGAGCGCCGAGGCATCGTCGAGCAGCCCCTGCCAGTCGAAGTCGGCGAAGGCGGGATCGCCCATATGCGCATCGCGTAAGCGGAAGGCCTGCTTGGTCGCCTCGACCAGCGCGTGGACATGGTCGAAGCCGTCCGCTGTAGCGGGCGCGATCCGGTCGAACAGTGCGAGGATCAGCAGCGAGGCCGCGCCCTGCGTCGGCGGAGCGGAGTTGAACAGCTCGGCGCTCGCGATCCGCGCGGTGAGCGGCGCGGGGCGCGTGGCGGCGTGGGCGGCGAGATCGGCGGCGGTGACCGGGCTGCCGAGCGCGGTGAGATCGGCGGCGATGTCGGCGGCGAGTGCGCCGGTGTAGAAGCTCTCCGGGCCTTCCTCGGCGATGCGCCGCAGGGTCTCGGCGAGCGCGGGCTGGCGCAACAGGTCGCTCTCGGCGAGCGGGCGGCCCGCGGGCTCGAAGGTCGCGGCATAGGCGCCGGGTTGTGAGCGCAATTCCCCGCCCTTGGCGGCGGCGAGCGCTGCGTGCCCCGCGGTGACGGGGACGCCCGCCTCGGCATGGGCGATGGCGTCGCGCAGCAGCCGAGCGAGCGGGAGCCTTGGCGTGCCGGTCGCCAGCACTGCCTGCCAAGCCGAGATCGCCCCGGCAACGGTATTGGCCGCGAGCGGCCCGCGGAACGGCACCGCCTTGAGACCCGCATAGCGATCGCGGCTCGCCCCCGCCGCCGCCCCGCCGCAGCCGTGGACCGCGTGAACCCGCCCATCCGGCTCGTGCACCAGCCAGAAACCATCGCCGCCGATCCCGGTCATGTGGGGATAGACCACGGCGAGGCACGCGGCGACCGCGATGCTCGCCTCGATTGCGCTCCCGCCGTCGCGCAGCACGTCGCAGCCCGCCTCGGCCGCCAGCCGGTGCGGGGAGGTGACGATCCCGTGGGTCCCGGTGACGGTGACGAGGCGGGTCATGCGACCGACATCCACGCAAAGCGGACCACGAACAGCGCGGCGAGGGTGAACAGGAACCAGTCGGCCGCGCCCGCCTTGCCGCGCGCAAGCTTGAACAGCGCGTGTGTGGTGATGCCGAAGGCGAGGCCGTTGGCGATCGAGAAGGTCAGCGGAATCAGCGCGACGGTGAGGAAGGCGGGGATCGCCACCGCCGGATCGTCCCAGCCGATCTCGGCGAGGGGCAGCAGCATCAGCCCGCCGACCACGATCAGCGCGGGTGCGGTCGCGGCGACCGGCACCAGCTGGGCATAGGGCGCGGCGAAGATCGCGAGCAGGAACAGCATGCCCGTCACCACCGCCGTCAGCCCGGTGCGCCCGCCCGCCTGCACGCCCGCGGCGCTCTCGACATAGCTGGTGACGGTGCTGGTCCCGGCGAGCGCGCCGACCATGGTGGCGGTCGCGTCGGTCATCAGGATGCGGTTCAGCTGTGGGATGCGCCCGTCCGCGTCCATCAGCCCGGCGCGCTTGGTCACCGCGACGAGCGTGCCAAGATTGTCGAAGAGGTCGACGAACAGGAACACGAACAGCACCTCGACAAGGCCGATCCCCTGCACGCCCGACAGGCCGAACACCCCGCCCCCGAACACCCAGCTGAGGTCGAGCGCGAAGACGGTGCCGGTGAGCGCATCGAGGCTGTAGGGCTCGTTTGGCATGCTGACCGCCCCGGCGAGGGCCGCCGCCGCGGTGGTGACGAGAATGCCGATCAGGATCGCGGCGCGCACGTTCCACACGCTGAGCGTGCCGATCACCGCCAGCCCGAAAAGGGCGAGCGTGGGGCCGGGCTCGGTGAGTGGCCCGAGCGCCACGAAAGTCGCCGGATTGGCGACGATGATCCCCGATTCCTTGAGGCCGATGAAGCCGATGAAAAGGCCTATTCCCCCCGCGATCGCGGCGAGGAGGTGCGGCGGCATCACCGCCACGATCAGCTGGCGCACCCCGGTCAGCGTCAGCAGCAGGAAGGCGATGCCCGACACGAACACGCAGCCCAGTGCCACCGGCCAGGGCACCCCCATCTGGCCGACCACCGTGAAGGCGAAATAGGCGTTGAGCCCCATCCCCGGCGCGAGTGCCAACGGAGTGTTGGCGGAAAGGCCCATCAGGATCGAGGCGAAGCCGGCCGCAAAGCAGGTCGCCGCTGCCACGCCCGCGACCGGCATCCCCGTCTCGCCCAGGATCGCCGGATTGACGAGGATGATGTAGGCCATGGTGAGGAAGGTGGTGACCCCGGCCAGCACCTCGGTGCGCGCGGTCGTCCCGCGCTCGGCGAGGCGGAACTGTCGTTCGACGAAGCCCGTCGGCGCAGGCGCGAAGGGAGTGACGGTCTCGTTCATGCCGCAGCCCCCTCTTCCGCGCGCTGCGGGTGACTGACGCCGGTGATCCCCTCGGCCTCGAGCCGGGTGGCGAGCGCAAGCAGTGCGCTTTCCCCGCCCGGCTTGCCAACCAGTTGCAGGCCCAGCGGCAGCAGCCCCGGACGGCGCAGCGGCACCGCGAGGGCAGGCAGGCCGGTCAAGGTGATCGGCTGGGTGTGGATGCCGAGGTCCGCGCGCGCGGGCACCAGCGCGCCGTCAATGGTGATCCGCGGATCGGCAATCGGCGGGGCGACGGTGGGCGTCGCGGGGGCGATGAGGACGTCGAACTCGGCGATGCGCTCGTGCAGCTGCGCGAGGAACTCCGCCCGGAAGGCGAGCGCGCGCTCGTAAAGCGCCTTCGGCAGCAGTGCGCCCGCGATCAGCCGGTCGCGCACCGCCGGATCGTAAGCCATCGCATCGGCGGCGAGCGCCTCGCGGTGGAGTGCGCCGGCCTCGAAGGCGGTGATGAGGAAGGCGGCGCTGCGGGCGCGGGCGATGTCGGGCAGCTCGATCAGCGGCGCACCGGGCGCGGCGGCATCGATCGCGGCGAGCTGTTCCGGGTCGGCATTCTCGCGAAACCGCCCGCCGAGCCGCGCCAGCCTGAGCATTCCGGGCGCTGCGGGCAGGGGCGCGCCGAGCAGAACCTCCCAGACCAACGCGAGGTCGCCGAGATCGGCGGTGAACGGCCCGACATCGTCGAAGCTGTGGGCGAGCGGGAAGGTGCCTTCGATCGGCAACGAGGCATGCGCAGGCTTGATCCCGTAGAGGCCGCAAAGGCTCGCCGGCACGCGGACCGAGCCATTTGTGTCCGATCCCAGCGCGAAGGGCACGATCCCCGCCGCCACCACCGCCGCCGACCCGCCAGAGGACCCGCCCGCGAGCCGCGCCGGATCGTGGGGGTTGCGGGTGGTGCCGTCAGCCGCGTTGATCGTGGCGAAGCCATAGGCGAAGGCGTCCATCGTGGTGGTCGCGATCAGCACGGCGCCTGCGGCTGCGAGGCGATGGATCGCCTCGGCATCGCCTCCAGCCGGCGGTGCGCCCGCACGCGCGGCGGCACCGGCGGTGGTGGGAAGGCCGGCGATGTCGAACAGGTCTTTCGCCGCATAGGGCACCCCAGCGAGCGGTCCGGGGTCCTCGCCGCGCGCCACCTTGGCATCGACGGCGGCAGCTTCGGCCAGCGCGCGCTCCGCGAGGATGCGGGTTATCGCGAAGTGGCGGTCGCCGCGCGCAGCGGCGAGCGCGCGCTCGGCGAGCGATGCTGCACTCACCTTGCTCGCGCGGACCGCGGCGGCGATGGCCCGGGCGGTCCTCACCCCGGGCGCTCCTCAAGCAGGTTTCGGGCGTGGGTCGTCAGCAGCGCGCAGTTGGCGGTGACGCCGGGGCGGCATTCCTCGGGCACCGGCAGTCCGATCTCCGCCGCGCGGGCGAGCGCCGCGGCCTCGTCCTGAGGCGGGAGCGGCAAGGCGGCTTCTGCGCCCGCCCGCTGGTATGTCCCGGCGAGCCATGCGCAAACGAACAGCTGGAGTTGGTGGAAGATCATCAGCGGCAGTATCACGATCCCCACCTGCTCGGGCGCGAACAACGCGCCGGCCATCGGCACACCGGCAACGAGGCTCTTCTTGGAGCCGCAGAAGAGGAGCACGATCGCGTCCTCGCGGGGCAAGCCCGCGGTGCGTGCGGCAAGTCCGTTGATCCCCATCACTACCGCTAGGATCACCCCCGAGGCGAGCAGCAGCACGGCAAGGTCGACCGCGCCGACCCGGCTCCACACCCCGCCCACGACTGCCGCGCTGAAGGCCGAATAGACCACCAACAGCACCGAGGAACGGTCGACCGGCTGGAGAAGGGTCTTGTGCCGGTCGATCCAGCCGCCGATCAGTGGGCGCAGCAGGTGCCCGGCCACGAAGGGCAGCAGCAGCTGGCCTGCGATCTTCTGCACCGACGCAAGCCCGTCCACCCCGCCGGTCCCTTCTGCGCCGATGAACAGCGCGACCAGAAGCGGGGTCAGCACGATACCGAGCAGGTTCGAGAGCGAGGCGCTGCACACCGCCGCAGCGACATTGCCTCCCGCCATGGCGGTGAAGGCGATCGAGCTCTGCACCGTCGATGGCAGCAGTGCCAGGAACAGGAGACCCATCGCTAGCGCAGGATCGACCGCGAGGCCCGCCGCCTGCGCCGCGCCCAGCCCCAGCAGCGGGAACAGCAGGTAGGTGAAGGCCAGCACCATCAGGTGCAGCCGCCAGTTGCCGATCCCCGCCAGCACCGCCTCGCGCGAGAGCTTGGCGCCGTGGAGGAAGAACAGCAGCACGATCGCGGCGTCCGCGGCCAGCTCGAAGGCCGCCGCCGTGTGCCCGCGCGCTGGCAGCAGACTGGCGACCACCACCGTCCCCACCAGCCACAGCAGGAACGGATCGACCGAGGGGAGTTTTGCGCGCGCCGTCATGAAGGCGCCACTATGCCCGTCCGCGCCCGCACGATCCAACGCAATGATCGGGACGGATCGTTGCAAAAATGAGAGCAGTCATGCTAGACGCCTCGTGCCCTGCAACGGGCGTGCCGCCAACCGCTTACCGTCGCCAGTCCGGATGAGCCCACTTTGCCGGCCCCGCCCCGGCCAGGATGCCCGAACCGCCGTGCCTGCCTTTTCCCGCTTCCTTCGCTACTTTATGGCGGTCGGTCGGCTCGGCTCGATCCGCAAGGCTGCCGAGGAGCTCAACGTCTCGGCTTCGGCGATCGATCGGCAGATTCTCGCCGCCGAGGCGGAATTCGGCATGCCGCTCTTCGAGCGACAGGCCACCGGCCTCAGGCTGACCGCGGCGGGCGAGATCATGATGGCGGCTGGTGGGCGCTGGCAGAAGGGCCTCGCCGAGGTGCGCGCCCAGATCGAGGACCTGCGGGGCCTGAGGCGCGGCCATGTCGAGATCGCGCTGATCGACGCGCTCACTCGCGGGACCGTGCCGGGCGCGATCCGGCAGATCCAGAGCTGCTACCCCGGCATCACCATCGGCGTGAAGGTCGCCCAGAGCGATCACGTCCGGCGGATGATCGCAGCGGGCGAGGTCGACTGCGGGATCTTCTTCGACCCCCACGCCTATCGCGACATCACCGTGCGCGCCCATCAGGAGGTGCACCTCGGCTTCGTTACCCCGGCCGGCCACCCCTTCAGCGCGCAGCCGCATGCACGCTTTTCTGCCTGCATCGGCGCGCCGCTGGTCGTGCCCGGCGAGGCGCTGGCGGTCAGCCAGCAGATCGCAGTTCTCGAGGGCACGACCCGCGGGATGCTCGACAAGAAGGTGACGAGCAACAGCATTCCGCTGATCGCCGAGCTGGTCGAGCAGGGAGTGGGGATCGGCATCCTCACCTCGCTCGATGTGTTGAGCGAGCTCAAGGCCGGGCGGTTGTGCTTCACCCGCATCAGCGATCCCGTGCTGCGGCCGATGACCCTCGCGCTGTGCACCGCGAGCGCGCGGCCGCCCTCGCATGCCGCCGCCATCGTGCTCGACGAGATGGAGGCGGCTTTCGCCGACCTCGCCTATCCCGCCCCGCTCCCGCCGGTCGCCCCCCTCGCCGGACGTGCCGCCGCCGAGCGGCCTTCACCGAAGGAAAAGAGCGAGCATGCCGGGTGATGCCGTCCGGGCCTCGAGCGTTGACACCCACCATTGCGCCCCACATGGCGCGGGGATGACCGGACCCGCGTAACCGGTTGGGGCTGTCGACAGAGCGGCCTAGACCCTGCCGCAAGCCTCGGCCGAGCGCCGCCCAGTCAGCCGGCGAGTTCCTTGAGCAGCAGGTACCAGTGGTCTATCCCCGCGTTGAAGGCCTCGACCGACAGCCGTTCGTTAAGGCCGTGTGCGAACATGTCCTGGGGCCGCATTGCCGCACCCGATACCGCAACCGTGGCAAGCCCGCGCGCGCGGTAGTGCATGCCGTCGGTGCCGCCCGATTCCATGTAGGGCTGGATCGGCAGGCCCGGATGGCGCGTGTCGATGACCTTGCGCAGGGCCGCCATAACCTCGTCGGGCACAGCGGATTCGGGGCTCTCGGTGACATCGGTGAGCAGCCGGAACTGCACCTTGTCGTTGCCTACCGCCTGCTTGAGCGCGGCCTCCGTCGCCGCCGCGCCGATCCCGGGGAAGATCCGGCAGTTGACGGTCGCGCTCGCCGACTGCGGCAGCGCGTTCTCGGCATGGCCGCCCCTCAGCATCGTGGCGACGCAGGTCGTGCCGAGCGTGCCCACCGTCTCGGGATCGGCGCGCAGCACCGCAATGGCTGCCTTGTCGGTGGGATCGGCGGCGAAGGCGCGCATCGCCGCGCCCGACTCTCCCGGCGTGATCTGGCCGAGCGCGCCGAGGAAGGACCGGGTCAGCGGGCTCGCCTGCACCGGGAAGCGGTAGGCGGCGATCTTCTGGAGGGCGTCGGCCAGCTCGTAGATGGCGTTGTCGCTCCGTGGCCGCGAGGAATGTCCGCCAGGCTTGGTGACGGTCAGCTCGAAGCTGGCGAAGGTCTTCTCCGCCGCCTGGACTGCCATGGCTAGCGGAGTGTTGTCGGGGGCCAGCGTGATCCCGCCCGCATCGGAATTGAGCACGTAGGCGGGCCTGATCGCCTGCGCGACATGATCGGCCTGCGCGCGGGTAGAGATCATCCCGGTCTCCTCGTCCCCCGAGAACACGAGGTACAGGTCGCGGCGCGGTGCCCAGCCCTCCTGCTTCAGCCGGATAAAGGTGTGGGTCAAGCCCGCGATCCCATACTTGTTGTCGATGGTGCCGCGGCCGAAGTAGAAGCCGTCCTTCTCGGTGACGGTGAAGGGCGGCAGCACCCAGTCCTCGGCGAGCGCGTCGACCACGTCCATGTGGCCGAGCAGCGCGATCGGCTTGCGCCCGTCGGGCCGGGCGGCGGGGAAGCGGACGATCAGGCCCTGCACCGGCTCGCCGTCGCTGTCGTGATCGCTGATCATGATGTCGGCTTCGGCGAAGCCCGCCTGGCGGAATTGCCCTGCGAGATAGGCGACCAGCTCGGGCGTCTTGGCCTGGCCGCGCGCAGTGCGGATGGCGATGATGTCGCGATAGATCGCGAAGGTATCCTCGCGGTGCCGCTCTGCGCCCTGCGCCCCGCTGTCCTCGGCGCCGGCCGGAGCGCCCAGTCCCAGAAGCCCAGCGGCAGCGAGAGCCAGTGCGCTTGCGAAACGTCCTATGCCCATGTCGATGCTCCTTCGATGTCAGGCGCCGCCCAGAGGCAGGTCGGCAAGGTCCATCCAGCTGCCCTCGCCGATCGGGTCGCCCGGCGGCACCGGGACCGGGCGGGGCAGGTCGGCGGCGAGCTTCTCGCGCTGCGCGGGATCGGCGAGGCGGCGCGCGAGGCTCAGCGCCCAGGTCCGCTCGGCCCCGCTCGTCTTGCGTTTCGCCAGCCGCTCGGCAAGCTCGGTGAGGTGCTGGTCGAGCGCCGCGGCGACCTCCGGCGTGGTGTCCGTGTCGTGCGCCAACTGCGCCATCACCGTGATGGTGCGATAGGCGATGCGGCGGCCCAGATCATCGCCGGTCGAGGCGAGCACCGCGGCGCTCAGCCGGTCCAGCACTTCCTCCACGCCGAGCGCGCCGGGATCCGCACCGCGCTGCACCACCAACCGCGCCAGCCGGGCCGGGGCGAGCAGGGTCTGCACGGTGAGCTGCGCGGCGGCATCGGCGGCGACCAGCGGATCGAACACCGGCCCGCCGGCGGTCGCGAGGACCTCGGTCTCGTACTGGCGATCATAGTTGCCGTTCTGCGCGGCCGAGAGCAGCGGCACCAGCCCCGCCGGCACCCGCAGCGCCTCGGGCCGCAACGTCGCGAGCACCCCATCCAGCGCCGCGCGCTGGCGCGCCGGATCGAGCGGTGCTGCCGCCTCGCGCCCGTCGCCGTTGACGGCATAGGCGAACTCGACCCCGCCGATCTGCTTGGCCGCGGCGACCAGCTGGTAGCGGTGCAGCAGCCACAGCGGCACGAAGCGGCGGCGCAGGTTCGCCACCGGCTCGCCGGGTGCAAGCGCGCCCAGCCCGAAGCGCGCGAGCGCCGCGGCGCGAACCTCCATCAGCCGGGTGAGCTCGGCCACCGGATCGGCGCCGTCGTCCCACAGCCCGCCCCACGCATAGGCGGTGTCGGGGGCGCGGGCGTTGTCGTCCTGCACGTAGCGGAACGTGGCGGTCGCGGCGGCAATCGCCTGCTCGTCAGCCTCGCCGTAAAGCGCGCGCACGATGGCCACGTCCCATGCGCCGATCCCCTTGGCATAGGCATCCGAGAGGTCCGGCCTGCCGTCTTTGAGACCGATGCGCGGCGGCGGGTAGTCCATCACCGAGGCGCGGCCCTGCGTGCTGGCGGCGAAATTGTGCGCGAAGCCCAGCGTATGGCCGACCTCGTGCGCGCCGAGCTGGCGCAGCCGGTCGAGCGCGACCTGCACCGGATCGTTGGGCCCGCCGGTGTTCAGCTCGTCCGCGCCGACCAGCGCCTGGTAGATCTGGATGTCCTGCCGCGCGCGCAGCGATCCAAGCACGACCATGCCCTTGACGATTTCCCCGGTGCGCGGATCGACGATCGACTGGCCATAGGCCCAGCCGCGCGTCGCCCGGTCGACCCAGTTCACCATGTTGTAGCGAACGTCGAGCGGATCGGCGCCCTCGGGCAGCAGCTCGACCCGGAAGGCGTCGACGAAGCCCGCCGCATCGAAAGCGTCGCCCCACCAGCCGACCCCCTCGAGCAGCGCGCTGCGGATCGGTTCGGGCGTGTTGCGGTCTAGGTGGAAGACGATCGGCTTCCTGACGCGCGATCGCGGCGCGGCGGGATCGAGCTTCGCCAGCCGGAAGCGGTTGGCGAGATCGCGCACCACCGGCGCGCCGAGCGGCGCCGAGAAGTCCACCACCTGCGTCCCGAACCCGCCGAGACGCGGATCGAGGGGGCGCGGCACGAAGCCGGGCTCGGGCAGCCGCACGAAGCTGTGATGGACGGTGAAGGTCACCCGGCCGGGGTCGGGGACGATGTTGGCGACCTCCCCTCCCGGCTCGTCCGAGACATACGTCTGGACCGCGTCGACCTCGAGATTGTCGGGGAACAGCCGCACAGAGGCGGGATCGGCGAGGCTCAGCTTGTCGTTCAGTGCGAACCCCTTCCCGCCGGCCGGCTTTGCGCCGGGGCCGGTGGCATGGGGATCGGTAGCGATGTTGAGCGCGGCGGCGATGCCGAGCGTGTCGAGCGCGAGGAAGGGGGCGATGTCGATGACCACCCGCCCGTCGTTGAGCGTCTCGGCGACGTCGGTCAGCCACACGGTCGAGATACCGAAATCGCGCGCCACCGCCCGCTGCTGCGCCGCTTCGCCCCCGGCCGCGCGGAAACGCGGGTTCTCGAACTGCACGGCGACCTTCCCGCCGATCCGGCGGAATGCGAGGATCTGAGTGTTGCCGGTCCGCCCGCGGTCGAGCCCCAGTGGAGCCGAGCCGAGCCCGGTCCGGAGTGCGGTGGTGTAGAGCAGGCGCAGCGCCACGCCGTCCTCGGCCGGGCGGGGGAGGGTGAGGAGGATGCGGCCCTTGGCGACCTCGGTGTGGACCGGCAGCAGGCCTGTCTCACCCGCCGGGGCTGGAATCTCGCGGAGGCCGGCATCGCCTTGCGCGAAAGCCGGTGCGAGCGGCACCGCCAGCATCGCCGCCAGGAAACCGGCGCGGATGCGACGCGTCACTTTGGGTGATCTCATGTTTTCCGTCTGCTCGCCCCAGGAAAGAAGCCGTTGTCTTTGGGCTGCGACCGGGGACCGTCAAGGCGCAATCGGCACCGCGCACGCATCATCCCCGCGGCGACCGGCGAGACCAGGGGATGCCGCGCTCGTGCTGCCGGCCTGCGGCAGGCCCTCCACGAGCACCCGGCCAAACAGGCGGGCGGCGATTGCCGCCTGCTGCGCGGTGGGCTTCTGCCCGCCGGCATGGAGCCGGACCTGCTGCAGGCGCGCGCGGGCGCGCTCGTCGAGGCGCTCCGCCTCGCGGCCGAGGCCGGGGAGCATCGCGGGCCTCAAGACCAGATCGTCGATATCGAGCGCGAGGATCTCGGCCAGCACCGCGCGTTCGCCCGCTGCCTCGCCATCGCGGATGTGGATCGTCTGGCGGCTGTAGACCGCGAGCAGCAGGTCGGCGAGGAAGCCCCGGCCATGATGCGGCGCGCCATAGGTCAGCCGCGTTCCGCCCTGCAGCGTGACGAGCCTTGCGGTCTCGGCGGCGAGCCATGTCTCGATGACCGAAGCCGTGAGGATGATAAGCTCTTCGCCCGGACTCGATGTCGCCGGTTCGAGAGCGAGCATCGCCCCCTCATGCGCCTCGAGCCCCGCGAGGAGGCACGGCAGCAGGTGCGGATGATGCTCCCAGCCGCCGCTTTTGTCGGCGAAGGCGATCCCGGCGCGGTTGGCTAGGGGGCGCAGCGCGAGGTTCTGGCGCAGCGCGCGCAGGCGAACCGGTCCGACCGGAAAGTAGACGAAGCCCCCGATCGCGCAGGCGACGAAGTCGACCACCGCCTCGGGGCTCGCGGCGTCCGAGCACAGAACCGCGCCTTGCATCAGCCCGCGCTCGCGCCATGCGATGCGTCGCGCGTGGGCCGAGGTCCAGATGTTGCCGGCCGACAGGATCGTCTCCTCGCGGCGGGCGAGGGTCTGCAGCACCGGCGTGCCGCTGCCCTTGAGGATGGCCTTGAGAAGCGCCCTCACGCCCCGGCCATCGCGTAGTGAGGCCAGGCATCGAGGCCGAGCGTGCCGGGAAGCGGGCGTTTCAGGCGCAGCAGCGCTCCGCGCTCGGCGATGAAAGCAGCGCCCCGGGTGAGTTCGCGGGCGATGCCGATGCGCTCGGCAAGGTTGAGCAGCGCCGCCATGCTGCCCGGTACGATGTCCTGATTGTAACCCTCGGCGGGCGAGGTCATGTTGCGCGCTGGAACCCCGCCCGCGCGAAGCGACTGTTCGAGCGCGTTGACCAACTGGTGGATGCCCTTGACGTGATCGCCGCGCGCGCTCTCGAGATTGCGCGGCAGGTCCCCGTTCTGGTCCGGGTCGACCAGCAGGAAGCTCTGCCGGTTGAGCACCTCGGCGCATTTGCACGCGACGTCGAGCAGCAGGTCGGCGGCGGTGGCGAGACCGGCCGTGTAGAACAGCCCTCCATGGGCGATGACGATTTCCTCGCCGTCGCTGTCGATCACCGGATTGTCGGCAACCGATAGCGCCTCGGCCGCGATCCGCTCGGCGGCGAAGTGGAGCTGGGCGAGGGCATTGCCGAAGACCTGCGGGGCGCAGCGGATCGAATATCGCGGCTGGGGCGTAGTATCCGCGCACGCCTCGGGCGGGGCAGCGTCATGCGCCGCCAGGAACTTGGCCCTTGCGCGGGCAATCATCGACCCGGCCTCGCGGTTGCGGTGATGCGCGGGGTTGATGGCGAGGCTCGCGCCGGTGCAGAACTCCTCGTCGAGGCCGAGCGCGATGCTCGCGAGCGCCGTCACCCGGACCGCCGCCTCGAACAGCCCGAGCGCCTCGGCGAACAGCTCGACCGCGAGCGCGCTCATCATCGCGTTGGTGTTGACGAGCCCCAGCACGTCGCGCGGGCCGCGCACGCCGAAGGCCCGGATCACCGGGGCGATCGCATGGGCCATCGGCACCAGATCGCCGCTCGCGCCGAGGCTGCCATAGCGGGGCACGGCGGGCAGGGCCGTCCCGTTCGAGAGGGCGATCAGCGCGGCGATGGTCTCTGGGTGGATCGCCGAATGGCCCTTTAGCGCCTTCATTGCCTGCAGCCGCAGCGCGCGCCGCACGACGCGGTCCGGCAGGGGATCGCCGACGCCGACATGGAGATAGTGCAGGAGTTCCTCCTGCTGGCGCTGCCAGTCTCCCGGATCACGCGGATCGGCGATGTCGGCGCCGTAATAGGTGTGGATGCCGTAGACCCGTCGTTCAGGGTGCGCCGCGAGGAAGGACAGCAGCGCCTCGTGGCTGCGGCGTGCTCTCGCCAGTTCGCCGGGCGATGCCGCAAATGCATGTCCGGCATCGCCGAGCGCGTGGAGCTGCGCCATGGTTTCAAAGCCCGGATCGCGCCCGAAAGCGTTTGCTACGGGGGCGGGTTGCTGCGCTGTGTGCGCGGGCGCCAGAGTGAGGACCGTGCTGCTCATCCTGCGAAGAATCCTTCCAGTTCGAGGACGATCACCAGCTGTCCCGCGGCGCTGAGGATGCCGGCCACCCGGTCCTCGCCAGGTCCAAAGGGCAGCGGCTTGACCCGGCCCCGGCAGATGCCGTGGATCTCGTTGACCCTCATTGCGAGCCGCCGCCCCTCGCCGAGATCGGCGAAGACGATGAGATCCTTCGAATAGTCGGCCGAGGCGCCGAACACGGTCCGCGCGGTGTCGAGGATCGTGTAGAGCTCGCCAGTCGCGGTCAGCAGCGATCCTGAAGCGGAGGCGAGGGCCTTGGCCTCGACCAGCGAGATGAAGCGCACATATTGCGCCGGGATCGCCAGCATCGAGTTGTCGTAGCCGTTGAAGACCGAAAAGCTCAGATATTCCGAATTGCCGTCGAGCATGAAGTTCGATTCGACCGTCAATTCGCTGCCGACGCCCGGTTCCTGCCGGTGCCGCACGTCGAGACCCGGCGGCAGGACGTCCTTGCCCATGGTAAAGCCGCTGCTGCCGAGCCCGTCGTCGCGCAAGGTGAAGGTGAGGCGCCGTTCATTGCGGGTCAGCCGCCAGCTGAGCGTGACATGCGCGCTCTTGTCGCTGGCCTCGCGTTCGGCGGGCGTGGCTTCGATCGATTCGGCGAAAAGGTGCTTCAGCCAGCATTGCGCCACGCGGAAGAAGAGGTCCGAGACGTCGGGCGGGATCAGCTCGGAAGGGTCGGCATTGTCGAGCAGGATCAGCGCCGCCACCCCGGAGCTTTCCAGCCGGTCGACCAATTCGGCCTCGAGCGCGGCGTGCAGGTCGTTGAGCTCGATGCCCACGCTGTAATCGACCGTCTCGATCGACTTCGAGATCGACTTGTCGAGCTTGTCGAGCAGCTCGCCGTCCTCGACATGCAGCGCGAGCAGTTCGCGGATCGCGTGAAACTCCTGAAGCACCTCGTTGATGCCGCGCCCTGCCGAGGCGGTCAGCCGCATCAGCCGCTTGGCCATCAGCGGGATGCGCGAGACGGTGCCGAAAGGGTCGGCCGCCAGCTTCAGCGACCAGAACAGCTCCTTGCGGGTCTGCAGCGCCTCGAGCTTCTCGGCTATCTTGGAGAGCATCGAGCCGCGCGCCATGGTCAGCGTGTCGGCCGCGCCCTTGAGGATCGTCTGATACTGCATCTGGTCGTTACAGCGCGACCACTCGTAGCGGGTGGCAAGCCAGGTGAGAGGGATGTGCCGCACCGCCTCGCTCTCGTCGTCGTCGACGGTGAGATCCTCGAGCGCCGCGCAGATCCGCTCGCACCGTTCGCGATATTCGGCCGCGACCTCGTCGAGCATCTCGGGGGCGAGATCGGGCGTCAGCGCGACGATCTCCATCGTCGCCTGCACCTCGACCGGGTCGAGCATAGCGTGCCGCAGCGCCTGAACCTTGGAGATCGCCTCGCCCATCAAGCCCTCCCGCCATTGCAGGGCAGGGCTGCCTGCGTGGGCAGCCCTGCTCCCTGTGTTGTTCTCCAGATCACTTCTTCTTGACGAAAATCCAGTTGGACCCGGTGGACTTGTCGCGCTTCATGTGGACCGCAACGTTGGTGGGGCGCAGCTTGTAGGTGAAGGTGTAATTGAACTCCGCGTCGAGCTCACCCGCAGCGACGCCGTTCTGGAAACGTCCGAAGAACAGCTTGTTGTTGGTGCATGGCGCGATCTCGGTGAAGAAGTTGCGGCCCTCGGCCGCCGCGGGCGTCACCCCGGCTAGATCGGATTCGTACTTGTTGTAGAGCTCGATCCGGCCCTCGTCGTCGACCTTGACGATGCCGAAGTCGGCGACATCGGCGTCGGCACGCGACAGGCCGGCGAGCTTGGTTTCGATGTCTGCGGTAACAAAGGACATAACTATTCTCCTCCAGATCAGGGATGTCGTGAGTGGGCGAGCGCCCCGGCGACGCTCGGGGGACAGGGTTCCGGGATGAGGGGGCGACGGCTGCCCGTCAGGCGGCTTGGGCGAGCGCGTCACGCTCCTGGTAGAGCGACACCAGCTGCGCCTCGAGGTTAGCGATCGTCTCGTCCCTCTCGGCGATGAGGGTGGTCATCGCGGCGCCGGCTTCCTTCTCGCGATAGAGCTCGACGAGCTGCGCCTCGAGATTGTCGATCGTCTCGCGCATGGTCGCGATGACATTGGCGGCAGCGAGGCCCTGCACCTTTTCATCGTAAAGGGCGATAAGCTGCTGTTCGAGGCTCTCGAGCATCTCTTGCTGTGACGTCGAAGATACGGAATCGTCCATTTCTTCCTGTGCCATGATCTCTCCTATCTCCGTTTCGGATTTATCTGCCAGACGGCAGGGCTTTTACTCTCGCGCCGGATAGTAAATTCTGCGGCGGTCGGCCACGTCGTATGACTACCGAGAGATTTCGGTTTCCGGATCCGTGCGCCACCACGATTGTTGACTTGCCTCAATTTCCGGCGGTGGCCGGCAGCCCCGGGGCACAACAGGAGCGCGCGAGCAGCCGATGCGATTGACCCAGCCCCTCACCGCCGTCGCCGAGACCTTCCCGGATCGACTCGCCAGCATCGACGGCGGCGTCCGGCACGTCTGGCGCGAAAGGCACGAACGGGTGACGCGGCTCGCCGGCGCCCTGCGCGGGCTGGGGGTCCGGCCGGGAGATCGGGTCGCGATCCTCGCGCTGAACGGACACCGCTTCACCGAATGCTTGTTCGCCACCTGGTGGGCCGGCGGGGTGGTGGTGCCGCTCAACACCCGCTGGTCGGCGGCGGAGCTCGCCCATGTGCTCGGCGACTGCGACGCCGGCATTCTGTTCGTCGGCAGGTCCTTCGTGCCGCTGCTCGCCGGTATCGAGGCCGCGCTCGGGCAGGCGGTGAAGGTGGTCTGCCTCGATCCGGGCGTGCTTGCGCCGGGCGCCGTGGGCTACGAGGAGCTCATCGCGCAGAGCGGGCCCTGCGCGGATGCGATGCGCGACGGGGAGGACCTCGCGGGGCTGTTCTACACCGGCGGCACGACCGGCTTTCCCAAGGGCGTCATGCTCCCGCACCGGGCGCTGTGGTACAATGCGCTCGCCATCGCACGGGAGCTGGGACTCGATCGCAGGACGCGCTGGCTGCACGCCGCGCCGATGTTCCATCTTGCCGACTTCTCTGCCAACACCGCCGTGCCGCTGGTGGGCGGCTGCCATGTCTATGTCTCCGCCTTCGCGCCCGAAGCCGTGCTGGAGGCGGTCGAGCGCGAAGCGGCCGACAGCACGATTCTCGTCCCGACGATGATCGCCCGCCTTCTGAGCGATCCCGGTTTCGCCACGGCGCGGGTCCGCTCGCTTCGCACCCTGCTCTATGGGGCCTCGCCCATGCCCGAGGGGCTGCTGCGCCGGGCGCTCGCGGCGATGCCGCACGTGCGCTTCTTCCAGGGCTACGGACAGACCGAGATGGGCCCCGGCGTCACCATCCTCCCGCCCGAGGACCACGTACCCGAGGGCGCCGGCGCGGTGCGGCTGCGCTCGGCCGGGCTGCCGACGATCGGCTGCGAGGTGCGGATCGTCGACCGGGAGGGCCGCCCCGTCCCGCGCGGCATCGTGGGCGAGATCGCGGCGCGCAGCCCCGGGATGATGCAGGGCTACTGGAACCAGCCCGAACTGACCGCCGCGACGCTCGTTGACGGCTGGGTGCGCACTGGCGACTTCGGCCATCAGGACGGGGACGGCTACGTCTATGTCGTCGACCGGATCAAGGACATGATCGTCACGGGCGGGGAGAACGTGTTCAGCGCCGAGGTCGAAAGCGCCCTGTCGACCCACCCCGTCGTTGCCGCCGCAGCGGTGATCGGCATCCCCAGCGAGGTCTGGGGCGAGGCCGTCCATGCCATCGTCATCCCCCGCGACGGAGCCACGATCGAGCCGGCCGCGCTAATCGCGCACTGCCGCGCGCGGATCGCCGCCTACAAGTGCCCGCGCTCGATCAGCGTCAGGACTGAGCCCTTTCCGCTTTCGGCGGCGGGCAAGGTGCTCAAGCGGGACCTGCGCGCACCTTTCTGGGAAGGGCAGGCGCGGCAGGTCAACTAGCGCCGGCGCCTTGCGCGTTGGATGCTCGGGGCAAGGGCCCTCCATCTGTCGCTATTGAGAATAACTCTCATTGACGAGCATGGCGCGATTCCATAGCGGCCCGCCGCCAAGGGGCGCAGGAATTGCGGCGGAGGCGGAGTGACTCGTTCGACCATCAGGATCTGGTTCCTCATCCACAAGTGGACGAGCCTCGTCTCGACCCTGTTCCTGCTGCTGCTGTGCGTGACTGGCCTGCCGCTGATCTTCCATGACGAGATCGACGCGGCCCTCGGCGAGGATCACGAGGCCGCGCTTGCCGGGCCGCCCTCGGCGGAAGGCGGGCTGCCGCTCGACGCCATGCTGCGCACGGCGCTCGCCGCGCGCAGCATGGCGAGCTGCCGCTGTTCATGGCCTTCAGCCAGGACAGCCCGCTTCTCACCGTTACCACCGGCCCCGCGCCTGATGCGCCCGAAAGCGCGATGACGCTGCTGTTCCTCGACCGCACCACCGGCAAGCTGATCGGCCCGGCACCCGGCGGGGAGGTCAGAACATCAGCGACTGGTTGAGGGCAGGCATGGCGCGCGCGTCGGTGAGCGCGGCGCTGCGTGCGTCGATCAGCGCGGGGGTGAGCAGGTGCCGGGTCAGCGGCCGGTCGCCTTGAAAGAACACCGCATAGTGATGCCCGGTGCTCCTAGCGCCGCCGGGGAGGGCGATGAACTGGGGCGAGCGGCCCGGCAGCGCCGCCTCGGACGAGACCATTGCCGCATCGAGCGAGCCATAGTCGGCGGATGCGAGCGGCGGGCTACCGGCGTATCGGGCGGTCATGGCGGCGAGCTCGCCATTGCGCCAGCTGTCGACCAGCGGATCGGCGAAGGCGTTGATCACGCCGGTCGCGCCCACCACCAGCATCCAGCCCAGTGCGACGATGCCGATGAGGTTGTGCCGGTCGAGCGTGCGCACCCGGCGGCCGGTGACGCTACGGCTGACGGTCGACAACGTCTTCAACGAGGCGTTCTGGGCATCGGCCTTCGATTCCTTCAATCCCGCGCTGCTCCAGGGCAGCCCGCGCACCGTCAAGGCCTCGATCTCGGCCGGGTTCTGACAGCGCGAACGGCGCAAGACGGGTGCGGCAGGGCCAAGCGCGGGCACGCGGCAAGCCGTCAGGCGTGCAAGGGCGTGGGCCTGTCATCCGCATCGGGCCAACGGTGGTGATGGCTACGGCCAGCACCGGCACATGATCTCTTGCCGGTGGCGTCCAAATGATCTTCAGCCCTATCGAACTGCTGCCATTGCGTGTTTCACGTGAAACATTCTGGTGGCCGGGCGAACGGCGACTGCCCGGATGTTGCGACGCTTTGCAGCTAGCGATGGACAAGGGCGCGATGTTGGGGTCTAAGGCGGTCCGATGTCCGCAGGCACCGTCACTCCCCCTCAGTTGCCGACCAAGGTTCACCCGCTCGCGTGGCGCGACTGGGCGCTGCCCGAGCGCAGCATCTCGAGCGCCCCGCGGGCGATCCGCGGCGCGATCGTGCAGCGATGGGAGCGGAGCGCGCGGCGCATGGTGCAGCCGCCGCTGGATCACCACTATCTCGTCGTCCACCTCGGCGGCGACAAGCGCATCACCCGTCGCCGCCGCACCCAGACGCTGGTGCGCGACGTCGCCGACCAGGCGATGTCCGCGGTCGAGGCGGGCAGCTCCTACAGCTGGCTGACCGAGGGGCCGATCGCCTTCGGGCACATCTATGTCGAACCCGGCTACTTCGCGCAGACCATCGCCGAGCAGTTCGACTGCGACCCCGCCAAGGTCGAGCTTCACGAGGTTTTCGGCGAGTTTGATCCGCTGCTCAGCCGGCTCCTGACGGCGCTGGTGCGCGCGTCCGAGGGCGACGATCTCACGCAGATGCAGCAGGAACTCCAACTCGAGGCGGCGCTGCACCGCCTGTGGGAACGACAGGTCGCCGCCACGGCGAAGGACAACAAGATCATGATCTCGCCCTCCACCGTGGCGCGGGTGAAGGCCTTTATCGGTGAGAACCTCGACCATCCGATCGCGCTCGACGATCTGGCCGGGATGGCGGGTTACAGCCGCTTCCACTTCGCGCGCGGGTTCCGAGCGGCGACGGGCCTGCCGCCCTATGCCTATATCCTGCGCGCCCGGATCGCGCTCGCCTGCCGGCTGCTCGGCGAGGCGCACCTGCCGGTGGGCGAGGTCGGCAGCGCCGCGGGCTTCGCCTCGCACCCGCAATTCGCCAGCCGCTTCCGCCAGCTGACGGGGATATCCCCCAGCGCCTATCGACGGATCATGCGCTGAGGGAGATCGCGCCGCAACGCGTGGTCAGAAGCCCTGTACCAGCTGGACGGTGAACCCCTCGCGGAAGAACTGCGCTGTGTGGTTGAGCGGGATCTCGATCCCCGCCAGCAGGAACAGGTTGCCGCCGAGATGGGTGCGCATCCCGGGCGTGATCGACACGAAGCTCGGCCCGTTCCGGAACTCGCGCCAGGTGCTCGCCATATACCAGGTGAGATCGCCGAGCGGCGCGCGATCGTGATCGGTCACGGTCTGGCCGATCGCGGCGTTGAGGATGAAGCTTTCGGGCGCGCCGCTGTCGGGAAAGTCGTAGGCGACCCGCCCGCGGAACGAGAAGCCACTGCCGACATCGGTGAAGAGGTTCAATTGCGGCTGCGCGGCGAAGACCCCGTTGCCGAAATTGTCCGAGCCTGTCGGGAGGCGCCATCCGACGCCGGCGTTCAGCGACACGTTGCGGTTCTCGACCAGCATCACCTGGGTGTTGAGCGTGATGTCGCCGAAGTCCGATTCGCCGCCGCGGTCCTGGTAGAAGGGCACCTCGAGCCCCGCCCATAGCCGCCGCGAAAGCGGGTGGTGGAAGCGCGCCAGGCCCTGGTGGAGGTCAGCGCCTTCGGCATCGATATAGGTGTAGGCAAGATGCGCCTCGCGGGTGAAGAAGCCGTCGGCGGTGCCGAGCCAGCCCTGCCGCGGCGCGCCGCTGGCGCCGTTGGGAACTGGCACCCAGGGGGCGAACAGCCCGTCGCCGAAGGGCTCGTTGCCGAGCGGGGTCCAGCCGCCCTCGCTGCCCTCGTCCTGTGTGGTGGCGGTGGCGGCGGCCAGCACGATCGGGGCAGCGGGAGGCGGGGCGGGGGCGTCCGCAGTGTCGCCTTCAGCCGCGAGGGCGGACGGCGCGGCAAGCGCTACGATAAGCGCGCAGGCCGGCAGCAGGACGATGGGCGAGAGGGTGAGGGACATGGGGGTGGCTCCTTTGTTGGGTGGAGCCCCCGTCATGCGCCCGCCCGCGCCCGCCATCTTGTCAGAAAGCCGAGGCCCTTTTTGCAAAACGCGCGGGGCCTTCGCGGGGCCTGGGCCGCCGCACGCGGCAGCGCGCCCGGCCTTGGACGGGACGCGCGAACCGCCTTCCTATCAGTAAGTTAACGCGACGCGGCCCGCCCTCTCAGGCGCGCACCGCGCGCCGGTAGCGGCCGGGCGAGATGCCCAGCTCGCGGCTGAAGGCGGCGGTGAAGTGTGCCTGGTTGGCAAAGCCGCATTCGAGCGCCAGCTCGGCGAGCGGCATCGCATCCTCGGCGAGCAACTGCCGCGCCCGCTCAAGCCGCCGCGCGCGCAGGAAATGGTAGGGCGTCTCTCCGGTCGCGAGCTTGAAGACGCGCAGGAAGTGGTTCGCCGATAGCCCCGCCGCGCGCGCCAGATCCTCGAGCCCGATGTTCTCGTGGAGGTGCGCCTCGATGAAGTCGATCACCCGCTTGAGTTTGGGCGGAGAGAGGTAGATGCGCTCACAGGGCTCGGACGCGGCCACGGCTTCGCTGCTCACCAGCAGCCCGGCGATGGCGCGCAGCAGCCCGTCGATCATCAGCCGCGAGCCGAGGCTCGGGCGGCGCAGTTCGGCCTCGATCAGGCCCAGGAGGTGGGCGACGCGCGGGAGGTGCCGCCCGACGATCGGCGCCAGCGCCTCGCTCCCCTTGCCTTCGCTCTCGAGCAGCGAGGCGATCACGCCGGGCTCGAAATAGAGGGCGAAGGACCCCGCCTTGGCGTCGAAGCGCATCCGGCTGTCGGCGCCTGCGGGCAGGAAGAAGCATAGGTCGCGGTGCAGGGTGAGCTCGCGACGGCTGCCGCAGAAATCGATCGCGAAGTTCCCAGATCCGCTGCGGTTGACGATGAGCGCGTCCCAGTCGTCGGCCTCGGGCGCGTCGGCAACGATCTCGACCATGCCGACACCCTGCGAGCGGTGGTGACGGAAGGCGGCGACGGGCAGCGAGCCGGTTTCGAAGAAGGTCACGTCCGGCTGAGCCGACCAGTGGATGTGGCGGAAGAACCCGGGGGTGACATTGGTGCCGAAATGAAAGCTCTGCTGCTCAGACCGTGTCATCGTCGTGCCTCCCGACGCTGTCCAGACGGGGTGTCCGATCTGGTCGACACCGGGATACTACGTCTCGTCCCCCCGCTTGAACAGCGACGGTTCCCGGCCGCGGGAGAAAAGCGCAAGATGTCGAAACCTGCGTCAAGGTGCCCTGCGCCGGGCCGGGGGATGCCCGCAAGCGCCGCTACTGCAACTCGCCGTGCGGCTCGTCGTCCATGCGCAGCGCCATGGCCGGGCGGATGTCGGCCGTGGCGAGCCCGGCGGCGACCAGCGGCAGTTCGGCAACCTCGGCGCGCATCTCTTCGGGGCCCTGGATGCACAGCAGCGTCAGCTCGTCGCGGTCGGTGCTGGCCAGCGCGAGGATGAAGCGGCCCATCCGCGCCCATTCCAGCAGTGCGGCATATTCGGCGCTGCGGTAGAAGCTGACCTCGTCGGTGACGGCGGCGGGCGCGATCCGCAAGGTGACGAGGGTGACCGCCATGTTCGGAGCCAGCAGCCCCGTGGGCCGCCCCGAGAACCATTCGATCCACCTCATCCAGGGCATGTCCGGGCAATCCCCCTCAGCCGCGCTCCTATGCCTGCGCGCTGGCAACGGCTTTCGAATTCTTGCGCAGGCCGGAGCCGTGCGACCCGCACCGCACCGTGTCAATCGCCGATCACGGCGAGAAACGGAAAAACGCGGGCCATCGCGAAAGAAGGACCGCGGCGCGCAGGCCATCAAGTCCCCCGCGGCGATCGGCAGGCGCCGATGTCCTGCCGCACCACAGGGAGTTCATCATGCGCAAAATCAGGAACGGGATCGTGGCGGCAGGGGCGGTGCTGGCGCTCGGCCTGCCCGGCATTGTCCATGCCGACGTCGTCGTGCGAGGCAAGGAAGGAAAGCCGCTCGACGAGATCCGCGAGGCGCCAGCCTCGATCAGTGGCGACCTCAAGACGATCGTCGCCCAGCCTTCGCCCTCGGAAGTCGATCCGCGCCTGCTCGGGCCAGTGCTGCTGATGAAATCGGCGCACCTCGATCTGGAGAAGGGCACCGCCACCCTGCCGCTTCGCAAGGGCAAGCTCGCCAACGGCACGCCGGTCTGGTTCATCATCACCGATGCGACCGACGAGAACATCGCCGACCTCCAGGGTCTGGCCTATTCGCCCAAGCTGGCCTTCGCGCTGACCGGGAAGGCGACCCGCCGCGCGCGGATCGAGAACGACGGCACTTTCACCTTCGGCGCCGGGAGCATCGACTTCAGGCCGGTGCTCGGCGTCACCCCCGGGCCGGCCAATGCGCCCTTCCCGCCCAAGGCGTTCCAGCCCGGATCGGTGGGCGATGCCGATTACACCCCGCTCGTCTATGTCGAGAACTCGGCCAAGTCGATCATCTACAACGCCCCCGTCGTCAGCCAGGCGAGCGAGGCGGAACTGAACGCCATGTGCGACGGCAAGGTCGACTACACCAAGGTCCACGACAAGGTTGCGCGCATCTGCCCGCGCGACGGGACGGTGACGATCAAGATGACCTTGGGCTTCACCTTCGACAAGCCGATCATGTATCTTTCGACCGAGGCCAACGATCCGCTGGTGGCCGCGCTCGAGAACGCGACCTTTACCCCGGCGATGAAGGACATGCCCTTTGCGTTGGAGGACGCCTCGCCCGGCGAGAGCGCGGAACGGATCGTGGTGGTGGTCAACGGCCCGACCGGCAAGGACAACCCGCACCGCCATGGGCCTCGTCAGCGCGCTGTCGGGCGAGGGCGGGCCGCTCAATGTGCTCGGCGGCATCCCGACCATCAACCTCGACTATTCGCCGATGTGGCGGCTGTTCCCTGCGGTGTGGACCGACGAGGCGATCCAGAAGGGCTATCGCTACCGCGTCACCAGCGCGCTGCAGATGGCCGAGATGGCGCACCGCGGCTTCATCAAGAGCCTCGATGGCGGCGATTTCCGCGCGGTCGGCTTCATCGTGAACTGCCCGGTGGTCTATCGCATCAACTGAGGCGGGGCGCCCGCCGAGCCTCCCCACGGGTCATGCGCTGCCCCCTCCGGCATGGCCCGCGCCTCGCGCCGGGAAGGTTGATCTGCCCTCCCGGCGCGTCCCTTGCTTCCTCCCGCTGAGGCGCGCGGGCGGTCTCGGACCCTGCACAAGAGGAACCTGACATGCGCGCGCCGATCGTGCCCTTCGCCGCCTTCGTCCTTGCTGTCCCGGCCGCGGCGCAGGACCCATATGAGGCCGCCGACCCGCCGCCCGTCATGGCCGATGGCGAGGCGCCTCCGCCCGAGGCGATGGACTTCATGGGCATGCTGCAAGGCTTGGACGCGGACGCGCCGGGTGCCGCGATGGTGACCGAGATCATCGTCACCGGCACCCGCCGCCGCGCCCGGGTGACGGCGCCGGTCTCGGGCGCTGTGCTCGGGGGAGAGGAGCTCGCCCGCGCCGCCCGCGCGACACTCGGCGAAACGCTGGCGAGCCTGCCGGGGGTCTCCTCGACGGCCTTCGGTCCGGGCGCCTCTCGCCCGGTGCTGCGCGGCCTTCAGGGCGAGCGCACCCGCTTGCTGGTCGACGGCATCCAGAGCCTCGACGTGTCCAACACCAGCCCCGATCACGCGGTGGCAATCAATCCGCTGGTGGCGAACCGGATCGAGGTGCTGCGCGGGCCTTCGGCGCTGCTCTACGGCGCGGGGCTGGTGGGGGGCGTGGTCAACACCCGCGTCACGCGCATCCCTGACCGCCTGCCGGACGCCGCGATCACCGGCCGCGCCTCAGCGAGCTACGGCTCGGCCGCGGACGAGGTGGTGCTCGGCGGGGTGCTCGACGGGGGCCGGGGCAGGCTCGCCTGGCACCTCGACGGGCACTGGCTCCACAGCGGCGATCTCGACATCGCCGGTTTCGTGCTCGCCCCCGAACAGCGCGCCGCCGCGCGGGGATCGTCGGACGCCGTGATCCGCGCGCTCGCGGACCTCAGGGGCCGCCTGCCCAACAGCGCCGCCGATACCTGGGATATCGCGAGCGGCGCCTCGCTTGTGCTGGACGATGCCCACCTGGGCCTTGCGATCAGCCATTCGGAAAGCCGCTATGGCCTGCCCACCCGCTTCTCGTTGGATCCGGGTGCGCCGGTCCCCAACACGCTCATCGACCTTGCGCAGACCCGCCTCGACTTTCGTTCCGAGATCGAGACCGGCGGCGAATGGGTCGAGACACTGCGCCTGCGCTTCGGCTGGGCGGACTATGCCCATGACGAGGTGACGGACCAGGGCGGACTGACCGCGACCTTTCACAATCAGGCCTTCGAGGCGCGGGCGGAGGCGGTGGGCGCGCAGCGCGGCATCTGGCGGGCGACTGCGGGGGCGCAATACTCCAGCCGCGACTTCAGCGTGCTCGCAGACGCGCCGCTGCTGCCTTCGACCGACACCGCGCAGTTCGCGCTCTTCACCCTTCACGAGTTCAACCTCGCGCCGGTCCGGATCGAGGCGGCGCTCAGGTGGGAGACCACCGCCATCGAGGCCCGGCGCGACCGCGCGCCCGGCAACCCCGCGGCGGAGCGCGATTATTCCGGCCTCTCCGGCTCGCTCGGCGCGAGCTACACCGTGGCGGCGGGGTGGGTGATTGCCGGGAGCGGATTCTTCTCGACCCGCGCGCCGGTGGTCGAGGAGCTGTTCACCCAAGGCACCGATCCCGGCACGCAAGGGATCCTGCTCGGCAATCCCGACCTGCCCGAGGAGACCGCCTGGGGGTTCGAAGCGGTGCTGCGCGGGTTCGGCCCGGCCTGGAGCATCGAAGCTTCGGCCTATTACAACCGCTTCCCCGACTATATCTACACCGCCGATACCGGCACCCGCGAGGACGGGCTGCCGGTGTTCCGCTTCCTCGCCGATGCGGCCGAGTATTTCGGCTTCGAGGTGCAAGGGAAGGTGAACCTGTTCGATCTCGGCGCTGCGACCATCGGCGCCGATGCCCTGATGGATTACACCCGCGCGAGCCTCGCCGACGGATCGCCCGTGCCGCGCATCCCGCCGCTCCGGGCGCTCGGCGGCCTCAGCGCTCGCGCCGCGGCCTTCGACGCAAGGATCGAGGTCGAATGGGCGGACCGGGTTACCCGCCTCGGCGCCTTCGAGACACCGACCGAGGGCTTTGTGGTGGCGAACGCCTCCCTCGACTGGCGGCCCTCCGATGCTCGACCTGGCCTTACGCTGGGGATCGCGGCCAATAACATCTTCGACGATACGGTGCGCCGCCACGCCAGCTTCCTCAAGGATTTCGCCCCGATCGCCGGGCGCGACATCCGGCTGCGGATGCGGATCGGCTTCTGAGGGAGCGCGTTTTGTAGCGTACGCTACAAGAACATGGTGGGAATTGAAAAACCGGACCGCCGCCAATCAAGCATCTTGGTGCGAGAGCGGCAGGGTGCGCCGCGATTTCGGGAGGCGCGGGATGGCCGGGATCGGCCGAGTGCAGCACACGGATACGGGCTACCGCGCGATCGATTGCGTCGCCTATGCCCACGTGCCTGCTGCCCTGTTGCTCGCCGCGGCGCCGCGCGACATCATGCTCTACCGGATCGTCGACTACGGCCCGGCGCAGACCACCACCGCCGAGCGGCCCGCCGACGATCACGACCTTCTGCTGCTGACCCGTGGTTCGGGCGTCCCCGGGCAGGGCCGGATCGCGGGGGAGCCCTTCCGCCTCACCCCCAACCGCGATCTGCGCGCGACCTTCGTGCCGCACGGGGCGGATGCCAGCATCGAGTTCGGCACCTCGGCCAAGAGCGTCAACCTGCTGCTGCCCAAGGGCACCCTCGATGCGCTGGTGGAGGACCGCGCACACCGAGCGATCGCCCCGCTACTGTTCGGGGACAATCCGGCGCTGATCGGCCTCATCAGCCTGATCGAGCTCGAACTGTTCCGGCCCGGGCTGGTCGCCGACATGATCGCCGAACAGGCGCTGCGCGGGATGGCGCTGATCCTTGCGGGGGTCGATCCCAACGGCTTTATCGCCGAAAGCGAGCGCATTACCCTCGCCCCGGTGCGGCTGCGGCGCGTGATCGACTTCATCGAGGCCAACCTCGCCCAGCCGCTGACGCTCGAACTGCTGGCCCATGTGGCGGGGCTTTCGGTATTTCACTTCGCGCGGGTGTTTCGTCAAGCAACGGGTTTCAGCCCATACCGCTATGTCAGCGAACGGCGGCTGCAGCGCGCGCAGCGCCTGCTGATGGCGCAGGACCTCGCGGTGCACGAGATCGCGCCCCTGTGCGGCTTCCCGCGCCATGCCAATTTCAGCGCCGCCTTCACCCGCGCGCGCGGCATGTCGCCGAGCCGCTACCGGGTGCATTTCGCGCTCTAAAGCGCGGCCGATCTGGCCCCGGCGGTCTCGGGCAGCACCCGCCAGATCCACGCCGCGAGAAGGAAGCTGACCGAGGCGAGTGCCATCACCGGGCCGAGGCCCACCGCCTCGGCGAGCGGAGCGGTGATGAGCGGCGCGGTCATGCTGATGACGCGGCCCCAGTTGTAGATCGATGCCGCGGTCGAGCGCAGGTGCGGCGGGTAGAGTTCGGACAGCCACGGTCCCCAGATCGCCGAGGCGCTGAGCATGACGCCATAGGCAAAGCCCAGCGCCTCGAGCAGGCCAAGCGGCAGGGGGACGAACAGGTAGACCGGGATGATCGCGGCGGCGAGGGCGAAACCCGCTGCGCCGCTGCGCCGACCCAGCCGGTCGCTCACCCAGCCCCACAACAGCCCGCCCAGCGCCGCGCCGACGAATTGCCAGCCGAGCACGTCGCCGATCACCGTGTCGGGGATGCCGCGCTCGGTCCTGAGGTAGGTGCTCGCCCAGCCGGTGAAGGCCTGGTAGGCGAAGAAGTTCAATCCCGACATGGTGGCGAGCAGCAGCGTCTGGCGCGCCACGCCCGGTCTGAACAGCTCGGCGATGGGCAGCTTCGCGGAGGCGGTGGTGCTCTCGCCCGGTGCGCCGCCGAAGGGGAGCAGCCGCCGGTCGTCGGGCACCACGAGGAAGGCGAAGAGCGCCAGCACCACCGGCACGGCGCCGGCGTAGAGCAGCACTTTCCAGTCCGCTCCCGCACGGAAGGCGGCGGCCGAGAGGAAGCCGAGCGCGGAGACCGCGACGTTGTAGGTCCCCAGCACGAACCCCGCGATGAGCCCGCGCACGCTCGCCGGGAAGAGCCCCGAATAGATGCCCACCGCGATCGGGTACATCGCTCCCATGAAGAAGCCCATCAGCACCCGCTGGCCGACCAGCGCGGCATAGTCGGCCACCACCAGGCCCGACAACAGCATCCCGCCGTAGCCGATCATCGCGATGACCAGCGCGATGCGACGTCCGATCCGGTCGGCGACCTGCCCCATCACCACCGCGCCGAGGATCGCGCCCACCGCCTGCACGGTGTAAAGCGAGCCCGACTGGGTGAGGGTGAGCCCCAAGTCCTCCTTGATGTAGGGCCGGAGGATATCGACCGTGTTCCAAGACCAGGCGTAGAAGAAATAGCCGATCAGCAGGAAGACGAGCGCGGCGATGCGGCGCGAATGGCTGAGGTCTTCGGCGCGCTGCATGGCCGCTCCCCCGGTCATGGCGTGAAGCCCGCCGTACGGGCAAGGCTGGCGGCGCCTTCGCGAAGGAAGGCATGGTCCGAGCCGAGCAGGAACAGGCTTGCGCCTTTCTCGCGCCACATCGGCGCGTCGCCGGGGCGGGTGGTGAACATCCCGCAGGCGCGCCCCGCGCCGCGGCAGGCGGCGAGGATGCGCTCCACGGCCTCGAGCACCTGAGGCGCGTCAGGCGAGGTGCAGCCAAGCGCGATGGTGAGGTCGATGCGACCGATGAATAGCGCGTCGATGCCGGGGACGGCGGCGATGGCGTTGATGTCTTCCAATGCCTCGAGATCCTCGATCTGGGCGATGAGGACGCTGCGCGCGGCGCTGGCGGCAAGGTGGTCGGGGATGGACTTCGTGCCGTATCCCGCCGCGCGGCTGGAGCCCGCATAGCCGCGCCGGGCGGGCCCGCCGCCGGGGCCGTAGTGAACGCTCGCCGCGACCGCCTCGGCCTCCGCCGCCGAGCGCACATGCGGCACCAACACGCCGTCCGCGCCGCAATCGAGGGCGTTCAGGATCTCGTGCGCAGCTGACGACGCTGGCCGGACCAGCACCGGCATGCCCCCGGCACGCGCGGCGAGGATGCAGGCGTCGAGGTCGCGGCGGTCGAATGGCGCGTGCTCGGCATCGAGGCACAGGCAATCGAGCCCGGTCGAGGCCAGCACCTCGACGACATGCGGGTGCGGGGTCTTGACAAAGGTGCCGAGCAGGGGTGCGCCACTGGCGAGGCGGGCCTTGAAACCTTCCACCGCGCTCAAGCCGCTGCGCCGCGCCACAGCCGCTCGCTGGCGAGTGCCGCGCCTTCGGCGAGGGTCTTGAGCTTTGCCCACACGATCTCCGGATCGACCACGCCGAAGCCGGCGAACGTCGAAAAGCCGCAGTCCGTCCCCGCGATCACCCGCTCGCGGCCGATGATCCCGGCATAGCGCTCGATCCGTTCGGCGACAACGCGGGGGTGCTCGATGAAGTTGGTGGTGCTGTCGATCACGCCGGGGATCAGCACCTTGTCCTCCGGGATGAGGGCGGTCATCTCGGCGAAATAGGTCCAGTCGGCCTGGTGGCGAGGGTTGCTGGTCTCGAAGAGGAGCCCCGCGGGCTTGGCCTGCATCAGGGTGGGGAGGATCACACCCATCTCGACATCGCAGCAATGGGGGCCTTCGTAATTGCCCCAGCACACGTGCATCCTGACGCGGTCGGCGGGAACGTTGCGCAGGGCGTGGTTCAATGCCTCGACATGGCCGCCGATCAGCCGCAGGTATTCCTCGTCCGAGCGGTCCTTGTACATCATGTGCCGTCCGAGCCCCAGGTCGGGGCTGTCGAGTTGCAGCAGCAATCCGGCAGCGACGATTGCCTCGTATTCGGGCCGCATCGCTTCGGCGAGCGCTTCGAGATAGGCGTCCTGCGAGGGGTAGTGCTCGTTCGGCTGGAACAGCGCGATCACGCCGGGCGAGGCGGAGTTCATGAAGCCGCCGATCGGCCGGTGCGCCGCCATCGCGGCGGCCATGTGGGCGAGATCGGCCTCGAGCGGCGCCATCGACTTGACTTCGATGGGGCCGACGCACTTGGGCCGACGGTAGGTGGGTGTGCCGCCGCCCTTGGCTTGGCGCTCGAGGAAGCTCGGGAACATCTCGAGGTCCGCAGGGGGCGTGCGCGGGCTGTCGCCGTCGAAGCCGGTGATGCGGTCCTTTATGTAGGTCGCATAGCTGATCTTCGACATCTCGCCGTCCGAGACGAGATCGATCCCAGCCTCGACCTGGCGGCGCACCACCTCTTCGACCGCAGCGCCGATCACCGCGTCGAATTCCGCCTGATCGATGGCCTCGCCGCGTTCCTGCGCGAAGACGAGGTCGGTCACGGCCTTGGAGCGCGGGAGGGAGCCCACATGGGTGGTCAGGATGCGTTGTGGCATGGGGTCAGGCGGTCCTCTCTTGGATCAGGGCTCTCGCGGCGAGCCACGCGATCAGTCTCTCGGCGAGAACCAGCGGGGCTTCGAGGGGAAGCATGTGTCCCGATGCCGCGACGTGAAGTTCGGCTTCGGGGATCAGCCCCTGCCAGCGGCGATGCCAGTCCGGCGGGCAGAGCGCGTCCTCCTCGCCCGCCATCAGCAGGACGGGGCACGGGAGGCGGGTGAGCGCATCGACCCGGTCCGCGCGGGTGCGCAGCGCCTCGGACTGGCGGACGAAAACCTCGGGGCCGAGCGCCATCCCCATGTCGCGCAGCAGAGTCAGGAGGGGCAAGTCGGCGCGGTTGGCGGCGGCGAGGTAGTTTGGCTTCAGTTCCTCCACCAAGACCCGCTCGAGGCCGCCTGCACGCACCTCGGCCTGCTGGAGCGGGCGGTGCGCGGCGCGTTCGGGCAGATCGGCGGTGGCGTTGTAGCCGATCAGCACCAGCCCCGCGATGCGTTTCGGCGCCTGCACCGCCATTTCGACCGCGACGATCGCGCCCATCGAGAAGCCGACGGTGAGGATCGGGCCTTCTGCCTGCGCCAGCGCGCGGGCGGCCATGGCGGCGATGCTGGCGTCGCGGCAGGTGTCCGCATCGAGGGGAGTGCGCCCGGTCGCCGCGGCGAGGCTTCCTCTGACCATATCGTTCCACAGCCGGGCATCGCACATGTTGCCCGGAATGAGCAGCGGGAGCGGGGCGGCGTTCATCCCAGCCGCGCCGAGCGTCCGGGCAGCAACTGCCCGCCGAACAGGCGCTGTTCGGGTTCCATCCCCGGTTGCTCGATCCGCTCGATCAGCATGTCGACGGCAGCCTGCGCCATTCGCCGCACCGGCTGGCGGATGGTGGTGAGCTGGTACCCGCCCCAGGTCGCGGGTCCCACGCCGTCGAAGCCGACGATTGAGAGCTGGTCGGGAATGGCAAGGTCATAGGCCCCGCGCGCGCAATCGATCGCGCCCATCGCCATCGCATCGTTGGTGGCGATCACCGCGTCGAGCTTGCCGCCCGAGGCTTCCATGAGCGCGCGCAGGCCTTCCTCGCCCGAGCGGTAATCGAACCCGCCGCGATGGAGCAGCGGTTCGATCCCCGCCGCCGCCAGATGCCGCCGCGCGGAATCGAGGCGCTCCTCGCCGACGTAGCTGTCGTGCGGCCCGGCGATAATCCCGAAGCGACGGTGCCCGGCGGCGAGGAGGTGCCGCACCAGCTCGCGCGTCCCGCTGGCGGAATCGCAGGCGACGCTCGCCGCCGGCTCGCCCTCGCCCACGCGGTTGTAGAGGATGATGGGGATGCCGCGATCGTTGAACTGGCGGATCTGCTCGTCCTTCAATCTCGCGGCGATGATCGCCCCGTCGACCCGGTAGGGCCAGATGAGGCCGAGCATCTCGTCGATCTCGCTCTCCGCAGCGAGGCTGAACAGCAGCACCCGGTGTCCGGTCGCCGAGAGGCGCTGGGTCAGCTCGGCGAGCACTTCGGGATAGTAGAGGTTGGTGAGGTTCGAGATCACCACCGCCACCAGATTGGTGCGCCGGGTGATGAGGCCGCGGGCGAAGGCGTTGGGCTGGTAGCCCAGCTGCTTTGCTGCCCGCATGATCTTTTCGCGCGTCTTGGGGGCGATCGAGGCGCCCTTGCGGAACGCGCGGCTGACCGCCGACTGGGAGACGCCGGCAAGCTCGGCGACGTCGTAGGACGTGGCGCCCTGTGCCGCCGATCCGCCCGCCGCCGCCTCAGGCAGCTTCTTCTTTGGCATAGCGCCTCACCCGGATGTCCGCCTGTTCCTTGTGCCCGGCAAAGCCCTCTATGGCGCACAGGCGCGAACAATATTCCCCCACCATTGCGCTCGCCTCGTCGGTCAGCACGCGCTGATAGGTACACGTCTTGATGAACTTGCCAACCCACAGGCCCCCGGTGAAGCGGGCGTTGCCGCGGGTCGGCAGAGTGTGGTTGGTGCCGATCACCTTGTCGCCGTAGGATACATTGGTGCGCTCGCCGAGGAACAGCGCCCCGTAATTGGTCATGTTGGCGAGGAAGTAGTCAGGATCGCGGGTCATCACCTGGACGTGTTCGGAGGCGATCTCGTCGGCAATGGCGACCATCTCCTCGTAGCTATCGGCCACGATCACCTGGCCGTAATCCGCCCAAGCGCGCGCGGCGATCGGCGCGGTGGGGAGGATCGTCAGCTGGCGCTCGATCTCGGCCATGGTCTCGCGGGCGAGCTTGTCCGAGTTGGTAAGCAGCACGGCCGGAGAGTTCGGCCCGTGCTCGGCCTGGCCGAGGAGGTCGGCGGCGCACAATTCACCATCGACCGTCTCGTCGGCGATCACCAGCGTCTCGGTCGGCCCGGCGAGCAGGTCGATCCCGATCTTGCCGAACAGCTGGCGCTTGGCCTCGGCGACATAGGCGTTGCCGGGGCCGACGATCATGTCGACCGCCGCGATGGTCTCGGTGCCCAAGGCCATGGCAGCGACGGCCTGCACCCCGCCCACACAATAGATCTCGTCCGCGCCCGCCATGTGCATGGCGACGACGATCGCCGGATTGGGCTTGCCCTGATAGGGCGGTGCCACCGAGACGATCCGCTTGACGCCCGCGACCTTGGCGGTGACGACGCTCATGTGCGCCGAGGCGACCAGTGGATACTTGCCGCCGGGCACGTAGCAGCCGACTGAACCCACCGGAATGTTGCGGTGGCCGAGCACTACGCCCGGCAGCGTCTCCACCTCGACGTCCTTCAGCGCGTCGCGCTGGATCTGCGCGAAATTGCGGACCTGCGCCTGGGCGAACCGGATGTCCTCGATGATCCGGCTGTCGAGCTCGGCGTAGGCGGCGTCGATATCTGCCTGCGAGAGGCGGAAGTCGGCCGGGTTCCAGCTGTCGAAATTCGCCGACCAGTCGCGCATCGCGGCATCGCCGCGCGCCTTGATGTCGGCGATGATCGTCTCGACGGTGGCGCGGACCTGCGCATCGGCTTCGGCGGCGGCATCCTCGGTGATGCCGGTCTTGAGGTAACGTGCCACTTTCACTGTCTCCCTGCAGGCGGGTGTGCCGCTACTTTAGAGGCCGACCCTATCGGTTCATGACTTCGGATGCAAGCGGCGGCATCTGCTGTCGGCGCGACGCAGGCGGGGCAATTCGACCGATTTGTTGGCATTTTGGCAACATCTCGCAATTGATGTACGTTAATCTCCCCAAGAAGGCACAATTCATGTTGCATCCGAAGTCAAACGCGGCATCTGATGCTTCCGCACAGCAACCCCAGGGGAGACCACATGGCCGGACAGTTCAAATCCGCCATCGCGTTCGGCGTCAGCGCGATCGCGATTGGCTTCGCGGCGCCCGCGCAGGCGCAGGACACCGCGACAGCCACCAACGCCAGCGATGCGGGGGGCATTGGCGAGATCATCGTCACTTCGCAGCGCCGCGAGGAAAACCTCCAGGACGTGCCGATCTCGGTCTCGGCCTTCACCGCTGACCAGATCCTCGCCCGTGGCACCACCGACATCGGCCGCCTCGAAGGGCTCGTCCCCGGCTTCACCTTCGGCCGTTCGGGCCAGGACGCGCGGCCCTCGATCCGCGGGGTGCGTACGGAGAACGTGGGCGTCAACGGCGACACCACCATCGGCTTCTTTGTCGACGGCATCTACCAGTCGCGCGCTGCGCAGGCGACGCAGGGCTTCGTTGACGTCGAGCGGGTCGAGGTGCAGCGCGGTCCGCAGGGGACGCTCTACGGGCGCAACACCTTCGGCGGCAACATCGCCATCACCACCGCCCAGCCGGTGCTCGGCGAGTTCCTCGGCGGGATCGACATCACCGTCGGCCAATACGGCCGCTTCCGCACCGACGCCTTCATGAACGCGCCGCTCGGCGACACCGTCGCGGTGCGCCTTGCCGGCTCGATCGAGCGCTCGGATGGCTGGGTGGAGAACGTCAACCCGCTCGGCAACAACCTCTTCGACGACGAGAGCGAGTATCTGCGCGGCACCATCCTGTGGGAGCCCAACGACCGGTTCTCGGCCGCGATCAAGTTCGAATACGCGAGCCGTGGCGGGGCGGGGGCATCGGCCTTCGGCTACAAGATCATCGGGTCCTATTTCGACCCGGCGACCCGCCAGCAGCTCTACAACGGGACGCCGGTGTTCCTCAACACCCGCCCGGGCAACCGCGACGGGGTGAATGACGCGATCCCGGGAGGCACTGCCACCAGCGACATCGGCGTGCCAATTGTCGCGCAGGGCGACGGCTATACCATTGACACCGACCAGCCGACCGTGCTCGACCTCGAGAACAAGGCGGTCACCGCCAACCTCGCCTATGATTTCGGCGGCGTCACGCTGCGTTCGATCACCGGCTACACCGATTTCGGCGCGGTGCGGACGTCCGACTCCGACTTCTCGGGCAATCAGATCGGCATCGATTTCCAGGACACCCGGGCCGAGACTTTCAGTCAGGAACTCCAGCTGCTCTCTAGCGACAGCACCAGCCGCCTCCAATGGGTGCTCGGCGCCTACTACTTCCACGACGAGCTGACCGGCGTCTTCATCAACCAGCAGCTGCCGCGGATCATCCGCAACGTCACCCCCAACCTCACCCTGCCGCAGAACGGCGCGGGCTTCTACGACGAGCAGCGCGCCACCACCGAGAGCATCGCCTTCTACGGCCAGGCGACCTACGAGGTCATCGATGGCCTGCGACTGACCGGCGGCATCCGCTGGACCGAGGACACCAAGGACTTCGCCTTCGCCAACGCCAACGCGATCCTGCCCACGACGGGCACGCCGCCGGTGCCGCAGGGCTCGCAAATCACCCTCGCCACCGGGCCGGTCCCCGACAGCGCCTTCGGGGTGCAGGGCGCAGCCACAAACTGCACCTACACGACCTTCCCGCCGCCGCGCCCCGGCTTCCAGTGCCTCGCGCTTAACACCAACGTGCTGACCGGCGCGACCTACGACACTGCGAAGTTCGACAAGGTGACCTGGCGCCTCGCGGTCGATTACGACGTGACGCCCGAGAACCTGCTCTATGCAAGCGTGTCGACCGGCTTCCGTTCGGGCGGGTTCAACTCTGGCCAGGGCCCGGCGGCGCTCCAGCCGACCTTCGATCCCGAAGAGGTGACCGCCTACGAGATCGGCTCGAAGAACCGCTTCCTCGACAACACCGTGCAGCTGAACCTCGCAGCCTTCTACAACCGCTACAACTCGCTACAGGAACAGCGCCAGGTGCCGCAGGGCGCGACGACGCTGTCGATCATCGAGAACAGCGGCAAGGCGCGCGCCTACGGGATCGAGGCCGAGGCGCTGTGGCGGCCGGTGCCGGGGCTGGAGATCGGCGCCAACGTTGCCTGGCTCGATGCCAAGTACACAGAATACGACCAGGTGCCCGCGCCCTTCGGCACCAGCATCCTCGTGCCCGACGCGAGCCAGACCGCGCCGACCCTTGTCAACGGCGTGCAGATTGCGCCGGCGGGGCAGCGCCGGGTGTTCGCGCCGGGCTATGATTGCGGCCTGATCCCCGGCACCGGCGGGCCGGGCCAGGCCGCGGCGGCGTTCGGCTGCGACATCAGCGGCAACCGCATCCCGCATTCGCCCAAATGGACGGGCGCGGTCTTCGCCGGTTACGAGATCGACCTCGGCGAACTCGGCACTCTCACGCCCTTCGCGATCATGAACTTCTCGTCGAGCTTCTTCGGCCAGCCGTTCAACTCGGTGCTGGAACGCCAGGGCTCGTTCCAGAAGATCGACCTGCGCCTGACCTGGGCCTACAACGAGACGATCTCGATCCAGGGGTTCGTCAACAACGTGACCGACGAGCAGACCATCAACCGCTTCGTGTGGGGCGGGGGCGGCGCGCTCCAGGCGAGCTTCGCGCCGCCGCGCCAGTGGGGGGCGCTGCTGAGCATTCGGTTCTGAGACAACAGATTGCGCAAATGGAAAAGGGGGCGGAAGGCAACTCCCGCCCCCTTTCCTGTCAAGAGCCAACGAGGTGGTCTGAAACCTGGAGCGGGGCGCCGGCAATCTGGCGCAGCACGGCGATGTCGTCCCACACCGTGACCTCCTCGCGCACCCGGCCGTCGATCACGCGGAAATGGCTGACCGCCATGATGAGGAGCGGCGCGCCCGTCGGCTCGCCATAGGCGCCCGCGCTCTCGTGCCATCCGGCAAGCGACCAGCGCAACGCGACATCGCGTGCCTCGCCCAGATAGGGCACCTCGGCGATGTGCTCGATCCTGAGGCGCGAGCGGGATCCGAAGGCTGCGCGGATGGGCGCGCGCCATTCCGCGTGGCTGTCCGGGCCGTAGAGGAAGCGCCCGCCCGGCACCCAGGCGTTCAGGCGGAAGTCGGAAAGGGCGGCGGCACGAGCCTCGTCGCCGTGCTGCCAGCAGGCGCGCAGCAGATCGGTGGCGATGCGCTGCGCCTGGCTGTGCGGCGCGGCATCCGCGCCGGCCAGCGCCTCGGCATGGTAGGGGGCAAGCACCTCCACCAGCGGCCTCGCCCTCTCGGCATCGCGGGCTGCCTGCCTCGCGGCGACCACCCGTGCATCGAAGCCGAGTTGTTCGACCAGCGCGAGGTTGTCGCGCACCAGCCATTCCTCGACGATGCGGTTCTCGCGGCACAGGCAGTCGGCGATGGTCCGCACCAGCACCTTCTTGCCGGTGGCGGGGCCGAAGTCGCTGTCGCCCAAGTTGGTCATCTTCGAGGTGATGAGGTGCGAGGAGAGGAAGCTGCCGTCCCCCTCGTCGGACCAGATCACGTTGTCGCCGTCCAGGCGCCGGTCGGGAAAGGCGGCGAGCGTTGCCCAGGTGTTCTCGACCACGGTCTGCGCCCCAGTGATTGGTCCGGCGAGGGTGTGGATCGCGCAATCCTCCGAATACCACTCGAGGCACTGCTCGACCTGACGGTCGTGCCAGATGCGCTCGGTGATGCGGATGATGTAGTGCGGGAAGTCGACGAATTCGTCGGCGAAGCCCGGCAGGTCCATGCGCCGTTCCGTGCCGGGGTTCATCATGTCGGTGATGTCGGTGGTGGCTACGCGCATCACGGGTGGCGGCATGAAGGTTCTTCCTATTGCGCGGTCCAGCCGCCGTCGATCAGCAGGCTGTGCCCTGTTACCATGGCTGCGGCGGGCGAAGCGAGATAGACCACAGCGGCGGCGACCTGCTCGGGCGTGGCGAGTTCGCGCATCGGGATCATCCGCTCCACGAAGGCGGCGAAGGCGGGGTCGGCGAACATCGTGTCGGTGAGCGGCGTTTTGACGAAGGTCGGCGCGACGCAGTTCACGCGGATCCCGGCGGGGGCGAGTTCCACCGCCATGGCTTTGGACAGGCCCTCCAATGCGTGCTTGGTCATGCAATACACCGTGCGATTGGGGGAGCCGACGTGGCCCATCTGGCTCGTCATGTGGATGATTGCCGCACCCCGCTCCATCCTGCAGGCCGCCGCGCGGGCGATGCGGAAAGCGCTGCGCACGTTGAGGTCGAGCATGAGGTCGAGCGCCTCGTCGGTGACTTCGGCGAAGGGCTGGGGGCGGTTGGTCCCGGCGTTGTTGACGAGGATGTCAAAGGGAGGCGCGGCAGCGATCGCGGCGAGCACCTCCTCGCCGGTGACGTCATGGGGCCAGGCCTCAAAAGCGGGGCCGAGTTCCTTTGCGAGGCTGTCGAGGTCAGGAGAGGGACGGGCGACTCCGCTGACATGGGCGCCCTCGGCGGCGAGGGCGCGGGCAATCGCGCGCCCCAGCCCCTTGCTGGCGCCCGTTACCAGCGCGCGCTTTCGCTCCAGAAGTCCGGTCATCTTCTCAGGCCGGTTCCGGCACGGGAAGCGCATCGCCCCCGCGCACCTGCACCACCTTCGCCCTGCCGCTCCCCCGGTTAAAGAGTGCACGCACCGTGCCGATCGGCACGGTGATCGTATCGCCGGGGCCGCACTGGGCGGTTTCCTCGCCGATGGCGACCTCGACCGCGCCCTCCTGTACGAACCACACGTCCGGCACCTCGAGCCGGTGAGGGGGAAGTGCTGCACCTTCGGCGAGCGTCACCTCCACGAGGGTGAAGCCGTGCGCCCAGTCGATGGGCGCGGGGCCGATCAGCCAGCGCTCGACAATGCCCTCAACGTCGAGGTGGAGCGCTGCCGGGCGAGGGGTGTCCGCCGGGATGACGCACTGCGCCAGAGCCGCCGAATCCGCCCGGGTCAGCATCGCGACCTGTTCCGCCGTAGTCTCGGGCATCGGCCGCGCGCCCTCGGGCACCATCTCGCCCTTGGCGGTGTCGATCAGCATGCCGTCCTCGAGCAGCACAAGCCCATAGTCGCGCGCCATGTCGAAGACGTAGGGCGCCCACATAACATACCCCGCATCGTCCCCGCCGAGCACCGCCCAGAGGAAGCCCTCGTCCTGGCCGACGTTCTCGAAGCCGCGGAACAGGCGCGTCGGGATCGAGATAAGGTCGCCCGGCCCCATGAACACTTCGCCATCGGTTCCGCGCTCGCCGGTCATGAAGCGCCATCGGCCCGAGTGGACGTAGAACACCTCGACCGTCTCGTGAGAATGTTGCGAGTTGAGGCAGCGCGGCGGCTGGCGCGCGCCGCCGATGTTGAAGCCGTGGGGCTCAGAAATGTGGACGTGCTGATTCGGATTCTCGGCGACGCCCGGGCCGATGATCGTGAAGTTTTCCTTCCGGTCCGACCCCGGCGAGCGGGTGTCGATGAAGGCGTCGCGGCACGGCACGAGATCGGCGTAGCGGACGATCCGGCTCTCGATGGAGGCGGGGGGCATCACAGTACCGTCCGGGGATTGCCGCGCAGATGGTCGATGCGCGCGAAGAGGTCGTAGCCGATCTGGAGCAGCAGGTGGGCGATGTCGAGCGGCACCCAGTTTTCGGCGATGAGGCCCTGCTCGCAGCGGTAGAAGTCCATGACCCGCATGCCGACCGGGCGGCCCGTGGCGGGCATCCCCAGCCAGCCGTCGCCGGTGTGGGTGGCGGTGACGCTCGGCCAGCCGCCGGTGACGACGAAGGCGCCGTCGCCGATCCGCCCGATGTGCTGGCCCCCGCGCCGGTCGGGAAAGGCGGTGAGGAAGGGGATCTGGTGGACGGTGCGAAAGCCGTCGAGCCCCAAGGCGGTGCCGATCCCCGCCGGGCCATACCAGGCGAAGTCGGGCGTCCAGTAGGGCGCGAGGTCCATGCTCTCGAGGCTCTTGCCGTCGAAGGTGCCGAGCGCTGCGTGCATCGCTCGGACCAGTGCAAGGTTGCCAGCGCCTGCCGCGGCATCAGTGGGGGAAAGCGCGCGGGTGTTGCCGCCGGGGGCGGGCCACTGATGCTCGGCACCGAGGCTAGGGGCGAGCGGCCAGAGCCCGGCCTGCCGGACGAGATCGAGCATGTCGGGCAGCATCCAGCTTTCCGCGATGCGCCCGCCCTCGATGCGGTGGATCTCGCCGAAGCGCAGCCACACCGGCTTGTGGCTGGCCGGAATGCCGGCGAGATCGGACACGAAGGTGCCGCGCCAGTGCCCCATCACCGCCACCAGCAGCCCGCCTTCGAAGGCATCCGCGGCGACGATGGCGTGGGTGCGGTCGCAATGTGCGAGGCTGCGGCGCAGCGGCATGACGAAGGCGTCAAGGCCCGCCTCGAGCCCTTCGAGGTCGTTGAAAGGGTGGGCGACATGGAAGCGGCAGCCGGGCGCGAAGACCTCGGCGGCGACGGCTGCAACCTCTCCGAGGGCGCAGCGGGCCAGCTGCGCGAGGCCGGCATCGACAAGGCGCTTCGCCGCGTCGCAATCCAGGCTGTCCATTGCCACGCTTGTTCCTCCACTTGCCGATGATAACAGGCTATTTTGCATTCGCAGTCAACGAAAAAGCGGCATGCTGGCGTTTTCCTGCACCGCGTCTCGACTTGGATCGCTATAGACGATTCAGGGCCGGACGGGGCGACTTGAGCCTGTGCGGCTTTGCGCCTATCGTGATACGCGATGCGGAGTTCCCGGCATCTCGTTGCATTCGCATTCACCCAAGCGAGCCTCCATGCTCTCCATCCTCCACCTGTTCCGCATCGGCATCGGACCGTCGAGCTCGCACACCGTCGGGCCGATGCGCATCGCGCGGCGCTTTGTCGCGGCACTCTCCGAAACCGGCAAGCTGGCGCGGGTGCGCAGAGTGCAGGTCGAATTGCAGGGCTCGCTGGCGCTGACCGGGATCGGGCACGGTTCGCTCGACGCCTCGATGCTGGGGCTGATGGGCCTTGATCCCGAGGCGGTGGATCCCGATGCGGTGCCCGCGCTGCTCGCCGAGGCGGGCCAGGGCTCGATCCGGCTGATGGGCGTCCACTCCATCGCCTTCAACCGCGAACGCGACATCGTTCTCGCTTGCGAGGTAATCCCCGAGCTCCACCCCAACGGGATGCGGCTTTCCGCCTTTGGGGAAGGCAACGCCCCGATCGCCGACGAGACCTGGTATTCGACCGGGGGCGGCTTCATCGCCTCGGCCCGCCAGCTCAGCGCCCCCAGCGCCGACGACCTCGTGGCGAGCCCGGTGCACGCGCCCTTCGGCTACGCCTCGGGCGCGGAGCTGTTGGCGCTTTGCGATGGCCAAGGAACCGACATCGCCGCGCTGGTGCTCGCCAACGAGAGCGCGTGGCGGCCGGAGGACGAGACGCTCGCCGGGATCGACCGGCTGGTCGCGGCGATGCTCGCCTGCATCGAACGCGGCCTTGCACAGGAGGGGCACCTGCCTGGCGGCCTCAAGGTGCGCCGCCGCGCGCCCGAGCTGTGGCGCAAGCTCCAAGCCGGGCCCGCCAACGAGACCGAGGTGCTGCTCGACCGGCTGAACCTCTTCGCGATGGCGGTTAACGAGGAGAACGCCGCCGGGGGACGGGTGGTCACCGCCCCCACCAATGGTGCCGCTGGGATCATCCCGGCGGTGCTGCGGCAATATTGCGCCGATGGGCCGGACGCGCGCGAGAAGGCGCGGCGTTTCCTGCTGACCGCGGGCGGGATCGGCCTCCTCTACAAGCAGCGTGCCTCGATCTCCGGGGCGGAGATGGGGTGCCAGGGCGAGGTGGGCGTCGCGTGCTCGATGGCAGCGGCGGGGCTTGCGGCGGTCTGGGGCGGGACGCCGCAGCAAATCGCGGCGGCCGCCGAGATCGGGATGGAGCACAATCTCGGTCTGACCTGCGATCCGGTCGGCGGGCTCGTCCAGATCCCCTGCATCGAGAGGAACGCGATCGGCGCGGTCAAGGCAGTCAACGCCGCGCGCCTCGCGCTCCACAGTCACGAAGTGCCGAAAGTCTCCCTCGACCAGGTGATCGAGACCATGCGCCAGACGGGGATCGACATGTCGTCCAAGTACAAGGAGACGAGCCTCGGCGGGCTCGCGGTCAACGTCGCGGCGTGCTGATTGGGCGCAAACCCCGCTCAGACGCGCTCCAGACCGCGCCTTGCGCGCTGTTTCACGTGAAACATGGAGGTTACGGTGAGGGCGCAGCGGATTGCACCGCAACCATGTAATCGGCGATGGCTGGGATCGCCGCCTCTTCGGCGGGGGCCTTGTAGACCTCGATCATCTTCCTGGCGATCCCCTCCCATTTCTCGCGGGAGACGCGGGGCTGCTGGAGCATGGTCGAGGGCGAGTGGCAGGCGGTGCAGTTCTCGACCACCGCCTGCCGGCCGGGGCCTTCGGGCAGGTCGAGCGGATCTTCGGGCAGGTTGATGCTCGCATCGGCAAAGGTCACGGCGGGTGGGCGCTCGCAGCCGGTGACGGCCAGCGCCAGGAGGAGGATCGCGGCGCGCTTCACTTTGCCCTCAGGGTGATGCGCTCGATCACGTTGCGGGCATAGCCCGAGGGGTTCCAGGCCGGCGCCTCGGGCTGGACCGCGCCGGCGATGTTGGCGGCGCGCGGGCCGATCAGCGTCAGGTCGCCCGAGACCTCCGGGATCGTCACCGACCAGCGGCGGAAGGCATAGGGGCCGTACTCGTCGGGGCCGAGGGTGCAGCGCAGCGCCCGGCCCGCGCCTACCAGATCGACCCGCGCCAGCGCCGCATCGCCGCCGAACGCGATTCCCTCCAGCCTCAGCGGCCCGCCGCGCGCGACCGAATCCCCGTTGGCATGGCTGGTGATAAGGGCGCGGGGCGGCATCGCGGTGATCGGCACCGTGGCGAAATCCTTGTCCGCGGGCGTGATCGGCTGCGCGGGAAGCCGATATGACTTGGCGACGTAGTAGCTTTCGTCCTCGCCGGTCAGCACCTCGATGGTGCTCAGCATCTTGACCCAGTAGGTCGAGAACCAGCCCGGCACCACGATCCGCAAGGGGTAGCCGTGGAGCAGCGGGAGCGGCTCGTCGTTCATGCCCCATGCGACCAGCACGTCGTCACGCATCGCGATATCGATTGGAACCGACTTGATGAACTGCGGCGCGCCCTCGGCGAGTGGCACGTCAAGCCCGGCGAAGCGCACCCGGGCCGCGCCCGGCGCGGCGCCCGCCTTGGCGAGCACGTCCCTGAGGCGGACGCCGGTCCACTTCGCACAGGATATCGCGCCGTTGCCCCATTGGGTGCCGGTGACGCGCGGCTGCGAGAAGCCCCGCCCGTTGCCCGCGCATTGGTTGACCGCGACGACCTCGACGGTCTCGCCGGCCGAGGCGACCTCGTCCAGCGTCAGCGACACTGGCTGTCTGACCGCGCCGCCCACCGCGACCCGGTGGTCGGCGGCTTTCACCGCCGTCGGCATCTCCCAGTTCCAGCGCACGAAGTGGCTTTCGTTCGGGGTGATGACGCCCTCGCGGAAGGCCGCCATCGGGGTCTCGAGCAGCGGCGGGCGGATGCGCTGGACGATCATCTCCCCTTTGCCGGGAAAGGCGGGGGTGGTCGGCCTCAGGCTCGGCCCGCCAGGCAGGCCCAGGTCGACCATGCCCTCCGCCAGCTTCGCTAGCCCCGGTGTCGCGAGCGCCGCCCCGAACCCGCCCGCACCAGCACCGGCGATCAGCGCGCGGCGGGTGAGTTTGGTGTCCATGATTCCGCTCCCTCGAGGCGTTCGATCAGCGCTCCGATGTCGGCTACGGCAAGGCGATAAGTCTCCACAAGTTCGGCGATATCGTCAAGACGCGCCATCTCGCCGTCGTCGCGCAGGACCGAGCAGATCACCGCAGCATCGCCGGCACTGGCAAGGCGGGCGAGGTCGATCGAGGCCTCGCAGGCCGAGGGCCGCTCGAGCACCCCGCCTGCCCTCGCGATCAGCGGGAAGACGTGGCCGGGGGAGTGAATGTCGGAGCTGCTCGCTCCCTCGGCGATGGCGACCTTGACCGTGTGCGCGCGGTCGGCCGCTGAAATGCCGGTCGAGACGCCGCTCGCCGCCTCGATCGAGCGGGCGAAGGGCCGCCCGGTCTGGCGTGCGGTTCCGGGGTTGACGAGGCTGAGGCCGAGCTGTCCGGCGCGTTCGGGCGTCACCGCGAGGCAGATGAGGCCGCGCCCGTGGGTCGCCATGAAGTTGATCGCATCCGGGGTGACGTGGCGCGCAGCGACCATCAGGTCGATGTCCCCGCCGCGCAGCCGGTCGCCGGCGATGACCACGATGCGCCCCGCGCCGATCGCAGCGAGGGCCGCTTCCAGCCCCGCGCCCGTCACGCGAGGTCCCTTCCCGCTGCGAAGCTGCGCGCGCCCAGCACCACCTGCTTGCCGACCAGTTCGAGCTGGCCGCGCGCCCGCTCGTCGAGGCATTCGCCGTCGGGGGAGAACATCCCCTGATAGGTGCGGATCGTCGCCCCCATCGGGGTCGGCCAGCCGCGCAGGGCATGGGTGATCGCGCGCATCGTCAGCAGCGTCGACATCGAGGCCTGGTCGCCGAAGGCAGTGGCGATCAACCCCACCGCCCGGCCATCGAGATAGGGCCGGGTGTCGCGGGCGAGCTCTTCCAGATAGTCGAGCGCGTTCTTGACCACGCCCGAGATCGTACCGTGATAGCCGGGCGCCGCGACCAGCAGGCCGTCGGCTGAGCGCACCGCCTCGACCATCTCCGCGCCCCAGGTCGCATCGTGCCCCGGGCCGCGATAGTGGGGCAGCGCGGAGAGGTAGTCCCCGCCGAACACCGTCACCTCCGCCCCCTCGCCCACGGCGATGCCCGCGGCAAGGCGCAGCGCCTGTTCGGTCGAGGAACCAGGATTGACGGTGCCGCCCAGGGCTACAATCCTGGTCGTGGTGGGGCGGGTCATGCTTGGTTCGTCCTTTCGGTCATGTAGGCGGCGAGCCGCGCAGTCTCATCGGACGTGAAGCGCAGGCCGAGCTTGGTGCGCCGCCATAGCACGTCCTCGGGCGTGCGCGCCCATTCGCGGGCGATCAGGTAATCGACCTCGGCGGCAGTGAGGCCGTGGCCGAAGTCCTCGCCAAGGTCGCCGGCCTCGCGCGCATTGCCGAGGATGTCGGCGGCCAGCGTCCCGTAGAGCCGCGTCAGGCGCGCAGCCTGCGCCGGTGCGAGGAAGGGTTGGCGCGCGGCGAGGTCGCGGGTGAGGGCAGGGGCGTCGAAGCGGCCGAAATCGCCGCCGGGAAGGGGCGCAGCGCCTGTCCAGTCCGGACCGTCGAGCACCGGCAGGAACGGCGCGAGCCGGCGGATCGCGGCCCCGGCCAGTTCGCGGTAGGTGGTGATCTTCCCGCCGAACACCGAGAGCAGCGGCGCCTCATCCGTTCCGCCGTCGAGCTCGAAGCGATAGCCGCGGGTTGCCGCCTCGGGCTTGCCGGAGCCGTCGTCGATCAGCGGGCGCACGCCGGAATAGGTCCACACCACGTCGGCAGGGGTCACGGCCTGCCGGAAATACTCCGAGGCGCCTGCGCAGAGATAAGCGATCTCCTCGGGACTGGCGCGGACTTCATCGAGGCTTCCGGTGTGATCGACGTCGGTGGTGCCGATCAGGGTGAAGTCCTCCTCGTAGGGGATGGCGAAGAAAATCCGCCCGTCGGGGAGCTGGAAGAAATAGGCAAAGTCGTGGTCGAACAGCCGCCGCACCACGATGTGCGAACCGCGCACGAGGCGCATCTTCTGGGCGGAGGGCTCTCCGGCGCGACCAAGCAGGTCGAGCACGCGCGGCCCGGCGGCGTTGACCACGGCGCGCGCTCGGAAGATTTCGCCCCCGGCCTCGATCCGCCAGTGATCGCCCACGCGCGACAAGGCGGTGACCTCGCAGCGGGTCCGCACCTTGGCACCCCGGTCGGCGGCGTCGCGGGCGTTGAGGACGACGAGGCGAGCATCGTCGACCCAGCCGTCCGAGTAGGCGAAGGCGCGGGTGTATTCGGGCTTCAGTGGCGCGCCCGCAGGGTGCTTCGCGAGATCGAGGCTCTTCGTCGCCGGAAGGTGCTTGCGGCCGCCGAGGTGGTCGTAGAGGAACAGCCCCAGCCGCACCAGCCAGCGCGGGCGCAGACCAGCGCGATGCGGGAGGACGAAGCGCAGCGGCCAGATGATGTGCGGGGCAATGCCCCATAGCACCTCGCGCTCCGACAGCGCCTCACGCACGAGGGCGAATTCGTAGTGCTCGAGATATCTGAGGCCGCCGTGGATCAGCTTGGTCGAGTTGGAGGAGGTGCCTTCGGCGAGGTCGCCGCGTTCCAGCAGCAGCACCTTCGCGCCGCGCCCCGCCGCGTCGCGCGCGATCCCCGCGCCATTCACGCCGCCGCCGATCACCGTAAGGTCGAACTCAGCTTCGCTCACACCATCCACCACGCGAAAGTCAAAGCGGCGCCCAGGGAGGCCACCGTCGCAGCGAGCACCGGCATGACAGAACGCCAGCCAAGTTGCAGCAGCAAGTCAGTCCGCGTGCGCATCGCCGTGGCGGTGACGGCGAGCAGCAGCAGAGTTTTGGACAGGTTCAGCGCATGACCGGCAAGCGGGGCGGGCAGGGCGAGCAGCGAATTCACCCCCACCAGCGCAAGAAAGGCGAGGATGAAGCCCGGCAGCAGCGGCACGCGGGTCTTGGCGGTGCCCGCGGGCAGGGGCTGGCGCCGGGCGATCCACAGCGCGGCGAGGGTCACCAGCGGGGCGAGCAGCGCGACCCGGGTGAGCTTCACCACGGTCGCCTGCGCGCCGGCGGCGTCGGACACGGCGAAGCCTGCGCCGATCGCCTGCGCGACATCGTGGATCGCGGCGCCGGTCAGGAACCCCGCCTGCGCGTCGCTGAAGCCGAGCATTTGCGTCAGCGGCGGATAGGTGACGAGGGCGATGGCGCTCGCCGCGGCGAGGATGACGAGGGTGAGGGTGAACAGCGACTGGTCGATCCGCTCGCGCCCGATCACGCCGTAGAGTGCGAGCGCGGCGGAGGCCCCGCAGATCGCGGTCGCTCCCCCGCCGAGCAGGCCGACGGCGGGGCTCTGCCCGGTGGCGCGGGCGGCGGCGAGCGCGGCGGCCAGCGCGGCGGCCATCACGAGCGCGAGACCGAGAAAGGGGACGAGGCCCATCGCCAGCACCTGCACCGCCGTCACCTGGAAGCCGAGCAGCACGATCCCGGCCCTGAGGCCATGGCGCGAGACCGCGTCGAGGCCTGCATGGGTGCGCGGATCGCCCGCGACGAAATTCATCGCGAGGCCGATCAGCAGCCCGGCGAGAATTACCGGCACGCCGTAGTTCTGGCTGAGCCACGCCGCAGCGGCGCTGGCGATGGCGGCGATGGCGAGGCCGGGGACGAAGCGCGACAGTGGCCGGGGCTCGGCCGGCGCGGCGGCGGCGCTGTCGGCGAGCATGATCTCGCCGAAGAGGTCGCCGGCGAAGGCCTCGACATCGGGGCGGGGCGCGCGCGTCATGCGAGTTCAGCCTTGCCCTTTCGTCCCTCGCTGCCCGAGCACCCGACTGCGGTGCCATCGAATGTGTCTCACGGTGTCACATCCTAGGCCGAAGCGCCCGCCAATGCAACCGCCCGGCATGGTCAAGCGGAGGTGCCAAGGGCGTCGTCGGGGCGGCGGATCACAGGCAGCAGCCACTGGAACCACGCCAGCGCCAGGAAATAAGACGTGGCCGCGAAGACGAACAGCGGCACGAAGCCGAACCCCGCATCGAGCACCCGTCCGGCGACGAGGCTGATCGCCACCCCGCCCATGTTGCCCATGAAGGCGCCGAAGGCTGTCACCCGCCCGACCTTGGCATGGGGCACGACGTCTGTGATGGTCGAGAACAGCGAGAGCGAGAAGCCCTGATGCCCGGCCATCACCAGGCCGATCATTACCGCCACCGGCCAGAAGCCGCCGACCATCAGCACCGCCGGCAGCGGTGCGACCAGCAGCGCCGAGGCGAACATCACGCCCTTCCTCACCCGGTTGGGGCTTACCCCGCGCTCTAGCAGCCTCGTCGAGATCCACCCCGCCCCGAAAGCGCCGAGCCCCGATCCCGCGAAGGCGATCGCCAGCGGCACCGCCAGTTCCAGCGTCGAAAGGCCGAATTCGCGCCGATAGTAATCCGCCAGCCAGAAGTTGATGAACCACCAGGTCATGTCCGACAGCGCCTTGGCGACGACGATCCCCCAGGTCTGGCGGTTTGTGAGGATCGGGCCGTAGGCGTCCTTGCCGGCTTGGCCGATCATTGACGGCTGCACCGCCCGCTCGCGCAGCCCGGCCACGCCGCGCGCCAGCCAGATCCAGGCGAGGAGCGAGGCAAACCCGCCGATCCCGCCCGCCACCAGGGCCCCGCGCCAGCCGACCGCCGCCGCCAGCGCAGGGATCGCGAAGGGCATGAGGATCGTCCCCGCGCCAGCGAGCAACGTCGCGAAGCCAAAGGCGAAGCTGCGCTGGTCCGCCGGGAAGAGGCTCGCAACGGTCTTGATCATGAGCGGGGTCTGCACCGCCTCGGTGACGCCGAGACCGATGCGGGCGGCGACGACCTGCCAGGTCGTCAGCGCCCAGCCATGCGCCATCGCGGCAAGGCTCCAGGCCGAGGCGCCGACCTGCATCGCCCGGTTCACCCCCAGCCGATCGACCAGCCAGCCGGTGACGAGGAAGGCGAAGGCGGCGGAGAACTGCGTGACTGCGGCGAGATCGCCGAAGTCGCTGTCTGTCCACCCGAAGTCGGCCATCATGTCGGGCTTCAAGATGGCGATGATCGGCCGGTCCATCGCGTTGAACACCCCGGCGATGCACAGCACGGTGAACAGCGACCAGCGCGAGGCCGCGGGGATCGGCGAGGAAGGATCGGCAGCAGCCATCGCGCAGTTCCTAAAGGCTCGGCAGGGCGTGGCAAGCGGCGGCAGAGATGCGAAGGGCCGCCGGATCGCTCCGACGGCCCCTTGCGCGTCTCAGCCGCTCACCCGTGTCACCGGAAGCGCGCGCGTAGGCTGACGCCGAAGTAGCGGTCCGCATCGCGGGGAATCTGCAGCCGGCGGCCGTCCTCCAGGTTGAGCAGCACGTAGCTCTCATCGGTGATGTTGCGGGCGTGGAAGGTTACCCGGTAGACATCCTCCGGGTCCGAGAAGCCGATCGAGGCGTTCCAGATGCCGTAGGGCGCGATGCGGGTCGAGGGCGCCTGACCGAGGTCCGAGAACTGCGTGCTCGTATGGCGGAAATCGGTGTTGAGGTAGAGCACCGCCGCATCGCCGAGGCTGGTCGTGTAGTCGCCGCCGACGGTCCACACGAACTCGGGCGCGAGCGGCAGCTTGGTGCCGTTGCGCGCGTCGGGCGCGTTGTTGCGCGGATCGGGGTTGAACTGCTTGACCCGGGCATCGGCATAGGCGGCACTGGCGCGCAGGTTCAGCCCATCGACCGGGTTCACGAGAAGATCGGCTTCGAAGCCTTCGCTCTTCACTGTCCCTGCATTGGTCAGGTTCGAGATCGTCGCGCCATTGACCACGATGAAGTTGTTCGCCTGGAACCCGTCATACTCGACCGTGAAGGCCGCAAGGTTGAGTTGCACGCGGTTGTCCAGGAACTGCGACTTCACCCCGATCTCGAAGCTGTCCGACAGCTCCTCGGAAATCGGCACCGCGTTGTTGGGGGCCGTGTGGTTGAAGAACACGTTGAAGGCCGGCCCCTTGTAGCCGCGGGTGTAGGACCCGTAGAGCATGATGTCCTCGGTCGGCTTGTACTGGATCGCGGCGCGGCCCGACAGGTTGCCGTTGGTGGTCTCCCCGCGGCTGGTGTTGGTGCCGTTGCCGCCATTGGCGATGAGGCCACCGGCCGGGTTGAGGTTGGTGCCCGGCCCTGCCACGGCCGCGCCGTTGGTGGCGTTCTGCGCGGGCGCGCGAGTGTGGGTGAATTCGAGATCGTCCCAGGTGTAGCGCAGGCCCCCGGTCAGCGAGAGCTGTTCGGTGATCTGGTAGGTCGCCTGGCCGAACAGCGCATAGTTTACCGAACGCACATCGCTGCGCGAAGTGGCGAAGGGAAACAGCGTGTTGACCGTGTCGGTGAGGTTGCACGGCACCGCCCCGCCCGCAAGTACGGGAGCGGTGGCGTTGGGGCAGGTCACGTTGCGGCGGGTGAAGTCCTGCGAATTGTCCGACTGCCACGCAAAGGCGCCGACCTGATAGAAGAACGGCTTGCTCTGGTCCGAGGCGAGGCGGATTTCGGCCGAAACCTGTTCGGTCTTCACCGTGCCGAAATCGTGGAACTGGCCCGCGGTGCGGATTGCACGCGGCAGGAAGTCGCCATCGCGCTGTTCGGTGTTCTCCCAGTTGCGATAGCCCAGCACGACGCTGAGCGTGTGGGTGTCGGAGATCTCGAAATCGCCGGTGCCGGTCAGGCTCCACTGCTGGTCCTGCGTGGCTGTGACGAGGTCGTGGTTGATGAAGCGCTGGTTTTCGCCCAATCCCACGCCGCCCGGCAGGGCGAGCAGGGTATCCTGCAACGTGCCCTGGCTGGCGCCGGTGACGTCGGCGCAGCAATCATCGTCGGCTTCGTAGTAATCGGCGATCAGGCGCACTTTGTTGGCGCCGTCGTTATAGTCCATGATCCCGCGCAGGCCCCAGCGTTCATAGCCGTTGACCTTGTTGTTGCGCCCGCCGTTGATGTTGGTGATGTTGCCATCGAAGCTGCCGTAGAAGCCGGTCAGGCGCGCGGTGAGGTTCTCGGCGAGCGGGCCGGAGATCGCGGCGCGCAGGCGGTATTCGTCGCCCTCGAACCAGTCGGCGCTGGCCTCGGCCTCGAGGTTGTCGGTGCCGCCCTTGGAGACGATGTTGACCAGACCCGCCGAGGCGTTGCGCCCGAACAGGGTGCCCTGCGGCCCGCGCAGGACTTCGAGGCGTTCGATGTCGAGGAGGTCGGCAAAGGCCTGACCCGAGCGGCTCAGCACCACCCCGTCGACAACGGTGGACACAGAAGGCTCGGCCGCGACCGAAAAGCTGATGGTGCCGACGCCGCGCATCACGATCGCGCTGTTGGCGCTGGTGGTGCCCTTGCGGAAGGTTACCGAGGGGACGACGGTGGAGATGTTCTCGAGGTTGAAGACCACCGCCTGTTCGAGCCGGTCACCGCTGACGGCGGTGATCGCGATCGGCACGTCCTGGACGTTTTCCTCGACCTTCTGGGCCGTTACGACGATCTCCTCGACCTGCGCCAGGGCTGGCGCCGCGTGGATCAGCGCGAGCGCGCTGCCCGTGAGGGTCAGCGCCTTGCGCGCGAGGATGGTGTGGGCGGACATGCTGGTCTTTCTCCCCTGCGTGGTGATCGGCTCTATGCGGGCGGCGTTCAAGATCTTCGCCCGTGCGGTCGATCTTTAGGGCGTCGGGTTGCGCTTCTGACCACGATCTGTCAAGCGGTGTCAGAGAGGGCCGACACAGGGTCCGACGGAGAAACGCGGAGCTGGGATGGTGCGGCTGGCGACCAGCGCAGACGGATTTGACCTGGTGGTGGCCGGGCGTGCCCTGCTGTCTCACCGCCCTGATTTCCCCTCAATTTTAATAGCTTCCGGAAATCCGCGGGTGACCATGGTGCGCGGCAACTTCCGCCTGTCAGATACCACTGTGGCGGCAGCGCCACTATCGGTCTGCGAAGTGGCGGCAGAGGGCTGCGTGGAACTGGCGAGCCCCGATGGCAGCGCCCGCGCAGCGGTGCGTTTCGATCCCGAGCGGGCGCGCCTGAGGGTCGCGGCGCTCTCCCCGCACGACCGGGTCACGATCGACGTAGCGATCGGCTCCGACGACGTCCTTTGGGGCGGGGGCGAGCAGATGAGTTACCTGGTCCTCAATGGCCGCACCTTCCCGATCTGGACCAGCGAGCCCGGTGTCGGCCGCGAGCCCGGCACGCGGCTCACCGACCTCGCCAACGCCGATGGCTCCTTCGCGGGCGGGGATTACTGGACGACCAACTATCCCGAGCCGACGGTGCTGTGCTCCGCCGGCTGGGCGCTGAGCCTCGCCAATGCCGAATATGTCGAACTCGACGCCAGCGAGGTCGGGCGGCTGCGCCTCCATGTCTGGTCGGGCGAGGTCGCCATTGACCTGTTCGAGGGTGCGCCCGCCGAGCTCGTCCGCCAGCTCGGCGCCCGCTTCGCTCCCGTCCGCGCGCTCCCTGAATGGGCGATCGGCGGGGCGATCGTCGGCCTCAAACAGGGCGAGGCGAGCTTCGACCGGCTCGAGGCGCTGATCGAGGCGGGCGCCGCCGTCTCGGGCCTCTGGTGCGAGGACTGGGTCGGCATCCGCGAGACGAGCTTCGGGCGGCGGCTGTTCTGGGACTGGCAGTGGAGCCCGGCTCGCTATCCCGACCTTCCGCAGCGGATCGCCACGCTCAAACAGCGCGGCATCCGCTTCCTCGGTTATGTGAACCCCTATCTCGCAGTGGACGGCGCTCTTTACCCCGATGCGTCAGCGAGGGGTCTCCTTGCCCTGCGGCTGAACACAGACACTCCTTACCTCGTTGACTTCGGCGAGTTCGAGGCGGGCGTGGTCGACTTCACCAACCCCGCCGCCGCAGAGTGGTTCGCGGAAGAGGTGATCGGGATGCGGATGCTCGACTTCGGTCTCGATGGCTGGATGGCGGATTTCGGCGAGTACCTGCCGACCGACCTGCGCCTCCACGCCGGCGACCCGATGCAGGAGCACAACCGCTGGCCGGTGCGCTGGGCCGAGGTCAACGCCCGCGCCGTCGCCTCCCGCGGGAAGACCGGCGAGGTCTTGTGGTTCATGCGTGCCGGGCACACCGGGGTGCAGGCGCATTGCCCGCTCTTGTGGGCGGGTGACCAGTCGGTCGACTTCAGCCGCCACGACGGGATCGGCACGGTCGTCACCGCGGCGCTGTCCTCCGGCCTCGTCGGCAATGCCTTCAGCCACTCCGATGTCGGCGGCTACACCAGCCTGTTCGGCAACGTTCGCACCGAGGAGCTGATCCTCAGGTGGTACGAACTCGGCGCATTCAGCCCGGTGCTGCGCACCCACGAGGGGAACCGTCCCGACGAGAACCTCCAGATCGATTCGACCCCTGCGTTGATCGAAGGCTTCCTGCGCTGGAGCCGCGTCCATGCAGCCCTCGCGCCCTATGTCCGCCACCTCGTGCGCGAGGCTCAGGCGAGCGGCCTTCCGGCGCAGCGGGCGCTGTTCCTCCACGCGCCGAACGACCGCGAGACCTTCGCCATCCAGGACCAGTTCCTTTATGGTGCCGATCTGCTGGTGGCACCGGTGATCGAGGCGGGGACGATGATGCGGAAGGTCTATCTGCCGGATGGCGAATGGCGGCACCTGTGGAGCGGGCGGGACGTCACCCCGGGCTGGCACGCGTGCCATGCGCCGCTCGGCCAGCCACCGGTGTTCTACCGCCCGAACAGCGCCTTCGCGGCCCTGTTCGCCAGCCTTGCGGAGATCGCCGCATGAGCCGCGCCAACATCCGCGACGTGGCGGCCCGCGCGGGCGTGGCGGTGAAGACGGTGAGCCGCGTGCTCAACGGGCACCCCTATGTCTCTGACGCCCTGCGACAGAAGGTCGAGGCGGCGATGGCCGAGCTCGACTACCGCCCCTCGGTCGCGGCCCGTATCCTCTCGGGCGCCAAGTCGGGGCAGGTCGCGCTGATCTACGACAATCACAGCCCCTATTACATGTTCCAGATTCAGACCGGCTGCTGGGAGGTGTGCCACGAGGCGGGCATCCGCCTGCTTGCCCAGCCGGTCGACGTCGCCGATCCTCGCGTGGGCGAACAGGTGCGCGGGCTTGTCGGCGAGACGCACGTCGACGGCATCATCCTGTCCTCCCCCGTCACCGATTGCGATCCCGTGCTGCGGGCATTGGAGACGATGGACGTGCCCTTCGTGCGCATCTCGCCCGGCACCAATCACGCGCTCACCTCCAGCGTGTTCATGGACGACGCGCAAGCGGCCGACGATATGACCACGCATCTCATCAACGCAGGGCACCGCCGGATCGGGTTCATCAAGGGCCATGCGAACCACATGGCCTCGGGCGACCGACTGTTCGGCTATCGCCGCGCATTGGACCGGGTCGGCATCCCCTTCGAGCCGCAGTTGGTGGTCGATGGCGCTTTCGACTTCGACAGCGGAGTTGCGGGCGGGCGGGCCCTGCTCGACCTCGCCGAGCGTCCCACCGCGATCTTCGCCTCGAACGACGACATGGCCGCAGGCGTGCTGGCGGTGGCGCACGACCGGGGAATTGCGCTACCCGACGAGCTCTCGGTCGCCGGCTTCGACGATACGACGCTCGCGCGCACCGTCTGGCCGCCGCTGACCACCATTCGCCAGCCGATGGCCGACCTTGCCCGCACCGCGACGCGCATCCTGATCGCGGGCGGTGACATCACCCACAAGCGCCTCCCCCACGAACTCGTCGAGCGCGCCTCGGTCGCGCCGCCACAGAGGAACTGACTATGAGCGAACTGCCCCTCCCGCCCGCCACCCGCCGCCTCGGTGCAAGTGATCTCGAGGTCTCCGCCATCGCCTGGGGCATGTGGCGCCTCGCCGAGAACGGCCGCAACGCCGCCGAGGCTGCGCGGCTGGTGCATGCGGCGCTGGATGCAGGCATCAATTTCCTCGACACTGCCGACATCTACGGCTTCGATGGAGCCGGCGGCTTCGGCGATGCCGAGGTGCTGCTGGGCGAGGTGATCGCCGCCGAGCCAGCCCTGCGCGACCGGATGGTGCTGGCGACCAAGGGCGGCATCCTCCCGCCGCTGCCTTACGATCAGAGCGCGGCCTATCTGAAGAAGGCGATCGATGCGTCGCTCACCCGCTTGCAGGTGGACAGCGTTGATCTGTGGCAAATCCACCGGCCCGATATCCTTGTCCACCCGCAGGAGGTGGCCCGCGTGCTCGACGATGCCGTGGCTTCGGGCAAGATCAAGGCGCTGGGCGTGTCGAACTTCACGATTCATCAGACCGCCGCGCTCTCGAAGTTCCTCGGCAACAAGCTGGTCTCGACCCAGCCCGAGATAAGCCCCTTGCGGATCGATTGCTTCGAGAACGGCGAACTCGATCAGGCGATGATGCTGGGCCTGACTCCGATGGCATGGTCCCCCATTGCCCGCGGACGCCTCGCAGCGCCCGAAAGCGAGCGCGACAAGGCAGTGGCGGCTGCGCTCGATGCGGTGGCCGAGGCGCAGGGCGTCTCGCGCACCGTTGCTGCCTACAGCTGGCTGATGGCGCACCCTGCCGGGATCATCCCCATCATCGGCTCGCAGAACCCGGTGCGCATCGCGGAAGGGGCCGAGACGCTCAAGGTGCGCTGGACGCGGCAGGATTGGTACGCGGTGCTGGTGGCGGCGCGGGGCGTGCCCTTGCCCTAGGAACACAAACCCCCGTTCGCCGTGAGCTTGTCGAGGGGCCGCACTTTCTTTCGGGCTAGGCGCCAACCTTCAGGAAAGACAGTGCTTCGACAAGCTCAACACCAACGGGGTTTGGGATCGAACGGAACTTGGACGAGGAACTGACGTCATGACGACCCCCAGCCAACAATGCGAAATCGCGTGGTTCTCCGCGCTTTGCGATGATGACTACGAGTTCCTCGGCGTACCCGATCCCTACCTCGCCTCGAGTTGGGAGCATTGCCGCAACATCGTGCTGCGCGCCGAGGAAGGCGGGTTCGACAACATCCTGCTGCCCTCGGGTTACACGCTCGGGCTCGACACCACGATCTTCGCCGCCGCCGTCGCCACGCAGGTCAAGCGCATCAAGCTCCTCTGGGCGACCCGCATGGGCGAGGACTGGCCGCCGCAACTCGCGCGCCGCATCGCGACGCTCGACCGCATCCTCGGCCCGAACGCGAGCGGCACCGGTGGGCGGCTGAACGTCAACATCATCTCCTCGGACATGCCGGGCGAAAACATCGAGAGCGGACCCCGCTACCGCCGCGGCACCGAGATCATGAAGATCGTGAGAACGCTGCTCAACGGCGAGCACCTCGCATTTGACGGCGAGTTCTACAAGCTGAAGCTCGATCCGCCGCGGATCACGACGCTTTCCGGCAAATGCCCGCCCTTCTACTTCGGCGGCCTCAGCCACGAGGCGCGCGAATGCGCGGCCGAGGCCGCGGACGTCTACCTGATGTGGCCCGACACGATGGACAAGGTGCGCGAGACCATCGCCGACCTCAAGGCGCGCGCCGCCAACTATGGCCGCACCCTCAAGTTCGGCTACCGCGTCCACGTGATCGTCCGCGAGACGGAGGATGAGGCGCGGGCCTATGCCGACCGGCTGCTGTCGAAGCTCGACGAAGAGGCGGGCCGTGCGATCCGCGATAAATCGCTCGACGCCAAGAACTACGGCGTCCAGCGCCAGCAGGAGCTGCGCAGCGCGGCGGACGGCGACGGCTTTGTCGAGGAGAACCTGTGGACCGGCATCGGCCGGGCGCGCTCGGGCTGCGGGGCGGCGATCGTCGGCACGCCCGACCAGGTGCTCGCCAAGTTGCGCGCCTACCAGGCCGAGGGGATCGAGGCCTTCATCCTCTCAGGGTACCCGCACATGCAGGAGGCGGACCTCTTCGCCCGCCACGTGCTGCCCCATATTGAGCACGCGCCGCTGGAGGTGTGAGGGGCAGGGCAGAAGCGGCTTCAGTCGGTCGCAGCCTCCGCCCTTTCCCTGTCGGCCACGAAACTCACCCGCGTGATGCAGCGGGTGAGGGGTTTGCCCGCGGCCTCGAACCGTCCCGACTGCAGCACCGCTTTTCCCGCCGCGCCGAATTCCTCGCTGGGCTGGGCCGACAAGACGGTGACATTGCCGACCGCTCCCTCGGCATCGATGTCGAACCCCAGCACCGCCCATCCGTCGATCGCCCGCTGGTAATAGGCCTGCGGAAAGGTGAGCCTCGGCCTCTGGGCCCAGCCGCGCAGCGCCTCGCAGCCGCGATAGCCGGCAAAGTCAGCGGGATCGGGCTGCTGAGGGGCGGGGATGATTTCGGGATCCCGCCACCAGGAGACGGCGCAACCCGTGCGCTTGCCTGCGGCAAAGCGGCTCTCGCGCGTCGCGCGGAGCCCTTCGGCATCAAGCGCGGCGTCGCCCGACGAGGCGATCACAGTGACATTGACGGGGACGCCCTGTTCATCGATGTCGAACCCAAACCAGCCCCATTTGCGCGCGCCCTCCTGCGCGGCAATCGACCGCCAGTCCGGATAGGCGCGCGCCAGAGAAGCAGGCCAGCCCAGCGCGCCGCAATCGCCCCCGCCCAGCTGGTCGCGCCTTGCGGCGTTGAGGCTGACGCCCGGCACCGCGCCGATCGCGGCGAGCAGATCGCGCCCGGCCTGTGCCGAATCGCCGTAGCGCGGGGTGTAGACGACGCGGCAACCCGATTGGGGCGCACCGGTGGGGAAGCGGCTGGCGCGAAGGGACGGCATCAGGTCGCGGATCGCCAGGCTTTCCATCAGACCCCTGGCGTCGACCCGTACCGTCCGGCTTTCGGCATCGAAAGACGCCTTGACCCTGCGTTCGACGTAGCCGCCCTCGAGCGCCTGGATATCGACCGCACGGCCGGTTTGACCGATAGAAAATCCGATGGTGACGGGAAAGTCGAGCAGCTGTTTGGCTGCGAATTGCGGATGGGGCGCGATCCATGTGCTGGGCTTCACGCCGCCGGTGTCGCAGCTGACCGGGCCGCTGTCCCACAACAGCACATACGCCTCGGCGGAAACCGGACTTGCGGGCGTGGCTTGCGAGGCGGCGTGGGCTGACTGGGGTGGGACCATGCACCCCGCCAGAGCTGCACAGGCCAAGGCGAATTTCGTCATCGGCATCCTCCGCGATCCCTCCACGGTCACGTCCTCAGTGGCAGGCTCTCACCTTATTCTTGGAAACATGAATGAATAACAACGTGTTGCCCGTCGAATGCGGGCAGGGGCGATGCCGTCCCCCTTCCCGCACCGGCCGACATGCGGAGCGGCTCCGGAGGTGTCCGCGCCGAATCTGTCCGGCCCAGGACCTCCTCCAGACGACCCGTAAGCCCTCTGGACCCCCTCTTGGGTGCGCTGGCGGCCTGTTTCACGTGGAACCTTCCCCTACTGCGGGGCCGCTCTCGCAAACGGGTCGGCAATTTCCTCTTTGCGGCGTCCGTGCGCGGTGACAAGACGTATCGCAAGGCACAAAGCCATAGAGGAGAGAGAGCGACATGAACCTCGAATTCACCCCCGAAGAACAGGCCTTCCGCGAGGAGGTCCGCGCCTTCATCGCGGAGAACCATCCCAAGGAGTTGAGCGACTTCGGCATGCGCGAGGACATGACACGCGAGGAGATGGTCGCGTGGCACAAGATCCTCGGCCGCAAGGGCTGGTCGGTTCCCGCGTGGCCGGTGGAATATGGCGGCACCGGCTGGACCCCGACCCAGCGCTACATTTGGTCCGAGGAGAACGCGCGCGCCAACACTTTCATGCCGCTGCCCTTCGGCGTCTCGATGGTCGGGCCGGTGATCTACACCTTCGGCAATGAAGAGCAGAAGGCCAAGCACCTTCCCGGCATCCGCAGCGGGGAAGTGTGGTGGTGCCAGGGCTATTCGGAACCGGGCGCGGGTTCGGACCTTGCGAGCCTCAAGACGACGGCGGTCAGGGACGGCGATCATTATGTCATCAATGGTCAGAAGACCTGGACGACCCTCGCCCAGCACGCCGACTGGGGCTTCTTCCTGTGCCGCACCGATCCCACGGCGAAGGCGCAGGAGGGGATCAGCTTCATCCTCGTCGACATGAAGACCCCGGGCGTCGAGGTGAAGCCGATCAAGCTTTTAGACGGCGGCTACGAGGTCAACGAGACCTGGCTGACCGACGTGCGCGTGCCGGTCGAGAATCTTGTCGGTCAAGAGAACAAGGGCTGGACCTACGCCAAGTTCCTGCTTGCCCACGAACGCTCCGGCATCGCCGGGGTGGCGCGGAGCAAGCGCGGGATTGAGAAGCTGCGCGAGATCGCGCGGCACGAAACGCTGGACGGCGCGCCGCTTATCAAGGACTTCGATTTCGCGAGGAAGGTGAGCCAGCTCGAGATCGATCTCGCTGCGCTCGAGATCACCGAGCTGCGCACACTGGCGGGCGAGCAGGCGGGCAAGGGGCCGGGGCCGGAAAGCTCCATCCTCAAGATCAAGGGCACCGAGATCCAGCAGCGGTTGACCGAATTGACGCTCGAGGCGGTTGGCACCTACAGCGCGCCCTACATGGGCGGGGTCACCAACGACAATTCGAACGAGCATCCGGTCGGCCCGGACTATGCGCAGCACGCCGCGGCGACCTATTTCAACATGCGCAAGACTTCGATCTATGGCGGGTCGAACGAGATCCAGCGCAACATCATCACCAAGATGATCCTGGGGTTGTAACTTGTTCCTCCCCCTCCCCTCGGGGAGGGGTCCGGGGGACGGGGGAGCGAACCCTCATTAGGCAGAACCCCCATCCCAACCCTTCCCTCTTGAGGAAGGGCTATTCACGGACTGGAGAGATTACGTGGATTTCAACTTCACCGAAGAACAGGGAATGGTGCGCGACGGCCTCTCGCGGCTGGTGCGCGAGCAGTACGACTGGGAGACTCGCCGCAAGGCAATCGCGAGCGGCTCGGGCTGGCGGCCGGAGATCTGGGCGCAGCTCGCCGAGCTCGGCATTCTCGGCATGCCCTTCTCGGAAGCGGACGGCGGCTTCGGCGGCGGCGCGGTCGATGCGATGATCATCATGGAGGAGTTCGGCAAGGGCCTCGTGATCGAGCCGTTCCTGCCCACCGTGGTGTGCGCGGGCGGCTTCCTCAAGCACGTGGGCACCACCGCGCAGAAGGAGGAGCACATCGGCGGGATCGTGTCGGGCGAGCGGGTCTTCGCCTTCGCCTATGCCGAACCGCGCGGGCGCTATGACTACGCCGATCTCGAGACCACCGCGCGGAAGGACGGCAACGGATATGTGCTGAACGGCCACAAGGCGGTCGTGATCGGCGCACCCTGGGCGAGCCACCTTGTCGTCACCGCCCGCACCGGCGGGGCACGGCGCGACCGTTCGGGCGTTTCGGTGTTCGTGCTGGCCAAGGACACGCCCGGAGTGACCACCCGCGACTACGTGACGGTCGATGGTCGCCGTGCCTCGGAAGTTTATTTCGAAAATGTCGCCCTCGGCGCGGACGCGTTGATCGGGGCCGAGGGCGAGGGGCTGGCGCTGATCGAGCTGGTCACCGATGAGGCCATCGCCGCGCTGTGCGCCGAGGCCTGCGGGGCGATGAAGGTGGCCCACGGCATGACGGTCGAGTACAGCCGCCAGCGCAAGCAGTTCGGCGTGCCAATCGGCAGCTTCCAGGTGCTCCAGCACCGTATGGTCGACATGTACACCGCCTACGAGCAGGCGCTCTCGCTGACCTATCTCGCCACCCTGCGCTTGGGCGCCGAGGAGGTTGAGCGCAAGAAGGCGGTCAGCGCGGCGAAGGTCGGCGTCGGCCAAGCTGCGCGGCTGATCGGGCAGGAAGCGGTGCAGATCCACGGCGGCAACGGCGTGACCGACGAATATGCGATCGGCCACTACTTCAAGCGGCTGACGATCTTCGATTCCGAGTTCGGTAATGTCGATCATCACTTGAAGCGCCACGTCGCGTTGAGCTGATCAGCGCCGGGGTAAGGAAGCAGGCCCCGCGTTCGCCGCCGCCGGCGAGCGCGGGGCCTTCGCGTTTCGGCGGTTCTTTCGCGAAAGACCCTGGCAATTGTCCCACACAGTGTAACCATCGGCCCCGCCTTGCCGAACCCCTGTCGACACGGGCGCGGCATAAAAGGGGAGGGGGCATGACGGTTGACAGCATAACCTCCGGGCGGTCCGGATGAGAGCCGACGAGCCGACCCTCGCCCGGCTGATGGCATTGAGCCAGCAGGGCGACAAACAGGCCTATGCGGCACTGCTTGTAGCCTGCCAGCATTGGCTACGCAGCTACTACAACCGCCGCATCGCGCCCGCAGGGCTCGACGATCTCGTTCAGGAAACCCTGATCGCGCTGCACACCAAGCGCGCCTCGTGGGACCCGGCGCGGCCCTTCCTGCCGTGGCTCGCGGCGATCGCGCGCTATCGCTGGGTCGATCACCTGCGCCGCCTCTACCGCACCGGCAGCCAGGAACTCCATGAGGAATTCATCGGCAGCGACGAGGAGCCCGCCATCGCCGCGCGGATCAGCCTCGCCCGCCTGCTCGGCCTGCTGCCTCCGGCGCAGGAGCGCGCCATCGCGCTCGTCAAGATAGAAGGGCTGAGCATCGCCGAGGCCTCCGCCGCGACCGGGCAGAGCGAGAGCCTGGTCAAGGTCAACATCCACCGCGGGCTCAAGAAGCTTGCTCTCCTCATCGAGAAAGAATGACGATGCACCAGAAATCCGATGCCCTGATCGCCGAGCTGGTCGAGGGTCTCGAACCGGTCCGTCCGCTGCGCTTCGCCGCAGGAATGGCGCTGGCGCTGGCGGCTGCGGCGGTGTCGGCGGCGGTCGTGTTGTGGCTCCAAGGGCCGCGGGCCGATCTACTGGCGGGCCGGGTCAATCCGATGCATCTGGTGACGACGGGCCTGTTCCTCGGCCTTGCGCTGGCGGCGAGCGTCACCGTGATCGTGATGAGCCGGCCGCAGGTGGGCAGCGATCACGCCGGGTGGCGCTGGGCGGCGGGGATGGCGGGGCTCCTCCCTCTTACGGGCGTGATCGTGGCGCTGAGCCGCGGGGCGGAGACTCTGTCGGAGCAGGCCATGCGCGATGGGGCGGAGTGTTTCGCGACCGGCGGGGCGGCCTCGCTACTGGTGCTGGCGGCGCTGACGCTCTGGCTGCGCCGCGGCGCGCCCACCGCACCGGACCGCGCCGGGCTGGTCGCGGGGGTGGCGGCGGGGGCCTTCGGGATCGCCGCCGTCTCCCTTCATTGCCCGGACAACGACATCGTCCACATCGGGGTGTGGCACAGCGCGGTGGTGGTGGCGATGGCGGGGCTCGGCCGGGTGTTGGTGCCGCAGCTGATCCGCTGGTGAGCGATCAGAATGCGCCGAGCCACCCCAGCGTGATCGAGCGCCCGCGACCCGCGAAGAAGCGGAGGTTGTCGGCCGGGCGCTGGGTGTCGGAATTGTAGTCGACATACTGCCGGTCGAGAAGGTTCTGCGCGGCGAGGGTGACGGTGCCGAAATCGGTCGCCACGCTCACCGCCCCGTCAAGCAGGTGATAGCCGGCGAAGTCGTTGCGCGGATCGCCGCCCTCGAATCGCCGCGAGAAGTGGGTGCGCGATTGCAGCCGCAGGTTGACCGGCCCGATCGCCCAATCGGCCGAAAGGTTGAGCCGGTCGGGGCCGATGTTGGCCCCGTCGAGATCGGCGTTGACGAGCCCGTCGCCGTTGGTGTCGACCCGCCCGTTTAGGTGCGCATAGCCGATGCCGAGCCGCAGACCCTCAATCGGGGTTTCGGTGACGAGGTTCAATTCCAGGCCCTCGATCTCGATCCGCTGGCGCTGCACCTCGAAAACGTCGCCGACGAGGACGAGCAGCTGTCCCTCGTCGCTGTCGGACCAGTAGTAGGTGGCGCTCGCCTCGATCGGCCCGCGGCTGACCTCGACCCCGATCTCGCGGTTGTCGGCGACCACGGGCGCGATGTCGAGGAAGCGGTCGAGGTCCACGCCCGGCGTGCGGATCGCGCGGGTGATGCGGCCGACGTCGGGGACGGTGTAGCCCTGCGCGTAGCTGGCATAGGCGCGCAGGCCCGGGGCGGGCTCGATCACGATCCCGCCATTAGGGAGCACCCGGTCGAAGCTCGGGGAGCCGCCGCCGACCTGCTGCGGCCCGTAAAACCACAAAGTCGTGTAGTCGGGGATGTCGATATCGACGTTCTCCCAGCGCACGCCTCCGGCGAGGCGGACCTTGCCGTCCCACAGCGCGAGGTTGGCCTGGCCGAATGGCGCGATGCTCCGGTAGTCGGTCGGCGGTACCCAGGCGCGGTCCGTCGCGGCGAGTTTCTGGACGGTCGCATCGTTGAGGAGGTCGGCGCCGAGCACGAGGTTGAGCGGGCCGAAGCCCCGCTCCCAGCTGGCGTTGATGCCCCACTTGCGGCTGATGTTGCGCGATTGGTCGAACAGCGTGCCAAGCGGGGCAATGGCCGGATCCAGGAAGTCGGCGAAGACCCCGCCGCCGTAGATGTCGGCGGTTCGGTTCCAGAAGCCGCGAAGCCGGAGTGCGCCGCCGGCGAGATCCTCGGCGGTGAGTGTAAGGGCAAGGCTCTCGGCGAGGTTTTCGGGCGCTTCGCCGGGGACGATGCCGGGCGCGCCGGTCGAGGGGAGGCCAGTCGTCCGGTCGCCGTTCACCGCGATCAGATTGCCGTCGCCCTTAAGGCGGAAGCGCTGGCCCATCGCCTCGATGCGCACGCCTTTGCCCAGTTCCAGCCCGGCCTTGGCGAAGAAGCTGACGCTGTCCGAATCCTGGAGGTCGCCCTGCGTCCCGTCGGGCGCGATGCGGCGTTCGCGCGCGTCGCGGAACACGCCCCGGCGTTCGTAGGCGGCGCCCACCACCATGTCGAAAATGCCCGAGCGGTTGGCGATCAGTGCGCCGACCTTGCCGCCGAAGCCGTCGTCCCGGAAGCCGTTTTCAGCGGTGCCCTGGAGGATGGTGCGCGCGCTCCACCCGCCCCCGGCCGGCGCACTGACGGTGACCTGGTTGATCACGCCCCCGGTCCCACCGATGCCCTGGAGCGCGTTGGAGCCGAGGATCAGTTCGACCCGGTCGATGAAGAAAGGATCGATGGTGAAGCCGTCACGCGCGCCGTCGCGCAAGGGTGCGGTCTGGGGGATGCCGTCGATGGCGAACAGCGGCGAGCGGCCGCGCAGGGTCTCGCCCTGGCCGGTGAGCTTCTGTCGCGCGGGGCTGAAGCTGGGCGTGAGCGCGGCGACCGCGTCGACCACCGAGCCCGAAATCTGGAGCTGGCGCTCCAACGTCGCGCGGTCGATCACCTCGGCGGTGAGCGGGAGGGCGGTGACGGGCAGGGCGGTGCGCGCGGCGGTGACGACGATGGAGGCGCCGGAGTCTTCGGTTTCGTCTGTGGCCGGAGTGGCGACAAGATCGTCAGTAGCTGCGACGGGGGCGGATGGGGGCAGAGCAGCGGCAGACAGCAGAAGTGCGAGGCGCATGAGCTAGATGTTCCTGATAATCGTTCGCATATCGCTCTTACGAATCATTCTCAACAAAGCAAGGGGCATCTTCAGGGTTCGGAAGATTGACCGGCCGATCGCCCGGCGCGCCGTGATTATCGGAAAGATGGTGCCGCAGGGATGGTGCTAGGCGCAGGTCTCAGTCCCGCCCGACAGGAGCCGCCATGACCCGTTCCGCCTATTTCGATGCCTTCCCGGGGCTCGCTCTCGACAGGGATGAGGCTGGCGTTCTGATCGCGACCTTCCATTCGCATGGCGGCCCGCTCACCTTCACGGCGCGCGATCACAGCGACTTCACCGAAGCCTTCTACCGCATCGCGCAGGACCGCGAGAACAGCATCGTCATTCTCACCGGCGCCGGCGGGCAATTCATTGCCGGGATCGACTTTCCGAGCTTCGGCAATGTTGCCGACCCCGATGTCTGGTCACTTGTCCATGACGAGGGCGTGCAGATTCTCGAGAACCTCGCCAATATCCGCGTCCCGGTGATTGCCGCGATAGAGGGCGCAGCGCACGTCCACTCGGAATATGCGCTGATGGCGAACGTGATCGTCGTCGGGGAGAGCGCGACCTTCCACGATCTACCCCACTTCGCGGGCGGGATCGTGCCGGGGGACGGGATCTTCACCACATGGAGTTATCGCGCGGGGCCGGGGCGCGCCGAGGCATGGCTCCTCGATCCGCAGCCGATCGGTGCGCGGACGGCCATGGAGTGGGGCGTGGTCGCCGAGGTCGTGCCCGACGGCACCGCGCTTGCCCGCGCGCGGGAACTGGCAGCGCTCTACCTTGCCAAACCGGCGGTGACGCGGCGCAACACCCGTATCCACTTCATCCAGCCGCTCAAGGAACGGCTGGTGCGCGAGGTCGGCTATGGCCTGTCGCTGGAGGGCGCCTCGGCCGCCGCCCTCGTGAAGAGCATGGGCGGCGGCTAGGCCGTCTCGCGCACCACCAGTCCCGGCGGCAGGACGAGGCTCTCGGTGCTTTCGCCCGCCAGCCGCCGCAGCAACAGGTCGACGAGGCCGCGCGCGCCCGCAGCGATGTCCTGCCGGACGGTGGTGAGCGGCGGCACAGTTTGGCGAGCGATGGGAAGATCGTCGAACCCGACCAGCCGGATCGCATCGGGTACGGCAATGCCCTGGGCGCGCAGCTCGGTCAGGCAGAGTGCGGCGAGCGTATCGGTCGCGGCGAAGATCCCGTCGATCCGATCGGCATAGTCAGCAAGGTGACGGGCGATCTCCTCGCTGGCGCGGTCGGGCGAGAGGTGGGTGGCGAGCGGGATGATCGGCGCAAGGCCCATGCGCGCGGCGACATCGGCCGCGCCGGCGAAGCGCGCGGCGAACTCCATGGGGCCGGTATCGCCAAGGAAGGCGATGCGCCGCGCCCCCGCCGCGATCAGCCGCTCGGCCGCGAGCCGCCCGCCCAGGCGGTTATCGGTGCCCACCACGCAGTGCCGCTGCCCCTCCTGATGGTTGCCCCAAACGACCATCGCGCGGTAGCCCTCGGCGACCTCCTCGATCCGCTCGAACTGGTCGGACTGGCCGATCACGATCACCCCGTCGATCATCCCTGAGCCGATGAAGCGGTCGAGCCAGTCGGCGTCCTCGTCCGGGACTACGCGGCGCAGCATCAGATCGTAGCCCTCGCGCGTCAGCTCGTCGGCGAGGTGGCCCAGCAAAGTCATGAAGAAGCCGTCGGAGATCTGCTGGCGAATGTCATGGCCGAGCGGGATGACCACGCCGATCACCCCGGTCTTCTGGCGCCTCAACCCGCTTGCCATCTGGTTGGGGCGGAAGCCGTGCTCGCGCGCGATTGCTTCGATCCGGGCGCGGGTCTCGGCATTGACGAGGCTCTTGCCGGCGAGCGCGCGGCTGACCGTGCCGGCCGAGACCCCCGCGATCCGCGCCAGATCGGTGATCGTGCGTACGGCGGTGCCGGTGGTGCGGACTTCGCTGCTGTCCTCGTCCATCTCTACCCCGTCGCCAGTTCCCGTTCACGCGGGCTCCGGTGCCCCGCATCGACCATCAGCGTAGCGAGCGCGCCGGCGAGCATCAAGACGCCGCTAAGCATTAGTACGTGGCGCGGATCGCCGCCCAGCAACGGGCGGTAGATGAGCGGCGTGGTGAGGGTCTGAATCAGCATCGGAATGACGATGAACAGGTTGAAAATGCCCATGTAGATGCCGTTCCTCGCCGCGGGGATGCAGTCGGCGAGCATGACATAGGTGTTGCCCATCATCCCCGCCCACCCGATGCCGATGCCGAGCATCAGCACGAACAATCCCGCAGGGGTCGAGACGCCCGGGATCAGCAGCATCGCCACGCCCGAGGCGGTAAGGCAGGCGGCATGGGTGCGGCGCGCTCCGAAACGTCGCACCACGGGGATCAGCGCGAGCGCGCCGCAGCAGGCGACCGCGTTGTAGAGCGCGCCCGCCTGCTGGGTGGTGAGCGTCGCGGCGCGGAAGGCGCTGCTCGCCGGATCGCTGGTGTCATAGAGCGAGCGTCCGACCGCGAAGGTGATGTACTGCCAATAGGCGAACATCGCGTACCACTGGCACAGCATCGCGCCGGCCAACTGGCGCATCGGGCGCGGCATCTCCGCGATCGCGTCGCGGATCTCGGCAACGGTGGCGCGGACGGTGAGGGGCCTTTCCGCAAGCTCGGCCTGTTCGGCATCGTCGAGCGGCAACTCCGGCACCCGCCACACCGACCAGACGATCGTCGAGATCGAGAGGATCGCCCCGATCATGAAGGCGAGCCGCACGATCACCGGAATGCCGTTGGCATCGAGCGCGTCGCGCGCCACGATGGCGGTGAGCAGCGAGGGCGCGAGATAGGAGAGGGTCTGCGCAAGTCCGGTAAAGGCGCTCTGGGTCAGGAACCCGGTGGAACGCTGGTCGGGCGCGAGCCGGTCGGCGACATAGGCGCGGTACGGCTCCATGGTGATGTTGTTGCCAGCATCGAGGATCCACAGGAGGCTCGCCGCCACCCACAGCGCGCTCGAATAGGGCATGGCGAAGAGGCTCAATGTGCAGATCACCGCGCCGATCAGGAAAAAGGGGGTGCGGCGCCCGAGGCGGGAATTGGTGCGGTCGCTTATCGCGCCGACGATCGGCTGGATGATTAGGCCGGTCATGGGCCCCGCCAGCCACAGGAGCGGCATCGAGGCCTCGTCTGCGCCGAGGAAACCGTAGATGGGGCCCATGTTGGCCTGTTGCAGTCCGAAGGAAAACTGGAGGCCGAAGAAGCCGATATTCATCTCGACGATTCTGAGCAGCGAAAGCCGCGGCTTTTCCGACATATGACGCCTCGTCCCATTCTTGTGCCGCGCATGTATAGCCTGCGCTGTGGCAGAGAGGTGACATGAATCAGTTAGATTTGCAAACGATTGCAATATTCCATTTGCAATCGTTTGCAGTCGCGTTAGGCGAAGGCTGCCGCCGCCACAGAAGCGCGCGCCTTCGAGAGGAGAACCGCCATGAAATTGCGTCTCGCGCTCTGCGCAAGTGTAGCCTTGTCCTGCCTCATCGCCGCTCCCGCCCTTGCGCAGGATGACGTCGCCGCCGACACGCCCGAAGGCGAGGGCGGCGAGATCATCGTCACCGCGGTCGCGCGCGGGCAGAACCGGATCGAATCTTCGGTATCGGTGAGTTCGATCGGTGCCGAGACTATCGCGAACCTCGCCGCGCCCTCGGCGGCGGACCTCATCCGTCAAATCCCCGGCATTCGCTCGGAAGCCTCAGGTGGGGAGGGCAACGCCAACATCGCGGTGCGCGGCCTGCCCGTCTCTACCGGCGGCGCGCGCTATATCCAGCTTCAGGAGGACGGCCTGCCGATACTCGAGTTTGGCGACATCATCTTCGGCAACGCCGACAACTTCCTGCGCGCAGACCGCTCGGTCGCCCGGGTCGAGGCGGTGCGCGGCGGTTCGGCCTCGACCTTTGCCTCGAACGCACCGGGCGCTGTCATCAACTTCATTTCCAAGACCGGCGAGACCGAAGGCGGCGCGATCCAGGGGAGCGTGGGCCTCGACTTCGAGACCTACCGCCTCGATTTCGACTACGGGGCCCCGCTTGGCGAGGATCTCTACTTCCACGTCGGCGGCTTCTACCGCACCGGCGAAGGCCCCCGCGACATCGGCTACAACGGCTATGACGGTGGCCAGATCAAGGCCAACATCACCAAGGAGTTCGACGGCGGCTACATCCGCTTCCATGCCAAGTATCTCGACGACAAGACGCCCACGATCCTGCCCCAGCCGGTGTTCGTCGGGGGCAGCAACGGCAACCCCGATTACAACGCGATCCCCGGCTTCGACCCGCGCACCGATTCGCTCTACAGCCCTTTCCTGACCCCGGCCCAGTCGCTCGACGGGAACAACAACCCGGCTTCGTACGACTTCCGCGACGGACTGTCCGTCGAGAGCCTCGCCTTCGGCTTCGAGAGCGAGGTCGAGGTCGCCGACGGCTGGACCCTGACCAATCGCTTCCGCTTCGCCGACAATTCGGGGAACTTCCAGTCGCCCTTCCCGGCGGGTGCCGACACGGCGCAGAACATCGCCAACGGGATCGGCGGGGCAGGATCCAGCATCGTCTTCGCCACCGGCCCCAATTCCGGGCAGGTCGCCAACCCGGCGACGATCGGCGGCAACGGGCTGCTCGCCAACGTGGTCGTGTTCAACGTCCGGCTCAACAGCCTCGACAACGTCACCAATGATTTCCGGGTCAACAAGGCTTTCGACATCGGCGGCGGCACGGCCAACTTCACCACCGGCTTCTACTTCTCGCGCCAGACGGTCGACACCGACTGGCTGTGGACCAGCCATGTCCAGACCGTACAGGGTGATGGGCAGGCGGTGCTGGTCGACATCCCCAACGCCGCCGGTGACATCGTGACGCAGAACGGCACCGTCGGCTACAGCGCGAGCTTCTTCGGCAATTGCTGCCGCCGCAGCTACGATGTCGACTACTCGACCTATGCCCCCTTCGCCTCGCTCTCGCTGGAGCTGGACCGACTGACGCTGGATGCCTCGGTGCGCTACGATTTCGGCGATGCGAGCGGCACGATCACCGGGTCGGACAGCGGCTTCGGGGTCGGCATCGGCAGCTTCGACTTCGACCGCGACGGCACGATCAGCCCGGCCGAGGCGCAGACCGCGATCCTGCCGCTCGGCGATGCCCGTCCGGTCAATTACGATTTCGATTATTTCAGCTTCTCGCTGGGCGCCAATTACCTCGTTACCGACGATCTCGGCGTGTTCGCCCGCTACAGCCAGGGCGGAAGGCACACCGCCGACCGTTCGCTGTTCAGCCCGGCGGTGAGTGCGGTCGACGGCGGCCTGCCCGGCGGCGATGCGGGCGTGGTCGCTTCGGTCGATCAGTTCGAGGTCGGCCTCAAGTACCAGGGCCGCGGCCTATCGCTGTTCGCCACTGGCTTCTTCGCCAAGACCGCCGAGACCAATGTCGAGATCGCCCCGCTCGAACTCTTCGACAGCGAATACGAGGCCTACGGGATCGAACTGGAAGGCGCATACCGCACCGGTCAGTTCACGCTGTCGGCCAGCGCGACCTGGACCGATGCCGAGATCAAGGACGCGGTCGCCGCGGATACCATCGGCAACACCCCGCGCCGCCAGGCCGACCTCGTCTACCAGGCGACTGCGCAATACGACAGCGACCTGCTCACGCTCGGCGCGAACGTGGTCGGCACCACCGATAGTTTCGCGCAGGACAACAACGAGCTGGTCCTGCCGGCCTTCGCTCAGGTCAATGCGTTCCTGGCGGTGCGGCCGATCGAGCGGGTCGAGATCGGGCTCAACGCGACAAACCTTTTCAATGCCACCGGTTATACGGAGGCGGAGGAAGGTTCGATCCCCGCAAACGGCATCGTTCGGGCGCGCTCCATCGCCGGGCGTACGGTGCTGGCCAGCGTGCGGTTCGACTTCTGAGCCTGACCCGGTGCCGTCCGCCGCGCTCCCCTGCGGCGGACGGCCCCTATTCTGCCGAAGCCAATGGGATAGATTGCCGCTATGACCAGCGTCTGGACTGCCGATCACGTGCGCCGGATCGCGCCGGGAACCGCGGGGCCGATCCCGCCGGTCGCCGAGCCGGACCGCGCGATGCTCGATCCCGCGCGGCTCTACTGGGATATGTGGCCGGTCCAGGATGCCGCCGGGCGGCGCGCGAAGGTCGCCGGCCGCGCAATGTGGATGGCGCTGACCGCACCCGACCGCGGCGATCCGGCGCTCAGGCACTTCGAGTCGAAGATCCACTGGATCGAGCGGCTGGACGGTGCGTGGCACGACCGCGGCCCGGTGCTGTCCGTGCACGATGTTCCATACGAGCGCGAATGGGCGGGCTCTGCGCTGCTCGATGACGGCGCGCTGACGCTGTTCTTCACCGCCGCCGGTACAGCGGCGCGCGCAGGGGGCTATCAGCAGGAACTGTGGGCCGCCCGCGCGCGCATCGACAGCGACGGGAGGCCCGGCGCGTGGTCCTATCCTACGCCGCTCGTCATCGGCTATGGCCCGCACTACATGCCTGCCGACGCGCACGAGGGCCTGCCCGGCGCGATCAAGGCGTTCCGCGATCCCGCCTGGTTCCGCGATCCCGCCGACGGCAGCGAGTATCTCGCCTTCACCGCCTCGCTCGCGGGCTCGCCGAGCGCCTTCAACGGCGCGTTCGGCCTTGCGCGCAGAACGGGTGCAAACTGGGAGTTGATCCCCCCTTGCATCCATGCGGAGGGCGTCAACAATGAGCTCGAGCGGGCCCACCTGGTATTTCACGGGAAACATTACTACGCCTTCTGGTCGACCCAGACCGCGACTTTCGCGCCGGACCTGCGTCATGCGCCGGGAGGGCTTTACGGGATGGTGGCGGACAGCATGGAAGGGCCATGGCGACCGCTCAACGGCACCGGGCTGGTGCTCGCTAACCCCGCTGGCCGCCCGCAGCAGACCTACAGCTGGTATGTCGACGCCTCGCTGACGGTGTGCAGCTTCGTCGACCTGCTGCCCGATGGCCGCTTCGGCGGGGTGCCGGCGCCGCTGATGCAACTGGAACTCGACGGCGCGCGGGCAAGCTTGCGCGCCCTCGCGCCGGAGGGGGCCGGCTGATGCTCGGCGCGATCGAGGCGGGCGGCACCAAGTTCGTGCTCGCGGCCGGACAAGCGCCCGACCGAATCACCGCGCGCCATACCATTCCGACCCGCGATCCGGCGACGACCCTCGCCGAGGCTGCGGAGTGGCTGGCGGGACAGGGCGGCCTCACCGCTATGGGCATCGCGAGCTTCGGCCCCATAGAGCTCGATCGCACCTCCCCGCGCTGGGGCTTCATCACCACCACTCCCAAGCCCGGCTGGGCAGATTGCGACATCGCCGGCCATTTTGCGCAGGCCCTGAGCGTGCCGGTCGGCTTCGACACCGACGTCAATGCCGCCGCCATCGCCGAGCACCGCGCGGCGGGCGGCGGAGCGGGGAGCCTCGGCTACCTCACCATCGGCACCGGGATCGGTGGCGGGCTGGTGCTGGAGGGAAGGCCCGTCCACGGCATCGCCCACCCCGAGATCGGCCACATCTTTCCGCGCCGCCATCCGCAGGATACCGATTTCGCAGGGATTTGCCCCAGCCACGGCGACTGCCTCGAAGGGCTCGCCAGTGGTCCGGCGATCATTGCGCGCTGGGGCAAGCCGCTCTCCGATCTTCCGGGCGATCACCCCGCCCACGCGATCATCGCCGATACCATCGCGCAGGCTTGCCACACGCTGTTTGCCAGCGTCGCGGTGGGCGAGATCGTGATCGGCGGCGGCGTCGCGAACACTCCCGGTCTCGTCGAGCGGATTGCGGCCCGAACGCGGGATCTCGACGGGGGCTACCTCCCGGGCGGTCCCCGCCACCGGGTGATCCGTCCGCGGCTCGGCGCGGATGCGGGGATCACCGGGGCGATGCTGCTCGCCGAAGCGGCTGCGAAGGCTTGAGAATCCCGCCCGTCCCCGCGATAGAGGCGGGGTGGAGAAAGGGAGGAATGCCGATGTTGCGTCTGCTCGCCGCGCTGCTTGCGCTTCTGGGGCTTGCCGGACCGCTGGCCGCACAGGAAACGGGGCGCCTCATCGAGTACGAGCGCGTGCCCGCCGCCGGCCTCCCCGACCAGCGCCTCACCATCTGGCTGCCCCCATACTACGACGCGGGAGAGACGCGCTACCCGGTGCTCTACATGCACGACGGGCACAACCTGTTCGATGTCAAACGCTCAAACTTCAACAAGATCTGGGCCGCGGACAAGGCGATGCTGGCGGCGGCGGCGACCGGCCGGGTTGAGCCGCACATCATCGTCGGCATCTGGGCACCCGGCGCGGACCGCTACCGTCAGTATCTTCCCCGCAGTGCCTATGAAGCGGCGGGCGGACCCTTGCGCGCGCAGATGGACGAGACTGCCAGGGGCGAAGTCGTGTCCGACCGTTATCTCGCGTGGCTCGCCGGGCCCTTGAAGTCTTGGGTCGATGCGAGCTTCCGAACCCGTCCGGGCCGCGACGACACCGCCATCGTCGGGTCGAGCATGGGCGGGCTGATGAGCTGCTACGCCTTCTTGGAGGCGCCGCAGGTGTTCGGGCGCGCAGGCTGCGTCTCCTCGCATTGGCCCGCAGTCGATCCGCGAAAGGTGGAAGGTGAGAGCGAAGCGGTGAAGGCGGTGTGGGACGGCTGGTTCGCCGCGCGGCTCGGCGCGCCCGTTGGGCGGCGGGTGTGGCTCGACCACGGCACCGCGACACTCGACCGGTTCTATGCTCCCTATCAGCAGGTGGTGGACGCGCGCTTCGCGGCGGCGGGCTGGCAGAAGGCCCGCGACTGGGAAAGCCGCGTCTACGCGGGCGCCGAACACGAGGAGAACGCCTGGGCGGCGCGGCTGCCGGAGATCTTCGGGTGGTTGCTGGCGAAGTGAACCCGCGCGGCGCACCCTTATAGTGATCCCGGCGAAGGCCGGGATCCAGAGCGGCAAGCGCTGCTCTGTGAGGTCCTAGGCCCCGGCCTTCGCCGGGGTGACGGGGATCGTCAGGAGCGCAATTCGAAAGCCTCTTTCGCCAGCCGCTCGATCGCCACCTTGTCGGGCGCGCCCTTGGGGGAGACCCACGAGCCGCCGACGCACAGCACCGGATCGAAGGCGAGCCACTCCGCGGCATTGTCGAGGGTGATCCCGCCGGTCGGACAGAAGCGGACGTTGCCGAAGGGCGCTGCGAGGGCCTTCAAGGCAGGCAAACCGCCCGCCGCCATGGCCGGGAAAAACTTGAATCGGTCGAGCCCGAGGTCGAGCCCGCGCATGATGTCGCCGGCGTTGGCGATGCCGGGAAGGAAGGGGACGCCGCTCGCGATCGCAGCCTTGCCGAGGCTGTCGGTGAGGCCGGGGGAGACGATGAACTCGCTTCCCGCCTCGAGCGCCGCGTCCAGCTCGCGCGAATTGGTGACCGTGCCCGCGCCGACGATCGCGCCCGGCACCTGCTTCATCGCACGGATCGCAGGAAGGCCGGCGGGGGTGCGCAGCGTCACTTCGAGCACCCTTAGGCCGCCCGCGACCAGCGCCTCGGCGAGCGGGACCGCGTGGGCCTCGTCCTCGATGACGATCACCGGGATGACCGGGGCGGTGCGCATGATCGTGTCGATGTTCATCACAGGTCTCCGGTGGCCAGCATCGCGCTCGCCCCGCGCTCGGCGCTGTCGGCAAAGCGGCGGAACATGCCGAACAGCTCGCGACCCGTGCCGATCTCGACACTGGGGTTGGAGGCGGACTCGCGGGAGTCGAGGTCGGCGGTGGTCGAAAGCTCGCCGGTTGCGGCGCTGACCCTCACGATGTCGCCGTCGCGCAGCCGCGCAAGCGGGCCTCCGCCCAGTGCCTCGGGGGTGCAATGGATCGCCGCGGGGACCTTGCCCGAAGCGCCCGACATGCGTCCGTCGGTGACGAGCGCCACCTTGAAGCCGCGATCCTGCAGCACGCCCAGCGGCGGGGTGAGCTTGTGAAGCTCCGGCATCCCGTTAGCGCGGGGCCCTTGGAAGCGGACGACGACCACCACGTCGCGGTCGAGTTCGCCCGCCTTGAAAGCGGCGGCGACGCTGGCCTGGTCCTCGAACACACGGCACGGCGCCTCGACCGTCCAGCGCGTTTCCTCGACCGCCGAAGTCTTGAAGCAGGCGCGGCCCAAGTTGCCTTTGAGGAGCCGCATCCCGCCGTCGGGCTTGAAGGGGTTGCTGACCGGGCGCAGCATCGTATCGTCGCCCGACTGGCCGACATCGCGCCACACGAGCTCCTCGCCGACGAGGCCGGGCTCCTTGGCGTAGTCGGCAAAGCCCCCTCGCCCGACCGTCAGGATGTCGCCGTGGGCAAGGCCCGCCTCGAGCAGTTCCCCGATCACGAAGCCCATGCCGCCCGCATTGTGGAAGTGGTTCACGTCGCCCGAGCCGTTGGGGTAGATCTGCGCGATCAGCGGCACCGCGCTCGACAGCTCCGACAGGTCGTCCCAGTCGAAGATCACCCCGGCGGCACGGGCAATGGCGGGGAGGTGGATCGCGTGGTTGGTCGAGCCGCCCGTCGCCAGCAAGCCGACGGCGGCGTTGACGATCGCCCTCTCGTCGACGCAAAGCCCAAGCGGTCGGTAGTCCTTGCCCTTGCGGCCGATCTCGGCAACGCGGTTGACCGCGGCGCGGTCGAGCTGCTGGCGCAGCTTGGTGCCGGGGTTGACGAAGGCGGCGTTGGGGATGTGGAGGCCCATCATCTCCATCATCATCTGGTTTGAGTTCGCCGTGCCGAAGAAGGTGCACGTGCCCTGCGAGTGATAGCTCGCCATCTCGCTCGCGAGCAGCTCGGCGCGGGTCGCCTTGCCCTCGGCGTAGAGCTGGCGGACGCGCTGCTTTTCCTTGTTGGGGATGCCGGTCGGCATGGGGCCGCCGGGGACGAGGATGGTCGGGAGGTGTCCGAACCTGAGGGCGCCGATCAGCAGGCCGGGCACAATCTTGTCGCAGATGCCGAGCATCAGCACGCCGTCATACATCGCATGGCTCAGGGCCACCGCGGTGCCGAGCGCGATCGTGTCGCGGCTGAACAGCGACAGCTCCATCCCCGTCTCGCCCTGCGTCACGCCGTCGCACATTGCGGGCACGCCGCCCGCCACCTGCGCGGTGGCGCCGACCTCGCGGGCATAGATCTTGAGGCGCTCGGGATAGCGGTAATAGGGGGCGTGGGCCGATAGCATGTCGTTATAGGCGGTGACGATGCCGATGTTCGGTCCACGGCCTGCCAGCATCGCGGGTTGATCCTCCTCAGCCCCGGCATAGGCGTGGGCGAGGTTAGAGCAGGACACCGCGCTGCGCTCGCCCATATTGTCGCCCTCCCGGCGGATCAGGTCGAGATAGGCGCTGCGGGTGGCACGCGAGTTTTCGATCACCCGCTGGGTGACCCGGTGCAGGGTGTCATTCATGCCACGTCACTCCGTCACGTTCCGCCAGTGCGATGGCGGCACTCGGCCCCCAGCTGCCGGCGGTGTAGGTCTTTGGCGTAAGGCCATCGGCCGCCCACTGGCTGCGGATCGCGTCGACCCATTCCCATTGCGCTTCGACCTCGTCCCTGCGCACGAACAGGGTCTGGTCGCCCTCAACCAGATCAAGCAGCAGGCGTTCATAGGCGATCCGCCGCACCGCGCCCGAGAAGGCGTCGGGCATGGCGATGTTGAGCGGCACCTGGCGCAAGCGGATGCCCTCGCGGTCGAGGCCGGGGACCTTGGCCATCAGCGAGAGGGTGATGTTTTCCTCGGGTTGGATGCCGATCACAAGGCGGTTGGGCTGCATCGTCGCGCCGCGTCCTGCGAAGATCGAGTGCGGAACGCAGCGGAACTGGATGACGATCTCGGTGACACGCTTGGGCATCCGCTTGCCCGTGCGAAGGTAGAAGGGCACGCCCTTCCAGCGCCAATTGTCGACGTGGGCCTTGATCGCAACGAAGGTCTCGGTGTCGGAGGGCTTGCCCAGTTCCTCGTCATAGCCCGGCACGGCCTGGCCCTGGATCGCGCCCGCGCGATACTGCCCCGTGACGGTCTCGCTTGCCGAAACAGGACGCAGCGCGCGTAGCACCTTGACCTTCTCGTCGCGCACGGCGGTCGCATCGAAATGAGCGGGCGGCTCCATCGCCACCAGCGCAAGCAACTGAAGCATGTGGTTCTGCACCATGTCGCGGATCGCGCCGGCATCGTCGTAGAAGGCGACGCGGCCCTCCAGCCCCACCGTCTCGGCGACGGTGATCTGCACATGATCGATGTGAGCGGCATTCCAGAGCGGTTCGAACATCAGGTTGGCAAAGCGCAGGGCGAGGAGGTTCTGCACCGTCTCCTTGCCGAGATAGTGGTCGATCCGGAAGATGCGGCTTTCCGGGAAGGCGCCCGCCACCGCGTCGTTGATCTCGCGGCTCGACTGCAAGTCGGTGCCCAGCGGCTTTTCGAGGCACATCCGCACGGTCTCGCCCGCGAGGCCGGCGGACTGGAGGCCCTTGATGGTCGGGCCGAACAGGCTCGGCGCGGTCGAGAGGAAGATGGCGAGGCCGCGCTGCGGCTCGCCCACCTTTGCCGCGAGATCGGCATAGCCTGCCAGCTGCGTTGCATCGAGCGTCTGGTAGGAGAGGCGGTTGAGGAACTCCGCCATGCGCCCGCGGCGGTCGCCGGGCAGGTATTTCTCGAGCGCGGCGCGGGCGAAGTTGCGGTATTCCCCGTCGGACATCTCGCTGCGGGCGGTGCCGATGATCCGGAGGTCGGGGGTAAGCAGCCCGTCGGCATCGAGTGCGGAGAGGCTCGGCAGCAGCATGCGCTGGGCAAGATCGCCGGTGGCTCCGAACAGCAGCAGACGGTCGGCGGTGAAGCTCATGGCGATGCCCCTTACTAGCGCGTTGAACCTAGGCGTGCGGGGGCGCTATCGCCAGTCCGACGCATACTTATTCAACTCGTCGCACCGCTCACGCAGGCCGCCTTGCGAAGATCCCGAACCCCGCGATGATCGCGTAGCACGCCGCCGGCAGCACCAGCGCGAAGGCGAGGCTGGTCGCGTCGGCGAGGGCACCATACATCGGCGGAATGATCGCCCCGCCGCAGATCGCGACGTTAATGATCCCTGATCCGTCCGCCGCCCTCGGCCCGAGCTTCTCGCAGGCGAGGCTGAAAATCGTCGGGAACATGATCGCGTTCATCAGGCCGACCGCGAGCAGCGAATAGCCCGCGAGCGTGCCGGTGCTGTTCGCCGAGATCGCAATGAGCGTGATCGCGCCCGCCGCGACGCTCGCCAGCAGCAGACCGGGGCTCACCATCCGCAGCAGGCCCGAGCCGATGAAGCGCCCGACCAGCGCGCCGCCCCAGTAGAGCGCGATGAGCTTGCCGGCCTTCTGCTCCGGCAGGTTCAGCACTTCCGATTGCATCAGGTAGTTGACGATGAAGCTGCCGATCGCGACCTCCGCCCCCACGTAGAGGAAGATCGAGGCCGCGCCGTAGCCGAAGCGCGGACGCTTCAGCAGGGCAAGCCCGTCGGCAAGGCTGCTCTGCTCGTGCCGCTCGCCCTTCAGACGGTCGCGGAACAGCCAGACGACCCCCGCGACTACGGCGAGTGCTGCCGCGAGCCCGAGATAGCCGCGCACGATCGCCTGGCTTTCGGCGGTGCGATAGGCGGCGAGCTCGGCGCCCGACAGCTCGGCGGCGGTCACGCTCGCGAGGCTTCCGAGGATCAGGATCGCGCCGAAATAGGGGAAGATCGTGGTCCCCAGCGAATTGAACGCCTGCGCGAAAGTCAGGCGGCTGTGCGTCGTGCGCTCCGGCCCCAGCAGACTGATCAGCGGATTGGCGACGATCTGCACCAGCACCACGCCGGTGGCGAGGACAAAATAGGCGAACAGGAACATCGGGAAGAACGCGGTCTGGCTCGCCGGGATGAACAGGAGACACCCCGCCATCATCGCCACCAGTCCCGCCACCGCACCGCGCATGTAGCCCAGCCGCTTGACCAACCGCGCCCCGGGAATGCCAACCAGCGCGTAGGCGATGAAGAACCAGAACTGCACGAGGCTCGCCTCGAAGAAGCTGAGCGTGAACAGCTCCTTCAACTTGGGAATGATGACGTCGTTGAGCGAGGTGATCCCGCCGAAGATGAAGAACAGCGCGAAGACGAAGTAGTTGAGCCCCGGTGCGTCCACCTGCGGCGGGTCGCCTGCACTCCCGCTCGAAACCTCACCCGCGCCCATGCCCGGTGCCAATGCCATCGCCGATCCCTCCCGAGCGCGGTCGGATGCCGCGCTGCGCCCTCAGGTGTGCAAGAGGCTTGGCGACAATACCAGTGCGAATAGGAATGCACAGCGCATCTTGCGCCGGGATATCGACAGGCCGTAGAGACAGGGTCCATGAGCGGAGGGACGCGCAGACGGCCGACATCCTTCGATGTGGCGGAGCGGGCCGGCGTCAGCCAGCCGACGGTCAGCCGCGCCCTTTCGGGTTCTCCCGCAATTGCGGAGACCACCCGCCGCAAGGTGATCGAGGCCGCCGAGGCGCTGGGCTATTTCGTGGACGAGCGCGCCGCCCGCCTTCGCCGCGGCTCGACCGGGACGCTCGCGGTGGTAGTGATCTGCCGCGAGGGTGACAGCGCGGCGAGCATCAATCCTTTCGCCTATGCGCTGCTCGGCTCGGTTTGCGTGGCGGCCTCGGAGCGGGGGCTGGAGACGCTGGTGTCCTTCCAAGCCCGCGCCGAGGATTTCTTCGGGCACTACCAGGAACAGGGCCGTGCCGATGGGCTGGTGGTGATCGGCACCACCACCAACGCCGCCGCCTGGGAGCACTTCCGCGGGATCGAGGGCGGGGATCGCCGGGTGGCCTATTGGGGATCGCCCTTCGACGAGCTCGACTGGGTGCGTTCGGACAACCGCGCCGCCGGGCGGCTCGCGGTCGAGCACCTGCTGGCGGCAGGTTACCGCCGCCCCTGCTTTCTCGGCGCATTGAACACCCCGCAGGTGCAGTTCACCGAACGTTACGAAGGTTATGCGGAAGGGATGCGCGCCGCCGGGCTCGAGCCGTGCCTTGCCCCGACTGTCAACGCCGCGACCCGCGAGGAGGAAGGCCGCCGCGCCGCGCGCCGGTTGATCGAGCGCGGAGAGGAGATCGACGCGGTGTTCGCCGCCTGCGATGCGATGGCGCTCGGCGCGCTCGAAGCCTTCGCTGCCGCCGATATCGCGGTGCCGCAAACGGTCGGGGTGATGGGCTTCGACGATCTTGTCGCGGGCCGCTTCAGCCGCCCGCCGCTGACGACGATCGCCCCCGACCCCGCCGAAGCGGGCGCTGCGCTCGTCGAGGTGGCGCTCGACGAGAGCAGCGCCAAAGCCCGCCGCCGCGTGCCCGTGGCGCTGGTCCGGCGAGGCAGCACGGCGCGTTCCTGAAGCGGTCGCGCTGGGGCGCGCCGGTCTGAAGGCCCCGCGAGGGGCCCCGCCAATCACCCATGCGCCCCGAATTCGTTGGCGATGGCGGTGGAGATGCGGAGAGACAATTCCTGCGCCCGGGCGATCGGCGTCATGAAGTCGCGCTCAATCGCGCCGTAGCCTTCCTCGCCGCCGTCCGGGTAGTCGCTGGGCTCGTCGAGGGGGAAGTCGCGGGGCCCCGGCACGCGCACCGGGAAGGCGCGGCGCAACTGGGCGAGCGCCTCATCCACTCGCAGGGTCAGCACCATCTCGATCACGTCGCGGCGGCTGATGTCGTTGGCGCGGCTGAAGGCGGGCACCGCGACGGCCTTCAGGAACATGTGCTGGAGCAGCGCGAGCCGCAGGGCCTGGAGCACGCCGATCCTGCGCCGCACGTGCTCGCGCGCCTCGGCATCGGCAGTCTCGCCGGGTAACAGGTCGATGAGGCGATGGAGCTTGATCGCGTCGATCCTGAGGCGCGAGGCGAGGCGGCGGAACACGCCCGTGCGGTCGTCGCCGACCAGATACTCGGCCAGCGCCGCGCAGGCAGCTGCGAGGTGGTCCTCGGTGCCGCGATAGGTGCGGCTTGCCCAATAGGCCGAATTGAACAGTTCGCCATAGGCCGCGACGGTCTTGATGCTGGCGAGCGCGTTGGCAGCGCGCACCAGCCTCAGGATCTGCCGCCCCCGTGGCGATTCGGCGAGGAGCGCGGCGATTTCCTCCCTGTTGCCGTCCGCCGCACTGCCGAATCCGGCGATGACGTTCACGGGGTATCCAAGCTGCTGGAGGATCGCATTGTGCGGGATCGCGCGGATCTGCCGGAGGCTCATCTCGCGGTCGGCATTGATGTCCGACTGGCGGCGCGAGACGCGGCTGCCGGTGGGGTTCAACAGCCCCAGCCCGAAGGCCGTCACCGCGCGCGCATAGGTGCGGCTGGCGAGGTGATCGCCCTGGTGCTCCTTCACCGCGCGGTAGAAATCGAGGCTTATGTCGGTGCGGTGGTAGAAGGGATCGGCCGGCGCGGCGAGGTCGGCCTCGGCGGGGCGCGCCTCGGCAATGCGGGTGAGGGTCGCAAGGGCAAGTTCGGGCGTCGCGAAGAACAGGTAGCCGTCGCCCCCCTGGAAGCTCACTTCGGGCTCCAGGCGAATGCCCGCGCGCGCGAAGCGCCGCCGCGCCCAGGGCGACAGCGGCCATTCCAGCCGGTCCCCGAAGGATGCCGGGTGCGCGCCGCGGCCCATGCTCTCGCCGTGGGTGTTGAAGACCAGCGCGGCGATGTCGCCGAGGCCGTTCGCGGCCATCGCCTCGGCGAGGCGGCCCTGCAGGCGCTCGATCGCAAGGCTCGCCGGGATCTGCCCCACGAACCGCCCCGCATCGGAAAAGCCGGTCTGCACCGCAACCCGGCCCCGCTGGCGGGCGTAGGCGCGATAGGCAGGCTCGGCGAGCAGCGCGTCGAGGAAGCGCCCGCCGTGCTCCAGCGCGCTCTCCGTCTCGAACAGCGGCGATACGTCGACCTTGTCCTCTACCCCGAACAGCCGTGCGAAATAGAGCGCGGCGAGCACCGTCGCGGGCTGTTCACACTCGGCGACCAGCATCCGGATCGGCGCGTCGGCATCGATGTGCTTCAGGATCTGCGCCATGGCGAGGAACTGGCGGATCGCGGTCGAGCTTTCGGTGGCAAGCGCGGCGAAATTGGTGCGCAAGGGGCGGGCCCCCTCCACCATGGCGCGCAGCGTCGCGAGCGCACCCTTGCTGGCGAGGTCGATCGCCTCGTCATCCTCGCCGAGGCGCCGGCGCACCGCGTTGTGGAGCTGCTTGGCGTTCACCCGGAAGTGGATCCAGCCCATGCCGAGGCCGTCCGCGCGCATCGCCGCGGCAAGCGTCAGGAACTGCACCGCACGGGGCTCGGGCGCATTGGCCGCTTCAGCCTCGAGCGCGGCGATCAGGGGGGTGAGGGTGAGCAGGTTCTCGTCGGTCGGGGCGGTCAGGCGGTTTGCGGCGGCGGCGAGCGCCTCGGCGGTCGAGAGTTCGCCGGAGAAGTCCTCGGCCCGCGCGGCGGCATAGGTGCTGGCGGGGCGCAGCGTTGCGAGCAATGGATGGGCCGGATCGATCGCCTCGAGGCACGCGGTGTAGCGCGCCAGCCGCTGGGCCTTCTCCTGGAGCCGGAAGGCGATCGAGGTGTGCCAGCCGATGTCGGTGCGCCCGTCCATGTCGTAGCCGACCCAGCTTGCGAAGCGGAAGGGCAGGGGGCGCAGGGAGCGCCAGTCGCCCGGCCAGCGCGCGCGCGCCACCTCGAGCAGCTGCGCGACGATCACGTCGCGCGCGTCCTGCGCGCGGGCCAGCGCGGCGAGCGCCTCGCGGTGTTCGTGCTCGAGCGTCACCGCAGTGCGCGTCGCCGGGACCGCGCAGACCGCATCGTCGATCCCACCCGGCGCGGAGGCCGCAAGCGCCACCGCCTGGCCCTGTGCAGGGGCGAGCAGGAAGGTCGGATGGGCGGTGAACACGGCGTGGAGCTGGGGGCGTTCCCAGCGCGCACGGAAGGCGTCGAAATCGTCGTCGTCACCCGCGAGCGGGACGGAGGCGGAGGGCGGGGCGAGCAGGCGGCGCAGCCGGGCAGCGCGCGACTTCAGCCCGTCGCACTCGAGCTCGGTCACCAGCGCGGCGCAATCCTCGAGCGTGAGCTCGCCCGACTCGATCGCGCGCGACAGGTCGAGCGAGAGCTGGAACACCGGGTTGAACAGCGGGGTTTCGCGGGTGCGCTGGTGGAGTTCGCCGAGCCGCGTTTCGAGATCGTCGACGGTCCTCACGCCGCATCCTCCCCTGCCGGTCCATGTTCGGACACGAAGGCGGCTGCGGCGCCGAACAGGCCGGGCTGGGGATGTACGATCAGCTTGACTGGGATCGAGGCCATCAGGCTCTCGAACCGCCCCTTGGCCTTGAAGCGCGCGGCGAAGCCCGAGCTGAGCAGCGTGTCGCGGATACGGTAGCCGAGGCCACCGGCGATCACGACCCCGGCAAAACCGCCCTGGGCCAGAGCAAGGTCACCTGCGACCGAACCGAGCGACAGGCAGAAGCGATCGACGGCGGCGGCGGCGAGGCTGTCCTCGCCCGTGGTCCCGAGGTTCCAGATCTCGATCGCGTCGCGCTCTGGCTCGGTGCGGTGTTCGAGCGCGGCGAGCGCCTGGTAGATATCGACGATGCCGGGACCGGCCACGACCCGTTCCACCGACACCCGGTTGTGGCGGCGGCGCAGCCGGGCGAGAATCGCGTCCTCGATCGAGTCGAGCGGGGCGAAGTCGATATGGCCGCCCTCGGTCGGCTGCACGCGGTAGTGCCCGCCCGAGCGGTGGAGATGCGCCACTCCCAGCCCGGTGCCGGGGCCGAGCACGGAGATCGTCCCCTCGCGACCCAGCGGCGCATCGGGTCCGGCGAGGTGCAGGAACTGGCTGTCCTCGGCGCGGGCAACGGCGTGAGCGACGGCAGCGAAATCGTTGACGAGGGTATAGCGGTCCACCCCCAGTTTCTCGGGGATCAATGCCGGGCGAATGATCCAGGGGTTGTTGGTGAAGCGGATCACCGGCGCAAGGTTGCCAGGCGTTCCCACCGGCCCCGCGATCGCCATGCTCACCGCCCCGGGCAGGGTGCCGCCCTTGCGGGTGCGGAAAGCTTCCCAAGCAGTCTGGAAACTGACGTGGTCGGCGGTGTGGAGCGTCTCGGGCTCGTCGAGGCTGATCGTGCCCGCGGCATCGATGCTGGCAAGCGCGAAACGGGCATGGGTGCCGCCGATATCGACCACCACCAGATCGCGCATTCGTCTCGTCCCCGTCGGTTCGCCTCAGCGTGGGGGCTGTAGCAGGCGGCGCGCGGGAATCCCACGCGCCGCATATGTATTCAAGTTAACCGGTGACGCCCATTTCCCTGAGCAGGCGATCCGCGCCGTCGACCTTCTCCATGGTCCACAGCATGAAGCGGCTGTCGACGTGGATCGTACGGTTGATCGCCGGGTCGTACATCCAGTCCGAGACCACGCCCTCGATCGTCCCGTCGAAGGCAAGGCCGACGAACTCGCCCCGCGCGTTCAGCGTCGAAGAACCCGAGTTGCCGTTGGTGATGTCGACGGTCGATAGGAAGTCCACCGGCAGCGTGCCGAGCTCGGGCGCGACATAGCTTCCGTAGTCCTTCGCCTTGATCAGCTCGATCATCTTGTCCGGGGCATCGAATTCGCCGCGTCCGGTGTGCTTGGCGAGAATCCCTTCGGCTGTGGTGAAGGGCGTCCAGGCCTGCCCGTCGACGGTTTTGCCCGTCACCTTGCCATAGGTGAAGCGCAGCGAGCCGTTGGCGTCGGGGTACATGGTCTTGCCTAGCGAGGCCGCATAGGCGAGGCGCGCTTCCATCACCTTGGAGCGTGCCTTCTGGACATGGCCCGCGCGCGCCTTTTCCTCGGCCTCGGCGGCCATCGCCTCATCGTAGGTGGCGACCGCAAGCTGGATGAAGGGATCGCTCGAAGCCCGGAAGTCGGCAGGCGTCTTGTCCATCCATTCGAGCCGCTTGGCGGTGGTGCCGAGTTCAGTCGCGGCGTAGAAGGAAGCAAGATCGCGGCCTTGCATGAAGGCATCGAAGCTCTTGGTGCGCTTGTCGTCGGGGAGCTGGCGGTATTCGGCGATGCCATCGGCCCACAGCGCCTGGTCGATATCGGGCACATAGCGGCGTTCGATCCGCTGCATCCCCTGTGTCATGAATGCGCGGTCGCGCTCCTGGTAGCCGGGCTCGCGGTCCTTGTCGGGCTTGGCCTGCTCGTTGGCCCAGCGGTAGAGCTGGCGAGCCGCCGCGTAGAGCTGTCCGCGACCGAGCATCCCCTTGCGCGCATCGGCGAGGGCTGCGGCGTTGCTCTCGGCCACCAGCCGGTCGAGTTCGGCGAGCGCCGCCCCGTATTGCGCCTCGCGCTTCGGATCGGCCTTGATCCAGGCGCGGAAGGCCACTTCCTCGGCGGCCTTCTTGTCGACCAGCGAGATGGCGTCGGCCCCGGCCAGCTGCCCGGCGATCTTCTTCTCGTAGTTCTCCACCCCCTGGAGCGTCGCGGCATAGGCGATGGTCGCCGCCTGGTTGCCGGCGGTCAATTCGTCGATGCGGTCGCCATATTCGGCGAGCATGCGCTGCTGATAGGGGTAGAGCTCCTCGTAGTAGAAGCGGGCCTCGTCAGCTGTCCGCAGACGCTCGGTGACGCCGGGGAAGCCCGCGACCATGATGAAATCGCCCTCCTTGACACCCTGTTTGGCGATCGGCAGCCAGGCCTTGGGCTTGAAGGGCACGTTGTCCTTGCTGAAGGCTGCCGAGGACCCGTCGGGCGCGACATAGGCGCGGTAGAAGGAGAAGTCGCCGGTGTGGCGCGGCCACATCCAGTTGTCCTTTTCGCCGCCGAAATTGCCGACCCCGCCTGCCGGTGCATAGACCAGCCGCACGTCCTGGATCTCGAGCTGCTGCTGGAGCCAGTACTGCTGCCCGCCGAAATAGGCGCGCACGTCGCAGCGGCGGTTGGCCTGCTTTTCGCACGCCTCGATGAGCGCGGTGCGGTTGGCCTGGAGCCGGTCATAGCGGGCGCGGCCCTCAAGCCTGTCGGCGCCCTTCATCATGTCCTTGGTGACGTCGCGCAGGTCCTCGATCACGTAGACCCGGCTGCCCGGCGCGGCGGGAAGTTCGTCGGCGAGGGTCTTCGCAAGGAAGCCGTTCGTCAGATAGTCGTTCTCGGGGCTCGAGTTGTACTGGAGCGAACCCGCGACGCAGTGGTGGTTGGTGGCGACGAGGCCCTCGGGCGAGAGGAACGCGGCGGAGCAGCCACCGAGCGAGGCGATGGCGGTCAGCGGCGGGCGCTGGAGGTCGCCCAGCGTCCTCGCGTCGAGTTCGAGGCCCGCAGCCTTCATCTGATCGGCGATCGCGCCGGTCTGGCTCGGCAGCCACATGCCTTCGTCGGCGCGAGCGGCGACCGGCGCGGCGATCATCAGGGCCGCGGCCCCGGCGAGCAGGAAGTTCTTCGTCATATGCATCCTCTTGGCCTGGCGCCGCCGCTCGGCAGGGTGCGGGGAGGCGGCGGACGGCATTGGCCCCGCTGGGGGGCGAAGCGGCGCTGTTAGGACAGTTGGCGGGTCGGCGAAAGGGGCGAATCCGTGCCTTCGACGAACGTCCGACTGGCGGGGTTGAGCACCAGCAGCAGCCTCGCGCCGCCGGGGGTTCCGGCGATCGGCGGAGAGCGGTGAATCGCGGGCCGCTCGGTGGCGAGCTTGCCCTTGAACAGGCCGACATCGAACGGGGCGAGGCTGTTGATGCGCTGCGGCTCCTGTCCCGCGGCAAGGCGTTCGGCGTCCGCCTTGTCGAGCCACTGGGTGCCTTCGCCGACATAGGTGGTGATGAGCCGGGCCGTCACATAGTCGGCGTGGAACCTGCGGCACGAATCGGTGCGTACGACCTCGAGCCTGAGTTCGAAGCGGGCAAGGTCCATCGCGGCGCAGAACAGCTCGGCGAGCCGTGCCGCGTCGGCGATCAGTGCTTCGTGCAGGGCGCCGCCGCCGCCGAAGCCGGCCTGGCGCAGCTGGTTCGCGAGCGTGCCGCGCAGGCTCGCAAGGTCGCTGACGAAGCGCAGGTCTTGCGGGGTGCCTGCGGTAAGCGGGGTGAAATCGGCGAAGGGCGGACGCTGCCAGATCGCGAGGCTGCAATCCTCCTCGCGGATGGACGCGAGGCCATCGGGGGTTTGGTTGATGAAAGTCATTCGGGCGAGGAGCGTTGCCATGAAGAAACCCGCAGTTATTTGATATGTTGTAACATCAACTAGCGATGTTACGGAGAATGGGCAAGGTGCTGCGCGCGAAAGGCTCTTGCGAACGATTATCACCTGCTCCATGAGGCGCACCTCATCAATCCGCCGCGCAAAGGATGCTTCCCGCGATGAACAGCACGCTCAAACTCTGGACCCAGCTCGGCCTCGGCACAGCGCTCGCCGGCGGGCTGCTCGCGGCCTGTGGGGGCGAGGCCGGGGGCGAGGCCGGAGCCGGCGAGGCGGGTGTCGCGCCCGGCACCGCCGCGACCGCCGGAGAAGGCGAAGGCGGCGCGGGCGAAGGCGAGGGCGGCGCCGGCGGCGAGGGTGAGGGCGGCGTCGCGGTCGCCGACGCGGCGAAGGACCCGGTCGCCTACGGGATCGCGCTCGCCGTGACCGAGGCCCATGTGGTGGCCGCCCGCGATGCCTATGCGGCGGGCAAGAAGGAAGCAGCGGCCGAGATGTTCGCCCACCCGGTGAGCGAGGTGCTGGTCGAAATGGACCCGGTCTTCGCCAAGCTCGGCGTCGCGGACTTCAAGCCGCTGCTGACAGCCGCCTCGGTCGCCGCGGTCGAGGGGAGGCCAGCGGCGGAGGTCAACAAGACCTATGATGCGATCATCGCCGCGCTGCGCGGCGCGGCGCAGAAGGCGCCGAAAACCGACGCCAGCGCCGCCCGGGTCGCGGCGGGCGTGATCGCCGACCAGATCGAGCGGGCGAGCGCGATGTATCGCCAGCTTTCCAAGGACGACGCCTACGAGCCCTATCTCGACGGATACGGCTTCGCGCGGGTCGCCGAGGGTGCCTTCGCCGCTTCGGGCGCCGCGATCAAGGCCGAGAACGCGGCGCTGCACGCCCGCATCGGCGAGGCGCTGGCGGTGCTCAGGCAGGCCTATCCCGGTGCCGCGCGGCCCGCCACGCTGCTGATCGAACCCGGCGCGCTGTCGGGCGCCTCGGCCAAGGTGATGCTCGCCGCCGCGGGCTGATCCGCGGCGCACCCCGCCGGCTACGCGCGCGGGGCCGCTTGTGCGGATGCGACAAATGCACGCTTCGATGTGCAATCCTGCGCCATAGGCCTTGTATTCGGGCCTGATCGGCGTACGTTCCCGGTGTGTCCGGAGGGGGGTCCGGCGGCCGACGTCGGCGTTGAAGACGGGCAGCAACAGCCCGTCGCAGCGCAGCTAGGGCCGATCGGAAGGTCGCCCCCCCTTGTCGTGATCGGGGCAGGGGTGAGGGGGAAGCGGTGTCGAGTGCAAATTCCCAGCGGGGAATCCGTTCGGGTCGGCCATCCCGTTTTCCCTCGGGTCCGATGGCGGTGTCCCGCGCCAAGGCGCATCTTGCAGGGATCGCTTTTCTTGTCGCGGGGGCCTGGCCACTCGCGCCCGTGGCGGCGCAGGCGCAGGCACAGGCGCAGGTCACCCCGCCCAACCGCACCGAACTCGTCCCGCCCGACCTGCGCCGCGACGAGCGAGCGCCGAGCCTGACCGTCGAGGGCGATCTCGCCCGCCCGCCCTGCGCGCTCGACCGGCCGGAATTCGCCGACATCCGCTTCACCGTGAAGGGCGCGCAGTTCGCGGGGCTCGAGAAGGTGCCGGGGTTCTCGCTGCGCGGTGCGTGGCAGGATTTCGCAAACCGCGAGATGCCGGTATCCGTGGTCTGCGACATCCGCGCCGAGGCCAACGCGATCCTGCGCCGCGCGGGCTATCTCGCCGCGGTCGAGATCCCCGAGCAGAGCCTCGCCGACGGGATCGTCGACTTCACGGTGATCTTCGGCCGGCTGACCTCGATTCGGGTGCGCGGCGAGGCGGGGCCGTCCGAGAAGCTGGTCGAAGCCTATCTCCAGAAGCTGACCGACCAGCCGGTGTTCAATGCCAACGAGGCCGAACGCTATCTGCTGTTGGCCGACGACCTGCCGGGCCTCGCGGTGCGGCTTTCGCTGCAACCGGCGGCCGGCGGCGCGCCGGGCGACCTTGCGGGCGAGATCGCGGTGCTGCGCGAGCGCGGGGCCATCAACGTCAGCTTCCAGAACCTGGGCTCGCGCGAGATCGGGCGGTTCGGCGGGCTGGTGCGCGGGGAAATCTACGACCTCACCGGACTCGGCGATCGCACCTTCGTGACCCTGTTCAGCACGCTCGATGTCGACGAGCAGCAGACCGTGCAGGTCGGCCACGATTTCCGGGTCGGCAGCGAAGGTCTGCGGCTCGGCGGGCAGCTGACGTGGAGCACCGTCGAGCCCGACATCGGCCAGCCGGCCTTCGCGCTCGAATCCGAAACCGTCTTCGCCTCGCTGTTCGCGAGCTATCCGGTCGCGCGCAGCCGGCGCCACAGCCTGTTCGCCGATGTGGGCCTCGATCTTGTCGACCAGGACGTCACGATCAACGCGCTGCCCCTCAGCCGCGACCGGGTGCGGGTCGCCTTCCTGCGCTTCAACGGCGAGGCGATGGACGAAGGCGCAATCCGCCGCGAGGGCGGCTACAGCACCTTCGAGCCACGCTTCCGGGCGCGCTACGGCTTCGAATTGCGGCACGGCCTCGACATCCTCTCGGCGAGCCCCGATTGCCGCGCCAACCTGCTCGCCTGCGTGAGCGGGGGCGCTGTGCCGCCGAGCCGGATCGAGTCCGACCCGACCGCCCTCGTCGTGCGCATCGACGGTGGGCTCGAATTCCGCCCCGATCCGCTGTTGACCTTCGCGCTCAATACCAACGCACAGCTCAGCAGCGATCCGCTGCCCGCCTTCGAGGAGATCGCCGGGGGCAACTTCTCGATCGGGCGCGGCTTCGACCCGGGCGCGGTGCTCGGCGACAGCGGGATCGCCGGCGCGTTCGAGGTGCGCTACGGCAGCCTCGCGCCCAAGAGCATCGACGGCTTTGCCCTCCAGCCCTACGTCTTCACCGACGTCGCGATCGTCTGGAACGAGGACCCGAGCCTCGAGCCCCTGAACCCCAATCGGCTGTGGTCGGCCGGCGGCGGTCTCAGGGCGGCATGGGGATCGCGGATGCAGGGTGATTTCGTGATCGCCGTCCCGCTCGAGAAGCCCGACCTCGCGCCCGAGCTCGGCGCGGTGCGCTTCCTGTTCACGCTGACCGCCCGCCTGTTCCCGTGGAGGTATTGAGATGACCCGTCCGATCCAGAGCCGTTCGCGCCTGCTGGTGAGCTGTGCGGGAAGCGCCATGGCGCTCGCCCTCGCCATGGTCCAGCCCGAGCGCGCGGCGGCGCAGGCGATCCAGGCGACCCCCACTGCCGTCCCGAGCACCGGGAGCGTGTTGCGCATCCCGGTCACGACGGGAGAGGAGATCATCCAGGTCAGCGCGCCGACGGCGAACCCCACGGTGGTGATCGACTGGACGCCGGACCTCGACGGCGGCGGCAACGCGCTCGATTTCCTGCCCACCGGCACCACCGTCACCTTCAGGAACGACCCGCTCGGCAACGCGGGGCAGAATTTCGCGGTCCTCAACCGTATCCTGCCCGCCCCCGGCAACAACGTCGTCGTGCTCGACGGCACCGTCAACTCGCGGATCGCGTCGGGCTCCGCGGCGGTCATCACCTCGCCCGGCGGCTTCGTCGCGTTCTATTCGCCCACCGGCATCTTCGTGGGGAGCAACGCGCGGTTCGACGTGGGCAGCCTGCTGCTGACCACGCTCGACACGACGCCCGCCAGCTTCCGCACCTTCTCCCTCGGCACCGGTTCATTGGAACTGGTCGGCGCGACCGGCTCGACCGCGGGCATCGTCGTCGACAGCAGCGCCCAGATCAACGCGGGCACGCAGATCGATGCGCCGGCGGGCAGCTACTTCACCGCCATGGTCGGGGCGAGCGTGCAGATGGGCGGGTCCGCGCTCGTCAACGGCGGCCATGCCTATGTCGCGGGCGAACAGGTCAACCTCTCCTTTACCAACGGCCTGTTCGACATCCAGGTGCCCGTCGGCACGGCCGCCTCGGGCGACGTGCTGCAACTCCTCGGCACCATCGGCGGCCCCTCGAGCACCGGCACCGGCGATCACCACATGATCTACGGGGTGATGCGCAGCGCAACGGTCGATCCGATCCGGATGCTCGTCACCGGCCCCCTGGGTTTCGACGACCCGCTGAGCGCGGGCATCGTCAACGGCGAGATCATCCTTTCTGCCAATTACGATGTGCAGCAACGCAGCGTGAACGGCGGGTCGCTCGACGATGGCATCGACGTCGAGTTCGACGAGAACAGCGCGACCAGCAGCAATGTCGCCGATATCCTGCTGCGTGACTTTTCCGCGAACAGCACCCTGCTTGCCATCGGTACCAACCGTGTCGAGGCATACGGGCAGACCGCCGCGGTCTTCGTGGACGGCGACCTCCTGCTGGCCGGTCGCGCCGCGCTGCTCGGCGATTCCCCGATCGGTACCCAGAACATCACCGTCACGGGCGACATGCTGGCCTATGCGAACGCCTTCGGGGTGGTGGGCACCGCGCTGTCCGATCCCTCGGTCATCAACGCCCTCGGGGGAAGCGCGGCTGTCGCATCCCGCTCCGCGACGTCGACCGTCTCCATCACCGGAGACCTGCGGGTCACGGCCAGCGCGCTGGCGGGCAGCGACGGGAACGTTGCCGGCACGGCCACCGGCGGCACGGCAGAACTCATCGCGATCGGCGGAACCGTCTCGGTGGGCGGCACGGCCCGGGTGAGCGCCGAAGGCCGTGGGACCGTCACGCCCGATATCGTCACCGGCGCGCCGATCAACGCGGGCGCTGCAATCGTCTCGAGCACCGGCGCGGGGTCGATCACGGTCCAGGGCGGCCTCACAGTCTCGGCAGCCGGGACTGGAGCGGCGGGATCGCTGGTCAGCCCCTCGAGCGCCTCGGACGTCTTCGGCGGCATCGCCAGGGTCTCCGCTGGCACCGGCGGCAGAGTTACTGTCAACGGGAACACGTTCATCGCCGCCAGTGTCACGGCCCTTGGCGCGAACACCTCCGGGCCGGGGCCGGTGGCCAATGCCGGCTTGGCGACGATGTCCGCCAACTCCGCCACCTCATCCGTTACGATCGGCAATGGCGGCAGCCTCACGATCCAGGCCCTTGGGCTCGGCGGCGCGAACGCCGGCGGAACAGGCGGGGACGGCTTCGGCGGGCAGGCTCTGGCGAGCGTCACCAACGGCGGCACCATCACCGTCTCCGGCGATTTCACGGCCGACGCCTTCGGTAGGGGCGGCAACGGGCTGAGCGGCGGCGACGGCTTCGGCGGACTGGCTGGCGCCGACGCGTTCGTCGGCTCGATCGATCTTCAGGGAGCCGTGTTCGCGGGCGCGTCGGGCACGGGCGGCAATGCCTCGCTGGGCTTCGGCGGCACGGGCGGCGACGGGATCGGCGGCGCGGCGGTCCTCCAGGCGCGCGGCACGCTCGCCGCCCCGGCGGAACTCACCCTCGCCACCAGCCCGGCGATCGTGACGCTGTTCGCCCGGGGCCAGGGCGGGACCGGCGGAGCGAGCGACGGCTCCACCATCGGCGGCGGACGCGGCGGCGACGGCATCGGGGGGCAGCAGGGCACCGCCAACCAGGCCAATTCGGCTTACGAGAACGGGGCCTATCTGCGCGCGGGCGGGGACAATGGCACGCTGACAGTCAACGCCGCGCCCGGCTTCACCAGCGAGGGCTTCGGCGGCGCCGGCGGCGCGGGCGCGGGCGCCCTTGCCGGCGGCAACGGCGGTGACGGCCTCGGCGGCCATTCCGAGGCGGGCCTTGCGCTGCTCGGCACGAACGGCTCGCTCGGCCAGGGCACCGCAACCTTCACCTCGCTGTCGATCGAGTCCCAGGGCCGCGGGGGCAGCGGCGGCCTCAACAACGGCCAGCCGAGCGGGAACGGCGGGTCGGGCACCGGAGGGACCAGCCTGCTCCTGGTGGAGGCCGGCCTCGTGACGGCCACCGATGTCTCGATAAGCGCGGTGGGCACCGGACTTGGCGGTGCGATCGGCGGCACCGGAACCGGCGGCGTCGCCCGGCTCGACGGCAATGTCGTGGGCGCGACCGCCAACTTCGCGACCCTGCGCCTCAACGCTCCGGGGACCGGCGGTGCCGGCAACACGGGCATCGGCGGCTCCGGACAGGGCGGGACGGCAATCGTCTCGCTCGGCGGCACGAGCGTGACGGTCAGCGGGCTGACCCGGCTCACCGTCGACGGTACCGCCGGCATCACCGGCAGCGGCGATGGCGCCGACGGGACGGGCGGCACGGCGCTGATCGACATCTTCAACAGCGGCGGCGCGGGCAGCCTCGCCGTGAGCGGCAACACTCAGGTGATTGCTGGCGGGTTCGGCGGCGCGGCGACCCCGGGCGCGACCGGCGGCACGGGAACCGGCGGCAGCTCCACCTTGCAGGCGCGGGGCGGCGGGACGCTCGACCTTCAACTCACGGAAGTTTCCGCCGGTGGGCTGGGCGGAACAGGCACGAGCGCCGCAGGAGGTGATGGCATCGGCGGGTCTGCCGCCATCCGCACCAGCGGCGCCGGGAGCTCGGTCCGCATCACAGGCGCTCTGCCGTTCGGCATCGGCTCCGATAATGAGTTCGCGTTTGTCGGTGCCAGCGGTCTGGGAGGCATCGCCACCGGCGGAAGCGGGATTGGCGGTGCCGGCCGAGGCGGGCAGGTCGATATCGTTGCGGCAGGCGGTTCAATCATTCTGCCGGGCACGACACCGGACAGGCTCCTGATCGCTGCGCGTGGGACGGGCGGAAGATCATCCGTCGACGGTGGTGCTGGCGGCATCGGGGTAGGCGGCATCGGAACGTTCGAGGCCGACAACGGTGGGGCAATCACGATCGGAACAGTCGAGCTCTCGATCAGGGGCCTGGGTGGATCGAGCACGCAGGCGGGCAATGCCAGCGCGACGATCAACGTCGATGGCGGCGATGCGGTCGGCGGCGAGCGGCGGATCATCGCTCGTGGAGGGTCGACCATCACGGGCGAATTCTTCGGCGGTCTCGTTGGCGGCGAGGCGGGAAGTGGCAGTGGAACCGGGGTCGGCGGTGATGGCACCGGAGGCACCGGCACCTACATATTCGAGAACGCGACCTTCAATGCTGTCGGGTCGAACTTCCTTTTGGGTGGCGGCGGCACGGGTGGGAACGGGCTAGCCGGCGGGAACGCTACCGGGGGTGCCATCGATTTCGTGGCCAACAATGCCACGATCAACATGTCGCCGGGTGAGTTTTCCCCGCAGATCGTCCTTTTCGCCGATAACACAGGCGGAACCGGCATAACGCAGGGCGGCAATGCCAATGGCAGCGTGATCAACATCTCGGTGACCAGCACGACCATCAATGGCGGAACACTGCTCGTCACCAACAGCGCGGTCGCTGGCAGCGCCGACACGGCGAGTGGCGCGGGCGGCGATGCCGTCAGCGGCAATATCACGGCCGACTTCACGGGTTCGGTCCTCGACCTCGTGACCAACAGCGATCCGCTCGCCACCGATCCGTACAACGCCATCCGGACGACGGCGACCGGCGGAGCGGGCGCGACGGGCGGCTCGGCCGTCGCCGGCAATGTGAGCCTGTCGATCTCGGGCGGCTCGCTCGACGTTGCGACTGGTCCGAATGCGCCGGGCAACCTCGAATTCAGTTCAACCGCTCTCGGCGGTGACGGCGCAGGCGGGGCCGGCGGCGCCGCGACCGCCGGAGGCCTGACGATCGCGCTTGCCGGCGCAAACATCCAGGTTCAGGATTCGATCAACCTCGAGTCAAGCGCAACCGGGGGCGCCTCGACCGGCGGTACGGGCGGCGCCGCATCGGGCGGCTCTGCCATACTCTCGCAGGACGGGGCTGCGAGCACCATCGGCGGCGACATCGCCGCGTTCTCCACTGCACAGGGCGGAACGGGCGCGGTCGGCGGCAATGCCGATAGCGGCGTGGCGATCGTGGAGGGTCTGTCGGGGACGCTGCAGCTCGGCAGTATCCTCAGCCTCAACGCCGCGGCATCGGGCGGCGGCGGTTCGGCGGGCGCGGGCGGAGAAGGCGCGGGCGGTCGCGCGTCGGTTGTCGTCAACGGCGGGGCGCTCATCGTGGAGGGCGCCTTCAGTGCCTTCGCTGCCGGGCGCGGTGGCGACGGAACGGTCGGCGGCGACGGGCTGGGCGGGATCGCCGGTGCCAATGCCCGCGTGGGCACGATCGAACTTCGTGACTCCGCGTCGGTCGACACCTCCGGCACAGGTGGCGCGGCAAATGTCGGCTTCGGCGGGAACGGCGGGATCGGGCGCGGCGGCAACAGCTTCCTTCAGGCGGACGGAACGCTCACCCAGACAGCCACGGTCTCGGTCGCGCTCGGAGCGAATTTGCTATCCAACGGGTTTGGCGGGGACGGCGGGGTTTCGGACGGGGTCTCCATCGCGGCCGGGCGCGGCGGTGATGGCTTGGGCGGTGATTTCGGAACGCCCAACCAGGCCGATCCCGCCTTCAACAGCGGGGCCTTCCTGCTGGCGGGCGGCGATAACGGGCGCATTTCGCTGGGCGGCGATGCGCTGGTCCAGGCGACCGGCTTCGGAGGCGAGGGGGGAGCCGCCGCGGGCACCCTGAACGGCGGTGAGGGCGGCGACGGCGTCGGCGGCCTTGCACAGGCGGGTCTGGCGCTGCTCGGCCTCGACGGATCGGTGGGCGCGGGCACCGCGACCTTTGCCGGCGTGCAGCTGGCCGCGCGGGGTGTTGGAGGGGCAGGCGGCGCGGCGGTGAGTGGTCCCACGCGGGGGATCGGGGGCGACGGGCAGGGCGGTCAGGCCGCCTTCACCGTCAGAGCCGGAACCGCCAGCGCAGGCGATATCCTCGCCGTGGTCAGCGGAACCGGGGGCGACGGCAACCTCGGCGGCACCGGAACGGGCGGCCTCGCCTATCTGCTCGGCGGTTTCGGCGGGGGAGCGAACGTCGTCACCCTGTCCCTGCTTGCGGGCGGCATCGGCGGCCAGAGTTTCTCGGGGGTCGGCGGAGCCGGCCTCGGCGGGGGCGCGTTCATCGACCTCGACGGCGCAGACCTGACGATCACCGGTGGGCTTGAGCTCTCGGCAGGAGCCTCGGGCGGCAACTCCATCCTCGACGCCGGGGGCGCAGCGACCGGCGGCGACGCCTTCATCGCGGTCGATGGAGGCGTGGCGCCCAGCACGGTCACGGTGACCGGCAACGCGCTGATCGAAACGACCGCCGCCGGCGGCGTCGGCAGGAACGGCGGGACCGGCGGCGATGGCGAGGGCGGCACGTCCTACATCCAGGTCCAGGGCGGGGGCGTCGTCCGGATCGGCACCCTCCAGGTGTCCGCCACCGGTTTCGGGAGCAGGGGTACGGGCGAGGGCGGCCCGTTCATCGGGGGCGACGGCACCGGCGGGCTTGCCGAATTGCGGGTCACCGGCACCGACAGCGCGCTGATCGTCGAGCGCAACACGACCATCGATATCGCCAATTCGAGCAACGCCGGAGGCGCGATCCTTTCGGCCGTCGGGGTCGGGGGGAACACCACCGGCGCACCGGGGATCGGCGGCAGCGGGACAGGGGGAAGCATCGGCATCCTCGCCGAGGCGGGCGGGAGCATCACGCTGCCGCTCGATCCGGTGAACGATCCCGACAGCGTCGGGCCGATCCGCCTCGTTGCGGATGGCATCGGCGGGGCCTCGAGCGTCGCGGGAGGCAGCGGCGGCACGGGCACCGGCGGAATCGCCCGGATCCGGGCCGACAACGCCGTCGTGGATATGGGCCGCACGCTGTTTTCGGCCTCGGGCGAAGGGGGCGAAGGCGTCGCCTTGCCCAACCTGCCGGGTCTGACCGTCAACGGCGGGAACGCGCAGGGCGGCAGCCGCACGGTCTCGGTCCTCGCCCGCGGCACGCTGACGGCAGAGCTCGCCGAAGGGACTTCGGGCAGCTTCGGCGGCGACGGGATCGGCAACGGCAATGGCGGCAGCGCGCGGGGCGGGCTCTCGTCGGTGAACGTCGATGCGGCGGCACTCAACATCGTCGGCGACTGGCTGGTCGAGAGCGCCAGCCAGGGCGGCGCGGGCACCGTGGGCGGATCGGTGATCAGTCCGGGAACGAGCGGCGTGCAGTTCAGGGCCAATGCCTCGACCGTCGCCTTCATCCCCGATGCGATGGGCCGCGCGCAGCTGCGGCTGGGTGCCGCGGCGCTCGGCGGAAGCGGACTGGCGCAGGGCGGCGACGCGATCGGCTCTCCCGTGACCGTCACGATCACCAACTCGGTGGTGACCGACGGCCTGTTCGCCATCAATTCCGGTGCCACCGGCGGAGCGGCCGATACCGCCACCGGGATCGGCGGCGGTGCCGCCGCCGGGGCGGTGATCTTCACCACCAACCCTTCGACCATCGGCCTCTTCGGCCGCAACCGGATCGTGGCGGACGCGGTGGGCGGCATCGCGGCGACCGGGGGCGATGCGACCGCCGGCGACATCCTCGTCAACCTCTCGGCGACCGCCGTGACCATCGACGGCGGCCCCGGAAATAGCGCGCTCGAACTGTCCACGGCGGCGGTCGGCGGGCGCGGCACGAACGTCGTCGGCAACGCGGCTGCCGGGACGGCCACGCTGCGCCTTGTGGGCGCCTCCATCACGGCGGCCGAAGTCGGCGTGACCTCACAGGCGCTTGCCAATTCGCTGACCGGCCCGGCCACGGGCGGCGCCGCGCAGGCGGGGACGGCCCAGATCGTGCTGTCGGGCGCCTCCCTGCTCGACGCCGACACCCTGCTGCTCGATTCGTTCGGCCTCAGCTCGACCGGCGGCAGCGCGGCGGGCGGGCTGGCGCGCCTTGCCACCCTCGCCGGCGGCGCGCCGGAGGTCTCGGCAAACGAGCTGCTGGTGCGGGCTTCGGGTCTCGGATCGAGCACCGAGCGTGCCGGGCGCTTCGCCATCGAGCTGGCCTCGGGCACCCTCGACGTGCAAGTGGCCGATCTCGAGGCGCGCGGCAGCACCGCAGTCGGCACGCCCTCCACGGTGCTCGCCGACGGCGGCCGTCTGCAGGTCGCAGACGGGTTGACGGTCAACGTGTCGGAGAACCTCGCCATCGCGACCGCAAACGGCGGGGCTATCGGTGGCACCACGGCCAGCGCCTTCGTCACCTCGCAGGGCACCATCGCGATCACCGGCGACAACGATGCAGTGACCGGTCTCGTCGGCAACCTTCTGGTGCTCGAGGCGCGCGAGGTCGACATCGCCGCCGGGGCGCGCATCGGCGGCCAGAGCGCGGTCGAGCTGGTGTCGCTCGACACGGCCAACACCGCGGTCATCGGAGGCACTGCGGAGCAAGCGGGCTTCACCCTGACGGCTGCCGAAGTGGCACGGATCGCGGGACCGGAGCTGACCTTCATCGCGCCTGCGGTCACCGGCAACGCCCCGAACGAGCCGCACGTCCTGATCCGCGACTTCACCGTTGCGGGATCGCTCGCTGGCGGCAAATCGGCGGTTCGAATCCTTGGCGATAACGCGGGCATCGTGCGGGTCGAAGGCACGGTAACCTATGCCGACGCCGCAGCCGACGATCTCTTCAGCATCTTCGCCGGAGAGCGCATCGAGATTGTCACGCCGGGCGGCATCCGCGTGCTCGACGCGGCCGGGCGACCGGGCGGCAGGCTGAGCCTCAACGCGTCCGACATCTGGGCCGCCGACGCCGCCACGATCGCGCAACTGCAGGCCGATGTCGGCTTTGCCGGCCGCGATGCGCTGCTGGCGGTCGCCGCTGCGGGCGCGAACGATCCGCTCGGCTACCTGCGAGCCCGCTCGGCCGAACTGGCGGTCGGCGAGAGCCTGCTGATCCGCAACACCGGAACCGCGCTGGAGCCGGGCGGGATCACGGTCGGTGCGGGCGGCCTCACGATCCGCGGCAACGAGGGCAGCCCGGTCACCATAGTCCCGCTCGATGTCGCCGCCTACGGCCGCCGCCAGCGCGACGACGGCACCTTCGTGACCGGGGCGGCGTTCTTCGGCGAGGTCGATTTCAGCAGGACGGGGACCAGCCCCACGACCTATGAGAGCGATGCGGCGCTCAATGATTGCCTGATCGTCAGCGGGACCTGCCCCGTTCCCCCGCCGCCGCCTCCACCGCCGCCGCGCCCGCCGGTGATGGAGGTCATCAACAACCCCGTGACGGTGATCTCTCCCTCGATCCTCGAAGAGGTTCCGGCGACCACGGTAGGCGAGGAGGACCAGAAGTTCGGGATGGATTTCCCCGATTTCGTCGGGGCGCCGCTTATTTCCGAAGACCCGCTGCTCGACGATCCGGTCGCCAGCGGCGGAGATGCTGCACGCTACGAGGAGAGCGGGCAGAACCAAGGACAGGAGCCCTGAGATGAGCAAGCCATCGAGCAGAGCCCTGCGCGCCGCGGGCCTCGCGGTCGGGCTCGCCGTCGCCGCGGCGCTCGCGCCCATCCCTGCCGCAGCCCAAAGCGCCGCCGACCGGATCAGCCTGCGCGATTCCTTCCCGATCGGCTCGAACGGACTGTGCCAGGCGCAGATCGTCCCGCCCGAGCCCGGCAGCGGTCTGTTCGATCGGCGCTATACGGTCATCTGCCGCGACGCCGCCGCACCGGTGGGGACGCTGTGGGTGGTCAGGGGACGGCATTCCGAAGCGGCCGCGACGCGTTTCGTCGGCAGCGAGGCGGATTGCCGCCCGGGCGATCAGCCGGCCGCCACGCTTGACGGCCTTGCAGCGACGCAGCGGCTGGTGTGCAGCAGCGCCGGCAGCATCATCCGCACGCAGTTGCTGGTCGGCGAAAGCGGCGGCCGCACCTACGCCGCCAGCGGCCTCAGCGCCTATGACAAGGCACTCGAGCTCGGCCTCGCTTCATTGGCGAGCGACACCGTGCTTCCCGGCACCGTGGAGATCCCGTTGACCTCCGCCACCGATGCGCTTGCCTTTGCCCGCCAGCAGGCGGACGCGATCGCTGCCGACCGCGCCCTGATCGAGGGCTACCGGCGCAGCAACAGTGGCAACTTCGCCGAGGCGGCGGAGTTCTTCGCTGTCTCTGCGGGGGCGCTCGACGGTGCGGCGGGGAACGAGGCGCGGCTCAACGAGGCCTTGCTGCAATCGAACCTCGGCGCCTATGCGGAGGCCCGCCGGCTGTTCGCCGAGGCCCGCTCTGCGAGCGCATACGACCCGGTGCTCGCCCGGCTCCAGCGCAATTACGAGGCGATCGACGCGCTCAACCAGGACGCCGCGGCGCGCGCGCTGACGATCCTCGAGGCGCCGTTGGCGAGCGAGTTCGCCGATCCGGCGGCGCTGCGCGAGCTGACCATCGGCCCGGCACTCGCCGGGCGGCTCGCGGCGGAGAACGACCGGGTCGCCGCCTCCTATTCGACAAGCCTCAGTCCGCTCGAACGCGCCCAGCTGCTCGACGGCCAGGCGGCCTATCTCAATGCCGCCGCGCTGCGGCTGCTCGGGCGCGGGAGCGAGGCCGGTGCCCTGCTGACGCGCGCCGAGACAACGCTGCGCGAGGTGCGTGGCGGCCGGGTGGTCTCGATCCTGTGGCTGCGCGCGCAGGTGCTGGGAGAACTCGGCGAACTGGCCGAGGCCGGCCGCAACCTTGCCGAGGCCGAACGGCTGCACGGCGAGGGGATCGCGCTGCTCGCGGCGAGCTATCCGGATTCGCCCGCGCTGCTCAGCGCCCAGGCACGGCTGGCGGGTTTCCTCGCCCGCACCGGGCGCCGCGACGAGGCGCTCACGCTGTACCGCGGGATCGTCGGCCAATCCGCCGGCCGGCCGATGCCCTCGCTGCGCCGGCTGATGGCGCCCTACTTCGCGCTGCTGCTGAACGCGGGCACGGAACCGGCCGCGGCCGCGAGCGACATCTTCGCCGCCGCGCAGCTGCTCCAGCGGCCCGGTCTCGCCCAGACCCAGGCGGTGCTCGCCCGCGAGCTCAGCGCCGGCACCGACGAGGCCGCGCAGCTGTTCCGCACCGCCACGAACCTCGGGCGCGGGATCGAGCAGCTGCGCGTCTCGCTGCTCGAGCTCGAGACACTGCCCGAGGCCAACGCCCGCCAGGACCTGATGATCGCCGAGCGCCGCGACAGGCTCGTGCAATTGCAGCAGCAGCAGGCCGAAGTGCTGGGGCGGCTCGCGGCCTATCCGCGCTACCGCGCGGTCAGCAGCGGGGCGATCACCCTCGCCGAGCTCCAGTCGATCCTTGCCGAGGGCGAGGCCTATGTGAAGCTCGTGACGCTCGAGAACGAGGCCTATGTCCTCTTCGCGACCCGCGAGCGCGCGCAGGTGTGGCGCGCCGATGCGACGCCCGCCGAACTCGAGACGCTGGTGATGCGCATCCGCGAAAGCATCGCGGTGGTCGAGGGCGGGCAGGTGCTGACCTATCCCTTCGACATCGCCCGCGCCCGCGAGCTCTATGTGCGCCTGTTCGCCCCGGTCGCCGAGGAACTGCCGCAGGCCCGTCACATCGTCTTTGAACCCGACGGCGCACTGCTCAGACTGCCGATCAACCTGCTCGTCACCGACGATGCCAGCGTCGCCGCCTACCGCCAGCGGATGACCGCGGCGAACGCGGACGAATATGACCTGCGCGGCACGGCCTGGCTGGGGCGGCGCACCCAGGTGAGCACGTCGGTGGCAGCCTCTGCCTTCCGCGACGTGCGTGCGGCGCGGCCTTCTGATGGCACGCGCGCCTATCTCGGCCTCGGCGAGAACGCGCCGATCGGCAACGCCACGCCGGGCGCGGGACGCACCCGTGCGGCGCTCGAGGCGGGCGAGCGGTGCCTGTGGGCGTCGAGCATCTGGTCGAACCCGATCAAGGCGGACGAATTGCGCGAGGCGGCAACGCGTTTCGGCGGCGGCGGTGCGCAGGTGCTCACCGGCGCGGCCTTCACCGACCGCGCGATCCAGCGCCTGCCCGATCTCGCCGAATACCGCATCCTCCACTTCGCCACCCACGGCCTCGTCACCGCGCCGCAGTCCGAATGCCCGCCGCGCCCGGCGCTGCTCACCAGCTTCGATGAGGGCGAGGAATCGGACGGTCTGCTGAGCTTCGCCGAGATCTTCGATCTCAAGATCGACGCCGATCTCGTGATCCTCTCGGCCTGCGACACGGCCGGCACAGCCACCGTCGGTGCGACCCGCGAGGCGGGGGTGACGAGCGGCGGCGAATTCGCGCTCGACGGGCTGGTGCGGGCCTTCGTCGGGGCGGGCGGGCGCACCGTGTTGGCGAGCCACTGGCCGGTGCCCGACGATTTCGACGCCACCGGCCGGCTGGTCTCCGGTCTGTTCGCCGAAGATGGCCGGGCCACCGCCGAGGCGCTGCGTGCCTCGCAGACCGCACTGATGGACGATGCGGAGACCTCGCATCCCTTCTACTGGTCGGCCTTTGCCGTCGTCGGCGACGGTGCCGCGCGGCTCGTGCGCTAGGGGCTGAGGGGGGCGGGACGGCGCGATGGAGCGGACCGCGCGGCGAGCAGGCTTGCGCCTCGGCTGGATCGCACGCGGCTGGCGCAACGTGCGCGAAGCGGGCGGCGTGCAGCTTACCGCGACCGTGGTGGTGCTCCTCGCCGCGGTGTTCATCGCCCGCTACAGCTGGGTGCTGCCGAGCGGCGGAGTGCCGACGCCGCTGACCGGCGAGGCCGAGCGCGCGCTCTATGACCTGCGCGCCTACTACGCCGCCGATCTCGTCGGCCAGGACGAGCGGATCGTGATGGTCGTCTACACGGACCAGACCCTCATCGCCGCGCGCAAACGCTCGCCGCTTGATCGGGGCCTGCTTGCGCGGACGCTGCGCAATCTCGATGCCATGGGGGCCAAGGCGATCGGGATCGACATCCTGTTCGACCAGCCGCAGGACGAGGACGACGATCTGATCGCCGCGCTGCGCGCGATGCGCACGCCCGTGGCGGTCGCCTATGCCAACGTCGCCACCAACCGGGACGACGTGGTCTTCGAACAACAGCAATATCTCGATGCCTTCCAGGCCCGCATCGCCGGCAGCCGCGCGCGCGCGGCCAGCATCCGGCTCGACAACACTTTCGGCGCGACCCGGGTGTGGCCCACCATCGTGCCGGGCCTGCCGCCGCTGCTCGGCCGGGCGATGCTGGCGGACGCGGGCGCGGACACCGCGCGCTTCAAGGGCTACGAAGGCGCGCTCGATTATCGCCGCGCGCGCTTCGTCGACGAGCCACTGTTCGCCTCGCTCCAGATCGACCTCCTCGCCGATCCCGATCCCGAGGTGCTGCCATTCCTCGCCGAGCAGATCCGCGGCAAGTACGTGTTGATCGGTGGGGACATCGTCGATTACGATCGGGTGGAGACGACCTTCACCTCGATCAACGGAGAGGTGCCTCCGGGCCTTGCTGTTCATGCCGAGATCATCGCCCAGATGCTCGACGGCCGGGTGCTCGCCCCGATCCCGCCGTGGATGCTGTGGGCGATGGCGGTGCTGGTGGTGCTCACCGCGGCGCTGACAGCGCTCCTCGAGTGGCCCGCGCGCCGGCTCGCGCCGTTCCTCGTGCTGCTGTTCGGCGGCTTCATCGGCCTTCCGGTGGTGCTGCAACTCGCCGACGTCGACACCTACGGGCTTCCCGCGGTCGGCTGGCTGGTGGGCTGGATCATCGCCTTCGCCGCGGTCACCGCCGCGGCGCGCGCGTCGGGCGCGGTGCAGCGCAATTTCGCGACCGGCGCGCTCGGCAAGTACATCCCGCGCGACATCGCCCAGGCGATCATCGACCGGCCCGAGCTGCTCTCGCTGGGGGGCGAGAAGCGGGCGATCTTCGTGCTGTTCAGCGATCTCGAGGGCTTCACCAAGATGAGCCACGCGATCCCGCCGGAAATGGTGGCCAGGCTGTTGAACCGCTATCTCGATCTCCTCAGCCAGGTGGTGCTCGACCATGGCGGGGTGATCGACAAGTTCGTGGGCGATGCGGTGGTCGCCTTCTGGGGCGCGCCGATCGCGCGCGAGGACGACGGCGCGCGCGCCGCCCGCGCGGGCTATGCGATGTGGCAGGCGGGCGAGGCGTTCCGGCGCGAGGTCGCCGAGATGGACGCAAGCCTCCCACCGATCGGCAAGACCCGCGTGGGCCTTCACTATGGCGAGGCGGTGATCGGCAATTTCGGCGGCGCGACCCGCATCCAGTACACCGCGCTCGGCGATTCGATGAACACCGCCTCGCGGCTCGAGGCGGCCAACAAGGCGCTCGATTCGGCCGTGATGGCGAGCCGCGAATTCGCCGAGGCCTCCGGGCTCGGCTGGTGGCGGGAGATGGGCCGGGTGCAGCTGCGCGGCCGCGCCCGCCCGGTCGATCTGTTTGAACCGGCGCCCGAATTTCCGGAGGAGGACCGCACGCTGCTCGCCCAGGCCTGCGCGCTCGCCGCCACCGATCCCGCGGCCGCGATCAACCTTGCCGAGCAAGTGGCGTCTCGTCATCCTGACGATCCGGCGCTACGTAATCTGGTGAAACGCATGCGCGGCATGGATGGGGGAGGGACCTATGTTCTGGGATAGCATGACAAGGCGGCTCGGCGCAGTGGCGATGGCCGGCGCGGCGCTGGCCCTGCCGGTGGCGGCGCTTGCCGGGGTGGTGGTCAAGTCGACCGGGCCGTCCGCGGCGACATACCGGGTCGGCACCAAGCTTGACGACAATGCCACGATCACCCTCAAGGCCGGCGATGTCGTTACCGTGCTCACCGACAAGGGCACCCGCGTCATCAAGGGTGCGGGCACCTTCCGGGTGGGCGACCGGCCGCAGGTCGCTGCCGATCGCTTCGCGTCGCTGACCCGCAAGCGCGCCGCGACCCGCGTGCGCACCGGGGCGGTGCGCGGCGACGCCGACGAGACGGCGACCAATCCGAGCCTTTGGTATGTCGACGTCACCCGTTCGGGCACGATCTGCCTCTACGATCTCGCCACGGTGCGGCTGTGGCGTCCCGGCAACGAGGGCACCAGCACCTACACCATTGCCGACCAGGCCGGCACGACGGCCCAAGTGAGCTTCGACGACACCGTCACCGTCGCCGCGCTGGATCCGGCGCGCCTGCCCATCACCGAAGGCGGGCGCTACACGATCACGGCTCCGGACGGATCGGCCGCCGCCGCGGTCACCTTCGTGCTGCTGGCCGAGGACTACGCCGCACCCGATGCGCTCGCCGAGGCGCTGATCGCCAAGGGCTGCACCGTCCAGGTCGAGGCGCTCGCCGCCAGTCTCGAATCCGCCGCCGAAGCCGCCGGGGGTTGACCATAAGCGGGGGGTGCGTGACGATTGCCTGTTGCATCCGGGCGCGAGGCTTGGAACAAGGGCGTGCGGCAGCCGGACCTTGGACTCGGCTGGAGGGGGGCGAAAGCTGACGCAGGATTACAAGCATCGCGCCGCGGCGGGGTGCTAGCAATTGCCAGGCCGGCAGGTTGGGGCCAGCCGGTGCGTCGGGCGATCATCTCGGGGGGTTGGGATGAGGCGAAGTTGGGGGGATCTGTTCGCAGGCGTAGCGGCGCGATGGGCGCAGCGGCAGGGTTTCGTCCGTGCCGCGGCGGTGCTCGCGCTGGCGGCGCTCTACCCGGCCTCGGGCGCGATCGGCAACGGAACCTTCGAAGGCGTTGCGAGCTGCGCCGGATCGACCTGCCACGGCCGTGCCGAGGGCAATGGCGCGGTTGTCCGGCAGGACGAGATCGCGACCTGGCAGGAACCCTCTTCCCCCGCCGGCGCGCATAGCCGCGCCCACGCCGCGCTGGGCGGCCGCCGGGGCCAGCAGATCGCCGCCAGCCTCGGGCTCGGCAACGCCCAGTCGGCGCCTGCCTGCCTTGGCTGCCACGCCACCAACGCGCCAGTCGGCCAGCGCGGCGCCAAGTTCACGCTCACCGACGGGGTGGGCTGCGAAAGCTGCCACGGCGCCTCGGGCGGCACCTGGCTCGCCGAGCACTACGCGCTCCCCGCCACCCACGCTTCGAACGTCGCGGCGGGGCTGACCCCGCTCGACAACGCCAAGGCGCGCGCGGGCGTGTGCCTTGACTGCCATTACGGATCGAGCAAGCCGGGGCAATTCGTCACCCATGCGATGATGGCCGCCGGGCACCCACGGGTCTCCTTCGAGCTCGACCTGTTCAGCGCGCTTCAGCAGCACCACAACATCGATGCCGACTACAACCGCCGCAAGGCCGGGCCGGATTCGCTGCGCTTCTGGGCGGTGGGCCAGGCCGAGGCGGTGCGGCGCGCGACCAGCCTCTTCGCGCAGCCGAAATTCGCCTACGAAGGCGCTTTCCCGCAGTTCTATTTCTACGATTGCCATTCGTGCCACCGCACGATCACCGACGGACCCCAGAGAAAGCTCACCTTCGAGAGCAATCCGGGCCGCCCGATCCCCTTCGGCAACCCGCCCTTCAACGACGAGAACATCATCATGCTCCAGGCGGTCGCGGGGGCGCTGGTGCCCGGCGAGGCGGGGGCCTTCCAGGCGGCTGCGCGCGACTTCCACAAGGCGATGGGCGCAGGGCCGGGCGAGGCCCGCGCCGCCGCGCAGGCGCTCTCGGCGCGCGCCGGGGCACTGTCCGATGCGCTGGCGGGCCACGGCTATGGCGGAGGGGACGCCTTCAAGGTGATCGCGATCATCGCAGGCGAGGCGACGAGCCAGCGCTTCACCGACTATGCCGGTTCGGTGCAGGCGGTGATGGCGATCGATACGCTGCTCAACGCGCTCGTCAGGGAAGGCCGGGTGACGCAGGGCGCCGCGGCGGGCATCCGCGGCGACATCGCCCGCGCCTACAAGGCGGTCGAGGAACCCAACGCCTACCGCCCCGCCGACTTCCGGGCCGCCCTTAAATCCGCCGCAGGCGCGATCGGCAGGCTCGCCTGACGATGCGCCGGCGGGGGGGGACATCGGTGCTGCTGCTGACCGGGGCGCTGCTGCTCGCCGCCTGCGGGGGCGGGGACGGGCCGCCGACCAACGGCGGGGCGACCGGCCCACCCACGCCCACCCCGACGCCGAGCCCGCCACCCGCCGGGCAGGTCTTCTCGGTGCCTGCGCCTGAGAGCCTGTCGAGCGCCGAGGTGGGCACGATCATCGCCCAGGCCGCCGCCGAGGCGCGCAACCGCAACGTCGCGGCGACCATCGCCGTCACCGACCGGGTCGGCAACGTCCTTGCCGTCTTCGCCATGCCCGGTGCAGGCCCCAGCGCGCGCATCCCCTCGGCCCGCGACGGCAGCAACAACGACGCGCAGGGCCTCACCATTCCCAGCGCCGGCGCCGCCATCGCCAAGGCGATCACCGGCGCCTACCTCTCGAGCGGCGGCAACGCCTTCTCGACCCGCACGGCGAGCTTCATCGTCCAGGAGCACTTCCCGCCCGCGCCGACCACCGCGGGCCTCGAAAGCGGGCCGCTGTTCGGGGTGCAGTTCAGCCAGTTGCCCTGTTCCGACCTCGCCGCGCGCGCGGGCGACGGGTTGATCGGACCCAAGCGGTCGCCGCTCGGCCTCGCCGCCGACCCCGGGGGCTTCCCGCTCTACCAGAACGGCGTCGTCGTGGGCGGCATCGGCGTGATCGCCGACGGCGTCTACGGCTTCGATCCCAACGTGCTCGACCGCGATGCCGATGTCGACGAGGCGGTCGCGCTCGCCGGGACGGTCGGCTTCGAGGCTCCGGTGAGCATCCGCGCGGACCGGATCACCGCCGACGGCACCAGTCTGCGCTACACAGACATCGAGTATCCGCAGATCGGCAATGTCGCGGGCGCGAGCTTCGCGGGGACCGCGGGCACGCTGGTGGCGGTGACGGGCTACTATGCGGGCACCGGGCTCCTGGCCGGAGCGACTTACGGCACCGAGGCATCCGGCTTGCGCGCTTCGACCGGCGCCGAATTTGCCAACCGCGACGCCTTCGTGCTTTCCAACGGCTCCGGGGTGAACCGCTTTCCGGTCCGCGCCGCCACCGATGCGGGCGACGTGGCGAGTCCGCTCACCGCGGCCGAGGCGCGGGGCATTCTCGAGGAAGCCTTCTCGGTGATGAGCCGGGCCCGCGCGCAAATCCGGCAGCCGCTCGACAGCCGCGCGCAGGTGACGATCAGCCTCGTCGATACGCGAGGGGCCGTGCTCGGCATCGTGCGTTCGCCCGATGCGCCGATCTTCGGCATCGACGTGTCCTTGCAGAAGGCGCGCACCGCCAACTTCTTTTCAGGCGCCTTCGCAGCGGGCGATCTGCTCGCCACAGGGGGCGAGGTGGCCCAGTTCGTCGCACAGACCCGCAGCTTCCTCGGCGATCCCAATGCGCTTTCGGGAGGGTTCGGGTTCGGCAACCGCTCGGTGGGCAACCTCGCGCGGCCCTACTTCCCCGATGGCGAGGTCGGGCGGCCCAACGGCCCGCTGTCGCGCCCGATCGAGAAGTTCAGCCCCTTCTCGACCGGGCTGCAGAGCGCGCTGGTGGTCGGCAATCTCGCCCAGCACCTCGCCTTCGTGACGGGCGAGAGCGCGCAGGACACCCCGCGCGCCTGCACCAGCCTGCCGCAGCCGGCTGCGGGCAGGTCGCGGCTCGCCAACGGTATCCAGATCTTCCCCGGCTCTGTCCCGGTCTATCGTGGCGGCGTGCTGATCGGCGGGCTCGGCGTGTCGGGCGATGGGATCGACCAGGACGACATGATCAGCTTCCTCGGCCTCGGCAACGCCGGCACCCGGCTCGGCGGGGGGATCGGCAACGCGCCCGCCGCCAACCGCGCCGACCGGATCGTGGTGCAGGTCGGCAGCCGGCAGGTGCGACTGCGCTACGTGAACTGCCCCTTCGCGCCCTTCGTTGACACTGCCACCCAGAACGTGTGCGAGGGGCTGTAGCATGACGCCGATGCTCCCTGCGCTGCTGCTTCTCCAGGCGCCGCCGCCGGAGACCGTGCAGGCGCCCGCCGCACCGCCGGGCGAGGCGGCACCCGGCGAGGCCCCGGCGCAGGACTGGGAGACCGACGTTCCCCCGGTCGATCCCGATCTTCTCGAGGGCCGCGAGCGTCCCGGCTACACCGCGCCCCTGCCCGAGCGGATCGAGCAGACCAACGAGGGTGCGGTCCGCGCACCTCCGCCCGAGGCCTTTCCCAAAGACCAGCTCCCCATCCCGGATCGCTGGCGGCTGGTCGAAAGCCTCGGGCTCGTGCGCGAGAACCTGTTCGATCCCTACAACCAGAACACTTACAAGGGCGATCGGCCGATCAACCGGGCGAAGGTGCCGTGGCTGCCGATCAAGGGCGACGACTGGTTCTTCGTCGCCAATCTGATCTCCGACAGCGTCTACGAGCCGCGCACCTTCCCGATCCCGGTCGGCGTTCAGACCACCGAGGACCCGGACCGCAACGACGTGTTCGGCAACGATTTCAGCCAGGTTTTCAGCCAGACCTTCATCGCGGGCTTTGCGCTGCTGAAAGGTTCGACCACCTTCAAGCCGCCGACCATCGAATACCGCCTGACGCTCGCCTACAACGTCAACTACGTCGACGTGCCCGAACGCCGTGTGCTGTTCGTCGAGCCCTCGCGGCCCTCTCACCGGCTCGACCACTTCCTCGGGGTGCAGGAAGCCTTCGTCGATTACCACTTCAGCCAGTTCGACAACGACCGCTTCGACTTCATCTCGATCCGCGCCGGCATCCAGCCCTTCCAGTCGGACTTCCGCGGTTTCCTGTTCAACGACCAGCAACTGGGCGTGCGCCTGTTCGGATCGCGCGACAACAACCGCTTCCAGTTCAACCTCGGCGCATTCTGGCGGCTCGAGAAGGACACCAACTCGGGCCTCAATTCGATCGTCCAGAGCCCGCGCGACGATTTCGTCTTCGTCGCCAACGCCTATCGGCAGGATTTCCTGATCCCGGCGCTGACCAGCCAGTTCACCGTCGTCTACAACATGAACCGCGAAGCCGACGACATCGAGATCGACGACAACGGCTTCCCGGTCCGCCCCGCGCTGCTGGGCACGCTGAGGGGCCGCGAGTACGACGCGGTCTATCTCGGCTACAACATCGACGGGCGGATCGGCCGGGTGAACCTGACGGGCAGCTTCTACTGGGCGCTGGGCGAGGACCGGAACTCCTTCTTCACCGATCGCCCGGCCGACATCAACGCGCAGTTCGCCGCGATCGAGGCGAGCTACGACCGCGACTGGATGCGCTTCCGCCTCTCGGCCGCCTATGCGAGCGGGGACGAGGATCCCTATGACGACACCGAGGGCGGTTACGACGCGATCTTCGAAAACCCGGTCTTCGCGGGCGCGGACACCTCCTACTGGATCCGCCAGACCATCCCCTTTGCCGGCGGTGGCCGGGCGATCAGCGTCAATGGGCGCAACGGCCTCCTCAATTCCCTGCGCTCCTCCAAGGAGCAGGGGCAGTCCAACTTCAACAACCCCGGCCTGATCCTTGCCGGTGTGGGCGCGGACTTCGACCTGACGCCGCAGTTCCGCCTGTCGGCCAACGCCAATCACCTGTGGTTCGAGAACACCGCGACGCTCGAGGCGCTGAGGAACGAGGGGACGATCCCGAAGGAAATCGGCTTCGACCTGTCGGCGGCGGCGATCTGGCGGCCCAAGGCCAACCAGAACATCGTCTTCCGCCTCTCGGCCGCGACGCTGCTTGCGGGTGACGGGTTCAAGGACCTGTTCACCGCGCGCGGCGGCGGACAGGAATTCGTCTCGATCCTCGCCAACGTGGTGCTGACCTACTGATGCTCAAGATCGGCCATACTTTCTCCCGTCACGTGGCGCTGCTGGCGGCGGCGCTGGTCCTGGCGATCGCCCTGTTCGCGGGATCGCCGATGGCCGCCGACAAGGAGAAGCCGGTCAAGCGCGACTACAGCCGCGTCATCGCGCCGCCCGCGCCGCAGCGGCAATCGGTCGCGGAGATGGAGGCGAAGTCGGAAGGCTGCCTCACCTGCCACGTCAAGACCGACGCGCCGACCATGCACGTCTCGCCTGCCGTCCGGCTCGGCTGCACCGACTGCCACGGCGGCGACACCAGCGTGCGCGGCAATTCCGAGCTGCCCCATGACCACCCGGATTACGTGGCGGCGCGCGATCGGGCGCATGTGCTGCCGAAGTATCCCGACAGCTGGCACTTCCCCTCCTCCGCCAATCCCAAGCGGTCCTACGCGCTCCTCAACAAGGAGGCGCCCGAGTTCGTGAAGTTCGTGAACCCTTCCGACTACCGCGTCGCGCGGGAGGCCTGCGGGGCGTGCCACATCCAGGCGATCGAGGCGGCGGAACGTTCGATCATGGCGACGGGCGCAATGCTGTGGGGCGGGGCGAGCTACAACAACGGCATCCTGCCCTTCAAGAACTACCTCTTGGGCGAGGCCTATACCCGCAGCGGCGAGGCGGCGAAAATCACCACGCCGGGCGCCGGGCCGGGCGGCAGGCTGTCGGAAGACCAGGTCGCCCGCGGGGTGCTCGCCGAGATGTATCCGCTGCCCACCTGGCAGGTGATCCCGCCGGGCGACGTGTTCCGCGTGTTCGAGCGCGGCGGGCGCACCATAAACTCGCAGTTCCCGGAAATCGGCCTGCCCAATCCGACCGGCTCGATCCAGCGCCTCGAGGAGCCCGGACGGCCCGACCTGAAGCAGTCGAACCGTGGCCCAGGCACGGGCCTCCGGGTGGCGATCCCGGCGCTCAACATCCACAAGACCCGCCTCAACGATCCCTTCACCTGGTTCCTCGGCACCAACGACCAGCCGGGGGATTACCGCCATTCCGGTTGCGCCTCTTGCCACGTGGTCTATGCCAACGACCGTGAGCCGCGCCATTCGCTGACCTATGCCCAATACGGGCGCGACGGGCAGTCGATCTCGGCCGACCCGACCATCGCGGCCAAGATCGAGCACGCGGCGGGGCACGGCGAGAAGAAGGGCGGCCACGGGGCGGTCAAGCAGCCGGGGCATGACGAGGGTGACGCGCACGGCCACGCCGAAAAACCGAAGGACGACGGCGCGCTGCTGACCGCGGAGGGCAAGGTCAAGGAGAAGGGCCACCCGCTCCAGCACGTCTTCACCCGGGCGATCCCGACGGCGCAGTGCATGAACTGTCACATGCACCAGCCCAATATCTTCCTGAATTCCTTCCTCGGCTACACCATGTGGGACTACGAGAGCGACGCGCCCTTCATGTGGCCGGAGATGCAGAAGTACCCCACCGCCGAAGAGGTCCGCGCCGTCACCGACCGCAACCCCGAAGGCGCGGCGCCGCGCGGCAAGTGGGCGGATGTCGATTTCCTGCGCAACGTCTACGATCTGAACCCGAAGCTGCGCGACACCCAGTTCGCTGACTATCACGGCCACGGCTGGAACTTCCGGGCGATCTTCAAACGCGACCGCGAGGGCAACCTGCTCGACGCCGAGGGCAAGATCGTCGACCCCGACGATCCCGAGAAGTGGCGGAAGGCAGGCGAGGGCAAGTTCGTGCCCGCAGGCGTCAACCCGGGCAAGGCGGTCCACATGATGGACATCCACGCCGAGAAGGGCATGCAGTGCGCCGATTGCCACTTCGAGCAGGACAGCCATGGCAACGGCCTCATCTATGGCGAGGTCGCGAACGCGATCGAGATCACCTGCAAGGACTGCCACGGCACGCCCGATGCCTATCCTACCCTGCGCACCAGCGGTCCGGCCGCGCCGCCGGAAGGCCACAACCTTGCGCTGTTGCGCAACCCCGACGGCAAGCGTCGCTTCGAATGGCTGGAAGGCGCCGACGGCAGGCGCAAGCTGATCCAGCGCTCGATCGTCGATCCCAGCCTCGAATGGGAGATGAGCCTCGTCAAGGACACGGTCGATCCCGCCACGCCCACCTTCAACGCGAAGGCCGCGCGAGCGAAACTGGTCAGCCGCTACGGCGCTGAGACCGGCAATTTCGAGTTCGGCACAGGCATCGCCGAAGGCGACCGCGCCCACCGCGATCCTGAGATGGCCTGCTTCACCTGCCACCTTTCCTGGACCACCAGCTGCGGCGGCTGCCACTTGCCGATCGAGGCGAACTGGAAGACCAAGAGCCACCGCTACGAAGGTGGCGAGACGCGCAACTTCGCGACCTACAACCCGCAGGTCGCGCGCGACGAGATGTTCCAGCTCGGCAAGCACCAGACCACCAAGGGCAATCAGGTCGCGCCGGTGCGTTCGTCCTCGGCGCTGATCCTGTCCTCGACCAACATCAACCGCGAGCGCATTTACGTGCAACAGCCGCCGATCAGCGCGATCGGCTTCTCCTCGCAGGCCTTCGCGCCGCACTTCCCGCACACGGTGCGGCTGACCGAGACCAAGACCTGCACCGACTGCCACCTTTCCGACAAGGACGACAACAACGCGATCATGGCGCAACTCTTCCTGCTCGGCACCAACTACGTGAACTTCGTGGGGCTCAATGCCTGGACCGGGCTCGAAGGCGGCTTCCAGGCGACCCGCGTCACCGAATATGACGAGCCGCAGGCGGTGATCGGTTCCTACCTCCACCGCTATGCCTACCCCGATTACTGGGGCCTCCACGTCGACCAGAACGGGCGCGAGCTGAAGAACTGGGTGCGGGGCAAGACCTTCGACAAGAAGCTGTCGGGCGAGACCCATCCTTTCGAGGAGTTCGCCAACGTCCACGAGGGCACGGCGGGTCGGGTCGGATGCCTCCAGCTGCGCGGCGAATACATGTTCGTCGCGGAAGGCAAGGGCGGCTTCACCGCCTATGACGTCGCCTCGATCGCCAACAAGGGCACCTCGGAGCGAATCCTGAAGGGCCCGTTTTCGGCGCTCGGCCACGACACCAACGTCAAGACCACCAATGCCACCTGCATGGCGCTCGCCACCAATCAGCCGATCGCGCCGACGCGCAACACGGAAAAGATGCGCGAGATGAACCAGGAGCAGCCCTTCAAGCCGATCTACAACTACGCCGTGGTGACCGATGCGGTCGAGGGCCTGATCCTCGTCAACGTCAACACGCTGGCGGACGGCGAATTCCGCAACAACCAGCTGAAGCGCAAGGTGTTTGCCGATGGCTCGACCGCGTGGAATCCCGAGGGCGTGCTGACCGGCGCGCGGCATATCGTGCTTGCTGGCGAGGTCGCCTACATCACCGCCGACAGGGGCCTCGTGGTGGTCGACCTCGCCGATCCCGAAGCGCCCAGGCTCGCCGCGGTGCGGAGCTTGCGCGATGCGCGGGCGAGCGCGATCCAGTTCCGCTACCTGTGGGTGACCGACGCCGAGGGCGTGAAGCTGTTCGACGTCACCACCCTGCGCGAGCCCCTCGCGGTTCCCGAGGGAACGATCCCGCTGGCGGACGCGCGGCGGCTCTACGTGGCGCGCACCTATGCCTATGTCGCCGCCAAGCAGGACGGCCTGGTGATCCTCAACGTCATCAACCCGCGCGCGCCCAAGGTTTATCAGAAGGTGACGCTGGACGGTGCGTTGAACGATGCCGAGGACGTGATCGTCGCCACTACCAATGCCTCGCTGTTCGCATACGTCGCGGACGGGCGTAATGGGATGAAGGTGCTGCAACTGACCAGCCCGGACAGCCAGCGCAACTTCTATGGCTTCTCCCCGGCGCCCAAGCCCGAACTGATCGCCTGGGCGAGGACGCCTTCACCTGCCATCGCGCTCTCCAAGGGGCTCGACCGCGACCGCGCGGTGGACGAGACCGGCGGGCAGATGGCGGTGTTCGGCCGCCTCGGCTCGCGGCCCTTCACGAGGGCCGAGATGGAGCGCCTGTTCATGACGCGCTCGGGCGTGCCGTGGAAGGTCTCGGACACGGTCGACATGAACCGCTGGGTGGGCATCGCACCGCAGGGTCCGTTCCGGGCCGATGCGCGCAGGTAACGCCCTTCCCGGTCATCCCGGGGAGCTGAAGGCGGCGCGGCAGTCCGCCAGCGCCGCTTCGGGGCGCGGCCGATCCATGGACTGCTTCGCTGTGCTCGCAATGACGAAGTGAGGGGCCTCACCCCCGTTCGGCGAACATGCCCTCGATCATCGGTTGCAGCCCCTGGTGAAAGTGCGCGAGGATCGGCCAGTCGCCGACGCGTTCGTAGTGCGTGACGAGGCTCTGCCCGTCCCAGCGGTGCAGGGCATAGGTCGGCGGCTCGGTGGAGATCAGTTCGCGCCCGTCGGGCACGTCCTGGTCGATCGGGGTCAGGTCCATCGCCACCAGCGGCGCGCACGAAGGCGTCACGCCCAGCGGGATGCCTGCGAAACGCGTGGAGATCGGCCGGTGCAGATGCCCGCAATGGATCGCGAGCACCTGTTGCTGTCCGGTCAGCACCTCGCGCAGCCGGAGGATCCACGGCTCGTCGGGGGCCGGGTCCATCCAGTCGATCCCAGCCACGACCGGGGGATGGTGCATGAAGATCAGCGTTGGCCGGTCCGGTGCCTCGGCGAGCCGATCCGCGAGCCAGCGCGCGCGGGTTTCGCAGAAGGCGCCTCCGTGACGCCCTTCCTCGAGCGTGTCGAGACAGATGACCCTGAGGTCCATCCGTGCCTCGAGCGTGTAGTGCAGGAAGCCGCCCTCGGCCGGCGCGACCTGCGGGAAGGCGCCGAGCAGGCCTTCGCGCGTGTCATGATTGCCGACCATCGGCACCACAGGGAAGGGGCAGGCCTCGAGCAGCGCGGCGGTCTTGGCGAAGCTCTCGGCATCCCCGTGATCGGTGATGTCGCCCGACAGCACCAGCATGTCGGGCCGGTTCGGGCCCTCGAGCAGCCGCTTCAGCGTCGCACGGAAGCGGGTGAGATTCAGCTCCTCGGGCCTTTCTTCGGGGGCGAAGCCGACATGGATGTCGGTCATCTGCGCAATCAGCACCGCCCGGTCAGTGGAAGAAGCGCCCCCGCCCATCTTCACTTTGTAGCCTGCGCGAGCTTGGCTGCAATCGTGGTTTTCGCGGGGGGCGGCGGGGGCTTGTAATGGAGCGAGGGACCCTTGGGGGACCACTGCCCGGCGGGCAGGTGGTAGGCGTGGCACATCGCGCAGTCGGAGGGCACGATCTTTTTCGTCTTCGCGGCCGTCGCGCCGAGATGGCAGTCGCGGCAGCTCTTGAGATCGGGGATCAGCAGGTCGCTCGCCACCTTGGACGTGTCGGCCGCGTGGCAATCGGTGCACTTTTCGCGCTTGTGCGCCTCGTGATTGAAGAAGCTGCTGGTCAGGAACCGATCGGGCAGGTTGACCGGCACGAGGTCCGCCTGGCCTGTGGGGCCGGTGGTCGGCAGATGGCATTCGGTGCACACGCCCCCGGTCGAGAGCGCATTCGAGAGCCCGATATAGGCGCGCACCGGGCGGCCGAAATCCGCGCGATAGGGCGAGGCGCTGCCGATCTGCCCCGGCCGCTCGCGAGCCGGGCCGATGCGCGGGCGCGGACCGCTGGAGATGCGCGCGAGGTCCTCGGCGAGGTCCTTGACGTCGCCATGGCGAAGCTTGCTGAACCCGCCCACCGCGGTGCGGCCCGAGACGAGGCTGTGGCAGCCCTCGCAGGAATCCTCCATCTTCACTTCCTTGAAGGACATGCGATCGGGCGTGAGCACGTGGCAGTCGGCGCAATCGAGCGGCTTGCCGTATTGCTTGAGGCTCACCGCCATGCGCGCCGCCCCGCCGCGCGCGGTCATGTGGACATCGTGCGGGAACTTGAGGCCCGAGCGTTCGACCGGCACGCTGCCCGCCGCGGCGCGCACCGGCTTGGCCGCGCCGAAGCTCGCGAAATATATCGGGCGGAACTGCGGGTGCGCCTTGCCGAAATCATGAGCGTTGGCGAGGTCCGTGTCGGTGAGGCGCGTGTCGAGCTTTTCGTGGCAGTCGCCGCAGAAGGCCTCGCTTCCGGCCTGGGTGCGGACCGGGCCTTCGTGTTCGGAATGGCAGGACACGCACCCCAGCGGCCCTTCCTTGCCAAAGCCTTCCGCGATCCGCCACTGCAGCGCGTCGCCGGGGCTGAGCGGCGCCATCCCCTTGGCAAGGCGCGGCATGGGGGCATGATCGCCGGTGTCCTTGTGGCAGGAAATGCAGGTCTCGTCCTGCACGCTCTCGAAAGCGGCGACGTGGCAGCTTTCGCAATTGTCCTCGAGATCGTGGTGCTTGAGCGAGAGCTCGCCGCTGGTCCAAGCCGAATCGAGCAGCACCGCGCCGGGCGTCCTGCCGGTGGGGTCGGGCTTGGCCGGAGTGCGCAGCAGGTGGCTTGCGACCGGCACCATCAGCAGCAGCAAGGCGATCGCGCCGGCGAAGACCCAGCTCATCGCCCGCTTGCTCGGCAGCTTCGAGGCGAGCGAGAAGCCGCGCAGCGCATCGCCCTTGCCCTCGTCGGCAACGACCTGGCGGATGGTGATGATGGTGCGCCCGTCGGCCTCGCGCGCCACCGCCAGCCGCGCCGCGCCCAGCGCGATCTCGCCGCCGGTGCGCGGATCGATGGTGCCCTCGGTGACGACCCGCCCATCGAGCCCGAAGCCCAATGTTCCGAGCGCCGCCAGGCCGAGCGTTCCGTCGCTGCGGGTGTCGATGCGCATGTGCTGCTGCTCGACGGCGAGATCGGGCAGGTGGATGTCGCACTCCGCCGCGCGGCCGACGGTGAGGGCGGATTGCTCCACCACCCGGTCGCGGACGATTTCGCGTCCGGTGGCGGTGAAGTCGATGGTGCGGATCAGGAACATGCGCGCGCCGGCCTCACCAGTAGTAGAACACGCTGATCACATGCGCGGTAAGCGCGGCGATCAGGGCGATGGTGAGGGGGATGTGAATGAACAGCCAGACCTCCAGCAGGGCCCGGATGCGCAGCGCCCCGCGAATCTGGGCGAGTTGCTCGCGCCGCCGCTCCAGCAGTGCGGCGACGCGGCTCTCGGCCTCGGAGCCCGTCCCCATGCCCTTCAGCGCCCGCGCCGTGGCGCAGCCCGGATAGGAGCCCGTCAGCCGCGCCACCGCGCCGCCGTAGAACACGTCCTGCCCGAGCGCGGCGATCACCAGGTCCGCCTCGGCGCGGGCCAGCGGCTGGGCGGCGCTTTCGAGCTGCCGGTCGATCGCGGTCAGCGCCTCGAGCATCTGCGCGCGGGTCATCTCGCGGCGGTTTGCCGAAAGGCTCGCGGGCAGCGTCGCATAGGCGACCACCCCCCAGATGCCCGTCGCGATCACCAGCAGCATCAGCACATAGGCGAGGGTGTGGACGTTCCAGCCGATCTGGAAGCCGGTGTGGAGCGTGCCGACCACCACCAGCGACAGGCCGAGATAGACATGGGCCGACGTCCATGCCTTGAGGCTCCACGCACCCGGATTGATCCGCCGCTTCCGCACCCCCAACAGCGAAAGCCACAGGATCAGCAGCAGCCCGACGGTGCCGAGCGTGTAGCCATACCACGTCCCGCCATTGGGCCGCGGGTCCTGATCGATCATCAGGTAGCCCGCGATGGTCACACCGCTCAGCACCAGCGCGATCCACAGCCAGCGGAACCCCTTGTGCCTCAGGAAGCTGACGTGATCCGAATCCCGCCGCCGCTCGTCCTGCGTGAACCGCCCCGTGCCGCCCGCCTTGGTCGCCATCATTCGGCGTCCTCGGCAAGCTTGGTGAAGGTCAGGAACTTGTCCGGGCTGACCCGGATCGCAGCGCCGGTCGGGCAGGCGCGCACGCAGGCCGGGCCGCCGTCGATGCCGGAGCACATGTCGCACTTGATCGCGAGCTTGGCCTTGGCCGCGCCTTCCTTCTCGGCCGCCTTCTTGCGCCAGGAATAGGGCGCTTCGCCCGGGCCCGGCCCCTTGCCGAACAGCATCCACTGGAGAAGGCTCGGCTTCTTCGGGGGCTTGGCATCCATACGGATCACGCCGTAGGGGCAATTGCGCTGGCAGTTGCCGCAGCCGATGCAGGTCTCGTCGATGAAGACCTCGCCGTCCGGGCCGCGCTTGATCGCGTTGGGCGGGCAGTCGGCCATGCAGTGCGGGTGCTCGCAGTGGCGGCACGAGGTCGGCACGTGGAGGTGGGCGTAGGTGCGCCCCGCCTCCCGGTCGAGGCGCGAGAGCCCGTCGTGGCTGTCGGCGCAGGCCTTTTCGCAATTGTCGCAGCCGATGCACAGCTTCTCGTCGATCAGCAGCACGTCGGTCGCCTCGCCGATACCGTTGTCGACGAGGAACTGCGCGGTCTGCGAATAGAGATCGACCGCGCCCGAAAACTCGTCCTTGCGGCTCTCGATGAAGGCGTTGGTGGCGCGCCGCCCGGCCATTTCCTTCAGGGCGCGCTCGCGCAGCGCCGGGCGCCTCGCGAGCAGCGCGAGGAAGGCCTCGCCCGGCAGGCGGATCACCTCGGACTTGATCGCCGCCTTGACCGTCGCGGTGCGCGCCGAGCCGTCGATCACCGCCATCTCGCCGAAGTAGCTTCCGGCGGGGAGATAGGAGAGGAACACCGGCCGATCGCCGATCTGCTTCTCCACGATCATCGATCCGCGGCGGATGATGAACACGTCCTTGTCGTCCGCTCCTTCGGCGACGACCACCTCGCCCGCGCGCTTCTCCTCGACCCTGGCGGCTTCCACGAGCGGGGCGACATCCTCGCGGGTCAGCCCCGAGCCGAACATCTGGAGCAACTGCCGCTCGATCGAGATGCGCTGGATCGCCGCCTTGGCGCTCGGCACCTGGGATTGCAGCTTCAATGCGGCAAGGCGCGAGATCTCGACGACGATGGTGTCCTCGGCGGCACGCACGGTCGCGCCGCGACGGCGGCCCGAGATGAGGCCCACCTCGCCGAAGATCGAGCCCTGCTCGATAGGGATCGTCACCGACGGATCGGCCGGGTTGACCTCGACCGCGACCGATCCGCTGGCGATCCCGAACAGCGATGATCCGGGCGCGTTGCGCTCGAAGATCACCTCGCCCGGTGCGTAGAACTTCGCCTCGGAATCGAGCATGAACTCGCGCATCTGCAAGGGGTTCATGCCGTTCAAGATCGAGACATTCGCCCGCAGGAACTCGAGCCACTCCTCGGTGCTGCGCTTGCCCGGCAGACCCGCGAACTTGGCGGCGATGATCGGCTCGTCCGCCGGCTTCAGTTCGGTGTTGCCGCCGATGAATTCGATGACGTCGTAGCCCTGGTTCATGCAGTGCTTGATGAGCGGATAGCCCGCCAGCGCGCCGATCACGAAGATGCCGGGCGCGGTCGATTCGAACACGGGCGAGAGCTTCGGGAAGGCGCCGCGGTCATCGCTGGTGAACTCGATCCCGCAATCCTCGACGAAGGCCCGCGGCGGGGCCGAGCCGATGCGGGCGATGATCCGGTCGCAGGGAATGCGGATTTCCCCGTCGCGGGTCGTCAAGGTGATCCACCCCGGCTCGATCGCCTTGGTCTCGCTCTCGTTCCTGACGGTGAGCTTGCCCGCCTCGTGATCGGCCATCAGCGCGCTGACATTCGCCGCCTTGGCGGTCGGGAACTCGGTACCGCGGTTGAGGATCGAGACGGTGTTGCGCTGTGCCGGGTCCTCGGCGAGGCCGCGCGCGTTCTCGATTCCCGCATCGCCGGTGCCGACGATGACGATATGCTCGTCGACATACTCGGTGGGGTCGTCGAGCTGGTACTGGACGTGCGGCAGGTCCGCGCCCGGGCAGCGCATGAGGTTGGGATTGCCCTGGGTGCCGATGGCGAGCACGACGTTCTCGGCCATCACCGTCTCGCCGTTCGTGAGCTCGATGGCATAGGGTGGGGCGTGGCGCTGCAATTCGCGCACCGACTTCGATCCGTCGCGCGCGCGGGTGACGATCGCTTGGACGCTGCCGGGAATGGGATCGCCCGTGCCGCGGATCGCCTTGGCCTCTGCGTGGTACTTCACATTGACCTTGTGGCCCGCGATCTGCTCGTCCCAGATGCCGAGGATGGTCTCGCGCTTGCCCGCCTCGAAATCGACGTCGCTGCGCAGCACCAGGTTGCTGGGCGTCGCCATCACGTGCTTGCCCTTCTGGTACTTGTAGATCGTGTCCGAGAGGTGGTCGGTCTTTTCGAGCAGGACGTGGCTCATGCCCAGCGCGGCGGCACGCGCAGCGGCGCTGAGCCCGGCCGGACCCGAGCCGATGATCGCGACTTTGAACACCCCGCTCACCTATCCTCCCCCCTACGGATAGATCGAACCCCTCCTCGCACCATAACCAAAACGTGCCCCGATGCCAGAGCGAATTGCCCCTCGCCGCGCAGCCTGCTAGCGCAGGGGCATGGTATCGGGGGAAGGTCCGCGCGAGGGCGCAGCATCGAAGGCCGGGTGGGTCCTCCTGGGAGCGGCGTTGCTGCTCGCGGCGGGATCGATCGGGTTCAACGTCATGGGCGGAACAGGCGGAAACGAAGCGCCGGCTGCCAGCGCGGAAGGCCCGCCCTCGATCGAGGCGCTGCGCGCCGCAGCCGAAGCCTCGACGGGCGATGCCCGCCCCTGGGCCGATCTTGCCTACGCCCTGTTTGCCCAACAGCAGTTCGGCGAGGCGGCTGACGCCTATCGCCGCGCGCTCGCCATTGCCCCGGACGAAGCGGTGCTGTGGTCCGCGCTTGGCGAGACGCTGGTGCTCGGGAGCGAGCGCGACCCGATGCCGCCCGAGGCGCTCGAGGCCTTCGAGAAGGCCGTCGCGCTCGACACGCAGGATCCGCGCGCGCGCTATTTCCTCGCCGCCAAGCGCGATCTCGACAAGGACCACGAGGGTGCGATCGCCGCTTGGCTCGCCCTGCTCGCCGATTCGCCATCCGGCGCGCCGTGGGAGGCGGACCTCGTGCGGACCATCGAACAGGTCGGCCGGATCAACGACATCGCGGTGGCGGAGCGGATCGCCAAGGCGCAGGCCGCGCGCCGTTCCGCCTTGCTCGCCCCCGGATCGGGGAGCGTGGCAGGCGAGGCGGCGTCACCGGCCCTGCGCGGCCCGAGCGCCGCAGAGGTCGCGGCGGCCAGCAGCATGAAGCCGTCCGAGCAGCGCCAGATGGCCGAGGGCATGGTCGCCCAACTCGAGGCGCGGCTCCAGCAGCAGCCGAAGAATGTCGACGGCTGGGTGATGCTGATGCGCAGCCGCATGACGCTGGGCGAACCGGCCAAGGCCAAGGCCGCGCTCGAGGCGGCGGTCAAGGCGAACCCGGGCGAGGCCGCCGCTCTAAGGCAGCAGGCGCAGGCGCTCGGCGTATCGTAGAGCGGAGCGGCGCGCGCTACCGGGAAAGCGAAAGGTCGAGGCAAGCGGGCCATGCCCAAGGGCGGAGGGCGGAGCCTCGTCTGGCGCTCCGCCTACAGTGCCCGAACCCAGGCCATCCCGTTAGCGCCAACACGCAACGGAACCGGACAGGACATGATTCCGAGGCGCTGGGATATGCGCCCACTGCATCTCCGGGAGCAGGATATGGCTCCGCTGGAACGCAGCCAGACGCGGGTCAACTTGCCGAGGTCGCCGAGAACCCGCCTGCGCCGTCGGTCCCGTTCAAGAAACCGTTGCGGACCTCTTCGAGGCCCATCCCGAGCGGAGCGAGCCTGGGGGTTTGCCACTGAAGCTTGTTCGTATTGGAGGAAAGCGTGTGTTCAGTCATTGATTGGCCCCTCATAAATGCGACACACATAATCATAGTTCCATGTTCGGCAAGCACAATCTCGAAGATATTGGCCCTTCTCCCCCGCCGGGTTTTCATTTTTCTTCTGGGAAAGGCACTCTGTCAGGGCTGAACCAGCACCAGTCCGCGCGCATATTGGTTGCGCTGGTCCTCGCCGATGACGATCCTGCCGCCGCCCTCGACCCAGGCATGCAGCGCGTGAAGCCCGTCGTCTTTCGCTTGGGGGGAGACGCCGAACACCAGCGCCGAGGCCAGTCCCCTCCGCCGCAGCATCCACTGCACCGCCATGGCACGTGGCAGGCACACGAAATCGCCGGGAAGCCTGCGTGCCGCCGCGACTACCGAACGGCTTACAGCTCCATAGCCGGGATCGCAGGGCGATACAGCGGCCTCGCCCACCCGCCCGAGCGTGCCCCGCCACCTGTGCAGCGCCACCCAGCGGACGAGCAACCGCGCCAGGATGAGGAGGACCATCGCCTCCACGATCCGCGCCCGCCGCCTCCAATTCCGCCGGTATTCAATCGCGCGCAACGAACCCCGCTCCGACGACCTCGTCGATGAAGGCTGCAATTTCGCGCGCGCAGACCTCGCGATCAACCTCGTACTGCGCCGTGAGGGCGTCCACGATCTCGGCCTCGCCGCGCGTACCGTCGATCAGCTTCCAGATGGCGAGGCCGGTGTTCTGGAGGGTATGGAACTCCCCAGTATCGACATCCATGATGACAAGGCCGTCGTCCAGCTCGGTTTCGTGGAAGCGCTCCGTCGCTTTGCGGATCATCGTGTTTTCCCGGTGACTTGTTGATCGATTGCGCATTGTGGCACGAATTGCCAGCTGCGGGCCAGACTCGTCGCGGAAAGGGATCGGTGCGAGCCACTAGTCGGCATAGCCGAACCGGCGCATGACCGGCCGGTGGCAGGCTGTCACCCGAGCGACCTGCTCATCCGTGAGATGATCCACCCATCCGCCCGCCTTGCCATTGCGGAAGAACCGCTTCTGGCGCGGGGTCGTCTCGCGAAAACCCTGCGCCGCCTCGACCGATTGCAACCGGTCGAAGGCGGTGTTCGCGACGGCCTCCTCGATCCTGGCGTGGTCGATGGGATGGTCGGGAAACACGAAGCCTATCACCCGCGTCAGTTCGCGCGCGGCGTCATCCAGCATGTCCTCGTATCTGACGGTCAGCACGGGGATCTCGGACTGGTCCACCCAGCTTCGCACATGATGGCTCCAGTCGCCGAGACACTGCTTCAGCTGCTGCTTGCCGTCGCCGCCGATCGCCGCTGCGGGGTTGCACAGCGCCTCGACCGCGCGCGCCATGTCCTCGTGGCCATCGTGGAAGGCGCGCGAGACGGCGACATCGAGCGGATTGCGGACGATGTAGACGGCCTTGCCCGAGGTGGCGGGCGGGAAGAGCCAGCTTCCGTCGGGCAGCCGTGCCTGGGCATCGTGTACCTTGATCCATTGCGGCGCGGGTTTCGCGCTGGCCATGTGCGTGAAGACATGGGGAAGAAGGCTTTTCACTTCCGCGTCCGTCAGATGCGCGCTGTCGATCCCGAGGATTTCATCGAAGCGTGCCCGCGCGGCGGCAACGCCGTTGGTAACGCCGGGCGCGTTGATGTCGAAGGCATCATCCCGTTCCCTGAAGTAGGCGGCCAGAAGAAGCCGCATCCACGTGTTGCCGGACTTGGGGTAGGACGCCAGCCAGTTGATCATCCGCCGCTCTTTATCGTCTCGGCGACGAGCCCCACCCCGGCTGCGAAGAGTTCTTTCCTGCGGGGCCGATCGAACCGCTTCATCGCGATCTGCGTGGCAAGCCGCGAGAAGATCCCGAACAGGACCCGGTTCTCCGTGATGACGGAACAGAACTGCGGCCGGTAGAAGGCTTCCCTCGCCAGCGAGAACCGTTCGATTCCAGATATCGCCTCGATCCTCGGCTCTGAGCGTGCGGCGCTTTCGAGGAAGAACAAGGTGCCGAGCGGCAGCGCCTCTGCCGCCGCGCCGGCCTTCGGATCGCTGTAGAACTTCGTGATCCCGGGCCGGACCTGTTCGCCCGCGACCAAGCCGGTGAGATCGATCGCGTCCCCCCACAGCTTCAGTTGCTTGTGCCCTGGCAGGCAGGTGATTTCGGCGGGGGCGGACAGATCGAGCACCAGCACGTCGTCGGCAAATAGCGGCAGGCCCTTGCCGCCGAGCGCCGCTGCCAGGGTCGACTTGCCCTCGCCGGAATGGCCGGTGAAGGCGTACACCCGCCCGTCATGCGCGACGGCCGAGGCATGCAGCGGGACCAGCCCGTTGATCCACGCGATCGCGCCATAGACCGATCCATTGAGGAACAGCGTCACCTCCGGATCCGCCATGTCGAGAGGCCGCGAGACGGTCACACCCTTGCCCTTCTCGTAATGGAACTTGAGCCCATTGGGCAGGCGCAGCAGGAAGGCATCCCGCGAGATCGCGAAAGTATGGGTTTCTCTCAGCGCGCCGGGTATCGCGGCAGGGATCGCACCCTCACGCGTTTCGCATTCGGCGGCAAGCAATCGGATCTTGGAAAGATGCATGCACCGCATCTGTTGCAGCCGATAGCCGGAAATAGCAATGGCGAGGGCGGGCCGGTCCCCCCTCCGGCGGCAGGGATTGGGGGGGAAGCCACCTTGTCAACGGGCGGCAAGTGTCACATTCAGGCCGTCTTTGCGGAGGTTCGACGTGTCCGGGTTTGTGCTGATTCTGCGCAAGGATGACCGTCCCCCGGCGCAGGCTATCGGCGAGAAGATGCGGCAGACGCTGCGGATCTTCGGGTCAGTTCGCGACCGGCTGATCGACCGGGGTCGCTTCACGGCGATCTGGACCCACGATGTCGGCTATACGCCGCAGGACCGGCTCGAGGCGCAGCCCGTCATCCTCGCCGATCGCTGGCTGCTGATGTTCGTGGGCTTCCTGATGCACCGGGACGACCTCGCCTCGAGCCTCGGCCTGCCGACCGTCGAGGCCGAAGGCCTTCCCGACAGCGCGCTGGTCGCACGAGCCTGGGAGAAGTGGGGCAGGCGGTGCGTCGAGGCGCTTCACGGCGCCTTCAGTATCGTGGTCGCAGACCTTGCCGAGCAGACGATGTTTGCCGCCCGCAGCCCGGAACGCGGACCAAGCCTCTACTATCACGACGACGGTTTGCGTCTGATCCTCGCCACCTCGCCGAAGCCGATCTTCTGCGATCCCTCCGTGGCGAGGGAGGTGGACGAGCTGCGGATCGCCGACGCGCTGATGCTCAACCACGAGGATACGGCGCGATCCTATTTCAAGGGCATCGGTCTCGTCCCTGGCGGGCACACGCTGTCCGCCGGCCCCGCGATGCTCGCCGTGCGGCGGTACTACAGCATCGATCATGTGAAGGATGTCCGCTTCGCGAGGGACGAGGACTATGTCGAGGCGGCACGGGACTTGCTGGCGAAGGCCGTCGCATCCAGCATGCGTGCGCCGCAGACGCCGGCCGTCTCGCTGAGCTCGGGCCTCGATTCGGCGGCCGTGGCGGTGACGATGCTCGATGATCTGGCCGGCGGCGGAAGCCCGCATGCCGCGCCGGTAAGGGCCTTCACCAGCGTTCCCGCATCATCGTGGGACGGGCGGACCCGCGCGGGTTGGGCAGGGGACGAGAGCGGCCCGGTGAAGGCGCTCGCGCAGCGCTACCCGCAGCTCGAGGTCGAGTTCGTCGACGGCGAAAACCTGCCGTTCGATCACGGGCTCGATCTGCTGCAATCCTATGCCGATGCGCCAGTCTTCGGCGTCGGCAATCTGTACTGGGGCCTCGCGCTCGCGCGGCGCTGCCGGGAATCGGGTGCCCGGGTCATGCTGAGCGGTTCGAGCGGTAATGCCGGCCTATCGCTCGGCGTCCGGGGCATTCTCTACGGACAATGGTTCCGGCAGGGACGCTGGGTCAGGCTGGTCCGCGAGCATTCCTGCGCGAGGGCGAGCGCCGGGCTTTCGCCGCAGTTCCATCTCCGCAGCCTGCTCGGCGCCGCGATCGTGCCCAACCTTCCGGACGCGCTGCATGGCCGCTACAGCACCTGGAAGGGCGGTCCGCCGAATGCTCTTGCCCACAGCCCGATCCATCCGGCTCATGCCGAGGAACTTCGGCTGGCGGAGCGTATGGTTGCGCTCGGCTGGGACGCGCGTCGGCGCCGGCCGCGGAGCCGGCGCGAGCTGATGCGGATCATGGTCCGGCGCGGCGGCCGCGACAATTCCGGCGTTTTCGCGGAACCCTACAAGCTCATGACCGGGGTCCAAACCCGCGACCCGCTCGGGGACCGACGGCTCCTCGAATTCTGCTATGCGATCCCCGACGATCAGTTCTACCGGGACGGGACCGACCGGCGCCTGATCAGGCGGGTGATGGCGGGCAGGCTCCCAGCCGAGATCACGGGCGCGCCGCGCGGCGAGCAATCGGCCGACTGGCACGGCCGGATGGGGAGGGACCTGCCGCGCATCGCAGCCGAACTGGAGCGGCTGGCTGGCGATCCGGCCATGGCCCGGAGGCTGGACCTGGCGCGGATGCAGAAATGCGTCGAGCAGTGGCCCGCTAGAACACCGGTCTCGGCAGGCGACCATCCCGACATTGGCCTGATGCGATATGGCATCACGCGGGCAATCGCGATCGCGCGGTTCATCAACAGCGTCGAGGGGACGAACTGAACCCGCATCGAGGCGCGGGACGGAGCGCGGACCGGACGATATCTCGCTGCGCCCCGTCAGGCGCGATCAGTCTCGCGACGGGAAGATGCCGGCAAGGGCGATGCAGTAGCGGACGACCAGTGCAGGCATGGTGTGGGCGATGGCATTTCCTCTGCCCGCAGGCTGGAGGTTGATGTTGCCCGCACGCATTGAAACCGTCGGTGTCGCGTTGGAATAGATGGTCATCCCTGCAGGGGCGCCAGCGAAGGAGTTGCGGACCGGCTGGTTGGAGTTGCCTGCCGTGTTCGAGGCGCGCACCTTCGCGGTGTGCGTGTGAGCCGGCAGGTTGTCTTGGGTCAGCTGTATGGTGGGGCTGCCCGCAACCTGGCCAAGTTCGACGTTTGGCAGTCCGCCGCCTTGTCCGACCCCGATCGGCATACGCCCATCAAGGTTCGGCAGCGCAAAAGTCGACGTGCCGTCGCCGCCGAAGGTGGTGCCGAGCAAGGAAAAGAGTGCCGTGTTCGAGGAGATCGACAGAAGTTGTCCGCTCGCTTGAACGAAATTCCTCGGACAGTAGGTGTTTGTGGTTGGAACGATCTGCCCAATGAAGGGCTCGGGCGCTGCATGCGCAGGTGCGGCCATCGTCAGGCCGAGCGCGAGCGTGGCGGGAGCGAGAAGGTATCGATTAAAGGTCATGACGAAATCCTCAATCCGGCATCTGTCGAACGGCGCAAGCGAAGGCTGCGTCAGGGCCTCGATGGGAAGACCCCGAAGAGAGCGATGCAGTGCTTCATTGCAAGCGAGGGCGACGTTTTCGCGATGGGCTGGCCGCCTCCCGTGTTCGCGACAGTGATGTCGGCCGGGTTCATGTCGACGTTCGGAGCGCCGGTGGTGTAGAACGTCCGTGAAGCCAGGGCTGCGACGTTGTTGGTGGGATCGTTGCTGTCCGCAAGCGTAGGCGCGGCCCGCATCGCCGCGACATGGGTGTGCGCGGGCATTTGCGAGGTGGTCAGCGTAACGGAGGTGGCGCCGCTTTGTTCGCCGATTGTCTGGGGCGACAAGCCTGGGCCTTCGCCCTCGTGTACGATGGCCCGTCCGCGCAAGTCCGGCAATGCGAAGGTCGTCACTCCATTGCCGCCGTAAAAGGTTCCGATCAGCGCGAACAGCGCCGTGTTCTGGGAGATCGGCAGCAGCTGACCGGCGGCCTCTGCGTAGCTACGCGGGCAGAACGTGTAGGGAACCGTGATCACTTCACCGATGTATGGCTCGGTCGCCTGGGCATGAACGGTTCCGGGAGCGACCGTCGCCAACAGCGCCGCGGCGCAAGCGATTTTCCTGATAGACATAAGCAGGCCCCATTTTTCCAAGTGTATCCGCTAGGTTCATCCGACCACCGGGGTCGATCGGGAAAACACTAACTCCGCGGCGGGAAAACTCCTTCATTGGCAATGCAATAGTTCATCGCCAATGCAGGATCCGTCAGGGTCACCGGCGCGCCCGAACCCGCAGACCCGACGATGACGTCGCCTCCGTTCATGTTGTTCTGCGCCTGCGAGGTCGAATACAGACGATTCGTCACGCTGTCGTCTCGCGCCAGGGAATTGCCGGTCGGATTGGTGCTGTTCCCTTCGTCAGGGACGGCCCGCTGGGTGGCCGTGTGCGTGTGCGCGGGCATGGAATCGATCGTCACCGAGAATTGCTCGGACCCGAACCGCTGCCCGAGAACGAAGGTGCCGAACGTCGCCGAGCCATCGCCGACCGCCACCCGGCCGCGCAAATCGGGAACCGCGAAGGTGCTCACCCCGTCGCCGCCGTAAATGGTGCCGATCAGCGCGAACAGCGGCGTGTTCTGCGCAATCGACAGCAGCCGTCCGTCGGCGGGAACCCACCCGACAGGACAGAAATTGAACGCGTAGGGAACGATGTCGCCGATGTAGGGTTCGAAGCCCGCCTGTGCGGGCGTGGCCGACGCCAGCACGGCCCCCAGAGCCGCAGGCACGATGATTCGCTGCCAAGCCATAAGTCGAAGAACTCCCCCCTGAAGCACGTTCATGTTGCGTCAAGGTCTACGTATTTTTCCTGAGATGCAACTTGATTTTTCAGACTGCCCGGTTTTGCTGGGGAAACATCTCGCGGCGGAGCCGCGGGATGGAAGGCTGTTGCCTTTGCCCAGCATTTTTCGCAGTAAGACGGGCCTAGGGGCAATGAGGGGGGCGATGTTTCCATGGACGAGCAGCTGCGTCACGACACCTTGTTCGTCGCCTTGACGCGGCCGCAGATGCTTGCCGGCGTCACCTATTCCTTCTTTGTCATCAACGTGGTGATCGCTCTCGAGCTGTTTCTGATCTTTCGCAGCTGGTGGGTCCTCATCGTCGCTGTGGCGATCCATGGGGGCGGCATGATCGTGTGCCTGCGCGAGCCTCGCTTCTTCGACCTGTGGATCTGCCGCATGCGGCAGTGCCCCCGGGTCCGGAACCATGGTCTGTGGCGATGCAATTCCTACCGCCCCTGAGCCGCGATCCGAGGACCAATGCCCGCGAGACCCCGGCCGGCGCGCACCTGCCCTTCGCGCGGCACGTCGACGACCTGACCGTCGAGACCCGTGACGGGCTGCTCTTGCAGACGATCCGGCTGCGCGGCCTGCTGTTCGAGACGGCCGACACCGCCGAATTGAACTATCGCGCAGCGTTACGCGATTCGATGCTGCAGACGCTCGGATCCTCGCGCTTCGCAATCTACCACCACGTCTGTCGCCGCCGCGCCGAAGTCGCTCTGGGCGGGGAGTTTCCCGATGCCTTTTCCGTCCGCCTCGATGCGCGCTGGCGGGAACGACTCGCGGGGCGCCAGCTTTATGTCAACGACCTGTTCCTGACGATTGTGAGGCGCCCGCTGCAGGGCCGGGTCGGGATCGCCGAACGGATCGGGACATGGCTCGGTCGCACCCCGTCGCAGCGCGCCGCCCGGCGGGCCGACGAGAAGCGCGCCCTCGACAAGGCGCGCGAGGCGCTCATGGCCGCACTGGCGCCCTACGACCCGCAGGTCCTTTCCGCCTATGACACGCCGCAGGGCCGACGATCGGAGATGGTCGAATTCCTGTCCTTTCTCTACAACGGCGAGATGCGGCCGCTCGCCCTTCCGCATGGAGACATCGGCCATCATGTCCCCGCGCGGCGGGTCAGCTTCGGGCGGGACGCGGTCGAACTTGGCCCGAGCGCGCCCCATCCGCGGCGGTTCGTGGCGCTGGTGTCGATCAAGGACTATCCCGGGCGGACCATGCCGGGCATGTTCGACGAATTGTACCGCCTGCCCTTCGAGCTCACGGTCTCGCAGAGCTTCGCCTTCGTCGAACAGCGGGCGGCGCTCGGGCAAATGGACCTTGCGCTGCGCCGGATGCGCTCGGCCGAGGACGATGCGCTTTCGCTGCGCGACGAGCTCGCCACCGCCAAGGATCTTGTCGCTGCCGGCCGCGCGAAGTTCGGCGAGCATCACACCACGATAGCGGTCCATGCCGAGGATCTCGCCGCGCTCGACAGCCAGGTCGCCGAGGTGATCGCCCTGCTGGCCGACCTGGGGATCAATGCGGTTCGCGAGGACCTCGCGCTCGAGCCGACCTTCTGGGCGCAGTTTCCCGGCAACTTCCGCTACATCGCCAGGCGCGGTCTCGTCTCGACACGCAACTTCGCGGGGCTGGCGAGCCTGCACAACTTCCCCGTCGGCAGGGCCGCCGGCAATCACTGGGGCGAGGCCGTCACCCTGTTCGAGACGACAGCAGCGGGACCCTATTTCTTCAATTTCCATCACAAGGATCTCGGCAACTTCACCGTGATCGGCCCGTCGGGATCGGGCAAGACCGTGGTGATGAACTTCCTTTTGGCGCAGGCGCGGCGGTTCCGGCCGCGGGTGATCTTCTTCGACAAGGATCGCGGCGCGGAACTCTTCATTCGCGCCGTCGGCGGACATTATGATCGTCTGCGCCCCGGCACCCCGGCGGGCCTCAACCCGCTCCAGCTCGAGGATACGGCGGAGAACCGGCAGTTTCTCGCCGAGTGGCTGGCGCTGCTGGCGGGCGGCGCATCGACAGCCGAACGCGACCAGATCGCCGACGCTGTCGAGACCAGCTATGCCCAGCCGCGCGTCCGGCGGCGGCTGCGTTATCTTGTCGAGCTGTTCCGCGGCGCGGATCGTCCCGGGGCCGACGATCTCCATGCGCGCCTGAGGCCGTGGTGGGGCGAGGGCGAGCGCGCCTGGCTGTTCGACAACGAGACCGACACGACCGACCTCGCGGCCGAAACCGTGGGCTTCGACATGACTGCCATCCTCGACGATCCGGTCGCGCGGACCCCGGCGATGTTCTACTTCTTCCACCGGGTTGAGCAGCGGCTCGACGGAACGCCGGCGATCATCGTCATCGACGAGGGCTGGAAGGCGCTCGACGACGATGTCTTCGTGCGCCGGATCAAGGACTGGGAAAAGACGATCCGCAAGCGCAACGGCATCGTCGGCTTCGCCACCCAGAGCGCGCAAGACGCGCTCGAAAGCCGCATCTCGAGCGCGATCATCGAACAGGCGGCGACCCAGATCTTCATGATCAATCCCAAGGCCCGCGCGGAGGACTACATCAATGGATTCGGGCTCAGCCGCCACGAATTCGAACTGGTCCGCACGCTGCCCGACAACTCGCACTGCTTCCTGATCCGGCACGGCCGCGAGAGCGTGGTCGCGCGGCTCAACCTGGCCGGCGAGCAGGACCTGCTGACCATCCTGTCAGGACGCGAGAGCACCGTGCGCCTGTTCGACGAGCTGGTGGAGACCACCGGCACCGACCCCGAACGCTGGATGCAATTGCTGATCGAGAAGGCCGCGTGATGGCGTGTCCTGCGATCGTGACCGGCGAGGTGTTCCTGACGCGGGTCATCGCCCATGTCGATTGCCAGGCCCAGGTCATCGGCACCTATGGCTACCAGGCACTGGCCCAACAGGGCTCGCCCGCAGGCGTGGTGGCTACGGTGCTGCTGACGGTGTTCGTGGCCTTGTTCGGTCTGCGCCTGATGTTCGGGCCGGCGCCGGGCATGCGCGACGCGGTGCTCGACGTTCTCAAGATCGGGATCGTCCTCACGCTGGCGTTTTCCTGGCCCGCCTTCCGCGTGCTCGTCTACGATGTGGTGGTCGATGCGCCGGCGGAACTGGCGAGCTTCATCGTCAACCCGCTGGGCGACGAGAGCCGGCCGCTCGTCGGCCGCCTGCAGGCGATCGACAACGGCATCGTCCAGCTGATCGACGCCGGCACGGGCCGCTCGTCCGGCGCACCGCTCGGCAATGCCAGCAGCGGCGCGACATTTGCGGGAAGCGCGCTGCAGGAGGATGCCGCGTTCGGCTGGTCCCGCCTGCTGTTTCTCGGCAGCACGATCGGGACGGTCGGGCTGCTGCGCCTCTTTGCGGGCCTTCTTCTCGCCTTGTCGCCGCTGGTGGCCGGGCTGCTGTTGTTCGAGGCGAGCCGCGGGCTCTTTGCCGGCTGGCTGAGAGGGCTGGTGCTGGCCATGCTCGGTACACTGGGCGCGAGCGTTGTCCTGTCGGTGCAGGCTTCGGTGCTGGAACCTTGGCTGACCGACGCCCTGCGGGTCCGCGCCCTCGGCTATGCGACGCCTTCGACCCCGCTCGAACTGTTTGCGATCAGCCTTGCCTTCGCCGTGCTGCAATTGGCGATGATCGCCGCCCTGTCGAAAGTGGCCTTCCACAAGGGCTGGCCGAGCTTGCCTGGCGTGGCGATGCCCGAATTCCCGCTCGGCCGCGCACCCTTGCCGCAGCCTGCCCTCGTCCTGCCGTCGGAGGCAGTCCCCGCCGGCCGGGCGCAGCGGATCGCCGACAGCGTGGAAAGCCTGATCCAGCGAGAGGAACGACGCGACATGCAGCGCCAGACCATCCCGGCGGTGAGCCGCCTGCGTGGGGACATCGCCGCCTCCGACGGCGAGCGCCCGACGCCCGGACCGCCGCCACCGGGCGAGCGGCTCGGGGACTCATTCCGCCGGACCGATCCGCGCACCTCGCGGGTCGCGCGTAACCGGGACCTCGGCGCGTGAACGCTCCCGACACCATCGACACCGCCGACGTTGAAGTCGCCGACAGCTGGGCGTGGAGCGTCACCGACGCGGCCGAACGTTCGGCGCGGCGGGCGTGGATCGTGGCTTCGGTGGCTGCCGCGATCGCGCTCCTCGAGGCGATCGCGCTCGCCCTGCTGATGCCGCTCAAGACGGTGGAACCCTACACTCTTCTTGTCGATCGCCAGACCGGTCACGTCGAGGCGCTGGCTCCGCTCGACACCCGGACCATCGCGCCCGATGCCGCACTGACCCGGTCTTTCCTGGTGCAATACGTCACTGCGCGGGAAAGCTTCTATGCGGAGAGCCTCCAGGAAGACTACCGCAAGGTGACCCTGTGGACGGGCGGGGACGAGCGCAAGCGGTACATCGACGCCATGCAGGCGACCAACCCGCAAAGCCCGCTCGCCTTTGTGCCCCCGGGCAGCACGATCAAGGTTGAGGTGCGCAGCGTATCCTCGCTCTCGGCCAATTCCGCGCTGGTGCGGTTCACGACGGTGCGCAGCGACCGCGCCGGCGGGGCGATGCCGCCCGAATACTGGGCGGCGGTCATCAATTACGGTTTCAGCGATGCGGCGATGAGCGAGGCCGACCGGCTGGTCAATCCGCTCGGGTTCCAGGTGACCCGCTATCGCCGCGACGCGGAGCGGCTGCCCGAGGTCGATGCCGCGCTCGCCGCGAGCGTGTCGGCTGCGGAACGCAGCAGGCGCAGCCCGCCGCCGCGCGCGGAGGAGGGCTCAGCCCGATGATGCGGCTGCTGTTCGCTTGCGTCCTCGCCTTGCCGGTCGCGGCGGCCGGACAGGTCCTGCCCCGGGCCGAGGGCACCGATCCCCGCCTGCAGACCATCGCCTGGATCGAAGGGCGCGAAGTGACGCTCACCGCCATGCCCAAGACCGCGCTCACGGTGATGCTCGAACCGGGCGAGAAGGTGCTCCGCGTCACGATCGAGGACGAGGCGCGCCTCACGGTCCAGGTCTCGTCCGAGAGGGACAGCCTGCTGCTGCTGCCGCAGGACGACCTCGAGGATTTGCGCCTGCGCGTCCAGACCGACCGGAGGACCTATCCCTTTCGGGTCCAGACCGAAGCGAGCCTGCTCGCCGCCTATCTCGTGCGCTTCACCCATGGCCCCGCCGCCCGTGCGCCCGGCGGCCCGGCGACCGCTGGGCCGACGGGCGGGACCTGGACTTACCGGCTCAAGGGCGACGCCTCGGTGTTCCCCGCCTCCATCACAGATGACGGGGTGCGCACGACCATCGCCTTCGGCCCCGACCAGCCCCTGCCAGCGATCTTCGCGATCGGGCCGACGGGCGAGGAGGAGGTGGTGAACGGCTACATGCGCGGCGGGCATTTCGTGATCGACCGGGTCTACCGCGAACTGGTGTTCCGGATCGACGATGACAGGGCGCGGGCCTTGCGTGCGCTTGCGAGGAGCGAGGGATGAGCGTGACGGACACCCCGCCCGGGGCGCCGGATGACGGACGCCCCGTCATTCCCCTCAACCCGCAGGGCCGATGGGGTCCGATCATCTTCGGCGTTGTCCTGCTTGCAGGAGGGGGCCTGCTCTTTTCCGCCCTCAATGCCGAGCGCGCCGCCCGGCAAACGCCGCAGATCAGTGCTCCTGCCGGCAGCAGCGGGGCGCGCATCGCGGCCGCGCCGCCGCTCGATGTGCCGCGCGGCTACGTGGAGGATACGCCGGTCCTGCTCGCGCGTCGTGTCGACCGAGCGGACCTGCTGCCGCCGGCGCCGCGACCCGAGATTCCCAGGGACTTCCCGCGCTACGTGCCGCCGCCCAGTTACATCCCGCCGCCGCTGCCGCCCGCTCCGGCCACTCCCCCGGTTCCGCCCGCGCCGTCGGGCCCCAGCTTTGATGAGGCCTTCGAGCAGGCCGGCGGAAGGCAGCGCGGCAATGCCGCCGGGGGCGCGTCGTCGGATCGTGCGGTCGCCCGGCGCCTCGCCAACCCGTCGCACACGGTGCCGCGCGGCACCGTGATCCCGGCAGTGCTCGAGACGGCGCTCGATTCGACCCGGCCGGGCCTCGTCCGGGGACTGGTCCAGCGCGATGTCCACGCCTTCGACGGCAGCCGCGTGCTGATCCCCCGTGGCAGCCGCCTCTACGGCGAATACAAGGCCGACCTGATGGTCGGCCAGCGCCGCGCATCGGTGCAATGGACCCGGCTGCTGAGACCCGACGGCGTCACGATCGATCTCGATTCCCCGGCTTCCGACCCGCTCGGCCGGGCCGGTGTGCGCGGCAAGGTCGACAACAAGTTCTTCCAGCGTTTCGGCGGCGCGATCCTCCAGTCGGTGCTCGACATCGGCGTCGGCGTGGCGACACGCCAGGCGACCGACGGCGTGATCGTCGCGCTTCCCGGAAGCTCGCAGAACATCGCCATCGACCAGCAGGCACAGCAGATCCAGCCGACGCTGAAGGTGCGGCAGGGCACCAGCCTGTCGGTGTTCGTGGCCCGCGATCTCGATTTCTCGAACGTCGATCCGTGATGGCCGACACCGGATACTACCTCGACAGCTTTCTCGCGCCGCTTGCGCCATGGCTCGCGCGCGCGGATGTCACCGACATCTGGATCAACCGCCCGCAGGAGATCTGGATCGAGACACTCGGTGGGGCCGTGGAGCGGTACGCGGAGCTACTGCTCGATGAGAAGCTGTTGGGCCGGCTCGCCCGGCAGATCGCGGCGGCATCGTCACAGGGCATCAATCGCACGCAGCCGCTGCTCGCTGCCAGCCTTGTCGACGGGTCGCGGGTGCAGGTGGTGGCACCTCCGGCGACGCGCGCCGGGCACGCCTTTGCGATCCGCCGGCACGTGGCATCGGACCTCGCACTGACCGATTGGGACAGCGCCGGCGCCTTCGATGCGCTCGCCGCCGCCGAGGTTCCGCATGGCGGCGAGGTGCGCTACCGGACGCTGGCCGGAAGCGAGGCCGCGAGCCATCTTGCCGAGGCCGTGCGCAGCCGCCGCAACATCCTCGTCTCGGGCGGTACCTCGACAGGCAAGACGACCTTCCTCAATGCCCTGCTCGCCGAGATCCCCGAGAGCGAACGCCTGATCCTGATCGAGGACACCGATGAGCTGCGCGTTGCCCAGCCCAATTGCGTCGGCCTGATCGCGGCGCGCGGAGACCTTTCGGAAGCCGCCGTGAGCGCCGAGGACCTGCTGATCGCCGCCCTCCGGATGCGGCCCGACCGCATCATCCTGGGAGAATTGCGCGGGGTCGAGGCGTTCACCTTCCTGCGCGCGGTGAACACCGGTCATCCCGGATCGATGACCACCATCCACGCCGACACGCCGCGCCGTGCGATCGAACAGTTGGTCCTGCTGGTCCTCCAGGCCGGATCGCGCCTGTCGCGGGACGACGTGCGTCACTACGTGCGCGAGAGCATCGACGTGTTCGTCCAGCTCGAAAGGGTCGGGGGCCGGCGCCGTGTGGCCGAGATCATGGTGCGCGAGCCATGACCGCGCCTCCCCCTGTTGCCCTATTCGACCGGCCGCTCTATTCCCCGCTCGCCGAGGCCGCGGGGTGGATCGGCGAGACGCTGTTCGGCACCCTTTCGGTGACGCTGTGCGTCCTTGCGGTTGCCTTCGTGGGGCTGGCGATGCTGTCGGGCAGGATGCCGTGGCGACGCGCGATCGAGGTGGTGATCGGCTGCTTCATCCTGTTCGGCGCACCGGCGATTGCGTCGGCCTTCACCGCGCTCATCCCGAACTGAGGCCCTCCTCGACCAGCCCGTCGCGAAAGGTCAGGATCCGGTCGCATATGGCGAGGCTTTCGGGACGATGGGCGACGATCACGATCGTTGCTTCGGGCATGGCTGCCCGGATATCGGCGAGGATGCGCTGTTCGGTGGGGATGTCGATGGCGGCCAGCGCCTCGTCGAGGATCAGCAGGTCGGGCCTGCGCATCAGCCCGCGGGCGAGGGCGATCCGCTGACGCTCGCCGCCAGAGAGGGTCGCGCCGACCTCGCCCATTCCTGCATCAAGCCCGCCGGGAAGCTGCCTCACGAAAGCGTCCATCGCGGCCAGCCGAAGCGCGTGCCACAGGTCGGTCTCGCTGGGATCGGCAGCCCCCGACAGCAGAAGGTTCGCACGGATGGTGTCGTTGACCTGGAAGGTTGACTGGCCCTGATAGGCGAGCCGTGCGCGCCATGCATCGCCCTGCGGGCCATGGACTGCGCGCCCGCCGACCGTGACGGCGCCCGATTGCGGTTCGATCAGCCCCGTGAGGAGATCCAGAAAGGTGGTCTTACCGGCGCCCGAAGGGCCCGCGATGCCGATGATCTCGCCCGGCATGATGACGCAATCGACCGGGCCCACGCCGCCGCCCTCCGCCCCGTGCCGATAGACTGCCCGGTCGAACACGATCGGGCCTCGGGGGCTCGCCACTCCGGCGGGCGCGGGTACTGCGGGCGCGAGCATTCCGATCTCGCTGCGCAGCGCCTCGAGCGAGGCGAAGCTGGGCAGGGCGAACAGGTAGGCCTGCACGGTCTGCTGAAGCTGCAGGGTCGGCGCGGCCATGCGGGCGATGATGATGATCGCCGCAATCAGGGTCGAAACGGGAATGGCGAGCAGCACGCCGCATCCCACCAGAGCGGCGGCAAAAAGCGTGGTGGCCGATGTGAACAGGCGCCGGCTCTGCGACTGGGCGCGCTGCTGCTCGAAGCCGTTGGCGCGCCCCTGTTTCAGGATCCGGTTCGCCTCGGCGAGGAAGATGCCTTGCGAATTCTCGCTCATCGCGGTCTTGAGCCCGTTCATGAACCCTGCGGTTGCGGCGTGCATCGCCTGCATCGCACCGCGCGCGCCGCTGCCGAGCCGCATCGATTCGCGCCACCTGCGCCGCACGAAAACAGCGCCAAGCAGCAGGGACAGCGCCGCAAAGGCGGTCAGCACGGCCGAAAGGTAGAACGCCACGGCGAGAAGAGTGAGGAGGGTCAGGCCCGTCACGAGAATGCGGAACAGCAGCAGGATCGCTCCCGCCGCCCGCTCGCTTTCGGTGATGACCGCATTGGTGACGCGGGCATGGCCGAGCGCGGCTATGTCGGCCCACCGGGCATGGGCGATCCGGGCGAGGATGTCGGCGCGCTCCTTCCTGCCGAAATCGGCCTGGAAGGCGGCGATGCCGACGTCGCGTGCATGGCCGACTTGCGCGCGGATCAGACCCGCGACCACGAAGCCCCCGAGCAGGACCGCGAGCTGCTGTGCTGGATTGGCGAAGCCCATCGCCGCCAGCCGCTCCGCCAGGACGCTTTCTCCGGGGCGCGCGACCAGGATCGCGAGGATCGGCAGCAGCAGCAGCAGCCCGGCGCCGTCGAAGGCCGCGCCGAGCATCATCAGCGCCGGCACCCGCCAGAAGCCTCTGCCGCTCACCGCGTGCATCCGCGCGAGCAGCGCGCGGGTGGTCGATAGGGGTGCGGCCCGCCCGCCGCCCGGCAAACTGGTCGCGGCCATGCCTTCGAGGCGGTCCATCCTGCTCAAGCTGGTACCGTTGCCCGCCTGCCTCGGAACATCCGCCCGGCCGCCCAGATGAAGCCGCGCATCAACGGATAGAGATAGCGCAGCCGGTCGGGCAGCGGGAAACGCAGGATGTCCTCCTCGACGAACAGGTATGGCCGAAGCAGCAGGCGCGCATCGATCAGACGACCGAACAGCGGCAGCTTCGTCGCTAGCTCCTCTCGCGCCCCCGCGAGCTTCTGCCGCAGGTTCTCGCGCGGGGCGGGGTAGGGCGCCTCCATGCACCGCAAGGCACGGTCAAGCACGCGCCGTGTCTCGTGCTGCGCCGCGAAATCCTGCGCGGCGGCGTTGCTCGCGGCTTCATCGTAAGGCGCGATGACGCGTTCGGCGACCGCGATGGCATGGCGCAGCCAGCGGTCAGCCCCGAGCATTCCGGCATGCTCCATCCACGCCGCCCGGTCCGCGGGGGCCGCCTTGCGGAACAGGGCGTCGAAATCGGCCAGCCACTTGATCCGCGCCCAGTCGTGCAGCGATCCGTGGACCGCGAGGTAGGCGACAAGGTCGGGCATGGCGAGGGTCGACACCGACCTGCCCGGCGCCACCGCGACATCCTGCCAGGCGAGCGTCTCGCCCGCGCCTTCGAGCAGGCCCGTGCCGCTGTTCAGCCCCCAGTGCAGCTCCAGCTTGGCCTTGCCAGGGCCGAGCAGCCCGACATCCTTGCGGTTCCGCACCAGCGCGCGGATCTGGTCCGCGGTCAGGCCGGTGCCAGCCCGCTTGTGCCGGTATCCGTGGGCGAGCAACAACTGCAATGCCTCGCGGCCAGCCTCGGGAGGGACGAGCAGATCAAGGTCGACACTCTCCTTGTTCTCGGCTGTCCCGTAGGCCAGCACCCCGAGCGTGATCCCCTTGATCTCGGCGACCGGAATGCCCGCATCGCGCAGCAAGGCCGTGGCCCGGAGCAACTCCGCCAGCTGCCGCAAACCGCGCAGGCGAAGCGCCTTCGCGCGCCGGTCCAGGGTGGTGATGACGGAGTCGGGAACCGCGGGATGGCCCTTCAGCGCCGCGAGGGTCTGCGGATGGACCCGGTGCCGCCTGACGAGATCGGGGAATGCCTCCCACACGCGTACGGCACCGATATGTTCGGCGATGGCGGCGGGCCGCCCCGGGTCATCGAGCCTCCGGCAGCAGGCCGCGATCAGGCGCGTCGGCGGAGCGGGAGAGTGCATGCCTGCGGGATAGGCCACCCGCGTTCCTCTCGCAACTCGTCTCCGGCCGGCAGGAACTCCGCACCTCCATGAGCGCGGAGTTCCTGCCCGGAGCCTACACCACCCCGAAGGCGAGCATCGCGTCGGCGACCTTCTTGAAGCCCGCGATGTTCGCGCCCTTCACATAGTCGATATAGCCGCCGCCTTGGTCGCCGTAGCGGATGCAGCTGTCGTGGATGCCGGACATGATGTCCTTGAGCATCTGCTGCAGCTCGTCCTCCTTCCACGACCGGCGTTCGGAGTTTTGGCTCATCTCGAGGCCCGAGACCGCCACCCCGCCCGCGTTGGAGGCCTTGCCGGGCGCGTAGAGGATCTTCGCTGCCTTGAAGGTGTGCACCCCGTCGAGATCGGTCGGCATGTTCGCGCCTTCCGAGACCGCGCGGCAGCCGTTCGCAACCAGCGTCTTGGCATCCTCGCCCAGCAGCTCGTTCTGGGTCGCGCAGGGCAGGGCCACGTCGCAGGGCACGCCCCACGGGGTCTTGCCCGCATGGAAGGTCGCGTTCGGGAAGGCCTCGACATATTCCTCGATCCGGCCGCGGCGGTGGGTCTTGTGCTCCTTGACCCAGTTGATCTTCTCCTGCGTGATGCCGTCGGGATCGTGGATGAACCCGCCCGAATCCGACAGGGTCAGGACCTTGCCGCCGAGCTGGACGATCTTCTCGGCAGCGTGCGTCGCCACGTTGCCCGAGCCGGAGATGACCGCGGTCTTGCCGACGAGATCCTCGCCCTTGGTCGCGAGCATGTTGGCGAGGAAATAGACCGCACCGTATCCCGTCGCCTCGGTGCGGATCAGCGAGCCGCCCCATTCGAGGCCCTTGCCGGTCAGCACCCCGGTGAAGTTGTTGGTGATGCGCTTGTACTGTCCGAACATGAAACCGATCTCGCGCCCGCCCACGCCGATATCGCCCGCTGGAACGTCGATATCCGCGCCGATGTGGCGATAGAGTTCGGTCATGAAGGACTGGCAGAAGCGCATGATCTCGCGCACGCTCTTGCCCTTGGGGTTGAAGTTCGACCCGCCCTTGCCACCGCCCATCGGCAGGCCGGTGAGCGCATTCTTGAAGGTCTGCTCGAAAGCGAGGAACTTCAGCACCGATTCGGTGACCGAGGGGTGGAAGCGGATTCCGCCCTTGTAGGGGCCGATCGCGTTGTTGTTCTGGACGCGCCAGCCGCGCTGCACGCGGATGTTGCCGGCATCGTCCTCCCAGCAGACGCGGAAGGAGACCACGCGGTCCGGCTCGGCGATGCGGCGAAGGATCTGCTGGGAGTGATACTCCTCCTTGTCCTCCATGAATTCGAAGATGTCTTCGGCCACTTCCTGGACCGCCTGGACGAATTCCGGCTGGTGCGGATTGCGCTTCTTCACGCCCTCCATGAAGCCATTGAGATCGACGTGATCGGTTACTGCCATGATGTATTCCCCCCCCTGCTGCTGACTTATGCGCCCGATGAAGACTCCGCTTGTCGATTTGCGGCGTTTATCCGTGCAAAGCGGCACGCTGGCAAGGCGCTTCGGCGTGGGGGAGCAAAGAAGCGGGGAGCCTCAGATCGCCGAGCTGAACTTGCGCAGGGTGACATCGCGGTAGCTGTCGAACAGCGCGGCGATCACCCGCGCATAGGGCAGGCCGCCGGGCAGGATCGTCAGCCGGTTGCCCGACAAGCCGGCGAGCCCGGCGTCGACGAAGGGGGCAAGCCGGACCTGCACCGCGGCGGCCAGGCAGGGGGACAGCATCGCCTCTCCCCGGCACAGCAGCGCCTCGATGATCTGGCCGCGCAGGCGATCCTCGGGGCTGCGTTCGATGCCATGGTCGGCCGACAGCCGCCCTTCTCCCGACAGCTGGCGATAGCGCCCGATGTGCTTGGTGTTCTGCGCGAGGAGGTCGGGAAAGCCGCTGATGGCGGTCGCGCCGAGGCCGATCAGCACCTCGGAAGGATCGTCGGTGAAGCCCTGGAAGTTGCGGCGCAGCTTGCCGGCATGGACGGCCCGGGCCATCGGATCGTGGGGCAGGGCGAAGTGATCGAAGCCGATCGCCTCGTAGCCCGCGCCCGTCAGGAGCTCGTGCGCCTGGCCCGCCATCATGAACCGCGCCGCCGCGCCGGGCAGGGCGGCTTCGGGGATCAGGGTCTGGCGGGGCACAAGGTGCGGCACGTGGGCATAGCCGAACACCGCCACCCGGTCCGCGCCGAGCTTGCGGGTGGTCTCCAGGCTGTCCTCGAGATCGGCCTCGCTCTGGTAGGGCAAGCCGTACATCAGGTCAAAATTGAGCGAGGTGACGCCCGCCCGTCGCAGCAGGTCGACGCTGCGGCAGATCATGGTCAACGACTGTTCGCGGCCGATCGCCTTCTGGCAATGGTGGGCGAAGGTCTGCACACCGAGGCTGGCGCGGGTGATCCCCACCTCGGCGAGCACGGGGCCCCAGTCGGGGGTAAGGCTGCGCGGATCGAGTTCGACCGACCAGTCGGCCGCATAGAGCGGGAAATGGGCATGGAGGCTGGTGACGATCGCGAGGAATTCGACCGGGCGGATCGCGTTGGGACTCCCTCCGCCGAATGCGACGCGCCGCACCCGCGCACCGTCGGGCAGGAGGCTGGCGACCGTGGCGATCTCCTCGTACAGGGCGGCGAGGTAGCTTTCGAGCCGCGCGCGCTTGCCCGATGCGCCGGTGTTGCAGCCGCAATAGAAGCAGATCTGTTCGCAGAACGGGATGTGGAGGTAGAGCGAGATGTCTCCCTCCGCCGCAGCGACGGCGCGCTCGATGATGCCGGGCGCGATCGGGCCGAAATCGGCGGCGGTGGGGTAGCTGGTGTAGCGCGGCACGGGCGTTGCGAGCAGCTCCGGGTGATAGGTCCACATGATGGTCTGGCGCTCCTGCCATGCGCGATGCTGCGGCGGCATGGTCGAGGAATAGGGTGGCGGCACGCCCCCGTCTTTGCGCGAGATCAAATCCCGCGCTTCGCGTCCTCGGGGCGGGTCTTGCCCCGGCAGGTGCCCGCGTGGCAGCCCTGGGGCTGGCAATCGCGCGGGTCCGCAGGGACTTCGTCACCGAGCCGAATGGCGATCGTGCCGCCGTTGCACAGCACTGCGGTGAGCGTGCCTGGGCGCTCTGCCGGGAGCGGTCCGATCATCGCCGGCACCAGCGCCAGCACGGCAAGGGAAAGCATGCCGCTCACGGCGCAATCTCCGCATCCGGCGCCTCGTCGATGAGGATGCGCGCGGCGGCGCCGTCCATGTCGTCGTACTGCCCGTCGCGCATCGACCACAGGAAGGCGGCAAGTCCGGCAAGGCCCATGCCGAGCGCGACGGGTATGAGAAAGGCGAGGCCGGTCATCGGCTGGCACTCCGGACAAGGCGCAGGGAATTGGCGACCACCGCCAGCGAGCTCACCGACATGGCTATGGCGGCGACCAGCGGCGTCACCAGCCCCATCAGCGCGAGCGGCACGGCGAGAACGTTGTAAAGGATCGAGAAGGCGAAGTTCTCGCGCACGATCCGCATGGTCCGCTTCGCGACCCGCACCGCGAGTGCGACCGGCATCAGCGCCTCGCCGATGAACACCGCGTCGGCGGCCTGCTGGCTCGCGTCGGACGCGGTGCCGGGCGCGATCGAGGCGTGGGCGGCGGCGAGGGCGGGGCCATCATTGAGCCCGTCCCCCACCATCAGCGGGCGGCGGCCTTGGGCCTTGAGGGATTCCAGCGCAGCCAATTTCGCCTGCGGGGTGGCCTCGGCCTGCGCGGTCAGTCCCAGCACTCGGCCCATCGCTTCGACCGGCGCGGTGCGGTCGCCCGAGAGGATGCTGGCGGCGATCCCCTCGGCGCGAAGGGCGGCGAGGGTTGCGGCGGCATCGCTGCGCATCGGATCGGCAAAGGTGATGGTCTGCGCGGTGTCCCCGATGCGCAAGGTGGTGGCGAGCGCCTGTGCCTTACCTGCGGGTTTCTCCAGCGCGACTGTCATGCCCTGCCAGCGCCCGGTGAGGCCGATGCCGCTTTCTTCGCGAATGTTGTCGATGGTGGCGGGCTGCACGCCCTCGCGCAGCAGCGCAGCGGCGAGGCCGCGGCTCAAGGGGTGGCGGCTCGCTTGCGCCAGACCCAGCGCGATGGCGCAGGCTTCGGGGTCGAGGGCGCTCACATCGGCGCGCGGTTCGCCCAGTGTCAGCGTGCCGGTCTTGTCGAGGAGTGCGATGTCCACTTCAGCAAGGCGTTCCAGCGCGCTGCCGTCCTTCACCAGCAAGCCCCGGCGCAGCAGCGTGCCGCTCGCCACCACTTGCGCGGCGGGGACGGCGAGGCCCATGGCACAGGGGCAGGTGATGATCAGCACCGCAATCGCGATGGTCAGCGACTGGTGCACGCCTGCGCCCGCGATCATCCAGCCGACAAAAGCCAGCGCAGCGAGACTGTGCACCACCGGCGCGTAAAGCCGCGAGGCGCGGTCGGCGATCCGCACATAGGTGCTGCGCGACTGGCCCGCCTCGTCCATCAGGCGCGCGATTTCGGCGAGCGCGGTATCCTCGGCGACGCGGGTGAGGCGGACGCGGATCGGCGCGGCGAGGTTGATCGCCCCGGCATCGACGGCGCTGCCCGGACCCACGGTCTCGGGCGCGCTCTCGCCGGTGAGCATGGCATTGTCGAGCGCGCTCATGCCTTCCACCACCTCGCCGTCAGCTGCCAGCGCCTCCCCGGCGGCGACCAGCACCAGCATGCCGGGCTCGAGATCCTTTGCCGCGAGGCGCCGGGTAGCGCCGTCCGGGCCGATGACGCTCGCGCTCTTGCCCATCCGCCCGAGCAGCGCGCCGATCCCGGCCCGGGTGCGCGTGCGCATCTCGGCATCGAGGGCGCGTCCGGCGAGGAGGAAGAACAGCAGCATCACCGCGCTGTCGAAGAAGGCGTGCTCGCCCCCGGCGATCGTCTCGTAGAGCGACAGGCAACTCGCCAGGATCACCCCGATGCTGATCGGCACGTCCATGTTGGTGCGCCTGTGGCTGAGCGCCATCCATGCGCTCTGGAAGAAGGGCCGGCCTGCATAGGCGATTACGGGTAGGGCAATGAGCGCGGAGAGCCAGTGGAACAGCTCGCGCGTCGCTCCCTCCGCCCCCGACCAGACGCTGACCGAGAGCAGCATCACGTTCATCATGCCGAAGCCTGCCACGCCGAGGGCGCGGTTGAGGTTCCTGCGTTCGATGCTCTCCGCGCCCTGCGTCCCCAGCACATCGGCCTCGGCGACCGGCTGCGCCTCGAAGCCAAGCGCCAGCAGCGCGGCGGTGAGCGCGTCCTCGCCGAGCGCGGGATCGTGGCGGACCGCGACGCGCCGGGCCGAGAGGTTCGCGCGCGCCGTGACGATCCCGGCTCGCCTGGGCAGTTCGCGCTCGATCTTGCCGATGCAGCCGGCGCACTTCATGCCCGGCACCGTCAGCCGGGTTGTGGCGAGCGTCACTTCGGCAGTGTCGGCGGAGAGGGTGGCAGGGGCGTTCACCGGACCTCCGCCTCCCCGGCCCAGGCCTGCTCGCCCGCGCGGATCGCCATGCGCACCTGCCAGCGCCCGGCCGCGAGCGTCTCGTTCGAGACCCAGCGGCCCTGCCCCGCAGGGGCGAAGGTCAGCCCGGTGGTCTCGCGCGCGCCGAGCGGCCTTTCGGCCTCGGCGGTGACGGCAGCGCTATCGGGCACGGCGATCGCCTCGATCACCACCCGCCCGTCCGCGCGGCGGGCGGGCACCGCCTGCCATCCCAGCGCCTTCGAGGCCTCGGCGCGGGCGATCCATCCGTTGTATTTCTGGCTCGCCACATAGGAATTGTCGACCACCGTGCCGTGGAAGCTGCCAACGGCATAGCTTGCCATGACGAGGTTGACCGCGATGACGACGGCGAACCCGCCGACGAAGACCGTTGCCATGAGCTTGCCGGTGAAGGTGCTGCTTTTGCTGGTCATCGTTAGTTCCCCGGCATGGCGAAGGTGGTCTCGGCGACGTCGCTTTCGCGCTGTTCGTCGCGGCTGGTGAGACGGAAGGCGAAGCCGCTGGCGCTCTCGCCCGGCGGCAGCATCACATAGGCGCGCAGCACGCGGGTGGCGTTGGCGGGCACCTCGACGCTCTGGACGCGGGCGGCGTTCTCGAGGCTGACGCTCTCGGTCCACATCACCGTGCGCCGCGGTAGGCCCTCGAGTGCGATCTCCATCGCGCGGGGACGGGCCTCCATGTTGCGGAGACGCAGCGTGTAGGCGTTCCTGACCGAGCCATCCTTCAGCAGCATGAAGGGCGGGTTGCGGTCGGGCGCGACGGTGAGGTCGGTGTGGCTGCGCGTGCCGAGCATGAACAGCAGCCCCGCACCGATCGCCGCCCAGACGCCGAAATAGACGAACACGCGCGGGCGCAGCAGGGCCTTCCAGGCGGGCTGGGCGGGGGCGCCGGCAGCCTCGGCCTTGCACTGGTCGAGCGTCGCATAGTCGATGAGCCCGCGCGGGCGGCCGACCTCCTTCATCACCCGGTCGCAGGCGTCGATGCAGAGGCCGCAGGTGATGCAGCCGATCTGCTGGCCTTCGCGGATGTCGACGCCGGTGGGGCAGACCGCGACGCACATGTTGCAGTCGATGCAGTCGCCATAAGCGTCCGGGTTCTTCGCCGCCTTCTTGAGGCTGCCGCGCTGTTCGCCGCGCCAGTCCTTGTAGGTGACGATCAGCGATTTCTCGTCGAGCATCGCGGTCTGGATGCGCGGCCAGGGGCACATGTAGATGCACACCTGTTCGCGCATGAACCCGCCGAGCCAGAAGGTCGTGCCGGTGAGCACCGCGACCGTTGCATAGGCGACCGGCGCGGCACTGCCGGTCCAGAAGTCGGGGGTCAGCGTCGGCGCGTCGGCGAAATACATGATCCACGCGCCGCCGGTCCAGAAGGCGATCGCGAGGTAGACGCTCCACTTCGCGAGCCGGCGCGCGATCTTGCCGGCCGTCCAAGGCGCCTTGTCGAGCCTTACTCTCGCGTTGCGGTCCCCGTCGAAGAAGCGGTCGACGTGCTGGAACACGTCGGTCCACACCGTCTGCGGGCAGGCATAGCCGCACCATGCACGGCCCACGGCGCTGGTGACGAGGAACAAGCCGATCCCGGCCATGATCAGCAGGCCGGCCACGAAATAGAATTCGTGCGGCCAGATCTCGATGTCGAACATGTAGAAGCGGCGGTTCGCCAGATCGATGAGCACCGCCTGATCGGGCGCGTAAGGCCCGCGATCCCAGCGCAGCCACGGGGTGGCGTAGTAGATCGTCAGCGTGACGAGCATGATGAACCACTTGAAGCGGCGGAAGGGCCCGTCGATCCGCTTGTTGTGGACCGTCTTGCCCTTCTCGTAGAGGCTGCTTCCCATGAAGCCAGTGTCCGGCTCCGGATCGGCCGCGCAGGTCGCGGGGCGGGCATCGTTCGCGGCAGAACCAAGCGCCCCGGCCCAGTCGCGGGGCTTGCCCGCTGCCGGAGCGGGACGCTCGAGTTCCACGGGATCAGCCATCGCTGTCGTCCTTGCCGGCCTGTGCGACATCGCTCTGCGATGCGGCAGTGGGGGCTGCGGGTGCGGCCTGCTGCCCGCCGCCGCGCGAGTGGACATAGACGGCGAGCATCTTGATCGTGACGGGGTCGAGCCGCCCCTTCCATGCCGGCATGACGCCGTAGCGGGGGGCGAGGACCTGGCGGACCACGTCGGCCTCGCTCCCACCGAACAGCCAGATCGCGTCGTTCAATGCGGGCGCGCCCATCGCCGGGCTGCCTTCGCCGCCCGCGCCGTGGCAGGCAGCGCAATTGTCGGCGAAGGCCTGCGCGCCCTGCGGGTTGGCCTTGGCCTTGCCACTGAGCGAGAGAACGTGGCCCGCCACCGCCTTCGCCTGCGCAGCATCGAGCGCGCCTTCGAAAGCGGGCATGAAGTTGACGCGCGCCTCGTCCGATCCCTCCCAGCGAATGCCGTGGGTGAGGGTGTATTCGATTTCGGTGAGGGTGCCGCCCCAGATCCAGTCGTCGTCGTTGAGGTTGGGGTAGCCCGCAGAGCCCGCGGCGCCCGCGCCATGGCACTGCACGCAATTGACCTTGAAGGCCGCCGCCCCGCCGGCGACCGCGGCCTGCATCAGCTCGGGGTCGGCGGCCAGCGCCTCGATGTCGGTGGCGGCGATCCGCGCGACGGTGTCGGCGCGGGCGGCCTCGGCGGCGTTCATCTCGGCCGCCAGATCGCCGCGGCTCGACCAGCCGAGCGTCCCCGCGGTCGCCCGGTCGATCAGCGGCCACGCGGGATATAGCACCACGTAGACGAGCGCGAAGATGATCGTCGCATAGAAGGTGTAGAGCCACCAGCGCGGCAGGGGGGTGTTGAGTTCCTCGATGCCGTCCCATTCGTGGCCGACGAATTCGGTGCCGGTGGGCTCGTCGATGCGCTTATTGCTGGTCATGGTCGTCTTCCCTGAAGATCGAGTGCTTGGCCGATGCCACGTGGGGCCGCGCCCCCGGGCGGAAGTGCCACAGGCACAGCGTGAGATAAGCTGCGCAGATCGCCGCGAGGCCGTAGCTGTCGGCGAAGTGCCTGAGAGTGTCGTAAAGGCTCACCGTTCGGCATCCCTTGTCAGCACTTCCTGCGCGGCGGCGCTGTTCACGTCGACCAGCGTGCCGAGCATCTGGAGATAGGCGACCAGCGCATCCATCTCGGTCACCCGCTTGGGATCGCCGTCGAAGTCGCGGACCTGCGCCTTGGGATAGCGGGCGGCGAGATCGCCGGCATCGGCATCGGGGTTGGCCTGGGCCTCGAGATCGGCCTCGGCCTGCGCGATGTCGGTGTCGGAATAAGGCACGCCGACGTTGCGAAGCGCGGTCAGGTTGGCCGCCGGGTCTGGGACCTTCAATTCGGTCTCGGCGAGGAAGCTGTAGCTCGGCATGATGCTTTCCGGCACCACTCTGCGAGGGGCCTTGAGGTGCTGGACATGCCAGGCATCCGAATAGCGCCCGCCGACGCGCGCCAGATCGGGCCCGGTGCGCTTCGACCCCCACTGGAAGGGGTGATCATACATCGATTCCGCCGCGAGGCTGTAGTGGCCGTAGCGTTCGACCTCGTCCCGGAAGGGGCGGATCATCTGGCTGTGGCAGGTGTAGCAGCCTTCGCGGATGTAGATGTCGCGCCCGGCCTGTTCGAGCGGGGTGTAGGGACGCATCCCCTCGACCTTCTCGATTGTGTTGTCGATCCAGAAAAGGGGCGCGATCTCGACGATCCCGCCGACCGCCACGGTCAGCAGCGTGGCGGCGGCGAGGAGGGTCACGTTCTTCTCGAGCTTCTTGTGGCTCTCGAAGACGGTGCTGGGGGCGGCATTCTTGCTCATGTCTGCGTTCCTTCTCGCGCGGCGCCTATTCGGCAGGCTCGGCTTGCGGCTGGGCGAGGATCGGGCGGTCGGCCGTCTCGTCGTGCGCGGTGTCGCCCAGCGGGGCTTCGGCGCGCAGATGTCCGGCGATGGTCATCGCGATGTTCCAGGTCATGATGACAGCCCCGGCGAGGTACATCAGCCCGCCCACGGCGCGCAGGACGTACATCGGATGCAGCGCCGCGACGGTGTCGACGAAGCTGTTCACGAGGTAGCCGTCCGAGCCGTATTCGCGCCACATCAGGCCCTGGGTGATCCCTGCCACCCACATGCTTGCGGCGTAGAAGACGATCCCCAGCGTCGCGAGCCAGAAGTGCCAGTTGATCATGCGCAGGCTGTAGAGTCGCTCGCGGTTCCACAGGCGCGGGGTCAGGTAGTAGACGCAGGCGAAGGTGATCATCCCGTTCCACCCGAGCGCGCCCGAGTGCACGTGGCCGATCGTCCAGTCGGTGTAGTGCGAGAGCGAGTTCACCGCCTTGATCGACAGCATCGGCCCCTCGAAGGTGCTCATCCCGTAGAAGGCGAGCGCGAGGACCATCATGCGGATGATGGGGTCGGTGCGCACCTTGTCCCACGCGCCGTTCAAGGTCATCAGCCCGTTGATCATGCCGCCCCACGAGGGCATCCACAGCATGATCGAGAACACCATGCCGAGTGTCTGCGCCCAATCGGGGAGCGCGGTGTAGTGGAGGTGGTGGGGCCCGGCCCAGATGTAGAGGAAGATCAGCGACCAGAAGTGGATGATCGACAGGCGGTAGGAATAGACCGGGCGCCCCGCCTGCTTGGGCACGAAGTAGTACATCATCGCCAGGAACCCGGCGGTGAGGAAGAAGCCCACCGCGTTGTGGCCGTACCACCACTGGGTCAGCGCATCCTGCACGCCCGCAAAGGCGGAGTAGCTCTTGGCTCCCAGCAGGCTTACCGGCAGCGCGAGGTTGTTGACCACGTGCAGCATCGCCACCGTGACGATGAAGGCGAGGTAGAACCAGTTGGCGACGTAGATGTGCGGCTCATGCCGGCGCAGGATCGTGCCGACGAAGACGGCGAGATAGGCGAGCCACACCACCGTCAGCCACAGGTCGACATACCATTCGGGCTCGGCATATTCCTTGCCCTGGCTGATCCCGAAGAGGTAGCCGGTCGCCGCCAGCACGATGAACAGCTGGTAGCCCCAGAACACGAAGCGGGCCATGCCGGGAAACGCCAGCGTGGTGCGGCAGGTGCGCTGCACCACGTAGAAGCTCGTCGCCAGCAGCGCATTGCCACCGAAAGCGAAGATCACGGCGGAGGTGTGCAGCGGGCGCACCCGGCCGAAGTTGAGCCAGGGTTCGACATTGAGCTGCGGGAAGGCGAGCTGCGCGGCGATGAAAACCCCCGCCAGCAGCCCGGCGATCCCCCAGAACATCGTCGCGATCACGCCCCAGCGGATCACGTCGTCGTCATAGCGCGAGGGCCCGGGAGGCATCCGGAAGATGCTCTGGGCCTTCGCCAGAGGGTCGAAGGTGCCGAGCGTCGCGATGATGAGGATCGCTGCGGTGAGCGCAACGATCCCCATGTGGATCGCGAAACCGCTGTCCGGGGTGAGGGCAATGGCGGCGATGCTGGCCATGAGGACAAGCGCCCACACGCCCAGCCGCTTAACGACTGTTTCCATGTTGATAAATCCCTTCCGTCGGCCGTCTCTTAACGTGCCACCGCGATCCCTGTTGTTGACCCAGATCAAATCGGCGTGATTTGCGCCGTCACTCGGGCGGGGTCCGCGCGCGCCCGGCCATTTTCGCGAGCGCGCTGACGTCCGCCAATCGTACCTTCGAACGGCCCTCGGTCTCGATGAGGCCGGCCTCGCGCAGTTCGGTGAGCTGGCGGCTGACCGTCTCGATCGTGAGGCCGAGCGAATCGCCGATGTCGCGCCGGCTCATCGGCAGCGCGATGGTGCAGGTGCCGGCGTTGCAGTCGGCGAGCCGCTCGGCCATCGAGACCAGGAAATCGGCGATCCGGGCGGCGGCCGACTTGTGCCCCATCTGCATCATCCGGGTGCGGCTGCGGTGCAGCGCCTGGAGCGAGCGGGTCAGCACCGAACGCAGCACCGCAGGATCGCCCTGGGCTGCATCGAGAAACCGGTCGGCGGGAAAGATCACCAGATCGCTCGCCGCGAGCGCGACCAGCCGGAAATCGCCGTCCGACTGGCGCAGCACAGAGACCAGATCGCCCGCGAAGTGGAAGGTCAGCACCTGCCCGCCGGGGATCGTGGCGAGGCCGGGAACCGCCGCGGGGACGACCAGCTTGGTCGCGCCCGAACCGATCCACACCAGCCGATCATCGCGCGGGTCGGGCGGCAGCTGCTCGCCCCGCGCGAGTTGACAGCCCACGCCGATCGCGCACAGCCTGTCGGCGGTGGGCGCATCGCCGGTTCCGAGCGGCAGCGACGCGCGGAAGGCGGCAAGACCGGCGCCGGGCGGGGTGGGGCTGATGGTCGCCATGATGATCCGGCAAATGGCCGAGGCGGCGATGATGGTCTTTGATTCCGATCAATGAGCGCGCCGGCCAGCGCGTTCTATCCGGCCCCCACAGGCAGCAAGCATCCTGGGCCGCGGAGGGCGGCCACTGCTGCCGACGAGGACGACAGAATGAAGAATCTTGTGATGCTGGGGGCCGCCGCCATGGCGCTCGCCGCAACCCCCGCTATCGCTCAGGACGCGAGCAGCGCCCAGGGCCGGGCGGGCGACATCCAGGTCAAGCTGCTCGGCACCGCGGTGCTGCCCGACGGGAAGATAACCGACATCAATGTCAACCTTCCGGGCCTGCCCGCGACCCTCGACACAAAGGCCAACGACAACGTCACGCCGACGCTCGCCATCGAGTACTTCGTCACCGACAACATCTCGATCGAGACGATCGCCGGGATGACCCAGCACGATGTCGACACGATCGCAGGGCTCCCCGCTGGGCTCGAACTGGTCTCAAACGCCAAGCTGATCCCGGCGACGGTGACCGCGAAGTACCACTTCGATCTCGGCGCGGTGAAGCCCTATGTCGGCGCCGGGCCTTCCTACTTCCTTTGGGTCGACGACGATCCGGGCGCGGCGACCTTGCCGCTGGGGGTGACCGAGACCAACCTGTCGAACGAGTTCGGCGTCGCGCTGCAGGCCGGCCTCGACGTGGCGGTGAACGACAAGGGCCTGGGCCTCAGCCTCGACGTGAAGCGCTACTTCATCGACACAACCGCGCGCTGGTTCGTCGGCAACACGCTGGCCATCGAAACCGAGCACAAGCTCGATCCCTGGGTGATCAGCGCCGGCCTCGCCTACCACTTCTGAGTTCCCGAGAGGGTCGCAAGCCCCGTCGGCCCAGCGTGGCCGGCGGGGTTTTACTTTCGGCAGCCGCCCGCGCGGCCTCAACCGTACCCCGCCTCCTGCCAGAGCCGGCCCTCGGGACGGTGCGCCGCGTTAGACCTTTGTCTGACAGCGCAGGGCGTGTAGCTTGGTCTAGAGAAGGGCAAACCAGGGAGAGTCGAGATGATCCACGCCGTCGAACGGCCCCAGCCCCACACCCCCACCCACTGCACGCCCGAACAATATGCCGAGCTCTACCGCCGCTCGGTGGAGACGCCGGGCGAGTTCTGGCTGGAACAGGCGCAGCGGCTCGACTGGTTCACCGCGCCGACCGTCGGGGGCGACTGGTCCTACGACCCGGTGGCGATTAAATGGTTCGAGGACGGCGCGCTGAACCTGTGCCACAATGCCGTCGACCGCCACCTCGCGGCCCATGCGGATCGCACGGCGCTGATCTTCGAGCCCGACGACCCCGCCTCGCCGGGCCGTACCCTCACCTATGGCGATCTCCACCGCGAGGTGGTGCGGATGGCCAACGCGCTGAAATCGCTGGGCGTCAGGAAGGGCGACCGGGTCACGCTCTACCTGCCGATGATCATCGAGGGCGTCACCGCGATGCTCGCCTGTGCGCGGATCGGCGCGGTGCATTCGGTGGTGTTCGGCGGCTTCTCGCCCGAGGCTCTGGCCGGGCGGATCGAGGATTGCGGGAGCCGTTTCGTCGTCACCGCCGATGAAGGCCTGCGCGGTGGCAAGCGCGTGCCGCTCAAGGACAATGTCGACGCCGCGCTCGCCGAGCCCGACCACCACACCCCGGTCGACGGCGTGCTGGTGATCCGCCACACCGGCGGCACGGTTTCCATGCAGGCGGGCCGCGATCACTGGTTCGAGGACCTCGCCAGCGACGCCGAGGTCCCGTGCGAGCCGGTGTCCGCTGAAGACCCGCTGTTCATTCTCTACACGTCGGGCTCGACCGGCAAGCCCAAGGGTGTGCTCCACACCACCGGCGGCTACGGCGTGTGGACCGCCACGACCTTCCACTACATCTTCGACTACCAGCCGGGCGAGGTGTTCTGGTGCACCGCCGACATCGGCTGGGTGACCGGGCACAGCTACATCGTCTACGGGCCCCTGCTCAATGCCGCCACTGCGGTGGTGTTCGAGGGCGTGCCGAGCTTCCCCGATCACGGGCGGTTCTGGGACGTGGTGGACAAGCACCAGGTGAACATCATCTACACCGCCCCCACCGCGATCCGCGCGCTAATGCGCGAGGGCGATCACCACGTCACGAGCCGCAGCCGCGCCTCGCTGCGCCTGCTCGGCTCGGTCGGCGAGCCGATCAACCCCGAGGCGTGGCGCTGGTACTTCGACGTGGTGGGCGAGGGCCGCTGCCCGATCATCGACACCTGGTGGCAGACCGAGACGGGCGGCTGCATGATCACCACGCTCCCTGGAGCGCACGACATGAAGCCCGGGAGCGCGGGGCTCCCCTTCTTCGGCGTCTGCCCGCAGCTCATCGACAATGAGGGCGGCGTACTGGAGGGTGCCACGGAAGGCAATCTGTGCATCACCCACTCCTGGCCCGGCCAGGCGCGCACCGTCTATGGCGATCATGACCGCTTCGTGCAGACCTATTTTTCGACCTATGTCGGCAAGTATTTCACCGGGGACGGGTGCAAGCGCGACGCGGACGGATACTACTGGATCACCGGCCGGGTCGATGATGTCATCAACGTCTCGGGCCACCGCATGGGCACGGCCGAGGTCGAGAGCGCGCTGGTGCTCCACCCCAAGGTCGCCGAGGCCGCGGTGGTGGGCTATCCGCACGATTTGAAGGGGCAGGGGATCTACTGCTACGTGACGCTGAACGCGGGCGAAGAAGGCTCCGACGCGCTGCTCGCAGAGCTGAAGGCGCATGTGAGGAAGGAGATCGGCCCGATCGCCACGCCCGACGTGATCCACTTCACCGATGGCCTGCCCAAGACCCGCTCGGGCAAGATCATGCGCCGTATCCTGAGGAAGATCGCCGAGAACGAGTTCGGCTCGCTGGGCGACACCTCGACGCTCGCCGATCCCTCGCTCGTGGACCGGCTGATCGAGGGGCGGCAGAACCGCTGAGCAGCTTCAACCGGCGGGCGCGAAGGTCAGCCGCATGCCGGGCGCTTCGATCACCAGCTCGCCGCGGCCCGGTGCGAGGGCGAAGCGCCGCGCCTCTCCGAGAGCGCTGGCGAGCTGCGTGCCGTAGTGGGGTTCGGCACAAGCCATGCGCGTGCTCGCCAGAGGTCCGATGTTGATCGCGCCTGCGCCGCTGCGGGGCTGCCCGGCGGTCCAGGTGCCCCGGCCGCGGTTGCAGTCGAGCCGCGCCTCGAGCGCGCCGTCCTCGCGGAAGGCGACCCGGTGGCGTCCTTGCATCGCCGAGGAGAGTGCGGTGGTGGCCCCCGCCGCCTCGATCCGGGTCAGCCGCCATTCGGTGCCGGTGAGCGGGTGCGAGCCCTGCATCGTGATGCAACCTCCGAGTGACAGCGTCGCGGCGGTCGCGGCAAGGGCGGCACGGAACATCATCTTCGGGCAACTCCTGAAATCGGACCACCCCCAAGTATCGCGCGCAACTGAACGCAGGCAATCCGCCGCGAGGCACCGCGCAGCAAAAGGCCGCCGGAGCGCGCGCTCCGGCGGCCGTTGCAAGCCGTCACGGCCTGCCGTGCGATCAGCTCTCGCGGGTGCCCGAAAGCGGCATGGCGCCAAAGGCACCGGCGTTGACCGAGCCGGTCAGCGTGTCGCCGTCGATGGTCGCCTCGCAATCGAGCGTCATCGGCATCGGCACGACCATGTTCATCTTCCACTTGATCGTGTTGCCCTCGATGGTGCCGCCCGCGATGTCCATCGAGCCGAGGCTGCCGACCAGCGAGCCCGAGAAGGTATCGCCTTCGGGAACGACTGTGAGGGTGCCGGTCTGGTCGCCCATCGGGCTCTTGACGACGGTCTTGTAGGTACCTGCAACGGACATTATTGGCTCCTCGCGGTTAAGGTGCGGATCCGGACGACCCGGCACGACTGGTTGGGCTGTTTACACCGATGTCAGCGTGCTTCAACCGTATTCGGGTCGAATCGCGCCGTGCTCTGGATCACCCGCCGCCTTCCATTTCGCGCTGCTCGATCGGCAGACCGAGCGGTTCGAGCTGGGCGCGCACCTTGCTCGCATCGCCGACCACCACCCACACCATGCGGCCCGGATCAAGCACCGCCCGCGCCGCGGCGTCGAGCGCCTCGGTGGTCTGTGCCCGATAGGTCGCCGCGAGCGTCTCGTAGTAGTTGTCGGGCCGGCCGTAGAGGGCGTTCGACTGCATCGCGCTGAGCACCGCGGGGGAGGTTTCGAAGCTCCCCGGCAGTTCTCCGATCTGCGAGGCCAGGGTGCGTTCGAGTTCGGCGGGGGTGATGCCCTTCACCGTCAGGAACTCCCGGGTTTCACGGATCAGTTCGGCGAGCGAATCCCCGGTCCGGTCGGCTTGCACGCCCGCCGAGATCGAATAGGTCACCGCCTTCTCGCGCGCACGCGTCCCGCCGAAGGCTCCGTAGCTCCAGCCCTTGGTCTCGCGCAGGTTCATGTTGATCCGGGCGAGGAAATCCCCACTCAGCGCGCTGTTGGCACTGTTGAAGGCGACATAGGCCGGATCACCGGCGTCGAGCGTGGTGGGCTGGGCGCCGAGGATGAAGCTTTGCGGCGAGTTGGGACGGTTGACGAGGATGATGCGGCCGCCCGCGCCCGGCTGGCTTGCGGCGAAGGACTTCGTGCCCTTGGCCGCGGCCGGGGCCTGCCAGTCGCCGAATGCCGCCTCGAGCGCCGTCATGACCTCGCCGAGCGGCTTGTCCGAAATCACGAAGATCTCGCCGTTGTCGGGCCGGATCCAGCCGTCCTTGAAAGCGAGCAGGTCCTCGCGAGTGATTGCGCCGATGCTCTCCACCGTCGCGACGCCGCCATAGGGGCTGGCCGTGCCGAACAGTTCGGGCGTGATGGTGCGCATGGCGATGCTCTGCGGCGATGTCATCGCCTGGCGGATGCTGGTGACGGTCTGGCTGCGCACCCGCTCGAGATCCGCGGGCTTGAAGGCCGGTTCGCGCACGATCTGGCGCAGCAGGTCGAGACTGGGGGCGAGATTGACGGTCAGGGCTGAGAGCGTGAAGGTCGATCGGTCCTCGCCTCCGCCGATCGCGACGTTCGCGCCAAGCCGCTCGCCCGCTTCGGCGATCTCCTGGGCGGTGAGTTCCATCGTGCCCTCGTCGAAGAGCGCAAGGCTCATCGATTCGAGCCCGCGCTTGGCCACCGGATCGGCAGCATCCCCGGCGTCGAAGGACAGCGACACCCAGGTGGCCGGCACCGCGGTGCGGCGGGCGTAGGTGACCTTCATCCCGTTTCCGAGCGTCGCGCGCTGGATGTCGGGGAAATCGAGCTCGGCAATACTGTCGATCGGCGGCTTGGGGCGTTCCAGAGAGACGCTGATCGTCTCGCTCGCGGGATCGCGCTCGGAGGCGTTCTCGCCTGCCGCCGCGACCGATGCCGCTTCCTCGTAGGAGGCCTCGCGCGGGCCGGGCTCGAGCACCACGGTCAGCGCGGGGCGCGTCATCCAGCGCGACATCGCTGCCTTCACGTCGGCCGGAGTGAGCTTCGCAAGCGCCTCGAACTCGCGGGCGTAATAGGCCGGATCGTCGGTCAGCACGTCGCCGCGCGCCAGAGTCTGCGCCTTGCCGCTGAAGCCGCCGACCTGCTCGAGCCCACGGATCGTTCGCGCGAGGTTGCTGGTGACCGCACGTCGCACCTCGTCCTCGGTCGGCCCCTCGGCGATCAGCCGGTCAAGCACCGCCTGCATGCGCGCCTCGAGGGTAGCGACATCGACGCCTTGCTTCGCGGTCGCCTCGACGCTGAGGATGCCGATGCGGTGATAGGCGGAGTTGCTGGCCCCGACTGCGACTGCGAGCTGCTCGCCGCGCACCAGCGCATCGTTGAGCCGGCTCGAGGCGAGACCGCCCAGGATCGAGGCGCCGACATCGAGCGCGATGCGATCCTTGCCGGTGATCCCCTCGACCGGCCAGTAACGGGTCACGCTGGTCGCGGCGACCTGGTCCTTGAACAGCTTGCGTACCGGCTCCGTAAGCGTCGTCACCTCGGCCTTCGCCGGATCGTTCACCGGACCGCGGGCGATCGCACCGAAGTACTTCTCCACCAGCGGCTTGGCCTCGGCGGCGGAGATGTCGCCGGCGATCACCAGCGTCGCGTTGTTCGGGCCGTACTTGTCGCGGAACCACGCGCGCACGTCCTCCATGGAAGCCGAATCGAGGTCCGCCATCGAGCCGATCGCCTCGTGATGGTAGGGATGTCCCTCGGGGAAGAGCGTCTTCAGCACCTGGTAGAAGACGAGGCCGCCGGGCTCGTTGTCGCCCTCGCGCTTCTCGTTCTGCACCACGCCGCGCTGGTTATCGAGCTTGCCCTGCGTCACGGCCCCGAGCAGGTAGCCCATGCGGTCGCTCTCCAGCCACAGCGCGCGTTCGAGCGCCGGGCGCGGCACGGTCTGGAAGTAGTTGGTCCGGTCGAACCAGGTGGTGCCGTTGTAATCGGTCGCGCCGATCTCGGCGAGATACTGGAAATAGTCCTCGGGCGCGTTCTCCGAGCCGTTGAACATCAGGTGTTCGAAGAGGTGCGCAAACCCTGTCTTGCCCTTGGGCTCGTCCTTGGAGCCGACATTGTACCACACGGTCACGTTGACCACGGGCGCCTTGCGATCCTCGTGGACCAGCACGGTGAGGCCATTGGCGAGCTCGAATTCCTCGTAGGGGATTTTCACCTGCGAGACGAGCGCGGACAGGTCGGCGGCCGGCCGCGACGCGGTTTCGGCGGGCGTGTCCTGCGCAGCGGCAGGGATCGCGGGCACGGCCAGGGCAAGGGCAAGGGCGAGCGCGGGGAGGCTCGCGGCGGCGAAACGGTGGGTCATCGGGAAGGCTCCGGTGGAAGGTCTGGCAGTCGGGACGGGTTCGCGGGATCGGCCCATCAGGGCGCGTTGCTGACGGTACGCCGGGCGCTGGCTTTCGCCAGTACATCCTCTCGCCAGAAGCGGACGGGCTTCAGCCGATGATCGACGAACAGCCGCATCTGGTCGGTGTAGTGCTTGCTGTCGGGCCGGGTCGAGGCCGCTCCGAAGGGCTGGACCGAGCGCGAGGCGACCCGCGCGCCCGGCGCCCATTCGATCCACATGATGAAGCTGTCGCCGTGCTTCAGGCTGAGGCGCCCGTCATCGGCGACGTCCCAGCTGGTCGAGGCCCGCAGGGTGTCCGAACCGCCGACGAGCGGCAGGTCGATGTCGCCCTGCCGAAGCCGCAGCAGATCGCCCATCGGCGGGTCGAGCCGGCCGAAATGGGTGGTAAGATGCTGCGCCGCCTCGGCAAGCTCGGCCGCGACGTCGGGAAAGGGCTTGTTGTTGTAGTCCGCCGCCATGAAGTCGCGGATCAGCAGCAGCGCGAGCGCATCGGCCCGTCCCTCGCCGTCGGCGGTGAAATCCCACGCCAGCAGGAGGTCGCGCGCCTCGGAGACCGGGCTCTCGGCCTGGAGCCCCTCGAGGCCTGCGAAAAGCCGCGCGACATAGCCCTCGCGCTCGTAGCCGGTGTCGTACTTGATCCGCTCGAGCGCCGCGCGGTCGAGCACGCTCGCCTCAGACAGAAGCTTGTAGGCGCGGCGCGAACGGTTGGTCTGCTTGAGTTCGATGCCCAGCAGGGGGGAGAAGGCATCCGGCGACAGGTCGCTCCCGGCACCGGCGGCGGTGAAGGGCGTGTTGTTCGAGTTGTAGAGCCAGCCCGAGGCGGGGTTCACGATGCGCGGCAGGGCCTTGTAGTCCACCGCGCCCTGCCAAATGAGGTCGCTGCGGTCGCCGGGAAGGACGCTGCGCCAGTCGGCCTTGGCGCCTGAAGACCGGGCGGGGATGGCGGCGTTGTAGACATAGGCAATGGTGCCGGTCTCGTCGGCATAGATGAAGTTGGTCGAGGGAATGGCGAGGCGCGAAAGCTGCGCCTCCCACTCGGCGAAGCTTGTCGCCTTGTTGATCCGGTAATAGGCGTCGAGCTGCCGGAGCTGGCCGATCCCGCCGTAGCGGATCGCGAAGGCGCCGTCCTTGTTCTTGATGACCGGCCCATGGACCGAGCGCAGCACCTCGCGGCGCACTGGCAGCACGGCGGGTCCGAGCCTGACCGGCAGCGTCACCCACTTGCTTTCGAGTTCGCGCCATTGGCCGTCGAGCCGGTAGCGGGTGCCGCCCTCGTCGAGCTCCAGCTTGTAGACGTCGATCATGTCGGGGGTATTGACCGTGTTGGTCCAGCCCAGATGCTCGTTGTGGCCGAGGAAGGGGAAGGGCGATCCGGGGAAGTTCGCCCCAGCGAAGTGCCAGCCCTCGCCGCTTTCGACGACCAGTTCGTACCATGCCACCCCGCCGCGCAGCGGCTGGTGCGAGTTCGAGACGAGGGTGGTGGTCCCGCCACCCTTGGCCGGGCTGACGGCGAAGGCGTTGGAACCCATGTGCTCGGCATCCTCTCCGAGCGGCAGGACGAGCGCGCGGGCCTGCTGCGGCGCCGGCGCCGCGGCTAGGTCGGCCCCGGGCAGCGGCGGACGGGGAAAGCCCGGAATGTCCGGCCCGTGCTCGCGGCGCAGCGGCTCGCCCGCCACAAGCGGGGCGATCACCCCGTCGAGGCCGAAGAAGAACGGCTGGCGCAGCGCGAAGCCGGCGGCCACATCCATGCCGTTCACCGGGAAGAGGTTGGCAAGCTTCAGTTCTTCCGGGTGCGCTTCCGCGTATTGATTGAGCCCCGCCGCATAGGCCTCGAACAGCGCGCGGGTGTCGGCAGGGAGCCTCGGATATTCCCGCTCCGCCGTGCCGCGCGCGTCGATAAGGTGGTAGACATAGTCGACTTTGGCCCCGTCCTCGCCCGCGATCGCGCCGTAGCGACCGCGGGCCATGGCAACGACGTCCTGCAGCGTGAAGAAGTCGTCCTCGGCATGGGCGATGGCGACGCCATAGGCGGTGTCGGCGTCGGTGGCCCCGTAGATGTGCGGCACGCCCCATTCGTCGCGGATAATCTCGGCACGATAGATGCGGCCCCCTGTGGGCGTGGCGGCGCTGGCGAAGAACGGCTCCCATGTGGCAAGCACCGTGAAGGCGAGCACAAGCACAGCCACCAGCGCAATCGCGCCGCGCTTCAACCACGTCATGACGGATGTCTCTCCCCGAACTCTCTGGCGGGACCTTCGCTTGGCAGCGCAGCGAGGTCAAGGCTCGGCGAGGGGCTTGCCTTGCGCGGGCGGCGAACCCACCTAGCTGGGTAACACACCTCGGCGGCGATTTTCGCGGTCGGGTCTTGTGTTGCTAATGTGCAACACTATGTCGGGGTGGCAACCTTTGGAGGGGTTAGACCAGATGAATCTCGAAAAGTTCACCGACCGCGCGAAAGGCTTCCTGCAATCCGCGCAGACGGTCGCGATCCGCATGAACCACCAGCGCATCACTCCGCTGCACATCGCCAAGGCGCTGCTCGAGGACAGCGAGGGCATGGCCGCCGGGCTGATCCAGCGGGCCGGCGGCCAGGCGCCGCTCGCCGCCACCGCGGTCGACACGGGGCTCGCGAGGATCCCGGCGGTGACGGGCTCCGGCGCACAGGCGACGCCGGGCCTCGACAATGATGCGGTGCGGGTGCTCGACCAGGCCGAGCAGCTCGCCGACAAGGCGGGCGACAGCTACGTCACCGTCGAGCGCCTCTTGACCGCGCTGGCCCTGTCGCAGGGTGCCGCGGGCGAGGCGCTGAAGGCCGCCGGCGTGACCCCGCAGGCGCTCAACACCGCGATCGAGGCGCTCCGGGGCGGCAAGCGTGCGGATTCGGCGGGGGCCGAGAGCACCTACGATGCCATGCAGAAGTTCGCCCGCGACCTCACCAAGGCCGCGCGCGAGGGCAAGCTCGACCCCGTCATCGGCCGCGACGAGGAGATTCGCCGCACCATCCAGATCCTCGCCCGCCGCACGAAGAACAACCCCGCCCTGATCGGCGAGCCCGGCACCGGCAAGACCGCGATTGCGGAAGGTCTCGCGCTGCGTATTGCGAACGGCGACGTGCCCGATAGCCTCAGGGGCCGCACGCTCATGAGCCTCGACATGGGCGCGCTGATTGCGGGCGCGAAGTATCGCGGCGAGTTCGAGGAGCGGCTGAAGTCCGTGCTCGACGAGGTCAAACACGCCGAGGGACAGATCATCCTGTTTATCGACGAGATGCACACCCTGATCGGAGCGGGCGCGTCCGAAGGCTCGATGGATGCCTCGAACCTGCTGAAGCCCGCCCTGTCGCGCGGGGAGCTGCACTGCATCGGCGCGACCACGCTCGACGAATACCAGAAATATGTCGAGAAGGACCCCGCGCTCCAGCGGCGGTTCCAGCCGGTGTTCATCGCCGAGCCGACGGTTGAGGACACCATTTCGATCCTGCGCGGCATCAAGGACAAGTACGAGCTCCACCACGGCGTGCGCATCACCGACGGCGCGATTGTCGCGGCGGCGAAGCTGTCCGACCGCTACATCTCGAACCGCTTCCTGCCCGACAAGGCGATCGACCTGATGGACGAGGCCGCGAGCCGCATCCGCATGGAGGTGGAGAGCAAGCCCGAGGAGATCGAGGCGCTCGACCGGCGGATCATCCAGCTCAAGATCGAGGAACAGGCGCTTCAGAAGGAGACTGACCAGAACTCGAAGGACCGGCTGGTCGCCTTGCGCGAGGAGCTGGCGAACCTCGAACAGCAGAGCGCCGAACTCACCACCCGCTGGCAGAACGAGCGCGACAAGATCGAGGCCGAAGGCAAGATCAAGGAACAGCTCGATGCTGCGCGGCTGGAACTGGAACAGGCCCAGCGCGAAGGCGATCTCGCCAAGGCGGGTGAGCTGTCCTACGGCACGATCCCCGCGCTCGAAAAGCAGTTGGCCGATGCCCAAGGGCAGGCCGCCAACGCGATGCTGCGCGAAGAGGTGACCGAAGAGGACATCGCTTCGGTGGTCAGCCGCTGGACCGGTGTTCCGGTCGACAAGATGATGGAAGGCGAGCGCGAGAAGCTGCTGCAGATGGAGGCGATCCTCGGCAAGCGGGTGATCGGGCAGAGCCAAGCGATCGAGGCCGTGTCCAAAGCCGTTCGCCGCGCCCGTGCGGGCCTTCAGGATCCGGGCCGTCCGCTCGGCTCCTTCCTGTTCCTCGGCCCCACCGGCGTCGGCAAGACCGAGCTCACCAAGGCACTCGCTGGGTTCCTGTTCGACGACGACAGCGCGATGGTGCGGATCGACATGAGTGAGTTCATGGAGAAGCATGCCGTCGCCCGCCTGATCGGCGCGCCTCCGGGCTATGTCGGCTACGAAGAGGGTGGGGTGCTGACCGAGGCGGTGCGGCGGCGGCCCTACCAGGTGGTGCTGTTCGACGAGGTCGAGAAGGCACACCAGGACGTTTTCAACGTGCTGCTCCAGGTGCTCGATGACGGACGGCTGACCGATGGTCAGGGCCGGGTGGTGGATTTCGCCAACACGCTCATCATTCTCACCTCGAACCTCGGCAGCCAGTATCTCGCCAACGTCCCGGACGGGGCTGGGGTCGAGACTGTCGAGAAAGACGTGATGGATGTGGTGCGCGGCCATTTCCGGCCCGAGTTCCTCAACCGCCTTGACGAGATCATCCTGTTCCACCGGCTGGGGCAGGAGCACATGGCGCCGATCGTGCAGATCCAGGTGGGCCGGGTGCAGAAGCTGCTCTCCGACCGCAAGATCACGCTCGATCTCACCGATGCCGCGCTGCGCTGGCTCGGGCGGGTCGGCTACGATCCGGTCTACGGCGCGCGGCCGCTGAAGCGCGCGGTCCAGCGCTACCTGCAGGACCCGCTCGCCGAGATGCTGCTCGAAGGAAGACTGCCCGACGGCAGCACCCTCGCTATCGACGAGGGCGACGGCCAGCTGACCATGGCGGTCCGCTGACCCTGTGGAGGGGCGGGCACGCGCTCGCCCCCACCTTGCCGCCGGCTAGCGGATGCGCCGGCCCTTGACGCCCTTCTGGCCGTTGATGCGCAGGAAGTAGCTGCTGAGCGCGCCCTTCTTGATTTCGAGCGGCTGGCCGACCTTGGGCCGCATCAGCCGCGCGGGCATCTCCTCGAGCTGCCACTCGGCGCCTTCCTCGGTGGTCATCACATAGGTGCCGCCCGAGGTGCGCACGCCGGTGATCGTGGTGTTGAGCGTCGTGAACTCCGCCTCCTGCTCCGGATCGTTCTTGTCGCGTCCGCCGCGGAAGATGCCGAAATCGGGGAGGGTGAAGCCGAACAGGTTGCGGCGCGTCTTGCGCACCTCCTCGCGATCGACCACCTGGACTTCGCCCTCGCTGCTCGCGGCGACCATCGAGGCGACCGCGGTGTCGTAGCAGGCGAGCCGTTCGGCCGGATCGGTCTTGCCCTGACAGTCCCGCAGCGCGGTGACGTAGCTGCTCTCCCGGCGCTTCTCCTCATCGGCCCCGTCGGCTGCGGCAAGCGGCGCGGCAGCGGCGAGCGCGAGCGCGACAAGGGTCAGCGAGGCGGCGTTGGAGCGATGATGGATCACGATGATGGTCTCCCTCCCGATGCGGAGCGCTTGGGCTGGCGGATGATTATCGCCCCCGACGCCGCAAGGCAAATGGCAGCCTGTCACCCGTCATAACCCATCCGCTCGATCCACGGCGCAAGGATCGGCATCACCGGCGCGAGGTGATCGGCATAGCGCCGCCAGCGCCCGCTCGCGCGGGTGTAGAGCTTCTCCTGGATCTGGGCGTAGCTCGCGGTGCGCACCTCGCTGCGCGCGCGCGCGATTTCCTCGTGGGCGAGCAGACGGTCGTCCCAGTCGAGCCCGAGCCACGCGACCAGCGGCTGCAGCTCGCCGCGCGGGTTCTCGACCAGCCGTTCGTAGCGCACCGCGTGGGCAGCGATCGGCAGCACTTCGCCCGCGCGGTGCCAAGCGCGGAATGCCGCGTCATAGGTCAGTGCCGCTTCCTCGAGATCGGTGAAGCTGCGCATCGCGTGGTTGATGGTGAAGTTGGCCATGAAGCAGCTCAGCACCACGTCCGCCGGGTGACGCTCGGCAAGGATGAAGCGCGCGTTCGGGAACAGGCGGTGGATCAGTACTGCGCGCGCCATGTTGAGCGGGTGCTTGTCGACCAGCCAGCGCGCGCCGTCCCAGCCCTGCTTCGTCGCGCTCGCGAAATAGGCCTCACGCAGCCGTGCGCACTGCTCGGGCGTGAGCTCGGCGAGGTCGCGTTCGCCGATGATCCGGGCGATTTCGGCGACCAGCGGCCTTTCCTCCAGCACGCAGAGTTCGGGCAGCCCCATCAGCATGGTGTCGAGCAGCGTCGTGCCCGAACGCGGGAAGCCGACCAGGAAAACCGGGTCGTGCCGCGCCGGATCGGGAGCGAGCGGCGGCGACCAGCGCGCTGTCCAGTCGGGCGTCCAGCGTGCGATATTGGCCTCCACCGTCTCGCGGTAGCTTGGCCCGGCAAGTGGCGGGGCGTCGGCGATGGCGGCGGCATTCATCCTTGCGAAGGCGGCGAAGGCGCCCGCGGTGTCGCCGAGGCGCTCGGCGATGTTGCCGATCAGCGCCTCGCGCCGCATCGGGTGGATGGTCGGCGGGATCGCCGCGGCGTGGACCGCGGCATCCTCGAAGCGCCCCTCGCGGAAGGCAAGCCAAGCGTAGAGGAAGGCGATCTCGGGCGGGCAGGCGGCCGGATCGAGGGTGGCGAGCAGAGCGGCGAGATCGGTGGTGCGATTGGCGCCTTCGTAGAGCCTTCCGAGCTCGAGATGGGATTCGCCGAATTCGGGCCACCGTCTCACTGCGTCCTCGAGGACTGCGATCGCCTCGTCGGTCTGCCGGTTGTGCGTTAAGGCCAGCGCCAGTTCGGTCTGCACGGCGCGGTCGGCGGCGCGCAGCACATCGGCGAGGTTGAGATACATGCCGGGTTCGTCGGGCCGGTAGGTAATGGCGTGCTCGAAGGCGGCGATCGCCTGCTCGACTTGGCCTGCGGCGGCGTGGATGTTGCCGAGGTTGTTCCAGCTCGCGCCATCGGTCGGCTCGGCGCTCAGCACCCGGGAATAGGCGGCGACCGCCTGCGCGTGCTCGCCGCGTTGCTGGCGCACCCAGGCCTCGATGCGTGCAAGGTCTGGACGTTCCGATCCTTCGGCGAGCGCAAGCGCCTCGTCCTCGCGGCCTGCGGCGAGCAGCGCGCGGGCCAGATCGGCGCGGATCTCGAGATCGCCGGGGCGCAGCCGGGCGAGGGGCTCGAGATGGGCGAGCGCGCGCTCCGCCCGGCCGAGTTCGAGCGCGGCCAGCCCGGCGATGGCGAGGAACGGGGCGCCCGCCTCGGTCGGTGCGGCGTGAGCCTCGGCCAGCGTCATCGCGCCCGCGACATCGCCTGCCTGTCGCAGCCGGAGCGCCTCGGCGAGAGCAGCGGGCACTGCCTGGGTTGGGGTGGCCTGATACATGGGGGTCAATCCTGTCGGGGGCGGGCGATGTCGAAGGCGACCGTCAGCCGCTCGCCCGCGGGGAAGGGGCGCGTACCATGCCACAAGGTCGATGGAAACAGCACGAGGCGGCCGGGCTTTGGCTCGACCAGCCGCAGCGGGGCGAGACAGGGGACGAGATCGCGGGCCTCGCCGAGCGAGAGCCAGCCGGCGTGGTCCGCGGCCCCCGCGCCGAGTGTCTCGGGCAATGCGACGTAAAGCGCCGAGCTGAACCAGCCTTGCGGGTGGACATGATCGGTGTGGAAGCCGGCGTCCGTGAGCCGCACCGACCACGATCCGGCGATACGCACCGGCGCGCGGGCGGCGGGGAGCGTGGGGTGCCGGATCGGGCTTGGGTGCTCGGGCGCGGGGAGCTGAGCGATGTGCCTTTCCACGATGGCGAGGAGGCGCGCCTTGAGATCGCGGATCGGCGGCTGGGTGCGCAGCAGCAGGTTGCCGTCGGTCTGGGTGCCGCCGCGCACCGACTGGTCGAGCGGCTCGGCCTTGGCGTGGTGCAGGGCGCGCAGATGCGAGGCGAGGGCGGCGAGTTCATTCGGCAAAAGGCCTATGTCGTAGACACCGATCAGCCGCGGATCGCTCTCGAGCCACGCCGCGCGCGGATCGTCCGTCATGCGCCAGGCGAGCGCGAGGTATGGCCACAGCGCGAGGGTGTTTCCACCGGGCGCGCTGATAAGGGGTTCGAGCAGCGCAGCGGCCGCTTGCGGCTCACCGCGGCGGATCAGGTGGCGCGCGTGCATCCACGCCTCGTTCGCGTCAGCGGGGTCGCCGGCCGCGGCGAAGTGCGGATCGGCAGCGGCGAGATTCCCCTGTTCCGATGCGACGTGCCCGGCGAGGAGGCTCAGCCACCGCTGTGGGCCGAGCGCGGCTTCGGCAGCGCCCAGCGCCGCCTCGCCGCAGGCCAGGTCGCGGGCCTGCAACGCCAGCGAAATCGCCAGGTGGTGAAGCTCCGCCGATCGCGGGTGGCGGGCGAGGGCGGCGGTGACGCTGGCGAGCGGATCCTCGCCCATCTGTCCGGCCAGCGCGGCGAGGCTGCGATGCCCGTCGAGCCATAGCGGATTGGCGGCGAGGATGCGGGTGAGGAGGGCGATGCCCTCCCCCGGGCGGCCCTCGGCGAGAAGCGCCGCGGCATGGCCGAGCGGAATGCCGCTGTCCTGCGGCGCGAGTGGGGCCGCGGCGGCGAATAGCGCGGCGGCGGGCTCACCCGCTTCGAGCGCGGTGCGCGCGAGGGAGTGCGCGATCAAGCCGTCGCGGGGTGCAAGGGCGGCGGCGGCGCGGAAGGCGGCAAGCGCCTGAGCGCTCTCGCCGCTGGCGCGCGCGGCAAGCCCGAGCAGTTGCTGCGCCTCTGGGCTTTTCGGGTGCCGCGCGGCGAGCTTGCGCGCGGCGGGCAGGAGCATTTCGGGATAGTCCGCGCGCAGCAGGGCGAGCCCGGTGCCGAGCGCGGCGGCGGGATCGGCCAGCGGGAAGCGCGCGATGCGATCGAGGGCTTCGGCGTGCTGCAAGGCGGGCGGGTTCCCCAAACGAAAATGGCGGGCCTTGCGGCCCGCCATTCGTTGTCTAGCGAGAGCGACGCTTAGAAATCAAGCGTCACGCCAGCGAAGATGTAACGGCCCAGCGCGTCGTAGAACTGCGCGTAGACGTTGCCGTTGCACGAGCCCGCAGGGCAGGCCTGCGAACCAGTGGTCGGCGGCGACTTGTCGAACACGTTGTTGGCGCCGATGTTGAAGTTGAAGTTGTCACCCGCAGCGAACGAGAAGGTGAGGTCGAAGTAGTTGACGGCGTCGAAGCCGGCGGCACCCGGACGGGCGACGCCACCCGGCGCCGGACCGGCGGGGCCGGTGTTGCGCAGGTTGCTGTTGTCCTCGACCGCGTCGAGCGTGACGCTGTCGAAGTAGCGCCAGCGCACCGAAGCGCCAAATCCGCTGCGGAAGTTGAAGCCGAGACGGGCCTGGTGGCGCCATTCCGGGGTCGGCTGACCGCAGACGTTGCCGTAGAGCCCGACGCAGTCATAGGTCTGGTCCAGACCGGGGATCGAGATCCCCGTGTCAACCACCAGCTTTTCGGTCCAGGTGCCCAGGAAGTTGAAGCTGAGCGTGCCGACATCGCCGATTTCGGTGCTGTAGTTGACCTGGGCGTCGATGCCCGAGGTCTTGAAGCCACCGATGTTCTGGGTGACGTTGGTCACGAAACCGTTCGCCGAACGCCACAGCGACCCGGTCGCGTCGCGGTTGATGAGGCTGCAGAAGAACGGATCCGCCGTCGCCGTACAGGCGGAGAGGATCGTGTCAGAGCCGATACCCTGAATGGCTTCGGTGATGTCGATGTTGAAGTAATCGACGCTCGCCGTGAAGCCGGGCAGGAAGCCGGGGGTCAGCACCACGCCGCCGGTGTAGGTGTCGGCGACTTCCGGGTTCAGGTTGGTGTTGCCACCGATGAACCCGTTGTACTGATCGGCCGGGTTCGGCGCGACGAACTGACCAACGGTCAGGCCTTGGGCCAAACAGCCGGTGTTGGCGGCGGTGATCGTGAAGCCCGCACAGGGATCCGACGACGCATCGAGCGCAACGCGGTTCGGCGCGAACAGGTCCTGAACGGTCGGCGCACGCACAGCCCGGTTGTAACCGCCCCGGATGCGGATGTCGCGGATCGGTGCGAACTCACCTTCGATCTTGTAGGTGTCGGTGTTCACGCCGGTGCTGTAGTCCGAATAGCGGTAGCCGCCGGTGATGGTGAAGTCATACACCCAGCTGTCCTGCGCGATCGGCAGACGGACTTCGGTGAAGAATTCCGTCACGTCGAAGCTGCCGCTGACCGGAAGGGTGGCCGCGCCCTGGCCGGCGAGGTCGCCGGTGGCAAAGGCGGTGTCCGAGTTGAACTCGAGGCTTTCCTTGCGGTATTCGGTACCGAACACGACGTCGACGCCCTGGTCGGCCCAGGGGGTCTTGAGGCCGTATTCGCCCAGCGAACCCGAGAGGAAGGCGCTCGCGACCTGCTGGCTCACGATCCCGCGCGAGAAGCCCGGGGTCGAGAGGTACTGGACCGAAGCATCGCTCGGCGAGACGGTGCCCGGCGAGAAGATGTCCCACGGAACGCAGTTCGGATCCGAACCGTCGAGCGTCGAACGGCAGACGGGCGTGCCGTCCGGGCCGGTCACGACGTCGAGGGCGCGGTTGAGCCGGTTGACCGAGAAATCGTTGAGGTAGGTCTGGTTGTAGTTGTTGCGACCGTACTGGTAGTAGGCGTCATAGGACCAGGCGGGCGAAAGATCGCCCTTCACGCCGATGACCGCACGGTAGCTGACGTGCTGCAGATCGTCCTGACGCGCACCGCCTTCGACGTTGCGGCGCAGGATCTGCGCGAAGGCTCGGTTGTAGGTTTCGCCGGTCAGCGGGTCGACGAAGTTGAACGGCGTGGTCTGCAGAAGCGGTTCACCGAGGCCACGAGCGATACGCGCTTCGTTTTCGGCGGCTGCGTTGCCGGTCACGAAGTTGGCATCGCCCGGCAGCGGGCTGACGAGCAGGTTGCCGTCATTGCACAGCGTAGCGCGCTGACCGGCTCCCAGCAGCGGGTTGTCGCAGTTGATCGACAGCGTGTTGCCGAAGTTGCCCGACGGAGCAATCTGGGCGACCGTGCGGTCATCCATGAACATGAACTCGAGGTAGGGCTTGATCGCGCTCGAGATCTCGTAGTCGGCAAAGACGCCGGCGGTGTAACGCTCGTCCGGGCGCTGGAAATAGTTCAGCGGACCGAAGTTGAACGGCGTGGTGCCGGGCAGCAGGGTGCGGTTCGGACCGAACTGGGCAGCGGTCGAGGTGAAATCCTCGCCGAAGCCCTCGTTGAAGAACACCGTGCCGGTGGCCGAGGTTGCCGAACCACCGCAGTTGTAGAGGCGACCGGTCGAGGCGACGCCGGCGACCGTGTTGGCCGAGAGCGAGCACGCCGAGTAGTCGCGACGGGCCTGAAGCACCGGATCGATCTTGCGGTAGCCGGCATAGGCGGTGACGCGGCCACGGCCGTCGTCGAAGCTGCTGCCAAAGGCGACGGTCGCGTCGAAGGTGCCGCCGTCGGTGACCATTCCGGTCGGATAGCCGAAGCCGCGAGCGTCATTCGCACCGCGGATGTCTGCCGAGGCCCGGTTATTGTGGTTGTAGATCCCGTAGTTGAGGTTGACCTTGAAGCCTTCGAAGTCGGTGTCGAGCACGAAGTTGACAACGCCCGCGACCGCGTCGGCACCGTACACCGACGAGGCACCGCCGGTCAGCACGTCGACACGCTCAATCAGCGCGGCGGGAATGAAGTTGATGTCGGCGGCCGAGGTATCGGGCGTGCCGGGCGCCATGCGGCGGCCGTTGATCAGCACCAGGGTACGCTCGGGGTCGAGGTTGCGCAGGTTCAGCGTGGCGATGCCGCTCGCGCCGTTGGCGATGTTGCCCCCCTGCGCCGCGAAGACCTGCGGGAGCGAGTTGATGAGGTCTTCGACGCGCGTCGTCCCGGTGAGCGCGAATTCCTCGGCGGTCACGACTGTGACCGGGCTGGCCGATTCAAGGTTCGGCGAACGCAGGCGCGTACCGGTGACGACGATCGCCTGACTCGGTTCTTCGCTTGCTGCGGCAGTATCGGTGGTAACGTCGGCGTCCTGCGCGAAGGCAGGGGCGCCAACAGTGAGCGCGATGACGGCGGACGCCGCACCGGCCTTGAGAAGCGCGTGCTTCTTCATGGTGGTCTTCCTCCTCTAGGTTTGACCAGTTCGATTGACACTGTAATCGTCAAGGACTGGTGACAGGAAGCCGACCAGCCCTCTCCTCAGTGCGAAATGCGCCAGTCGCTGTAGCAGTGCAAACCCAATTCGCCGGGCGCCGCGCGCTTGCGTCAGACGTGTTACGCTTCTGCAACAGTTCGACTATTCCAGCGTGTCACTCCGGCAACGCCTCTCATCTTATTGGGTGCTTGATTTGCCCTTTGCTGTCCAATAGGCGCTGGATCGCAAGCAAGTGGCGAAGCGCAACCGATCGCCCGGCGTCTGTCGGCCGGGCGTGGGCCTGCTGGAGGAGAGAGATATGACAACAGCCTATATCGTCGAAGCCGTCCGCTCCGCCGGGGGGCGCCGCGGCGGCCGCCTCGCAGGAGTGCACCCGGTGGACCTGCTGGCGAAGTCGCTGGATGCGCTTGTCGCGCGCAGCGGGATCGACCCGGCAGCGATCGATGACGTGGTGACCGGCTGCGTCAGCCAGGCCGGCGAACAGGCGATGCAGGTCGGGCGTATGGGCGTGCTGGCCTCGAAGTTGCTCCCGCAATCCACTCCCGCCGTCACCATCGACCGCCAGTGCGGCTCCAGCCAGCAGGCGATCCAGTTCGCGGCGCAGGCGGTGATGAGCGGCACGCAGGACGTGGTGATCGCGAGCGGCGTCGAGAGCATGACCCGCGTGCCGATGGGCTCGAACGCCACGCTGCACATGAAGGAGGGGCTCGGGCATTACAAGTCGCCGGGTCTGGAAGAGAAGTTCCCCGGCATCCAGTTCAGCCAGTTCATGGGCGCCGAGATGATCGTCAAGAAGCACGGCTTCACCAAGGACGACCTTGATCGCTTCGCGCTGTCGAGCCATGAGAAGGCGATCGCCGCGACGCAGGGCGGAGCCTTCGAGCGGGAGATCGTGGCCATCGAGATCGAGACCCCTGAAGGCGCCCAGATGCACACGGTCGACGAGGGCATCCGCTTCGACGCGACGCTCGAGGGCATTGCAGGCGTCAAGCTGCTCTCGCCCGACGGATCGATCACCGCGGCCTCCTCAAGCCAGATCTGCGACGGGTCCTCGGCGGTGCTGGTCGTGTCCGAGGCTGCGCTCAAGGCCCACGGCCTCACCCCACTGGCGCGCATCCACAACCTCACCGTCACCGCGGGCGATCCGGTCATCATGCTCGAGGAGCCACTGTTCGCCACCGACAGGGCGCTCCAGCGTGCTGGTCTCACCATCGACGATATCGACCTCTACGAAGTGAACGAGGCCTTCGCCTCGGTGCCGCTCGCGTGGCTGAAACACACCGGCGCGGACCCGGAGAAGCTCAACGTCAACGGCGGTGCAATTGCGCTGGGCCACCCCCTCGGCGCGAGCGGAACCAAGCTGATGGCGACGCTGGTCCACGCGCTGCGGGCGCGCGGCAAGAGGTATGGCCTCCAAACGATGTGCGAAGGCGGCGGCGTCGCCAACGTCACGATTATCGAGGCACTTTGACCCTTACCAATCCACGCCCGTTCGTGCTGAGCTTGTCGGAGCACCTTCCTTCTTGCTGGGACGCGGAACGGAAGAAGGGACAACCCTTCGACAAGCTCAGGGCGAACGGATCTTTGATCTAGGAGAGTACGACAATGGAAGTTTCAGCCAATACCCCCGCCGTCGTCACCGGCGGTGCCTCGGGCCTCGGTGCGGCGACGGCCCGCGCGCTGGCCGCGAAGGGCGCGAAGGTCGCGATCTTCGACATGAACGAGGAGAAGGGAGAAGCGCTCGCCGCGGAGATCGGCGGCGTGTTCTGCAAGGTCAACGTCACCAGCGATGAAGACGTCGACGCCGGTTTCGCCAAGGCCCGCGCCGCCCACGGCCAGGAGCGCATTCTCGTCAACTGCGCCGGGATCGGCAATGCGATCAAGACCGCCAGCCGCTCGAAGGAAGACGGCTCGATCAAGCACTTCCCCATCAGCGCATTTGACTTCGTGATCCAGGTGAACCTCATCGGCACCTTCCGCTGCATCGCCAAGTCGGCCGCGGGAATGTTGACCCTCGACCCGCTCGACGAGTTCGGCGAGCGCGGCGCGATCGTCAACACCGCGAGCGTCGCGGGTGAGGACGGCCAGATCGGCCAGGCGGCTTACTCCGCCTCGAAGGCGGGTGTGATCGGCATGACCCTTCCCATCGCGCGTGACCTCATGAACGAGGGCATCCGGGTCAACACCATCCTGCCGGGCATCTTCGACACCCCGCTGCTCGCCGCCGCGCCGCAGAACGTGCGCGACGCGCTGGCGGCATCGGTGCCGTTCCCCAAGCGTCTCGGAATCCCCACCGAATATGCCAAGCTCGCGCTGTGCATGATCGAGACCGGCTACTTCAACGGCGAGGACGTTCGCCTCGACGGCGCGATCAGGATGGCGCCGCGCTAACCTTCTCCCGCTAGCATGACAGAGGCCGTCCATTCCGATGGGAGTGGGCGGCCTTGTTGTATTCGTGATCCCGATCCTTCCCGTCATCCCCGCGAAAGCTGGGGTGAGGGCCAGGGGCACTTTTTGCGGGTTTTCTTTTGCCACTGTCATGGCATCACAGGCGACGAAGGAGAGGGACCTCATGACCGAATACACCCAGATCATCCTCGCCAAGGCTGATGGTATCGCCACCATCACCCTGAACCGCGCCGACAAGATGAACGCTTATACCCGCATCATGGGCGAGGAGATCATCGCGGCGATGGACGACATCGATGCCGACGACAGCGTGCGTGCGGTGATCTTCACCGGTTCGGGCGAGAGGGCCTTTTGCGCGGGCGCCGACCTGACGCCGGAAGGGGGCGGGCAGGTATTCTCGAGCGGCGAAGAGGTCGCGAGCCTCTCCGACAGCCGTGTGCGTGACGGCGGCGGGCTGCTGACGCTGCGGCTGTTCGAATCGAAGAAGCCACTGATCTCCGCCTGCAACGGCGTGGCGGTGGGGGTGGGGGCCACCATGCAGCTCGCCATGGACATCCGCCTCGCCGCCACGCACGCGCGCTACGGTTTCGTTTTCGCCCGGCGCGGCATCGTGCCCGAAGCGGCCTCGAGCTGGTTCCTGCCGCGCATCGTCGGCATCAGCCAGGCACTCGAATGGTGCTACACGGGCCGCATCTTCGACGCCGAGGAAGCGCGCACGGGCGGTTTGGTGCGCTCGGTCCATGCGCCCGAGGACCTGATGCACGCCGCGCGCGCGCTCGCCGCCGAGATCGCGGAGAACACCTCGGCGATCTCGGTCGCCATGACCCGCGCGATGATGTGGCGCCTCGCCGCTGCCGACCACCCGATGGAGGCGCACAAGATCGATAGCCGCGCGATCTACCGGCTCAGCCGCGGCCCCGATGCCAAGGAGGGGATCGCGAGCTTCCTCGACAAGCGCCGCCCGATGTATCCGGGCAAGGTCAGCGCCGACATGCCCGATTTCTATCCGTGGTGGGACGAGCGCCCCTATGGCTGACGGCGATGGGGCCGAGGAGGCTGCGGACGAGGCGGGCGGCGAACTGGCCGGCTTCCTCCCTTACCAGCTTTCGGTCGCCTCGAATGCGGTGAGCAGCCTCATCGCCGAGCGTTACCGCAAGCGGTTCGCCCTGAAGATCGCCGAGTGGCGGATCATGGCGGTGCTCGGCGACGGTCCCGTTCGCACGGGCGCGGGCGAGGGCGGCATGACCCAGCGCGCACTGACTGCGGCGACGGTGATGGACAAGGTCGCGGTCAACCGCGCGGTCAAGGTGCTTGAGGATCGCGGGCTGATCGCGCGCCTGCCCAACCCCGCGGACGGCCGCTCGCACCTGTTGGCGCTGACGGGCGAGGGCAGGGCGATCCATGCCGAGGTGATGCCGCTCGCCCGCGCCACGGAGGGCGACCTTCTCGCGGGGCTCTCGCCTGGGGAGGAGGCGCTGCTGCGCCGCCTGCTCGCCGACCTGCGCGCGCGCGCCATGCGGCTCGCCAGCCGGACAGGCCAAGGGCCGGAGCAGGCTTGAGCCCGCCCCGGCCCTGCGCAGCAGATCCGCGTCGCCGCAGCGCCGCTACTTGTTGATGAGGTTGTCCTGGATCGAGCAGGCTGCCGGGCCGAGGATGACCACGAACAGCGTCGGCAGGATGAACATGATCAGCGGGATCGTCATGATCGCCGGCAGGCGCGCGGCCTTTTCCTCGGCGCGCATCATCCGCTCGTTGCGGAATTCGGCCGAGAGCACGCGCAGCGCGCTGGCGAGCGGGGTGCCGTAGCGTTCGGTCTGGATCATGGTCGTCACCACGCCCTTCACGGCCTCCAGGTTGACGCGGTAGGCGAGGTTGTTGAACGCCATCTTGCGCTCGTTGAGGAAGCTGAGCTCGATCGCGGTCAGCGCGAATTCGTCGCCCAGTTCGGGATAGGCGCGCCCCAGTTCCTTGGCGACGCGGCCGAAGGCGGCATCGACGGTGAGGCCTGCCTCGGCGCAGATGACAAGGAGGTCGAGCGCGTCAGGCAGCCCGCGCTGGATTTCCGTGGTGCGCTTGGTCGCCTTGTTGCTGAGGTAGAGTTCCGGGCCCTTGTAGGCAAGGAACACGCTGCCGGCGAACACGATCAGCCGAAACAGCGGGCTCCAGTCGGGCCAGAAGTCGACGATGTAGATCAGCACGCCCATGACGCCGCCGATCACGATCGGCAGGACCGCGCGGGCGCCGATGATGATCACCGCCAGTTCCTTGTTGCGGTAACCCGCATGGGCCAGCTTCTGCTGGATCGTCTTGATCTGGCTGTCCTGGAGGACGTTGAGACGCCCAAGGCTACTCTTGACCTTGTCGGTCGTTTCGGTGCGGCGCACCAGGCTGGTGCGCTTCTTCGTGGAGGAGGTGACGATCCCCGCCTTGAGCTGCTCGCGGCGTGCCTCTAGCGCCTTGACGCGCCGGGCCATCGGATCGCGGATCGTGACCGCGGCATAGATCGCGAGGATCATCGCGCCCGCCGCCATGATCGCCAGCATGGTGCCGACGAGGATGACGTCGAAGCCGAGCAGCGTGGGTCCGGGAGGTTGTTCGATCATGGTCCTGTCTCCGCCGCGCTCAAATCTCGAAGTTGACCATCTTGGCCATGATGAACACGCCGATGCCCATCCACACCCCGGCGCCGAGGCCGGCGATGATCAGGCGGTCGTCGGTGAAGAAACCGCCCATGTAATCCGGGTTGATGTACATGATCGCGCCAAACACGAGGAAGGGCAGCGAGCCGACGATATAGGCCGAGGCCTTGGATTCCGAGCTCATCGCGCGGATCTTGAGCTTCATCTGTGCGCGCTTGCGCAGCACGTCGGCGAGGTTCGAGAGCGTCTCGGCGAGGTTGCCCCCGGTTTCGCGCTGGATCGCGAGGGTGATGGTGAAGAAGTTGAACTCGGCGATGCCCAGCTTGTCGCCGGTGTCCTGAAGCGCATCCTCCATGGTCTTGCCGACCTTGATGCGGTCGATCACCGTCTTGAACTCGTAACCGACAGGGCCGGGCACCTCCTGCGCGACTATACCGAGCGTCTCGGTCACTGGTAGGCCGGACCGGAGGCCGCGCACCAGCAGCTCGATCCCGTCGGGGAACTTGGCGACGAAGGCGTTGGTCCGCTTGCCGATGAGATAGCCCACCACCATGTGCGGCAGCCCCGCGCCGACCAGCGCGCCGACGCCGAGCGAGAGCAGCATCGCCTTGCTTGTGACGAACACCACCACCGCCGTGGCGAGGCCGAGCCCGATGGAAGCGTAGAAATACTGGCTGACGGTCCAGTCCTTGCCGGTCCGGTTCAGCCGCAGGGTCAGCGCCTCGATCCGCGAATTCGATCCTGCGACCTTGTAGGTCTTGGGCTTGCGGGCGGCGACGGCGCGCTTGAATTGCGCATCGACCTTGGCGTCGAGACTTTCCGAGTGACGGTAACGCACCGCCTGCATCCGGCGCTTCTGCGCCTTGGTCACGCCCGCACCGCTGGCCACGGCATAGGCCGTGACCAGCAGGCCGAAGATCGCCAGCGTGACGAGCAGGGTTTGGAAGAAGTCCATGCCTTGGTTTCCTGCCTTGCTTTCCCCGGTGGTCGGCCGCAATCAGCGGAGGTCGGGGTCCTCGTGTCGGCGGGCCGGGCCGGAGGCTGGATTCGCCCCGCGGCCCCGCGCCGTCATGCTGTCAGTCGGCCTTGGTCAGGTCGACCTTGGGTTTCTTGGCGAGCATCGACTTCAGATCGAAGTTGCCGAGCAGCGACTTTTTCTCGCCGGCCAGCATCGCCGCCTCTTCAGAGCTCACGCCCATCACCCGTTCGGCGATCTGGCGGATCACTGCGGTCGCCTTGCTCGAGCGGTTGGCATCGACGAACACCTGACCGAGCTTGGCCGCGTTCGACGCCGCCTTGATGTCGTAGGGCACCATGAAATCGACCTTGCGCTCGATCGAGGCCTCGAAATCGCCCTTGCTGATCTCGGCGAGGCTCGCCTGCACCTTGTTGGCGACGATCATCGGGTGCGCGTGGCTGGCATTGGCCTTGAGCCACGAGAGGATCCGGATCGTGTCTCGCGCCGAGGCGAGGGTCAGCTCGCAGGTCAGCACCACCAGGTTCACGTCAGCCAGCAGTTGCGGGAAGTTGATGAGCATGTTGCGGGGCAGATCGATGACTGTCATCTCAAAGGCCTGCCGGAACTCGTCCTCCAGCTGCACGAAAGCAGAACCGTCGGTCATCAGCGGCTGGTTGATCGGAGCCTCCGCCGAGAGGATCGACAGGTTGTCCCCGGCGCGCACCATCGCGCGTTCGATGAACAAGGGGTCGATGCGGCTCGGGTTCTCGATCGCGTCAGTGAGGCCGCGGCCCGGCTCGAGATCGAGCGCGAGCGCGCCCGTGCCGAAATGCACGTCGAGGTCGAGAAGCGCGGTCGGCGCCTTGTGCTGTTCGGCGAACAGCCAGGCGAGCGAGGTCGCCAGCGTCGAGGCGCCCACGCCTCCGCGCGTGCCCACCACGGCGGTCGAGATGTGGCGTTTGGCCGCATCGGCATCGCCCGCCTTGGGGCTCATGAACACCGCGAGCGCCTGGTTGAGGGCGTCGTGCACCTGCTGGGGCGACAAGGGCTTCAACAGGTAGTCGTGGATCCCGCTCGAAAGCAGGTCGCGGTAGAGACGCACGTCATTGACCTGGCCGATGGCAATCACAACCGTGCCCGGCTCGCACACCTCTGCGAGTGCGTTGATGTCGTTCAGGGGATCGCCGCTTTCCGACAGGTCGACCACGAGGATCGCCGGCGAGGCGCTGACCGAGAGCGATTGCACCGCATTGCGCAGCCCGCCCTTGTTGCACTTCTCCGGCTGCCAGCCGAGCTCGATCACCACTGGACGCAGCACGTCGAGCGCGCTGTCGTCGCAGATATAGGCCGAGAAGGGATCGCGGTTGCCGGGCAGGCCCGATTTCCAGGGAGCATTCATGGCTTAGTTACCTCCGCCGCCAGCCGAGCCGGCGTCACCAAGGCCGGACGCGCCGGTCGGGGCCATTTCACGATACTTCGAGATCGCCTTGTTCGACGTGGCGATCACTGTTTCGCTGTCGCCTTTCTTGCCCTGCAACAGGTCTTCCGGGTCGGCGACCATCGCGGCAAGGTTGCTGTTGATCGCGCAGCCGTAGTTCGGCGACAGGGCGTTGCCGTAGTTCATGTCCGAAGTCTTCGACCAGTCGGGGCACCCGGGCACGTGGGCGATCGAGCGGGTGATCACCACGCGTGCCTGTCCGGGCTGGAGCATCCCGCCCGTCACTGGCGCGGTGTCGCTGATGATCAGGCCGTGGCGCGCCGCGAGATCGCGGATCGCCGCCGTTACCGCCGGGTTCTGCCCCGGGTTTTCGATCGCAATGCGATCCCCGTAGCGCAGGTCCATCGTCTCGAACCAGCCGGACAGGCGCTGCTGTTCGGAGACTGGAAGCCCTGCGGTGGTGGTCGTCACGTCGAGGGTCATGTTGGTGCGTTCGACCACCGGCTGCTTGACGCTGTAAAGCGATGTGTTGGTCGGCATCCCGCCGCAGCCCGCCAGGCCGAGGCCGAGCGTCAGCGCGAGGACGAGCGCGGGCATCCTTGCCGATGACGGATATCGTGCATGAGGCATCGTCTTCACCTTTCTCACGTTAGAGGCTGAAGCCCGGGGCCGCGGCACTGGCCTCGCGCTCCTGACGGCGGTTCTTCTTGTCGGCGCGGCGCGGCTTTTCCGGCTGGGTCGGGATGATCGCGGCGGGATCGGCCTCGCTCACCTTCGGGGCGGGCGCATCGGGATCTGCCGCCTGGGGGGCGGGGCGCTGCTGGCCCGAAACCCCGGCGTTGTTTTGGTAGCCGAGCAGCTGCTGGAACTCGTTCGCCGCGCGGTAGCCGTCGGTCGGCAGCTTGATATCCTTCGCATCGACCGGCTGGACCAGATAGGGCGTGACGATGATCACGAGCTCGGTCTCGCCGTTGCGGAACTGGCGGCTGCGGAACAGGTTGCCGAGGATCGGCACGTCGCCGAGACCCGGAGCCTTTTCGAGCTGGTGCTGCGAGTTGGCGCTCATCAGTCCGGCGATCATGAAGCTCTGGCCGGAGCCCAGTTCGACCGTGGTTTCAGTGCGCCGCGTGGTCAGCGCCGGCACTTGGTTGCCGTTCAGATTGACCGCACCTTGGGTGGAAAGCTCGGACACTTCCGGGCGAACGCGGATCGAGATCCGCCCGTTCGAAAGCACCGTCGGGGTATATGCTAGGCTCACGCCATAGCTGCGGAACTCCACGGTCGTCTGGCCAAGTGCCTGGGAGACCAGGATCGGGACTCGCCGCCGGCAAGAAAGGTCGCCGTCTCACCCGACAGCGCGGTCAGGTTGGGCTCGGAAATGGTCGTCAGCAGGCCGAGCCGTTCCGACAGGTCGAGCGTGGCCGCCATGTCGACCCCGAACAGCCGGCCGAGGCCACCGATCGTCGTCCCGCTGGTGGTGATTACCGACGTGCCTTCGCTACCTTCGGTCACGTTGGTGCCGACCGGGCCGCCGGGGGTGTACTGCGACAACGCCCCGCGGCCCGTGCCGACGCCGATCTGGAAGCCGTTGGTCGAATCCGCAGTGGTAAGGTTCGCACCGATCTCGCGAACCAGGCTGCGGCTGACTTCGGCGAACTTGACCCGCAGGTTAACCTGCAACGGGGTCGCGGTTCTCAACCGGCTAATTACGTTGGCTTCCTTGCCGAGAAACGCTTTGACAAGGCGCTCGGCCTCGGCGGCGTCCTCGGGCGCGCCGACCGTGCCGGTCAGCAGCACCGTGTTGGTGCCCATCGTCGACACCCCGACGCGGGCATCCGGCATCGCCATCGCCAGCATCTGATCGATGCTGCCGATGTTCGAACCGACCCGGATATTGGCCGAGAAGATCACGTCGCCGCGTTCGTTGCTGGCGTAGATGGTGGTCTCGCCGCCGGTCTTGCCGAACACGTAGAGCTGACGCTGCGACTTGACCTGGACGTCGGCGACCTCGTCATTGGCGACGAACACGTCGGCCATCGAGCCGGGCACCGTCACGAGTTCGCCCTTGCCGATCGACAGGACGATCTCCTGCGATGGGCTGACGACCTGCTGCGCGGTGGCGGTGGCGGTCGGCATCGCCGCCATCGGTACCGCGGCGAGCGCGGCCACCAGCAGGTTGAGCTTGAATGTGCGTGTCACGTGTCGTCCCCCCTCGGGTCTGTCGCTGCGCGCCTTCTGGTGCGGCGCAAGACGGGTCATGTTGGTCAGCATGGTCCGCGTCCTTCTCAGTTGGTCACGGTGGCGCCGGCCGCGGGCAGGGCCTGCCCGGCTCGGCGCACCCCGCGCGACTGGCCGGAGAGGATCGCCCCGCCATTGGCCTTCGCGCTGACCTGCGTTTCGGTGGTCTCCTTGCCGCGGGTCACCCGCACGCTCGGCCCGGTGTAGACGGGCGCCGCATTGCCGCCGCCCGAGGCCCCGGGAGCCGGGGCGGGTGCCGCCTGCGGCGCCGGCCTGGCCTTGCTCGGAACGCTGGAGCGCTGGAAGCGCGATACGTCGCCGCCGGTGGCGAAGGTGGTGCCCTTGTCGATCGGGCGGGACATCGCGGCCTTGAGCAGCTTTTCCTCCTGCTCGGGCGTGGCGCCGGCCGGGATCGTCACGTTGCCCGAGGCGATCGCGCGCTCGAGTTCGGCGGGGCTGTCGGCGAGCGAGCGCAGCACCAGGCTGATGGTGCCGATGGTCTGCGCCACGGCAACCTTCTCGGCGATCTTGGGCGTCACTTCGAGCGTGACTGTGCTGGCCTGGGTCACGACGGTCTTGCCGTTCTCGTCGGTGGTCTTCTCGACGGTCTGGTCGGTGGCGAGCACGCGCAGGTTGCGCAGCACGGTCTCGGCGGTCTTGAGCGGTTCGCCCTCACCCTCGCCCTGCACCTCCTGAGTGAGCACGAGGTCGACATGGTCGCCCGGGAAGATGAAGCCCGACACCCCGGTCGTCGAGGACACCGGCACGGTGACCGCGCGCATGCCCGGGCCGAGCGCCGCGGCGAGGAAGCCGCGATCGCCCGGGCTCACCAGCGAGCCCTGAGTGACCGGCTCGCCCGCGGTGATCGGGAAGCGCACGACGGTGCCGAGCAGCTTGTTCATGTCGGCCTCGCCGTCGATGAAGTAGGCGTCCTGCACCAGTTCCTTGGGCCAGGGCTGGAAGCCCAGCGCATCGGCTGTGATGATCGTGCCGGTGGGCAGGGCGCGCTTGGCGACGAGGACGCGCGGACCGGTCGGCACCGCGGCGGCTTCGGCGACGGGGGCGGCGCTCCCGGCGAAGATGCTGCGCGCGGCGAAGGCCGTTCCGATCGCGATGATCAGCGCGCCGAGCAGCAGAACCAGTTTCTTCCTATCCATGGCTCAAGTGGCCCCCTCGTAATCGCCCTTGGTTGGTTAGCGGGCAGGTATGGTTGCGATGCGTAAGTCCTGACTGGTTAAAATCGGGTTCACGCCGTCTGCCCCGCGGCGATGCTGGCCGGCAGGTAGTTCATCGCGAGCACCCACAGCGCCCCGAAGGCGATCGCCACGCCATAGGGCACTGCGATCCGGTCCTTCTGGCGACGGATCGTGTGCCAGGCGACGAGCACGATGGTCAGCGCCCCGCCGGCGAGCGCCATGATCAGCAGCAATTGCAGGAATTGCTGCGGGCTCACCCACAAGGCGAGCGCGGTGAGCAGCTTGACGTCGCCGCCGCCCATCATCCGCATCGCGAACATCCCCGCAAGCACCGCGAAGGCCGCCAGCGCCACGCCGAGCTGGATCGCGACATCGGGCCAGAGGGCCATGCCGCTCGCCCACCAGAAGGCCGGCGCGCCGAGCGCGATCGCACCGTTCAGCCAGTTGGCGATCCGGCGGCTGCGCATGTCGCTGAAGGCAGCCGCCAGCAGCGCGATTGCCAAGGCGATCAGCAGACCGTAGGAAATGACGCTCATCGAAACCGTGCCCCCGGAAAAGCCCGTGCCCCTTGCACCGGCCGTCCTTCATTGGGACACTGCTACAGCTTATGACTTACCAAACAGTAACCACACCTGGCCGCCGTCCGTCTTTCCCCGAAAGCGGGGCGCGCGAGGCGAGGCGGTGATCGACCGCAGGGCAATTCCCGGGCACGCCCACGAGAGCGTGTGGGCGATGGCCGATGGCCACGCGGTGCGGCGCATCGACTGGCCCGGCGCGTCCGTGGCGCCTCGGGGCTCGATCCTGTTCCTGCCGGGGCGTGGCGACTTCTACGAGAAGTATCTCGAGACGCTCGAGGAGTGGCACCGCGCGGGCTGGCGGGTAACCGCTTCCGACTGGCGCGGGCAGGCCGGATCGGGACGGCTCGGCCGCGATGCTGTGACCGGCCATGTCGAGGATTTCGCTCACTGGATCGACGATCTTGTCCATATCTGGGACAGCTGGGTCGCCGCCACCCCGGCGCCGCACGTGCTGGCGGCGCATTCGATGGGCGGGCACCTCGTGCTGCGGGCGCTGGCTGAACGCCGTATCTCGCCCGACGCCGTGGTGCTGAGCGCGCCGATGACCGGCGTCGCCGGTCCGCCGCTGCCGCTCCCGGTGCTCCACCGCGTCGCGCAGGCGATGTGCCGCATCGGTGATCCGGTGCGCCAGGCGTGGAAGTGGAGCGAGAAGCCGGGCGAACTGCCCACGGGCCGCGCCAATCTCCTCACCCACGATCCCGATCGCTATGCGGACGAACAATGGTGGCGCGACCACCGCCCCCAGCTGGTGATGGGTCCCGCAAGCTGGCGCTGGGTGGAGCGCGCCTATGCCTCCTGGCGACGGCTCGAGGCGCCCGGCGCGCTGGAAAGTATCGACGTGCCGGTGCTGTTCCTCTCGACTGCCGCGGACAAGCTGGTGAGCCACGCCGCCAACCTGCGCGCCGCGAAGCGCCTGCCCAAAGGCGAAATGGTCGCCTTCGGGGGCGAGGCGCACCACGAGATCCTGCGCGAGGTCGATGCGGTGCGCGGCCGCGCCATGGCGGCGATCGCCGACTTCCTCGACCGGGTGGCACCCAGGATGAGCGTGCCGGCATGATTCACGACATCGCCGTGATCGGCGCCGGCATGGCGGGCGCCAGTATCGCCGCCGAACTCGCCCCCCATGTCCGCGTGCTGCTCCTCGAGGCGGAGGACGCACCCGGATACCACGCGACGGGCCGGTCGGCGGCATTCTGGGAGGAGACCTATGGCGGTCCCGGCGTGGTGCCGCTGACGCTCGCCTCGCGCGGCTATCTTGCCGATCACGGTTTCCTCACCCCGCGCGGCGCGCTCTACGTGGGGCGGGGCGAGGACCGGGCGGCGATGGAAACCTTCGTCGCGACTTTCGCCGGGACCGGCGTTGCGACCGAGCAGCTCACCGCCGCCCAGCTCGCGAAAAAGTTGCCACAGATCCGCCCGGAATGGAGCGAGGCGCTGCACCAGCCCGCCTGCGCCGACATCGACGTCGCCGGGCTGCACCAGCACTACCTCGCGCTCGCGCGGCGGCACGGGACGGAGCTCGCTTGCCGCGCCGCGGTGACCGGGCTTGCGCGGGCGGACGGCGTGTGGACGATCACCACGGCGCGCGGCGAGACCTTCCGGTCGGCGACCCTCGTCAACGCCGCGGGGGCCTGGGCGGACCGGATCGCCGCGCTCGCCGGGGTGGAGCCGATCGGCATTGCTCCCTTGCGCCGCACTGTCGCGGTGCTGCGGGTCGCGCCGGCCGCTCCGGCCGACCTGCCGCTGGTGCTCGACATTAACGGCGGGTTCTACTTCAAGCCCGACGCGGGGCGGCTGTGGCTGTCCCCCCACGACGAGATCCCCAGCGAGCCCGGCGACGCCGCCCCCGAGGAGCTCGACGTCGCCATCGCCATCGACCGCTTCCAGCAGGTGACCGACTGGCGGATCGAGGCGGTGGAGCGGCGCTGGGCGGGCCTCAGGAGCTTCGCCCCCGATCGGCTGCCGGTCTATGGCTTCGCCGGCGAGGCTGAGAGAGGCTTCTTCTGGTTCGCTGGGCAGGGCGGCTTCGGCATCCAGACCGCGCCCGCCGCCGCCCGGCTGGGAGCGCAGGTGCTGCTCGGCGAGGGGCGCGATGCGCTCACGCTGGGGATAGATCCGGCGGCCTATGATCCGGCCCGACTGGCGACGGCCCGAACGCCACAAACAGCCTAGTCAGGCACCGGGCGTTCTGCCATTTTCCTCACCAAGATTTCCCACCGTGAGAGGCTGACGATGGCGCACACCTTCGAGATCACCAAGGACAAGGCCGGCGAATACCGGGTGAAGTTCAAATACAACTCGGAAACCATGTTTTCGACCGAGGGTTATTCGAGCAAGGCAGGCGCGCAGAACGCAATCGATTCGATCAAGAAAAACGGCCCCGCCGCTGAGGTGATCGACAACAGCTGATCGTCGCGGTCCGACGGCTCATCTCCCAGTCGCGATCCGGTCCGCCGCGGCGCTGGCGAGGGCATCGACCCGCTCGTTCTCGGCATGGCCCGAATGGCCGCGCACCCAGTGCCAGGTGATCGTGTGCGGGCGCGCGGCCTCGATCAGGTCGTGCCACAGGTCGGCGTTGCGGACCGGCTTTTTGCTGGCGTTGACCCAGCCGTTGCGCTGCCAGCCATGGACCCACTTCTGGATCCCGTCGAGCACGTATTTGCTGTCGGAATAGAGATCGACCCGGCACGGCTCAATGAGCGCCTTCAATCCGCGGATCGCCGCCACCAGTTCCATCCGGTTGTTGGTGGTGTCGGCCTCGCCCCCCGAAAGCTCCTTCTCGTGCTGGCCCATGCGCAGCAGCACGCCCCAGCCGCCGGGGCCGGGATTGCCCTTGCAGGCGCCATCGGTGAAGATCTCGACCTTTTTCATGCTGGCGAGGCTTAGGCAGGATTGCCGTTAACCTTCAAGCAGCCGCGCGCCGCTTTCGTCATAGAAGTGCCAGCGTCGGACGAATTGCATCGGATCCTTGCGGGTGACGAGCGCATCCTCGGGCGTGTCGAGCCAGTCCTCGGCGCGGCTCGCGACGAAGCGCAGGCAGGCGCCCTTGGCGACCTCGGGAAACAGCGCGCGCTCCTCGGCGGTGAGACGGCGCACCGCCTGGTAGCCCTGGATCAGCGCCGCGCCGCAATCGGGCCGGTAGGCGTTGTCGGCATCGAAGCACCACGCTGCATGGGTAACCGCGAGGTCGAGCACCATCGGACCGGTGCAGGCGAAGTAGAAATCGATGAGCCCGCTCACCCGGTCCCCGCGCATCAGCACGTTGTCGGGAAAGAGATCGGTGTGGGTCTGCGACTGCGGGAGCGCCGCGAGGTCGAGCGCCGCCGCCGCGTGGGCGGGGGCGAGCATCGCGGGAAGGGCAGGGTTGATGGTCGCCAGCCGTTCCGCCCCGCACGCGTCGAGGATTGCGGCGGATGCCGGAAAATCCATTGCGTTGGCGCGCCGCATCGGGAAATCGCGCGCGGCAAGGTGGAGGTCGGCGAGCACCCCGCCGACTGCGCGGGCCTGCGCCGCCGTGGGCCGCGTGGGCGAGACGCCGGGCAGGAACTCGATCAGCGCGGCGGCCTTGCCCTCGACCATCCGGTAAGCTGCGCCCGCGCGGTCGTGGATCGTGCGCGGCACCGGGCAGGCGGCTTCCGCAAGGTGATCGAGCAGGCCGAGGAAATAGGGGAGGTCCGCATAGTCGATCCGCCGCTCATAAAGCGTCAGAATGAAGCGCGTGCCGCTGCCGCCCGATCCAGTCGTCTCAACCAGCCAGTTGGAGTTGGAGACGCCTTCCGCGATCCCCTTGGCCGAGACGAGTTCGCCCACGTCATACTGCGCGATCAGCCGGGCGAGATCCTCCGCCCCGAGATGGGTGTAGACCGCCACTCCTGCCCCCTTGAGCGCCGATGCTATTCGGTGAGCTGGCGGGGCAGCTTGAACACCATCTTCTCGACCGTGGCGGTGATTTCCTGTTCCTGGATGGTGCGGTGCTGCGCCAGCGCGGCGACGACCTCGCGCACCAGCACCTCGGGCGCCGACGCACCGGCGGTGAGACCGAGCGTCTTCACGCCATCGAGCCAGGAGAAGTCGATCTCCGATGCCCGCTGGATCAGCTTGGCGGGCGTGCCGAGCCGCTCGGACACCTCGACCAGCCGCAGCGAGTTGGAGGAATTGGGCGCTCCGATGACCAGCACCAGATCGCAGTCGTGCGCCAGTTCCTTGACCGCCGCCTGGCGGTTGGAGGTGGCATAGCAGATGTCCTCCGCCCGCGGCCCGGAGATGTTGGGATAGCGCCATTCGAGCGCCTCGATCACCTCGCGCGTGTCGTCGACCGACAAGGTGGTCTGGGTGAGATAGGCGAGCTCCTCGTCGGAATCGAAGGGCAGCTTGTCGACATCCTCGATAGTCTCGACGAGGGTCATCTGCCCGGGTTCGACCTGGCCCATGGTGCCGATCACTTCCGGGTGGCCTTCGTGGCCGATGAAGATGATATGGCGGCCCTTTTCGATCTGGCGCTCGGCCTGGCGGTGGACCTTGCTGACCAGCGGACAGGTGGCATCGACATAAAGGAGCTTGCGGCGCTTGGCCTCGGCCGGGACCGCCTTGGGCACGCCGTGGGCGCTGAACACCACCGGCGCGTCGTCCGGCACCTCGTCCAGTTCCTCGACGAACACCGCGCCCTTGGCCTTGAGCCCTTCCACCACGTACTTGTTGTGCACGATCTCGTGTCGGACATAGACGGGCGAGCCGTAGCGCTCGAGCGCCTTCTCGACGATCTCGATCGCCCGGTCGACCCCGGCGCAGAAGCCGCGCGGGGCGGCGATCAGCAGGTTGAGGGGCGGGCGTGCGGCAAGCGTGCCGGCATCGCCTTCGGGCGCGGGAAAGGGGGCGTTCATGTCTCCCCCTCTAGCGCAAGGCGCAGGTCCTCGCTAGGGCGCAGTGGATCGCAGGAACGAGGACGGCCTTACATGAAGCTCCGCGCACGCGCGTTTTTCGCTCTATCCGCAGTGGCGGCACTCGTCGGCTGTTCGCGCGAGGGCGAGCTGGTGATCGATCAGGGCGTCGGGATCGCCAGCGTGCTCACCGTCTGCCCGGCGGTCGGCATCCCTGACTACACCGGCGACATCACCACCTTCCGCAACGCCGCCGATACCACCGCCGCGAGCCTCGATGTCAGCGCGGCGATGACCGACCTGCGCGCCACTTGCAACGATACCGCCGCGCAGGTCTATTCCGAGGCGAGCTTCACCGTGAACGCGCGCCGCACCGACACGCGCGGGGCGCGGACCGTCGAGCTGCCCTATTTCGTCACCGTCCTGCGCGGCGGGAGCGCGGTCGTCTCCAAGCGGATCGGCACCGTCACCCTCTCCTTCGCCGACGGGCAGGAGCGTGCCCAGGCGACCGCCAAGGCTGGCAGCTACATCAACCGCGTCGATGCGGCCCTGCCCGAGGACATCCGCGAGAAGATCACCCGGCGACGACGCGCCGGCGATGCCGAGGCGGCACTCGATCCGCTCGCCGACCCGGAAGTCAAGGCGGCGATCGCCCGCACCCGCTTCGAGATGCTGGTCGGTTTCCAGCTTACCGAGGCGCAGCTGGCGTATAATGTGACGCGTTGAGGTCTGCGGGGGCGCGCCTCCGCGCCCCCGTCCTCGGTGCTGTTCCTCCGCTTCGCTCCGGGCACCTGCGGCACGCGCGCGTGCGCTCGCTGCGCCCATGGCGCCGAACATCGCCACGCATGTTGCCGTTCCGCTTCTTCCTCATCGCCTCCCCGGGCTTGACCCGGGGCCCCGCTTCCTTCTTTGCACGCGCGAGCAATCGCGCTGACCGCACGAGACACCGATGACCGAACCCAAGACCCTTTACGCCGCCCACGCGGCGCTGATCGAAACCGTGCTGGGCGAGCTGGTTGCCGAGGGCACGCTGCCCGCCGGCACCTCCTTCGCCAACGTCACGCTCGAGCCGCCGCGCGATCCCTCGCACGGCGACCTTGCGACCAATGCCGCGATGGTGCTCGCCAAGCCCGCCGGTCTCAACCCCCGCGCGCTGGCCGACGCGATCACCGGCAAGCTCGCAAAGCATCCCGGCATCGTCAGCGCCGAAATTGCCGGGCCGGGTTTCATCAACCTGCGCCTCGCCCCTGAGGCCTGGCTGGCGGAACTGCGCGCGATCGCCAGCCTTGGCGGGGACTACGGCCGCTCGGCGATGGGCGAGGGCCGGGTGGTCAACGTCGAATATGTCTCGGCCAACCCGACCGGGCCGATGCACATGGGCCATTGCCGCGGCGCGGTGGTGGGCGATGCGCTGTCCTCGCTGCTCGAGTTCGCGGGTCACAAGGTCACCCGCGAATACTACGTCAATGATGCGGGCGCGCAGGTTGACGTCCTCGCCCGCTCGGTGCACCTGCGGTATCGCGAGGCGCTGGGGGAGACGGTGACGATCCCCGAGGGGCTCTACCCCGGCGACTATCTCGTGCCCGTGGGTCAGCAACTCGCCGCCGAATTTGGCCACCAGTATGCGGGCGCGCCGGAGAGCGAGTGGCTTGTCCTGTTCCGCACCCGCGCGGTTGCGGCGATGATGAACATGATCCGCGAGGACCTCGCGACGGTCGGCATCCAGCACGACCTCTTCTCCTCCGAGGCCGAACTCCAGGCTTCGGGGAAGGTCGACGCCGCCGAGGCGTGGCTCCGTGAACACGACCTCGTCTACGACGGCGTTCTCGAGGCGCCCAAGGGCAAGGCCCCGCCGGAAGATTGGGAGCCGGTCTCGCTGCCCCTGTTCCGCTCGACCAGGTTCGGCGACGATCAGGACCGGCCGATCAAGAAGTCGAACGGCGCCTGGACCTATTTCGGCGCGGACCTCGCCTACCACTTCCAGAAAGCCCAGAACGCCGACGCGCTGGTCGATATCTGGGGCGCGGACCATGCGGGGACGGTGAAGCGCATCAAGGCCGCCGTCGCCGCGCTCACCAGCGCGGACGGGGGCGCGCCCAAACCCTTCGAGGTCAAGCTTGTCCAGATGGTGCAGCTCATGAAGGGCGGCCAGCCCTTCAAGATGTCGAAGCGCGCCGGCAATTTCGTGACGCTCGCCGACATGGTCGAGCTGGTCGGCAAGGACGTGGTGCGCTTCACCATGCTGACGCGCAAGCCAGACGCGCAGATGGATTTCGATTTCGACAAGGTGGTCGAGGCGTCCAAGGACAACCCGGTCTTCTATGTCCAGTATGCGCACGCGAGGATTCGCTCGACGCTGAGAAAGGCGGCGGACGCGGGGATCGTGCCGTCCGATGCGGCGCTCGAGAGGCTCGGCACCGAGGAGCTGGCACTCGTTGCCCGCGCCGCGCAATTCCCGCGCGAGATCGAGCTCGCCGCGCGCGCCCGCGAACCGCACCGGATCGCCTTCTATCTCTATGATCTGGCGGCCGATCTACATGCCTACTGGAACTTGGGTAACGACCGGCCGGAAAAGCGGTTCATCGTGGAACAGGATAGAGAGCTGACCGCGGCGAGGCTTTTCCTCGCTCAGGCAATCGGGCAAGTTATCCGTGGTGGTCTCGGCGTGCTTGGCGTCGAGGCGGTCGAGAGCATGTAACCGGGCGTCCGCTTGACGGACCTGCACGAGGGTTCCCCATGATCGATGCCGAGTACGAGGAACTGAACGATGCCGACGGCGAGCTCGATCTCGCCGACACGGACAGCCTGCCGTGGCTGGAATCCGACGAGGACGAGAGCGACGCGGGCGGGCTTGATGCCGGGCAGATCATGCTCTTCGCCGCCGGGCTGGTGGCGTTGCTCGGCGCGGTGGTGGGGGGCGTGTGGTACGTCTCGAACCGGGCGAGCGGCAGCGAGGCGGTGGCCGACGGCAGCGTGATCGAAGCGCCCGCGGGTCCGATCAAGGAGCGACCCGAAGACCCCGGCGGCAAGACCTTCGATGGCACCGGCAGCGTCGCGCCCGTGGTGGGCGAGGGCGGATCGCGCCCGGCGGTGGTCGCCGAGCCCAAGCTCCCACCGCTGCCGGGCGGCACGCCAGGCACGAAGTACGTGCCTGCCGGCGCACCCCCGCCCGCCGCGACCAAGCCGGTCCCCGCTGCCGGCGCGCCCGCAGCGCAGGCTCCTGCGAATGCTCAGGGCGTCGGCGTCCAGCTCGCCGCCTACGGCACCCGCGCCCGCGCCGAGCAGGGCTGGAGCGACGTTTCGCGCCGCACCGATGCGCTCGCCGGGGTCAAGTACCGTGTGGTCGAGGGCAAGGTCGATATCGGCACGGTCTACCGCCTCCAGGCCGTCGCCGGCAGCCGCGCCGAGGCCGAGAAGCTGTGCGCCGCGCTCAAGGCCGACGGAGTCGATTGCCAGGTGAAGTAACGGGAGGGCGCACGGGCCGCTCCAGACCGGGCTTTTCCCCGCCCTTGAACCCTTGCAGCCCTTGCTAGACCCCGTCCGGGGTGCGATTTTGGGGGCATGATACCGGCAATCTTCGGCCTCTCCGGCCCGCACCTCACCCCGGACGAGCGCGCCTTCTTCCGCGAGGCGGACCCGGCGGGCTACATCCTGTTCGGTCGCAACTGCGTCGACCCCGAACAGCTGCGCGCCCTGACCGACGATCTCCGGAGCATCCACGGGCGCGAGCGCCTGCTGGTTTCGATCGACCAGGAGGGCGGCCGCGTGGCGCGCCTCAGGCCGCCCGGGTGGGCGGGCTACCCGGCGGGGCAGGCCTTCGATGTGCTCTACAGGGTCGCGCCCGCCAGCGCGATCGAGGCTGCCCGCGCCAACGCCACCGCGATGGCGCTGGAACTTGCGGCGATGGGGATCAACGTCGACTACCACCCGCCGCTCGATCTCAGGGTGCCCGGCGCGCACGACGTGATCGGCGACCGCTCGCTCGGAAGCGATCCGATGCAGGTCGCGGCGCTGGGCCGCGCGATCCTCGAAGGCCTCGCGGCGGGCGGCGTGACCGGCTGCATCAAGCATATTCCTGGCCACGGCAGGAGCGATGTCGATACCCACAAGGCGCTGCCCACGGTAACCGCTCCGGCAGAGGAGCTGGAGGCCGACCTTGCGCCGTTCATCGCGCTCAATCACGCACTCGTCGGCATGACCGGGCACCTGCTCTTCACCGCCTGGGACGCCGAGAACCCGGCAACGCTCTCGCCCACCATCATCCACGACGTGATCCGCGGGCGCATCGGTTTCGACGGGCTACTGCTCACCGACGACATCGACATGGAGGCCTTGGGCGGCACGATCCCCGAACGCGCCGCTCGCGCCCATGCGGCGGGCGTCGACATCGTGCTCAACTGCTGGGGGAAGATGCCCGACATGGAAGGCATCTGCGCTGTGCTGCCCACCATGTCCGAGGCCACCGCCGTACGGCTCGACCGGGCGCTCGCCCCCACCCGCATCGCTCCGGCACTCGCCCCCGAGGCGGCCGAACTCCTCGCCCAGCGCGACGCGCTGCTCGCGCTGGCCGGAACCGCCGCGTGATCGTTCCCGAGCCGCCCTTCATGTTCCCGCCCGACAGCGCCCGGGCCGCAGAGGGCGCGCTCTATCTGGAACTCGGCGCATGGGAGGGCCCGCTCGACCTGCTGCTCGATCTCGCGCGGCGGCAGAAGGTCGATTTGCGCCAGATCTCGATCCTGGCGCTGGTCGACCAGTATCTCGGCTATATCGAGCGTGCCGGGGCGCTCAAGCTGGAGGTCGCCGCCGACTATCTCGTGATGGCCGCCTGGCTCGCCTACCTCAAATCGGCGATGCTGCTGCCCAAGGCCGAGCAGGAGGACCCGAGCCCCGAGGAATTGGCGCTGCGCCTGCAATTGCGCCTCCAGCGCCTCGGCGCGATGCGCGAGGCAGCCGCACGGCTGATGGGGCGCGACCGGATCGGGCGCGACGTGTTTCCGCGCGGGCAGCCCGAGGGCCTGCGCACCGACCGGCGGACCGTCTGGCGGTCCGACCTCTTCAGCCTCATTCAGGCCTATGGACAGGTCAAGGCGCGCACCGCGCCGCGCATCTACCATGTCGCCAACCGCCCGGTGATGACGCTCGACAGCGCGCTCGAGCGGGTCTCGGCGATGCTTGGCGTGACGCTCGAGTGGATGGAGATCCGCGACTTCCTGCCGCCCCACGCCTCGCCCGAACTTAGGCGTTCGGCGCTTGCCTCGAGCTTCGTTGCGGCGCTGGAGCTCGCCAAGCGCGGGCGCGCCGAACTCGACCAGGACGGCGCCTTCGCCCCCTTGCGCATCCGCCGCCTCAAGGACGCCGCCCCGGCATGAGCGAGGAGGCCCAGGGGGAGCCCGGCACGCTCGAGAGGGCGATCGAAGCGACGCTCTTCGCCGCCGAGACGCCCATGGGCGTCGAGGCGCTCGCCGCGCACCTCGGCGGCCTCCCGTCCGGCGAGGTGCGCGAGGCGCTCGGCCTGCTCGAGGCGCGCTATCGCAACCGCGGCATTCACCTCGTCGAGCGCGGGCAGCGCTGGCATTTCGAGACCGCGCCCGATCTTGCTCACCTGCTGCGCCGCGAACAGGAGCAGGTGCGCCGCCTCAGTCGTGCCGCCACCGAGGTCCTCGCGATCATCGCCTATCACGAGCCGGTCAGCCGCGCCGAGATCGAATCGATCCGCGGCGTGCAGACCAGCGCGGGGACGCTGGACGTGCTGATGGAGGCGGGGTGGGTGCGCCCGGCGGGCCGCCGCGAGGTGCCGGGCCGCCCGGTGATCTACGCCACCACGCCCGAATTTCTCGACCACTTCGGCCTCGCCAGCCGCCGCGATCTGCCCGGCATCGAGGAACTGCGCGCAGCCGGCCTGCTCGACCCCGTGGAGGCGGCGATGGAAGCGGCGCTCAGTTTCGGACTCGACGAGCCGGAGGAGGACGACAGCCCCGCGGACGAGAATCTGGCGGACTGACTCGCAATTGCCGTATGCTTGCCTTAAATGGTGAGTGTTGGTGGTCGGGCTGCGGCCCGGCCGGGCGGCTTCTTCTTGCAGCGCCGCCGTTCAGGAGTTGAGACAATGGGTTTTTCGTCGATTTGGCACTGGGTCATCGTCCTGTTGATCGTGCTGATCCTGTTCGGACGCGGGCGGATCGCCGAGATGATGGGCGATTTCGGCAAGGGCATTTCAAGCTTCAAGAAGGGCCTGCACGAGACCGAGGACACTGCCGCCAAGGCCGCCCGGATCGAGCCGCCGGCGACCGCTCCGGCTCCTGCCGAAGCGCCCGTCCCGGCCGAAAAGACCGACGCCACCGGCGCCTGAGGCATCGCCCCTTTAGGGAGGCGGCAGGGCCGTATCCGAGATGCTCGACGTCGGCATTGGAGAACTGCTGGTCATCCTGATCGTCGCTGTCGTGGTGATCGGGCCCAAGGACTTGCCGCTCGCGATGCGCACCGCCGGGCGCTGGATCGGCAAGATGCGGCGCGTGTCGGCCCATTTCCGCAGCGGTATCGATGCGATGGTGCGCGAGGCCGAGCTCGAGGAAATGGAGAAGAAGTGGAAGGCGCAGAACGAGGAGATCATGCGCCGCTCCGCCGCGCTGACCGAGGCCGAGGCCGGCGCACCGGTGATGACCGGGCCGCCTCCGGTCGAACGGCCCGCAGCTGGGGATGCGCCCGCGCTGACCACTCCCGAGGCCGATCCTGACGTGCCTGTCGCTCCTCCGATACCCCCTGCCGAGCCGCGAGCGGCCCCCGCTGCGGCGGTGAGGATCGGCGGCAACGCTGCCGAGGTAATGCCCGAGCCCCGGCGTGAGCCGATGCTGCCCGCGCGGCCCCATACGGGCGACGAGAATGTTTGAGATCAAGGATCTCGACGAGACCCGCGCGCCGCTGCTCGACCACCTGATCGAGCTGCGCACCCGCATCATCCGCGCTCTGTTGGCTCTGGGGGTGGGATTTGCGATCTGTCTCTATTTCGCCGACGAGATACTTGGCATCCTTGTGCAGCCGCTCAAGGATGCCTTCCCGGAAGGGCAGGGTCAGCTCATTTTCACCAAGCTTCCCGAGGTGTTCTTCGTCGAGCTCAAGGTCGCGCTGTTCGCGGGGTTCATGGTGAGCTTCCCGGTGATCGCCAACCAGCTGTGGGCCTTCGTCGCCCCGGGCCTCTATGCGCGCGAGAAGAAGGCCTTCCTGCCGTTCCTCTTCGCCACGCCGGTGCTGTTCGGGGCGGGCGCCTCGCTCGCTTATTTCGTGGTGATGCCGGTCGCCTTCACCTTCTTCCTCGGGTTCGGCGGGACGACCGGCGGGCTCGACATCCAGGCCTTGCCGAGCGCGGGCGATTACCTCGGGCTCGTGATGCAATTCATCCTTGCCTTCGGCCTGACCTTCCTCCTGCCGGTGCTGCTGCTGCTGCTCCACCGCGCCGGGATCGTCACCCGTTCGCAGATGGTGGCGGCGCGGCGCTATGTGATCGTCGGCATCTTCGTGATCGCGGCGGTCGTGACACCGCCCGATCCGGGCTCGCAGATCGTGCTGGCGGTGCCGCTGTGGTTGCTGTTCGAGGCCGCGCTGTTCCTGATGCGGCTTCAGGAGAAGGCGGTCGAGGCTGACCGTGCCGCGCGCGAGGCGGAGTTGGCCGCGGAGAAGTCGGCAGCGGAATAGACGGTAGTTCCCCATCCTTTCGGGACGGAGAGGGACTTTCAGGGGATTACTCCCCCCGCACCTTCACCCCGCCGATCCACACCTCGATCACCTTCGTCTGGCGGATCTCGTCGGGCGAGGAGACCAGCGGATCGCGGTCGACCAGCAGAAAATCGGCGCGCTCGCCCGGCACCAGCTTTCCGAAGCGCCCTTCCGCGAAGCCCGCGAAGGCGGCGTCGGCGGTGAACCCGGCGAGCGCCTGCTCGCGGCTCACCGTCTCCTGTGGGTACCATCCGCCGAAGGGTTGGCCATTGGCATCGGTGCGGCTGATCGCGGCGGCCATCCCGGCCCAGGGATCGGCGGGCTCGACCGGCGCGTCCGAACCGAAGGCCAGTCGGCCCCCCGCAGTGAGCACCGATCGCCACGGATAGGCCCCCGTCAGCCGCTCGGGCCCGAGCCGCGCCTCGGCCATCAGCCGATCCGAAGTCTGGTGGAGTGGCTGCATCGAGGCGATCACCCCGTTACGGCCCATCTGCGCGATATCCGCCGGATCGACGATCTGCGCGTGTTCGATCCGCCAGCGCCGATCGCCCTTGTAGCTCTCCGACAACTCCTCGACCGCGCTCAGCACCTCGGCATTGGCGGCATCGCCGATGGCGTGGACCGCAGTCTGGAAATCGTCCATCGCGGCAAGGCTCATGAGGTTGCGCAGCTGCGAGGGGGTGAGCAGCGGCAGGCCCTTCGCGCCCGGATCGTCGTGATAGGGAGCCTTGAGGCTCGCCCCGCGCGATCCCAGCGCGCCGTCGAGATAGAGCTTGATCCCACCCATCCTCAACCGGTCGTCGTAGAGCCACAGGGTCGGCTCCGGCCCGGCGACGGTGGCAAGCGTCTCGAAGCTGTCGGCATAGGCCATGATGCGGATCGTCAGCCGCCCCGCATCCCCGGCGCGGCGGAAGGTGTTCCAGTCGGTGAGCTCGGTGCCCATGTCGGCGACCGCGGTGACGCCGTAGCCAAGCAGCACCTCCTGCGCCTTGGCGAAGGCGACGTCGCGGTCCTCGGGGCGCGGGGCGGGGACGACCTTGCCGACCAGCTGGACGGCATTGTCGACGAACACGCCGGCGGGATTGCCGGCCGCGTCGCGGATGATCCGCCCGCCCGCCGGGTCGAGCGTCTTGGCTGTCACCCCCGCCGTCCGGATTGCCAGCGTATTGCCCCAGTTGGCGTGATTGTCGGCACGCTCGAGCCAGACCGGCCGGTCGGACACCACCGCGTCGAGCTCCGCCGCGGTTGGGAAGCGCCCCAGGCCCCACTTTTCCTGGTTCCAGCCGCGCCCGATGATCCACGGGCGGCCCGGGTTCTCGTCCGCGAAAGCCTTGATCCTGGCGAGCGCGTCCTCGAGCGAGGTCGTGTCCGACAGGTCGAGCGTCAGCGCCGCGAAGCCGATGTCCATGACGTGGACATGGGCGTCGATCATCCCCGGCAGCAGCACCCGCCCCTTGCCGTCGACGCGGTAATCCACCTGGGGGCGCTTAGCGCCGCGTTCGAGCACCGCGACCACCTTGCCTTCCTCGTCGAACACGAGCCCGGTGAAGCGCGTCACCTTGCCTTCGGCATCGATCGTCACCCCGTCGACATTGTCGACCAGCGTGTCGGCGAAGGCGGGGGCGGCAAGGGCGAAGGCGGAGACGGCGGCAAGGGCGGAAGCGAGAATACGGGGCATGGCGATCCTTGGACAAGCGGGCACCTGGCCCTCGGACCGCTGCCTATCGCGTGGGAGAGCGCTTGCCAATCGCGACCCGCCAGCGAATTCCGCGCGAGGCCGATTGCCCTTGCGGCGCCAAGCCTCTAATCGGCTGACCCGTCATGTCATCGCAGCCTCTCCCCCTAAGCCCCAAGGGCGCCGCCGCAAACCCTGCCGATCTCACCATTGACGACGTGCGGGCGGCGGCCGCGCGGATCTCGGGGGCCGTGGTCGAGACGCCGATGATGCACTCGATCACCCTCTCGGAGATCACCGGGGCGGATATCTGGCTGAAGTTCGAGAACCTTCAGTTCACCGCCGCCTACAAGGAGCGCGGCGCATTGAACGCTCTGCTTCTGCTGTCCGAGGAACAGCGCAGCCGGGGCGTGATCGCCGCCTCGGCGGGCAACCACTCGCAGGGCCTCTCCTACCACGGCACCCGATTGGGCGTGCCCGTCACCATCGTCATGCCGCGCACCACGCCGACGGTGAAGGTGATGCAGACCGAGAGCGTCGGGGGCAAGGTGCTGCTCGAGGGCGAGACCTATGACGAGGCCTATGCCTATGCGCGCCGGCTCGAGGGCGAGCTGGGCCTGACCTTCGTCCACCCCTTCGACGATCCGCACGTCGCCGCCGGTGCGGGGACGGTCGCGCTTGAAATGCTGCAGGTGAAGCCCGATCTCGACTGCATCGTCACGCCGATCGGCGGGGGCGGGCTGATCTCGGGGATGGCGACGGTCGCCAAGGCGATCAACCCGGCAATCGAGGTGGTCGGCGTGCAGGCCGGGCTGTTCCCGAGCATGTTCGACCGCATCAAGGGCGCGAACCTGCCCTGCGGCGGGGACACGCTTGCGGAAGGCATTGCGGTCAAGGTGCCGGGCGATTTCACCACCAAGGTGATTGCCGAGCGGGTCGACGATATCTTGCTGGTCGACGAACCGGCCCTGGAGAAGGCGGTGGCGCTGCTGCTCCAGATCGAGAAGACCGTGGTCGAGGGCGCGGGCGCGGCGGGGCTCGCCGCGGTGCTCGGCAGCCCCAAGCGGTTTGCCGGCAAGACCATCGGCCTCGTGCTGTGCGGCGGGAACATCGACACGCGCCTGCTCGCCAACGTGCTGCTGCGCGACCTAGCCCGGCAGGGCCGCCTCGCGCGGCTCAGGATCACGCTCCAGGACCGGCCCGGTGCGCTGTTCAAGGTGATGCGCCTGTTCGACGAGCACAACGTCAACATCATCGAGATCTATCACCAGCGGATCTTCACCACGCTGCCGGCCAAGGGCCTCATCACCGATATCGAATGCGAGGCGCGGGACGCCGAGCAGGTCGAGCGGCTGGTCGAGGGGCTGCGCGCCAAGGGCTATTCCGTCCAGCTCGTCGAACTCGGCTGAACGCAGCGCCCCGCGCCGGCGCGGCCGGTTTATCCCCACTCCGGACGCAGTTTTGCGACCGAACGTGCGCCTTGCGCGCATCTTTGCCGACATTTTCATGGTTAAGGGACTTTTACCGGAACGAGGGTGCGGGCATAAGATTTTCTTAACGATTGGCGATGCGCGATTCAGCGCGAGAAGGACAGGCCCCACCCGTGACGGCACCGATCCGCTTCCCCCGGTTCTTCGTGACCAGCCCCGCACCCTGCCCCTATCTGCCGGGCCGCAGCGAACGCAAGGTGTTCACCGAGCTCAAGGGGCCGCACGCCGATCAGCTCAATGAGGCGCTGGGGCGCATCGGTTTCCGCCGCAGCCAGACCGTCGCCTACCGTCCCTCCTGCCTCGATTGCCAGGCCTGCGTTTCGGTGCGGGTGGTGGCAGGGCAGTTCCAGCCCTCGGCCACGCAGAAGCGCGATCTGAAGCGCAACAGCGACCTCATCGTCTCGGAATGCCGCCCCTGGGCGACAGATGAGCAGTTCTCACTGCTGGCGCGCTATCTCGGCCAGCGCCACCCCGATGGCGGGATGTCGGCGATGGACGAGCTCGACTATGCCGACATGATCGAGCACACGCCCGTCAGCAGTGTGGTGACCGAGTATCGCGAGCCCCTGCCCAACGGCAAGCCCGGCCGGCTGATCGGCGCCTGCCTGACCGATCGGCAGGGCGATGGGCTGTCGATGATCTATTCCTTCTACGAACCCGATCATCCGACCCGCGCGGGACTCGGCAATTTTATTATCCTCGATCATATCCGCCGCGCGGCGGCTGAGGCATTGCCCTACGTCTATCTGGGATACTGGGTCGAAGGCTCGCCGCGCATGCAGTACAAGGTTCGCTATCGCCCGCTCGAACGGCTGACCCGTGAGGGTTGGCAGCTGATGGAGCCGCTGGAGCAGCATCGCCTGATCGCCGCGGCCACCGCGCCGCGCCGCGCGCAGGATGCAAGCTTCGCCGGTGCGCGGGGCAAGGATGGCCAGCCTGTCAAGTTCACGGCCCGCTGAGGTCCAGCGGCTTCTCACGCTCGGTCTCGCCATTGTCGCAGGATTGGGCCAGGGGGTGCTGGCATTGGGAGCGTCTCCGGCGGCGGCCGCACAGGTCGCCGGCGAAGGTGAGCCGCGTCCCGATCCACAGGCTGACGATCCCGACGCCGAGGGAAGCGCCGCAGAACAGGCCGGTGACGGGGAGGAGACGATTCTCGTCGTGCCGCTTCCGATCGACGCGCCCGAACCCGCGCCCGTGCCGGAGTCGCTCGATACCCTGATCCCGCCCGAGGCGGTCAACAATCCCGATGTCTGGGCCGCCGCCGGGGTCGCCGATACCGCGCCAGTGGTTGTGCCCGACCAGCCCCTGCTCGGTGCGGCCGATCCCGAGCTCGACGCCCTGCTGGCCGACCTTGGGCCCCCGCCGGACCCCGCCGCCGGCGAGGGCGCCTTCGCCGCCTCGGCGATCGAGGTGCCCGAACCGCTCCCCGCCGATCCGGAACTTGAGGCGCTTGCCAGCATCGCCGCGCCGGTGATCGCCGAGCTTCCCGAACTGGAAGAAACGCGGATCAACAGCACGCTGGTGCTGGCCCTCCCGGTCGGCGAGGAGGCCTTCCCCGAGAAGGAGGAGTTCGTCGAGCGGTTCCGCGACCTGTCGACCTTGCGCGAGCTCGACGATGGGGTCGAGGCCGCGCCCCAGGTCGCCGCCCGCGCCCGCGCCGACGAGGAACTGCTCGGCGATATCCTGCGCACCTACGGCTATTATGACGGGGAGGTGGTGCGCCAGCTCTCGGGCGGACGCCGCACCGCCGAGACGAGCGAGCCCCAGGCCGAGGTCGCTGCCGAAGCCGCCGCGCGCGAGCCGAGCGTGCGCTTCGACATCCTGCCGGGCACGCGCTACCGCTTCGGGCGGATCGATCTCGGTGCGCTGCCGGCGCTGCCCGAGCCCGACGCCAGCCGGCTCCTCGCCGCCTTCGCGATCGCACCCGGCGATCCGCTCTATGCAGATCGCATCGTCGAGCGGGAACTCGAACTGCGCGTGGCGCTCGGCGAGAGCGGCTATCCCTTCGCGCTGCTCGAAGAGCCCGAACTCCTGATCGACCACGCCCGGCAGGAGGGCGACCTCACGCTCACCGTGCAGCCTCGCGGCAAATACGTGTTCGGCGAGGTCATCAGCAACGATCCGCGCTTCCTCTCCGGCCGCCATCTCGCGCGGATCGCCCGCTTCGACCGCGGCGACGTGTTCCAGAAGAGCCTCGAGACCGACCTCAGGCGCGCGATCATCGCCACCGGCCTGGTCTCCAGCGTCACCATAACCCCGCGCGAGACGCGCGCGCCCCAGTCGGGCGAGCCGGGCGAGGTGGCGATCGACGTCGCCCTCGAACGCGCCCCGGTGCGCACCATCGCGGGCGCGATCGGCTACGGGACCGAGGACGGGCTGAAGGTCGAAGGGCGCTGGGAGAACCGCAACCTCTTCCCGCCCGAAGGCGCGTTGCGGCTGCGCGGCATTCTCGGCACCCGCGAGGCGCTCGCCAGCATCGGGATCAGGCGCAACAACTTCCGCGCGCGCGACCAGGTGCTGACCGCCGATGTTTTCGCGAGCGACATCACCACCGAAGCGGTCGACGCGCGGACCATCGGCACCCGCGCGACCTTCGAGAAGATCTCGAACTTCCTGTTCCAGAAGCCGATCAGCTGGCAGATCGGCGCCGAGGTGCTCTACACCGACGAGCGCAACCGCGACGTACGGGTCGCTCCGGGCGCACCGGTGCCGCGCCAGACCTACTTCATCGGCGGGTTGTTCGGCAGCGTCACGCTCGACGGCAGCGACGACCTGCTCGATCCGACCGAAGGTTACCGTGCCACGCTGTTCCTCGCGCCCGAAGTATCGCGTTCGCAAGGGACCGAGAGCTTCTACCTGCGTGCGCAGGGCGATGCGAGCTACTACCAGTCGGTCGGATCGACCGTGATCGCCGGGCGGGTGCGCGCGGCGACGATCCAGGGCGCCAGCATCGACGACATCGCGCCCTCGCGGCGGCTCTATGGTGGAGGCGGCGCATCGGTGCGCGGCTACGGCTTCCAGGGCGTCGGTCCGCGTGACGACGTCGGCAATCCTACGGGGGGCGCCTCGCTGGTCGAGGCCGCGATCGAGGCGCGGATCGAAACTGGGCTGTTCGGCGGCGCGGTCGAGGTGGTGCCCTTCCTCGATGCCGGTTCGGTTTCGCGCAGTTCGACCCCGGACTTCGGCCTCATCCGTTTGGGTGCCGGGATCGGCCTGCGCTACAAGACCAGCTTCGGCCCGATCCGCATCGACGTCGCCGCCCCGCTCAACCCGACCGCGTTCGATAGCCCGGTGGTGGTCTATGTCAGCCTGGGCCAGGCCTTCTGATGGCCGAGGAGAGCCCGCCCCCCGACCGCGACGCTGCCGCGCCGCCGCCGCGCGCGGCGCGGGGCAGGCGTTGGGCCAAGCGCTTCGCCTGGGCGCTCGGCCTGCTGGTCGCGCCGGTGCTGCTGATCGCGCTGTTCTTCGCCACCCCGATCGGCAAGCGCTTCATCGCCGACCAGATCGCGAGCGTCGCCCCTGCCTCGGGCCTGAGGTTCACCGTCGGGCGGATCGACGGCGACATCTACGGGAAGGCGGTGCTGCGCTCCGTGGTGGTGAGCGATCCCAGGGGTGCGTTCCTGACCATCCCCGAGGTGCGGCTCGACTGGCGCCCCTTGCACTGGCTGTGGAGCGGGCTCGACATCCGCGAGGTGACGGCGCGGCGCGGACGGCTGGCGCGCCTCCCCGAACTCCTCCCCGGCGATCCCGATGCGCCGCTGCTCCCCGATTTCGACATCCGCGTCGACAAGCTGGTGGTCGAGGATCTGGTGATCGCCCGCGGCATCGCCACGGGGCGCGACGAGCGCGCGAACCTCGCCGCGCAGGTCGACATCCGCGAAGGGCGCGCGCTGATCGACGCGAGGGCGCGGCTCGGGGCCGAGGACCGCATCACCCTGCTGCTCGATGCCGAGCCTGACGGGGACCGCTTCGACATCGAGGGTGACCTGCGCGCACCGGCAGGCGGTGTGCTGACGGGGCTTGCGGGGCTGACCCGGGGCTATACCGGACGGATCGCGGGCGACGGCACCTGGGCGCGCTGGCGCGGGGCGGCAGTGGCGCGGCGGATCGGGGCACGGGACGTGCGCCCGGTGGCGGCCTTCCGCATCACGAACAATGCCGGGCGCTACGGCGTCTTGGGGCAGCTCGCCCCGGGCCTCGATGAGGAAACGCTCGTCGGCCGGGCGGTCGGCGAACGGCTGTCGCTGGCGGCCGACTTCACGCTCGAGAACAGCGTCGTCGAGGGCCGCGCCGCAGCGGTCTCGTCCGCCTTCGACCTGCGAACCGGCGGCGTGATCGACCTTGCCGACAAGGTGGTGGACGGCGCGCGAGTCAACCTCGCTCTGCGCAATCCTGACCTGTTTGGCGAGGCGCTGAGGATCGAGGGCGGACGGCTCGCCGCGAACCTCGCGGGCGCCTTCGACGATCTGACGATCCGCCACGAACTCGCCGTGGCGCGGCTCGCCTCTTCGGGCATCAGCGCCACGGGTCTCGCCCAGGAAGGCGTGGCGCGCTATGAGGGCACGGTTTTCAGTCTGCCGCTGGCGCTCACCGCCGAGCGGGTGACGACCGGCAACGCCTTCGCCGACCCGCGCCTGATCCGCGGACGCGCGTCCGGGCTCCTCACCTACGACGTCGAGCGCCAGCGCCTCGAGGCCGACCGGACGCGGATCGCCTTCCCCGGGCTTGAGGCGGAGCTTGCCCTGCGCGGCGATGTCGGTGCGGGGGCCTATGCCGTCGCCGGCCCGATCACCGCCAGCCGCCTGCGTGTCGAGGGTGCGGGCGAGATCACCGCGAATGCCAAGATCCTGGCCAAGTTCGGCCCGGCCGTGCCGTGGAGCCTCAATGCCAATCTTGCCGGGGTGCTGAGCCGGATCGGCAATGCCAGCATCGTCAACCTCGCCGGAGAACAGGTGCGGTTCAAGGGTGCCGTTGGCCTCGGCGCGAACCAGCCGATCATCGCCCGCGATTTCGTCGTCACCGCGCCCCGCCTGACCGCGCGGCTCGACAGCCGGGTGGTAACCGGCGGCGGCGTGACCCGCACGGTGCTCGCCGGAAGCGGGCGGCAGGCGCAATACGGGCCGTTTCGCTTCGATGCCGAGATCGCCGCCGACGGGCCGCGCGCCGTACTGGTGCTGGCCGATCCCTACCCGGCCGCAGGGCTGAGGGACGTGCGGATCGCGCTCGCACCCATCCGCGAGGGCTTCGGGCTCGATGTCGCAGGGGGCTCGCTGCTCGGGCCCTTCGACGGCCGGCTTGCGCTGTACCTGCCCGAGAACGCCCCGACCCGCGTCGCGATCGAACGGCTCGAGGTCTATCGCACCAACGTCACCGGCCAAGTAGTGCTAGAGGACGCGGGTGTGGCGGGCGACCTCAGGCTCGCCGGCGGCGGGATCGACGGCACGCTCACCTTCCGCCCGCAAGCGGGCGGCGCGATCGGCTTCGCGGTCGATCTTGCCGCGCGCAGTGCGAGCTTCGGGGGCGAAACCCCGATCAGCATCGACCGCGCGGATATCGCCGCGACCGGGCGCTATGCCGAGGGCAGCGTCAACCTCGATGCCGACATTACGGCGGGGGGCTTCGAATACGGCAGCCTCAGCCTCGCGAGCCTCACCGCCAAGGCCAATGTCGCCAACGGGCGGGGCAAGGTGACCGGCAGCCTCGCCGGGCGGCGGGCGGACCGCTTCGCCCTCAACTTCGATGCCAATGTCGCGCCGAACCAGATCGCCGCGGTCGCGCGCGGGCAGTTCGGCAACGCCCAGATCACCATGCCGCGCCGCGCGGCGCTGACCGCGCTGGAGGACGGCGGCTGGAGCCTCGCGCCGACCCAGGTCGGCTTCGGCGGAGGCTATGCCATCGCCGAGGGCAGCTTCGGCGGCGGCACCACCGCGCTCGAGCTCAAGGTCGCGCGGATGCCGCTGCGACTGCTCGATCTGGCGGGGAGCAACCTCGGGCTTGGCGGGCGGCTCACCGGGATCATCGACTACCGCCAGGCGGGCCGCGCCCCGCCGACGGCGCGCGCCCGGGGCCGGATCGAACGCTTCAGCCGCGCGGGGCTGGTGCTCTCGTCAAAGCCGATCGGCGTCCTCGGCGTCGTCGACCTCGGGCCTGAGCAACTCACCGCCGCCGCGCGCCTGTTCGAGGGTGGGACGCGGCGCGGCGACATCACGATGCGGATCGCCGGGCTGGGGCAGGACGGGGCGATCACCGACCGGCTGATGCGCGGGCGGCTCGACGCGCGGCTCGCCTTCGACGGCGCGGCCGAGACCCTCTGGCGGCTCGCGGCGGTCGAGGCCTTCGACTTTTCCGGCCCGGTGCGGATCGTTGCGCGGGCGACGGGCACGCTCGCCGCCCCGCGCATCGCGGGCACGGTCGCGAGCGACGACCTCGTGGTCGAGAGCGCGCTAACCGGCACCCGCGTCACCGATGTGAGCGCGCGCGGGCGCTTCGTCGGCTCGCGGCTCGAACTGGTGCGCTTCTCCGGCGCGACCGGGGGCGGGGGGACTGTCAGCGGCAGCGGCACCGTCGACCTCGGCGGGATGAGCGCCACCCGCGGCCCGCAGCTCGATCTGCGCGCGGCGGTGCGCAATGCGCGCCTGCTCGACGCCAACGGGCTCGAGGCGACCATCACCGGGCCGTTGCGGATCGTCTCCAACGGGCTCGGCGGGACCATCGCCGGGCGCGTGCGGCTCGACCGGGCGAGCTGGGCGCTCGGCAACGCCGAGGAGGACAACGCCCTGCCGCGCATCGCCACGCGCGAGATCAACGGCGAGGATGGGCGCTCGCGCGCGCAGGTGTCGGGGCGTGACGCAGCTTGGCGCTACCTCGTCAATGCCAGTGCCCCCAGCCGCGTTGAGGTCGACGGGCTCGGGCTGGACAGCGAGTGGGGCATCGACATCGCGTTGCGCGGCACCGTCGACGACCCGCGCATCGGCGGCTCGGCGCGGCTGGTGCGCGGCGCCTACACTTTCGCCGGCACCCGCTTCGAGCTAACCCGAGGGCGCATCCAGTTCGATGTGGGCGAGCCGATCAACCCGCGCCTCGATGTGCTGGCCGAAACCTCCAAGAACGGCACCGATGTGAGCATCGCGATCACCGGCAACGCGCAGGCGCCCTCGATCGCCTTCTCCAGTGACCCGCAGCTGCCAGAAGAGGAAATCCTCGCACGGCTGCTGTTCGGCGGCTCCGTGACGTCGCTTTCGGCGACCGATGCCCTGCAACTCGCCGCGGCGCTGGCCGCGTTGCAGGGCGGGGGCGGAGGGCTCGATCCGATCGGCCAGCTCAGGAAGTCGATCGGGCTCGACCAACTGCGCATCATCAGCGCCGACCCGCTGATCGGGCGCGGCACGGGCATTGCGATCGGCAAGAACATCGGCCGCAGCATCTACGTCGAACTGGTCACCGACGGGCGCGGCTACAGCGCGACGCAGATCGAGTACCGGATCACCAGCTGGCTGTCGTTGCTCGGGACGGTGTCGACCATCGGGCGCGACAGCATCCTTGCCGAGGTCAGCCGCGACTACTGAGGGTCAGGAGAGGTAGAGTTCTGCCTCGGCGGCGCGGCGGCGGACGAGGCCCCTCAGCACGCGTCCGCTGGCCCGGTTCCAGCGTGCGAATTCGGCGGCTGCACCGCGATAGTCGCCGGCGACATGCTTGCGCGTCAGGGTGGCACGGGCGATCGCGCCGGTGTTGTAGTGAAAGCTGACCAGTGCATCAAACTGGTTCTGGGAGGTCGGCGCGCTGCCGATGGCCGCCGCGACCTCTGCGGCGTAATGGCATAGGTCCTCGTCGAGGCGGGCATCGCACTGAGCCCGGGTCCAGCGGGTCGCGGGGCCGATGGTGCCGCCGCCGAAGCGGTCACCGCCGGTCGCGCCCCAGCCGATCGTCCAGGGCGCCCCACCGCTGCCCGGATCGGGGTAGGCCTCGACCAGCCCGTCGCTGCGCAGCCGTGCGCAGCCCTCGAATCGCTTGATGAGCGCGACGCCGGCCGGCCCGATGCAACGCGGCTCAGCGGACTGCGAGGACGGCAGCGGAAGCGGTGCGGAGACCGGCGGCGGTGCGGCACCTGCGGGCGCCGCAGCGGGCAGCAGGCGGCGGAGCAGGGCGAACAGCGCAATAAGGCTCTTGTCGGTCATGGCAGGTGCTCCTTGACGAGGCAGACGGCAGCGAAGCTCGCCAGGAAGGCAGAAAATCAGGCGGTAGGAAACAGTTCCTTGGCTCGGTCAGTGGCAGCCCCGCTCAGAGCGTCAGGCCGGGGAACTGCGCGATAGTCCGATTGAAGATGTCGGCCTGCTCGAAATAGGACGAGTGTCCGGTGCCCGGCAGCACGGTCTGCCGCGCCTTGCCGAAACACGGGGCGAGGTCCGCCAAGCTGGCCGGCGACCAGATCGGGTCCTGCTCGCCCGAAATCATCAGCACCGGCGTTGCGATTGCGCCAAGGGCGGCCGGAGCAACGAGGACGTCAGGCGCGAAGGGTCGTTCGGCCAGCGCCCGATCGGCCGGGGGGGGGTGAAGGCGCCAAGCTGCCGGTAGAGCGATGCCATCAGCGGACAAGTCGCGATGAAATCGTCGGTCAGCGCCAAGGCTGCGGGGCCGCGCGTGCCCATGTGCTGCCGGGCCTCGGCAAAGGACCGTAACCCCGTCGGGTGGGCGATACCCGCCAGCGTACAGCACAGCACCAGCCCTTCGACCAGCTCGGGCCAGGCGAGGGCGAGCCGCACCCCCGTCCACCCGCCGAGCGACTGGCACACCACCTTCGCGCGGCGCGCCCCCGCTGCCGCCAGCACGTCGACCGTAGAGGCGACCATCTGTTCGGTAATGCGCGCGGGATCGGCTGCGTCGGATTCGCCGAAGCCGGGGAGGTCATAGGCGATCGCGTGATGGGTTGGCGCGAAGGCGTCGAATTGCTGTCACCACGCCGCGCGGTTCGCGCCCGCCCCGTGGATGAACAGCACGCTCGACTCGCCCTGGCGCGGTGTGCCCTGCGCCGACCAGCGAATTCCCTTCGCCACCCCTTCCGCCATGCAACCTACCTCGCCCATCGTGCCCGTTCCCGGGTAAAATGTGTAGCATTGGCTACGTTATTCTGTGCGCGATGGCGACGCGCAAGGAAGAGGGGCGGGAGGATCGCTCCTCCCGCCCCTCTTCCTTGCGGCAACCCCTGATGGATTACATCGAATAGTACATGTCAAACTCGACCGGGCACGGGGTGGTTTCGGTGCGGATCACCTCTTCCCACTTGAGCTCCATGTAAGCCTCGATCTGGTCCTTGGTGAACACGTCGCCCTTCAAGAGGAACTCGTGATCAGCGGCCAGGCTGTCGAGTGCCTCGCGGAGCGAACCGCACACGGTCGGCACTTCGGCGAGCTCGGCCGGCGGCAGATCGTAGAGGTTCTTGTCCATCGCCTCACCCGGGTGGATCTTGTTCTCGATCCCGTCGAGACCCGCCATCAGCAGCGCCGAATAGGCGAGGTAGGGGTTCGCCAGCGCGTCGGGGAAGCGGAACTCGACGCGCTTGGCCTTGTCGCCCGCACCATAGGGGATGCGGCACGACGCCGATCGGTTGCGCGCGGAGTAGGCCAGCAGCACCGGCGCCTCGAAGCCCGGCACCAGCCGCTTGTAGCTGTTGGTGGTCGGGTTGGTGAAGGCATTGAGGGCCTTGGCGTGCTTGATGACGCCGCCGATGTAGTAGAGACACATTTCCGAAAGGCCGGCGTATTCGTTGCCCGCGAACATCGGCTTGCCGTCCTTCCAGATCGACATGTGGGTGTGCATCCCCGAGCCGTTATCGGCCTTGATCGGCTTGGGCATGAAAGTCGCAGTCTTGCCATAGGCATGGGCGACCTGGTGTACGACATACTTGTAGATCTGCATGCGGTCGGCGGTCTGCACCAGCGTCCCGAAGGTCAGGCCCAGTTCGTGCTGGGCGGCGGCGACTTCGTGGTGGTGCTTGTCGCAGGGCAGGCCCATTTCGAGCATGGTCGAGACCATCTCGGCGCGGATGTCGACGGCGCTGTCGACTGGCGCGACCGGGAAGTAGCCACCCTTGGCGCGCGGGCGGTGGCCCATGTTGCCGGCGTCATATTCCTTGGCGGTGTTGGTCGGCAGCTCGATATCGTCGATCGAGAAGCCCGAGCCCGCATAGCCGTCCTCGAAGCGCACGTCGTCGAACATGAAGAACTCGGCTTCCGGTCCGACATACACGGTGTCGCCGATTCCGGTCGACTTCAGATAGGCCTCGGCGCGCTTGGCCGTAGTGCGCGGGTCGCGGGCGTACCAGTCACCGGTCGAAGGTTCGACGATGTCGCAGTTGATGATCAGCATCGGGGTGGCGCTGAAGGGATCGACCCAGGTTTCGGTGAGGTCAGGCTTCAGGATCATGTCGCTTTCGTTGATGACCTTCCAGCCAGCGATCGAGGAGCCGTCGAACATCAGCCCGTCCTCGAGTTCGTCCTCGCCCATCACGCCTGCGACCATGGTGAGGTGCTGCCACTTGCCCTTGGGATCGGTGAAGCGCAGATCGACCCACTCGATTTCCTCGTCCTTGATCTTCTTCAGAACGTCTTTTGCTTTCGACATTTTGGTATTGCCTCCAAGTATTTGGTGCCGGCCCGCCCCCGTGGCAGGCTGGAGAGGAAAGGGGTCAAATGGCGTCGTCGTTGGTCTCGCCGGTGCGGATGCGCAGCGCACTTTCGATGGCGGTCACGAAGATCTTGCCGTCGCCGATGCGACCGGTCTGGGCGGCGGCGGCGATCGCCTCGACCACTCGCTCCGCCTGATCGTCCGCGACGACCACCTCGAGTTTCACCTTGGGCAGGAAGTCTACGACATATTCGGCGCCGCGGTAGAGTTCGGTATGGCCCTTCTGCCGGCCGAAGCCCTTCGCCTCGGTGACGGTGATGCCGGACACGCCGATCTCGTGCAGCGCCTCCTTCACCTCGTCGAGCTTGAAGGGTTTGATGATCGCCTCGATCTTTTTCACGTCGTCCCCGTTCCCGCGCCTGGCCAGTTTGCTGACAGATTCTTTACAAGAACCGTGCCAAGGCGTGGGCCGAGCCTAAAGGTGGTGGCTGCGAACAATCCTTGCCGCTTGAAGACTCACGCGCGGAAATGTCTTTCGCCGATACCGCGCGGTTAGCAAGATTATGGTGCGCTGCGCAATGGTGCACAGCGAGTGATCGGGTTCTGCCCAAATTTTAATCAGCCGCGCAGGTCAGAGCCGCAGGCCGGTCGTCTCGGGAAGGCCGCACATGATGTTGAGGTTCTGGATCGCGGCACCGCTCGCACCCTTGCCGAGATTGTCGAGCAGGGCGACCAGCCGGGCTTGCGTGCCGTCCGCACCGGCGAAGACATGGAGCGCCATGCCGTCGCCGGGTGCAGCGCCGCGCAGCAGCAGAAGCTCATCGGGACGCTCCGAATGGACCCGGACGACCGCGCTGCCAGCGTAATGCGCCGCGAGGCAATCGGCGAGCCGTTTCGCGGCCGCCGCTCTGGGTATCGCGGCCAGCGGCAGGGGCACGTCGACGATCATGCCGCGGAACGCCGGGACAACCGCCGGAGAAAATACCGGCGCATGTGCGAGACCGGCATAAGCCTGCATTTCCGGCAAGTGCTTGTGACCGAGCCCCAATCCGTAAGCGCGCAAGGCAATGTCGGAATCGGCCTCGAAGCGCGCGATCAGTGCATTGCCGCCGCCGGAATAGCCGCTAACCGCGTTGACGGTGTAGGGCCAGTCCGCAGGAAGCAGCCCTGCGCGCACCAGCGGCGCCACCAGCGCGAGAAAGCCGGTGGGATAGCACCCGGGGTTGCTCACGAATTGAGCAGCTGCAATCGCCTCGCGCCCGATGATCTCGGGAAAGCCGTAGGTCCACCCGGCGGCAACGCGGTGCGCGCTGGAGGCGTCGATGATGCGGGTCGGCGCGCCCTCGACCAGCGTCACCGCCTCCTTCGCTGCCTCGTCGGGGAGGCACAGGATCGCGACATCGGCGGCGTGGAGCGCGTCGCGGCGGGCGGCCTCGTCCTTGCGCTGGGCCTCGTCGAGCACGATCAGCTCGAACTCTTCCCGGCCCTCGAGGCGCTCGCGGATCTCGAGCCCGGTGGTGCCCGCGGCACCGTCGATGAACAGGCGGATCGCCACCCTCAGCCCGCCACCGGGGCAAGTTCGCTCGCCCGGCACCAGCCCGCTGGCCCCTGGGGACCCGGCCCGCCCCACACCCACTCTCCCGCCACGTCGAGCAGCTCGAAGCGGCTGCCCGGGGCGAGCGGGGCGAACACTTCGGCGTCGGCGCGCGGGTTCAGCCGCAGCCCGGCCCCGCTCGCGCCCACCGCGCGGACCTGGGGGATGACATAATGCGCGGCAAGGTGGGTGCCCGCGAGCGCGATGTGCGCAAGGTCCCCGCGCAGCGGCAGCGCGCCGGGCGCGGGCTTTTCGACCGGACCCTCGAGGCCCAGCCCGCCCGCCGGCACTGCATATTCCGTACTGTCGCGCGCAGCGCCGCTCATGGGTGTTCCGTTGGCCTTCTCAGGTGGCGCTGCGACCTCTCCTCAAGCCGCGCGCGGTGGCAGGCCCGTTAGCCGCAAGCGCGACGCGGGGCAAGCGCGCGGCCCCACTCAGTCGCCGTAGCGGGCGCGGATCGCGTGCCATGCTGCCCTGAGGCCCAGTCCGCGCCCGCCGCGGGCGCGGCCGGGCTTGGGTGCGGGGCTCCATGCGAAGGTGTCGAAATGCACCCAGTCGATGGCTTCCCCCACGAAGCGATCGAGGAACAGACCGGCGACGCTCGCCCCGGCGAAGGGGTTGCTGGCCGAATTCGCCATGTCGGCGACGTCGGAGGCGAGGTATTCGCGGTAGGCATCATGCAGCGGCAGGCGCCAGGCAGGATCGTCATGGGCCTTGCCGGCGGCGAGAAAGGCCTCGGCCGTCTCGTCGCGCCTGGCGAACAGGGCGGGGAGGTCCGGCCCGAGCGCGACCCGCGCGGCGCCCGTGAGCGTGGCAAAGTCGACGACGAGGTCGGGCTTCTCCTCGGAGGCGCGGGTCAGCGCATCGCCCAGGATCAGCCGGCCCTCGGCGTCAGTGTTGTCGACCTCGACGGTCAGGCCCTTGCGCGTCCTGAGGATGTCACCGGGGCGGAAGGCGTTGCCGGAAATCGCGTTCTCGACCGCGGGGACGAGAAGGTGCAGCCGCACCTTGAGCCGCGCGCCCATCACGAGGCCCGCCAGCGCCAGCGCGTGCGCCGCGCCGCCCATGTCCTTCTTCATCAGGCGCATGCCCGCAGCCGGCTTGATGTCGAGACCACCGCTGTCGAAGCACACGCCCTTGCCGACGATCGCCAGCCCCGGATCGCCCTCGCTCCCCCAGGTGAGGTGCATCAGCCGCGGTGCGTGGTGCCGGGCCGCCGCACGCCCGACGGCGTGGATCATCGGGTAGTCCTGTTCAAGCGCATCGCCGCGCACCACCTTAAGGTCAGCCTTGTGCGCCTTGGCGAGCCTTTCGCACTCGGCTTCCAGCGCCGCCGGACCCATGTCCTCCGGCGGTGCATTGACGAGGTCGCGAAGCAGCCACTCGGCCTCCGCCTCGGCGACATGGGCATCGATTTGGCCGACCTGACCCGTCAGCAGCACGCGCGGGCCCTGCGGCGCCTTGCCGCCCGGGGCATCGTCGCTCTTGTAGCGGGCGAAGCGGTATTGCCCGGTGATCCAACCGAACATCGCCGGCCCCGCCTCGGCGTCGGCGAGCCGGTAGGTCCCCTCGGGCAGGTCCTCGGCGAGCTTGGCGAGGCACCAGCTCGACAGGCTCGCCGGATTGGCGACGCCGGCAACCGCGAACCACCCGTCGCCCTCGGGCACGATCGCGGTCTGATAGCCGCTGCCGTCGAACTTCTGTGCGCCGAGCGCGGCGCGCTGGCCGGGGGCGAGGGCCTTGGCGAAGGCCTCGAAGCCGTCCTTGTTGACGAGGTGGATGGCGACCGCGTCCTCGCCGCGGTCGGGACGGATCAGGGCTTTGGCTTCGCTCATCCCTGTTCCATAAGCACGCGGCACCGCATGTCGCCAGCAGATTCGGCAATGCACAGGGAGAGCGCCGGTGGGCACGCAAATGTCTCATGTGAAACACTCCCCGAGGGGGTCCAAGGTCGATTTGGCGCGCGCCGCGGGCCGCCTGACGGGCGCCGCCGCCGCGCTGGTGCTGGGCCTCGCGCTCGCCGCCTGTTCATCGCCCGAGGAACTTGCCGAAAACGCTGGCGTCGTCCAGTCCGCCGTGCCCGAACCGCCCGTGCCGCCGACGCCGGAACCGGGCAAGGTCGCCTTCACCGACAATTCCGAGAACGGCGAGGCGAAGCGCGATTTCGCCTATGCCTGGCCCGCCGAGGTCTCCGCCGTCCCCGCGCTCGCCGCGCGTTTTGCCGCCGAGCGTGACCGGCTGCTCGCCGACCAGAAGGCGGACTGGGACAGCGCGCTCGCCGAATTCGCCGGCCAGGACTGCCCCGGCTGCGTCAACCGCGCCTTCGAGAAAGAGTGGGAGGTGGTCGCCGATCTGCCGCGCTTCCTGTCGCTCTCCGCAAGCTTTTACGAGTATTCGGGAGGCGCCCACGGCAACGGCGCCCATGACGCGCTGGTGTGGGACCGCGAGGCCGCTAGCGCGCTCGATCCCAAGGCGATGTTCCGCCCCGAGGCCCTCCAGGACGCGCTCGGCGCGGCGTGGTGCAAGGCGCTGAGGACCCAGCGGATGGAGCGGCTGAGCGAGAACTACAGCGACGACGGCTTCTTCCAGTGCCCGCCGATCGCCGACCTCACTGTGCTGGTCGGCTCGTCGAGCGGCAAGACCTTCGACCGCATCGGGCTGCTCGCCGCGCCCTATGTGGCGGGCTCCTATGCGGAAGGCTCTTACGAGGTGACGCTGCCGGTGACGGACAAGGTGATCGCGGCGGTCAAGCCCGAATACAAGGCGGCTTTCGCGCTCGGGAAGTAGCAATTTGCGGCCGGGCACGCTATGTGGCGCCGATGCACGATTATCAACTCGTTGACGGCGATCAGACCGTCTATCGCGACGGCTCGATCAAGCTTCACGGCCCGGCCGGGTTCGAAGGCATGCGCAAGGCCGGCAAGCTTGCCGCAGAGATTCTCGACGCCTGCGCCGAACTGGTGAAGCCCGGCGTCACCACCGGCAGCATCGACGATGCGATCCGCGGGATGATGCTCGATGCCGGCGCGGTCCCCGCGACGCTCGGCTACCGCGGCTATGCGCATTCGTCTTGCATCTCGATCAACCACGTGATCTGCCACGGCATTCCGGGCGAAAAGGTGCTGAAGGACGGCGACATCCTCAACATCGACGTGACCCCGCTGGTCGATGGCTGGCATGGCGACACGAGCCGCATGTTCTATGCCGGTGAGCCCTCACTGAAGGCACGGAAGCTCGTCGAGGTGACCTACGAATGCCTGATGCTCGGCATCGCCGCCGCCAAGCCCGGCGCGCGGCTCGGCGACATCGGCGCGGCGATCGAGGCCCACGCGAGCCAGTTCCGCTACGGCGTGGTGCGCGAGTTCTGCGGGCATGGGCTCGGGCGCCTGTTCCACGACGCGCCCGAGGTGGTGCACGCCGCGAAGGCGGGAACGGGACCGGAATTGAAGCCCGGGATGTTCTTCACCATCGAGCCGATGATCAACCTCGGCAAGCCTTGGGCCAAGGTGCTCGGCGACGGGTGGACCGCGGTGACGCGGGACAAGTCGCTGTCGGCGCAGTTCGAGCATTCGATCGCGATTACCGAGACGGGCAACGAGATCTTCACCAAGAGTCCGACAGGGCGGGACTTCCCGCCCTATGTCTGAGTATTGTTGCGAGCGGTTCGGGAGCGATCAGACCACCGTCTGCGACAAGCATACAGACCGCTGGGCGTGCCCCGATGCGATGATCCTTGAGGTGCGGGGCGGATATGGGCTTCCGGTTCGGGATGGCCGGGCTGGGTATGCCTCGAGCGTGATCGCCATCGGTTTCTGCCCGTTCTGCGGCGCGTCGTTGCCAACGGTTGGTGATCTGGAAGACTGAGCTGCTTGTCAACCCGGGCCTGGAGCGCGCTTTTCATGGCCTACAGAAACAGCGCCGCCAACACCGCGCTCATCGCCACCACCAGCCCCACGGAAAACCCGAGCATCGCCCGCACCGGCTTTGTCACCCGCCCGTGCAGCACCCAGTCGTATCCGGCCGCGATCGCGATCGTGATCGGCACCTGCACTGCGATCGCGACCGGATCGGGCAGGCCGAGGACCTGCACCACGCGCGCATAGGCCGGGGTCATCAGTGCCAGCGTCGCGATCAGCATCGCCTGGCGGTGGGCGGCGATGTCGCGGCGGCGGGCGAAGTGCAGTGCGGCGAAGTAGAGCGGCACGAAGGTCGCGAAGGCGGCGAGGTTCACCACCGTCACCTCGGGCCGGCCGAGTTCCTGCCCGATGCGCCACGAGATTGCCCCGCCGCTCACCAGCATCGCCCCCACCAGCGCGATCGAGGCGCGTCCGGTCGCGCGGTGCGCCGAGAGCCGGTATTTCGCCGCAAGAAAACTCTGGCTCGCCAGCAGCATCAGCCAGGCGATCATGCTCCCGGCGTGGAACACCACCAGTGGGGTGTAGCGCGCCTGCACTTGCGGATGCGCAGCCGCCTTCAGCGCGAAGGCGAAGAGCGTGAAGGCCAGAAGGCCCAGCGCGATCCTCCCCATCAGCATGTGCCCGCGGGTGTGGCTCTCTGGCGCTCTCACTACTGCTCCCTTGCCGCCCGGATCGCGGCCCCGGCGGCGAAGGGCGCGATCGCGACCAGCCCGAGGCTTATCGCTCCAACGAAGCCGAGGCTCGCTTGATCCTGACGGGCGAGCGCGCCCGCGCCGAAAATCAGGATGGGGAGGGCGAGCGGGATCAGCAGCAGGCCCGAAAGCGCGGCGCCCGCGCGCAGCGAGGCGGTCAGCGCGGCGATCATCAGCCCGATCGCGGCGAGGCCCGGCGTGCCCGCGAGAAGGCCGAGCAGCAGGATGGTGAAACTCTCGCCCTCGATCTTGAGCAGCGCGGCCGCCGGGAAGGTCGCTAGCAGCAGCGGCGGGCCGAAGCTCAGCCAGTGGGCAAGGAGGCGCACCGCCATCATCGCCTCCTCCGCCATGCCCCTCAGGCGCAGCTGATCGAAAAAGCCGAGCTCGATATCACGTGCCACCAGCTTCTCGAGCGGGAGGATCGCCGCCAGCAGCGCCGCGATCCACACCACCCCGCCGCCGGTCCTCGCCATCAGGTTCGCGTCCGGTCCGACCGCGAAGGGGAAGAGCATCGCGACCGCGACGAAGAACACCACCGGCAGGGCCGCGCCGCTCCCGGCGAGGGGGAAGAACTGCGCGAGATCACGGCGGAGGAGTGCGGCGATCATGCCTCCTGCGCCTCGTCCGCCTCATGCTCTTCGGAGGCAGGGGCGAAGTCCTCTATGGCGAAGCTGGCCATGCCCGGCACCTCGAGCGGCTGGTGCGAGGCGACGAGCGCAATTCCGCCCGCTGCGCAATGCTCGCGCACCAGCGCGCTCACCAGCGCCTGCGAGGCCGTGTCGAGGCCGGAGAGCGGCTCGTCGAGCAGCCAGACCGGCGCCTTCTGCCCCAGCATCCGGGCGAGCGCGGCGCGCTTACGCTGCCCGGTCGAGAGGTAGCGCACCGGCACCTCGGCAAGGTCCGCAAGCCTCAGCCGCGCGATGATCGCCGCCGCATCGCCTTCGCCGTCGAGCGCGAACCAGAAGCCGAGCGCACGCCCCAGCGGCAGATCGGGGTCGAGCCCGGTCCGCTCGTCGAGCAGCGCCAGCGCGCCCTCGCGGCTGACCGTGCCCGCATAGGGCGTCGTCAGCCCAGCGAGCGCCCGGATCAGGGTCGTCTTGCCCGCCCCGTTCGCCCCCGTCACATGGCACGCCGCGCCCGGTCCAAGCCGGAACGACAGCCGCCGGAACAGCAGCCGCTCGCCCCGGCGGCAGGCGAGATCGGCGGTGGCGAGGGAGGGCGAGGGCGCTTGCATTCGCCGCCAGCGTTAGGGAAAAGGCCGTGCGCAAACAAGCGACCCGACGAAGGAACCAGGCCGATGTCCCTCCCCGAACTCCTCCCCCAGGAAGTCGAACAACTGCTCGCCGATCACCCCCAGTGGAGCCTCGCGCGGGGGGGCAAGGCGATCACGCGGACCTTCCAGTTCAGGGACTTCTCCGAGGCCTGGGGGTTCATGAGCCGCGTCGCGCTCTTCGCCGAGGCGCAGGACCACCACCCGGAATGGTTCAACGTCTACGCCCGGGTCGAGGTGACGCTGACCACCCACGACGCGGGCCAAGCCGGCGGCCTCTCGCAGCGCGACGCGGTGATGGCGCGGGCGATCGACGCGATCACTGCCCCAGCGGCCTGAGGCTGTTCCTCAATTGCTTCCTGACCTGGCCCGGCATCCACCGCTTGGCGAAGGCCATGCGCTTGCTGGTCGCGCCCACGAAGTAATCGAGCCGCGTCCCGTGGACCGCGTCCCACACCGCCTCGGCGACGCGTTCGACCGGCGTGATCTCCAGCCCCGCCGCGCGCACGCGGTTGCGGATCTGCTCGTTCGACCTGCGGTTGCCGGTCCCGTCGAGGAGCGGCGTCTCGATGAAGGCGGGGCACACCGAGGCGACGGTGATGCGGTCGGGCGCCCATTCGGCATCGAGGCTTTCGGAAACCGCGCGCACCCCGAACTTGGTGGCGCAATAGACGCTCATCCCCGCCGAGCCCGCGATGCCGGCCGCGCTCGCCATGTTGACCAGGGCCGAGCCCGGTGCGGTTTTCTGGAGCCAGGGGTAGACAGCCTGCGCGCCGTAGAGCACGCCCTTCAGGTTGATGTCGAGGCAGCGGTCGATCTCCTCGGGGTCGAGTTCGCTGAGCGAACCGCCTGTGCCGATTCCGGCATTGTTGACCATCGCGTCGATCCGGCCCCCGGCGGCCTGCGCAAATGCAGCGAGCGCCTCGTCCCAGCCCGCCCGGTCGCGCACGTCGAGCCGGCCCGACCACTTGGCCTCGCCCGCGATCTGTTCGAGAGTGCCGGCCATCCCGGCCTCGTTGATGTCGGCCACCCCGACGAACCAGCCCTTTCGCGCGAAGTGGAGGGCCGTGGCCCGTCCGATGCCCGATCCGCCGCCGGTGATAAAGATGCTGCGCTGTGCCATGAGGTCCCTCTCTCCCTATTGCGTTTTATGGGCCGGTCTAGAGCGGACTGACAGGCTTGTCAGCAGGCAGAGTGCGGCAGTTGACAAAGGCAGATTTTGGGATGGTCAGAGCGGCAGCCGAATGACCGGAAGTGGGTGGGGAGGCAAACGGCTGCTTTGCAGCGGCACACTGCCCTTTCTGAAGCATCGGCGCGCCGAATTGTGTGGCCGACTAACGTCAGAGCCAGATCTCAGAAGTCCGCCGATAGCGACATGTTGAACCGCCGCGAGGCGATGAACTGAAAGCCGCCGCCGCCAGTGACGTCCCAACCGAACACATTGGTCAGGTTGGCGATCTGCGCGCGCAGCACCGCCGGCGTGCGGCCGAGCTTGAAGCGGTAGCGCGTGCCAAGGTCGATAATCGCACGTTCCGGGATGAACAGCGTGTTGTCGATCCGCGCCGCTCGGTCACCTGTGTAGTTGATGCCCAGATCGACGGACAGAGCATCAAATGCAGGTGGCTGGTAATCGATCCTGAGGTCGAGAGTAGTGCCCACCCGGCCAAGCGGTCGTTCGCCCAAGCGGCCTTGCTCCACCGCCTCGCCGGTAACGCGGGGACGCATCAGAACCGCACCGGCCACGACGTTGAGGCCTGCCACCGGCTTGGCGGTCAGCGAGATTTCCGCGCCCTGATGCTTCACATCGCCCAGCACGCGGAAGACATTGTCGGTATCGAGTTCGAAATAGGGACGGCGCACGTCGAACAGCCCTGTGATCAGCTTCACGTTGTCTGCCAGCGTCCAGCGGATCCCCGCCTCGACCTGCCGTGTGCGTAAGGCGGGCAGGGTGAGGTTGGCGTTGGCAGCAAAGGCGGGCGCGGTGCCGCTCTCCTCCAGCCCGCGCGTGGTTGCGGCATAGATTGCGACGCCATCGATAGCGGTGAGCGCCGCCGAGGCGTTCCACAGGATCGGGCTGTCCTCGTTGGCGGTAGGGGCAAGGCCGGGCGCACGCACTTCCTTGCGGTAGCGGGACTTCTGCACCCCGAGATTGATCTCTCCCAGCCCTTGCCATTGCATCCCGTAACCGAGCGCGCCAGTTTCTTGCCGGATTTCGTCGCGGGTCAGCGCGCCAAAGGCGACGTCGGGCTCGGCGACCGGATCGGCGACGTCGATCACGCCGGGGCCGAGGCTGCGGAAAGCAAACCCGCCAAGGTCGTCATCAACCTGCCGGAACCTTGCCGATGCCAGCAGTCGGTGGCGGCGCGGGCCTTCGGCGAATTCGCGCTCCACCAACAATTCGCCGGAATAGGATTGCGTCACCTGATCGCGGCCCAGCAGCACCTGCCGCTCGGCGCTGCCATCGGCTTGCGTACTGGCAAAGAAGTTTGCGCCGAACCGGTCGATGGTGAAGCGCGAGGAGAACAGCCCCAACCCGATCCGCCAGCCCCCGCGCGCCACCTTCGCCATGCCGCCGAAGTTCTGCGAATGGCCCGCCCAGTCGGCCCAGTCCTGGCCGACAAAGCGATTGCGGGCGATCCGCTTGGGCAGGAAAGCGCCGGCGGTGAAGATCACCGGGGTCTGTTGCTCGTCGAAATAATCGTAGCGGCTGTAGAAGCCCGTCAACTCCACGCCGCTCGCAGGCCGCCAGCGCATCACCCCGCCATAGCGGACGAACCAGAAATCCGCCCCGTCGGGGTAGACGAACTCCTCCACCCCGGCGCCGATATTGAGATCGAGATTGCCGCTCAGCGGCAGCGCGGCATCGACCGTGGCGAAGGGCGCGAAGAAATCGCCGAAGCCCGTGCGGGCGCTGACCACCGGTTTGTCACCGCTGCGCCGAAGCGAAAAGTCGACGATACCGGTCGGCGCGGGAAACGGGTAGCCAAGCGCTGAAATGCCGACCTGGATTGTCGATCCGGCGCGCACGGCATCGCTGAGCGGGCCCTGATTGTCGAAATAGAGCCCTTCGATCCGCACGTTCTGCGCGGCAAAGGCGGAGAACCCGCGCACATTGCCGCCGCTGTAGAGACCGATCGTTTCGTCGCCCACGCTCGTCCCGAAGGCGTCGGAGGCTTGGGTGATGACGTTCTCTTCAGAGCGGTTCACCACAGCAATATTGTCTGTGCCCGGGCGCGCAACGGTCTGGACCGCATCTTGCGTAGCGGGCGTGGCTTGCGCGGCATTGTCGGGTGGCGAGGGTTGCTGGACTTGATCGGCCGGGACTGGGATTGCGGCTGCAATGCCCAACGCTGATAGCAAAGTGGAAGTGGTCATGTTGCCTCCGGCAAGGTTTGTTGCCGCCAAGCGACGACGCGTTGTGCAAGCAGCACTGCCATCAGCGATGCTCCAAACACTGGCAGGACGCAGGCCAGCAAAGCGAGGGTGGCAACCATGCCTCTGCCCAGACCGCGGAACGTTAGCGGCGGGGCTGCAAGGCGGCGGGTGCCGCGCCGCCGCGCCCACATCACGATCCCCGAGCCGGCCATTGCGATGACAGCAAGGCAGGCGAGCAGCATCAGATACTGATTGGGCCGGCCGAAATAGCGGCCCGTGTGCAGTTGCACACCGGTTTCGACCGCGCGCGCGCCCCAGCCATACTGGCGGTAACCGACGTCCTTGATGAGCGCGCCGGAATAGCGATCGAAATACATCACCCGCTGATCCTCGGGCCGGGCGGGATAGACATCGACCACCACCGCGCCAGTCGGGCTTGGGGGGAGCGAAATGGCATAGCCCGGCGCAATGCCGCGGGAACGGGCTTCGGAAATGATGCTATCGATCACCTCGCCGGGAGGCAGCGTGCCGGTGGCTGTGCCAGGTGCAGGCGACCGATGCATTGCGTGGGGATCGCCCGTGGTCGGGATCGGCTGCCCCTGCATCGTCCAGCTCGCATGCTCACCATGATGATCCTGCGGCGTGCTGCTGGAGGGAGGCGCATCGGCCCCGGCATAACCGATGCGGGCGACCGTCACCGCCATGCGAACCAAATCGCCCTCGATGATCGCCCAAGGCAGGCCGGTGAGCACCAGAAAGCCTATCAGCAGACCGCAACTCAGTCCCGCTCCGGCGTGCACGCCGCGCCACCATGTCCGGCCCTTCGCGCGAACATCGGGAAGCCAACCACGCCCCTGCCTGCGCCGTGTGCCGAGCCACAGTAGCGACCCGGTGATCAGCATCACCAGCGTCCAGCACGCCGCCAGTTCGACCCCGATCCGACCGGTGCTGCCCAGCATCAACGAGCTGTGGAGCCGCTTTGCCAGCGCGCCCACGGTCCATTCAGGATCGACGGTCCCAATTACTCGCCCATCGGCAGGATCGAGCATCACCGTGCGCGCCGCTCCCTCGGCGGTGGTGATCTGCACTCGCATAGGGCGATCAGAAGCTTCGGGGGTTTCGACGCGCGTGAAGGTGCCGGGCTGGTGCGCAAGCGCCGCAGCGATCAGCGCACTGGTTTGCATGGGCTCGACCACCGGGGCAACGAACCGTGTCGCGGGGTCAAGCACATCCTCGATCTCGCGTTCAAACAGATAGACCGCACCGGTCAGCGCCAGCAATGACAGGATTGGGATCACCAGCAGACTGGCCCAGAAGTGCAGCGCCCAAAGCGCGGCCTCGGGGTGCGGCTGGCTTGCACGTGTTTCGACCATCCGCTGCCCTTCTGCACTCCGGATCAAAGCTGCCGATATGCAAACTCTGGACAGATGACAATGATATAACGTATCGCGATTCGCTCAAACTGCATGGGCGCGAATGATGTCGAGAATTTCTATCCGGGCGCATCTGTGCTTGGCAGCGAGCGCCGCGGCGCTAGTCAACTCATCACCAGTAATGGCACAGCAGGCCGAAGGTGATCAGCCGGATTCGCGTGAAGATGCCCCTGCCGGTGGTGAGATCATCGTCACCGCCCGCCTGCCCGGCACCCAAAGCTATCGGGCCGAACGCGCGACCATCGGCACCAAGACCGATGTCCCGCTGATCGAAACACCGATTTCAGCCAGCGTCGTCACCCGCCAGTTCCTCGATGACACGCAGGTTACCACCATCACCGATGCGCTGCGGTTCGTGCCGGGGGTTTACAGCGGCGACAATGGCCGCGCGGCGGTTGACGAGAACCTCTCGATCCGCGGCTTCTCCTATCTGCGCAGCACCTTTGTGGACGGCACGCGCCAGCAGGCCTTCAACATCGACGTCAATCCCGAGCCCTATGGCCTCGAACGAATCGAAGTGCTGCGCGGGGCAGCTTCGGTGCTCTATGGTTCCACCCAGCCCGGCGGGATCGTCAACTCGGTCTCCCGTCGTCCACGCGCCAAACCTTCAGGAGAGGTCATGGTATCGGGCGGAAGCCTCGATCTGCTGCGTCTCGGCTTCGATGTTACCGGTGCGCTGGATGGCGAGGGCAAGGTCGCCGCGCGCCTGACCGGCTTCCTGCGCAATCAGGACGATCTGGCCGACACCGCCTTCAACAACCGCCGTTACATCGCCCCTGCGATCAGCTTCTTCCCGCGCGAGGGCACCGAGATCACCTTGCTTGGCTCCTACCAAAAGGACAATTTCCGCCTGGTGCCCTATCTTCCGGCAGATGGGACGCTGCGCGCCAATCCCAATGGCGTCATCCCGCGCGAGCGGTTCCTCGGCGAGCCGGGACTGCCTGATGATAATGTCGAGACGCTTGGGGCCAAGCTGATCGTGCGGCACGAATTCTCGGACAGAGTCGTGCTCAATCACGTCACCGGCTACCGGGATTACAGCCGCTTCACCAACTACATCTTCCCGTTGCTCGATCCGGGCGAACGGGTGGCCGAACGCCTGATCTCTCCGATCACCACCAACGCCAACGTGTGGTCGACCGACACCAATCTCCAAATCAGGGGTGAATGGCTTGGAGCGCGGCACAATCTGCTGATCGGGGCCGACTACTACCAGATCCGCGATCGCAGCGTGACCGAGGGAGCGACCCTCGGCCCGATCGATGTGTTCACTCCGACCTTTGGCGATCCCGGCCAGTTCAGCGGGGTGCTGACCAATGACAGCTTTACCACTCTCAAGCAGTATGGCTTCTATCTTCAGGACCAGGTGAAGTTCGGCGAGCGGTTGGTGCTGCTTGCGGGCGGGCGCTTCGACAGCTTCAAGCTGCGCTTTGACGATCCGCTGAGCGGCTTTACCGACCGAATTGACGATGACCTGACTTTCACGGCGCGCGCGGGCGCAGTCTATCTGCTCGACGGCGGCTTCGCGCCCTATGTAAGCTACACGCAGGGCTTCTACCCGCAAGGCGGCGTCGATGCGCAGGGCAACGGTTTTGAGCCTGACGAGAGCGACCAGTGGGAAGCGGGCATCAAGTTCGAAAGCCCCGACGGTCGGTCCAGCGCCAGCCTTGCGCTGTTCACCATTACCCGGTCAAACCTGCTCTCGCCCGATCCCGCCAATCCCAATTTCTCGATCGCGACCGGTGAGCAGCGCCACCGCGGTGTCGAACTGGAATTCAATCTGGCAGTGACGCCTGAACTCGGCGTGCTGGGCAGCTACGCCTATCTTGATGCACGGATCACGCAGAACGACCAGCTGATCGATGGGCAATCGATCGTAGGCAAGCGTCCGCCCAACGTGCCGGAACACTCGGGCGCTATCTGGGCGGTCTACAGCTTCGCCAAGGAGACCACGCTCGAAGGCTTGAGCATTTCGGCCGGCGCCCGGTTCCAGTCTCCGCGCGAAGGCGATGCGCTCAACACCTTCGATACGCCGGCCTTTGCCGTGTTCGATGCCAGCATTGCTTACAGTTTTGATCGCTGGCGGGTCGCGGTCAACGCGATCAACCTCACCGACAAGAGCTATGTTGCGGCGACCACCGGCTTTCTCGATTATGTCAGGTTCGGCGATCCGCGGCTGATCCTCGCCAGCGTGACCCGCGCGTTCTGACGGCTGCGAAAGGCCCCCCATGACCGAAGCCCTGCTCGAAGCGCGCAACCTGACCAAGCACTATGGCGGCAATGCTGCGCTGGAAGATGTGTCCTTCCGCGTCGGCGCGGGGGAGATCCTGTGCCTGCTCGGCGCGAACGGGGCGGGCAAGACGACCACGATCAACCTGTTTCTCGGCTTCACTGAGCCGAACCGCGGTGCGGCACTGGTGGCCGGCCAGGAAGTTGCCGCCGATCCGGAAGGCGCGCGGGCGGTGCTTGGCTATGTCGCGGAAGTCGTCAGCCTCTACCCCTCGCTGAGCGGGGCTGAAAACCTCGCGTTCTTCTGCGATCTGGCAGGAAAGCCCGCCGATGCTGCGCAGCGCGATGAAATACTTGAGCGGTTGCGCTTTCCGGCAGGCGCGATCGCCCGGCCTGCGGGCGAATACTCCAAGGGGATGCGCCAAAAACTGGGCCTTGCTATTGCGCTTATGAAGGATGCCCGCGCGATCCTGCTCGATGAGCCCCTGTCAGGGCTCGATCCGGCGGCGGCCAATGATCTGGTCGAGGTGCTGCGCGAAACGGCAGCGGGCGGCACGGCGCTTCTGATTTCCACCCACGACATCTTCCGCGCCAAGGATGTCGCCACCCGGATCGGGATCATGCGTCACGGGCGGATGGTCGATATGGTCGACCCCGCCACCCTGAGCGGTGAGGAACTCGACAAGCTCTACCTTACCCACATGGCGGAGCGCACGGCATGAGCGCGATCGCCGCCAAGGACTGGCGCGAGTTCATCCGTGACCGGCGACTGTTGATCGCCTCGGCATTGATGATCGCGCTCGCGCTTCTCGCGCTGGCGCTGTCATGGCAGCGGGTCGCCAGCCACGAAGCCGACCGCCGCGCCGCCGAAGCGGGCGACCGAGAGACCTGGCTTGCACAGGGCGAGCGGAACCCGCATGGCGCGGCCCATTTCGCCAGCTGGGCCTTCCGCCCACTTACTCCCACGGCGCTGATCGATCCGGGCGTTACGCCATATGCCCCGACCGCGATCTGGCTGGAGGCGCACAACCGCAACACCGGCACCGGCCGCCCGGTCGAGGATCGCGCTGGGGCGCTTGATCTGGGCGAATTCAGCCTCGCCTGGGTGCTGCAGACGCTCGCACCACTGCTTATCTTTGTGCTCGCCGCTGGCCTTGTGGCGCGCGAACGGGAGCGCGGGACCCTGCGGCTGATGCTGGCGTCGGGCGCGCGGGCCGAAGCGATTGTGCGGGCCAAGGCAGGCAGCCTTGGCAGGATCATGCTGGCGCTGATCACGCCGCTGGCCGTCGCGGGCGCGGCTGCAACGCTGCTGGTTCCGGCTGCTTTCAGCATCGATCAAGTGCTGCGGCTGGCGTTGCTGTGCGGTGCCTATGGTCTCTATCTGGCGCTGTTTCTGGCGATTGGCGTCGCCACCTCGGCGCTTGCCGGGCGGACCGATCGGGCGCTGCTGGTGCTGGCGGGGGTTTGGCTGGTGGCCGTGCCGCTCGGCCCGCGCCTCGGCGGAACGCTGGCGGACATCATCGCTCCCCAGCCCGATGCACGCGCTTTCTGGGCGCAGATGGATGCCGATTACAAGAACGGCCTACCCGGCGATCCCGACAGCAAGACCCGCGCCGCGCAGCTAAAGGAGGCTACGCTCAAGCAGTATGGCGCCGACAACGTCGACGATCTGCCGGTAAGCTACGACGGCATCTCGCTCGATGCGAGCGAGCGCTATGGCTACAAGGTGTTCGACCGCAGGTTCGCCGAGCTGAATGCCGAGCGCGAAGGCCAGCGTAGCGCGATGCGTCTGGCAGGGCTGATTTCTCCGCTGACAGCGTTCCAAAATGTCTCGGCGGGGATTGCGGGCACCGATCTCGCTCATCACCGCCACTTTGCCGACGCCGCCGAGGCGCACCGGCGGCTGGTGGTCGACCAACTCAACGCCGATCTCATCAGGAATGGCGCGGGCAAGACCTTTGAGGGCTACAACGCCGACCGGACCTTGTGGGAGGCTCTGCCTGCGTTTGCCTATGTTCCGCCCGGTGTCGCTGCGCTGGCGCCGGCATGGCTTCCCGATCTCGCCATCGTGCTCGCATGGTGCCTTGGTGCTGGCGCACTTCTGGTTGTCGCAGGCCGCCGCATCGGGCGAGAAGTGTTGTGATGACGCGGCTGCTCCTCCACGATCTGCGCATGCTGCTCCGCGACAGGCTGGCGCTGCTGGTGTTGGTTATCGGATTGGCGGTGACCGGCCTTGCGGTGGTCAATGGTGCGCGCTGGATCGACCATCTCGAACAAAGTCGCAGCGCCTTTTTGAAACAAACCCAGGCCCAACAGGCAGAATACCGCGCAAAGTTCGCAGGGACAGAGTGGACCGATGTGGACTCGGCCGACGCGCCCTATACGACCAAGCGCTCTTTCGCCTATCCGGTGCCGGTGTTGGCCGATTTTACCATCGGGCGCTCTGATATCGAGCCGCGCATGGCCGAGGTGCGCATGGGCTACCGCGCTGACACGCTGTTCCGCAATTACCAGATCGACAACCCCGAACGCCTCCAGCGCGGGCGCATCGACCTGAGCTTCGTTGCTATCGTAGTTGCCCCGCTACTGCTGATCGCGCTCGGATACGGCATGCTCGCGAGCGACCGCGACAGCGGCACCTTGCGGCTGATTGCGGCGCAGGCAGGCGGCGTCGGGCGGCTGGTGGCGGCGCGCAGCCTTAGCCGGCTGGCGCTGGTGATCGCACCGCTGTTGCTTGGCTCGCTGGCACTGCTTCTGATCGGCCCTGCCGACCCGGCGAGAACCAGCGCGGCCGCGCTGTGGCTCGGCGCGGCGCTGGCGGGCATTGCGTTCTGGTGGGCGGTCATTCTGCTGGTCAATGCGCTGCGGGTCAGTGCAGAAGCCTCGGCCTTCATCCTTATCGCTGCCTGGATCCTTCTGGTCTTCGCCGCCCCACCGCTGATCAACAGCGCTGCGCAGGCGCTCAACCCTCCGCCCTCTCGCATGGCGCAGATCATCGCAAGCCGACGCGCCGAACAGCAGGCGACCGAGACCTACAAGAACGACCACGGCACAGATGGCCTAGCAGAGCTCCAGCGGGTGAAGGACGTGATCGCGCAGTATCAGCGCATCAGCACCGCGCATGACCGCGCGATCCGGCCCTTGACCGACGCTTTTGAGCGCCAGCTGGCCGCCCAGCAGCGAGCCGTGCGGCAAGCGCAGTGGCTATCGCCACCGATGACGGTCTCAAACACGCTGGCGCAGATCGCGGGCACAGATGTCGAAACCTACGCCAGTCTGAAGGGTGCCGCATTCGACTATCTCTCCGACTATCAGACTGCGCTTGATCGCGGTATAGCTGACAACCGACTGTTCACTCTTGCGGACCACGATGCCCTTCCGACGTTTCAGCCGCCGCCCAGCCTCAGGCCCAGTTGGTTGGGAGTGTTGTGGACCCTGTTGGTTACGATCGTCATTCTGGCGACTGCGCTTGACCGATACCGGCGCTTGCGCCTCGCATAGGGCAACGCATTAAGCCAAAATTCCTCCGACCAGCCTGGGCGATCGACAGCAAGCAGCCTGTAAGTTTTAACCTATCATGCCGCGTCAGCATTCGACGATGATGCGTGAACGTTCTTGCCCGAATGACAATATGGGGCCCATTGCTGAAAAGCAGCCTCTTGCCTGAGAGCGCGAAGACCGAACGTGACCTCACAACGCCGGATTGGCGTAGTAGTGCCACGTGAAGATCGCCATCGCCCCGCGCTGCGGCGACCACGGTTCGGCCAGCACGCGGGTCGCCTTCTCGGCTGGGCGCTCATCCAGCCCTAGCAGCCGCTTCACCCCCTCCTGCACGGCAAGGTCGCCCGCCGGCCATATGTCGGGGCGGCCCTCGGCGAAGAGGAGGTAGATCTCCGCCGACCAGCGACCGATACCCTTGATCCGGGTGAGGAGCGCAATTGCCTCTTCGTCCTCCGCGGGGAGGGCATCGAAATCGAGCTCCCCCACCGCGACCAGCTCGCACAGCGAGCGCGCATAAGACTGCTTCTGGCGGGAGAGCCCGCAGGCGCGGAGCGTATCGAAGTCGCGCGCCAGCAGGCAGGCGGGGGTAAAGCCAGCACCCAGCTCCGCTTCGAGCTTCCTCCACATCGAGGCCGCCGCTGCCACCGAGACCTGCTGGCCGACGATGGTGCGCAGCATGGTGACGAAGCCGCGTGTCCTGAGGCGCGGTTCGGGATAGCCGACCGCCGCGATGGCGCGCGCCACCTTCGGCTCGCGCGCCGCCAACTCATCCAAGTCCCCGCGCAATTTTTCGGCGCTCAAGCCCACTCGCACTTTCCTTAACTTGCCTTGGCTCCGAGAGTATCTTAGCAGCCGGAGCGCATTCTCACAGCGCCGAAACTTGCGCCCAAGCCCAAGAAGGAACCGATATCCATGCCCAGACTGGTCGTCACCAACCGCGCCGGCGCCACCAGCGAGATCACCGTCGCTGACGGGCTTACCGTAATGGAAGCGATCCGCGACAACGGGTTCGACGAGCTGCTGGCGCTGTGCGGCGGGTGCTGCTCCTGCGCGACGTGCCATGTCCATGTCGATGCGGCCTTCGCCGACAAGCTCCCGAAGATGAGCGAGGACGAAGACGACCTGCTCGAATCCTCCGATCACCGCGTCGCGACCAGCCGCCTGTCGTGCCAGATTCCCTTCACCGCCCAGCTTGATGGCCTCCACGTCACCATCGCGCCCGAAGATTGATCCTGCCGGGGCGGGGAAGGGTGGACGCTGATCTCGCCCGGTTCCTGCGCGACGAGCTCGGTTATGTGCCCGAGGGAGGCGTTGCCGGTCCGTGGACCGTGCGCGGCCAAGTGTGGCTGTGGCAGGGCGCGGACGGGCAGCCTGCCAAGGGCTCGTGGTATTTCCTCACCGTCGATGGCGACACCGCCCACGCGATCCGGGCCGCGGCGGTGAACGCGGCCGCGTGGGGCTCGGTCTATGTCGAGGCGACGATCGGCGCGACGACCTGGCGCACCTCGCTGTTCCCGAGCAAGCAGGCAGGCGGCTGGCTGCTGCCGCTGAAGGCGGCGGTGCGCAAGGCGGAAAGGATCGCCGAGGGCAGCGAGGTCGATGCGGTGCTGGCGCTGGCTTGACCTTCGTCATCGCAAGGGAGCCCTCGACCCTTCGTCATGGCGAGCCGAAGGTGAAGCAACCCACGGACCGCCCTCGCTCTCTTGCGCCACGTCTGTCGATGGATTGCCGCGTCGTCTCCGGCTTCTCGCAATGACGAGAGGGCAAACACACCGCCACGCCTTCGACATTGCCCCGCGCGCCCGCAGCGCCTAACTCTCGCTCCATGAACATCACCCGCCCCTTCGGCGATACACTCGCGCTTATCGGCAACACCCCGCTCGTCCGCCTCGCCGGACCTTCCGCGGCGGCAGGATGCGACATCTGGGGGAAATGCGAATTCGCCAACCCCGGCGGCTCGGTGAAGGACCGCGCCGCACTCGCCATCATCCGCGACGCGGAAAGTCGCGGCGAATTGAAGCCCGGCGGCACGGTGGTCGAGGGGACGGCGGGCAACACCGGCATTGGCATCGCGCTGGTGGCGAACGCGCGCGGCTACCGGACGATCATCGTCATGCCCGACAACCAGTCCAAGGAGAAGATGGACACGCTGCGCGCGCTGGGCGCCGAGCTGGTGACGGTGCCGCCCACCAAGTTCGCCGACGCCGGCCACTTCGTCCACACCTCGCGCCGCCTCGCGGAGGAGACGCCGGGCGCGGTGTGGGCCAACCAGTTCGACAACATCGCCAATCGCCGCGCCCATATCGAGGGCACGGCCCCGGAAATCTGGGACCAGCTCGACGGCCGCGTCGACGGGTTTACCTGCGCGGCCGGGACCGGGGGCACGATCGCCGGGGTGGGCCTCGGTCTCAAGGCCTTCGACGAGAATATCCGCATCGCCTTGACCGATCCGCACGGCGCGGCGCTCTATAACTACTACGCCAAAGGCGTGCTCGAGGCCGAGGGCTCCTCGGTCGCCGAAGGAATCGGGCAGGGGCGGATCACCGCCAACCTCGAGGGCGCGCCGATCGACACGCAGTATCGCATCTCCGACGAGGAGGGTCTCCACTGGGTCGAGCGATTGCTGAGGGACGAAGGGCTGTGCCTCGGCCTGTCCTCGGGCATCAACGTGGCAGGGGCGGTGGCGCTGGGTAAGGAAATGGTCGCCGAGGGGCGCGATAAGCCACAGGTGGTGACGATCCTGTGTGACACCGGCTTCCGCTATCTCTCGACGCTCTACAACGCCGAGTGGCTCGCCGCCAAGGGCCTGCCGGTGTTCGATTGGCTGGCGCGGGGCGGCAACGGGCAGGGAGCGCCGGCGTGAGCGGGCTGTCGCTGCGCGAGCGGCTGCTGCGGATGAACCAGCGCAGCCTGTTTGGTCCCGGCCTGCGCCGCGGCGGGACGGCGGGCGCACTGCCGGGCGACCCTGAGGATCTCTCCACCGCCGACCGGACCCGCGCCGAGGCGGTGCAGCGGCTCCAGGTCGGGCTGTTCGGGATCGGCGCGATGGTGCTGCTCGTCGGGCTCGCCAGCATCATCGGCGGCCAGGCCGAGCGTTACGACGAACTCGCGGTCCCCGAGGCGCCCCCGACCACCGAGCCGAGCATGCCTCCTGCACAGGCCAATCCGCTCGCCGATGCCGGGGTGGTGCCCGACATTGCCGCCGAACCGAGCCCCTCGCCTGCGCCCCCGCCGCTCGATCTGCCGCCGCCGCCACGCCGCGCCGCGCCGCGCGATGCCGCTCCCGCGCAATAGCCGCGCGGGGCTGCGGGGCGCGATCCTTGCGGCGCTGCTGGTGGGGCTGTGCGCCTGCGGGGCGGCCGCACCGTCGGAGCAGGTCGAGCGCGGCGCGCCCGCCGCCACCGGCGGCGCCGACCCGGCGGCGCGGCTCGGGCTGATGAGCAGCCTGCCGCTCTACTGGCCGCTCGCTGCGGACATGGACGCGCTCGCGGCGGGAACCGCGCCGGTGCCGTGGCAGCGGCTGGCGATGGGGCTCGACTACGCGGTCGAGCCGCTCGACACGCTCTCACCCATTCCCGGGCTTTCCCCGGATGCGCCCGAGACCGATCCGCTGGCGGGGCTCGCGCGGCTCGCGGTGATCCAGCCGCGCGGGCTTTCGCCAGCCGACAATGTCGCGCTCGACGCATGGGTGCGGGCCGGAGGGCGCCTCCTCATGGTGCTCGATCCGGCATTGACCGGGGACTACGACCTCCCGCTCGGCGACCCGCGCCGCCCGGTGGACAGCGCGCCGATCCCGGCGGTGGTGGCGCGCTGGGGGCTGGCGGTGCGCTTCGACGATGGCCAGCCGGCAGGGGTGCGCGAAGCGCCGCTCGGCGAAGTGGCGGTGCCGCTTGTGCTGGCGGGGGAGGTGGTGCCGGACGATGCGGGGGCGGGAACCTGCGCGGTGCTGGGGGGCGGCGCGGCGGCGCGGTGCCGGGTCGGCAAGGGCCATGTCACGCTGATCGCCGATGCGGCGGTCTTCGAGCATCCGGAACTCGCCGGGGAGGGCGGGGCGGTACTGCGCGCGGTGCTTGCCAAGGCGCTGGATTGAGCCTGCGGGAAATCGCGGGATCGGCACCGCCGGAGTCGTGCGGGGGGAGGGGAAATTCCGGGATGTCCATGCTTTGTTCTACAAAAATCAGGGCCTTGCAGGGCGCAGGTGGCACGGACCTTGATGTAGGCCAAATGATGATGAGTAGATAAAACAGCATATTACCAAGTTTTCCCGCGTTTTCCCTGAAAATTCCCTTCCCTCTCCGCTCCTTCCCCGATATGACCGGAGTCCATCAGACATGCCTGTTTGCTTGCGTCCGGCTGGTGGGCACGGCGCAATGGCTCCGCGCGTCCGCGCGCGGGCCGGCGGGAGAGGCATGTCGCAATTTCGCGGGCGGCCTCACGGCCGAACCGAGCCGCACGGGGCAAGAGGGGATCGCAGGCACGTGTCTGCCTTTGGAGGATATAACGGCCAAGCCTACTCGCCTGCGGGCGAGAAGGGCCGCTTTGTCCTCCCGTCCGAGTTCCGCAAGGCTGTCAAGGAAAGCTCGGGCGGCAATCGCACGCTCTGCCTCGGCGCGCACGGCAAGTTCGACTGCCTGATCGGCTTCGGCCTCTCGCGCATCGCCCAGCTCAACGCCCAGCTCGACCGCGAGGAGGACCGCGCCATCGCCCGCGGCGACGACGCCTTTGACCGCGACGTGCGCGCCGCCCAGCTGTTCGGCTTCTCGCAGCTACCGTTCGACGATTCCGGCCGCTTCGTCATGCCCGAGCACCTGCGCGATCTCGGCAAGGTCGGCGAGGGGCTCTACTTCCAGGCCGCCGGCGACTTCTTCTTCGTCTGGGCGCCCGAGGAACTCGCCCGCATGGGCCCGGAATGGAAGGGCGCGCAGGCGGCCTGCAACAAGCTCATGGCGAGCGCCCGGAAAGGCGGTGCGGCATGACTGTCGAGGCTCCGCACATCCCCGTGTTGCTCGACGAAGTGGTCGGCGCGCTCGCCCCCCGGCCTGGCATGACCATCGTCGATGCGACCTTCGGCGCGGGCGGCTATTCGGCCGCGCTGCTCGAGGCGGGCGCCAGCGTCCACGCCTTCGACCGCGATCCTGACGCCGTGGCGGCAGGGCAGGCGCTGGTCGCGCGCCACGAAGGGCGTCTCGCGCTGCACCCGGCGCGCTTCTCCGCCATGCGCGAGGAACTCGCCACCGTCGGCGTGCACGCGGTCGATGCCGTGGTCATGGACATCGGCGTCTCCTCGATGCAGCTCGACCAGGGCGAGCGCGGCTTTGCATTTATGCACGACGGCCCGCTCGACATGCGCATGAGCCGGGTCGGGGAGAGCGCCGCCGACTTCCTCAACACCGCCGAGGAGGAGGTCATCGCCGACGTGCTCTACCGCTACGGCGAGGAGCGCCAGTCGCGACGTGTTGCCCGCGCGATCGTCGCCGCTCGGCCGCTGGCGACCACCGGCGAGCTTGCCCGGGTGGTGCGCCGGGCGCTCGGCCACAAGCCGCACGACAAGAAGGACCCGGCGACCCGCACCTTTCAGGCGGTGCGCATCCATGTGAACGACGAGTTGGGGGAGCTCGAGGCCGGTCTCGCCGCCGCCGAGGCGCTTCTGAGAGAGGGGGGCATCCTTGCCGTGGTTGCCTTCCACAGCCTCGAGGACCGGATCGTGAAGCACTTCCTGCGCGCTGCCTCCGGGGGCGGCCGGGCCGTGTCACGCCACCTGCCCGGGGAAGTCCCCGGGCCCGCTCCAACGTTCGCGCAAGTCTCGAAGGCTATACGTCCCAGCGACGCAGAAATCGCCCGCAACCCGCGCGCCCGTTCATCCACCCTGCGCCATGCCGTCCGCACGGGCGCGCCGCCGAGGAGCCTTGCCGCATGATGAACAGGTCCCAGGCCCGATCGCTCGGCTGGTTCGCGGTGCTCGCGATCTGCGCCGGACTGGTGGTGGTGCTCAGCTTCAAGGTCCACGCCGTCAAGAGCGAGGTGCTCCTGGCTGAGCGCCAGCTGATCGCGCTCCAGCGCGAGACGCTGCTGCTCGAGACCGAGTTCGAGACCCGCGCCAGCCAGCGCCAGCTCGCCGAATGGAACGCGGTCGAGTTCGGGTACGCGGCGCCGCGCGCGGGCCAGTTCCTCGAGGGTGAGCGCCAGCTGGCGAGCCTCGGCGAGATCCGCCGCCCCGGCGCGCCCGCGCCGATCCGCCTCGCCCGGGCCGAGGCCGCAGACGGCGCACCCGCCCCGGCGGCCGAGGCGCCGCCGATGCGCTCTCCGGTGTCGGGCGCAAAGGTGACGCTCGCCTCGGCGGCGGGCGAGAAGGATGCCGGCGCGGTGTTCGCCGATGCCTTCGGCGACTTCCTCATCGAGGCCTCGCCGATCCGCCCGGCGCGTGCCGAGACGCCGCGCCCGCCCGCCCGGCCTGTCGCCACTCTCGCCGCCGTCGAGGCCGGGGAATGAGCGCGCTCGCGGCCCCGCGGGCCGCATTTGCCGCCACGCCGGTGATCCCCGCCGGGCGGCTGCCGAGCCTCGGTCTGCGCGCTCAGCTGCTGTGGACTGCGCGCCTGAGGGTGCTGTGGCTGCTCGGCGGCTTCGTCGCGGTGGCGCTGATCGCCCTGCTGCGGATCGTCTCGCTCGGCCTCGTCGGCGATGCGCCGCAGCACACCAGCCTCGAGGAGGCGATGGTCCCCCCGCGCGGCGAGATCACCGACCGCACCGGTGCGCCGCTCGCGCGCACCTATCCCGCCTACGCCCTGTGGTTCGATCCCGCCGCGATGGGCGATGCGGGCAGCCCGCTGGTGCGATCGCCGCAGGAGGTCGCGCGCGCGCTGAAGGCGATCTTCCCTGACATGAACGAAGCGCGCATGGCCCGCCGCCTCGCCTCGGGCAAGCCGGGCTACCTGCGCCGCCGCATCCTTCCGGAAGAGGCCAACCGCGTCTTCGCGCTGGGCGAGATCGCGCTCGAAATCCCGCGCGAGACCGACCGCTACTACCCGCAAGGCACGCTCGCCGCGCATGTGCTCGGCTATGTGGTCGAGGAGAAGGGCGGCAAGATCGGCATGGAGGAGGTGCTCGAAGAACGCCTCGCCGATCCTGCCCGGCGCGCCGAACCGGTGGCGCTATCCATCGACGTGCGCGTGCAGGGCGCGCTCGAGGACGAACTGCGGCGCGGGATGCTCGCCACCAACGCGATCGGCGCTGCTGGAATCGTGCTCGATGTCGACACCGGCGAGGTGATGGCGCTTGCCAGCCTGCCCGAGTTCGACCCAAACACCGCCGGGGCCAGCGGGGCGGTCAACGTGTTCAACCGCGCCACCAACGGGGTCTACGAACTGGGCTCGACCTTCAAGCCGCTGAGCGTCGCCGCCGCCATCGACGCAGGGGTGGTGCGCGATCTCGGCAAGGCCTGGGACGCGACCCCGGTGGCGGTCGGTCGGCGCACGATCAAGGACCTCCACTCGCACGGCAGCATCCTCAACGTGCCGCAGGCGCTGGTCTATTCCTCGAACACCGTCACCGCGCGCGTCGCCGACGCGCTGGGTCCGGAACGCTTGCGGCAGACCATGATTGATCTGGGCATGGACCGCCGCCCCTTCATCGAACTGCCCGGACGGGGCCGCCCGATCTGGCCGCAGGGCAAGTGGAGCCGCGTCACCAACATGACGGTGAGCTACGGCCACGGCCTCGCGGTGACCCCGCTGCACCTCGCGAGCGCCTATGCCGCGATGATCAACGGCGGGATCTGGCGCCCGGCGACGCTCATGAAGCTTGATCCGGCCGACGTGCCGCGCGGGCGGCGGGTGTTCAAGGAATCGACCTCCTCGCGCATGCGCCAGATGCTGCGCATGATCTCGCTCTACGGCACAGGGCGCAGCGCCGATGCGCCCGGCTACCGCGTGGGCGGCAAGACCGGCTCGGCCGAAAAAGCGAGCGGCGGAGGCTATGCCAAGACGTCGCTGGTCTCCTCCTTCGCCGCCGCCTTCCCGATGGACGCGCCGCGCTATGTCGTGGTGGTGGTGGTCGACGAGCCCAAGGGCACCGTCGCCAGTTCCTTCCAGCGCACCGCCGCCTTCACCTCGGCGCCGATCGTCGGCAAGCTGGTGCCGCGCATCGGCCCGATGCTGGGCGTGCAGCCCGACGCGGACCGCGATGTCGACATCTCGGACCTGCGCTACCTGGTGGACCGGGGCGAATGAGGCTGGCGGATCTCCTTTCGGCCGCGGGGCTGGACGCGGCCAGCGGTGACGACGTGGCGGTGACGGGCTTTGCCATCGATCACCGCAAGGTCGCGCCCTGCACGGTGTTCGGCGCCTTCCAGGGCGCGACCCTCAACGGCGAGGACTTCATCCCGGCGGCGGTCGCGGCGGGTGCGGTAGCGGTGGTCGCGCGGGCCGAGGCGCGGGTCGAGGGCGCGCTCCACATCGCCGATGCCAACCCCCGCCGCGCCTTCGCGCGCCTCGCCGCCGGCTACTTCGCGCCCTACCCGCAGACGATTGTCGCGGTGACGGGGACAAACGGCAAGACCTCCACCGTCGAGATGACCCGCCAGATCTGGCGCATGGCGGGCGAACGCGCGGCGAGCATCGGGACCCTCGGCGTCACGACGCCCGACGGGAGTGTCTCGACCGGGCTGACGACGCCCGACATCGTCACCTTCCTCGCCAACATGGCGGGCCTTGCGCGCGAGGGCGTCACCCACGTCGCCTACGAGGCCTCGAGCCACGGGCTCGACCAGTACCGCGGCGAGGGGCCGACGCTCGCGGCCAGCGCCTTCACCAACTTCAGCCGCGACCATCTCGACTACCACGGCACGATGGAGGCCTATTTCGCGGCCAAGATGCGCCTTTTCACCGAGGTCGTCGCGCCCGGCTCGCCGGTGGTGATCCACGATGCGGGTGACGGGTCGGAGTGGACCGCGAAAGCCATCGCTCAGGCGCAGGCGCATGGGCTCAAGGTGCTGACGGTGGGCGAGGGCGGGGACTTTCTGCGCCTCAAGTCCCGCGAACCCGGGCAGTTGGGGCAGCTTCTTCACATCGTGCATCAGGGCGAGACCCGGAAGGTCAATCTGCCGCTGATCGGGGCCTATCAGGCCGCGAACGCGCTGGTTTCGGCGGGCCTCGCGCTCGCGACCGGCGTGCCCGCGTCGAGCGTCTTCGATGCGCTCACCCGGCTCCAGCCGGTGCGCGGGCGGCTGGAGCGCGCAGGCCTCAATGCACAAGGCGCGCCCGCCTATGTCGACTATGCCCACACCCCCGACGCGCTCGAGGCTGCCATCGCCGCATTGCGCCCCCACGTCGCGCCCGGTGGCCGCCTGATCGTGGTGTTCGGCGCAGGCGGGGACCGCGATGTCGGCAAGCGCCCGCAGATGGGCGAAGTCGCCGCGCGCGCCGCCGACCTCGCAATCGTCACCGACGACAATCCGCGCTCCGAAGACCCGGCCGCGATCCGCGCCGCGATCATGGCCGGGGCTGGCCCCAACACCCGCGACATTGCGGGCCGCCGCGACGCGATCGCCGCCGCAATTGGGGAAGCCGGCGCGCGCGACATTGTGCTGATCGCGGGCAAGGGGCACGAGCAGGGTCAAATATTCGGGTCTGGAGACACCATGCGGATCGAAGCTTTCGACGATGTCGAAGTCGCGCGCGAATGCGCCGGGGGCCAGTGCTGATGCCGGTCCCGATGAACGCCCCACTCGCCAACCCGATGCTGCACCAGTGGCCGGTCAGCCCCCGCGATGCGCTCCCCCTCGCGCTGTGGACTGCCGCCGAGATCGCGGCGGCAACCGGCGGCGTCGCCAGCCACGATTTCGAAGCCGCGGGCGTCGAAATGGATTCGCGCGACGTGAAGCCGGGCGATGTCTTCGTCGCATTGAAGGGCGAGGCGATGGACGGGCACCGCTTCGTCTCCGCCGCCTTCGCCAAGGGCGCGGTCGCGGCGATCGTCGACCGCCCGGTTGATGTCCCGCATGTGCTGGTCGGGGACACCACTGCGGCGCTCCACGCGCTCGCCCAGGCCGCGCGCGAGCGGGCCGTGCAGGCGGTGCGGATCGGCATCACCGGATCGGTCGGCAAGACCGGGGTGAAGGAGGCGATCTTTGCCTGCCTCGACCGCGCCAGCCGCGGCGCGGCGCATCGCAGCGTGCGCTCCTATAACAACCATGTCGGCGTGCCCCTGAGCCTCGCCCGTCTGCCTGCGCGCGCGAAGTTTGGCGTGTTCGAGATGGGGATGAACCACGCGGGCGAGATCGCGCCGCTCTCGGCCCATGTCCGCCCGCACGTCGCGCTCATCACCACCATCGCGCCCGCGCACATCGAGAACCTCGGCTGCCTTGAGGCGATCGCGGACGAAAAGGCGCAGATCTTCACCGGCCTCGTCCCCGGCGGGGTGGCGGTGATCCCCGCCGACAGCGAGTGGGCCGAGCGGCTGATCGGCCACGCGCGCGCCTGCGGAGCGAAGGTTGTCACCTTCGGGCGTGCGGCAGGCGCGGACGTTCGGCTGCTCGACGCCATCCCGGCCGCGGGCGGCTCCGGCTCGCTGGTGACCGCCGATCTCGGCGAGCGGCGGGTGTGCTACACCGTCGCCGAGCCGGGCGAGCACTGGATCGTCAATTCGCTCGGCGTCCTCGCTGCGGTGCGCGCGGCGGGGGGCGATCTGGCGAGCGCCGGCCTCGCGCTCGCCGAGATGGGCGGCCTCAAGGGGCGCGGCGCGCGCCACACCATCGCGGCCAGGGGCGGCACCGCGCTGCTGATCGACGAGAGCTACAACGCCAACCCCGCCTCGATGCGCGCGACCCTCAAGGCCCTCAGCCAGACTCCCGCGGGCCGCCGCATCGCGGTGCTCGGGAGCATGAAGGAGCTCGGCGACTTTGCCGAGGCCTTCCACCGCCAGCTCGCCGAGCCCCTGATCGAGGCCGGGGTCGACCATGTGATCCTGATCGGCGCGGAAATGCGCGCGCTTGCCGAGCGGCTCGCCGCCGAGGAGTTGGGGAAACCCTCGGCCACCTCGCTTGGCAAGGGCCTCACCTTCGCGCATGGCGAGGGGCCTTCCGAGGCGATCGCGATGCTGGGGACCTACGGCCTTGCCAATGGTGATGCGGTGCTGGTCAAGGGATCGAATTCCGTGGGGCTCGGCAGGGTGGTGACACATTTGACCGACAACGCCCGTGCCTAGGGCCGGAAGGCCGGGGCGCAAGGCGCCAAAGGACGTTTGAATGCTCTATCTGCTTGCCGAGTGGCTTGGCTTCGAAGGCATCCTCAACCTGGTGCGCTACCAGACCTTCCGCACCGGGGCGACGCTGATGACCGCGCTCGCCATCGGCCTGGTGATCGGTCCGCGCTTCATCAACCTCTTGCGCGTGCGGCAGGGCAAGGGCCAGCCAATCCGGCTGGACGGCCCGCAGTCGCATCTCGCCAAGCGCGGCACGCCGACCATGGGCGGGCTGATGATCTTGACCGCGCTGACGCTGTCGCTGCTCTTGTGGATGGACCTCTCCAGCCCCTTCGTATGGGCATGCCTTGCGGTGACGATCGGCTTCGGGGTGATCGGCTTTCTCGACGATTACGACAAGGTCGCCAAGAACAGCCACGCGGGCGTGCCTGCCCGGGTGCGGCTGCTCGGCGAATTCGTGGTGGCGGGCATCGCCTCCTGGCTGATCGTCAGCCAGATCAACACCAACATCTATCTCCCCTTCCTCACCGGCGTGAGCATTCCCCTGGGGCCGGCCTACTACGTCTTTGCCGCCTTCGTGATCGTCGGCGCCGGAAACGCGGTGAACCTGACCGACGGGCTCGATGGCCTCGCGATCATGCCGGTCATCATCGCGGCGGGCACCTTCGCGATCATCGCCTATCTGGTCGGGCGCGCGGATTTCAGCGCCTATCTCGGCATCCCGCATGTGCCGGGGGCGGGGGAGCTCGCGATCTTCTGCGCGGCCATCATGGGGGCGGGCCTCGCCTTCCTGTGGTTCAACGCACCGCCCGCGGCGGTGTTCATGGGCGATACTGGCAGCCTTGCGCTGGGCGGCGCGCTTGGCGCGATCGCCGTCGCCTCGCACCATGAAGTCGTGCTCGGCATCGTCGGCGGACTGTTCGTGCTCGAGGCGGTGAGCGTCATCGTGCAAGTCTTCTGGTTCAAGCGCACCGGGCGGCGCATCTTCCGCATGGCGCCGATCCATCACCACTTCGAACAGCTCGGCTGGAGCGAGAGCAAGGTCGTGATCCGCTTCTGGATCATCGCCATCGTGCTCGCGCTGATCGGGCTTTCGACGCTGAAGCTGCGCTAGGGGGCCGGGCGCGGGCATGATCACCTCCCCCGTCTTTGCCGGCAAGCGGTTCGCGGTGCTCGGCCTCGCGCGCTCCGGCGCGGCGGCGGCCGAGGCGCTGATCGCGAGCGGGGCGGAGGTGATCGGCTGGGATCGGCAGGATGTGGCGCGCGAGCCCTTCCAGGGGCGCTGCCGGCTGATCGACCCGCTGGAGCTCGACCTTACCGGCTTTGCGGGCGTGGTGGTCTCGCCCGGGGTGCCGCTCAACACCCACCCCATTGGGCCGCACACCTGGCAATACGGCCTTCCCGTGATCGGCGACATCGAGCTCTTCGCCATGGCCCGCGATAGCCTGCCACCGCACCGCGTGGTCGGCATCACCGGGACCAACGGCAAGTCGACGACCACCGCGCTGGTCCATCACATCCTTGCCGAAGCGGGCATACCGAGCCTGATGGGCGGCAATATCGGCGAGCCGATCCTCGGCCAGGACCCGCTGCCAGAGGGCGGTGTCTATGTGCTCGAACTGTCGAGCTTCCAGATCGATCTCACGTTCACGCTCGATTGCGACGTCGCCGCGCTCACCAACATCACCCCCGACCATCTCGACCGCTACCCGGGCTTCGAGGCCTATGCCGCTGCCAAGGAGCGCCTGTTCCGCATGCAGGCGAGCGGCACGGCGATTATCTGCGAAGAAGACGCCCCGAGCCGCGCGATCGCCGAGCGGCTGCTGGCTGAGGGCCGCGCCCCGGTGCTGGTCAAGACGAGCGACCTTGCAGCGGCGGGCCTTGCCGAGGGCCGCTCGCCCTCGCTTGCGGGTCCGCACAATGCCCAGAATGCCGCCGTCGCCGCCGCGATCTGCCGTGAGCTCGGCCTCGACGACGCTGCGATCGCGCGCGGCCTTGCCACATATCGCGGCCTGCCGCATCGCATGGAGCGGGTCTGCGTGGTGGCGGGCGTCGCCTACATCAACGACAGCAAGGCCACCAACGCCGCCTCCGCCGCGCCGGCGCTTGCGGCATTCCCGCCCGATCCCGCCATCAACGGCGGAAGCCCTCGCATCCACTGGATCGTCGGCGGCCTGCCCAAGGAGGACGGGCTCGGGGCCTGTGCCGACCACCTCGGCAACGTGGCCGCTGCCTACACCGTGGGCGAGGCCGGGCCGATGTTCGCCGACCTCCTCGAAGGGCGGGTGCGGGTCGAACGCTGCGAGCTTATCAGCGAGGCGGTGCGCCGCGCCGTCGCCGCGGCGCGCCCCGGCGAGGTGGTGCTGCTTTCGCCGGCCTGCGCTTCCTACGACCAGTTCCGCGACTACGAGAAGCGCGGCCACCACTTCCGCCAGATGGTTGGCGCGATCACCGGCTGCGAGACCTGCGCGCCCGATGATGCCGAAAGCCGGAGCATCCTGCCGTGAGCGCGCGGGCCTACACCCCGGCGGCGCGCGGACCCGGCAACTACCTTCCCCCCGCGCCGGTGCAGCGCCGCTGGCGCGATGCCTTGCGCATCTGGTGGCGCGAGATCGACCGCGGCCTGCTGGCGCTGATCGGCCTGTTGATGGCGGTCGGCCTGATCGCGGTCGCCGCCGCCTCGCCGGCGAGCGCCGACCAGCTCTCGACCGCCAAGGTCACGCTCGACCCCTTCATGTTCTTCAAGCGGCACGTCGTCTTCCAACTGCTCGGCCTGGCGCTGATGATCGGGCTTTCCTTCGCCAGCCGGGACCAGGCGCGGCGGATCGGGATCATGGTCGGCGCGGTGATGCTGGCGCTGCTGTTCGTGGTGCCCTTCGTCGGCGAGGAGAAGAACGGCGCGCGGCGCTGGATCAATGTCGGCATGAGCCTCCAGCCCTCGGAGTTCCTGAAGCCCGGTTTCGCGATCATCTGCGCCTGGGTGCTGAGCTGGCGGCTGCGCGATCCGGGCCTGCCGGTGATCTGGTACGTGAGCGGGCTGATGGCGCTGATCGCGGGGCTGCTGATGCTCCAGCCCAACCTCGGCGATGCGATCCTGTTCGGCGGGATCTGGCTCGTCATGGTGCTGCTCGCGGGAATGCCGTGGCAGCGCCTTGCCGCGCTTGGCGGCATCGGCGCGGGCGGGCTGCTGCTCGCCTACATGTTCTACGACAACGCGCGCCACCGCATCGACGGTTTCCTGGGCGGGGGTACGGCCTTTGACCAGGTCGATCTCGCCCAGCGCACCATCACCGCGGGCGGCTGGACCGGCAGCGGGCTGTGGCTGGGCGTGCGCAAGATGAACTTGCCCGAAGCGCACACCGACTACATCTTCTCGGTGATCGGCGAGGAGTTCGGCCTCGTCGCCTGCGCGGTGATCGTGCTGCTCTACTGCGCGCTGGTGTTGCGCGCGCTGATGCGGCTGGTGGGCGAGGACAACCTTTTCGCCCTGCTCGCCGCTGCCGGTCTCGTCACCCAGTTCGGCGGCCAAGCCTTCATCAACATGCTCGTCAACCTGAAGCTGTTCCCCTCCAAGGGCATGACCCTGCCGCTGATTTCCTACGGCGGCTCATCGACACTGGCGGTGTGCTTCACGCTTGGGCTATTGCTGGCGATCACCAGGCGCAATCCGTTCCTCGCGCGCGAGCATGGCGGTCTGCGCGAGCTGATCGAACGCAAGGAAGACCGTCCATGACGAGCGAGACCCGCAGCGGCGCGACGCGCCACTACGTGATGGCGGCCGGCGGCACCGGCGGCCACATCATCCCTGCCTTCGCGCTGGCGAGCGAGCTTCACCAGCGAGGGCATCACGTGGCGCTGATCACCGACGAGCGTGGGGCGAACATCCCCGGCAAGCCCGATTTCCTCACCGCGCACGTGCTGCCCGCCGGCCGCTTCGGCAAGAACCCGCTCGGCTGGCCAGCGGGGGTAAGCGCGGTGCTGGAGGGGAGGGCAATGGCGCTGCGCCTGTTCGAGGCCTTCGCCCCCTCGGCCATCGTCGGCTTCGGTGGCTACCCGGCGCTGCCCGCGCTGCTCGCCGCGATCGCGGTGAAGCTGCCGAGCGTGATCCACGAACAGAACGCGGTGCTCGGCCGGGTCAACCGGCTGCTCGCCGGTCGGGTCGACGCGATTGCGACCTCCTACGAGAAGGTCGATCGGCTGAGCCGCAAGCACGCAGGAAAGGTCCGCCTCACCGGCAACCCGGTGCGCGCCGAAGTGCTGGCCCTGCGCGATCAGGATTTCCCAGCCTTCACCGAGGAGAGCCTGCTGCGCATCCTTGTGACCGGCGGCTCGCAGGGCGCCCGTGTGCTCTCCGAAGTGGTGCCCGATGGCCTCGCCATGCTTCCTCCTGCGCTGCGACAGCGGTTGCAGGTCACCCAGCAATGCCGCCCCGAGGACCTTGAGGCGGTGCGCGCGCGCTATGCCAATCATGATATCCCGGCCGAACTCGGCACCTATTTCGAGGACATGCACGAACGCCTTGCCGATGCGCACCTGTTCATCGGGCGCGCGGGCGCCTCGACGATTGCGGAACTGACCGCCGTCGGCCGCCCGGCGATCCTCGTCCCGCTGCCGATCGCGACCGACGATCACCAGGCGGTCAACACCCGCGAGATCGCCAAGGCCGGCGGCGCGCGGATGATCCGGCAGGAAGCGTTCCAGCCCAAGGAGCTCGCCAAGCAAATCCAGGCCATGGCGATGAACCCGCAGAGCCTCGCCAATGCGGCGCATTGCGCCTTCAACTGCGGCCGACCCGATGCGGCCAAGGACCTTGCCGACCTCGTCGAGAGCATGAGCGGGATCGACCTCATGGACGTGATCCGGGTGGGCGAGGGCGCCCCCGCCGCGGCCAGCACGCGCACCGCGCCTCGCACGGCGCGCAAGGCCGCCAAGGAGCGGGCCGAGCCATGAAGGGCGTGGGCACCGACATCGGGATCATCCACTTCGTCGGCATCGGCGGGATCGGCATGTCCGGCATCGCCGAGGTGATGCACAATCTCGGCTACCAGGTGCAGGGCAGCGACATCGCCGAGGGCGCGAGCGTCGAGCGGCTGCGCAGGCGGGGGATCACGGTCCACATCGGTCATGCGGCCGAGAATGTCGCGGGCGTCGCGGTGGTCGTCACCTCGACGGCGGTGCGCCGCACCAACCCCGAGGTCGCCGCAGCATTGGAAGCGCGCATCCCCGTGGTCCGCCGTGCGGAGATGCTCGCCGAACTGATGCGGCTCAAGTCCACCGTCGCCGTCGCCGGCACGCATGGCAAGACCACCACCACCAGCATGATCGCCACGCTCCTGGATGCCGGCGGGATCGACCCCACGGTCATCAACGGCGGGATCATCGAGCAATACGGCTCGAATGCCCGCCTCGGCGACTCCGACTGGATGGTGGTCGAGGCCGATGAAAGCGACGGCAGCTTCCTCAGATTGGACGGCACCATCGCGGTCGTCACCAACATCGATCCCGAGCATCTCGACCACTACGGCAGCTTCGACGGGGTCAAGCGCGCCTTCGTCGAGTTCATCCACAACGTTCCCTTCTACGGCGCGGCGGTGCTGTGCATTGACCATCCGGAAGTGCAGGCGGTGATCGGCCAAGTGCGCGATCGCAAGGTGGTGACCTACGGCTTCTCGCTCCAGGCCGATATCTGCGGGGTCAACATCGCTTCGGAGGATGGGGGCAACCGCTTCGACGTGATCGTCCGCCAGCGCGGCGAGCATGATCGCCGGATCGAGGGCGTCCACCTGCCCATGCCGGGCCGCCACAACGTCCAGAATGCGCTCGCCGCCATCGCGGTGGCGATCGAGATGGGCTGCTCGGACGAGGTGATCCGCACCGGCTTTGCCCGCTTCGGCGGGGTCCGGCGGCGTTTCACGCGCGTGGGCGCGGTCGATCTGCCGGGCGGCAGCGTGACGGTCATCGACGACTACGCCCACCACCCGGTCGAGATCCGCGCAGTCCTCGCCGCCGCGCGCGAGGCGGTTACCGCAGGGGGACGGGTCATCGCGGTCGCCCAGCCGCACCGCTACACCCGCCTCAACGACCTCATGGACGCCTTCCAGTCCTGCTTCGACGATGCCGACATCGCCTATGTCGCCCCGGTCTATCCGGCGGGCGAGGAGCCGATCCCCGGGGTCGATCACGCCGCGCTGGTGGCGGGCATGAAGGCCCGCGGTCACCGCGCCGCGCGCGAGATCGCCGGGGCCGACGCGCTCGCCGAGACGCTCGCGGGCGAGCTCCAGCCGGGCGACATGGTGGTGTGCCTCGGCGCGGGCGACATCACGAGGTGGGCGGCGGGGCTCGCTCCGGCGATCATCGCGCGGCGAAAGGCGGCGGCATGAACCAGCCGGGCGACACCAACGTCTACGACGACGGCAGGGCGCCGACCTGCGCGGTCGAGGGCGCCGTCGCCGCGCCCGTGCCATTGGACGGCATCCGCGGCAAGCTCACCTGCAAGGCCCCGCTCGCGCCCTATACCTGGTTCAAGACCGGCGGCCCCGCCGACTGGCTGTTCGAGCCGGCGGACCTCGAGGATCTGAAGCTGTTCCTCGCGCGGCTCGGCGGAGAGATCCCGGTGATGGCGCTGGGCCTCGGCTCGAACATGATCGTGCGCGACGGCGGCGTGCCCGGCGTGGTGGTGCGGCTCGGCAAGGCCTTCGCCGGGGTCGAGCACACAGGCGATATGGAACTGACCTGCGGCGGCGGGGCGAGCGGCATTCTGGTCGCTTCCACGGCACGCGACCTCGGGATCGCGGGGCTCGAGTTCCTGCGCGGCATCCCCGGCACGGTCGGCGGCTTCGTGCGAATGAACGGCGGCGCCTATGGGCGCGAGGTCGCCGACGTGCTGACCGACTGCGCGGTGATCCTGCCCGATGGGTCTTTCGTGACCCTGACAGCGGCTGAACTCGACTACGGCTACCGCCACTCGGCCCTGCCGGAGGGCGCGATCGTCGTCTCCGCCCGCTTCTGCGGCCGCCCTGGCGATCCGGCCGCGATCGGCGCCGAGATGGACCGCATCGCCGCCGCGCGCGAGGCGAGCCAGCCGCTGCGCACCAAGACAGGGGGCTCGACCTTCAAGAACCCGGAAGGCCACAAGGCCTGGGAACTGGTCGACCGCGCGGGCTGCCGCGGCCTCACGCTCGGCGGCGCGCAGGTGAGCGAGAAGCACGCCAATTTCCTCATCAACACCGGCACCGCTACCAGCGCCGATATCGAGGGGCTGGGCGAGCTGGTGCGTGACCAGGTCTATGCCGCGACCGGCGTGAGCCTCGAATGGGAAATCCAGCGGGTGGGGCGGCCGTGATGATCGACAGATGCTTGCACGTCGCGGTCCTGATGGGCGGATGGGCGAACGAGCGGCAGGTTTCGCTCACCAGCGGCGCGGGCGTGGCCGATGCGCTGGAGAGCAAGGGGCACCGCGTGACCCGCATCGACATGGGCCGCGATGTCGCCCTGCGCCTCGCCGAGGCAGCTCCGGACGTCGTCTTCAACGCGCTCCACGGCGTGCCGGGGGAGGACGGGACGGTGCAGGGGATGCTCGACCTGATGGGGTTGCCCTACACCCATTCGGGCCTCGCCACCTCGGTAATCGCGATCGACAAGCAGCTGACGAAGCAGGCGCTGGTCCCGCATGGCATCCCCATGCCGGGCGGGCGGATCGTGACGCGCGAGGAGCTTTACGAACGCGACCCGCTGCCGCGGCCCTATGTGCTGAAGCCCGTGAACGAAGGCTCGTCCGTTGGCGTCGCCATCGTCACCGCGGACAGCAATGTCGGCAACCCGATCAACCCCAATGTCACCGGCCCGTGGCAGGAGTTCGCCGAGCTCCTCGCCGAACCCTTCATCAAGGGCCGCGAACTCACCGCTGCCGTGCTCGACGGCCCCGATGGCCCGCGCGCGCTGGGCGTTACCGAGCTGGTGGTCGCCAACGGGTTCTACGATTACGAGAACAAGTACACCGCCGGGCGCACCGAGCACATCTTCCCCGCCAGGCTCCCGCCCGAAATCACCGCGCTGTGCGAGACCTATGCAGTCAAGGCGCACCAGGTATTGGGCTGCCGCGGCACCAGCCGCACCGACTTCCGCTGGGACGAAGAAGCGGGCGAGGACGGGCTGTTCGTGCTCGAGACCAATACCCAGCCCGGCATGACGCCCTTGAGCCTTGTCCCCGAACAGGCGGCGGGCCGGGGCATTGCCTATGCCGATCTGGTCGAGATGCTGGTAGCAGAGGCGCTGCGGGTTTACCATTTCAAGGGCAAGGGAGGCGCGCATGGCACAGCAGATCAGGCGTAGCGGTTCCACCGGTGTGCGCCGCGCGGCGCGGGCGCAGAGCCGTGCCACCGCCGCTCGCAAGGCGCGCGGTTCGGCGAGCGGCATCCTCGACACGGCGATGGGCGTGCTGCCCTTCAGCGAGGAGCAGTGGAGCCGCATCTGGCTCGCCATGATCATCGGCACCGGCGTCGGCGTCGCCTTCGTCATCGCTAGCCTCGCGGGGGTTCCGGCGCTGGCGCAGGCCGAGGTCGCGAAGATCGCCGCCGATGCCGGTTTCGAGGTGCGCCACGTGCGTGTCACCGGCACGGCCCGCATGGACGAACAGCAAGTCTATGCCCGCGCCTTCGCCAAGCGCAACCAGGCGATGCCCGATGTCGACGTCGCCGCGCTGCGCGAGGAACTGCGCGCCTTGCCATGGGTCAAGGATGCGCGCGTCTCGATCCAGCTGCCGCACACCCTAGCCATCGACATCGTCGAGCGCACGCCGCACGCCGTGCTGGAAAAGCCCGACCGGCTGGTGCTGATCGACGCGAGCGGGGTGGAGCTCGAGCCGGTCGCGCCGGAAAAGACCAAGGGGATGCTGCGCCTCGCCGGACCGGGGGCGGCGCGGCAGGCGCAGGCGCTCGACGCGCTGCTCGCCGCCGCGCCCGCGCTTGGCCCCAAGGTCGAGGCCGCCGAATGGGTCGGCAACCGCCGCTGGAACCTGACCTTCACGACCGGCCAGCTGCTCGCCCTGCCCGAAGGCGAGGTCGAGGCGGCGAGCGCGCTTGTCAAGTTCGCCCGGCTGGACGGGCAGAACCGCCTGCTCGGTGGCAAGGTGCTGGCCTTCGACATGCGCACACCGCCGCGGCTCTACATGCGCCTGCCGGAGGGTGTCGCCAAGCCGGCGTTGACCGGCGTCAGTGCTGACGGGGAGACCACCTGATGGCCTCGCGCGCCGCACCCTCGCGCCGCCTCGCGCGCAGCTTCGCCGCGGTCAACGTCGGCAGCTTCCGCATCTCGGCAATGATCATGGGCGAGACCGAAAACGGCGAGTTGCAGGTGCTGGGCTCCGGGCACCGCGCCAGCGCCGGGATCAAGCGCGGCTACGTCACCGACATGGCGGCGGCGAGCCATGCGATCCGCGACGCGGTGGAGCGCGCCGAGAAGAGCGCTAACACTCCCGTGCGCAGCGTGTGGATCGCCTGTTCGGGCGCGGGCCTCGCCAGCCACGTTGTCGCGGTTGATATCGAGATTGGCGGGCGGCGGATCGAGGACGAGGATGTCGAGCAGCTGCTGATCGAGGCCCGGGACATGATCCAGCCCGACGGCCGCAAGGTGCTCCATGCCCAGCCCGCGCACTATACGCTCGACGGCGCCCACGGCGTCGCCAACCCGCGGGGCTTGCATGCAGAGCGGTTGGGGGTCGACATCCACGTCATGCTGGCGGACGGCGCGCCGGTGAGGAACCTTACCGAGGCGGTGCAGAACGCCCACCTCGAGGTCGAGGGCGTGGTCGCCGCACCGCTCGCCGCAGGACACGCCTGCCTCAGCACTGAGGAGCGCGAACTGGGCGTCGCGTTGGTGGAAATCGGTGCAGACATCACCAACGTCGCGGTCTTCGCGGGCGGGATGCTGCTGGGCCTGCGCGCGGTGCCGATGGGATCGGCCGACATCACCGATGCGATCGCCTCGAGTTTCGGCATCCGCCGCTCGCAGGCCGAGCGTCTGAAATGCGTCGCCGGTTCGGCGATCGCCAGTCCTGCCGATCACCGCGAGCTGATCCCGGTGAGCCCGCCGGGCGAGGGCGGCGACGGCGCGCCCGCAGGTCCGCTCGCGCGCGGGGCCGACGACAAGAACCGCATCCTGCGCGCCGAGCTGATCGCGGTGGTCACCCAGCAGCTCGCCGTGCTGACCGGAGAAATCGGCAAGGCATTGAAGGCTATGGGTTTCGCTGGCCCGCGCGCCGGCCAGGTGGTGCTGACCGGCGGCGGCGCGGAACTCGCCGGTATGGCGGACTTCATGCAGGGCGCGCTCGGCCAGCCGGTGCGGCTCGGTCGCCCGCCGCAGCTCACCGGAATGCCCGAGGCGCACCACGCGCCGGGCTTCGCGACGCTGGCGGGGCTGTGCCTCTACGCCGCCGAGGACCCCGTCGATATCCGCGCGCTGGGCAGCGGGCGCGGCGGGGTGTATCGTGGCTTTCCCCGCGAAGGCGGGATCGGGTCGTTGATCGCGCGCCTGTTCCGCGCGATGCGGGAGTATTTCTAGTCCGGCCGACGCGGCAGAGCGGCAGGGCGACGGAAGCAAGTTGATCGACCCGGTGCTGTGGATAAGGGCTTTGCCGCTATAAAATGTGCACCGTGAATATGTCACAGACGAGTTAGGCGGGGGTACAACATGCCCGAACCTCAACTCCGCGCCTGGAGAGCAAGCTGATGAGCATCAATATCGGACCCGCGGCGAGCGACGACCTGCGCCCGCGCATCACCGTGATCGGGATCGGCGGGGCCGGCGGCAACGCGATCGCCAACATGATCGCAGCCGAGATCGAGGGTGTCGAGTTCATCGTCGCCAACACCGATGCGCAGGCGCTCAGCACCTCGCCGGCCGAACGCCGCATCCAGCTCGGGCCCGACATCACCGGCGGCCTCGGCGCAGGCGCGCGCCCCGAGGTCGGCAAGGCCGCGGCCGAGGAAACCGTCGCCGAGATCGAGAAGGCCCTCGAGGGCGTCAACATGTGCTTCATCGCCGCCGGCATGGGCGGCGGCACCGGTACCGGCGCCGCGCCGGTGATCGCCGAGGCCGCGCGCCGCATGGGCGTGCTGACCGTGGGCGTCGTCACCAAGCCTTTCCTGTTCGAGGGCACCCGCCGGATGCGCGCCGCCGAGGCCGGGATCGAGGAACTCCAGCGCCAGGTCGACACGCTGATCGTCATCCCCAACCAGAACCTCTTCCTCGTCGCCAAGGCGGAGACCACCTTCAAGGAGGCCTTCCAGCTTGCCGACGAGGTGCTTCAGCAGGGCGTGCGCTCGATCACCGACCTGATGACAATGCCCGGTCTCATCAACCTCGACTTCGCCGACGTGCGCTCGGTGATGAGCGAGATGGGCAAGGCGATGATGGGTACCGGTGAGGGCGAGGGCGAGAACCGCGCGCTGGAGGCCGCCGAACAGGCGATCGCCAACCCGCTGCTCGACGGTGTCAGCATGGCCGGCGCCAAGGGCGTCATCATTTCGATCATCGGCGGCGAGGACATGCGCCTGCTCGAAGTCGACGAGGCGGCCAACCACATCCGCGAACTGGTGGACGAGGACGCCAACATCATCTGGGGCAGCGCCTTCAACCCCGACCTCAAGGGCAAGATCCGCGTCTCAGTGGTCGCGACCGGGATCGAGCAGAGCGCGATCGGCCAGTCCGAGCGTGCCCAGGCCGTGTCGCTCGGCGGGGCGCGCGCGCCCAAGCGTCCGGTGCTGGAACTGTCCGAGGACGAGGGGCTCGCCGCACTTCCGCCCGAGCCCGCCGCGCCGCCGCCCCCGGCGATCACCCCCTTCGATCTCGCGCGCCCCGCGGCGACAACCTCTGTAAGCTATGCCGAGGACGAGCTTGAACTCGGCGAGGAACAGGAGGACGCCGTCCCCTATCCGCCCGCCGCGCCCTTTGAACTCACCGGCATGCAGGCAGGCGAGAGCTATGGCGATGAATACGAGGATGATGTCGACGACATCGTCGATCCGCTGGCCGGGCTGCGCGGCGCCGAGGACGAGCGTCCGGCCGGCGATGACATGCTGGACCTCGGCGAGGGTTACGCGACCTACGAGCCAGACGACGGCGAGCAGGACGATCTGCTGGCGAGCGCCGATCGGCTGGCGGCGAACAACCGCCCGGTCGAGGCGCGGCTCGGCGGCGGGCGGCGGCGTGCCCTGCTCGGCGGAAGTGCCGGTGGCGGGGCCGATGGTCCCGGCGGCGCACCTGCGGGCGGCACTCCCGCCGGCGGTGCGACCGGGGGCAGCACACTGTTTGAGCGGATGGCCAACCTGTCGCGCAGCACCTCGCGCGACGACGATGACGACGATGACGGCGATGATGGTCCGGCGCTCAGCATTCCGCGTTTCCTCGGCCGCCAGAACAACCAATAGGCAGCCCGCGGGCAATGCCGTCCGGCGCGCGTGCGATGCCGCTCGCCGCGCTGGGCGGTCCGGCCTCTGGCGTGCCGCGGCCCCGCCGCTAGAGCACGCATGATGGTGTCGCGCCTTCCCCTGTCCTGCATCGCCGCCCTCGGCGCCGCCGCCTTGCCGCTTGCGGGCGCAGTCGCGCAGCAGACGATCTCGCAGCCGGTCGTGCAATCGCTGCCCTCGCAAGAAGTGCAGCGCCTCAACCGCGCGCTGGTGGCGCTCGCCAAGGCACCGCGCGATCGCGATGCGCTGATCGAGGCGGGGCAGGCGTCGCTCGGGGTGGAAGATCTCGAGGCGGCGATCGGCTTCTTCGGCCGCGCGGCTGAGGTCGATCCGGGCCACCCCGGCGTCGCACAGGGGCTGGGCTCGGTCTATCTGCGGGCGGGCCGCGCGGGAGAGGCGCTGGTGCAGTTCGAACGCGCGCTGGCCGGCGGCGTCACCGACCCCGCCACGCTTGCCGATCACGCGCTGACGCTCGATCTGGTGGGCGAGCAGGCGGCCGCGCAGAAAGCCTATGCCGCGGCTCTCGAGCGCGATCCGGCCAACGACGAGGCGCGGCGGCGGCTGGCAGTGAGCTTCGCCATAGCCGGCAACCGCGCGCGTTTCGAGGAAACGCTGCGCCCCCTCCTCGACCGGCGCGATCTCGCCGCGCAGCGCGCACGCGCCTTCGGCCTCGCGATCCTCGGCGACAGCGACCGCGCGGGCGTGATCGTCGAACAAGTCATGCCGCGCGACATCGCCACCCGCCTGGTGCCCTACCTCGCCTTCATGCCGCGCCTGACCAAGCCGCAGCAAGCCGCCGCCGCCAATCTCGGGATCTTCCCGCGCGCCGCCGATATCGGGCGGGACGATCCGCGCCTGGCGCGCTTCGCGGCAGAGGAGCGCGCCGAAGGCCGACTCGCGCCCGCGGGGCCGCCGCTCGATGCGCGCCCGGCGGCGTCACCCGCCGCGACGCCGGCCGTGATACCTTCCGCCGCCCCGGAGCCTGCCCGCGTGGCGACGGTCGCGCCGGTCAACGTCACGCCGATCGCGGCGAGCGCGCCCGCCCCAGCGCCGGTCCCCGTGGCTTCGGGCCCGGCCGCGCCGATCGGGCCGGCCGCGCCGAGCGTCGCTGCATCGGCCCCGCCGCCACCTCCCGAGCCGCCGCTGCGGGTGGCCGATGCCTTTGCCGACCTCATCACGGCGCCGCTCCCCGATGCGAGGGTCGGCGGCGAGGCGGTCGACATCTCGCGGATCGCCGTGAAGCGCGAGCTTCCGCCTCCGCCGATCGTCAAGCCGGCCGAGAAGCCCAAGCCCAAGGAGCCGCCCAAACCCGTCCACCCGAGCCGGATCTGGGTGCAGGTGGCGACCGGCAAGGACGTGAAGGCGCTGGCCTTCGACTGGCGGCGCATCAGCCGGGCGGGCGGGGCGCCGCTCGGCAAATTGAAGGCGCACACCACTCCCTGGGGTGAGGCCAACCGCCTGCTCGCGGGCCCGCTCGAAAGCCGCGAGAAGGCCCAGACACTGGTGCGCGAACTCAAGGGCAAGGGGCTCGACTCTTTCCTCTACGTCAGCCCCGAAGGCGAGGCTATTCAGCCGCTTAAGTGAGCGGTCGTGGGGCTTTCCCGATTTCTGTGCACAGGCTTTGCACAGTTCTGTCCGGTTCTCCCCAGCCCGCCTCACCCAGGTGATTGCCAAGCCCGCCCGGATGCGTCCATCCCTGCCCGCGATGGTGAACCGACCCCTCCCGCACCCCGCGATGCCCCGGCCATGAGAGCACAAGACATGGACTATTCCGCCGAGGACGATGCCGCCCCCGTCGAGATGCTCGCCAGCCTCTTCGCCGCGCGCGGGTGGCCGTGTGAGATGGTTTCCGACGACGAGATGACCGGCGAGGTCCAGGGCAGCTGGGCCAATTACCAGCTGCGCGCGATCTGGCGGGCCGAGGACAGCGTGCTTCAGTTCCTGTGCCTTCCCGACATACGCGTTACCGACGACAAGCGCGCCGCCGCCTACGAGCTCCTGTGCCTTGTCAACGAGCAGATGTGGCTCGGCCATTTCGACATCTGGTCGAACGGCGACGTGCTGCTCTACCGGCACGGCGCGCTGCTGGGCGATCACGGCCGTCTGAGCCTCGACATGGCGCAGGCGCTGGTCGAGAGCGCGATCGACGAATGCGACCGCTTCTACCCCGCCTTCCAGTTCGTGCTGTGGGGCGGCAAATCTCCGCGCGCGGCGCTCGATGCGGCGATGGTCGACGCGGCGGGGGAGGCCTAGTGCGCCCACGATCGCCGATTCCGTCCGGGCTGAGCTAGTCGAAGCCCTGCTCTTTACTTTGGTCTGCCGCACCTGACAAAGAACGGCCGTGGGGCTTTGCCCACCTTCGGATCCGACAAGCTCAGGGCGAACGGGTGTAGTGACATGATCGATCACCTCCTCATTATCGGCTGCGGCAACATGGGCGGGGCGATGCTCGCCGGGTGGCTTGCCGCGGGCGAGAGCCCGGCGCGATTCTCCGTGCTCGACCCTGCGCTCGCCGAGGTGGCTGAGGGCGTCGCGCTTCATCGCGACGTCGCCGAGGTGCCGGGCGGACACGATGCGGTGCTGCTCGGTTTCAAGCCACAGCAGCTCGGCGCGCTGGCGCCGGGGCTTCAGGGGCTGACAGAGGGGCGGATGGTGTGCTCGCTCCTTGCCGGGATCACGCTCGACCACCTCGCTTCGGCCTTCCCGAAAGCGCGCGCGCATGTCCGGGTCATGCCCAACCTCGCCGCCGCGATCCGCAAGTCACCAGTGATCCTCGCCGAGCGCGGGTTGAGCGAGCCCGCACGCGCCGCCGCCTTCGCGCTGTTCGATGCGCTCGGCAGCGCCGTCTGGCTCGATGACGAGACGCAGTTCGATCTTGTCACTGCGCTCGCTGGCTCGGGGCCAGGCTTCGTCTACCGCTTCATCGACGCGCTCGCCGGGGCGGCGGCCGATCTCGGGCTCGACGCCGCCACCGCCGCGCGCTTGGCACTCGCCACAGTCGAAGGGGCCGCTGCGCTCGCCGCCGGGGCCGACGCCAGCCCCGCGACGCTCGCGGACCGGGTGGCGAGCCCCGGCGGTATGACGCGCGAGGGTCTGAACGTGCTCGACGAAGGCGCGGCCCTGCGCCGCCTGCTCACCGCCACGCTCGAGGCCACTGCCGAGCAGGCCGCTGTGCTGTCACGCGGCGGTTAAGATTAACAAGGGTTAAGCTGAACCATTTGCGCCGACTGCAATCCGGTTTCGCTTGAAAAGCGCCCCCGAAACTCCGATATTCGCCGCTATGGAGAGCGCGGACTTTTTCCACGCTCCTTGTGAAAGGCTAAAAGGGTTTCGCAATGGCTGACTGGAATGACTCGGCGCGCAATGCGCAGCGTTTGGGCTCGGTGCCCCGCGCCGGAGGCGATGTTGCCGGCCGCGCGAGCTACGACGAGGGCCTGCGTTCGCACATGCTCTCGATCTACAACTACATGGCCTCGGGCGTCCTGCTGACCGGGATCGTTGCGCTGCTGGCCTATACCAGCGGTACCGCCGCGGCGATCTTCACCGGCGGGATCCTGCGCTGGATCGTGGCGCTCTCGCCCCTCGCGATCGTCTTCGCGATGAGCTTCGGCGCAAACCGCTTCAGCACCGGCGCGCTGCAGGCCATGTTCTGGGCCTTCGCGACGCTGATGGGTCTGTCGCTGTCGTCGGTGTTCCTGGTCTACACCGGCGGCTCGATCGCCACGACCTTCTTCGCCACTGCGGCGGCTTTTGCCGGCCTCTCGCTGTGGGGCTACACAACCAAGAAGAACCTGTCGGGCTTCGGCAGCTTCCTGATCATGGGTGTGATCGGCCTCATCGTGGCTTCGCTGGTGAACCTGTTCCTGCAATCGCCCGCGTTCCACTACGCGATCAGCTTCATCGGCGTGCTGATCTTCGCCGGGCTTACCGCTTATGACACGCAGCGTCTGAAGGCCGAATATACCTACCTGCGCGGCACCGAGTTTGCCGGCAAGGCGGTGATCCTCGGCGCGCTGAGCCTCTATCTGGACTTCATCAACATGTTCCAGTTCCTGCTCAGCTTCCTCGGCAACCGGGAGTAATCCCGCGCCGCCTGCCTCGGCCTGACGCAGAGGTGTTGAAATGTCGCATGCCCGGGGCCTTTCCAAAGGCTCCGGGCATTTGCTTTGTTATCCGACAAGGCTAGTGCGGGGGCTTAAGGCTGGAGCAAGCCGGGGGCGGTCAGGATCGCCCATCAAGCGGCAAAATGCACCGCAGCAGGAGAGGTAATTCGATGAGCGTGGCCCCGCAGAGGCTCTTGTCCCCGACCCCGGCGAAGGCGTTGGCCGACGTGCGCCGGACGCGCAATCCCATCGGGCTCGGTATAACCGCTCTCGCACTCGGCGGCGCGCTGCTCGCCGCCTGTGCCAAGCCCCCGCCGCCCCCCCCGCCGCCTCCGCCCCCGCCGCCCCCCGCGCCGGTGGTCGAGGCGGTGCCCTACCGTCCGCTCCCGCCGGGCGGCGCGCATTACGTGATGGACATGCCCGCGCGCGGGCCCGACGGTCGGCGCATCACCGTCAACACCGGCCTTACCGACGACCAGCTGGTCTGGAACTTGCGTTCGGCCTGGAACGTCGCCGCATTGAACTGCCTCGCGCCCGAGTATGAGCCGATCCTCGACGGCTATCGCGCCTTTCTGAGCAAGAACGTCAAGGGGCTGAAGGCCGTCAACGACCGCATCGAGAAGACCTACACCAGTCGCTTCAAGGTCCGCCGTGACGCTATCGTCGCGCGCGATGCCTATACCACGCAGGTCTACAACTTCTTCGCCGAACCGGCCGCGCGCGCCGGCTTCTGCCGCGCCGCGCTTGATATGGCAAACCGCGCGCTCGCCGAGCCGTCGGCCAAGCCGCTCGACTTCGCCCGCGCCAATTTCGACGGGCTGCTCGTGCCCTTCGAGCTCTTCTTCGACGAATACGAGGCCTACCAGCGTGCCTCTGCGCAATGGGATGCCAAGTGGGGGGCGCTCTACGGCGCGTCGCAGCCGGGCTGGGTCGCTGTGCAGCAGGCCCGTGCGGGGCGCATCGTTGAGGCGGCGCCCGAGCCGGCGCAGACCGTGATCGATTCCGAAACGGGCCTGCCGGTGCCGGTCATCCCGGTCAACGAGGAGGTGCTCTCGCAGCCGATCGTCCAGCCGATCGCCCCCCCGCCGGGAGGCGCGCCGCGCAAGTGATCCGGGGCGGGGCGGTAACCCGAAATCTTGCGTTGCAACCCCGCCAGCTTCCCGCTAATGCGCGCGCTCGCCCGCTTCCTTAAGGGACCGCGCGGGCGCGAAAACTGGGAACGGGGCCGTAGCTCAGATGGGAGAGCGCGTCGTTCGCAATGACGAGGTCAGGGGTTCGATCCCCCTCGGCTCCACCAGTTTCTCCTTACGACGAGGCCTGCCGCCGCCCCGCAATGCGTCACCTGACGAGCGGGCGCAGCGCGGCTCCATGCGGAGCCGGTGTCCTTACCAGTAAATGACCGGCTCGTCGGTGAAGACGTTCACCAATTCACCCGGCATCATGACCGCCGAACGTCCGGTAATCCACATCGAGCCGAGCAGCGCGCCGACCGTGTTGCCGCGGCCTTCCTGGCGGAACTGGCCGGTGACCGCGTGGTCGCGCCCGTTCACCCGCACGCTGTCGAAGCGCAGCTGGAACTTGCCCGACTTGCCGCCGATCGCCCGCCCCGTCTTCCAGGCGACGGTGGCATAGACCGGTGAGCCCCGGCGGATGACCACCCGGTCCGCCTCGACCACGTCATGCACCACCCGGAACAGCACGCGCTGGCCTTCCTCGACGTGCTTGCTGCTGATCTCCTGCGCCGGCGTCACCACCAGCATGGTGCCCGCGGGCATCAGGAAGCTGCCGGGCTTGGGGCCCGGAATGGGTTGGCTCGCCGTGGCGGCGACGGTCTGGCCGGGAGCGACCGACTGCGCGAAGGCGATCTGGGACGTGGCAAGAAGCGCGGTGGCGGCGAGAATCCTAAGCATTGATAGACCCCTGTGAAGCGAGGATTTCCGATTTGCCTCCAGCAGCTTAAGAAATGGTGATCGGCGCGCCTCTGCCGCCTGGGGGCGGGGCCGCGGCGGCCGAGGCGACCGCGATCCGCCATCCCCCTCGCAATTCTGCGGCAATCGGCCTAGAGGGCCCGCATGCATTTCCTCGACCAGGCCAAGATCTACGTTAAGTCCGGCGGAGGCGGCCCCGGGGCCGTCTCGTTCCGGCGCGAGAAGTATATCGAGTATGGTGGCCCCGACGGCGGGGACGGCGGGCGCGGCGGCGACATCGTGTTCGAGGCGGTCGCCGGGCTCAACACCCTCATCGACTTCCGCTATTCCCAGCACTTCAAGGCGCCGCGCGGCGGGCACGGGATGGGCAAGGACCGCACCGGCGCCAGCGCCAAGCCGCTCGTCATCAAGGTGCCGGTCGGAACGCAGATCCTCTCGGAAGACAGGGAGGAGGTGCTGGCGGATTTCACCGAGGTCGGCCAGCGCGTCGTCTTCCTCGAGGGCGGCATGGGCGGGCGCGGCAATGCCTCCTACAAGACCTCGACGAACCGCGCGCCGCGGCAGCACCAGCCGGGGATGCCGGGCGAGGAGATGTGGGTGTGGCTGCGGCTGAAGCTGCTCGCCGACGTCGGGCTGGTGGGCCTGCCGAATGCGGGCAAATCGACCTTCATCAACGCGGTCAGCAACGCGCAGGCCAAGGTCGGCGACTATGCCTTCACGACGCTCGTGCCCAAGCTCGGAGTGGTGCGCCACAAGGGCCGCGAATTCGTGCTCGCCGACATCCCCGGCCTGATCGAGGGCGCGGCGGAGGGGGCAGGCATTGGCGACCGCTTCCTCGGCCACATCGAGCGCTGCCGGGTGCTGATCCACCTCGTCGACATCACCGGCACCGAGGATGCAGACCCTGCCGAGGCAATGCGGATCGTCGAGGAGGAACTTGCCGCCTATGGTGCGGGCCTCGACGAGAAGCCGCGCCTCGTGGCGCTCAACAAGCTGGATCTGGCCGACGGCGAGCTGGCCGAGGGCTTCCGCGAGGAGCTGCTGGCGGCCGGCGCCGAAAAGGTCTTCGCGGTGTCCGGCGCGACGGGGGCGGGAATTCCCGAGCTGATGGACGCGGTCCTCGCCTATCTGCCCGATCGCACCGCCACGGAGACCAAGGCGGTGGAGATCGAGGATGACGACGACGCGCCCGAGTGGTCGCCCCTGTAACGCGCCCATGCTGACGTGCCTTGCTGACATTCCCGCCGCGCGGCGGATCGTGGTCAAGATCGGCTCGGCGCTGCTGGTCGGCGGCGGCGCTGCGCGCGAGAGCTGGCTGACGCGCATGGCAGGCGACCTTGCGGTGCTGCGCCGACAAGGCGCGCAGGTGATCGTGGTGAGCTCGGGCGCGATCGCACTTGGCGCGGCGCGGCTCGCCCTGCCCAAGGGCGGCCGAGGGAGCCTCGCGGACGCGCAGGCTGCGGCTGCTGTCGGGCAGATCGCGCTCGCCGACCTATGGTCGCGCGCGCTCGGCGGCGAGGGGATCACGGCGGCGCAGATGCTGCTGACGCTGGGGGACCTCGAGGATCGTCGCCGCTACCTCAACGCCGCCGCGACGCTCGACCGGCTGCTCGAGGCGGGAGTGATCCCGGTCATCAACGAGAACGATTCGGTCGCGACCGAGGAGATCCGCTTCGGCGACAACGACCGCCTTGCCGCGCGCGTGGCGCAGGCCGCCAATGCGGACCTCGTGCTGCTGCTTTCGGACGTCGACGGCCTCTACGACCGCGACCCGCGCGAGCCGAACGCCGCGCTGGTCCCTTTGGTCGAAGCGGTCACGCCGGAAGTGATGGCCATGGCGAGCGGCACCTCCTCCTCGGGCCTCGGTTCGGGAGGCATGGTCTCCAAGCTCCAGGCCGCGCAGATCGCGACCCGCGCCGGCATCGCGCTCGCCATCCTCAACGGCACGCACGAGGCGCCGATCGCCCATGCGCTCGCCACGGGGACGGGAACCCTGTTCCTGCCGGTCAGCGCGGCTTCGGCAAGGAAGGCGTGGCTCGGCGGGCGGCTTGCCCCGGCGGGCGAGCTGCGGGTCGATGCGGGCTGCGCGGCGGCGCTGAAGGGCGGGGCGAGCCTGCTCGCGGCGGGCGTGGTGGGCGTCTCCGGCAGCTTCCGGCGCGGCGACCTCGTCAGCGTGCTGAGCCTGAAGGGCGAGCGGCTGGCGCAGGGCCTCGCCGAATACGACGCCGCCGAGGTGCAGCGCATCGCCGGCCGGCGCGTGGAGGAGCAGGCCGACCGGCTCGGCTATAGCCCACGCTCCTGCGTGATCCACCGCGATCATCTCGTCCTGTTGTGAGCCTGCGCCCGTGAGTCTTCTGGCGATCACCGGGGCGACCGGCTTTGTCGGCAGCGCGGTGCTCGCCGAGGCGCTGGCGCAGGGGCATCAGGTGCGCGCGCTCGCTCGCCGCGATCAGCCGGCGCGCGAAGGCGTGACGTGGGTGCGCGGCGACCTCGGTGACACGGCGGCGCTCGCCGCGCTGGTCGAAGGCGCCGATGCGGTGATTCATGTCGCAGGGTTGACCAACACGCCCGATCCGGCCGAGTTCGAAGTGGCGAACGTCACCGGCACGGCCAACGTCCTTGCCGCCATGCAGAGCGCGGCGGTCAAGCGGCTGGTGTTCGTCTCCTCGCTCTCGGCCCGGCAACCCCGCCTGTCGGCCTATGGTAGCTCCAAGGCGCGCGCCGAGGCGTTGGTCGAAGCGAGCGGGCTCGACTGGACCACCGTGCGCCCGCCCGGCGTCTATGGCCCGCGCGATGTCGATTACCTCGAGATGTTCCGCACCGCCAAATGGGGTTTCGTTCCGCTGCCGCCGGGCGGGGCGAGCTCGATCATCCACGCCGACGATCTGGCAAGATTGCTGGTGGTGCTTGCCGCAGCCAATGCCGCGCCGACCAGGAAAAAGGTTTATGAGCCCGATGACGGGCGCGAGGGCGGGTGGAGCCACAAGGAACTGGCCGCCGCCATCGGGCGCGCTGTGGGGCGGAGCAAGGTCTTTGCGCCGCACCTGCCGCGCGCCGTGCTCGAAGCCGCCGCCGCCGCCGACCGCATCGCGCGCGGCGACCGCGCGAAACTCACCGCCGACCGGGTGGGCTACATGGCGCACCCCAACTGGGTCGCCCGCTTCGACCGCAAACCCCCGCCAGGCCTGTGGCAGCCGCGGATTCCGGGCGAAGAGGGACTGCAGGCGACCGCTGAATGGTACCGCCGGGCGGGGTGGCTTTAGCCAGCAATCAGAGGAACGGTTCCTCGCCCGGCTTGTGGATGCCGCATTCGGTCTTGTCCCAGCCCTTCCACCGGCCCGAGCGCGGGTCTTCGCCCTCGGCGACCTGCGAGGTGCAGGGGGAGCAGCCGATCGAGGGGTATCCTTGCGCGATCAGCGGATGGCGGGGCAGGTCGTGGGTTTCGAAATAGGTCTGGATGTCCTCCGCCGACCAGTCGATCAGCGGGTTGATCTTGAGCCGGCCCTGCGCATCGGAGGTGTCGATCTCGAAGCGCGGCAGGTTTGCGCGGGTCTTGGCCTGGAAGGCCTTGCGCCCGGTGAAGCTCGCATCGAAGCCGGCGAGCGCCTTCTCCAGCGGCCTCACTTTGCGGATCTCGCAGCACCCATCGGGGTCGTAGGACCACCTGAGGCCCGTCTCGTCCCGCTTGGCGAGCTCGTCCGGATCGGGGGTCAGCACCACGAGGTTGAGGCCGAGCCGCTCGACCAGCAGGTCGCGATAGGCGAGCGTTTCGGCAAAGTGCTTGCCCGTGTCGAGGAACAGCACCGGGACCGAGGGTTCGACGCCAGCAATGAGGTGGAGCAGCACCGCGCTCTCCGCGCCAAAGCTCGAGACCACGGCTAAGTCGCCCGCCAGCCGGTCGCGGATGACGCTTTCCAGCATCTCCTGCGTCGTGCTGCCGCGGAACAGGCGGTTGAGTCGCACCGCGTCGTGTTCGGTGAAGCGCGGGGCGAGGTCGAGCACGTCCGGGGTGCGGGCGATCATCCCGATCTTGCCGATGGCGACGTCAGGCTTCATGGCGCTTCTCCGCAATCGTCGCGCGGCGGTCTGCCGCGCGCTGGTAGACGTTCTCCCAGGTCGCGAAGGCGCGCGCGGCGTCCTCCGGATCGAGGCGCTTGTCGGGGGCGAAGCTGTCGAAGCCGCAGCGGCGCATATGGCTGAGCTGGTCGATCAGCACCTGCCCGACCGCGCGCAACTCGCCGGTGTAGCCCGCCTCGCGCAGGATGCGCGCCGCCGAATAGCCGCGCCCGTCCCCGAAGGCGGGGAAGTTCACCTCGACCAGCGCGAGGCGATCGAGGAACGGGAGCAGCACCCGCGCATCGTCACCCGGCTCGATGCGGACGGCAGTGGCGTTGGTCTGGTCACAGCACGCGTCGACCGTGACGGTCGCGTGGTCGACCGGCTCGTCGTCGCGGAAGCGGAACTGGACCTCGTCGGGAGAGGTGCCGAGGTTCTGGGTGTCACCCATAAAGCGCCTCCTTGAACGGCTCCATGCCGATGCGGCGGTAGGTATCGAGGAAACGCTCCCCCTCGGCGCGCGAGGCGAGGTAGACGTCCGTCACCTTTTCGACCGCGGCGACAAGGCCGTCCTCGTCGAAGCCGGGGCCGGTGATCTTGGCGAGGCTGACGTCTTCGGCCTCCGAGCCGCCGAGCGAGAGCTGGAAGTTCTCCTTGCCCTTTTTGTCGACGCCGAGGATGCCGATGTGGCCCGCGTGGTGATGCCCGCAGGCGTTGATGCAGCCAGAAATCTTCAGCTTCAGCTCGCCCACCACCTCGGTGCGGCCGGTCTTCGCGAAGCGTTCCGAGATGCGCTGGGCGAGCGGGATCGATCGCGCGTTGGCGAGCGAGCAGTAGTCGAGGCCCGGGCAGGCGATGATGTCCTCGATCGTGTCCATGTTGGGACTGCCGAGGCCGGCCGCGTCGAGCGCGGTCCACACCGCGTGGAGATCGGCGATCCGCACGTGCGGCAGCAGCAGGTTCTGCGTGTGCATGACCCTTAGCTCGTCGAAGCTGTATTGCTTCGCCAGCCGCGCCACGACGCGCATCTGCTCGGCGGTCGCGTCCCCCGGGATACCGCCTGCGGGCTTGAGGCTGATCACTGCCGAGACATAGGCGTCGTGCTTGTGGCGATGCGTGTTGCGGTCCACCCACAACGCAAAATCCGGGTCCGAGCGGTCGAGCGTCTTCGGGCCGTCGACGAAGGCGGGGGGCGCGAAGTGTTCGGCAATCCGCGCCAGCTCCTCGCGCGGCGGCTCGACGCCGACCGAGAGCAGGTGCGCGAACTCCGCCTCGACCTGGCGGGTGTATTCCTCAGCGCCGAGTTCGTGGACGAGGATCTTGATGCGCGCCTTGTACTTGTTGTCGCGCCGGCCGTAGCGGTTGTAGACCCGAAGGCATGCCTCGGCATAGGTGATTATCTGGTCGATGGGCACGAAGTCGCGGATCAGCGGCGCGATCATCGGGGTGCGTCCCATGCCCCCGCCGGCGTAGAACTCGGCGCCGATCTCGCCCGCCTCGTTCCGCACGATCCGCACGCCGATATCGTGGAGGCGCATCGCCGCGCGGTCCTTTTCCGACGCGATCACCGCGATCTTGAACTTCCTCGGCAGGTAGCTGAACTCCGGGTGGAAGCTCGACCACTGGCGCATCAGCTCGGCATAGGGGCGGGGGTCCACCACCTCGTCGGCGGCCGCGCCCGCGAAGTGATCGGCGCTGATGTTGCGGATGCAGTTGCCGCTGGTCTGGATCGCGTGCATCTCGACGCTCGCCAGATCGGCGAGGATGTCGGCGGCGTCCTCCAGCCTGATCCAGTTGTACTGGATGTTCTGCCGTGTGGTGAAATGGCCGTAGCCGCGGTCGTATGTCTCCGCGATTGTCGCCAGAGCCTCCAGCTGGCGCGAATTGAGCGTGCCATAGGGGATCGCGACGCGCAGCATGTAGGCGTGCAGCTGGAGGTAGAGCCCGTTCATCAGCCGCAGCGGCTTGAACTGGTCCTCGGTGAGCTTGCCCTCGAGGCGGCGGCGGGCCTGGTCGCGGAATTCCTCGACGCGGGCCTCGACCATCGCCTGATCATAGGTGTCGTAACGGTACATCAGCGGGTTCCAGTGAGTACGGGGAGGCGCTCGGTGCCGAGGATGGTGCCAAGCTCCTTGAGGGTCTTGCCCTCGACGGGCACCACCTTGTGCGCGGCGCGGATCGCGCCGAAGGCGGCCTGCGTTGCGGGATCGTCGTAACCGGCGGGAGTGGGGTAGCCGACCTCGACCAGCAGGTCCCATTCGCCATCGGGCGCAGGGTTGGCGATCAGGCGGTAGGAGGTGAACAGGCCCTGTTCGACCGCCTTGGCGTCCATCGCGAACCAGTTGAGGAAGATGAAGGAGGTGAGGTTGGCGCGCTGGCCGGGAAGCGCCTTGAGGCGGGTCCATTCGACCACCATCGTGGCCCGGGCCTGAGCGGGTGCGGGCGCAGGGGCGCCTTCGGCTGCGGCGGGCGCAGCGGCAAAGGCGAAGGCCGAGGCCAGAGTGGCGACAGGCGTGCGCATCATATCACCCAGTCCCAGCCGGTCTTGTTCGCGGTCGGCACGGCAAGGTCTCGCCGCACGGTCGGCCCGAGCGCGCGCACCCGGTCCTTGATGTGCGCGGGGCGGACATGCCCCGCGGCGTCGATGGTCGCCTCGATGGCGTAAGGCACGTTGACCCGGCGCGCGGCTTCCTCGCGGGCGAGGATTTCCTCGGCCTCGTCGCCCACGTCGACCGCATCGTCGACGAACAGCGACCAGCCGGTGCCGTCCCACCATGTCACCGCGCCGCTGCGCAGATCGTTACCGGTGAGGATCTTCATTGTGCGGCCTCCTGCGCGATGGTCACCAGCGCTGCATCCTCACGCGCCGTTACCTCGCCGATGACGATGAGGGCGGGGCTCTTCACCGACTCGCGCCCCACCAGCTCCGGCAGGCCGGCAAGCAAGCCCCGTAGCACCCGCATCTCGGGGCGCGCGGCGTTCTCGATCACGGCAACGGGCATATCAGGGGCGAGGCCGTCAGCCATCAGCTTTTCGGCAATCTGGGGCGTGGTCGAGACGCCCATGTAGATCACCAGCGTGCGGCCCTTGCCAGCGAGGCCCGACCAGTCCTGTTCGGCAAGGCCCTTGCACTGCCCGGCGACGAAGCTGACGATGCTCGAAGCCTCGCGATGGGTGAGCGCGATCTGACTGGCGGCGGCGGCGCCGTTTGCGGCGCTGATGCCGGGCACGACCTCGACCGGCACGCCTGCGGCCCGCGCGGCCTCAGCTTCCTCGCCGCCGCGCCCGAAGATGAAGGGATCGCCGCCCTTCAAACGCACCACGTCACGCCCGGCCAGCGCCTCGCGCACGAGGAGGCCGTTGATGTCCTCCTGCGCCATGGTGTGGCGCGCGCGTTGCTTGGCGACCGAGATCAGGCGGGCTTGCGGGGAGGCGAGGCCGAGGATGTCGGGGCTTACGAGACCGTCATGGACGATGACCTCCGCCGCCTCGATCATGCGGGCAGCACGCAGGGTGAGGAGGTCCACCGGACCCGGCCCCGCGCCGACAAGATAGATGGTGCCGATCCTCTGCATGTGAGGCAAATGGTCCAGCGCGCGCTCGTGTTCCAGCGAGAATGGGTTGGCCGGGGCGTAGCTGAGCTATTGGAGGCCCGTCCGCACGTCAGCGCGGCGCCGATTCGAGCGCCGCGATCACCCGGTCGAGCGCCTCGGTGCTGCGCAGGTTGAGGTCGCGCTGGGGGTAGGGCAGTGCGATCCCGTGCTCCTTGAACAGCGCCCACAGGTGCTTGAGCACGTCGCTGCGCACGTTGCCGACCCCCTCCTCGGGGTCGTCGATCCAGCAATGAATGGTGAAGGCGACCGCATTGTCGCCGAAGCCGCGCCACCACACCGTCGGCGCCGGCTTGGCGAGCACCCGCCGTGCCTTCCCCGCGGCCTCCAGCATCAGTCGCTCGGCGAGGGCCATGTCGGCGTCGTAGCTCACGCCCACATCGACCTGCACCCGCACGTTCCGGGAGGAGTAGGACCAGTTCTCGACCTGATTGATCATCAGGTTCTCGTTGGGAATCAGGTATTCGCGCTCGTCCCGCGTGGTGACCGAGACGGCGCGGATGCCGATCTTCCGGATCTGGCCGAAGGTCTGCTGCCCGGTCTGGTCGGCGACTGCGATGACGTCCCCCGGCTTGATCGACTTGTCCATCAGCAGGATGATGCCGGAGATGAGGTTGCCGAAGGTCTTCTGGAGGCCGAAGCCGATGGCAAGGCCGAAGGCGCCCGAGAACACCGTCAGCGCGGTGAGGTCGATTCCGAGCAGGTCGACCGCGATGAGGAAGGTCGCCACCCAGATGACAATGCTCGCGATCTTCTCGGCGAGCACGCGCTGGGTCCCGTCGAGCGCGGTGAGGCGTCTGAGCGCGCCGCGGGTCAGCCGCATGGCGATCATCGCGAAGGCGAGCGCGAGGAGGATCGCGGCGATCGCGAAAAGCACGTCGAAGGCGGAGATGCGCAGCGTGCCGACCTCCAGCGCGAAGGCATCGAGCCGGTCGAGCACGCCGCCCAGCGTCGCGCTGCGCTCGGCGAGGTCCTCGCGCAGGTTGTCGGCGCCGGACACCATCTCGCCCGGCGTACGGCTCGGCGCGGGTGCGGGTGTGGGGGCGAATGCGGGTGCCGGGACGGTCATCCGGCCCGCTCCAGCGCGCGCGCGAGATCGGCGATGAGGTCCTCCGGGTCCTCGAGCCCGATGGCGAGCCGCAGGGCGGGCGCCCCGCCGCTCGGGCAGGGCATCACGCTGCGATGCACGCCGGGCGTGATCGGCAGGGCGAGGCTCTCGAACCCGCCCCAGGAATAGCCGATGCCGAAAAGCTGTAACGCATCCGCAACGCGGGCCGAGGCCTGCGGATCCTCGCTCGCCAGCACGAAGGCGAAGAGGCCGCAGCCGCCGGTGAAGTCGCGGCTCCACAGGGCGTGGCCGGGATTGGAGGGGAGCAGCGGGCACAGCACGCGGGCGACCTGCGACTGTGCCTCCAGCCACTGGGCAATCTTCAGCGCCGAGCGGGTCTGCGCCTCGAGCCTAACGCCCATGGTGCGCAGCCCCCGCGCGGCGAGTGCGGCATCGTCGGGCGAGACCACCTGCCCCAGCTCCTGCGAGGTACGCCTGAGCGCCGCGTACCAGCGCTTGCCCGCGCTCGCCGCCCCCATCATCAGGTCGGAATGGCCGCCGACGTGCTTCGACAGGCTCATCATCACGATGTCGCAGCCGTGTTCGAGGCCTGCGAAGCCGAGCGGGCTCGCCCAGGTGTTGTCGATGAGGGTGACGGCACCGTGCTGCCGCGCGATCGCGGCGAGCGCGGGGACGTCGCACATCTCGAAGGTGAGGCTGCCGGGCGCCTCGAGCCACACCGCGCGCACGCCTCCTGCCGCGAACAGCGCCTCGTAGGCGTCAAGGTCGCGCGGGTCGAAGAAAGCGGTCGCAACGCCCAGCCGCGCGAGCAGGCCCGTCGCCATGCTGCGGGTGGGATCATAGGCGTTGTCGGTCATCAGCAGCCGGTCGCCGGGCTTCAGCACCGCAAGGAGGCACCCGGCTATTGCCGCGACGCCGCTCGGGTAGAGCACCGTGCCGTGCGCGCCAGGCTCGATCTGGGTGAGCGCCTCGGCGAGTGCCCACTGGGTCGGCGCGCCGCGGCGGCCGTAGAAGAACTGCCCGTCGGCATTGTTGCCGCCCGCCGCCCGGCGATCGGCATCGGTCTCGTAGAGGTGGGTCGAGCCGCGCCACACCGGGGGATTGACCACCGCGCCGGTCCATTCGCGCCGCCGCCCGCCGCGCACGAGGCGGGTGGCGGGCTTAAGTCGCCGCTCGTCACCGCCCCCGCCGCTCATGCGTCGGGGCCCTGCGCTTTCGGCACATCGGGGTCCGCGCCCCATTCGGCCCAGCTCCCGTCGTAGAGCGCGGTGTCGTGCTTACCGATGAGGTGCATGGCGAAGAGCAGCACGCTCGCCGTCACGCCGCTGCCGCAGGTGGTGGTGACCGGGCGGGCGAGATCGATCCCGGCGGCCTCGAAGGCGGCGCGGATCGCGTCCGGCGCCTTCCAGGTGCCGTCGGCCTCGAACAATGCGGTGTAGGGCAGGTTCAGCGCGCCGGGGATGCGGCCCATCGGAAGGCCGTGAACGGGGTCGATCCCGGTGCCGTAGACCCGGTCGGCGCTGCGCGCATCGAGAACCTGGTCGGCGCCGGTGTCGAGGTTGGCGAGCATCTCGGCCTTGCTGCGCACCCGCGTGGGAAGGGTGAGACCGGCGGGTTCGGCAGGCTTGCCTTTGGGCGTGCCGCTCTCCACCGGCAGTCCTTCCTGCCGCCATTTCTCGAGGCCCCCGTCGAGGATCGCGAGGTTGCGCCACCCGCTCGCGGTCAGCATGAACCACGCGCGCGCCGCGGTGCGGATCGCGCTGTCGTCGTAGAGCATGATCCCGTCATCCGGCGCGACGCCGAGCGCCGCCAAGCGTTCCGCGAGCTGCGCCGGGCTGGGCAGGGCGCCGGGCACGGGTGAGGCCTTGTCGACGAGGCTCGCCAGGTCGAGGAAGCGCGCGCCCGGGATGTGCGCGGCGGCGAACTCGGCCGAGGCATCGCGCGCCGCGGCGGGCAGGTGATACGAGGCGTCGAGCACCGCGAGGCCGGGCTGGCCGAGGTGTTCGGAGAGCCAGCGGCAGGAGACGAGCGGGGGCAGGGTTACGGTCATGCGCCGGACCCTAGCGCGCCGCGCACGGCGGTGCAAAGTGCCTAGCGGTCAGGCGGCGGCTGAAGCGGGCGGAACCGCGGGAACGGCGATCGGCTGCGCGATCAGCCCCGGCACGGTGCCGGGCGGCTGGTCGAGCGGGATCGGGTGGACCCGCGCCGCGCCGCTCGCGCTCGGCGTGCCGATCACGAAGCTCCTCGTCAGCGCGCGCTGGCTCTCGCTCTCGATGGTGATGTGGACGAGCGGCACGAACAGCGGACGGCTCCCCTGCCGCAGCGGGAGGACCGCGGCGAGCGGGAGCTGCACCTCGCCGGCGATGCTACGCGCCTGGTGGGGGCCGATGCGTTCGATCCGGGCGAGCGCCTGGGCCGCGCCGGCGGGGGTGCCGTTGCCCTGGGGTGCAGCGCGCGCGCAGGCGAGCTGCACCGCGAGCGCGAGGTCGCATGCCGCGCGCTCGGAGCGGTTGGCGAGGATGACACGGTAGTTCAGCGTGAACATCATCACGCTGCGGGTCGCCCCGGTGATCTCGAGCGTGAGGTCGATCCGCGGAAGATCGGTGGCGGGCGCGGCCTCGGCCATGCTCGGGGGGGCGGCAAGGCGCAGCACCCCCGGCCGCCGCCGCCACGCCAGCATCCCGCCACCCAGCAGCGCCAGCACGCCGAGCGCGCCGGCGGCATAGGGCCACCACTTCGGAAGCAGGCGATCCGCGCCCCCCGCCTCCGCCTCCGGCTCCGCCTCCGCGACCGGGGCAGCCGGGGCGGTCTCTTGGGGAAGCGTCAAGCCCGGCGATGCCAAAGCTCCGCCGACAGTGGGGGGCGAGGGCACGTCCGCGAAGGGCGATCCGCCAGCAGGTGCGGCTTGCGCTGGTACAGGAGCGGCTGAGGGAGTGCCCGTGCGGGCCGGGCGCGCGCTCTCGCCGCCGGGAGCCGGGGCGGGCACGCGCGAGGGCGCGGGCTCAGGGGTGCGGGCGGCAGGCTGCGGCGCGGGCAGGTCGAGCGGGACCGGGGTCGGCGTCGAGGGCGCGACAGGTAGCGGCGGGGTCGTCGGCGCGGTGCGCGGCGGAATCGCGACCCCGGCGCGCTCGTCGGCGGGGCCGGCCGGGGCCGGGCTCGGCGTCGGTGTCTCGGTGGGCAGGGTGAAGCTCCCCGGATCCTGCTGGGCGGCGAGCGGCTGCCCGGTCGCGGCGGCAAGGGCAAGCGCGAGAGCGAACGAAGGGGCGAGACGGGCGGGCAGTCGGATCATGGCGCGGTGTGGATTGCTGGGGGCCTCGGGCAAGGGGGCTGCGGGGACGGGTGCGGCGGCAGGGCTGAACCTGCGCTGTCCCGCCCATAGGGACCCGCGTGCCTCTGCGTCCAGCTAGCGGCTTGCGCGCATCGACGGATCGGGGCAACAGCGCGGCATGGAAACCACACCCCCCGCGTCCGGCCCCGTTTCAGGCCCCGCCCCGCAGTTTCTCGGGCGCGACACGCCGCTGCCTGCCTCGCCTCAGGAGGCTGTGCTCGACTATGTGCCCAACCCGCGCCCCGGCCTCACCTACCTCGTCCGCTTCGCCGCGCCCGAGTTCACCTCGCTGTGCCCGGTCACCAGCCAGCCCGACTTCGCCCATCTGGTGATCGACTACGTGCCGGGCGAGACGATTGTCGAGAGCAAGAGCCTCAAGCTGTTCCTCGGAAGCTTCCGCAACCACAACGGCTTCCACGAGGACGTGACCGTCGGCATCGGGGTGCGCCTCAACGCGGAGATGCGCCCGCGATGGCTGCGGATCGGCGGCTACTGGTATCCGCGCGGCGGCATCCCGATCGACGTGTTCTGGCAATCGGGCGCGCCGCCGGCAGGCCTGTGGCTGCCCGATCAGGGCGTTGCACCCTATCGGGGACGCGGATAGCCATAGCGGCGCGGCGGGTGCCCTTGCCACGACGTTTGGTTGCCGGATCGTTCCACGGCTTTCTCGTTCCCGAAATGTTTCACGTGAAACATTTCCGTCTCAGGTGAGCAGCCCCGGCGCGCTCAGTTCGAGCTGGACGAACTTGGGCTTGCTCCGGTTCGCGTCGCGCAGCGCGGCGAGCGGGAAGGCGCCCGGGCCTAGCGCCGCAAGAGGGATGCCCGCCTCTGCGAGCGAATAGGGCGAGATGCGGTGCCGGGTCATGAACCCGCCGCTGCCGTCGGAGATCAGGTGCGTCTCGAACTTCAGGCCCTGGCTGTTCTCGGTGGCGTTGACGACCTTGCTCACCACGAGCTGTCCGTGGCCGAGATCGAGCACCACGTCGGTCCCGACCGGGACGCCGGCGAGGCCAGTGATGCGCGCGCCGGTCTTGGAGAGGTTCCTGAGGATCACGTCGTAGTAGTGGTCTTCATGAATGAGGCCGACCTTGCGGAAGATGGTGATACGCTCGGCGCGGTGGCGCGGCGGGCCGCTCGGGCGGAGCAGGGCTGTGCCCGCCTCGAACTGGGCGAGCACCTGATCATGGGTCAGCGGGCGCGCGTAGATGAAGCCCTGCACGAAGTCCGCGCCGCGGTCGCGCACCAGCTCGAGCTCGTCCATCGCCTCGACCCCCTCGGCCACGGTCTCCATGCCGAGCGCCTTGGCGAGCGCGACGATGGCCGTGATGATCGCGGGGTTGATGTCGCCGTTCTCGGTGCAGCCGCGCACGAAGCTCTGGTCGATCTTGATCTTGTCGAAATGGCCTTGCTTCAGATAGCCGAGCGAGGAGTAGCCCGTCCCGAAATCGTCGAGCGCGAAGCGCACGCCCATCTTCTTCAGCTCGCGGAACAGCGCATCGACTTCCTCGAGGTCGCCCACGAAGACGCTCTCGGTGATCTCGAGTTCGAGCCGGCCCGGCGGCAGGCCGGAGTCCTGCAGCGCGGCGGCGACCACCTTGCGGAAGCCCGGTCGGACGAACTGCTTGGCCGACACGTTGACCGCCACGCGGATCGTCTCCGGCCATGCGAGCGCGTCGGTGCAGGCCTGCCGGAGCGCCATCTCGCCGAGACGGATGATGAGATCGTCGTTCTCGGCCAGCGCGATGAACTGGGCGGGGCTGATGTCGCCCTGATCCTCGTCGTGCCAGCGCAGCAGCGCCTCGAAGCAGCGGATCTGGTGGGTCTCGGGATCGACCAGCGGCTGATAGACCAGGCTCAGCTCGTCCCGGTCGACGGCATCGCGCAGCCGCTCGCCGAGAAGCGCGGTCTGCGAGGCGGCTTCGCGCAGTTCGCTGGTGAAGAAGCGGAAGGTGCCGCCGCGGGTTTCCTTGGCCGAGTAGAGCGCCATGTCTGCGGCACGGGTCAGCTCGTCGGCCTCGATCCCGTCGTAGGGTGCCACCGCGATCCCCACCGAGGTGCCGATGATCGCCCGGCGGCCGTTGATCTGGTAGGGCTGGGAGAGTGACTGGACGATGCGGTTGGCGAGCTCGCCGAGCGTGCCGCGGTCGTCCATGTCGGGCAGCATAACCTGGAACTCGTCGCCGCCGAGCCGTCCGACCTCGCCGGCGTCCTTGACGATCGCGCCGAGCCGCTGGGCGACCTGCCGCAGCAGATCGTCGCCGGCCATGTGGCCCATGGTGTCGTTGACCTGCTTGAAGCGGTCGAGATCGATCATCATCAGCGCGCAGCTGCGCTGGCTGGCGCGGAAGGCGCCGAGCGTGGCGGTGAGCCGTTCGCCGAGCTTGCGGCGATTGGCGAGGCCGGTCAGCTCGTCGACCTGCGATTGCCGGGCCACCTTGGTTTCGTAGGCATATTGCGCCGAGATATCGACCGCGCTGCCGCGATAGCCGCGGAAGGTGCCGGCCTCGTCGGTCAGCGGCCGGCCGTTGAGCCGCCACCAGCGGGTGCTGCCCCGCGGGTTGGGGACGGCGACGATATGTTCCTCGAGCTTCGAGCGGGCCTTGAGCTTGAAGGCGAGGCTGCGCTGGGCGGGACCGCCGCCCTCCTCGTCGACATCCTGGAACACCTGGGTCAGCGGCTTGCCGATCAGACTGCCGCCGCCGTCCTCCTCGTCCGGATCGGCGAGATCGGCGAGCGCACGCTGGGACAGGAAGCTCAGGCACCCTTCCGCATCGGTCGCCCAGAACATGCCGATGCCGAGTTCCTCGACCTCGCCGAGCACAGCGCTGCGATCAGGCCGCGGCGCGGGGCCGGGGGCCTGCGCCTCGACCGGGGCCGCCTTGCCGGCGCGTGCCGATTTGAGAAAGCCAAGTGGCATGCCTCGTCCTCGCAAGGGCACCCGCCACGCGGCGCGCCCATAAAGCAAGCCCTAGCGGGAACGTAGTTGACAAAGCGTTACCAGGCGACCCGCGGGGGACCCGGGGCAAAAGTGCGGAAGGGACGAAGCGGACGGGGGTCAGGAACCGACGCCCAGGCGGCGCGTTACAGGATCGCGCAACAAGTGGAGCACAATCTTGCTCACGCGCGCAGGGCCGTGCAACATTACTGCATCACCCGCCGAGCGTTTTGGGACACGCGCACAGCGAGTTTTTGCGAAAACCGGGGGGATGGTGTCATCACTGACCACAAAGTGCTCGAAAGCCCGCTCGACCGTTTCCCGCAGGCGGTAGCCGGCGCGATCCCGACCCGCACCGCGTGGGAGGCGATGCGCGCCGCCGCCTTGGCCGACCCCGGCGCCTTCCATGGCGAGATCGCAGGCCGAAACATGCACTGGTTCATCGCCGATGCTGGCGCGGACGGGGCGTGGCTGGCGCGCGGGGCCGACGGGCGCTGGCACGGCTGGGATGCCGCGAGCGCCGCGCCGGTCTCGCCGGACCTGCCGGCAGACTTCACGCCCTGGCACACCGGCTTCGACGGCACGAGCCCGCCTCACTGGCGCTGGTTCGTCGGCGGTCGCACCAATGCCGCCTTTTCCGAACTCGATCGCCACGTCCTCGCCGGCCATGGCGACGAGGCGGCGCTGGTGTTCGAGGGCGATCGCTGGGACATGAGCGCGAATGCCGGCAAGGGGGCGCCGATCGACTGCTTCACGATCAGCCGCAAGCGGCTGCTTCTCGAGGTGGCGAAGTGTGCCGTGGCGCTGGAGGCGCTGGGGCTGAAGCCCGGCGACCGCATGGCGTTGAACATGCCGAGCATCGTCCCGCAGATCTACTGGACGGAAGCCGCCAAGCGCATGGGCGTGGTCTACACCGCGGTGTTCGGGGGCTTCTCGGACAAGACCCTCTCCGACCGCATCGCCGACACCGCCGCGCGGGTGATCGTCACCTCGGACGGCAGCTATCGCAACGCGCAGGTCGCGGCCTTCAAGAACGCCTATACCGACCCGGCGCTCGACAATTTCGTGCCCGTGACGACAGCGCTGGAGATCCTTGGCGGGCTCGAACTGGGGCTCGCGGCAGAGGACCACGAGACGATCCTTGCTGCGGTGCGCGAGGCGCTTGCCGGGGAGATCACGGTCGACCGTTCGGATGTGATGCGCGGCGTCGGCAAGGCGCTGATCCAGCTCGGCGGCGAGGGGCGCATCACCAGCGCCGATGCCGCCCGCGTGCGGATCGCGATCGCCTCGAGCCTCGTCACCCTGCCGCCCCGGGTCGAGGCGGTGATCGTGGTGCGCCACACCCACCAGCCCGACATGATCTGGCGCGAGGAGCGCGACCGCTGGAGCCACGAGCTGACGGATAGCGCGCTCGCCACGGTGCTGGAGAAGGCCCGAGCGGCGGGTTTCGCCGTGCAGTCCGAAGCCGAGCTGATGGCGCTGCCGGATGCCGATTTCGTCCGCGTGATCTGGGCCTCGTCGAAGCCGATGCCGGTCGATGCCGACTATCCGATGTTCTTCATCTACACCTCGGGCAGCACCGGCAAGCCCAAGGGGATCGTCCACAGCCACGGCTATGCGGCGGGCGTCGCCGAGACGATGACAGCGAGTTTCGACGCACGCCCCGGCGACACGCTGTTCGTGGTCGCCGATCCGGGCTGGATCACCGGGCAGAGCTACCTGATCTGCGCACCTTTGATGACGCGTGTGACCTCGCTCGTCAGCGAAGGCTCGCCGGTGTTCCCGCACGCGGGCCGCTTCGCCTCGATGATCGAGCGGCACAATGTCCGCATCTTCAAGGCGGGGGTGACCTTCCTCAAGTCGATCATGTCGGACCCTGCGAACCTCGCCGAACTCGAACGCTACGACATGAGCGGGCTGCGGGTGGCGACTTTCTGCGCCGAACCCGTCAGCCCCAGCGTCCAGGCTTTCGGGATGGAGCACGTGACCCCGCGCTACATCAACTCCTACTGGGCGACCGAACACGGCGGGATCGCGTGGACACATATGTTCGGCAATGCCGATTTCCCGCTGCGGCCTGACGCGCACGCCTACCCGCTGCCGTGGATCGTCGGCGACGTCTGGGTCGAGGACGAGACGGGCACGGGTGCCGACGCCCCCTTCGCGCGCGCCGATGACGGCGGCGTGCCGTGGCGGCGGGCGGACATGGGCGAAAAAGGCGAAATCGTCATCGCCGCTCCCTATCCCTATCTCGCGCGCACGATCTGGGGCGATATCGAAGGCTTCAAGGTGTCCGATGGCCGCGTCGACCCCGCATGGCGCGGCGATGCCAAGCGCTGGGAAGACGGCTACTGGAAGCGCTGGAAGGGCGCGTGGGCATACACCCAGGGCGACTTCGCGATCCAGCATGAGGATGGCTCCTTCTCGCTTCACGGCCGTTCGGACGATGTGATCAACGTCTCCGGCCACCGCATGGGCACGGAAGAAATCGAGGGCGCGGTGCTGCGCGACAAGGCGCTCGCGCCGGACTCGCCGGTCGGCAACGTGCTGGTCGTCGGCGCCCCGCACCGCGAGAAGGGCCTGACCCCGCTCGCCTTCGTGGTGCCCGTAGCGGGGCGCAAGCTGACCCACGAGGACAAGCGCCGGTTGTTCGATCTGGTGCGCACCGAAAAGGGTGCGGTCGCGGTACCGGCGGACTTCATCGAAGTTTCGCAATTCCCCGAAACCCGCTCGGGCAAGTACATGCGCCGCATGGTCCGCGCGCTGGTGGTGGGCGAGGATGTTGGCGACGTCACGACGCTGCGCAACCCCGAGGCGCTGGAGGAATTGCGCACCGTCATCGCCGATTGGCAGCGCAAGCAGCGGATGAGCGACGAGCAGGCTCTGTTCGACCGGCACCGCTATTTCCTCGTGCAGTACAATACAGTCGCGCCGGGCAAGCAGGTGGCGACCGTCACTGTCACCAACCCGCCGGTCAATGCCCTCAACGAACGCGCGATCGACGAGCTGGTGCTGGTCACCTCCACGCTGGCGCGCGATGACAGCGTTGTCGCGGTGGTGTTCACCGGCGAGGGCACCTCGTCCTTCGTCGCGGGGGCGGATATCCGCCAGATGCTCGAGGAGATCCACACGGTCGAAGAGGCCATGGTCCTGCCCAACAACGCGCACCTTGCCTTCCGCACCATCGAGGGCATGAACAAGCCCTGCGTCGCGGCGGTGCAGGGCGTGGCGCTGGGCGGGGGCATGGAGTTCGCGCTCGCGTGCCATTACCGCATTGCCGAGCCCGTGGCGCGTTTCGGCCAGCCCGAGATCCGGCTGCGGCTGCTCCCCGGCTACGGCGGCACCCAGCGCCTCCCGCGCCTGCTCGCCGACCGCCGTGGCGCGGAAGGCCTGCGCGATGCGCTCGACCTCATTCTGGGCGGTCGGAGTATCACGGCAGAGCAGGCGCATGCCATCGGCGTGGTCGACGAACTGGTCGAGGGGGCAGCAGACGCGCTTTCGGCCGCCCATGCCGCCGTGCGCGACTTCGTGAAGCACGGGCCGGGCAGCGCGCTCGGCTGCGCCTTCGCGGAACGGCAGGCGGCGACCGTGCGCTGGGAAGCGGCCTCCGACATATCTCTGGACGCGGTGCTGGAGGACGATTTCCTCCAGCGCATCCTCCGCCAACTCGCATGGGCGGGCCGCGATGTCGCGGGGGCACGGGCGCTGGATGCGGTCCGCACCGGGCTCGAGCACGGCATCACCCAAGGCACGGCGCGCGAGGCGCGGCTGTTCTCCGAAGCCATCGTCGACCCTGAGGGCGGCAAGACCGGCATCAAGCAATTCATGGACAAGGTCGCGCCCCCGCTCCCCGTGCGGCGCGACGGCGTATGGATCGACGCCGAGCACGAGTTGCGCGCACAGGCGCTGGAGGCGGCGGGTGATCTGCTGCCCGTAGGCGCGCCCTTCTATCCCGGCGTGACCCCGATCCCTCCGTATCAATACGCCTTTGGTATCGCCCGCGATCCCGACACCGGCCAGCCGCGCTTCGGTCCGCCGGCGAGCCACGAGAAGGAGCTGATCGTCAAGGTGCCCGAGCCCGCCCCCAACGAGGCGCTGCTCTACATGCTGACGAGCGAGGTCAACTTCAACGACATCTGGGCGCTGACCGGCATCCCGGTCTCGCCCTTCGACGCGCACGAGGAGGACGTGCAGATCACCGGCTCGGGCGGCATCGCGCTGGTCGCGGCGCTTGGGTCGGAGACGCGCGCGCAGGGGCGGATCAAGGTCGGCGATCTTGTCACCGTCTATTCGGGGACCAATGATCTGCTCAGCCCGCAGGTCGGCAATGATCCGATGTATGCCGACTTCAGCATTCAGGGCTACGAGACCGAGACCGGCAGCCATGCCCAGTTCCTGACCGTGCAGGCGCCGCAGATGCACAAGGTGCCGCCTGACCTCACGCTGGAGCAGGCGGGGAGCTATGTGCTCAACCTCGGCACGATCGCGCGCTGCCTGTTCACGACCTTGCAGATCGCGCCGGGGCGGACGCTCTTCGTCGAAGGCGCGGCGACGGGGACGGGACTCGATGCGCTGCGGAGTTCAGTTCGGACGGGGTTGCAGGTGACGGGCCTTGTATCTTCGGAAGAACGCGCGGCGTTCATCACGCAGGTGCAGGGCGCAGTGGGCGCGATCAACCGCAAGGATACGCGTTTTGCTGGCCTCTACACCGCAGTGCCTGAGGACAAGGCCGAAGCGCAGAAGTGGGAAGCCGCCGGCGCTCAGCTGGTCGAGGAATACAAGGCGCTCAACGGCGGCAAGCTGGCCGATTACGTCGTCAGCCACGCCGGCGAGACGGCCTTCCCGCGCTCGTTCCAGCTGCTCGCCGAGAACGGCACGCTCGCTTTCTACGGCGCTTCGTCGGGCTACCACTTCAGCTTCATGGGCAAGCCGGGGACGGCATCGCCCGAGGAGATGCTCCGCCGCGCTGCCCTGCGAGGCGGGGAGGCGGTGCTGATCTTCTACGGGCCGGGCTCGTCCGATCTGCTCGACGAGACCGGGCTCGAAATGATCGAGGCTGCGCGGCGCTTCAACGCCAAGAGCGTGATCGCCACCACCACCGACGGCCAGCGCGAGTTCCTGCAATCGCTCGGGCTGGAAGATGCGATCGAGGGGATCGTCTCGCTCGAGTCCATCCGCCGGCGCGAGGGGGCGAACTTCCACTGGCCCGACACCATGCCGCGCCTGCCCGACGCCAAGGCCGATATCGAGGTCTTCAAGGCGGCGGTGCGCGATTATCAGGACCGGGTGATGAAGCCCTTCGGCTCGGCCGTGGGCAAGATTCTGCGCTCGCCCGACAATCCGCGCGGCAGCCCCGATCTGGTGTTCGAGCGTGCGGGGCAGGACACGCTCGGCATTTCGACCTCGCTGGTGAAACCCTTCACCGGGCGGGTGATCTTCGCGGAAGACCTCACCGGCTGCCGCTTCACTTTCTACGCTCCGCAGGTCTGGACGCGCCAGCGCCGCATCTTCATGCCGACTGCCAACATCTTCGGCACGCACCTGTGCAACGCCTACGAGGTCGCGCGGATGAACGACATGATCGCGGCGGGCCTTCTGGAAGTGACCGAGCCCGAGGTCGTGCCGTGGGAGGGCTTGCCCGAAGCGCACCAGGCGATGTGGGACAACCGACACACCGGCTCGACCTACGTGGTCAACCACGCGCTCCCCGAACTCGGCCTCCGGAGCCGCGATGCACTGCTTGAGGCCTGGGCCGCAGCGCAAACGGCATCTGCAAGTCCCGGGGAACCGGAAGCCTAGGCTGCGCATTGCAGTTTTTGAAACGTTCGAAGCTCTCCTCCCCAGGGTTTGAACGAAACGCGAAGCGAGCAGTGATCTCGCCGTAATTTCCTGTGAGGAGAGTGTTATGGCCAAGTCGAAAGCCGCCGCTGCTGCGCCTGCCCTGCAGGGCGATGTTCCGGGCCGTCTGGCGGGCAAGATTGCGGTCGTCACGGGTGCAGCCGGCAATCTCGGCGGTCACATCGTCACACACTATCTTGCAGAAGGTGCAACAGTCGTCATGACGGGCCGCGCGCCCGAGCGCACCAAGGCGGCGGCTGATGCGCTGCTCAAGGTGACCGGTGCGGACCCGGCGCGGCTCGCGACGGTGGCATTGGATGGCGCCGACATCGCCTCGGTGCGCGCCGCGATCGCCGAGGTGGTGAAGCAGTTCGGTCGGATCGACATTCTCGTCAACAACGCCGGAAGTGCCGGGCCCAAGCAGCCGATCGAGAACCTGCCCTTGTCGGCGGAAGAACTCGGCCAGCTCCAGAAGCAGGGCGCGACCGACAGCGAGACCGTGGGCGATGCGCTGCGCAACATTTTCGGCGTCGCCTGGAACGTCGCGCGGGTCGCGGCCGAGCACATCCCCGAGGGCGGCTCGATCATCAACGTTTCGACGATCTTCAGCCGCACGCCCTATTACGCCCGTGCCGCCTATGTAGTGCCCAAAGCGGCGATGAATGCGTGGAGCCGCGAGCTGTCGCTCGAACTCGGGCCCAAGGGCATCCGCGTCAACCTCGTCTATCCCGGCCCCATCGAGAGCGAGCGCATCCGCAACGTCTTTGCCGCGATGGACGCAGCGCGCGGTGACGAAGCGGGCACCACCGCGACGCAGTTCTTCGACATGATGAGCCTCGAACGCGCGACCGGCGGCAACGCCAAGGCCAAGACCTTCCCGACGCCGACCGACATCGCCACCACCTGCGTGTTCCTCGGCTCCGACGAGAGCGCGGCATATAACGGCCACGATTTCGAGGTCACCCACGGCATGTCCGTGCGTAAGGAGCAGCGCTCGACCTATCTGTCGCGCCCTACGATGCGCTCGATGGACGGGACCGGGCTTGCCGTCCTGATCGCGGCGGGGGACGACTGGGAGGAGGCGCTCGAGATCGCTCAGGTGCAGCTGGCCTGCGGGGCCGCCGTCGTGCTCGGATTGCCGCGCGCCGCCGACGTCTCCATCGCTGAAAAACGCTGCGCGGCACTGGGACTCGGCGACAAGCTCACCATCATCCGCTTCAGCCGCAAGGATGCAGGCGCGATGGAAGCCGCGCTCGAGGACTACACCAAGGGCGGCACCCCGATCAGCGGTGCGCTGTTCCTGCCCCTGCTGGGCGCAGGCGAGCTGGCGGGCGCTCTCACCGCGGCCGAGGACAGCGTTGTCGAGGCGCTGATGGATGCTGAACTCGCCGGCAACATGGCGCTCGCCCGCACCATGAGCCGCTATTGGAAGCGCCACGACAACCTGCTCCAGCCGCCGCGCTTCGTGTTCGTTAGCCACGCGAGCGACGGGAAGGGCGACGTCTATGCCCACATCCTGCGCGCTGCGACGGAGCAGCTCATCCGCATCTGGCGAGACGAAAGCGCGATCGACACCGCGCATGGACGCCGCCGCCAGGCCGAGTGGGGCAACCAGATCGTCCGCTTCACCAACACCGAGGCAGAGAACATCCGCTTCACCGCCGGCCACGCCGCACGCATCCTGCTGAAGGAAAGCAAGCTCGGCGAGATCACGCTCTATGTCCCCGCCAACATCGGCGAGGCGACGGGTGCGCGCAAGGCGATGCCCGGCTTCTCCGAGAACATCACCGGGCTGCACCTCGGCAAGGTCGCGCTGATCACCGGGGGTTCGGCCGGGATCGGCGGGCAGGTCGCGCGGCTGCTAGCACTCGCGGGTGGCAAGGTGATGATGGTCGCCCGCCGCGAAAGCGAACTCGCGGTCGCCCGCGCGCGGATCGTTTCCGAGCTCGAGGATATCGGCTTTGCCGGTGTCGAACGCCGGGTGCAGACCCTCGCCAATGTCGACGTCAGCAATTTCGAGAGCCTCAAGGGCGCGGTCGACGCGACATTGAAGGCCTTCGGGCGGATCGACTACCTCATCAACAATGCCGGGGTTGCGGGCGCGGAGGACATGGTCGTCGACATGGGGGTCGATGCCTGGAACTACACGCTCGATGCGAACCTCGTGTCGAATTACTTCCTGATGCACCACGTCGCGCCGCTGATGAAGGCGCAAGGCTCGGGCTACATCCTCAATGTCTCGTCCTATTTCGGCGGCGAAAAGTATCTCGCGGTCGCCTATCCCAACCGCGCCGACTACGCCGTGTCCAAGGCCGGGCAGCGCGCGATGGTGGAAAGCATGGCGCGTTATCTCGGGCCGGAGGTGCAGTTCAACGCCATCGCTCCCGGTCCCGTCGATGGCGACCGCCTTTCGGGCACCGGCGGCAAGCCCGGATTGTTCGAACGGCGCGGCAAACTGATCCTTGAAAACAAGCGGTTGAACGCTGTTCACGCCGCCGCGATCAAGGCGATCCGGCGCGGGGTGCGGGTCGAGGCGGTGCTCGCGCGGCTCGCCCGCAACGACACCGTCAAGATGAGCCACGACACCAATAACCCGCGCGAGCTGCGCGAACTCGCGCTCGCCTGCGCGCGCGAAGGCGATGGCACCTGCACCTGGGACCAGTACCTGCTGACCCCGCAGATCGCAGCTGCGCTGGTATCGCGTCTCAGGCAGGCGGGCCTGTTCCTCGACGCGCCCGAATGGAACGATCGGCCACTGGCGGAGGACGGCGACTGGTTGCTGCGCGTGCCGCCCGAGGACGCGCCTTTCCTTCCCGCCGACAAGATCGCGGTGGAAGCAAACAAGGTCGGGACCGGCGTGCTCTCCAAGCTCTACCTCGGCAAGATGCCGACCGAGCACGATGTGGCGCAGGCGACGGTCTTCTTCCTCGCCGACCGCGCTGTCAGCGGCGAGACCTTCATGCCCTCGGGCGGGCTCAGCGTGGAACGCTCCACCACCGAGCGCGAGTTGTTCGGCAGCCCCAAGCAGGAGCGGCTCGACCAGATGCGCGGCAAGACCGTGTGGATCATCGGCGAACATCTCATCGACTACCTCGCCGAAACCGCGCGCGCCTTCATCGAGGATTGCCATGTCGCCAACGTGGTGCTGATCACCCGTACGGCTGAGGCCTTCGACGCGGTCAAGGCGCAGCTCGAAGGCGAGACCGCCGAGGCGTTGACGTCGCTGGTGGTGTCGTCTGACGTCGAGGCAGCGATGGACGAGGCACTGATCGCATGGGGCAAGCCCACGACGATCCTATCCACCCCGATGGCCGCGCTTCCGGGCAAGCTTTTCGATAGCTCCGATCCGCTGACCCCCGAAGAGTTCCGCGAGGTGGTGGCCGATAACCTTACCCACCATTTCCGCGTCTCGCGGCGCGCTTCGCTCTATGATGATTGCCAGCTGGTGCTGACTTCGCCCGATGTGCCGATGGGCGACAAGTCCCCGGCCTTCGCGTTGGCCAACTTCATCAAGACCACACTCCACGCCTTTACCGCGACCCTCGCCGTGGAGAACGAGCGGCTGGTGCACGACGTGCCGGTCAATCAGATCAACCTGACCCGCCGGGTGCAGTCCGAAGAACCGCGCGATCTCGACGAGCATCTCGAGGAGGTGCGCCGCTTCGCCCGCGCGGTGCTGCTGCTTGGCGCTCCGCTGCCCGATGCGGAGGATTCGCGGTACCGGGCGAGGATCTATCGCGGCATGTCGATGACGGTCTGATCGAGGGACAAGCGGGGGATGATCCAGTACCTGCCCTTCGAGAAACCGATCGAGGCGCTCGACAAGCACGTTGCTGAACTCGCCGCCCTTGCCGAGGGGGCCGAGGAAGCGCGGATGCTGGCGGAGCGCGCCGAGCGGCTGCTCGAGGACACCTATGCGCGCCTCACCCCGTGGCAGCGCACCCTCGTTGCCCGGCACCCGCAGCGTCCCCGCTTCGAGCGGCTGGTGGCGGGGCTGTTCGAGCACTTCATGCCGATTGCCGGGGACCGCACCTTCGGAGAGGACCAGGCGATCGTCGGCGGCTTCGCGCGCTTCGAGGGACGCCGCGTGATGGTGATCGGCCACGTCAAGGGCGAGGACACGCCGGGGCGCCTCAGGCACAATTTCGGCATGGCGCGCCCCGAGGGTTATCGCAAGGCGATCCGGCTAATGGAGCTGGCGGACCGCTTCGGCCTGCCGGTGGTGACGCTGGTCGACACGCCCGGCGCCTTCCCCGGCGTCGACGCCGAGGCGCGCGGGCAGGCCGAGGCCATCGCCCGCTCGACCGAGGCCTGCCTTGCGCTGGGCGTGCCGCTTGTCGCGGTGATCATCGGCGAGGGCGGATCGGGCGGGGCGGTGGCGCTTGCCGCGGCGAACCGGGTGCTGATGCTCGAGCACGCGGTCTATTCGGTGATCAGCCCCGAAGGCTGCGCCTCGATCCTGTGGAGAAGCGCATCGCGCGCCGCCGACGCCGCCGAGGCGATGCGGGTGACCGCGGCGGATCTGCTGAGGCTCGGCGTGATCCACCGCATCGTCTACGAACCGCGCGGCGGCGCGCACCGCGATCCCGAGGCGATGGTCAAGCGCCTCGCGCTGGCACTGCGTGCCGAGCTCGGTGCCCTCGCCGCCATGACGCCGGACGAACTGCGGACCGAGCGCGAGGCGTTCTTCCTGAAACTGGGATGAGGGGGCTACTGCTGCTGCGGTGCCGGCTGTCGGAATCGAACCAACGACCTGATGATTACAAATCAACTGCTCTACCAACTGAGCTAAGCCGGCCGACCGCGGCTGGGCCCTAACCTCAGAGCGCCCCGAAAGTCCACCCCTCCGTGCGGGCTACCTTGGCGGTGAGGGCGGAGGGATGCCACAGGGCACGTTCGCCGTGTACGCGGCGCAGCCACGCGGCGGTGAGCAGCGCGTCGGAGGCGTGGTCGCCGATTGGCCCTTCGCCGGCGACAGGAGGCGAGCCGAGCGCGTCCAGCGCATCGTTGAGTGCCTCGTAGGCGCGGATCTTGGTGGCGGCGCCTCTCACCCCGCCGAGCCGAGCCGCCATCGAGGTGTAGATCTCGGTGACAACCGAGCCGTCGGCGGGCAGCGGGTCGACGGGCCACACCGACACGCGCCCGGCGAGGCGGTGAAGCATCCGCATGCCGGTGAGGCTCGACTTGCCGACCTGCGCCGCGCCGACGAGGTTGAAGTTGCTCACCGGCCGTACGCCCTGCGCGCGCTGCGCTGCCTCGGCGATGCGGAACCGCCCCTCGCGGGTCGCCGCGCCGGGGAGAAGGAACCGGTCGCCGGTTGCGCCCGCGCCGTGGCGGAAGTAGCGCGAAGCCTCGGGGTGGGTGACGAAGCCGCCTGCCTCGAGGTGGGGGTCGGCGGCGCACAGGCGGTCGATCAGTGCCCACAGCGTGCGCGCATCGGCGGGCGAGGCGTCCCATCCGGGGAAGAAGGCGCCAGCATCGCAGAACGGCAGGGAAAGCCCGAGATCAAGACCCACCAGTGTCGCCCCCGGCAGGTCGAGCAGCAGCGCAAGCACCTCGGTGCGCGCCCAGCCGCGCGGATCGGGCGGGGCGAGCAGGGCGGGCGCTCCGCCCTCGGCCCTCGCCAGCGCCACTGCGATGCCCTTCTGCCGCGCGCCCTTCGCGCCCGACCAATCGACCGCGAGGAAGTGAGTGAAGCGGGTCACCTCCGCTCCGCCCTGAGCTTGTCCCAGTAGTCGAGCCGCTTCCTGATCTCGCGCTCGAAGCCGCGCTCGACCGGCGCGTAGAAGCGCGACGGTGCCATGCCTTCGGGCCAGTAATTGTCGCCCGAGAAGCCCTCGGCGGCGTCGTGATCGTAGGTGTACCCTTCGCCGTAGCCGAGGTTCTTCATGAGCTTCGTGGGCGCGTTGAGGATGTTCGCGGGCGGGGCGAGGCTGCCGGTGTCCTTCGCCGCCTTCCACGCCGCCTTCTGCGCCACGTAGGCGGCGTTCGATTTCGGCGCCGTCGCGAGGTAGAGGCAGGCCTGCACCAGCGCCAGTTCGCCCTCCGGGGAGCCGAGGAAGCGGTAGGCCTCCATCGCCGCCATGCATTGCGGCAGCGCCTGCGGGTCGGCCAGGCCGATATCCTCCACCGCCATGCGCACCAGCCGCCGGGCGAGGAACAGCGGCTCCTCGCCTGCAACGAGCATCCGCGCCAGCCAGTAAAGCGCCGCCTGCGGATCGCTCCCGCGCACGGCCTTGTGAAGCGCGCTGATGAGGTTGTAATGCCCGTCGCGGTCCTTGTCGTAGACCGCGACCCGGCGTTGCAGGAAGTTCCCGAGACCGGCGGGGTCAAGGGTCTCTTCGAGCCGCGCGGCATAGAGCGTCTCGGCCTGTCCCAGCAGGAAGCGCCCGTCGCCGTCGGCCTGCGCGATCAGCGCCGCGCGCGCCTTGGGGGTGAGGGGTAGGGGGCCTTCCAGCGCCTCGGCCTTCTCCAGCAAGGCGCCCAATGCCGCCTCGTCGAGCCGGTTCAGCACCAGCACCTGCGCGCGGCTGAGCAGTGCAGCGTTCAATGCGAAACTCGGGTTCTCGGTGGTCGCGCCGACAAGCGTCACCACCCCCCGTTCGACGTAAGGGAGGAAGCCGTCCTGCTGGGCGCGGTTGAAGCGGTGAATCTCGTCCACGAATAGCAGCGTGCGCTGGCCGGCCTTGGCCATCCTTTCGGCCTCGGCGAAGGCCTGCTTCAGGTCCGCGACGCCCGAGAACACCGCGCTGATCGCCGCGTAGCGCATCCCCACGGCATCGGCCAGAAGGCGGGCGATGCTCGTCTTGCCGGTGCCCGGCGGGCCCCACAGGATCATGCTGGCGAGGCGGCCCGCCGCGACCATCCGCCCGATCGCGCCCTCGGGCCCGGTGAGGTGCTCCTGCCCGACGACCTCGGCGAGGCTGCGCGGCCGCAGCCGGTCGGCGAGCGGTGCATCTCCGGCGGGCGCGCCGTCGCGCCCGGGCTCGGGAGAATCGTCTTGTCCGAACAGGTCAGCCATTCATCGGGCGTGATAGGCCACCGGCCGGAAAAGGAAACTCTCGCAGGCAAGAGTGCTTGAAACGATAGGTCTACGATATATCTTGGATGTATCGCATAACTTGCGAGGAGGAACAGATGACCTGGAACCGGTACGGCCGCGGCGGCGGCTGGGAAAAGTTCGCCGAAGCGATGGCGACGATGGCAATGAACGGCAACATGAATTTCGGCGGACCCGGCTGGAAGGTGCGCGGACGCTGGCCCGAGGGCGGCCCCTTCGGCGGCGAGGATGCTGCTGAGCGCGGCGAAGGCGCCGATGAGGATCGCGGCCGCCGCGGTCGCCGCGGGCGGATGTTCGGCACGGGCGAACTGCGCCTCGCCCTGCTCGCCCTGATCGCCGAGGAGCCGCGCCACGGCTACGAACTCATCAAGGCGATCGAGGAGATGACCGGCGGCGCCTATGCCCCGAGCCCCGGCGCGGTCTATCCGACGCTCCAGCTGCTCGAGGACGAAGGCGCCATCGAGGAAGCCGAGGCCGAGGGCGCCAAGAAGCCCTTCGATGCGACCGACAAGGGCCGTGCGGAGCTCGACGAGCGCGCCGACGAGGTCGAGGCCCTGATGCGCCGGCTCGGCCGTCACGGGGAGCGCACCACCACGGTGCGTTCGCACGACCTGTTCCGGGCGATGGGCAACCTCGGCTCGGTGCTTAAGAACCGCGCCCGTGCGGGCAAGCTCGACGAGCGCACCATCAACGAGATCGTCGACATGATCGACGAGATGGCCAAGCGGATCGAGCGGCTCTGAGCCCGAACTGGCGACGGCGGCGTGCGGGGCGGTTTCAGCCCTGCGCGCCGCGTCGTTCGCGCACCAGCCGCAGGTAGGTGTCGGCGACCACCGCGTTGATCGCCTCCCAGCTGTATTCGCAGGCGCGCGTCTCCCCGGCCGCCCCATGTGCCGCGCGCAGCGCCGGGTCGCGGCAATAGGGCGCCAGCACCGCGGCAAAGCCGGCCGCATCGGCGTGGCTGTCGCCCGAGGGCGCGACGAGCCGACCGGTCACGCCGTCGGCGACCAGGCTGGCGCTGCCCGTGGCCCCGGCAGCGACCACCGGAAGGCCGCTCGCCATTGCCTCCAGCGTGACGTTGCCGAAGGTCTCGGTGACCGAGGGGTTGAAGAACACGTCACCGCTGGCGAGCGCCTGGCCGAGCGCCTCGCCGGTCCTGAAGCCGGCGAAGATGCCGCCGGGCAGGTTCGCCTCGAACCAGCCGCGCGCGGGGCCATCGCCGATCACCAGCACCTTGTGCGGCACGCCCTCGCCGCGCAGCCGGGCGATCGCCTCGGCAAAGACGTCGAGGCCCTTTTCCATCACCAGCCGACCAAGGAAGACGATCGCGACGTCGTTCTCGGCAAGGCCCACGGTGCGCCGCCATTCGGGATCGCGCCGCGCGGCGGCGAAGATCGTCCGGTCGACGCCGCGGCTCCACAGCCCGATGTCGTCGTGCATCGCCATCGCGGCAAGTTCGTCGATCATCGACTGCGAGGGCGCGACCAGCGCATCGCAGCGGCTGTAGAAGCGGCGCAGCAGCCGGATGATGAGGGGCTCGAGGAACGCCATCTTGTAGTAGCGCGGGTAAGTCTCGAAGCGGGTGTGCACGCTGGCCAGCACAGGAATGTCGCGCGCCCGCGCCCAGCGTAGCGCGGCGTGGCCCGCCGGGTCGGGCGAGGAGAGGTGGACGATGTTCGGGTCGAAGCGCGCCAGGTCGCGCTTCACCGCCGCGCCGAGCCCGGTTGGCAGGCGGTATTCGCCGCGCCCTTTCACCGGCATGGGCACGTTAGGCAAGCCGACGAGGTCGCCAGTCGGCTCGAAATCGGGCTCGGCGACCTTGGGTGAATAGACACGCACCCTGGCGCCCTTCGCCAGCAGCGAGCCGACGAGACGATTTAGGGCCTGGTTTGCCCCATCGCGGGTATAGTTGTAGTTGCCGCTGAACAGCGCAATGCGAAGGTCGGAAATTCCCATGGAGCGGCCCGTTTAGGCGAGGCCTGCAAATATTGCGAGAGGGAGGTTGAGTGGGCACGTGCGTCGCCATCCTTGCAGGACCAGGAGGGATATCTGACGGGCGGCGATATTCATTGACTCCTTTCCCGCCCTCACTAAAGCGGCCGACGGGCCACGCGGTCCCAACGCCGCGCGTGCTCTCTGCAAGGAGAGAATACATGACTGAATATGTTCGCGGGCTCGCGCACGAGCCTTCGCTGAAGCCTGAGCGCCCCTTCTTTTCCTCGGGCCCCACGGCAAAATTCCCCGGCTGGTCGCTGGACAAGCTCAAGACCGAATCGCTTGGCCGCTCGCACCGCTCGAGCCTCGGCAAGGCGCGCCTCAAGTATGCGATCGACCTCAGCCGCGAACTGCTCGGCATCCCCGACGATTACCTGATCGGCATCATGCCTGCCTCGGACACCGGCGCGATCGAGGCCGCGATGTGGTCGATGCTCGACCCTGCGCGCCCGGTGACGGTCGCGGCGTGGGAAAGCTTCGGCAATGTCTGGATCCAGGACGCGGTGAAGCAGCTGAAGCTGCCCAACCTGCAGGTGCTGACCGCCGATTACGGCCAGATCCCCGATCTCACCACCATTCCCCAGCGCAACGACGTGGTGTTCACCTGGAACGGCACCACCTCGGGCGCCAAGATCCCCAACACCGACTGGCTCGAGAAGGGCCGCGAGGGCGTGACCATCAACGATGCCACCAGCGCGATCTTCGCGATGGAGATGGACTGGGCCAAGCTCGATGCGACGACCTATTCGTGGCAGAAGGTCTTGGGCTCTGAAGCGCAGCACGGCATGCTGATCCTCAGCCCCAAGGCGATCGAGCGGATCGAAAGCTATGATCCGGCCTGGCCGCTGCCCAAGCTGTTCCGCATGAAGAAAGGTGCCAAGCTCAACCGCGGGATCTTCGAAGGCGAGACGATCAACACCCCCTCTATGCTGGCGACCGAGGATTACATCGCCTCGCTCGAATGGGCCAAGTCGATCGGGGGCCGCAAGGCGCTGATCGCGCGGGCCGATGCCAATGCCCAGATCGTCAAGGACTGGATCGAGGCGACCCCGTGGCTGCGCAACATGGCCGCAGACCCCGCGCTCCAGACCAACACCGGCGTGTGCATGGTCTTCCAGGGCGACTGGTACGAGAGCCTCTCGGACGAGGACAAGGCGGGCGTTCCCAAGAAGATCGTCAAGCTGCTCGAAGAGCGCAACGTCGGCTTCGACTTCAACGGCTACCGCGATGCGCCGCCGAGCTTGCGCATCTGGTGCGGTTCGACCGTCGAGCAGGAGGACATCAAGCGCCTGCTGCCGTGGATCGAATGGGCCTACGAGAAGGTCAAGAACGGCTGAGGCCGTCCAGCGCATCCCTATCCTCCCGTTCGTGCTGAGCTTGTCGAAGCACCGCTTTTCTTCCGATGCCGTGCCGCCCCGCAAAGTGAAGGGCGGCCTTTTGACAGGCTCAGGGCGAACGGGTTTTTCCAGATTTGCGGAGAAATCCCATGACCAAGCCCAAAGTTCTCATTTCCGACAAGATGGACCCCAACGCCGCCCGCATTTTCGAGGAGCGCGGCTGCGATGTCGACGTGATCACCGGCGAAACGCCCGAACAGCTCGCCGCGCGCATCGGCGAGTATGATGGCCTTGCGATCCGCTCCTCGACCAAGGTGACCAAGGCGATCCTCGATGCTGCCCCCCGCCTCAAGGTGATCGGCCGCGCCGGCATCGGCGTCGACAATGTCGACATCCCCTACGCCTCGTCCAAGGGTGTGGTGGTGATGAACACCCCGTTCGGCAACTCGATCACCACCGCCGAACACGCCATCGCCCTGATGTTTGCGCTCGCCCGCCAGCTGCCCGAGGCCAACGCACAGACCCAGGCCGGCAAGTGGCCCAAGAGCGGGTTCATGGGCGTCGAGGTGACCGGCAAGACTCTCGGCCTGATCGGGGCGGGCAACATCGGCTCGATCGTCGCGTCGCGTGCATTGGGCCTCAGGATGAAGGTGATCGCCTATGATCCCTTCCTCACCGAAGACCGCGCGATCGAACTCGGCATCGAGAAGGTTGATCTCGACACGCTGCTCTCCCGCGCCGATTTCGTCACGCTGCACACCCCGCTGACCGACGAGACCCGCAACATCCTCAGCCGCGATCGGCTCGAGAATGCCAAAAAGGGCATCCGCATCATCAACTGCGCCCGCGGAGGCCTGATCGACGAGGCGGCCTTGAAGGACTGCCTTGAAAGCGGGCAGGTCGCAGGGGCCGCACTCGACGTGTTCGAGACCGAACCGCCCGCCGCCGATCACCCGCTGTTCGGCGCGCCCAACTTCATCTGCACCCCGCACCTCGGGGCGAGCACGACCGAAGCGCAGGTCAACGTCGCGCTTCAAGTGGCCGAGCAGATGGCCGATTACCTCGTCAACGGCGGCGTCACCAACGCCCTCAACGTGCCCTCTTTGAGCGCGGAAGAAGCCCCCAAATTGAAGCCCTACATGGCGCTCGCCGAGAAGCTCGGCAGCCTCGTGGGCCAGCTTGCCCACGGCAACCTCACCCAGATCGGGATCGAGCGCGAGGGTGCCGCGGCAGACCTCAACGGCAAGCCGATTACCGCCGCCGTGCTCGCGGGCTTCATGCGCCGCTATTCGGACACGGTGAACATGGTCAACGCGCCGTTCCTCGCCAAGGAGCGGGGCCTTGATGTGAGCGAGATCCGCCACGACCGCGACGGCGCGTTCAACACCCTCGTGCGGGTGACGGTCGAGACCGCGCAGGGCCCGCGTTCGGTCGCCGGCACGCTGTTCGGCACCGAGGCGCCGCGCCTCGTCGAGATTTTCGGCATCGGGATCGAGGCCGAGCTCTCGGGCCACATGCTCTACATCGTCAACGACGACAAGCCGGGCTTCATCGGCCGCATCGGGACGCTGCTGGGCAGCCACGGCATCAACATCGGCACCTTCAACCTCGGCCGCCGCGAAGCGGGCGGGGAAGCGGTGCTGCTGCTGAGCCTCGACGAGGCGCTCACCCCCGAGGTGATCGCCGAGGCGGCGAAGCTCGAGGGCGTGAAGCTCGTCAAGGCGCTGGCGTTCTAGGGCCCCCGCGCGGGAGGCTGGCTGCGCCAGCCTCCCGGCCACCTTAATCCCCGTTCCCCCTGAGCTTGTCGAAGGGCTGCACTTCTTCTAGCGCCGCCATTGCAGAAGAAGAACAGTGCTTCGACAAGCTCAGCACGAACGGAAGTATGCTCCATTGACCCAGCCCAACGACCTCCTGCCCGAAGGCCTCGAGGACCGCCTGCCGCCGGAGGCCGCGCGGATCACCGCGATGATGCGCGCCTGCCTCGATGTGCTGGACGCCCATGGCTATGACCGGGTGCGCCCGCCGCTGCTCGAATTCGAAGCCTCGCTCGCCGGGCGCATGGCTGGTGTGACCGTCGGCGAGATCAGCGCCCTGTTCCGCTTCGTCGATCCCGCCTCCCTGCGCACGCTCGCGCTGCGAAGCGACATGACCCCGCAGGTGGGGCGCATCGCGTCCACCAGCCTTGCCGGCAGCCCGCGCCCGCTCAGGCTTGCCTATTGCGGCGACACGGTGGTCATCAAGGCGAGCCAGCTCGATCCCGCGCGCGAGCGGCTGCAGCTGGGCGCCGAGCTGATCGGGTCGGACTCCGTCGCGGCGGCGGGCGAGGCGGTGATGCTCGCGGTCGAGGCATTGAAGGCCGCGGGGCTGGCCGGCATCTCGGTCGATTTCACGCTCCCCGACCTCGTCGACACGCTTGCCGGCGCCGATGGTCTTGGGCCATTCCCGCTGGACCCCGCGCAGATCGAGGCAGTGCGCCGCGAACTCGACACCAAGGACGCCGGCGGCCTGCGCGCGGCAGGCGGCGAGGCCTATCTGCCGTTGCTCTATGCGACCGGGCCATTCGAGGGGGCGCTCGCTTCGCTTCGCGCGGTCGATGCCGGCGGGGCGCTGAAATCGCGGCTCGACGGGCTCGAGGCGATCGCCGCCCATGTCGGCGATGCCGCGCGCATCACCCTCGACCCGACCGAGCGGCACGGCTTCGAATACCAGTCGTGGTTCGGCTTCACGCTCTACGCGGAAGGGCTGCGCCGTGCGGCGGGGCGGGGCGGGACCTACCGGATCGCAGGCAGCGAGGAGCCGGCGACCGGCTTCACCCTTTACCTCGATCGCTGTGCCGAGGCGGCGCCGCAGCCGGAGGCGGTGCGGACATGCTACCTGCCGCTCGGGCACGACCGCGCGGCGGCGGCGGCGCTGCGCTTCGAAGGCTGGCGCACCTGCGCGCAGCTCGGCCCCGGGGAAGACCCGGCGGCGCTCGGCTGCGGCTACGTGCTCGAGGGCAAGGTGCCCGTTCCGCTGGAGAGCCGCCAATGAGCAGCCCCGTCACCCCGATCACGCTGCCGGACGATCCGCTCGCCCCCTATTGCATCGCGCCCGCCTGGCGGGTCGGCGACCTCGTGTTCCTCTCGGGGCAGGCGAGCATCGGCCCGGACGGCGGCATCGTCGGCGCGGGCGACTTCGATGCGCAGCTCGCGCAGGCCTTCGCCAACATTCAAACGGTGCTGGCGGCGGCGGGCAGCGACCTTGCGAAAGTGGTCAAGGTGACGATCTACCTCACCGACATGACGAACTTCCCCAAGATCGTCGAGGCACGGCGGCGCTGGTTCACCCCGCCTTACCCAGCCGACACGACCTTGGAGGTGCGCTCGCTCGCCCTGCCGGAGCTGATGGTCGAGATCGACGTCATCGCCGCGGTGTGAGCGCGCGCCGGCGGCGCCCGGCCTTGCGGCAGCCGGCACCTCGCGCGCCGTCCCTCTCGCGCGGCCTTGCCCTCCTTGCGGCGAACGCCTAGGCCCCCGCGCGGTCCACCGCCAGCAGCACAAGGAAGCACATGGCCAACGTCACCGTGATCGGCGCCCAGTGGGGCGATGAGGGCAAGGGCAAGATCGTCGACTGGCTCGCCAGCCGCGCCGATGCGGTGGTGCGCTTTCAGGGTGGGCACAATGCCGGCCACACGCTGGTGATCGAAGGCAAGACCTACAAGCTCAGCCTGCTCCCCTCCGGCATCGTCTCGGGCACGCTCTCGGTGATCGGCAACGGCGTGGTGCTCGATCCCTGGGCGCTGCGCGACGAGGTCGCCAAAGTCGAGGGGCAGGGTGTCACCATCACCGATGACAACCTCGCGATTGCCGACAACTGCCCGCTCATCCTCCCCTTGCACCGCGATCTCGACGGCCTGCGCGAGACGGCGGCGGGCAAGGGCAAGATCGGCACCACCGGGCGCGGGATCGGCCCGGCCTATGAGGACAAGGTCGGCCGCCGCGCGATCCGCGTGTGCGACCTTGCGCACCTCGATACGCTGGAGCCACAACTCGATCGCCTCTGCGCCCACCACGATGCGCTGCGTGCCGGCTTTGGCCAGCCGCCGGTCGACCGCGCTGCGCTGCTGGAAGAGCTGCGCGAAATCGCGCCCTTCGTGCTGCGCTTCGCCCAGCCCGTGTGGAAGCGGCTGAAGAAGGTCCGCCGCGCCGGTGCGCGCATCCTGTTCGAGGGTGCGCAGGGCGTGCTGCTCGATGTCGATCACGGCACCTATCCTTTCGTCACCTCGTCCAACACCGTGAGCGGCACGGCGGCTTCGGGCTCGGGCCTTGGTCCAGGTGCGACCGGCTTCGTACTCGGCATCGTCAAGGCGTACACCACCCGGGTCGGCTCCGGCCCCTTCCCGACGGAACTGGAGGACGAGGTTGGCCAGAGGCTCGGCGAGCGCGGCCACGAGTTCGGCACCGTCACCGGCCGCAAGCGCCGCGTCGGCTGGTTCGATGCGGTGCTCGTCCGCCAGTCCTGCGCGATCAGCGGCGTCACCGGAATTGCGCTCACCAAGATCGACGTGCTCGACGGGCTCGCGAAGGTGAAGATTTGCACCGGCTACCGGCTGCGCGGCAAGGTCTACGATTACTTGCCTAGCCACGCCGCCGACCAGGCCGAGTGCGAGCCGATCTACGAGGAAATGGACGGCTGGAGCCAGAGCACCGCAAGCGCGCGGAGCTACGCCGATCTGCCGGCCAATGCGATCAAGTACATCCAGCGCATCCAGGAGCTGATCGAATGCCCGGTGGCGCTGGTCTCGACCTCGCCTGAGCGCGACGACACGATCTTGATGCGCGATCCCTTCGTCGATTGAGGTTTTGCTCCACGCGGAAGAGGGGAGATGCGCATTGATCGATGGCGCTACGCCGGGCTAACCTTGCCAGCGTGACCCGCCTCGCGTTCCTCCTGCTGCTGCTTGTCGCCGCCTGCGCCGCGCCCTCGCCGCGGCAGGCCGAGTCTACGACCCCTGCGGCCTCACAGCCCCCGCTCGCCCGCGAGGCGGCGCGGATCGTCCCCGAGCGGCGCTTCACCGGGGTCGATTACCTCATCGTCGACAAGTCCGAACGGCTGATGGTCGCTTATGCCGGCGGCCAGCCGGTCAGGGCCTGGCGTCGGCTCCAGTTCGGCGACGCGCCGCAGGGCCACAAGCGCTTCGAGGGTGACGAGCGCACGCCCGAGGGCCGCTACGTGATCGAGGGCCGCAATCCGAGGAGCGCCTATCACCTCAGCCTCAAGATCTCCTACCCTAATGCGGAGGACCGTGCCTTCGCCGCGCAATACGGCCGCTCGCCGGGCGGGCAGATCTTCCTCCATGGTCAGCCAAACGCGCTGCCCTTTGGCCGGATGCCAGGCGACTGGACCGACGGCTGCATCGCTCTTGCCAATGCCGAGATCGAGGAACTTTGGCGCATTGTTCCGGATGGCACTGTGATCGAGATCAGACCCTGATTCTCTAGGGAAACGGCCAGGAAGCAGCCAGCGACGCGTCCCAAAAGGTTCTTTACTTATACCTCTTTTGTTCTATCCTCGTTCCAACACAGGTGGATTCGAGTCGATGTTGACCACTGCTTCCGATCACGCCGATTTTCCCTACGGCTGCGCCGATGACGGCGCCGGGCTTCCTGCCCGCGTGGCGATTTTCGCCGAGGATGAGGGGCTGCGCCGCCAGTTCGGCGCGGACCTCACCGGCGCGGGGTTCCGGAGCATCGATGGGGGCAGCGTGCGCGCGCTGCTGGAAGGGCCGATTGCGCTCCTCGGAGACGTGGTGGTGGTCGATTGCGCCGTCACCGGCTCGCGCGGGATCGACGCGATGATGCTGGCGGGCCTCGCCCGGCTCGACATGCGGGTGGCGCGCTCGGGGGCAAAGCTGGTGGTGGCCACCAATCTCGCGGGGCTGGACGATGTTTTCGCCGTGCTCGACCAGTCGAACCCCCAGATCCTGATTTCGCCGAGCCGCGCCGAACGGGGCATTGCGGTCGGCCGCGCCATGGGCGAGGCGGGCGCGGCGCGGCTGAGGGAAATGGCCGAGGAGGACCGTGTGGCCTTGCTGCGCCTCTCCCAGCAGGTCGAGGCGATCGCCCATTCGCTCGACCGGATCAGCCATGCCGACGGATCGGTGCCGGGCGGGGACGTGCTCGGCCGCTTCGGGAAGGTGCGCCGGAGCGAACCTGCCGGCCAAGCGGCTGCTTCGGGCGCGGGCAGGGCCGCGGTGCATCCGCCGCTCCCCGATCCGCGGGCGGTGCGCCAGATCATCGCCAACCGCCAGGCTCGCGCGCGCTTCTTCGATCCGGCGCTGTTCGGCGATCCAGCCTGGGACATGCTGCTCGATCTCACCGCCGCCCATGGCGAAGGCGCGCGGGTTTCGGTGACCTCGCTGTGCATCGCCGCCGCCGTCCCGGCGACCACTGCGCTGCGCTGGCTCACCCAGATGGTGGAGAGCGGGATTTTCGTGCGGGTGCCGGACCCGGCCGATCGCCGCCGCGCCTTCATCGCGCTCAGCGACCATGCGCTGGGTGCGATGGCGAGCTACTTCGCGAGCCTGCGCACCCCGGTCGAATTGGCGGCCTAGAGGCGCTTCGCGTTGGGTGCTGCCGCAGCCGGCAGCGGCACCTTCAGTGGCCAGAGGGTGGCCGCCAGCGCAGGATGACGGTCAGGCCGCGGGGCTCGGCTTCGCCTTCGTGCGCGGTGCCGGGAAGGTCGGCGCCGTCGCCCACCCCGGCCGCGGGGGCGTCTGCCCGAGGGCGAAGCTTGGCCCTCTTCAGGTCCTCGTCAGACCGTGGATCGATCCGCGCCGCGTCAGCCCGCGCCCGGGCAAGGATCGCCGCCGGCACAGCGCCGTCGATCATCAGCACATCGGCCTTGCCGAGCAGCCGGGCGGCGCGCAAGGTCAGGTCCTCGGGGTCCGCGCTGGTCACGATCACCTCCGCCACAGCGCCGGCGCGGAGCGCTGCCGCCTCATCGGCCCACGCGGCGACCCGCTCGAAGGCGTGCGGATCGAGCGGGTCGAGCGGCCCGCCCTCGCACAAGGCGGCGTCCACCGCACGCCGCCGGTCGGCCCCGTCCGGAAAGCGCCGCCGCAGCACCGGCCGCGCCGCCTCGAGCGCGCGGGCGAGCGCGCCGAGCGTCGCGGGCAGCACCCGCTCGAGCCGCAGCCGCACGTGTTTCGCCAGGCCCGCCGAGGCGCCGCCCGTCCCGATCGCGATCAGCAGCGGGTCCCGGTCGAGGATCGACGGGGTCGTGAAGTCGCAAAGTTCCGGCCGGTCGACGACATTGACCAGCATCCCCGCACAGCGCGCGTTGATCGCCGCCACCTCACAGGCGCGCGCGTCCTCGTAGGCGATGAAGGCCAGCCGCACCCCTTCGTCGATGGCGCGGGCGAGGTCGTCCACCACAACGCCCCCGGCGCGCTCGACCAGCCGCCGCTTGGGCTCTGCCATAGGCCCTTCGCCGAGCACCAGCACCTGCTGGCCTGCGATGCGGTGGAACAGCGGCAGGCTGGCAAGCGTGCTCATGGGCGGCTCACCGGAGCCTCAGGCGAGCCATTCGGGCACGCGTTCGGCATCCATGATCGCGCCCGCCTCGATCCGGTCGGCGACAACCGCGAACCTGTCGCCGTCGACCAGCACCTCGGCGACGAAGCCGCGCGAATTGTAGGACGAGGCCATGGTCGCGCCGTAAGCCCCCGCGGTGCGGAACACGGCGAGGTCGCCCGCTTCGAGCGCATCGCATTCGCGCCCCATCGCGAAGGTATCGCCGGTCTCGCAGATCGGGCCGACGATGTTGGCAGTCATCCGCGCCGCCCTGGGCTCGACGGCTTCGAAGTGGTGATAGGCGCCGTAAAGCGCAGGTCGCGCCAGATCGTTCATCGCCGCATCGACGATCACGAAGGGGTCCTTTATCCCGCGCTTCACCCGCACGACGCGGGTCAGCAGCACGCCGGCATTGCCCGCGATCACCCGGCCCGGCTCGAAGATCAGCTTGACGCCCCAGTCCTTCGTCACGCGCTCGACCATCGCGCCATATTCGGCAGGCGCAGGCAGCACTTCGCCCACCCGGTAGGGCACGCCCAGTCCGCCGCCGAGGTCGACATGCGTCACTTCATGCCCCGCCCCGCGCAGCGCTTGCACCAGCGCGCCGAGCTTGCGGAAGGCCGCCTCCAAAGGCGCAAGATCGGCGAGCTGGCTGCCGATATGCACCGCCACCCCGCGCAAATTCACCCCCGGCAGGCCAGCGAGCTTGCCGAAGATCTGCCCCGCCTCGCTGATCGGCACGCCGAACTTGTTGTCGGCCTTGCCGGTAGAGATCTTGTCGTGGGTGCCGGCATCGACATCTGGGTTGATGCGCAAGGTGCACTGCGCGGTGAGCCCGCGTGCGGCGGCGAGCGCGGCCAGCTCGGCGCCCTCCTCCTCGCTCTCGATGTTGAACTGGCCGATCCCCGCCTCGAGCGCCGCGACCATCTCGGCGGCGGTCTTGCCGACGCCCGAGAAGACGATCTTCTCCGGCGCGATTCCCGCCGCGAGCGCGCGGCGCATCTCGCCGACCGAGACGACGTCGGCGCCCATCCCCTGGCGCCCCAGCACCTTGAGCACGGCAAGGTTGGGGTTGGCCTTTACGGCGAACGCGATCAGCTTGTGGGGCACCCCGGCAAGCGCCTCGCGGAACACTCTGGCGTGGCGCTCCAGCGTGGCGCGCGAATAGACGTAGACGGGGGTGCCGACGCTTTGCGCGATCAGCGGCAGCGGCACGTCTTCGGCGTGCATCACGCCGCCGCGCAGGGCGAAATGGTCCATGGGCTCCTTCGGCTTCTATTCGGGTGGGAGGTCGAAGGGATCGTCCTGCCGCTCTTCCGAGCGGCGACGCAATTCGACGCTGCGTTCCGGGGCGGCGAGGGCATCGCGGCGCAGCAGTTCCTCGGCGGTCGGCCGGTCCTGCGCGCCGTAGGGCGCAACCGGAAGAGACGCCCCCTCGGGCGGGGTGAGCGGGGCCTGCGACCCGCAGGCGGCGAGGAGCGAGGCAAGGCCCGCGACGACGAAAGAGCGCATCATTCCTCCATTCCCAGCAGCCCGCGCGCGGCGGCGACCTGGAACCGCACCTGATCGGGCGCGGTTCCCCCGAGCGAGCGGCGCGCCGCGACCGACGCATCGACCGACAGCGCGGCATAGACGCTTTCCTCAATCCGCGCATCGATTGCCTGAAGGTCCGCGAGCGGCAGCTGGTCGAGCGCCACGCCGCGGCTCTCGGCGAGCTTTACTGCGCTCCCGGTGATGTGATGCGCCTCGCGGAACGGGATGCCCGCCTCGCGTACCAGCCAGTCAGCAAGATCGGTGGCGGTCGCGTAGCCGAGTTCGGCGGTGGCGCGCATCCGGGCGGTGTTGAAGGTGGCGTCTGCGATCATTCCCGTCATCGCCGCAACGCTCAGCGCCATCAGCGAGGCCGCCTCGAACACCGGCGGCTTGTCGTCCTGCATGTCCTTGGAATAGGCGAGCGGCAGGCCCTTCATGGTGATCATCAGGCTGGTCAGCGCGCCGATGATCCGCCCTGAATGGCCGCGCACCAGTTCGGCCGCGTCGGGGTTCTTCTTCTGCGGCATGATCGATGAGCCGGTCGAGAGGCTATCGGGCAGGCGGATGAAGCCGAAGGGCTGGCTCGCCCACAGGATCAGCTCCTCGGCGAGGCGGGAGAGGTGGAGTGCGGTCGCCGAGCAGACGTAGAGATAGTCGAGCGCGAAGTCGCGGTCGGAGACGGCGTCGAGCGAGTTGGCGGTCGGCCGGTCGAAGCCGAGCGCGCTCGCTGTCGCCTCCCGGTCGATCGGAAAGCCCGTGCCGGCCAGCGCCGCCGAGCCCAAAGGGCACTCGTTCATCCGCGCCCGGGCGTCGGCAATCCGCGCGCGGTCGCGGTGGAACATCTCGTAGTACGCCATCAGGTGGTGGCCCAATGTCACTGGCTGCGCGGTCTGGAGGTGGGTGAAGCCGGGCATGATGCTGTCCGCGTGGTCTCCCGCGCGGGTGACGAGCGCACGTTGCAGCCCGGCGAGGCCTGCGTCGAGCTGCTCGCAGGCATCGCGCACCCACAGGCGGAAGTCGGTCGCCACCTGATCATTGCGGCTCCGCGCGGTGTGGAGCCGCCCGGCGACCGGCCCGATCAGCTCGGCGAGCCGGCCTTCGGTGGTCATGTGGATGTCTTCGCGGTCCCAGTCCTCGGGCACGCCTTGCGCTTCGTATTCGGCGGCGACCCGGTCAAGCCCGGCGCTGATCGCCTCTGCATCCTCGCGGGAGACGATCCCGGCCGCGGCGAGCATCGCGACATGGGCCTTGCTGGCGGCGATGTCCTGCCGCCACAGCGCCTTGTCGAAAGGGATCGAGGCGTTGATTTCGCGCATGATCGCGCTAGGGCCGGCGGCGAAGCGCCCACCCCACATCGCGTTGGCCCTATCGGACCCGGAGCCTGTCATGTCCCGCTCGCCGCTCATTCTCGCGTTGTCGCTCCTGCTGCTGGGGGGTTGCGATAGGGCCACCGAGGCGCCAGCGCAACCGGGTGCGCAGGCTGGGAAGGCCAAGGCGGCGGCGGGCGTGGTCGAACAGCGGTTCGCCGGCACGCCGCTCCCGGCGATGCGCTTCACCGATCCCGCCGGCAAGGTGCTCGATCTTGCCGAGCAGGACGGGCCGATCCTCGTGAACCTGTGGGCTACCTGGTGCGCCCCTTGCGTCAAAGAGATGCCGCAACTCGACGCGCTCGCGGGCGCGCTCGAGGGCGAGGTCAGGGTCCTTACGGTCAGCCAGGATATGCGCGGCGCCGAGGTGGTGGAGCCGTTCTTCGCCAAGGGCGGCTATGCGAGGCTCGAACCCTGGCTCGATCCCGAGGCGGCGCTCTCGGCGCAATTCACGCCCGAGGGCGTGCTGCCGCTGACGATCCTGTTCGATGCGCGCGGGCGCGAGGTGCTGCGGGTGACGGGCGGCTACGACTGGGGCACGCCGGAGGCCGCGGCGCTGGTGCGCGACAGCCTCAGGGGCAGCTAGGCCTCAGCCGAGGCGGCGGCCGATCGCCTGGCCCATCCGCAAGGGGGCGCCTTCCGCAAGGCCCTCGACCCATTCGACCCGCCCCGGCTCGAACAGCAGCACCACCGTCGAGCCGAGGTGGAAGCGGCCCATCTCGTCGCCTGCGGCAAAGGCGTGGCCGGCGCGCGCGAAATCCTCGTGGACAGGGGCGCTGGCATGGGCGCGGAAGCGGTTGGGCCACACCGTGTCGATCCCGGCGACGATCATCGCGCCGACCATCACGCTCGCGAAGTGCCCGTCCGGCCCGTCGAAGCGGCAGGCGAGCCGTTCGTTGCGGGCGAACAGGCGGTCGACCCCGGCAGCAGTGGCGAGGTTCACCGAGTAGAGATCGCCGGGGATGTAGCTTGTCGCCGCCAGCGTGCCTGCGGCGGGCATGTGGACGCGGTGATAGTCCTTGGGCGAGAGGTAGATGGTCATGAACCGCCCGGCTTCGAACCGCGCTGCCTCCGCCGTGTCGCAGCCGAGCACCTCCGCGACCGAGTAGTCGCGCCCCTTCGCCTGGATGATCCGCCCGCCGGTCACAGGGCCGAGTTGGCTGATCGCTCCGTCGGCGGGCGAGAGGAGGAAGGCATCCGCATCCGCCAGCGGGCGCGCGCCAGGCTTCAGTTCGCGGGTGAAGAAGTCGTTGAAGCTCCTGAATTGCCCGATCCCGCGCGCGGCCTCGGACAGGTCGACGTCGAAGGCGGCGACGAAGCGGCGGATCAGCGCATCGCGCAGCCATGGCGTCTCGCTGGCGGCAAGGCGTCCGGCGAGGCGCGAGAGGGCGTGCTGGGGAAGGACGTGCTGGAGCGCGATGAAGGCGGCGGACATGGGCGGGGGCTACCGATGCGCGGGGTCGGGCGCAAGCTATGTGCGGCGGGCGGGCGTGGAACGCGCTCAGAGCGTCGGCGTCTGCCCCCCGTCGATGCGGATCGCCGAACCGGTAACGAAGCCGGCGCGCGGCGAGGCGAGGAAGGCTGCCACATCGCCGAACTCCTCGGGGCGGCCGAGCCGCCGGGCGGGGATCGCCGCAACGGCGCGAGCGGTGATCTCCTCGCGGTTGAGACCGCTCGCCTCGGCGCGGCCCTCGTAGAGGCTGGCGAGCCGGTCGGTCGCGATCTGGCCCGGAAGCAGCAGGTTCACCGTCACGCCGTCCGCAGCGACCTCGGCGGCGAGCGTCTTCATCCACGAGGCGAGCATCGCGCGCACCGCGTTGGACAGCACGAGGCCGGGGATCGGCGTCACGAGGCTGGTCGAGGCAACCGCGAGAATGCGCCCGAAGCCGCGCGCACGCATTTCCGGGAGGAAGGCCTGCGCGAGCGCGAGCTGGGCGGCGAACATGCGCGGCATGACCGTGGCGAAATCGGCAGGCGTGGTCTTGGCGGCGGAGCCGGTCGGAGGCCCGCCGCTGTTGAGCACGAGGATGTCGACCGCCTTGCCGGCTGTGCGCACCGCGGCGACGATCGCGTCGGGCGCGCCCGGATCGTCGAGATCGGCGGCGATGTGCATCAGCCCATCCGGCCCCTCGGCCGAGCGCGCCACGGTGACGACATCGGCGCATTCCCCGGCAAGGCTGAGGGCGATCGCCCTGCCGAGCCCCTTGCTCGCCCCCAGCACCAGCGCGGTCTTGCCTTCGAGTTGCAGATCCATGCCACCTTCTCCTGTCGCCACCCGCAAGGCCGCGCGGGGCCCTTCGCATGGCACACGTCAGGCGCGTGATCAAACGCGCCCTTTTCGCCCTCGATTGCTGCAAAATTCTGCGTAGCTGTGCGTCCGGGCGCGGGGATGTGCTAAGGCCTCGCACCGGCGGGATCGAAGGAGTGCACCATGGATGATGCCTGCCCCGCTTTCCCCGCCTTCACCGACTCTGCATGGAGCGGCTCAGGAATCGAGGTCATGCTGCGCAAGGGCGGCGTGGCTCCGGGCCGATATGAGCTGAGCGCGCCCGGCCCCCGCCTCTTCGTCATGCTGGACGAGGTGGGCGGGCACCTCGACGCGCGGCTGCGTCCAGATCATGGCGCCATGGGCGGCTATCGCGGCGCGCGTCATCTCAGCTTCGTACCGGGGGCGACCGAGGTGTGGGGGCATTGCGAGCGCCCGGCGCGGTTCACGGCGATGTTCGTCCAGTTCGACGCGGAGCTTCTCGCCGAGGCCGGCGCGCCGGGGTGGCTTCCAGCCGCACAGCCGCGGCTGATGTTCGAGGACCCGTTGCTCTGGCAACTCGCCGCCAACCTCGCCGCCGAGGTGCGCAGCCCGGCGGAGGGATCGCGGCTGCTGATCGACGGGCTCGTGCAGGCTCTCGCCGTCCGCACGGTCCGCGCGCATGACCCGGTGGAAAGGCGTCACGGCGGCCTTGCCGCGTGGCAGTTGCGCCGTGTCACCGAGTTCATGAACCGGCATCTCGACAGCGACATCACGCTCGCCGAACTGGCCGCTCTGGCGGACCTCTCGCTGTTCCACTTCGCCCGCGCCTTCAAGTGCACGACGGGCGTCTCGCCGGGTCGTTACCTGGCGCTGGTCCGGCTCGAGCGGGCCAAGCAGCTGTTGTGCGAGACCGACATGCGGCTGATCGATGTTGCCCTCGAGATCGGCTTCGACACGCCCAATTCCCTGACCCGCCTGTTCCGCCGCGAAACCGGGGACACACCGCTGCGCTACCGCCGGGCCAATCGCGCCGTGCCCCCGCGCTTGCCGATGCCGGGACAGCGAGCGGGCGGTGTCGGGTAGGCGCGGGCCTTGGTGGGCGGTGACGGGCTCGAACCGCCGACCCTCTCGGTGTAAACGAGATGCTCTACCAACTGAGCTAACCGCCCCGCCGTGCGGGCGAACGGCGGTTTAGCCGTGTTGGCGCGGGGGTCAAGCTGCTACAACCCGCAAGGCAGCTGCAGCAACGGCGAGGCAGGCGCGGTGACCATCGAGACGACCCTCAATGATGGAACGCCGGTGTGCATCCGCCGGGTGCGCCGCGAGGATGAGCCGCGCCTCAGGGAGGGGATCGCACGGCTCTCCCCGCAGTCACGCTACCTGCGGTTCTTCTCGGGAATGCGCGAGGCGCCGCCGCAGGTGCTGCGCGCGCTGGTGAGCGTCGACGGCTACGATCACATCGCCTGGGGCGCGCTGCGCAGCGACCTGCCTGAGACCCCCGCGCTGGGTGTCGTCCACGCCTTCCGCGACAAGGACGATCCCGACAGTGCCGAGTATTCGGTTGCGGTGGTCGACGACTACCACGGGCGCGGGCTTGCCCGGCTCCTGACGGCGGTGCTGCTATGCGACTGCGCGCGCGAGGGGCTGGAGCACTTCATCGTCCACATCCTGCCCGAGAACCGCCCCGCGCTGGCGCTGGCGCGCTCGCTCGGCGCGCAAGGCGTGGGCTTCGAGGGCGGCGTCTCGGTGCTCGAGATCGACATCGCTGCCGCGCTCGCGGCGCTCAGGGCGGAAAACGAGGTGCCGGGCCTTGCGGCGGTGTTCGCGCACTTCGACGCTTCCGCCGGCGGCTGAGCGGCTCTAGGAGCGAGCCGCAATGACCAAGCCTCGCATCCTTGTCCTCGGCACCGGCGGCACGATCGCCGGCGCCGGGGCCCACGCCACCGGCGCCGCCTACCGTCCCGGGGGGCTCGCGCTCGAGAGCCTGATCGGCGATCTCGCCGCGCTCGGCCTGGCCGTGGAACTCGTGCCGCAAGAGATCGCGCGGATCGGATCGCAGGACATCGGCTGGAGCGAATGGCAGGCGCTCCACGCTGCCTGCGCCGGGGCGATGGGCGATCCGGAAATCGCCGGGGTGATCGTCACCCACGGCACCGACACCGCGGAGGAGACCGCCTTCCTGCTCGACCTGACCGTGCCGAGCGCGAAGCCCATTGTGCTGGTCGGGGCGATGCGCCCGTCCGACGCGGTCGGGGCGGACGGGATGCGCAACTTCGCCAACGGGGTGAAGGTGGCCGCCGATCCGGCGGCGGCGGGGCGCGGCGTGATGCTGGTGATGGGCGACGCGGTGCTCGCCGCGCGCGACGCACGCAAGGCCGCGACCAGCAGCATCGACGCTTTTCGCAGCTTCCCCCGCGGCCCGCTCGCCCGCGTCACGCCGGCAAGCCTTGACTGGTTCGGCCCGCCGCATCGCGCCGGCGAGCCTGCACGCTATGCCTTCCCCTCGGAACTGCCGCGCGTCGCGATCCTCACCGCCGGGGCGGGGATGGACGCAAGGCCGGTCGAGGCGCTGCTCGGGATCGGCGCGCGCGGGATCGTGCTCGCCGGTATGGGGCAGGGCAATGCTCCCGCGGTGGTGCTCGATGCCCTCGCCCGGGCCGCGGCGAGCGGCGTGCCGGTGGTGCGCGCGGCGCGGGTCGACGAAGGCCTCGTCGATCGCAATGTCGAGGTCGATGACGACGCGCTCGGCCTCGTCGCGGCCCGCGCGCTCGGCCCGGCGCGGGCGCGGGTGCTGCTGATGGTGCTGATCGCGAATGGGATCACCGACGCGGTCCGGGTGCAGGCGGCCTTCGACACGGTGTGACAGGCAGCGCCGCAAATGCGTTCAGTCGCGCGGGGGCAGGGGGACGATCCGCGGCCAGCCGTCCGCCCATTCGACCCGGCCGAGCAGCATCACGCGCCGCGTGTTGATCTCGTCCGCCTCCTTCTCGCGCGGGCGCCGGGCGTCGACGGCGTGGTAGAGCGTCCAGTGCTGCCCGCGCTCGTCCTCGATCACCGCATTGTGGCCCGGCGCGATCCAGCGCTCGTCCCGCGCGAGGATGACGCTGCTGGCCGCGCCGGTCGCCGCGGCGAGGGTTTCGAACGGCCCGGTGGCACTGCGGGCGCGGGCGACCATCACCGCGTAGTGCGCCTTCTCCCCGCAGCAATTGTCGCCCGAGTAGAACAGGTAGTAATGCTCGCCGTGCCGCGTCACCCACGCTCCCTCGACGAGGCGCTGGTAGTTCGCCGCGTCCTCGCCGGCGATCACCGGCACGAGGTCGATCGCGGCGCTGCCGGGTGCAAAGGAGACGCGGTCCGCGGCCAGCTCGCGGACCTTGATCGGTCCGAACCCCGAACCCCAGTAGAGGTAGCTCTTGCCGGTCGCGAGGTCGTCGAAGGCCATGGGGTCGATGTTGACGAAGCTCTCCCCGCACTGGAGCGGCGTGCCGGTGTCGCGGAACGGCCCTTCCGGCCGGCGCGCGGTCGCGACGCCCAGGCATAGGCCCTGCGCCGCGTTCTCGAGCGCGGCGTCGGGCTTGGCGGAGTAGTAGAGGTAATAGCGCCCGGCGTGCTCGCTGACGTGGGGCGCCCAGAAGTCCTGCGTGCGGCTCGCCCAGGCGGGCTTGTCCGGGAGCGCGTCGCCGATGTGCTCCCAGGCGACGAGATCGCGCGAGCGGGCGAGCTGGATGTTGTGCATCCGTCCCTTGGCCTCGCCTTGCGTGGCATAGGCGAAGTACATCCCGTCCGCCGCGCGCAGCACGGCAGGATCGGGAAAATTTTCATCGAGCACCGGGTTGCGGCCGGCGCTCGCCGCGCGGCCCGCCGGGGTCGGCGCAGGCGCGGTGCAGGCGGCCAAGAGAGCGCATCCCGCAGCGAGGGGGAGGGCGAGGTGGCGGCGATCGAGCGAGATCATCGCTCGGCAAATTATCTGATGAATTCCCGCAGGCAAGAAGGGATCGCAGGCGCTCCGGTCACCCGCACCGGCGGGGGCGCGCCCGTGCGTCGCCCCCAAGGCGTCACCCCCAGGGCGTCACCAGATATTTCTCGCCGGTCCTCATCTGGCGGTAGTCGGTGATCGCCGCCTTCTCGAGCATCCCCTCAAGCGTCACTTTCGCCTTGTAGTGGCTGGCGAAGGTGGTGGTGAGGTTCTGCTGCACCCGCGTGCGCATCCGCACGACGGTTTCCAGCCCCGCGCGCTGGAGGAAGGGGGTGAGCAGCCAGCCGGCGACGCTCCAGTCGAGCCCGTAGGAGGGCGTGAGGATCGTCGGGGCGAGCTCCAGCCGGCCGTAGATGTACATCCGCTTGTGCTGGTTCGAGCCGTAGCGCGAGAACTCGCTCATCCGGCCGACGGCGACCTGTTCCATCGCCTTGAGCACGCCGTCCGAGGCCTGTCCGCCGCCGATCGGGTCGAAGCCGAGGAAGGCGCCGGTCGCCTCGATCGCGGCGCGCAGGTCCGCCATGTAAGTGGGGGACGAGGAGTTCACGACATATTCGGCGCCCTGCGACCTGAGCAGTGCGGCGTGCTCCTCCTTGCGCACGATGTTGACGAGCTTCATCCCGTCCTCGATGCAGATGCGGTTGAGCATCTGGCCGAGGTTCGAGGCGGCGGCGAGGTGGACGATGGCCGAGTGGCCCTCGGCGCGCGCGGTCTCGACGAAGCCCAGCGCGGTCATCGGATTGACGAAGCTCGAGGCGCCTTCCTCGGCGGAGTGATCGCCCAGCGGCAGGCACATCATCCCATCGGCGATGGCATATTGGCTGAAGGCATGGCCCGGCACGCAGGCGACGCGCTGGCCCATCAGGGCCATGGCCATCTCGGATTCGCCGGTCGCGATCACCGTGCCCGCGCCCTCGTTGCCCGCAGGCAGGCGCTGGCCGTGGCGGCCCTTCTGACCGGTGAGGAAGGGTTCAGGCATGGTCGCGACCACCTTGCCGGGGCCATATTCGGCGCTTTCGAAGTCGGCGCCGCTGGTGAGGATCGCGAGGTCCGAGGGGTTGATCGGCGCGGCCTCCATCTTCACCAGCACCTGGTTGCCGGTGGGCGCGGGGAACTGGCTCTCGGCCACCTCCAGCGTCAGCTTGCCGTCGGCGGTGAGGGTGGTGAAAAGCTGCTTTCCGGTGGTCATCCTGCGTCTCCCTTGGTTGCTGGCGGGCCTAGGCATTTCGGTTGCGGATGGCAACGGGCGGCGCGGGCCTCCCCTAAGCCCTCAGGCAAGCGGAAGGGCCGGGGGCAGCGCGTGTCAGGGATAGGTCGCCGCGACGAAATAGAGCCCGTGCGGCGGCGCGTTGAGCCCCAGGGCACCCCTGTCCCGCGCCGCCAGCGCCTCGGCGATGCGCGCCTCGGGCCACGTCCCCGCGCCGACCAGCTTGAGGCAGCCCACCATCGAGCGCACCTGGTGATGGAGGAAGCTTCGCGCGGCGGCGTGGATGTGGATTTCTTCGCCCCACTCGGTGCTGGCCCGCTCCACCCGCAGCTCGTCCAGCGTCTTGACCGGATCGGCGGCCTGGCAATGGACCGAGCGGAACGTCGTGAAATCATGCCGCCCCACCAGCGCCTGCGCCGCCCGGTGCATCGCCTCGGCGTCGAGCGGCTGGGGTACGTGCCACGCCTTGTCCCGTAGCAGCGTGAGCGGCGCGCGGCGGTTGACGATGCGGTAGAGATAGCGCCGCCCGGTGCAGGAAAAGCGCGCGTGCCAATCGCCGGGCACGACCTCGCAATGGGTGACTGCGACCGGATCGGGACGAAGCTGCGCATTGAGCGCCGCCATCAGGCGGAACGGATCGAAGGTCTTCGCGATGTCCACATGGCTGCGCATCGCCAGTGCATGCACCCCCGCATCGGTGCGCCCGGCGCTGTGGAGCGTCACGGTCTCGCCGGTGATCCGCTGGAGCGCGTCCTCGACCGCCTGCTGCACGCTCGGGCCGTGGCTCTGGCGCTGGAGCCCGAAGAACGGCGTGCCGTCGAATTCGAGGGTGAGGGCGAAGCGGGTCATCGCGCTGGCCGTCGCCCCGGCGCGAGGCCGGGTCCCAGAGCGCAAGGCGCGGCGCGTGCCGCACCGGGTCCCGGCCTGCGCCGGGATGACGAGGAGGGAGGCTTGGTCAAGAAAGCACCGTCCCCGTCGCAACCGCCCGCCCGCGCAGGAATTCCGCGCGGTCGAGCACCGGCTTGCCGGCACGCTGGAGCCTGAGCGGACGAAGCGCGCCCGATCCGCAGGCGATGGCGAGGTCATCGTCCAGCACCGTTCCCGGCACGCCCCCGCCGCCCGCCACCTCGGCGAGGAGCAGTTTCACCCGCTCGCCCTCAAGCTCGAACCACGCGCCGGGGAAGGGGGCGAGGCCGCGCACCAGCCGCTCGATCGCCTCGGCGTCGGCAGACCAGTCGATCTTGCCTTCCGCCTTGTCGATCTTGGGGGCGTAGACCGCCGCCGCATCGTCCTGCACCTCGGGGGGGAAGGCGGCAAGATCGGCCAGCACATCGACCATCGCCGCCGCGCCCACCACGCCCAGTTCCGCGAACAGCTCGCCCGTCGTCTTGCGCGCCACCGGTACGCGCACCTTGTGGAGCATCGGCCCGGTATCGAGCCCAGCCTCCATCTGCATGATCGTCACGCCCGTCTGCTCGTCCCCCGCCATCACCGCGCGGTGGATCGGCGCCGCGCCGCGCCAGCGGGGGAGGAGCGAGGCGTGGATGTTGAGGCAGCCGTGGCGTGGCGCGTCGAGCACCGGCTGCGGCAGGATCAAGCCATAGGCCGCGACCACCGCCACGTCTGCGTCCAGCGCGGCGAATTCCGCCTGTGCCTCGGCGCTGCGCAGCGACACGGGCGAGCGGACCGGCACCCCCAGCCGCTCGGCCTCGACCTGCACGGGGGAGGGCATCAACCTCTTCCCCCGCCCCGCAGGACGCGGCGGCTGGGTGTAGACGCAGGCGATCGCGTGCCCGGCCTCGGCCAGCGCGCGCAGAGACGGAACCGCGAATTCGGGCGTTCCCATGAAAACTATCCGCACGTCACCAGTCCGTTCGCCCTGAGCTTGTCGAAGGGCAGTCCTTACTTCTATCCCGGACAAAGGGAAGACAGGCCTTCGACAAGCTCAGGCCGAACGGAAGGATGGTCGAGGCATGGCCTCACAGGAAATCGAAGCCCTCGCCGCCGCGCTCGCCCGCCTGCCGGGGCTCGGGCCGCGCTCGGCCCGGCGCGCGGTGCTGTGGCTCGTCAAGCATCGCGAAAGCGCGCTGCCCGCCCTGCTCGAGGCGCTCGCCGGCGTCGCCGAGACGCTCGTCGAATGCCACGTTTGCGGCAATGTCGACACCCGCGACCCCTGCGGCATCTGCATCGACCCGCGGCGCGACGCGCGCGCGCTGTGCGTGGTCGAGGAAGTATCCGACGTCTGGGCATTGGACCGCGCGCGGCTGTTCCCCGGGCGGTACCACGTGCTCGGCGGGCGGCTCTCCGCGCTCGACGGGGTGGGGCCGGAGGACCTCAACATCGCCAGCCTGCTCGCCCGGGTCGAGGCGGGCGGGGTGGACGAGGTGGTGCTCGCCATGAACGCCACGCTCGAGGGCCAGACCACCGCGCACTATCTTGCCGAGCGGCTCGAGACCTTTGCGGTGCGGGTTACCCAGCTCGCCCACGGCCTCCCCGTCGGCGGCGAGCTCGACTACCTCGACGAGGGCACGCTGGCCCAGGCGCTGAGGGCGCGCCGGCCGGTCGGCTGAATGCTCCGCTCCCCGCTTGAGCGGCGCACCACCAAGTTGACTAAGTTCATACGGGGGGCCGTGTTTCGGCGCATGTCCTGTTGGATCGCCCCTCGGGGATTCCGACACCCTGGTTCATGGTGCCGCGCCTCCTACACGATGCTGCAGCGGGTCGGTTGAACAAGCGGGCCATGCGGCTTAAATAACGCCGTATGGCCATCCGCGAAATCCTCGAAGTGCCGGACCCCCGGCTCAAGACCGTATCGACCCCGGTCGAACCCCACGAGTTCGGGCCCGAGCTCAAGACCCTCGTCGAAGACATGTTCGAGACGATGTACGATGCCCCCGGCATCGGCCTCGCCGCGATCCAGGTCGGCGTGCCCAAGCGGGTGCTGGTGATCGATCTCCAGCCCGACGATCCCGACGCAGCCCCGGTCGAGTGCTCGCATGACGGCCACAAGCACACGCACCCCGCCACGAAGAAGGAGCCGCGGGTTTTCGTCAATCCCGTGATCCTCGATCCCGCTGAAGAGCTGTCGACCTATCAGGAAGGCTGCCTGTCGGTCCCCGAGATCTATGCCGACGTCGACCGCCCGGCGACCTGCACCGTCCGTTATCAGGACCTCGAGGGCAACACCCACGAGGAACGCCTCGAAGGGCTGATGGCGACCTGCCTCCAGCACGAGATGGACCACCTGGAAGGCATCCTCTTCATCGACCACCTCAGCCGCCTGAAGCGGGCGATGGTGCTGAAGAAGCTCGAGAAAATCCGGCGGGCGGCGTGATGGTATTACGAGCGCGCCTCCGCGCGCTCGTCCTCGCTAGACGCGCAGCAGAGCTGCGCCCGCTGCGGCTCGCACGCGTGCGCTCGCGGCCCTGCGGGCCGAACGCTCCTTTGATCGTCACCCCGGCGTAGGCCGGGGCCCATCCGCCGTCGCCGACGGAACCGGCCGTCGCTGCGCGCGTAACCCCGCGCATGATCGACGATGCGACCATGCTTGGCGTCGCGCGGGGCGTGGCGAAGCTCTTCGAACTCGGTGGGATCGGCGTGATCGTCCTCGGCGCGGTCTATGCCGTGGGCACCTTCGCGCTTTCGCTCGTCACCGGCGAGGGGACGGGCGAGGACCGCGTCGCCGCCTTCCGCCGCATGCTCGGCCGCGCGATCCTCACCGGCCTCGAACTGCTCGTCGCCGCCGACATCATCCGCACCGTCGCCCTCGACCCGACGCTGGAGAGCGTCGCGGTGCTCGGCCTCATCGTCATCATCCGCACCTTCCTCTCCTTCAGCCTCGAGGTCGAGATCGACGGGCGCTGGCCGTGGCAGAAGGCTGCCGAGGCCGGCGCCGCGCCGGCCCGGCCTCGCGAAAGCGACCGGGGATAGCCGCGACAAGGGGCTGGTGTTCTCTTTTCGTTCCGTGTAGGCAAGCGGCATGGACCCCGTGATTCTCTCCCTTGTGACTCTTGTTGCCGGTGCCGTGCTCGGCTGGTTTTTCGCCTCCCGGCCGCTCGGCGACCTGCGTGCCCGGCTGGCCGAGGCGGAGAACGCGGCGGGGGAGAAGGACGCGGCCTTCAGGCGCGCCGTCGCCGAACTTGGCGAGGCGCGGATCGAGGTTGCCGGATTGAAGGAGCGCGCCGGACAGGCGGACGGGCTGCTGGCGCGGCTCGACACGGTGCAGGCGGAAAGGGCAGAGCTTGCCCAACGGCTCGCCGCGCTCGAAAGCGCGGGGGCAGAGCGTGAGAAGGCCTTTGCCGAACAGAAGGCCGCGCTGCTCGCCGCGCAGGAATCCCTGCGCAAGGAGTTCGAGAACGCTGGCAGCAGGGTGCTCGAAGCGGCACAGAAGGCCTTTCTCGACCGGGCCGAGGCGCGCTTCCGCCAGTCCGAGGAGGCGGGCGAGGCCAAGATCAAGGCGTTGCTCTCGCCGGTGGGCGAGAAGCTTGCGAGCTACGAGAAGCAGGTCGCCGAACTCGAGGCCAAGCGCACCGATGCGTTCGGGCAGCTTGCGGGCCTGATCCAGTCGATGAAGGAAGGGCAGGAGCAGGTGCGGCGCGAGGCGCAGCGGCTTGGCAACTCGCTGACCAACGCCCCGAAGGCGCGGGGCCGCTGGGGTGAGCGGGCCTTGCAGAACCTGCTCGAGCAGTGCGGCCTCGCCCGGCACACCGACTTCGTCATGGAGCATTCAATCGACACCGAGGAGGGGCGCCTGCGCCCCGACGCGATCATCAACGTGCCCGGCCAGAAGAAGCTGGTGGTCGATTCGAAGGTGTCCTTGAACGCCTACCAGGCCGCCTTCGAGGCCGACGACGAGGCGGAGCGCAAGCGGCATCTCGACCTCCACGCCAAGTCGATGCGCAGTCACGTCCAGGCGCTGGGTGCAAAAAACTACCAGAGCCAGTTCGAGGAGGCGCCCGACTACGTCATCATGTTCGTCCCCGGCGAGCATTTTGTCACTGCCGCGCTCGAGGCAGACCCGGAGCTCTGGGATTTCGCCTTCGAACGCCGGGTGCTGCTCGCGACGCCCACCAACCTCGTCGCCATCGCCCGCACCGTGGCGCAGGTGTGGCGGCAGGATGGGCTCGCCAAGGAAGCCCAGGCGATTGGCCGGATGGGCGCCGAACTCTACGACCGCCTGCGGGTCGCGAGCGAGCATCTGAAGCGCGTCGGCGGCGGGCTTGAGACGGCCGTCAACAATTACAACAAGTTCGTCGGTTCCTTCGAACGCAATGTCTTGACGTCAGGGCGGCGTCTTGCCGAGAAGGGCGTCGAGATCGGCAAACAGGCGATCGACGAAGTCCCCTTGGTCGAAGCCGCGCCGCGGTATAACGCGGCCGACGGCGAGGCGGTCGCGGCGGACTACCCGGCGCTCGCGGTGGACAACGACGCAGCGGAGTAGCGTGCATGACTGACACGGGGGCGGATGGCATGGGGAAGGCGAGCGGCTGGCAGCTCGCCCAGATCAACATCGGCAAGTTGCTCGCGCCCGAAGGCGATGCGCGCGTCCAGCCCTTCTTCGATGCCCTCGAGCGGATCAACGCCATCGCCGACGCCTCGCCCGGCTTCGTTTGGCGGCTTCAGGGCGACAGCGGCAACGCGACCGAGTTCACGGTCGCCTCCGATCCGTTGCTGCTCCTCAACATGTCGGTCTGGGAGAGCCCGGAGGCGCTGTTCGACTTCGTGTACCGCTCCGGCCACACCCCGGAAATGGCGCGGCGGCGCGAATATTTCCACCGCTTCGAGAGCGCCTACCAGGCGCTGTGGTGGGTGCCCGCAGGCCATCGCCCGACGATCGATGAGGGTCTCTCGCGTCTGTGGATGCTCGACCGCTACGGGCCGACGCCCCGGGCCTTTACCTTCAAGGCACGCTTTCCCAGGCCGGGCGAGGCGAGCCCGCCGGTCGACATGCAGCCCGATCCGTGGTGCGTCGGCAACGCCTGAGTCCCGCACCGGCGCGCGGCCCGGTCACTCGGGCGCGAGTTTCGCCAGCACCTCATAGGCAAGCACCGCGCCTGCCACGGCGGCGTTCAGCGAATCCGCGCGGCCCCGCATCGGCATGGTGACCCTAAGGTCGCAGGCCGCCTCGTAGGCCTCGGGGAGACCTTGCGATTCGTTGCCGACGAGGATGAAGCACGGCGCCGCATAGGCCGCACCCCGATAGGGCACCGCATCGCGCAGGGACGCCGCGACCAGCTGGCCCCCATGGTCCTCGGCGCCGCCGCGCAGCCACGGCAGGAAGTCCTCCCAGCGCGCCTGCGCCAGCGCCACGGTGAACACCGCCCCCATGCTGGCCCGCACCGCCTCGACGCTGAAGGGGTCGGCGCAGTCGTCGATAAGGATCAGCCCGCCCGCGCCCACTGCGTCGCAGGTGCGCAGCATCGTCCCGAGGTTGCCCGGATCGCGCAGCGCCTGTGCGGCGAGCCAGATCGGCGCGGCGCTTCGATCGAGTCGGGCGAGCGCGGTGTCCCATTCGTCGAACACGCCCGCGACGCTCTGGGCATTGTCCTTGCCGGTGATCTTGGAGAGGATTTCGGGGGTGGTGAGGATCACTTCGCCGCCCGCAGCGAGCACCTCCGCCTCGAGCCGCGCCAGCAGCGCGTGCGGGGCGCGGCCCTCGGCCATCACCAGCGTTTGCGGCAGGCGCCCCGAGGCGCGCGCGTCCTCGAGCAGCCGCAGCCCCTCGACGAGGAACTGGCCGGCCCTGCGCCTGTGCTTCTTGTCGCGCAAGGACCGCAGGTGCTTGACCGTCGGATTGGAGAAGCCGGTGATGTGCTTGCGCATGGCCAGAACCGCTGACGCCTCGCGGCCGCGGCGTCAATCCCGCCGGTCAGTCTTCGCCGAAGCCGTCGGCAATCAGCGCCACGAGACCCGCCAGCACCGTCTCCGCATCGGCGCCCTCGACCGCAACCTCCACCGTGTCGCCCTTGGCCGCGCCGAGCATCATCAGCCCGAGGATCGATCCGCCCGCGGCGCTGTTGGGCGCCTTGGTGACGGTCACGCTCACGCTTTCGGGAAGGGCCGCGACCGCGCCCACGAACTTGGCGCTCGCCCGGGCGTGGAGCCCGCGGCGGTTGACGATGGTGACGTGTCGCCTTGCCTCCCCCACGGCGGTTGCCCTCAGGCCTTGGCCCTTGCCGGCGGAGCGGTGTCCTGCCCGAGCAGCTCGCTGGCGATGGTGATGTAGTTGCGCCCGGCGGCCTGGGCGGCGTGGACCGCGGCGGTCACGTCCATCGCCTTCCTTGCCCCGGCGAGGCGGATCAGCATGGGGAGGTTGATCCCGGCGATCACCTCGACATGGCCTGCATCGAGCAGCGAGATCGCGAGGTTCGACGGCGTGCCGCCGAACAGGTCGGTGAGGATGATCACCCCCTTGCCGATGTCGACCGCGGCGATCGCGTCGGCGATGTCGGTGCGGCGCTGCTCCATATCGTCATTGGGGCCGATGCAGACCGTGACGATCCCTTCCTGCGGGCCGACTACGTGCTCCATAGCTTCGACGAATTGGTCCGCGAGGCGGCCATGGGTTACCAGGATCAAGCCGATCATGCGTGAAAAGGGGTCCGTTTTCTGTCCGCCCGGGCTGTGCCTTACGCGTTTATACCCTGCGGGACAATGCGCCATGCGCGTGCCATCGATTTCCCGAGGTCGGCGCTAGCGGCGCGCGCGCTCGATGGCGTCGGTCGCGCGCGACCCCAGGTTTCGATGGCGGACAGTGGGGGAAAATCCCGCGGCGCGCAAGGCCTCGGCCATGGTCTCGGCGGTGTACACCGAGCGGTGTCTCCCGCCGGTACAGCCGAAAGCGATGTGGACATAGGGCTTGCCCTGCGCGGCGTAGCGCGGGAGCAGCACCAGCAGCAGGTCGCGAATCCGCGCGAAGACGTCGGCAAAGGCGGGGTCTCGCTCGATGTGCTCGCCGACCGCCGCGTCCTGCCCGGTCAGCTCGCGCAGCTCCGGCACCCAGTGGGGATTGTCGAGAAAGCGCATGTCGAACACCAGATCGGCAAGCGGCGGCATCCCACGCGCAAAGCCGAAGCTCGACAGGGTGAGGGTCAGCGCGGCCTCGGGATCGGCGGGGGCGAACAGTTCGCGAATCCTGCCCTGCAGATCGTTGCTGGTCATCGCCGTGGTGTCGATCATCACCTCGGCCCAGCGCCGCAGCGGTTCGAGCAGCTCGCGCTCGGCGGTGATGCCTTCCTGCACCGGGCGGCCGGCGGCCATCGGGTGGCGACGGCGGGTCTCGTTGAAGCGGCGTTCGAGCTCGCCTCCCGCGCAGTCGAGGAACAGGAAACTGAGCGCGATGTCGGGCTGCTGGCTGAGGTCCTTGACCAGCGCGATGATGTCGGTCGGCACGAAGCCGCGGGTGCGCGAATCGAAGCCTATCGCCAGGGGGCCGCGCGCATCGTCGGGCATGGTGACGAGGCGCTTGAGCATCCGCACCGGGAAGTTGTCGATGGTCTCCCAGCCGAGATCCTCGAGCACCGCGAGCGCGGTCGACTTGCCCGCGCCGGCAAGGCCGGTGACCAGCAGCACCTGTCGCCGGGCGGGGCCGGGGGCGGCTGATGGGGGCGGGGCGGGGGCGGGTTCGCTCATGCCGTGTCATCTGGCGTGTCGGCAGCACAAAGAAAAGCCGGTTCGAATACGAGGCCGTGCATCGCGAGCGCCCGCTCGGCGCGCGCGGCAGGGGCGATGGTGCCGGGTTCGAAGGCAAGCACCGGCACCGCCACCCCGGCGATCTCGCGGCAGGGCAGGGGCACGGCCGGCAGGCGCTCGGGCGCGGGGCCGCCGAGCGCGAGGATCAGCGCGACCGGCGCGGGCGGGGCGGGCGCGAGGCGAGCAAGACCGATCCCGCGCAGCTCGAGCAAACCGGCGATGTTGGGCGGGGGAGAGGCGATCACGTGCTCGCCCTTGCGCACCAGGGTCACCGCATCGTCGCCGATCAGCCCGGCGCCGCGATCGATCAGGGCGAGAGCGAGGCTCGATTTGCCGCTGCCCGCCCGCCCCTCGATCAGCAGCGCCCGGCCGCCGATGACGACCGCGCTTGCCTGGATCACGAAAGGCGCAGGATCGCTCACGGCGCGGCCAGGAGGGTGAGGCGCAGGCACGCGCCGCCCGCGCCGTCGGGGCGGGCATCGGCGATGAGCGTGCCGTCATGCGCCTCGGCGATGGCCCGGCCGATAGCGAGGCCGAGGCCTGAGTGGTTGCCGAAGCTCTCCCCCGCCGGCCGGTCGGAATGGAAGCGCCGGAACACGTCCTCGCGCGCGTCGGGGGCGATGCCGGGCCCCTCGTCGCAGACCTCGGTGACGATCTGCCGGCCAGCCTGGCGGATCGTCACGCTGACGACGCCGCCTTCGGGCGAGAAGGAGACTGCGTTGTCGATGAGGTTTTCGGCGACGCGTTCCAGCTGGGTGGGCACGCCCATGACGGTGAGCCGGGCGGTGGGGGCGGCATCGAGCACCAGCCGGCGTCCGCCGTTCATGCCGCGGTCCTCGCGGCTGCGGATGAGATTGGCGAAGAGGTCGGCGAGATCGACCCGCTCGAGCGTCGCGCGGCTGATCTCGGCATCGACGCGGCTGGCGGCGGCGATCTCGGTGACGAGCCGGTCGATGCGGCGCACGTCGTGGGCGGCGATCTGGATCAGCTCGCTGCGCAGGTCCGGGTCCTCGACGCGGGTCAGCGTGTCGACCGCGCTGCGCAAGCTGGCGAGCGGGTTCTTGATCTCGTGCGCGACGTCGGCGGCGAAGCTGTCGACCGCGTCGATGCGCTGCCGGAGCGCCCCCGTCATGTCCGAGACCGCGCGGGCGAGCAGGCCGATCTCGTCGCTGCGCTGGGGAAGACGCGGCACCTCCACCTCGCGCTCGCGCCCTTGCCGGACGCGGACCGCCGCGCGGGCGAGCAGCCTCAGCGGGGTGACGATGGTGCGCGCAAGGAACAGCGAAAGCGCCGCCGAGGCGCCCATCACCAGCATCATCGCGAAGAACAGCGTGGTGCGCGCCGCGCGCACGCTTTCGGTGATGTCGACCGCGTTCCTGACAGTCAGCAGGGTCGCGCCCTGAAGGCCCACCGGCACCGCGGCGGTGATCACCGGGGTGCCGTCGCGCCAGTCGTAGAGCCGCACCTGGCTGAGGCCCAGTTCGCGGGCGCGGGCGAGTTCGGGCCAGGCGTCGGCCTCCTCGCCCTCGGGCTCGACATAATCCTGCACCGGCTCGGCGGCGACGATGGTGTCGACGGTGCGATCGAGCCAGCGGGCGAACCGCTGCTCCCAGTCGTCGTCGGCGATGTCGTTGAAGCGGAAGGCGGGTTCGGCGAGGGCGAAGCTGTCGGCGGTGAGCTTGCCCTCGGTGTCGAACAGGCGCAGGCGCATCCGCTGTTCCTTGCCGATCTGCACCAGCAGCGCCTCCTGGCGCACGCGGGTCGCGCCGGCGAGGGCTTCGGCGGTGATCTGCGCCTCGATCCGGGCAAGCTTGAAGCGTTCGTTGATGAGCTGCGTGCGGTAGCTGTCGAGATAGAACAGCCCGCCGCCCATGATCAGCAGCGGCAGGATATTCACCGCAAGGATGCGGCCGGTGAGCGCGAAGCGCCCCGTCGCGGTCAGCAGCTCGGCCCCGTTCGCGCGCCGCTGCGGTTCAGCCATCGGTGAAGCTGTATCCCGCGCCGTAGAGCGTGTCGATCGCATCGAAGGCGGGGTCGACCAGCCGGAACTTGCGCCGCATCCGCTTGATGTGGCTATCGACGGTGCGGTCGTCGACGAAGACGTCGTCGGGGTAGGCCGCGTCCATCAGCTGATTGCGGCTCTTGATGACGCCGGGGCGGATCGCCAGCGCCTCGAGGATCAGGAACTCGGTGACGGTGAGGCTGACCGTCTCACCCTGCCAGGTGACCTGGTGGCGCGCCGGGTCCATGAACAGGCGCCCGCGGGTGAGGGTGGCGGGCGCAGGCTCGGGCGGGCTCGCCGGGCCGGCGCCGAGGGCGAGCGGCTCGGCGCGGCGCAGGATCGCGCGGATGCGGGCGATCAGCAGGCGCAGCGAGAAGGGCTTGGCGATATAGTCGTCGGCGCCCAGCTGAAGGCCCGCCTCCTCGTCGCTCTCGTCGTCCTTGCTGGTGAGGAAGATCACCGGCAGCGGCAGATGGGCGCGCAGGCGGCGCAGCAGCTCCATCCCGTCCATCTTGGGCATCTTGATGTCGAAGACGGCGAGGTCCGGGGGATTGTCGAGCAGCGCCTTCAGCGCGGTCTCCCCGTCCGAATAGAGCCGCGTCGCGAAGCCTTCGGCCTGGAGCGCGATCGAAACCGTGGTGAGGATGTTGCGATCATCGTCGACCAGCGCGATCTGCAGCTTGCGCGGCTCGCTGCCCGCGGGCTCGGGCGGAGAAGGGGCGGGCTCGGTGCCGCTGTCGGACATCATCGCTCACCCATGTGCCGGCGCCATGTCATGACGGCAGGGGTAGCCGCAAGCCGCCCGGATCGCAATCGCCTGCGGGGCGGCGCCGCCGGTCGTCGCCCGGCAAATGTGACATGGCGCAGCCGGTTTGACGAGCGCGGGCTCGCAAACTATGCCCGGGCTCCGGGATCGGACGGCCGAAGCGCGGGAATCCGCCGGAGCTTGCATACGTATGCGCAGATGCTACGGGATGGGGCCAAGGGGAACGGGATTCGTCGGCACCAGCCGGTCGGCCTGACCGAACCTCGTCCTAGCCGCTTCGCCCAGGAGACGTAAGTTGACCGCCCTCGCAACCCCGCTGGCCGCCCAGAACCTCACCACCCGGGCGACGATCCATGCCAATCTCGGCACCGCCGCGCTGGTCGAACACGCGCTGGCCAAGGGGGAGGGCAGGCTGACGAAGCATGGCGCGCTGCTGGTCGACACCGGCCGCTTCACCGGCCGCAGCGTCAAGGACAAGTACATCGTCCGCGATGCCGAAACCGAGACCACGATCAACTGGGGCGCGATCAACCAGCCGATGAGCGAGGCGCATTTCGCCAACCTCAAGGCCGATTTCCTCAAGGAACTCGAAGGGCAGCAGGAACTCTACGTCGCCGACCTGTTCGGCGGCTCGCAGCCCGAATACCGCGTGAACGTGCGCGTCATCAACCAGCTGGCCTGGCACAACCTGTTCATCCGTACCCTGCTGGTGCGCCCGACGGCGGAGGAACTGGCGGGCTTCGTCCCCGAATACACGATCATCAACCTGCCGAGCTTCAAGGCCGATCCGGAACGCCACGGCTGTCGCAGCGACACGGTGATCGCGGTGAGCTTCACCGAGAAGCTGATCCTGATCGGCAACACCGAATATTCGGGCGAGATGAAAAAGGGCGTGTTCGGCCTCCTCAATTACCTCCTGCCTGCGCAAGGCGTGATGCCGATGCACTGTTCGGCCAATATCGGTGCTGACGGCAAGAGCGCGATCTTCTTCGGCCTCTCGGGCACCGGCAAGACGACGCTCAGCGCCGATGCCAGCCGCACCCTCATCGGCGATGACGAGCACGGCTGGTCGGACACCGCGGTCTTCAACTTCGAAGGCGGCTGCTATGCCAAGATGATCAACCTCTCGGCCGAGGGCGAGCCGGAAATCTACGCCACCACCCGGATGTTCGGCACGATCCTCGAAAACGTGACGATGGACCCCGAGACCCGCGAATTGGACTTCACCGACGGCAGCAAGACCGAGAACACCCGCGGCGCCTATCCGATCGAGTTCATTCCGAACACCTCGGAAAAGAACCTTGGCCCGGCGCCGTCCAATGTCATCATGCTCACCGCTGACGCCTTCGGCGTCCTGCCCCCGATCGCGCGGCTGACCGCCGATCAGGCGATGTACTACTTCCTTTCGGGCTACACCGCCAAGGTTGCCGGCACCGAGATCGGCGTGACCGAGCCCGAGGCGACTTTCTCGACCTGCTTCGGCGCCGCCTTCATGCCGCGCCACCCCAGCGTCTACGGCAACCTCCTCAAGGAGCGGATCGCCAAGGGCAACGTGCAGTGCTGGCTGGTCAACACCGGCTGGACCGGCGGCAAGTACGGCACCGGCAGCCGCATGCCGATCAGGGCGACCCGCGCGCTTTTGAACGCGGTGCTCGACGGCAAGATGGACTCGGTCGAGTTCCGCAAGGACGAGAATTTCGGCTTCGAGGTGCCGGTCTTCGTCCCCGCGCTCGCCGAGGCCGGGCTCGACCAGACGATCCTCGACCCGCGCAGCACCTGGGCCGACAAGGCCGAGTATGACGCCACGGCCCGCAAGCTCGTGCAGCTGTTCATCGACAATTTCGCGCAGTTCGAGGCCCATGTCGATGACGGCGTGCGCCAGGCCGCGCCCGGCCTCGTCGCCGCCTGAGGCCGCTTACCGGTTGGAGAGGAGAGCCCCGCCCGGCCCAAGCCGGAGCGGGGCTTTTTCCTTGAATCGCCTTATCCCTGCGGCACACTCGCAGGCGAATCGACTGAGAGGAGAGCAGGCATGAGCATTCTCGACGGCATCCTGAAGAACATCGGCGGCGCGCCCGACGACATCGTCAACCTGGCCAACAAGGTCGGGCTCGATCCGGCAATAGTCGAACAGGCGGTCGCGGTGCTGGGCAAGACCCATCAGATGGACGGCGACACCGTAACCCTCGCGGCGGAGAAGACCGGCCTCGGCGCCGACACGCTGAACCAGATCGTTGCGGCGATCGGCGGGGAGGGCTCGCTGACCCACTTCGCCTCGATTCTCGACATGGACAACGACGGCAACCCCATGGACGACATCATGGGAATGGCGGGCAAGCTGTTCGGCGGCAAGAGCTGAGGCCCCGCGTCACTCCGCCGCCGTGCGGATCTCCACGGGGGCGGGGCGTGTGTCCTCGAGATATTGCCAGATCCGGCTCACCACCACCGATCCCTCGCCGACCGCGCTCGCGACGCGCTTGACCGATCCGGCACGCACGTCGCCCACCGCGAAGATGCCGGGCGCGGTGGTGGCGTAGTCGTCCGTCTGCTCCGCCGCCGCGCCGGTCAGGACGAAGCCCTTCTCGTCGGTCTCGGCCAGCCCCGAAAGCCAGGCGGTGTTGGGCGCGGCGCCGATCATGATGAAGAGGGCACGGGTGTCGATGCGCTGCTCGCTTGCCCCGGTCCTGAGGGTGATCCCCTCCAGCCACTTGTCGCCGTGGAGGCCGGTGACCTCGGAATGGTAGTGGATGGTGACGCGCGGATCGGCCTCGAGGCGCTGCATGAGGTAGCTCGACATCGAGGCCGCGAGGCTGCCAGAGCGTACCACCAGATGCACATGCGCCGCCGCGCGGCTGAGGAACATCGCCGCCTGCCCGGCCGAATTGCCGCCACCGATCACCACGGCCTCGGTGCGCGAACAGAAGCGCGCCTCCATCTCGGTCGCCGAATAGAAGATGCCCGCGCCCTCGAGGTGCTCGAGATTGTCGAGCGGGAGGCGCCGATACTGCACCCCCGTCGCCACCAGCACCGCGCGCGCGCACAACTCGTCGCCGTCCTCGAGAGTCAGGCAATAGGTCCCGTCCTCGCGCCGCGACATCCCCTCGATCCGGCGCGGCATGACGAAGCGGGTGCCGAACTTCATCGCCTGCACCTGGCCGCGCCAGGTGAGGTCGGTGCCGCTGATGCCGGTGGGAAAGCCCATGTAGTTCTCGATCCGGCTCGACGTGCCCGCCTGACCGCCCACGGCGGTATCCTCGACCACCAGCGCCTCGATCCCCTCGCTCCCCGCATAGACCGCCGCGGCTACCCCCGCCGGACCGCCGCCGACGATGATGAGGTCGTAGGTCCGCCGCGAACAGATATCGAGATCGAGCCCGAGATACTGCGCGACCTTGCGCGGGGTCGGATCGGCGAGCCGGTTGCCGGCGCCGATCAGCACCGCAGGCTCGTTGCCGATCAGCGAGCACACCTCGAGCGTCTGCGCGTCGGTCGCGTCCATGTCGTAGCTCTTGAAGGGGATGCGGTTCCTCGACAGGAACCGCTCGACCGCCTGCACCGCCGGATCGCGGTCGGCGCCGATCACCTTGACCGCAGCATTGCCGAGCTCGAACTGCTTGCGGCGCCGGGCGGCGAAGACGGTGATGAGATGGTCCGACAGCTCGGGAATGCGGCTCATCAGCTCGAGCATGCCGGCGCGCGGCGCCTCGATCACGCGGGTGTCGACGGCCGCGCGCATCCTGAGGTAATTGGTGCCGCGGTTGAGGAAGGCGATCTCGCCCATGAACTGCGTCGGACCGAGGCCCGATTCGAAGAGGCGTTCGCCGGTGTAGGGATTGACCACCTCGACCTCGCCCTCGAGCACGTAGACGAAGCGGTCCATCGGCTCGCCGATGTCCATGACGACGCTGCCGGCGGGGTAGAACTTCTCGCCCCCGATCGCGCAGATCGCGTCCACATGCTCGGCCGCGAGCGGAACGCGGCGCATGGTTTCAAGGTCTTGTCCGAGTGTTTCCATGCGCGCCTCCTGCCTGATCCGCGTTGCAAGATGGGGTCACCCTAGCCTTTTGCAAACCGCCGCGCCGCGCCAGGCTTGCTGCAATCGTCCGGCAGGAGGGCGGCAGGCGCGGCCGTGCTAGCCCTTCGCCCCCGCGATGTAGCGCCCCACGGTGTTCGCCATCACCCCGAGCGGCGCGTTGCCGCCGAGCACCAGCGCGGTGTTGAATGCCCTGAGATCGTAGCGCCGTCCCAGCTCCTTCCTCGCCCGCTCGCGCTGGCGCAGGATCTCGCTGTGGCCGATCTTGTAGCCGCAAGCCTGCCCCGGCCAGCTGCAATAGCGATCGACCTCGGAAGCGACCTCCTCGGGCTTGGAGCCGTTGCGCTCGACGAAGAAGCGGCGGCCCTCCTCGCGGGTCCACTGCTTGGCGTGGAGCCCCGTGTCGACCACCAGTCGGCAGGCGCGGAAGGCGAGGCTTTGCAGGAAGCCGAGCCGCCCAACCTCGAAGCCATCGTAGGCGCCCAGCTCGTCAGCGAGCTGTTCGGCATAGAGCGCCCAGCCTTCGGAAAAGGCGTTGAAGGCGAGGATCGAGCGGATCAGCGGCAGGCGGTTCGAGAACTCGCCCTCCCAGACGTGGCCGGGGATCGCCTCGTGGAAGGTGAGGTCGGCGAGGTCGTACTTGCGGTGGAGGTCCGTGGTCCTGAGGTTGATCCAGAAGCGACCCGGAATGCTGCCATCCTTGCTGCCCGCCCCGCCGTAGGCCCCCGGCGCACCCGGTTCCTCCGACAGCGGCAGGCGCACCACTTCCATGCGCGGATCGACCAGCTGGGTGAAGGCGCGCGGCATCTGCGCCTTGATCCACTTGAGGCGCTCGTCGATGAAGGCGAAAATCGCCTTGCGGCCTGGATCGCCCTCGGGGAACTGGTAGCGCGGGTCCTCGGCCAAGGCCTGCATCCGCTCCCCGACCGATCCCTTGGTGTAGCCGATCTTGCGCAGAATCGGGTCCATGCGGCCGTGCAGCTCCTCGAGCTCGGCAAGGCCCTGGCGGTGGACCTCGTCGGGCGAGAGGCTGGTGGTGGTCGAGGCGCCGAGCGCCCAGGCGTAGTATTCCTCGCCCTGCGGCTGCGCCCAGACGCCGGCGGCATCCTTGGCCAGGGCGCGCTGCGCCGTCAGCTCGGCAAGCTGGCGTTCGAGCGCCGGGACGATCCCGCGCGCGGCGATCCGCTCCGCCTGCGGAACGGCATTCTTCGCCTCGGCCAGCTCCGAGGCGGCGAGCGGCCCGGAGTAGCTCGCCTTCGCCTCGGCGAGGCTCGCCTCCATTTGCGCGATCGCCTTGTCGAGCAGGAAGGCGGGCGGGACCACGCCCATCGCGCGCGCGGCGCGGATCCGCTCGCGCTCGCCATCGAGCAGGGCGGGGACCTCGATCAGCCGGTCGAGATAGGGGCCGACGTCGTCTGCCGTGGCGAGCGGCTGGGTCGAGCTGAAGAAGCGCGGCATGTCGATGTAGCCGCCGACGTTCTGGATGACGACATAAGGGGCGTTGCGCCAACTGCCGACCGCGACGTCGCCATAGGGCAGGGCAAAGCCTTCGACCGCGCGGGCGAAGGCGGTCTCGACCACCTCGAAGCCGACCTGCTGGTCGCTGGTCAGGCCCTCACGCGGATAGGCGCGCACCTCTCCCAGCATCGCGGCGAGATCGGCGGCATAGGCGGCGCGGCCCGCCTCGCCCGGCGTGCCGAAGGTCGAACGCCACGCCGCATAGTCGCCCGTGTCGACCCCGAGGCCGGTGGCGCGGCCCGGTTCGTGCGCGAGCATCCGGTAGGCGATCCGCTCGAGCGCCGCGCCCGGTTCCAGCCCGGCGATCGGGCCGGCGGCGGGCGGCGGGGCGGGCGCATCGCTCGCCCGCGCGGCGGCGGGCAGCAGGGCGAGGGTGGAAGCGGCACCCAGTCCGGCGAGGGACTGGCGGCGGGTGACGGCAATCGGGCTTTCTCTCATCCCCGCAAGGCTTACCGCCCGCACCGGACCAGTCAACGCCCCGCGCGACGAACCGCGCGGGTCCCGTTCAATCCTCGAGAATCCCGCCGACCTTGCCCCCTTCGAGCGCCAGCAGGTTCAACACCGCGTGGTGGAGCGCGATGTTCTGTTCGACGGTGCCTTCGTAGCCGGTCATGCCGAGTTCGTCAGCGAGTTCCCGGCGGTTATCGAAGCTGGGATCGATGCCGGTGAGCTTCATCAGGTCGACGATCGAGGTGCGCCAGTTGTAGTCCGACGCACCCGGCAACTTGCCGATCCGCTCCATCATCTCGGCCTCGCTGAGCGGCTCGGGCGCGGCAGGCGCGGTGGGTGCGGGGGCAGGCGCAGGGGTGTGAGGGGCGGTCGCTGGCGCGCCAGGCTTCGCCTTGGCCGCGGGCTCGCCTGAACCCCAGATCGCGTTCTTGATCGACGAAAGGATACCCATCATAGCCTCCACTGGCAGCATCCCTGCTACCAAGGCCAGGCGCGCGATGTTCCCGCAGCGTGTCGCTTTTTTCGCCTGTCGACGACAACCGGAGCCTTGCGCCGCCATGACCGACATCGTGCTCTCGATCGTGATGCTCGCCGCGCTCGCGCTGGTGGCGGGTGCCTTCGTGCTGTGGCGGCGCACCGGCGAGGTCCGCAACCCCGCGCTGATGGTGCTGCTGGCGGGGATCGCGGTGGCGAACGTGCTGATCTGGACGCTGCCCACCGCCGATGGCACGGCCCCGGTCGAGGCGATCAGGGCCGCGAACACAGCGGCCGGAGGAGGCTGAGCGGGGGGAGTGCCTCCTCCGGCGAACCCCCGCTACTCCGGAATTCTCCAGGTGATCGACCCGCGATAGCTGCCCGCGACCGCCCGGCCGCTCGCATCGCGCGCCGCATCGAAGCGGGCGCGCCGCTTCACCAGGTCGCAGGTCGCGGCATCGAGCGGGGCGTGCCCGGTCGAACGGGTGATCGTGCAGCCCGTGACCTTGCCGCCGGCGTCGATCGACAGGGCGAAACTGGCGCGCCCCGCCATGTCCTCGCGAATCCAGCGCGGGCGATAGTCGTCATCGGTCACCCAGCGCGACGGGTTGCCCCGCGGCACGGCGCCCACCGGATCGAAGGGCGAGGCGCTGGGGACGGGGGCAGGCACGGCGAAATCGTCGGTCCTCGTGCCGGTATCGGCTCCCGTGCCCGGACCCGTGCCGACCGGCGCGCCGAGCCCGGGATCGACGGGCAGCGGCCCCGGGGGCGGAAGCGGGACCGGGGCGGGGCGGGTGGCCGCCGGCTGCGTGACCCGGTCCCTCTGCTGCGGTTCGGGGGCCGGCGGTGGGGGCGGGGGCAGCGGCGTGGTCGCGATCGGCTCGGCCCTGGGGTTGGGCCGGTCGGGCGCAGTCACCACCGTCACCGCAAGGCCCACCGCCAAGAGCGCGCCGAAGGCACCGGGAATGCCGAGCGCACCTGCCACGGCGGCAGGGTTGGGTTTTCGGGAAGCGGAAGCATAGGTCATGTCGGGGCTCCTCTCACCATCACGTGGGAGCGGTGGCCGGAGCACCTTTGGCGAGCAGCGACCCTCCGGCCCCGCTCGGCTGCGACGATACTATGACTTTTGCCAGGGGCGAAGCGGTTTCGCGTTGCGATTCAATACCGTGTTTCGCCCGGGCCTGGACCCGGACGGGCCGATCTCACTTGATCGGGCAGTCCGGGCTCAGCCGGAAATCCAGATAATTGTCGACCGCCCGCATCAGTTCCTCGAGCTCGTTCTCGAAGAAGTGGTTGGCGCGCGGGATTTCCTCGTGGTGGATGGTGATGTGCTTCTGGGTGCGCAGCTTGTCGACCAGCTTCTGCACCGCATTGGGCTGCACCACCGTGTCGGCCGCCCCTTGCAGGAAGATTCCGCTCGCGGGGCAGGGGGCGAGGAAGGAGAAATCGTACATGTTGGCGGGCGGCGCCACCGAGATGAAGCCGCGCACCTCCGGGCGGCGCATCAGCAGCTGCATGCCGATGAGCGCGCCGAAGCTGTAGCCCGCGATCCAGGTGCTCTGCGCCTCCGGGTGGATCGACTGCACCCAGTCAAGCGCCGAGGCGGCGTCGGAAAGCTCGCCCACACCGGAATCGAAGCTCCCCTGCGAGCGCCCGACGCCGCGGAAGTTGAAGCGCAGAGTCGCGAAGCCCCGGTCAGCGAAGGTCTTGTAGAGCCGCTGCACGATCCGGTCGTTCATCGTCCCCCCGCCTTCGGGGTGCGGGTGGAGGATCATCGCGACCGGCGCGCGGGGGCGCGGGGGCGGGGAGAAACGGCCTTCGAGACGGCCTTCGGGGCCGGGAAAGATCACGGAGGGCATCGGCGAACCTTGACTAGACGTGGCGGCCGCGCCGGGTGGCGCTGGGCTTTGGCGGCCTATATAGGCGCGGGCGCACAAATCGCAATTTTTTACCGAGGGCTGAGCCATTCCCGACCGGGTCTATCTCGATCATGCCGCGACCTCGCCGCTGCGCCCCGAGGCGCGCGCGGCGATGGAGGAGGGCTTCCGGCTGTGGGCGAACCCCTCCTCTCCCCACGCGGAGGGCCGCCGCGCGCGCGCCGCGCTCGAGGACGCGCGCGAGCGGGTGAAGCGTGCGCTCGGCTGGGACGGCGAGCTGATCTTCACCTCGGGCGCGAGCGAGGCGCTGTGGATCGCGCTCAACCGCGCGAAGGTTGAGCGCCGGATCGTCAGCGCGGTCGAGCACGATGCAGTGTTTCGCGCTGCGCCTCATGCGGAGGTCTTCACCGGCGAGGAACCGCTGGGCCCGGGGACATTGCTTTGCGTGCAGCACGTCAACTCGGAAACCGGCACGATCAACCCGGTCGCTGACATGGCCATGACCCTGCGCGAGAGCGGCGCGCTGCTGCTGTCCGACTGTGCGCAGAGCGCGGGCAAGCTGGCGCTGCCGGCGGCGGACATGCTGGTGGTGAGCGCGCACAAGTTCGGCGGACCGATCGGGATTGGCGCGCTGCTGGTGCGCGATTTCGGCATGCTGGAACCCGGCGGCGGGCACGAGAGGGGGTATCGGCAGGGGACCGAGAACCTGCCCGGCGCGATGGGTATGGCGGGGGCGCTCGAGGCGGGCGGGATGGACGGCTGGGCCACGGGCGAAGCCGAGCGGCTGGCCTTCCGCGAGGCGCTGGGCGGTGGCAGCGCGCTGATCGCGCCCGGGACGCAGGCCTCGCACATCATCGCCGTCGCTCACCCCACGATGAGCGCGCAGGCGTTGCTGATACGCTTGGACACCATGGGCTTTGCCGTTTCGGCAGGGAGCGCGTGTTCCTCGGGCACCTTGAAGAAAAGCCGGGTGCTCGACGCCTTCGGGGTGCCCGACGACGTCGCCGCGCGCACGATCCGGGTCAGCCTCGGGTGGTCGACCACGCCCGAGGAGCTCGAGCGGTTCGCGGAAGTCTGGGCATCGCTTACTTGAACGAACTTCGTCACCCTGAACTTGTTTCAGGGCCCCTTCCTCCTCATGGAACGAAGGGCCGGAACCGAAGGTTGGATGTTGAAACAAGTTCAGCATGACGAGTGTAGCAAAGCTGGTGCCAAGCCCATGATTTACCTCGACTACCAGGCAACCACGCCGCTCGCGCCCGAGGCGCGCGAGGCGATGCTGCGCTGGCTGGGCGGGCCGGACAGCGACACCTTCGGCAATCCCCACAGCGCGCACCGCATGGGCCGCATGGCCGCCGCCGCCGTCGAAACCGCGCGCGAACGGGTCGCGGCGCTGCTGCCCGCCGGCGGCCGGCTGGTATTCACCTCGGGCGCGACCGAGGCGATCAACATGGTGCTCCACGGCACCCCCGGCGATGTCCTCACCTTCGCGACCGAGCACGCCGCGGTGCTCGACTGCGCGCGCGCGGTCGAGGCGCAGGGGCGGCGCTTCCGCGTTTTGCCCGTGACCTCGGACGGCCGCGCCGACCTCGCGGCGCTCGAGGCGGCGATCACGCCCGAGGTCGGCCTCGTCGCGGTGATGGCGGTCAACAACGAGATCGGGGTCAGGAACCCGCTCGCCCCGGTGGTCGCCTGCGCGCGCCGGGCGGGCGCGAGGGTGCTGGTCGATGCCGTGCAGGCCTATGGCAGGGTGCCGGTCGAGGTGGCGGCGGACTACATCGCGATCTCCGCGCACAAGTGCCACGGCCCCAAGGGGATCGGCGCCTTGTGGATCGCGCCCCAGGCCACCCCCCCCGCAGCCCTGATGCACGGCGGCGGTCAGGAGGCGGGTCTCAGGTCCGGCACCCTCTCGCCCGCGCTTTGCGCAGGCTTCGGGGCGGCGGCGCAGGTCGCGCAGGAGCAACTTGCCGAGCAAATGTTTCACGTGGAACATTTGTGGAACATGGCGCGTGCGGCCTTCGCGGGCTGGGAACTGAACGGCAGCGCGGTCGATCGCTGGCACGGCAATCTCAACATCCGGAAGGACGGCCTCGACGTCGCCCGCCTGATGAGCGACTGCCGCCAGGTGATGTTCTCCGCCGGGAGCGCCTGCGCCAGCGGTTCGGGCCGGCCGAGCCACGTGCTGCGCGCCATCGGCCTTTCCGATGCCGAGGCGCGCGCCTCTATTCGCCTCGGATTCGGGCGCTATACGAGCGAACGGGACATCGCCGCGGCGGCCGAGACGATTCTCGCCGCAGCAAGGAGCCAGGGCCTGTGAGCATCGCCGAAACGATCACCGTCACTTTCCTCGACCCGCGCGGGCGGCCAGTCGCTGCGCGCTGCGCGGCGGGCGACAACCTGCTGCGCGTCGGCCAGGCGGCGGGCCTCCCGCTCGAGGGCACCTGCGAGGGGCAGATGGCGTGCTCGACCTGCCACGTGATCGTCGCGGCGGAGTGGTTCGACCGCCTCCCCCCGGCGAGCGAGGAGGAGGAGGACATGCTTGATTTCGCCGCCGACGCAAGGCGCACCTCGCGCCTGTCGTGCCAGATCGAGGTCACGCCTACGCTCGACGGGCTCACCGTCAGCATCCCTTCCAAGAGCGCCGACGCGCGGGCGATGTAGGCGGGTCGGCCGACCGAGAGGTCGAGCAGCCAGATCGCGGCTCGCCCACCGCGCGTGCCCCTCGTCAGTCCGCGCTGCCCATGTTCACCGCCGCCATCAGCGCGGCGGTGAATTGCGGGATGTCGTCGGGCCGGCGGCTGGTGATGAGGTTGCCGTCGATCGCCACCGGCTCGTCGACCACCGCCGCGCCTGCATTGGCGAGATCGGTCCGGATCGAGGGCCAGCCGGTCACCGTGCGCCCTTCGATGAGCTTGGCCTCGGCGAGCAGCCAGGGGGCATGGCAGATCGCAGCGATCGGCTTGTGCGCGGCATCGAAGGCGCGGATGATGTCGATCACCGTCTTCTCGGTGCGCAGCTTGTCGGGATTGATCTGTCCGCCGGGGAGCAGCAGCGCGTCGTAGTCCTCCGCCGAGACTTCGGAGAGGGTCTTGTCGACCGTCACGCTCTCGCCCCAGTCGCTCTGGTCCCAGCCGCGGATCTCGCCCGGCTTGAGGCTCGCGACGGTGACCTTGGCGCCCGCTTCCTCGAGCAGGCGCTTGGGCTCGGTCAGTTCGGACTGTTCGAAACCGTCGGTGGCGATGATCAGGATCGGGGTCATGCTCTGTGCTCCGGGCCAGGGGATGTCCCGTCCGAACGGGACGCGGCGCGGGCCGGTTCCGGCCCCCGGGGCAGGGCGGCACGACGGCGCGATAGGCCGTTTTCCTTGTGGAAAGCCCTCTCCCTCGCAGGGCCGCGGGTTGCTAGACGGGGGCGATGTCCGACCCCGTCACCACCGAGCCCGACGACGATGGCTTCGACGCGATCGTCGATGCGCCCTTCGATGCCGCGCTCTCGGAGCGCTATCTGGTCTATGCGCTCTCGACGATCACCGCGCGCTCGCTCCCGGACCTGCGTGACGGGCTGAAGCCGGTGCACCGCCGCCTCCTGTGGGCCATGCGTCAGCTGAAGCTCGACCCTTCGAGCGCCTTCAAGAAATCGGCCCGCGTGGTCGGCGATGTGATCGGCAAGTATCACCCGCATGGCGATGCATCGGTCTATGACGCGATGGTGCGCCTCGCCCAGGACTTCGCGCTCAGGTATCCGCTGGTCGAGGGGCAGGGGAACTTCGGCAATGTCGACGGGGACAACGCCGCCGCCTACCGCTACACCGAAGCCCGCCTGACCCGCACCGCGCTCCAACTGATGGCGGGGCTCGACGAGGGCACGGTCGATTTCCTCCCCACCTACAACGGCGAGGAGATCGAGCCCGAGATCTTCCCCGGCCTGTTCCCCAACCTCCTCGCCAACGGGGCGAGCGGGATTGCGGTGGGCATGGCGACGAGCATCCCCAGCCACAACGTCGCCGAAATCATCGATGCGACGCTCGCGCTGATCGACACTCCCTCGATCAGCCACGAGGAGTTGATGGAGCGCTTCCGCGGCCCCGATTTCGCCACCGGCGGCCACGTGATCGACAGCCCTGCGATCATCAGCGAGGCCTATCGCACCGGGCGCGGCAGCTTCCGCCTCAGGGGCCGCTTCCTCGCCCCCGAGGCGAATGACCCGGCCGATGTCGAGGCGGGGATCGAGCGGCTCGGCGGCGGGCAGTGGCAGCTGGTCATCTCGGAGATCCCCTACCAGGTCCCCAAGTCCAAGCTGATCGAGCAGATCGCCCAGGCCATCGCCGACCGCAAGCTGCCCATCCTCGAGGACGTGCGCGACGAGAGCGACGCGGCGATCCGCATCGTCATCGTCCCCAAGAGCCGCAACGTCGATCCCGAGCTGTTGAAGGAGAGCCTGTTCAAGCTCACCGATCTCGAGACCCGCTTCGGGCTCAACATGAACGTCCTCGACGCGCGTCCCGGCTTCGGGCGCACGCCGATGGTCATGGGGCTGAAGGAGCTGCTCGAAAGCTGGACCTTCGCGCAGATCGACATCCTCCAGCGCCGCGCGAAGCACCGGCTCGATAAGATCGCCGACCGGCTCGAGCTGGTGCGCGGCTACATCATCGCCTTCCTGAACCTCGACCGGGTGATCGAAATCATCCGGACCGAGGACGAGCCCAAGCCGGTGATGATGGCCGAGTTCGACCTCACCGATCGCCAGGCCGAGGCGATCCTCAACATGCGCCTCAGATCCCTGCGCAAGCTCGAGGAGATGCAGCTGCGGCGCGAACAGGACGACCTCATCGCCGAACAGGCCGATCTCGAGGCGCTGCTCGCGGACCCGAAGAAGCAGCGCACCAAGCTCAAGAAGGACCTGCGCTCCTTACGCAAGGACTATGCCGAGGACACGCCGCTCGGCCGCCGCCGCACACTGATCGCCGAGGCGGCCCCGGCGGTCGCCTTCAGCATGGAGGCGATGATCGAGAAGGCGCCGGTGACGGTGATCCTGAGCCAGAAGGGCTGGATCCGCGCGGCGAGCGGGCATGTGCCCTTGGATCAGGAGTTCAAGTACAAGGAGGGGGATAGCCTCGCCTTCATCCTCCACGCCCAGACCACCGACAAGCTGCTGCTGGCCGCGAGCGACGGCCGGTTCTTCACACTAGGGTGCGACAAGCTCCCCGGCGCGCGCGGCTTCGGCGAGCCGGTGCGCAGCATGATCGATCTCGAGAGTGAGGCGAGCGTCTGCGCGCTGATGGTCCACCGCCCCGGCGGACGCCTGCTGCTCGCCTCGAGCCACGGCAAGGGCTTCGTCGCGGAGATGAACGAGCTGCTCGCCGAGACCCGCAAGGGGCGGCAGGTGGTGAACCTCAAGGACGGCGCGCGGCTGGCGGTGATCCGGCAGATTTCGGCTGCCCACGATCACGTCGCGGTGGTGGGGGACAATCGGAAGCTCGTGGTCTTCAACCTCGAGGAACTGCCGGTGATGACCCGCGGGCAGGGCGTGCAATTGCAACGCTACCGCGACGGCGGGCTGTCGGACGCGACCACCTTCGTGCTCGCCGACGGGCTCAGCTGGCAGATGGGCGGCTCTGGCGAGCGCACCCGCACCGAGACGGAGATCCGGATGTGGAAGGTCGCCCGCGGCGCGGCGGGGCGGATGCCGCCGCAGGGCTTCCCCAAATCGGGCCGCTTCGACTGACACGCAAAAGGGCCCCGGGCATGGTCGCCCGGGGCCCTTGACTTGTGCCGCCTTCGGAGGAGCGCTTAGCGCGCCCCCTCGCTCGTCCCGGCCGCGGCGTTGGCGGCGGCGCTGGCGATCTGCTCGTTGCTGTAGAGCACGGTCAGCTTGCCGTCCGCGCCCATCGCGAAATGCTCCTTCTTGAGCATCACCGGGCCCTGCTCGCTTTCGAGCGTAATCTGGTCGGCGGCAAGATCGACCGCGGCGATGGTGCCGGCCGGGGCGCCGTTGGTCGAGACCACCTCCGCGCCTTCGACCAGCGCGGCATCGCGCTTGGCATCAACCTCGGCAAGCTGCTGGTCCATCATCGCCTCGACCTGCGCCTTGGTGGCGTTGACGCTTTTGCCGGCCTCGGCATCGTAGAGCTGGGCGGCGGGGACCGGCGCCTTGTGCGTGCCGGTGTCGATCACCACCACATCGCCGTTCACTTCGGCGACGGTCCCGACGGGGTTGCCGTCATTGCCATAGATCGTTGCGCCGACTTCCTGCGCGAACACGGCGGCGGGGGTCGCGGCGAGGACAGAGGCAAGCAGCGCAATCTTAACGGTTTTCATCACACATCTCCCTTTCTTGAAGGTCGGATGCCGCGCCAGGGGGCGGCGCGGGTCCGCGGGGGGACTTGCGGGCGTGGCGGCCTTGCAATGCCGCTGCCGGGGCCGAAGAGGTGGCCTGACCGGAAGGAAGCGGGGCGCTTTTGCAACAGCGCCGCGTTCCAGCCTGCCCCCGGATCGTAACGGGCCGCAGCCGCGCGTGGCAACCGGGGCAGGAGGCACTTGCCGCCGTTTTGCCACAATTCGCCCCGTGCGCTTTGCTACGGGACGAGCCTTGCGAGCTCTTCGGAAAGCAGTTCGTCGAGCCGCGCCGAATCGGGGAATCCCTCGGCCACCCAGCGCGCCTCGACGGCCTGAAGGATGCGTGCGACGAACGGTCCGGCGGTGACCCCGCGGGCGACGACGGCCCCGCCCTTCAGGGGGAAGAGCGGCACGGTCCAGCCAGCGATGGAGCCCGTATCGGCGCCCGCCAGCAGCAGCCGGTCGATGGCGAGAGGGGTGCCTAGCCGGTAGGCGAGGGCGCGGGGGTCGGCAATATCGTCCGCACGGCGCTCTGCGGCGCTGACGAGTCGGCCTCGCTGCGCCTTGGACAGCCTGAGGCGCGCCGCGACCGTCTCGGCGACCTCGGACGAGGGCGGGAGCAGCGCGGCAAGGCGGCGGATCGCATCGGGGGCGAAGCCCTGCGCGCGCTCGGCCGCGATCAGCCGGGCGAGCGCGGCGAGCTGGGCTGCGCAGGCCTCGGGGAGGGTCACGCCCAGCACCCCGCGCGCGTGCATCCGCACGAGTGTGGCGTGCGGATCGGGCAGCGCGAGGAGAGCGAGCAGCTCGGCGGCGATCCGCTCCCGGCTGAGGCCCTTCAGAGTATGGGCGAGCTGCGCGCAGGCATCCTCGGCCGCGGGATCGAGCGCCGCGCCGAAGCGGGTCTGGAAGCGGTAGTAGCGCAGGATCCTGAGGTGATCCTCGGCGATCCGCTGCGCCGCATCGCCGATGAACCGCACCCGGCCCGCGTCAAGATCCGCCAACCCGCCGAAATAGTCGGCGATCTCCAGCGTTTCGGGGTGAGCGTAGAGCGCGTTGATCGTGAAGTCGCGCCGCGCCGCGTCCTCGCGCCAGTCCTGTGCGAAGGCGATGGTCGCGCGCCGGCCGTCGGTGGCGACGTCGCGGCGCAGGGTGGTGATCTCGACCGGCCCGTCGGCGAGGATCGCGGTGACGGTGCCGTGCTCGATCCCCGTGGGCACGGTACGGATACCGGCGCGGCCGCAGCGGGCGATCACCTCGGCGGGTATGAGCGTGGTGGCGCCATCGACATCGTTGACCGCCACACCCAGCAGCCCGTCGCGCACCGCGCCCCCGACCCAGCGGAGGTTGTCGGCACCGAGCGCCGCGGTCAGCGCGGCGAGGCCGGCGCGGCCGGTCCATTCGGCTTGCGAAAGGTCAGGCCGCATTCGTCACTCCCTCCCACGCGATCCGCCGCGACAGGTTGGCGATGATCGCCGCGGTCACGCCCCAGATGCGGAAGCCCTGCCACTCCAGCTCGAGATAGCGGCGGTTGGCGCCGCGCCAGAACACCTCGTTGGCGGTCCAGCTGGCGCGGTCGAGCAACAGGCCGAGCGGCGCTTCGAACCAGGCCTCGACCTCGGTGGGGTTGGGGACCAGCGGCAGGCCGGGCGGGATGACGCCGACCACAGGGGTCACCAGGAAGCCGGTGCCGGTGTGATATTCATCGCTGGTGCCGATCACCCGCACCGCATCGCGGGGGAGGGCGAGCTCCTCCTCGGCCTCGCGCAAGGCGGCGGCGACGGCGTCCTCGCCCGGATCGATCTTGCCGCCGGGAAAGGCGACCTGCCCGGGGTGGTCGCGCATCGCCCGGGGGCGCTGGGTGAGGATCACCTGCGGATCGTGCGGCACATCGGTGATGGCCACCAGCACCGCGGCGGGCGTGGCCCGGCCCTCGGCCGCGAACTGCGCATCGCTGAGAAGATCGGGAATGTCGCGCGCGTGGCCCTCGGCGAAGGCCTGCGCGAGCGCCTCGAATATGCTCCGGGATGACGTCATGGCACCAGGCGGAAGGTCGCGCCCCGGCTTTCGACCTGCCAGCCGTTCGCCTCGGCGCCCTCGGCGAGCGCGATCTCGGCGAGCTGGGCCCAGGTCGAGCGGTTGAGCCGCGCCTCGCAGCCGCGCCGGACATGGAGGTAGAGCGCGGGGTTCTCCGCATCCCCCGCCGCGCGCAGCCGGTGATCGGCATCGGCGAGCACGAGGTCGTCGGTGTTGAGCCGGAAGGCGAGGGCATCCTCGGCCCGCACGCAGTCGGTCGCGACGAAAGCCGCGTCCTCGACCGCGATGGCGAGCTTCTCGAACGGGGTGACGAGCCAGTGATGGCCCGCCTCGTCGCGGGTCAGCAGGCCCGAGAAGGCGCGCACCATCGCCTCGCGGCGGATCGGCTCCCCCTCGTGGAACCAGGTCCCGTCGGCGGCGATCGTCATGTTGCTCTCGCCGATGCGCTGCGGGGCCCAGCCCTCGACCGCGGGCAGCTTGCGCTCGGCGACGAGCGCGGCGATCTCGGCAAGGGTGAGGCCGGCGAGATAGGGGGGCGGTTCATAGGGCATGGGTAAGGCCTTTGCGATGCCAGAATGCCGCGGCGAGGTGAAGGGGCTAGCGCCGCTCAGCCCTCCCACGGCCCGAGTATCCCCTCGGCCGGCATGGCGGCAAGCGCGGTGCCGCGGGCGAGCAGGCGGTGCGGTTCGTAGGGGCCGGGGCAGCGCCAGCCGCCGGTGAGCGCCGCGGAAAAGCCCCAGCGCCCGTAATACGCGGCGTCGCCGATCAGCACCTGCGGGAGCGCGCCGCTCCCCGAGGTGGCGAGGCGCGCGTCCTCGGCGATCATCGCGCTCATCAGCCCGACGCCGAAGCCCTCGCCCTGCCGTTCGGGGACGACCGCCACGGGCCCGACCATCACCAGCGGGATCTGGCCCTGCTTCGTGCGCAGCCCGATCGGCCAGCACTGGATCGTCGCCACAAGCATGTCGTCCTCGTCGAGCGCGGCGAGGCTGAGGCCCGGCAGCCAGTCCATCCCGGCGCGGATGCGGTAGGCGGTGCGCGCATGGCGGTCCGGCCCGAAGGCGCGGTCGAGCACTTCCTCGATCATGGCGGTATCGACCGCCTCGAGCGGGATGAGGGTGGCGGTTGCAGCGGCCATCAGCGCGCGGTGAGCTTCAGCAGCCGGGCGCCCTTGCCGTCCTCGGCGACATAGAGCGCGCCGTCCGGCCCCTCTGCGATGGCGCGCAGCCGCTTGCCGAAGGCGTGGCGGGCGACTTCGCGCGCATTTTCGCCCTCTATCTCGACCTCGACCAGCGCCTGCGAGCCGAGCCCCGGCATGAGCGCGCGGCCCTGCCAGCCGGCGAACATCGCGCCGCGATAGATCAGCATGTCGCCCGGCGCGATCACCGGGTTCCAGCTCGTCGCGGGCTGGGCGAAGCCGTCCGAGGGCTCGTGGTCGGGGATCGCCTCGCCGTTGTAGTGCTCGCCGTTGGAGCGCACCGGCCAGCCGTAGTTGGCGCCGGCCTTCACGAGATTGAGTTCATCGCCGCCTGCCGGGCCGTGCTCGACCTCCCACAGGCGCCCTTCGGCGTCCCAGTCCATCCCGAGGATGTTGCGGTGGCCCCAGGACCAGATCTCGGCCGAGACCCCGCCCTTGTCCGCCAGCGGGTTGCCCGCGGCGGGCGTGCCGTCGAGGTTGAGGCGCACGATGGAGCCGAGCGTGTTCGAGGTGTCCTGCGCGGGGCTCATCTTCTGCCGCTCGCCGCTCGCGACGAACAGGTGCTTGCCGTCGGGCGAGAACAGCAGCCGGTGCGAGTAGTGGCCGCGGCCGGTGACCTTGGGGCTCTGGCGCCAGATCACCTCGAAGCCGTCGATGGTGCACACGCTGGCCTGCGCGCAGGTCAGCGTGCCCTTGCCGACCGCGGCGCCGCGGGTGTCTCCCTCGCCGGCCTCGACCCAGCTCAGGTAGATGGTGCGCCCGCCGAGGGTGGCGGAGCTTTCGGTCGGCAGGAAGGCGACATCGCCGAGCCCGCCCTGGCCACCGTAATCGACCTTGGGCACGCCGCTGACGGTCCCCTGCTGGCCGGTCGTCGTGTCGAGGAAGCGGAGCGTCCCGGCCTTCTCGGTGACGAACAGCACGCTCGTGCCCGGCGCGAAGGCGAGCGCCCAGGGTTCCTCGAAGGTGCCGGCCTCGCCGACCGCGAAGGGTGCCGCCGCGCCCTGCTCGGCGGCGGGGGCCGTGCTTTCCCCGGTTTCGGCATTGGCGCAGCTTGCCAGCATCAGCGCGGGGGTGGAAAGAACGGCGAGCAATCGGGCGGAACGGATCATGCTTGGGGTCACTCCGGATTTCACGGACACGGGCGAGGCGATCGTCATCGGGGTCGACGAGGCCGGCCGCGGGCCGCTCGCCGGGCCAGTGGTGGCCGCGGCGGTTGTGCTGGGCCGGGCGATACCGGCAGGGCTCGACGATTCCAAGCGCCTTTCGCCGGTTCGACGCGCGCATCTCGACAAGGCGATCCGTGCCACCTGCTGCTGGGCAGTGGCGGTGGTCGAGCCCGAGGAGATCGACCGGGTCAACATCTTCATGGCGACGATGGAGGCGATGACCCGCGCGGTCGCCCGCCTCACCGCCGCGCTCGCCTGCGAGACGCGCGAGGTGCTGATCGACGGCAATCTCACCCCCCACGGGCGCTGCGCCGAATGGTGCTGGCCTGCGCGCCCGATCGTCGGCGGGGACGGCATCGAGCCGTGCATTTCCGCCGCCTCGATCATCGCCAAGGAATGGCGCGACCGGATGATGCTGGAAGCCGCCGCCGCGCACCCGCATTACGGCTGGGAGCGCAACAAGGGCTACGGCACCGCCGAACACGTCGAGGCGCTGCGCCGCCACGGCCCGAGCCCGCTCCACCGCAGGAGCTTCGCGCCTGTGGCGCAGCTGCAATTGATCTGAGGAGCGGAGCGATCCTCTCCTGAAGGGGAGGAAGGCGCCGCACCTGAGTCCTCCTCGCAACACCCCTTCATCTGGAGTCTCGCGGCGCGATCGGGACTCAACATCTTGTGCCGGACTCGTTTCGTTCCGCAGCAGGGCGACTACACAGGTAAAGACCGCCAGAAAATTAGATGCTTGACGCGGACTCCTCAAAGACTCATGCCTGTGGATAAATCTCCGGCATGACAGGCGAGGATCCCGTGGCGATCGTGACAGACACAGTGAAGACGCGCGCCAAGAGCACTGAAAAGGCGCGGCAAATCGCGTCCGCGCCCGATCTTCCGCTGGGCCGCATCCTGCCCGGTGACTGCATCGCGGCGATGCGTTCGCTCCCGGCCGCAAGCGTCGATCTGGTCTTCGCCGATCCGCCCTACAACCTCCAGTTGGGCGGCGACCTCGCCCGGCCCGATGGCAGCCATGTCGACGCCGTGACCGATCACTGGGACCGCTTCGATTCCATGGCGGCCTATGACGCCTTCACCCGCGCCTGGCTCGCCGAGGCGCGCCGGGTGCTCAAGCCCGACGGGGCGCTGTGGGTGATCGGCAGCTACCACAACATCTTCCGGGTGGGCTGCATCCTCCAGGACCTCGGCTTCTGGATTCTCAACGACATCGTCTGGCGCAAGACCAACCCCATGCCCAACTTCAAGGGCACCCGCTTCACCAATGCGCACGAGACCCTGATCTGGGCGAGCATGGGCGAGAAGGCGCGCTACCACTTCAATTACCGTGCGATGAAGACGCTGAACGACGAGCTCCAGATGCGCAGCGACTGGGTGCTGCCGATCTGCTCCGGGGGGGAACGCCTCAAGGAGAACGGCCGGAAGGCGCACCCCACCCAGAAGCCCGAGGCGCTGCTCTACCGCGTGCTGCTGGCGACCACCGAAAAGGGCGACGTGGTGCTCGATCCCTTCTTCGGCACGGGCACCACCGGGGCGGTCGCCAAGCGTCTGGGGCGCGAATGGATCGGCTGCGAGCGCGAGGATTTCTACCGCGGCGTCGCCGAGAAGCGGATTGCCCGCGAACTTCCCCTCGATGAAAGCGCGCTCACCACCATGCAGAGCCCCCGCACCGCGCCCAAGGTGGCATTCGGGGCGGTGGTGGAGAGCGGGCTGATCCCGCCCGGCTCGCAGATCTTCGACAGGAAGCGCCGCTGGATCGCCACGGTGCGCGCCGACGGCTCGCTCGAATGCGGCGGCAAGACCGGCTCGATCCACGGGCTCGGCAAGGAGCTGCAGGGCGCGCCCTCGTGCAATGGCTGGGCCTTCTGGCATTACGAGACCGGGACTCCCGACGGGGCAGGGGTGCAGCCGATCGACGCCGCGCGCCAGCTCTACCTGCTTGCTTCTGAAGATTAGAAGATAAGGGTACCAAGATATACAAGGACTTATGCGGCTTTCGGATGGCCGCAGCGCCAGCACGCTTTGGCGCCAAGCGCCGCAGCCAGTCATCCGCTTTCCTCGTAGGCAATCTTGCCGGTCCTTCCCCCAGGGCCAGCCTAGAGCCAAAAAGGAAACACCATGAACGTGACAAGCAAGGCCTGCCTGGTCGCAGCAGGCACCGCAACCCTGGCCCTTTTCCCCGCAGCGGCCTCCGCCAAGGAAGGCCCCTATGTCGGGCTCAGCGCGGGCGCTGCGCTGCCCGGCGACAGCAACAACAGCGGCGCCTTCGATGCCACCGTTCCGGCGACCGACGACTTCGGAGCCATCCCGGCCGGCACCCCGCTCGGCTGGAAGACCGAGTTCGACACCGGCTATGCCATTGCCGGGCAGGTGGGCTATGCCTTCGAGAACGGCTTCCGGGTCGAGCTCGAGGGCTCCTACACCCGCTACGGCATCGACCGCCACTCGGGGCTGACCGTGGGCGGCACGAACATCGACGGGGTCGACGTCGCCGTGCTGACCCGCGGCGCGCCGAGCGCGGCCAATCCCACGGTCGGCGAGGTGATCGATGACGGCCAGGGCCGGGTCGCCAATTTCGGCCTGTTCGGCAACGTGTTCTACGACATCAACACTGGCGGCAGCTTCAAGCCCTATGTCGGCGCGGGGCTCGGCTATCAGTGGGCGGACATCGACTACCAGCCCTCGGGCGTGGACGTCGCCGACGACAGCGACGGCGGGCTCGCCTACCAGCTGATGGCGGGGGCGAGCTTCGCGCTTTCCGACAATGCCGAGATCTTCGGCCAGTACACCTGGCGCGACCGGACGGACACCGCCGAGGTGCCGCTCAACCTGCTGCCGGCGACGCTGGGCGTCGAGACCGGGCAGTCGATCGTCTCGGCGGGCGTGCGCTTCAGGTTCGGCGGCTGAGGCCTGGCCCGACGATGCCTTCCGGAAGGCCGCGCCTCTTTGCAGGCGCGGCCTTTTCCTTGCGCGCTTCTGTTGGCAGTCGGGGCGTGCGGGCTTTGCGCCATCGCGGCGGGCGGGTAAGCGTCGGCCATGTCCCAAAGCGTCTATCTTCACCCGCTCACGCTCGTCGCCGGACCGCAGGCGGTCGAGGGCGAGGCAGTGCGGCTCGGCGGGTCGATGGCCTATGCCCGCGAATTCGCGCTGGTGATGCGCGAGGGGGGCGCGGCGGTGCACCGGCTGACGGGAACGCGCCGCGAGATCGAGGCGGGCCTCGCGCGGCTGCCGACGAACCTCGCCGAGGACGCGGCCGCCCAATGGGCGAACCTCGCCAAGGTCCACCCGCCGCTCGAACTGGGCGCCCGCACCGTCCGGTTCGACCAGCCGCAGGTCGTGGGCATCCTCAACGTCACCCCCGACAGCTTCTCCGACGGCGGACGGCACGACGCGCCCGAGGCGGGCCGCCAGCACGCCGCCGCGATGCTCGAGGCGGGGGCGGCGATCATCGACATCGGCGGGGAGAGCACCCGGCCGGGGGCCTCCGCCACCTTCGAGGACGAGGAGATCGCCCGGGTCGTGCCGGCGGTGGAATACTGCGCGGCCATGGGCGCCGCGATCAGCCTCGACACCCGGCGCGCGGGCGTGCTCGCGGCGGGGCTGGCGGCGGGGGCGCACATGGCGAACGACGTCTCGGCGCTGCGCTACGATCCGCGCATGATCGAGGTGGTGGCGGGCGCCGGGTGCCCCGTCATCCTGATGCACGCGCCGGGCGCGGGGGAGGACCTGCACGCGGGCGGCGACTACGCGGAGGTGGTGAGCGAGGTGTTCGACTTCCTCAAGGCGGCCCGCGCCCGGGCGATCGCGGCGGGCACCGCCGAGCACCGCATCATCCTCGATCCCGGGATCGGCTTCGGCAAGTCGCTCGCCCACAACCTCGCGCTGATGAATGCCCTGCCGCTGTTCCACGCGCTCGGCTCCCCGCTGATGCTGGGGGCGAGCCGCAAGCGGATGATCGGGGCGCTCTCGCGCGAGGAGGCGGCGGAGGATCGCCTCCCCGGCTCGCTCGCCCTGGCGGTGAAGGGCATGGAGGCCGGGGTCCACCTGCTGCGCGTCCACGATGTCGCCGCGACGGTGCAGGCGCGCAACGTGTGGCGCGGGCTGAGGGACGCGGGCCTCACCGATTTCGCGCAGATCCCGCCGTCCTGACAGGCCGCGGCGCTTGCCACACTTCTGTCACGCAGCCCCGCCACAAGGCCTGCCACGCACCAGCACTCCCCCTGTCGAGGAACCCCCCATGCGCCTGCCCCTGCTCGCCGCCACCGCCCTTGCCGCCGCCGGTCTCGCCGCCGCCCCGATCATGGCGCACGAGGACGAACGCTCCCCCTCGCGCGCCGCGCCGCTTGCCGTGGCGGTGACGCCCGACCAGCTGCTCGAGCCCTACTACGCCGCGCTGCGCCAGCAGGTCGAGATGCCGGTCGCAGGCCCCAACCCGGCGCTCAGCCCCGCTGCGGCGCTGACCCGCATCGCCTTCGGCAGCTGCAACCACCAGTCCGCCCCGCAGCACATGTGGGCCCAGATTGCCGCGCAAAGCCCGCAGCTGTTCCTGATGATCGGCGACAATGTCTATGGCGACAACGGCTGGGACGCCGATGCGGGACTAGAGAGCCTGCGCCGCTCCTATGCGCTTCAGGCCTCGCATCCCGAGTTCCGCGATTTTCGCGCGAAGGTGCCGATGATGGCGACCTGGGACGACCATGATTTCGGCCTCAACGATGCCGGCGCGAGCTTCCCGATGCGGCGCTGGGGGGAGGCGCTGTTCGAAAGCTTCTGGGGTTCCTCCGACGCGGTGCGATCGCGCGACGGGATCTACGAGAGCACCATCACCGGGCCCGAGGGCCGGCGCGTGCAGGTGATCCTGCTCGACACGCGCTTCTTCCGCTCCGACCTAAAGCGGATGCCGTGGTCGAAGGAGCGCCCGCCGCTCGGCAGCTACCTGCCCGACGAGAGCCTCGACAAGACCATCCTGGGCGAGGCGCAGTGGGCGTGGCTGGAGCAAGAGCTGGCCAAGCCCGCGGACCTCAGGATCCTCGTCTCCTCGACCCAGGTCATCACCACCGCGCACCAGTTCGAGGGCTGGACCAACTTCCCGGTCGAGCGCAACCGCCTGTTCGAGACGCTGGGGAAGCGTGAGGCGAGCGGGCTCGTCATCCTCTCGGGCGATCGCCACGCAGCGGGCATTTACAAGACCGAGCACAGGGGGGAGACCCTGTGGGAGCTGACCAGTTCCTCGCTCAACCTCGCCTTTGGAGACGACATCGCCAAGGCGACCGCGCGCGAGCCCGATCCGGCGCGGGTGACGCAGTTCTTCCCGATCGAGAACTACGGCCTCATCGACATCGACTGGAGGGGCAAGCGGCTGACCCTGACGCTCAAGGACAACGGGAGCCGCACCCTCGCGGAGCAGGTTTTCGGCTGGTGACGCCCGCGCGGGTGTTTCACATGAAACATCGCCGCCGCCCCCGCGTGAAGTGCCCTCAGGCGGGGGTCTAGGGGCGAGGCTGGAGGGGGTCTAGCACGGGTCTGCGCGGGGTCTGGCGCTGTTCGCGCCCGTCACGGCGGGGGCTGGCCTTGCGGGTGTGCCGCGTCCGGCCTACCCTGGTGAGGCCGCGCTGCCCGCAAGCAGCCCACCGTCGAGCGTCAGCTCGGCGCCGGTCATGTAGCCGCTCTCCTCGCTCGCGAGATAGACGCACAGCGCCGCAACCTCCTCGGGCGCGGCGAAGCGCTTCAACGGCGTGTCGGCGACGAGGGCGGCCATGTTCGCCTCGCGCTCCGGACCCTCGCCCAGCATCGGCTCCCACATCGGCGTGAGCACCGCTGCGGGATGCACGGAGTTGCAGCGCACCTGCCAGCCCTGCTCCGCCGCGTAGAGCGCGACCGACTTCGTGTGGTTGCGGATCGCCGCCTTCGAGGCCGCATAGGCCGCCGCGCCGGGGATGCCGACCAGCCCGGAGCGGGAGGAGATGTTGATGATCGAGCCTTTGCGGGCCGCGCGCATCGCCCGCAGCGCATAGCGGCAGCCAAGGAAGGTGCCGTCGGTGTTCACCGCGTGAACCGCGCGCCAGTCGGCGAGGCTGGCGTGCTCGGGATCATGGGGCGCCATCCCCTGCTCGAACCCGGTGACCCCGGCATTGTTGACGACGACGTCGGCAACCGGGTGGAGGCGGGCGAGCGCCGCCCAGTCCTCTTCGGAGCGGACGTCGAGCCGCAGGAAATCGCCGCCGAGCGCCGCCGCGCTGGCCGCGCCGCCGGCCTCATTGATGTCGGTGAGGAGGACGTTCGCGCCCTCGGCGATGAAGGCGGCCGCGATGGCGCGGCCAATGCCGCGCGCGGCGCCGGTGACGACGCAGAATGCGCCTTGCAGTCTTGGCATGGGGAAACCTCTGAAATGGAGAAGTGAACGGAGGGCGAGGGCGCTCCGCCCTGCCTGCCTTGCTGTTGCCGCCTCAGCGGTGACGCTTGTTCACTTGACCTGCTCCTGTCTGCCGCACGCCCTTGCCGAACATCAGGCCGCGTTGTCAATCCCGAGGTCGGAGAGCTTGCGATAGAGGGTCGAGCGACCGATCCCCAGCCGCCGCGCCACTTCGGTCATGCGGCCGCGGTAGTGGCCGATGGCGAGGCGGATCACGTCGGCCTCGATCTCCTCGAGCGGACGCAGGTTGCCGTCGTCGGTGTAGAGCATGATGCCCACGCCCTCGTGGACGCTGATCGCGCTGGTGCTGCCGCGTTCGCCGAGCATCTCGGAGAGCTGCGGGAAGCTTTCGGCGGTGAGCGTGTTGCCCTCGCAATAGACCGCGGCGCGGAACAGCACCGATTGCAGCTGGCGAACGTTGCCCGGCCAGTCGTAGGCGGCGAGCAGCGCCAGCGCGCCGTCGCTCACCGAGAGGTGGTTGAGGCCCGGCTGCTCGCCGATGCGGGCGAGGAAGTGGCGGGTGAGCGCGGGGATGTCGCCGGTGCGCTCGCGCAAGGGGGGCAGCACGATCCGGGTCGCGCCGAGCTTCGCCGCCAGCTCCGCGTCGAACTGGCCGCCCGCGACCATGCGGTCGAGGCCCAGGTTGCTGGTGACGAACAGGCGCACGTCGACGCGGAAGCCGTAGCTTGCGCCGACGGGGCGGATGATCCCGCTCGCCAGCGCCTCGGCGAGGCGCTGCTGGAGCGCGGGGGTGAGGCGGTCGATCTCGTCGAGGACCAGCGTGCCGCCGTCGCAATGCTGGAAGGCGCCGATCTGCCGGTCGAAGGCGCCGGGGAAAGAGCCGGGCTCGTGGCCGAACAGCACCGAATCGATCGAGCCGGGCGGGATCGAGGCAAGGTTGATGATGCGCAAGGCTTCCTTCACGCGCGGCGAGGCGCCGTGCATGGCGCGCATCAGCATCTCCTTGCCCGTCCCGCTCTCGCCCTCGATGAGGACATGGCCGTGCCCGCGCGCGGCCTTGGCCGCCTGGGCGAGTGCGGCGCGGAACGAGGGCGCGGTGCCGATCATCGCGTCGAAATCGAGATGGGCCGCCATCTTCTCGGTGAGCGGGGCGAGCTCGTCGCGCGGAGTCTCGCGGGTGGTCACGCTGCGCAGCGCCTCCATCAGCCGGTCGGGGGAGACGGGCTTGACGAGATAGTCCGAAGCGCCTGCGCGCATCGCCTCGACCGCGAGCAGGGGCGAGGCGCTGGTGGTGAGCATCAGGATAGGGAGCGCGGGGCGGCGCGACTTCAGCTCGGCGATCAGCGCGCAGGCATCGTCGCCCGGCACCCACTGGTCAAGCAGGATCGCGGAAAGCTGCATCCCCTCGCGCGTGCCGAGCATGGCGATCGCGGTCTCGGCATCGGGGGCAACGATGGTGCGCCAGCCGTCGCGCGCGGCGATCGCGGTGACCAGCCGCGACTGCGCCGGCTCGTCGTCGATCAGCATGACGATCCGCGCATTGTCCTGCGGTTCGGAGTGGCAATCGATATCGGCCATCGGTGTTGCTGCTCGCTTTCCCTCATCGCCGGACGGCCTCGCGCCGTCGCGACACAGGCGCCCTCAATAGAACGGGGAGGTAAAGAGCCGATTAAGCCTGTGCCGTGGCGGGACAGTTGCGCGAAAACCCGAGGAAGCGTCCCGGGCGGCCGCCTCTCACTAAAGGTGACTTGAGATAGGCCTGCGGCTTCGATACGGGAGCGCACAGGGGCTGCATCGCCCGAACATTCGACAACCATCCGGCAACCAATCGCGCGGCTGCGCGTTGGAGGGCCCAAGGGGAAACTTGAAAGATGACCGTTCACGACATGGAAAAGGCCGAGGCCACCTATGGCGGCTTCATGGCCACGCTCAAATGGGCCGTCCCGGTGATTGCGGTGATCGTCTTCGCCGTCGTCGCGATGATCGCCAGCTGATCCGGCCTCGCGCGTGAAGATCGCCGTCCTGAAGGAGCGCGCCTCGGGCGAGACGCGCGTCGCCGCCACGCCGGAAACGGTCAAGAAGTTCGCCGCACTGGGCCTCTCGGTCGCGGTCGAGGCGGGCGCGGGGGTGATCTCCTCGATCACCGATGCCGCCTATGCCGAGGCAGGCGCGAGCGTGGCGGATGCCGCGGGCGCCGTGAAGGATGCGGACATCGTGCTCGGCATCCAGGCGCCCGACGTGGCGCTGCTGGCGGGCGCCAAGCCCGGCGCGTGGGTGGCGGCGCTGTTCGATCCTTTTGGCAAGCGCGACGTGGTCGATGCCTATGCGGCCGCCGGCTTCGAGGCGCTGAGCATGGAGTTCATGCCGCGCATCACCCGCGCGCAGTCGATGGACGTGCTCTCCTCGCAGTCGAACCTTGCCGGCTACAAGGCGGTGCTGGCGGCGGCGGACGCCTATGGCCGCGCCTTCCCGATGATGATGACGGCGGCCGGCACCGTGCAGGCCGCGCGCGTGTTCATTATGGGGGTGGGCGTGGCGGGCCTCCAGGCGATCGCCACCGCGCGGCGCCTCGGCGCGCAGGTCTCGGCGACCGACGTGCGCTCAGCCACCAAGGAGCAGATCCAGTCATTGGGCGCCAAGGCGATCTTCGTCGAGAATGTCGCCGGGATCGAGGGCGAGGGCTCGGGCGGTTATGCGACCGAGATGAGCGAGGAATACCAGAAGGCCCAGGCCGAACTGGTGAGCGGCCACATCGCCAAGCAGGACATCGTCATCACCACCGCGCTGATCCCGGGCCGCGCCGCGCCGCGCCTTGTCACCGACGCGCAGATCGCGACGATGAAGCCCGGAAGCGTGATCTTCGACCTTGCGGTGGCGCAGGGCGGCAATGTCGAGGGTTCGGTCCCCGATCAGGTCGTGGTGAAGCATGGCGTCAAGATCATCGGCTACGCCAACACCCCCGCCGCGCTCCCCGCCGACGCCTCGGCGCTGTTCGCGCGCAACCACTACAACTTCCTCAGCGCCTTCTGGGACAAGGAGGCTGGGCGTCCCGTGCTCGACGAGGAAATCGGCAATGCGATCCGGCTCACGCAGGGCGGCAAGGTCGTCAACGAACGGCTTCAGGGGGCCTGATCAATGGATTTCATCTCGATCCTCAGCATCTTCGTGCTGGCCTGTTTCGTGGGCTATTACGTTGTCTGGTCGGTGACCCCGGCGCTGCATACGCCGCTGATGGCGGTGACCAACGCGATCTCCTCGGTGATCATCGTCGGCGCGCTGATCGCGGCGGCGGAGGCGGAAAATCCAGTTGCCAAGTATCTCGCGCTGGCGGGCGTGGTGATGGCCAGCATCAACATCTTCGGCGGTTTCGCCGTGACCGAGCGCATGTTGGCGATGTACAAGAAGAAGGAGAAGTAAGCGATGACCTTCTCCATCCTGTCCGCCGCCGCATCGGGCGAGGGCGCAACGCCCGCCTGGGCGATGCTCGCCTACCTCGTCGCGGGCGTGTTCTTCATCCTCGCGCTGCGCGGTCTTTCCAGCCCCGCGACCTCGCGCACCGGCAACCGCAACGGCATGATCGGCATGGCGATTGCCGTGGTGACGACGCTGATCATGCACGGCACCAACCTTGTCGAGATCGGCATTGCCATCGCCATCGGCGCGGTGCTTGGCGTCACCATCGCGCGGCGCATCGCCATGACCGCGATGCCCGAACTGGTGGCGGGCTTCCACAGCCTCGTCGGCCTTGCCGCGGTGGTGGTGGGTTTGGCCGCGTGGCTCAATCCGGCGGCCTTCGGCATCACCGATGCGATGGGGCAGATCAATGCGGTCAGTCGCGTGGAACTCGGCCTCGGAATCGCGATCGGGGCAATCACTTTCTCAGGCTCGGTCATCGCCTTCCTCAAACTTTCGGGCCGGATGAGCGGCTCGCCGATCATGCTGCCGGGGCGGCATGTAATCAATCTCGGCACGCTGGCGGCGATCCTTGTGCTGATCGGCCTCTACACCGTCTCGCCCGAGGGCGGCGCGGGAGAGGGCTGGATGGTGATCGCGGTTACCGTGCTCGCCTTCGCCATCGGCTTCCTGTTGATCATCCCGATCGGCGGGGCGGACATGCCGGTCGTGGTGTCGATGCTGAACAGCTATTCCGGCTGGGCGGCGGCGGCGATGGGCTTCACGCTTGGCAACAGCGCGATGATCATCACCGGGGCGCTGGTCGGCTCCTCGGGGGCGATCCTCAGCTACATCATGTGCCGGGCGATGAACCGCAGCTTCATCAGCGTGATCGCGGGCGGCTTCGGTGCCGACGCGGGCGGTGCGGCAGCGGGCGGCGCGCGCGAGCAGCGGCCCTACAAGCAAGGCTCTGCGGAAGACGCCGCCTACATGCTCGAACAGGCCGAGAAGGTCATCATCATCCCCGGCTACGGCATGGCGGTGGCGCAGGCCCAGCACGCGCTGCGCGAGATGGGCGACAAGCTGAAGGAAAAGGGCGTGGAGGTGAAGTATGCCATCCACCCCGTCGCGGGCCGCATGCCGGGGCACATGAACGTGCTGCTGGCCGAGGCTTCGGTGCCTTACGATGAGGTGTTCGAACTGGAGGACATCAACTCCGAATTCGCCCAGTGCGACGTCGCCTTCATCATCGGCGCGAACGACGTGGTGAACCCGGCCGCCAAGACCGACAAGTCCAGCCCCATCTACGGGATGCCGGTGTTCGACGTCGACAAGGCCAAGCAGGTATTCTTCATCAAGCGCTCGATGGGCGGGGTGGGCTATGCCGGGGTCGACAACGACGTGTTCTACATGAACCAGACCGTCATGCTGCTGGCCGACGCCAAGAAGATGGTCGAGGAAATCGTCAAGTCGCTGGACTGATGCGCAAGTTTGTCATCGGCATTCTGCTCATCCTACTGCTGGCGGGCGGGGCGGTCTACACCCGCCTTGCCGACCCGCTGATCGCCTGGCAGGTCAAGGGCGCGCTCGTCGAGGCCGGCATCGGCGAGAAGCGCGCTGCCTGCATGGCGACGCGGATGGTCGACCGGCTCACCATCGTCCAGCTTTGGAAGCTGCGTCAGGGCATGGCCGCGCAGCCGGGCGAGCCGGAGGGCGGCTACGGCCTCGGCGAACTCGTCAAGCGCCTGCGCCGCGTTGGCGACGGCGAGACGGTGGCGGTCCTGACGACCAGCGCAGGGCTGTGCGCGATCGGGCTGGGCTGATGACCTTCCCCCCCCAAGGGGAGGGGGCATTGCGCCGCTTGCATTCCCTCCCCCCGATGCGCCACAGTGCTCGGCGGAGAGGGAGCACAACATGAACCGACTGGCACTCGCCGCCGCGCTGCTTGCGTCCGCAGGAGGATGGGGCGCACCGCCTCTCGCCGCCGAAACCCATCGCATTGCCGCCGGGGAGGGGGCCGCCGCGCGCCTCCAGGAGGCGCTGATTCTCGCCGCGCCAGGGGACGTGATCGAACTGGGCGAGGGGCGCTTCGCGCTGACCGACGGGCTCAGCCTCGATGTTGACGGGGTGACGGTGCGAGGAGAGGGGATGGACAGGACCGTGCTCGACTTCACCGGCCAGCAGGGCGCGGGCGAGGGCCTGCTCGTCACCTCGGACAACGTCACCCTGCGCGATTTCGCGGTCGAGAACCCCAAGGGCGACGGGATCAAGTCGAAGGGCGCCGACAACATCGTCTATTCCGCCATCCGCGTCGAGTGGACCGGCGGGCCCAAGGCGGAAAACGGCGCCTACGGCATCTATCCGGTGGAAAGCACCGGCGTGCTGGTGCAGGGCGCGACGGTCTCGGGAGCGTCCGACGCCGGGATCTATGTGGGCCAGAGCCGCGACATCACCGTGCGCGGCAATTTCGTCGAATACAACGTCGCCGGGATCGAGATCGAGAACAGCCGCAACGCGCTCGTCACCGAAAACATCGCCATGCACAACACGGGCGGATTGCTGGTGTTCGACCTGCCCGGCCTGCCGGTGATGAACGGCGGCAACGTGGTGCTGCGCAACAACGTGGTGAAGGACAACGACACGCCCAACTTCGCCCCGCCCGGCAACATCGTCGCCAGCGTGCGGCGCGGAACCGGGGTGCTGGTGATGGCCAATGACGGCGTGCTGATCGAGGAGAACACCTTCGACAACAATCCCACCGCCCACGTCATGGTGATCGCCTATACCCAGCCCTTCGAGGATCCGCGCTACAACCCCCATGCCCGCAACGTGGTGGTCGGCCCCAACGCCTTCGGGCGCGGCGGGGACGATCCGCAGCTCGATGGCAAGGAGGCGCTGCTCGCGGCCTTCGGCGGGGCGCTGCCGCCGGTGCTGTGGGACGGGATCGCCGAGCAGCCCGGAAATGGGCTCAAGGTCGCCGAGGGCGTCACCGGCTGGACGCTCGGCCTGTCGAAGGCCGGACAGAGCCTCGCCGAGGCCACCCCCGGCCCGCTGACGCTGACGCCGATCAAGGAATGGGCTTTCCCCAAAGTCGGCGCGCCGGCGGCGCTGGAGGACAGGCTGAAGTGAGGCTCTCCGGCGCCTTCCTTGCGCTTGCCTGCGCGGCGCTCGGCATGGGCATCGCCCGGGCCGACGTGACCGGGCCGGCGCCGGTCAACGACGCAGCGATCCGGGGCGAGGCTTTCCCCCCAAGGCTCTCCGACTTCGCCTTCTTCACGCAAGGCGGCGCGCAGATGCCCAGCCAGGGCGTCTACCCCTATGCGCTGGGCACCCCGCTGTGGTCGGACGGCGCGGAGAAGCTGCGCTTCATCTACCTGCCGAACGGAACGCAATTGACCGCTGATGGAGAGGGCCTGCTGCGCTTCCCGGTCGGCAGCGCGATCATCAAGACCTTCGCCTTTGGCGAGGGGGCGGGCCGCCGGCTCATCGAGACCCGCGTGCTGCTCCGCCGCGCGGACGGCTGGGTCGCGCTCCCCTATCGCTGGAACGCCGAGCAGACGGAGGCGACGCTGGCGCTGGCGGGGGGGCGGGTCGATCTCGTCACCCCGGCGGGTGAGGCGATCTCCTATGCCATCCCCAACAAGAACCAGTGCAAGTCGTGCCATGGCAAGGACGGGCAGGTGATCCCGATCGGGCCGAAGGCGCGCAACCTTTCGGCGCAGTGGCTCGGCGGCATGGCACGGGCGGGCCAGCTCGACCGGGTGCCGGAGGGTGTCGGGAGCCTCCCCGACTGGCGCACCCATGCGACCGGTCCGGCCTCGCCGCTCGCCCGCGCCTATCTCGACGTCAATTGCGCGCATTGCCACCAGCCGGGGGGAGGCGCGTCGAACTCGGGGCTCGACCTGCGCTGGGAGCAGCAGGATGCGCACGCCGTCGGCATCATGAAGCGCCCCGTCGCGGCCGGTCGCGGCGCGGGCGGGCACGAGTTTTCCGTGCTGCCCGGCCAGCCCGACAGCTCGATCCTCCTCTACCGGATGGAGAGCGCCGAGCCCGGCATCGCCATGCCCGAACTCGGCAAGGCGAGCGTCGACCGGGAGGGCGTCGCGGTGGTGCGGCGCTGGATTGCGGAGATGGAACCCCGATGAAATGGCTTTGGCGCGGCGTTATCGCGCTTCTCGCGGTGCTGGTGGTCGCCTTCCTGGTCCTGCGCACCCCCGACACCGACGCCGCGGCGATGCGCGCCAAGTATGGCGCACCGCCCTCGCAATTCGTGAAGATCGGGGACGGCGTCAGCGTCCACCTGCGCGACGAGGGGCCGCGCGGTGCGCCCCCCATCGTCCTCCTCCACGGCTCCAACGCCGATCTCCACACCTGGGAGCCCTGGGCCGCCGCGCTCCGGGATCGCTACCGGGTAATCCGCTTCGACCAGGTCGGCCATGGCCTCACCGGCCCCGATCCGCGCGGCGACTACAGCCGCGACAACTATGTCGAGGACATCCGCGAAGTCGCCGACCGGCTCGGCCTCGGGACCTTCGTCCTCGGCGGCAATTCGATGGGTGGCAAGCACGCGCTCGCCTTCGCGGTGCGCTATCCCGAGCGCCTCGCCGGCCTCGTGCTGATCGACGGCAGCGGCGGTCCGATGCTGAAGATCGCGCGCGAGGACGAGGACGAGGACAGCGGCAATATCGGCTTTGCCATCGCGCGGATGCCGGGGGTCAATCTGCTCGCCGAACAGATCACCCCGCGCGCGCTGATCGCGCAGAGCCTCGAGCAATCGGTCTCGAACAAGGCGGTCGTCACCGAAGCCGCGATCGACCGCTACTGGGAACTGCTGCGCTACCCGGGCAACCGCCGCGCGACGCTCAAGCGTTTCGGCTACCCCTACGATCCGCTCGCCGAAGCGGAGATCACCGGCGTTGCCACCCCCACGCTGATCCTGTGGGGCGAGGAGGACCGGATCATCCCGGTCGAGGCCGGGCGATGGCTGGCCGAGCGGCTGCCGGCCAACCGGCTGGTGATCTATCCCGGCATCGGCCACCTCCCGCACGAGGAGGCGGCCCAGGCGACGCTCGGCGATCTCGTTCCGTGGCTCGCCGAGCACGCCTCGTCGGCAAAGCCCGAGTAACCCGGCGCGCGCGGCGCTCGGCTCTGGACGCGCGGAACGCGCCTGCCTTAAACCCGTCCGCTCCTGCAAACTGAATCGAAGGACAGCCCGCTTGCGCAAACTCGGGATCATCGGCGGCATGAGCTGGGTGTCGACCGCGACCTATTACGACCGCATCAACCGCATCGTCATGAAGCGCGCCGCCCCGATGGCCAGCGCGCCGCTGCTGATCGAAAGCCTCGACTTCTGCCAGCTCTACGCCCTCATCGAGGAGCGCGACTGGCAGCGTGCCGCCGGCGTCCTTACCGACAGTGCGCGGCGGCTCGAAGGGGCGGGGGCAGAAGGCCTCATCATCGGCGCCAATTCGATGCATCGCCTCTACGATGATGTCGCCGCGGCGGTGAACGTGCCGATCCTGCATATCGCCGAATATGTCGGCCTCGCCATGAAGCGCGCCGGCAAGGCCAGTGCCGCGCTGCTCGGCACGCGCAACGTGATGACCGAGAGCTTCTATCGCAAGCGGCTGGTCGCCCACGGGATCGACCTGCTGCCCCCCAACCTCGACTATGTCGAGATGCTCGACAGGATCATCTACGACGAGCTGATGGTCGGCAAGGTCACCCGCGAGGCGGAGCGAACGCTCAAGACGATCATCACCAACACCGCGCAGGAAGGCGCCTCGGCGGTGGTGCTGGCCTGTACCGAGCTCGACCTCGTGGTCGATGTCGATGCCAACATCCTGCCGATCTTCGACAGCACCCGCATCCATTGCGAGGCCGCCGCCGACTGGATCCTCGAGCAGGAACAGGTGGCGGTGAATTAATTCTCGGCTCGTCCTCCCCAGCGGGCGCCCTGTCGCATAGACTCGGTTGCACGGGGTGCATCATCTTAACGCCTTGCCTATGTCGCGGGCGGATTTTGTCACGGAAACGTATAGACATCATCCGGGTCTTCGGGTCGCACCGCGGGCCCTTGGGGCCGCTCTCCTCCCCCCCAATCACCGGTGGGCGGCCCCATAACCGCGTCCCCGCTTGCCGCGCCATCCCCCACCTGACGCCAGGTTCCCGACCTGTTCCCGTTGAGCCGCAAGCCGCGCTCCCCTAATCGCTGGCCCCGTGATGACCCGCGCGCCCTATGCTGCCGACCCCGATGCTGCCGGCCCGCGCGAATTCGGCGCTGCGCCCGGCGGCGAGCGGCGCGGCCCGCGCAGCGCCTTCCAGCGCGACCGCGACCGGATCGTCCACTCGATGAGCTTCCGGCGCCTGAAGTCCAAGACCCAGGTGTTCATCGCGCCCGAGGGCGATCACTACCGCACCCGCCTCACCCACAGTCTCGAGGTCGCCCAGATCGGCCGGGTGATCGCCCGTGCGCTCGGGCTCGACGAGGACCTTACCGAGGCGCTGTGCCTTGCGCACGATCTCGGCCACCCGCCGTTCGGCCATGCCGGCGAGGACGCTCTTTCGGATGCGCTCGAGCGCCACGGCGGCTTCTGCCACAACGCCCAGGCGCTGCGCACGGTGATGCGGATCGAGAGCCCCTATCCCGAGCATGACGGGCTTAACCTCACCTGGGACCTGCTCGAGGGCCTCGCCAAGCACAACGGGCCTGTCGATGCGCCGAACTGGGCGCTGGCCGAACTCGACGCAGCCTTCCCGCTGATGCTGTCGAACTGGCCCTCGCTCGAGGCGCAGGTGGCGGCGGTGGCCGACGACATCGCCTACGACAACCACGACATCGACGATGGCTTGCGCGCCGGGTTCCTGAACCTCGACCATCTGCTTTCGCTCGATTTCCTCGCAGACCAATGGCGGACGGTCGAAAAACGCTTCCCCAATGCCCCGCGCGAGCGTCTGCTGCGCGAGATGATACGCGACCAGATCGGGATGATGGTGAACGACGTGATCGCGCACACCGCAGGCCAGGTGAAAGGCCTCGGGTCGGCGGCGGAGGTGCGCACGGCGGGGCGCCAGCTCGCCGGTTTCTCGCCCGCGATGGCGGCGCAGGAGCGGCGGCTCAAGGCCTTCATGTACGAACAGCTCTATTACCACCCCGAACAGGTTGCCGCGGCCGAGCGAGCGCGCGAGGTGGTGGCGCGGCTGTTCGCCGCCTATGCCGATGATGCGCGGCTGATGCCCGCCGACTGGCAGGCGCGCCTGCCGGGGCACGAGCCGCATCGCGCGCGGACCATCGCCGATTTCATCGCCGGGATGAGCGACCGTTTCGCCATGCAAGCGCTCTGCGACATCGAGGGCACGCATCCGGAGGGCCTGATCAATGTATGAACCACGCATCGGCCACCCGGTCCGTGTCGCACTGGTCGGAGCGACCGGCCTTGTCGGGCGCCGCGTCATCGAGGTCGCGAGCGCGGGCGAGGAGGTCCGCATCCTCGGCATCGCCCGTCGCGAGGCGGCGCTGCCGCCCGGCGCTCGCCTCGAGATGTTCGTCTCGGAGCCGGCGAAGTGGGGCGAAGTGCTCGACGCGGTGCGCCCGCGCGCGCTGATCTGCGCGCTCGGCACCACCTGGAAGAAGGCCGGACGCGACGAGGCGGCGTTCCGCGCGGTCGATCACGACCTCGTCATCGCCACTGCCGAGGCGGCCAAGCGCGCCGGGGTGCCGAACATGGTGGTGGTGAGCGCCGCGGGGGCCGATGCGCGGTCCAAGACGCTCTACATGCGGGTCAAGGGCGAGGCCGAACAGGCGCTGTCGCGGATCGGGTTCAAGCGGCTCGACATCCTGCGCCCGGGGCTGCTGCGCGGCGAGCGGGACGGCGACCTGCGCCTGGCCGAGCGTGCGGCGCTGATCGCCGCGCCGCTGATCGACCCGCTGCTGACGGGTTCTTGGGAACGCTATCGCTCGATCGATGCGGGGCTGGTCGCGGAGGCGGCGCTTGGCCTCGCGCTGCGGCGCGCGGGCGGGCGCTTCACCCACGACAACGAGGCGATGCGCCGGGCCGCGCGCGAATGGCGCCGTGTGGGCGAAACCGGGGAGACGGCATGACCGGCTGGGATGTCCTGTTCAACGCGGTCAACCTGCTGGCGCTGGTCGGGTGGACCGCCCTCATCCTGCTGCCGCGCTGGCCGGCGCTGCTGTCGGCCGTGCTCTATCTCGGCGTGGGCCTGCTGTGCCTCGTCTATACTGCTGGGCTGATCGGGCTGGTGAGCGGGGTGATCCCCAATCCCGGCGGGGGCGGGGCGGATTTCTCGACCATCGCCGGGGTGCGCGCGATCTTCGCCGGGGATGCGGGGGTGACGATCGGCTGGACGCATTACCTCGCCTTCGACCTCTTCGTCGGCCTGTGGATCGCGCGCGACGGCGATGCCAAGAACATCTCGCGCTTCATCCAGGCGCCGGTGCTGCTGGCGACCTTCCTTGCCGGGCCGCTCGGTCTCGGTATCTGGCTGCTGCTGCGCGAGCCGGTTGCGCGGCGTCAGGGGCGGTTTCGCTAAATCGTGGGGTGGACCCGCGCGGGGGCTTTCGCCTAACCTTCGCCCCGAACGGCTTTGGGGAGAGAGCACGGCCATGGCGAAAGACGCCTTCCACGCATTCGCGACCTTCGATGCGATCATGCATTTCTGGGCGAGGGAGCGCCCCGACGGCCCGGCCTTCGACCAGGACGGCCGCGTCACCTCCTATTCGCAAGCTGACCGGCTTACCCGCCAGCTGATCGCGCTGCTGCAATCGCGCGGGATCGCGGCGGGGGACCGGATCGCGTGGCTCGGCAAGAATCGCGACATCTACTTCCTGCTCTACATCGCGGCCGCCCGCATGGGGGCGGTGATGGTGCCGATCGGCTGGCGCCTCGCCCCGCGCGAGATTGCCTATATCCTCGGCGACACGGGGGCCAAGCTGCTGTTCGCCGACGCGGACTTCGTCGCCACCGCGCACCAGGTCGCAGGCGAGGTCCCCGCCCATCCCGAAGTCATCGAGGGCGAGGCCGCGCGCGCCGCGGCGGAGGGCTTCGAGCCGGCCGACTACACCCCGCCCGGACCGGACGATCCCGTGCTCCAGCTCTACACGAGCGGCACGACCGGCAATCCCAAGGGGGCGATGCTGACCAACACCAACCTCCTCGGCCTCAGGAACGCCGGGATCGAGGCGGGGCTCGACTGGCAGTTCTACGAACCGGGCGATTGCATGCTGGTCGCCATGCCCTGCGCGCATATCGGCGGCACCGGCCTCGTCAACATCGCCGTGTCTAACGGGGTGCGCAGCCTCGTGCAGGCCGAGTTCTCCCCCGTCGGCGTGCTCGAGGCGATCGAAGCGGGGGCGACGCACATGTTCATCGTTCCCGCCGCGCTCCAGATGGTGATCCAGCACCCGCGCGCCGCCACCACCGACTTTGCGAACCTGAAGTACCTGATGTACGGCGCCGCGCCCATGCCGCTGGAACTCCTCAAGGAAGCGGTGCGGACCATGCCGACGACGAAGTTCCTGCAGGCCTACGGCATGACGGAGACGGCGGGGACGATCTCGATCCTCCCGCCCGAGGACCACTCGACCGAGGGCAACGCGCGGATGCGCTCGGCCGGCAAGGCCTGCCCCGGGGTGGCGATCGAGGTGCGCGGGCCCGACAACCACGAGGTGCCGCGCGGGGACATCGGCGAGGTCTGCATTCTCTCGCCCACCAACACGCCGGGCTACTGGAAGCTGCCCGAGGCGACCGCCAGGACGATCGATCCCGACGGCTGGCTTCACACCGGCGATGCGGGCGTGATGGACGAGGACGGCTATGTCTACATCCATGACCGCATCAAGGACATGATCATCTCGGGCGGCGAGAACGTCTATCCGGCGGAAGTCGAAAGCGCGATCTACGGACACCCCGCAATCGCCGAGGTGGCGGTGATCGGCGTCCCCAGCGCCAAGTGGGGCGAGGAGGTCAAGGCCTGCGTCGTCGCCAAGCCCGGCATGGCGGTCGACGAGGCGGAGGTCATCGCCTGGGCGCGCGAGCGGATCGCCGCCTTCAAGGCGCCCAAGAGCGTCGATGTCATCCCGGTGATGCCGCGGAACGCCAGCGGCAAGATCCTGCGCCGCGAGCTGCGCGCGCCCTATTGGGAAGGGCAGGAACGGCGGGTCTCGTGACCGCCGCGCGCCACGCGCCCGCGACCTTGCGCAACCGCGAGCCGATCGCTGCGGTGCTGGCGCGGGAACTGCCCGCTCGCGGCACGGTGCTCGAGATCGCCAGCGGGACGGGGGAGCACGCCGTGTTCTTCGCGGGGGCCTTTCCCGCGCTCGAATGGCTGCCCACCGATCCGGCTGCCGAGGCGCTTGCCTCGATCGCGGCGCACCGCGCCAGCTACGAGGGCGGGAATTGTGCCGGGCCGCTGCTGCTCGATGCGGCAGAACCGGAGGGCTGGCCGCTGGCGGCCTGTGATGCGATCGTGTGCATCAACATGGTCCACATCAGCCGCTGGGAGGCGACCCTCGGGCTTTTTCGGGGGGCTGCCCAATTGTTGGGCAGCGGGGCTGGACCACTGATCCTCTATGGCCCATTTCTTGAGCAGGGGGTGGAGACGGCGCCGTCGAACCTCGCCTTCGACGCGAGCCTCAGGGCCCGCGACGCGGGCTGGGGCCTGCGCGAGGCGGAGGCGATCGACGCCCTCGCGGCAAGCCACGGCCTTGCCCGCACCGCGCGCTACGCGTTGCCGGCCAACAATATCGTGCTGGTCTATCGAAGGGCCTAGTCGATCGCGCGCTCGCCGGCGCGGCCCACGGACTTGATGTCCTCGCCGACGCCCTTGACGGTGTTGCACGCCGTGGCAGTCAGCGCGAGAGCGGAAAGGGCGGCGGCAGTCAGAACAGTGCGAATCATCAAGCAGGTCCTTTCGGTCGATCCGGTGCGATCAACGCTCTAACCTGCGGGAGTATTCCCGACCATTCCTGACACTGCGATGAAGCGCCGCCCCCATCCGACGGGATCAGATTTCTTCCTTCACCTCGCGCGAGGCCGATTGCAGGTCCTCGCCCGCGCCTTCGACGGTGTTGCAGGCGGCCGTTGCCAGCGCGATGGTGCCGAGCGCAATGGCGGCGATGATCTTAGGGGTGGTCATGTCAGGTGCTCCTTCAGAGTTGTACCTGACCCTTCAACCGGAGCGCGAGGGCGCAAGGTCCATCCTATTCGCCGGAATGCACCCGTGATCGGGCGAGTTGCCGCTCGCGCCAGGCAATGAGGAGGCCGGCGGCGATGATCAGCGGCGCGCCGAGCCATAGACTGGCAGGGGCGGCGCGGTCGAATATGTAGTAGCCGTAAAAGCTCGCCCACAAGAGCGCGGTGTAGTCCATCAGCAGGATCACCGCCGCCGAGCCGAACCTGAGCGAGGTGGTGAGCAGCATCTGCGCCGCCGCGCCGACAAGGCCCATGCCGAGGATCAGGCCCCATGTGATCGGATCGTGGGCGGCCCAGACGAAGGGGAGGGCGAGTGCGGCGACCGGCGTGCTGAGCGCCGAGAACCAGAAGACGATGCTCCACGGGTTCTCGGTGGTGTTGAGGTCCTGCAGCTGGAAACTGATCAGCGCCACCATGAACGGGGCGACGAGACCCACCGCGATGCCCGCCGGCGTGACCCCCTCGTGAAGCCCGCCGAAGGGCTGCATCACCACGATCACCCCGGCAAAGCCCATCGCCACCGCGGCCCAGCGATAGAGCCCGATCCGCTCGCGGAACAGCACGATCGCGATCAGCACGGCGAAGACCGGCGCGGTGAAGCCGAGCGTCGTCGCCTCCGCCAGCGGCAGCAGCAGCACCGCGCCGTAGGTGAACAGCATCCCGAATAGGCCGGAGGCCGCGCGGCGGGCGTGGGCGGGCAGGCGGCGGGTCCTCAGCAGCGCGACCCGGCCGGTCAGCGCCAGCCCCGCGCCGAGCAGCGCCACCGTAAGCAGTTGCCGCCAAAAGATCAGCTCGACAAGATGCGCGCCGCGTGCTCCCGCGAGCTTCACCAGCATCCCCATCGTCGCCAGCGCGAAGGCGGCCGCGAGGCGGATGCCGAGCGCGAGCAGCGGTCTTGGTCGGGCGATCGAGCCATCCATCGCAGGGCGGCTTGGCCGAGGCCCGGCCATTGCGCAAGCCGCGCGTGTGCCTACATGGCGGGGCGATGGACTGGATCGGACAGCTCGCCCTTCTCACCGACGCTGCGCAGCTCGCGCTGGCGGGCGGGCTTCTGTGGCTGCTTGCGGGCTTTGCCGCCATGATGGAGCGCCGCCGCATCAAGGGACGCGATGTCGCCCGGCTCGAGGCGGTGGGCTGGGTGCCGTGGACGGGGCTGTTCGTCTTCGCGGCTATCCTCGGCGGCGGGTGCCTCGCGATGAGCCTGCCTGTAGTGCTGGGGGGCCTTTAGGCTATTGCGCCAATTCCAAGCCGATCTCGCCGAACGGACCCGCAGGGTCCGCAAAGCCAAATGGCCGCCGGCCGGTTAGGCCGACCTGCCGGGCCGGATGGCCCGGCACCGCCTGCTTCTTTCAGAGGCAGGCCTCAAGATAAGCCTGATCGAAGCCGAACTGGCGGGCCTTTTCCAGCGTGTAGGGGCGCAGGCCCGAGGAGCGGAATTCGCCGAGGATTTTCCCGTCGTCGGTCTCGTCCAAGTATTCGAACTTGAACAGCTCCTGCGTCACGATCACGTCGCCTTCCATCCCGATCACTTCGGTGATGTTGGTGGTGCGGCGCGAACCGTCGCGCAGGCGCTTCACCTGCACGATCAGATCGACCGATTCGGCGATCTGGCGGCTGATGGCTTCCTTGGGGATCTTGATGTCGCCCATCAGGATCATGTTTTCCATACGGCCAAGGCACTCGCGCGGGCTGTTGGCGTGGAGCGTGCACATCGAGCCATCGTGACCGGTGTTCATCGCCGCGAGGAGATCGAAACACTCCGCGCCGCGAATTTCGCCGAGGATGATGCGGTCCGGGCGCATACGCAGGGCGTTCTTGACGAGGTCGCCGATGGTGATCGCGCCTTGGCCTTCGAGGTTCGGCGGGCGGGTTTCGAGCGGCAGCCAGTGCGGCTGCTGGAGGCGAAGTTCCGCCGCGTCTTCGATGGTCAGCACGCGCTCGCCCGGGTCGATCATCTTCGACAGGGCGTTGAGCATGGTCGTCTTACCCGAACCCGTACCGCCCGAGATGACGATGTTCATCCGGCACGCGCCCGCGATCTTCAAGGCGGTGCACATCTTGTCCGACATCGAACCGAAGTCGCGCAGCATGTCGAGCGTGATCGGCTTTTCGGAAAACTTACGAATCGAGATCGCGGTGCCGCGCAGGGACAGCGGCGGGACGATCACGTTCACACGGCTGCCGTCCTTCAGGCGGGCGTCTGCGAGCGGGGTGGTCTGGTCGACGCGGCGGCCGACCTGGTTCACGATGCGCTGCGCGATCTGGAACAGGTGCTGTTCGTCGCGGAAGCGGATCGGAGCGAGGGTCAGCTTGCCCTTCTTCTCGATGTAGGTCTGGTCCGGGCCGTTGACCATGATGTCGGACACGTCCGGATCGTTGAGCAGCTCTTCGAGCGGGCCGAAGCCGAGCAGTTCGTCGATCAGCACCTTCTCCAGCGCGAACTGTTCGCGCCGGTTGAGGGTGACCTTGAGCTCGGCCAGCACTTCCATGATGATCGGGCGGAATTCCTCGGAGAGTTCCTCCTTGGAGAGCGTCGCCGCCGCTTCGGGGTCGACGCGTTCGAGCAGGCGCGGGAGCACCTGTTCCTTGATCTTGTGGACGCTGGCCTCGAAACCGCCGACTTCGGAATTGGTCTCGTTGATCGCCGCCATGCGTTCGTTGAGCCGGTCGATCGCCTCGGCGGTCGAGGCCGGGCGAGCCTGGCTGGCGGCGGGTGCCGGAGCGGGACGGAGTGCGGCGGCCTCGCCGGGGATCGGCGGGAACTGCTCGCCGCCGCGAGGGCCGCCGCCGGCGCCCTTCATCGGGCGGGCCACGCCGAAGGCGGGCCGTGCGCCCGGCTTCATTCCGCCTGCATTGCCCTTTTTGCCGAATGCGCTCATTCCCAGCCCCCGAGGCTTGCCAATCGTCAGCACACCTCAACGCAATCATGCGAAGGGTGCGTCTCGAAGAATGGTGAATAGGAGGGAAAGGTTGTTTCTTTCTTAAGCGAGGCGCCTTCGCCGGGGGCTCGGGGGCGCGTTCCCGGCGCCGCGCGCGCAGCCCGTCGCACGCCGCCGATGAGGGGCTTGCCGTTCGGGATCGGGCGGTTACAGCAAGGGGTCAGACAGCAAGGGAAAGACGCAAGACACCATGTGCGGCATCATCGGAATCGTAGGGAACAGCGCAGTCGCCGACCGGCTCGTCGACGGGCTGAAGCGCATGGAATATCGCGGTTATGACAGCGCCGGGGTCTGCACGCTCGATGGCGGCGCGCTGGTGCGGCGCCGGGCCGAGGGGCGGCTCGCCAATCTTGTGCACGTGCTCGCCGCCGATCCCGCCCCGGGCACGGTCGGCATCGCGCACACTCGCTGGGCGACCCACGGTGCGCCCACGGCGGCCAATGCCCACCCCCATGCCACCGGGGAAGTGGCGATCGTCCACAATGGGATCATCGAGAACTTCAAGGAATTGCGCAGCGATCTCGCCGCCAAGGGCCGGGTGTTCGAGAGCGAGACCGACAGCGAGGTCGTCGCCCACCTGATCTCCGCCGAGATCGAGGCCGGCGCCGATCCGGTCGCTGCCGTGCGCGCGGCGCTGCCGCGGCTGCGCGGTGCCTTCGCGCTCGCCATCGCCTTCCGGTCGCATCCCGACCTGCTGATCGGCGCGCGGCTTGGCTCGCCCCTGGTGGTGGGCTACGGACCGGAGGGCGAGGAGGCGGAAATGTATCTCGGCTCCGACGCGCTTGCGCTCGCCCCGCTGACCCAGCGGATCGCCTATCTGGAAGAGGGCGACTGGGTGGTGATCCGCCGCGACAGCGCCGAGGTCTATGACGCCGAGGGCAACCCCGTCTCCCGCGAGATCCGCGCCTCGGGCGCCTCGGCGGCGGCGGTGGAGAAGGGCAACTATCGCCACTTCATGCAGAAGGAGATCTTCGAGCAGCCGACGGTCGTGGCGCAGACGCTCGCCTCCTATCTCAGGCGGTCGGACAACTCGGTGGCGCTGCCGCAGATCGATTTCGATCTCTCGGCCATCCGCCGGCTCACCATCGTCGCCTGCGGCACCAGCTTCTATGCCGGGATGGTGGCGAAGTACTGGTTCGAGCAGTTCGCCCGCGTGCCTGTCGACATCGACGTGGCGAGCGAGTTCCGCTACCGCGACCCGGTGCTCGAGGAGGGGGGGCTCGCCCTGTTCATCTCGCAGAGCGGCGAGACCGCGGACACCCTCGCGGCACTCCGGCACTGCAAGGCGAACGGCCAGACCATCGGGGTCGTGGTCAACGTGCCGACCAGTACCATGGCGCGCGAGGCGGACCTGCTGCTGCCAACTCACGCCGGCCCGGAAATCGGTGTCGCCTCGACCAAGGCCTTCACCTGCCAGCTCGCCGTGCTCGCCGCGCTCGCCGCGCACATGGCGGTGCGGAAGGGCCGCCTGACGCGCGCGGAGGAGGCCGAGATCGTGCGCCACCTGCTTGAGGTGCCGGCCGCGCTCAATGCGGCGCTGGCGCATGACGAGGACATCGCCGCGATGGCGCACCTCATCGCCCCGGCCAGGGACGTGCTCTATCTAGGCCGCGGACAGGACTATCCGCTGGCGCTGGAAGGGGCACTGAAGCTCAAGGAAATCAGCTATATTCACGCCGAGGGCTATGCCGCCGGCGAGATGAAGCACGGGCCGATCGCGCTGATCGACGATGCCGTGCCCGTGGTCGTGATCGCCCCTTCAGGCCCGCTCTTCGAAAAGACCGTCTCGAACATGGAGGAGGTGCGCGCGCGCGGCGGGCAGGTGGTGCTTATCTCCGACGCGGCAGGGGTCGCGCAGGCGGGCGAGGGCTGCATCGCCACCATCGAGATGCCGGTGGTCCATCCGCTGATCGTGCCGCTGGTCTACGCCGTGCCGGTGCAGCTGCTCGCCTATCATGTGGCGGTGGTGAAGGGCACCGATGTCGACCAGCCACGCAATCTCGCCAAGTCGGTGACGGTCGAGTAGCCGCTGCCCGCGCCGGCAGCCCGTTCTGTCTCGCGGTCGCCAGCAGCTTTACCGCAACCTAACCATTGGTGGTTACGGGCTGGGATGTGGCCAAGCATCCTGCCTCCTCTACCTTGTCGCCTGTGGCCGAGCTGCCGATGTCGGACGTGCTCGGCCTGACGCGCAATCCCGCCTTCGATCCGATGCGGCTGCGCGGCGACGAACAGGCGGAACTCGCCCAGGCGAGCCGCCATCGCATGCATGCCAATGCCCTGGTCGGGGCCTTCGTTGCGGCGATGTTCGCGCCGCTGATCGGGCTTCTCGTGGTCGGGCCCTGGATGCTGGCGCTGGCGGCGGCGCTCTACAGGTCGCGCCAGACCGACATGATGTTGATCGATCCCCAGGCAGGCGCCGCCCCCGCGACGCTCGAGCGATGGCAGAACCTCAACGCCATCGCCGCGGCGCTGTGCTGGGTGGGGGCGCTGCTCGGCTTTCCGGCGCTTGCGGGCGGGGCGCAGCACGAGGCGACGCTGCTGATCGTCTTCGTGCTGATGATCTCCTCGACCTTCGTGTTCTCCACCTCGCCGCTCAGCGTGCTGATCTATATCGCGATCCTCGGCATCGGCGCGGTCTGCGCGACGGCGCTGCGCGGCGATCTCCACGCCATGGGCGGCGCGATCCTGTTCACCATCGCCAGCCTTGTCGCGACGATCCAGGTGCGCACCACCTTCGTCAAGGCGCGGCTCGCGGAGGCGGCAGTGGCCGAGAAGGAGGCGGTGGTCTCGCTGCTGCTGCGCGAATTCGAGGAGAACGAGGCCGACTGGCTGTGGGAGATCGATCCGGCCCGGCGGCTGCGCTCGGTATCCCCCCGCTTCGCCTTCGCGCTCGGCCGCGCGCAGGGCGATGTCGAGGGCAAGCCGCTGCTCGAGATGGTGGCGGGGCGTAACTGGGAGAGCGGCCACTTTCCGCCGAGCCTCCACGATCTGGCCGAAAGGCTCAAGAACCGCGAGAACTTCTCGAACATGCTGGTCCAGGTCTCGATCCTTGGCGAGGAACGCTGGTGGGAGCTTTCCGGCACCCCGATGCGCGACGAACTGGGGCGCTTCACGGGCTTCCGCGGGGTTGGCTCGGACGTGACCGAACAGCGCAAGTCGACCGAGAAGATCGCCTACCTCGCGCGCTACGACACGCTCACCCAGCTGCCCAACCGCCTGCACCTCACCGAGGCACTCGGCGAGGCGCTGCGCTATGCAGTGCAGTGGCGGACGCGCTGTGCGCTGCTGATGGTCGATCTCGACCGGTTCAAGGCGGTGAACGATTCGCTCGGCCACATGACCGGCGACAAGCTGCTCGCCCAGGTATCCGCGCGGCTCCAGTCGCTGATGGGAGAGAACCAGCTGTGCGGACGGCTCGGCGGCGACGAGTTCGCCATCGTGCTGCGCGACGCGGGCCCCCAGGGCACCGTGCGCGACCTCGCCCGGCGGGTGATCGAGCGCCTGTCGGAGCCCTACCAGGTCGATCATCACACGCTCTATGTCGGCGCCAGCGTCGGCTCGGCCGAAGGCCCTCGCGACGGGCGCAGCGTCGAGGAGATGATGCGCAATGCCGATCTCGCGCTCTACCGCGCGAAGGACGCGGGCGGGGGCGAGCATTGCCGCTTCGAGCCGGTGCTCCACGCCTCGGCCGAGGAACGCCGCCAGCTCGAGGCGGCGCTCAGGAAGGCGCTCGGGCGCGACGAGATGATGCTGCACTACCAGCCGGTGGTCGACGCGCGCAGCGAAGGCGTGGTCAGCTTCGAGGCGCTGGTGCGCTGGAACAGCGCCGAGCACGGCTTCGTCAGCCCGGGCAAGTTCATCCCGTTGGCCGAGGACACGCGCCTGATCGTGCCGATTGGCCAGTGGGTGATGCGAAGGGCATGCGAGGAGGCGCGCAACTGGCCCGATCACGTCAAGGTCAACGTCAACGTCTCGCCCGAGCAGCTCCTCGAGCCGGGCTTTCATGACGACGTGGTGCAGGCGCTCGCCGCGAGCGGGCTGCGGCCCGAGCGGCTCGAGGTCGAGGTGACCGAAAGCATCTTCCTGCGCGATGCGAGCGTTGCCCGCAACGCGCTCGAACAGGTGATGGCGCTGGGCTGTTCGGTGGCGCTCGACGATTTCGGGACCGGCTATTCCTCGTTGGGATATCTGAGGAAACTGCGCTTCTCGACGATCAAGGTCGATCGTACCTTCGTGCAGGGCGCGGCGCAGGGCAGCGCGGAAAGCCTCGCGATCATCAACGCGGTGGTGGCGATGGCCAAGAGCCTCGGGATGACCACGACAGCCGAGGGGGTCGAGACCGCCGAGGAGGCCGAACTGATCCGCAACCTCGGCTGCGACAAGATCCAGGGCTATTACTTCGGGCGGCCGATGACCGCCGAGGACGCGCGCAAGCTGTTCGGGGTCTTGCGCGAAATGCGCGCCTGAGACGCGATCAGGCGCCGACGAGGTTGGCGAGAATGTTCGCGAACAGCCGCCGCCCGTCGGCCCCGCCCATCGCCGGATGGGCGGCCGGTTCGATCGCGCGTTCGGGATGCGGCATCATGCCGAGCACCCGGCCGTTGGCGCTCAGCACCCCGGCGATGTCGCGCGCCGAGCCGTTGCAGCTCTCGGTGTAGCGAAACGCGACGCGCCCCTCGCCCTCGAGTTGGTCGAGCGTCTCGGTATCGGCATAGTAGTTGCCGTCATGATGGGCGACGGGGATGCGGATCGTCTCGCCCGCAGTGAAGCCCGCCGTGAATGGCGAGGCGGTGTTCTCCACGGTCAGCGCCACGGTGCGGCACACGAAGCGCTGGCCGGCGTTGCGCAGCAGCGCGCCGGGCAGCAGCCGCGCCTCGGTGAGCACCTGGAAGCCGTTGCACACACCGAGCACCGGCACGCCCCGCTCCGCCGCGGCCACCACGCCGCGCATGATCGGGCTGGTCGCCGCCATCGCGCCCGAGCGCAGGTAATCGCCGTAGGAAAAGCCGCCCGGCAGCGCGATTAGGTCGAGTCGCTCGGGCAGGTCGGCATCGCCGTGCCACACGCGCAGCGCCGCCTCGCCCGAGACAGCCTCGAGCGCCGTCGCCATGTCGCGGTCGCAGTTGGAGCCGGGAAAGGTCACGACGGCGGCGCGGAAAGCCATCATGCGGCCCCTTCGATGGTGAAGTTCTCGATCACGGTGTTGGCGAGCAGCTTCTCGCACATCTGGTCGAGCGTCTCGCGCGAGGTGCCCTCGGCGACTTCGAGTTCGATCAGCCGGCCCACCCGCACGTCCGCCACGCCCTCGAAGCCGAGGCCCTCGAGCGCGTGATGCACCGCGCGGCCCTGCGGGTCGAGCACGCCGGGCTTCAATCGGACGAGGACGCGCACTTGCATGGGGATGCTCCAGATCTGTCGGGGCCGGCGGCCCGGCCGGGTCGGCGCCGCTATAGCGTCCTCCTCGGCACAGGCAAACCGGCTCTTGCGGCTTGTGCGCAGGCGGCGGGCACTGTCCCGAACCGCCGTGCTGTCACAATGCGGTCAAGATTAGCCTATGGTTGTAACTTTGGTGCAACATCCTTCTCAAGAAAGCCTCGCATCGGTCGTTTTCACGCAACAATCACAAGCTGCGACCTCGCGCGAATCGAACAAAAATGTCACGTCCCGGCGCACACCCACTCTCTCTCCAATCAATAACAATAGGGGTTGTCCGATGTCTCACCGCCACTCCGCGTTCCGTGCCGTCTGCGCCTGTTCCACCGCTCTTGCCGCCGTTCTCGGCGTCGCCGCGCCCGCTGCGGCGCAGGACGGTGAAAGCGCCGCCGCCACCGAGGGCCAGCTCGCCACCATCATCGTCACCGCCAACCGGCGCGAGGAAAACCTTCAGGACGTGCCGGTCTCGGCCGAGATCCTCGATCAGGAGCGCATCGGCGCAGTGTTCAGCGCCTCGGCCGACATCACCGCGCTCGCCGGCACCGTGCCCGGGCTGAACGTCGAGAGCTCGAACGGCCGCGTCGCGCCGCGCTTCTATATCCGCGGCCTCGGCAATACCGACTTCGACCTTGCCGCCTCGCAGCCGGTCTCGGTGGTGCTCGACGAAGTCGTGATGGAGAACGTCACGCTCAAGAGCTTCCCGATCTTCGACGTCGAGCGCGTGGAAGTGCTGCGCGGGCCGCAGGGCACGCTGTTCGGCCGCAACACCCCGGCGGGCATCGTCAAGATCGATTCGATCAAGCCCTCCTTCGACACCGACATCCGCGCCTCGGCGAGCTACGGTTCCTATGACACGCTGTCGCTCAACGCCGCGGTCGGCGGCGCGCTGGTCGAGGACGTGGTCGCCGTGCGCGTCGCGGTGCAATCGCAGAGCCGCGAGGACTGGATCGACAATGGCTTCACCGGCGAGGACGATGCGCTCGGCGGGTTCCACGACTTCGCCATCCGCGGTCAGGTGCTGATCACTCCGGGCGAACGGACCAGCATCCTCGCCGCTGTCAACTACCGCGATCTCGAAGGTGCCTCGACCTTCTTCCGCGCCAACGTGCTCGGGCCGGGCAACAACAACCTGAACGGCAATTATGACCGCAACACGGTGTTCTACGACGCCGGGGGCGGCAACCCGGGCCGTTACGAGCAGTTCGGCGCGACGCTGAACTTCACCCAGGAATTCGACGGCGTGACCCTGACCTCGATCACCAGCCACTGGACGAGCGAGGGCCTCAGCCGCGGCGACGTCGACGGCGGCTTCGGCGCTGTGTTCCTGCCGGGCGGCGGTGGTCCGGGCTTCATCCCGTTCCCCTCGGACACGCAGGATTCGCTCCATCTGGAGCAGACCACGCAGGAAGTGCGCCTCGCCTCGAACGGCGACGGCCCGCTCACCTGGCAGGTCGGCGGCTTCTATTTCGAAAGCGATTTCGACGTCACCACTGTTGGCTTCGACTTTCCCCCGCCGGTCACCGTCAACCACACCAACGAGGCGTGGGCGCTGTTCGGTCAGCTGTCCTACCAGCTGACCGAAACCCTGAGGGCGACTGGCGGCATCCGCTACACCGACGACCAGAAGGACTTCTTCGTCCGCTCGGGCGCGGCGCCGCAGCCGGTGAGCGTAGGGGACGACCAGTTCGACTGGGACATCAGCCTGTTCGCCGACGTCGCGGATAATGCGAGCATCTATGCCAAGGTCGCCAACTCGTTCCGCGGGCCGACCATCCAGGGCCGTGACGTTGCCTTCGGCAGCGCGCCCTCGGTGGCGCAATCGGAGAACATCACCTCCTACGAAGTCGGCTTCAAGAGCGAGTTCGCCGACCGTCGCGTGCGCATCAACGGCGCGGCCTATTACTACACCGTCGAGGACCCGCAGTTCACCGCGGTCGGCGGCACGGGTAACCTCGTGCAACTCCTCAACGCGAACAAGGGCGAGGCCTGGGGCCTCGAATTCGACGGGGCCTTCCAGGTTTCCCCGGAATTCCTCCTGACCCTCGGGGTTGCCTACAACAACACCGAGATTCAGGACTCGAACCTCGCGGTCGGCGTCTGCGCGCAGTGCACCGTCACCGATCCGACCCGCGTGATCGGCGGCACCCGCCGTGCGCTGATCGACGGCAATCCCTTCCCCAACGCGCCCGAACTGAGCGCCGATCTCACCGCGCGCTACGGCATCCCGGTGGGCAATTCGGGCGAGTTCTTCATCTTCACCGACTGGGTCTTCCTCGGCGAGACCAACTTCCTGCTCTACGAGAGCCTGGAGTTCAACGCCGACACCCGGATCGAGGGCGGCCTGAAGATCGGCTATGCCGGCAATAACGGGCAGTGGGAAGTCGCCGCCTTCGCGCGCAACATCACCGACGAAAACAATGTGCTCGGCGTGGTGGACTTCAACAACAACACCGCCTTCGTCAACGAACCGCGGGTGATCGGCGGGATGGTCAGCTTCCGCTACTGATCAGCATCGCGCCCGGCGCGGTGCACCAAGGCACGAAGAGGGGACCGGCAGGGCGATCTGCCGGTCCCTTTTTCATGGCGCGGCGGCTTCGGCTGCGGCGGGCACCACCACGAACTCCACCGCGCCGTCGGGGACGAAATAGGTCTGTGCCGTCGCGAGGAGATCGGCCGGGGTGATCGCCGCGATGATCGCGGGGGCCGCGAAATGTCGCTCGATCTTGTGCGGCTCGCTCTGCGCACGCGCCGCCAGCGCGATCCAGCCGCCCAGATCCCGCAGCGCGTTCCGGTAGGTCTCGAGGTAGGGCTGGCGCGCACGCTCGAGGAGGTCGGCATCGAGCGGGCGCGACCTGAGCTCGGCGATGAGGTCGAGAAGGGCGGCCCGGCTTGCCTCGACCTCGCCAGCCGCTACCGAGGCGCTGACGGTGAAGGTGCCATAGCCCGGATAGTGCTCGCTGGTGTCGGACCCGGCCGAGGGCGAATAGGCCTGCCCCAGCTTCTCGCGCAGGCGATCGGTCAGCTCGATCTGGACGATCCGCGCGAGCAGCGAGAGGCGCAGGGCTTCGGCATGGTCGCTGTCGTCAGTGGTCGGCCAGACCCAGCGCAGCAGCGCCTGGTCGGGCTCGCCCTTGTGGGCCAGCACGTGCCGGCCGCGGTTGGCGGTGAAGCGCAGGTTGCGGGCCTCGGTGCGGGCATTGAACTCGGCCTCGCGCGGGGGCAGCGCGCCGAAGCTCGCGGCGACGGCGGCGATCGCCTCGGCCTCGTCGAGATCGCCGACCAGCGCGATCTCGATGGCGCCGGCGGCGAGGCGGTCGCCGATCACGGCGCGCAGCTGATCGAAGTCGAGCGCGAAGAAGGCCTCGCGCGGCTGGAGGGTGAAGCGGGGGTCCCCGTCCGACAGGATCCCCCCCTGCGCCGCCGCCAGCGCGCGCGCCGGGGTGGAATCGAGTGTGTCATAGAAGTTGTCGATCGCCTTGCGGAAGCGTTCGACCGCCTCGGGCCGGTAGCCGGGGTCGGTGATCAGCGCGGCGATCACCTGGAGTTGCAGGGCAAGGTCGCGCGGGGTGGTCGTGGCCGAGGCGGTGAAGGCGTCGACACCGCGCGCGAGGCCAAAACCGACGCTGCGCCCGGCGAGCAGGGTGGTGAGTTCATCGAGGCTGTGCTTTCCGAGCCCACCGCCCTCGAGCGATCCGGCGAGATAGGTCCGCAAGGGATCCTCGGGGGTGTTCATCAGGTTGCCCCCGTCGAGCGCGAAGGCAAAGGCGATGCGGTCCTTGCGCACGTCGGTCTTGCCGAGCGTCAGGCGCACGCCGTTGGCAAAGCGCAGGCGGCGCAGGCCGAGGCGCTCCTCGCGGGTGTCGGACACCACTTCGCCCGGCGTCCCGAAGGCACCGTAGCCGAAGGCGAACGCGCCGCTCTCGCCCGGCGCCGCGATGGGGAGCGCCATGCCCCGGGCGAAGGCCTCGCGCAGCGCCGCAGCGCCGCCTTCGGGCGCGGTGCGGCCCTCGAAGCGGATCAGCGGCTCCTCGATCGGCGCGGCGTCGGCGCGCAGCGCCTGCCACACCGCCTCCGGGGTGATCTCGGGCAGCAGGCGCTCGAAGGCGGCGAGCTGCCACTCAGGCGTGGTCGGCACCCGCCCGTCGCTCACCAGCGCGAGCGCCGCGCCGGCGAAGACGCCGTTGCCGCGGGTGTCGGCGGACTTGACCGCGTCCTCGAGCCCGGTGCGGATATTGGCGAGCTGTTCGTCGAGCTCGGCCTGCGTGAAGCCGTGGGTCATCGCCTGGTTGACCTCGCGCACCGCGGCGGTCACGCCCCTCAGCCATTCCCCGTCGGCGGTGCCGACCGAGAGGCTGGTGATGCGCGCGTCCTCGAAAATGTCACCCGATCCGAAGCTCGCGCCGCGAAAGGGCGCGTCCGCCCCGATCGCGAGCCGGGAGAGGCGGCGGTTGACGATCGCGTAGCCGATGCCGCGCAGCAGTTCGCGGCGACGGTTGGCGAAGGTGTCGGGCTCGTCGCGCCACGGGGCGAGGCGGCTGATGACGACGCTTTCGGCAAGTGCCGGGTCGAGGTGGATGTCGGTGAGGCCCTTGACGGCAGTGTCGATCGGTCCCGCCGCGGGCTTTGCCGGAGCAGGGGCGGGCCGCCAATCGGCGAAGCGCGCGCGGATCGCCGCCTCCACCACGCCGACGGGAAAGTCGCCGACCACCACCAGCACGGTGTTGGCGGGGGTGTAGGTGCGCTCGTAGAGGGCGCGGATCTGCGCCGCGGTGGCCTGCTCGAGCACGTCGAGCGTGCCGATCGGGATGCGCTGGCCGTAGCGCGCGTCGGGGGCGAGGAAAGCGACGTTGTCCTCGAAATTGCGCTGCTGGTAGCCCGCCCGGTCGCGCCGCTCGGCGAGGATCACCCCGCGCTCGCGCGCCACCGCCTCCTCGGAAATGGTGAGCTCGCTGGCGGTCTCGCGCATCAGCCTGAGCGCGGTGCCCAGCAGGGCCTCGTCGTTGCGCGGCAGGTTGAGCATGTAGGTGATGTGCTCGAAGCCGGTCGAGGCGTTGGTGTCCGCGCCGAAGGCGAGCCCCTCGCGTTCGAGCAGCTTGACCATCTCGCCCTCCGGGATGCCCTTCGATCCGTTGAAGGCCATGTGCTCGAGATAGTGCGACAGGCCGCGCTCGGCGTCGGTCTCCTCGAGCGCGCCGGAATCGATCCGCATCCTCACCAGCGCGGTGCCCGCCGGGGTGGCGTTGCGGCGGATGATGTAGCGCATCCCGTTCTCGAGCCGCCCGAAGGTGTAGCCCGGATCGACCGGCACGTCGCTCGCCTCGAAGGGCCAGACAGGGGCGGGGGCGGTTGCCTCGGCGGCGGGCGCGGACGCCGGTTCGGGCGCGGGTGCGAACGTCTTGGCGGAGGCGGTCTCCTGCGCGGCGAGCGCCGTGGTGAGCGCGAGCGGAGTAAGCGCCAGAAGCAGGCCAGCGGCCAGATCACGGGGTCGCAGGATCATGTTCGGCACGACATTTGTATCAATCGCATGGTGAAGGCAGAGTAAAGCAATGCGTCGCTGTGTCAGCCCCGTGTTTGGCGGGAGCTAGCCGTCCGCTGACAACGTGTTCGCTGGCAGGCAGGGCGGGCTCGGGCCGGTCCAGTCGAATTCGGCGATTGCCGGGACCGTGGTGAACTGGCCCAGGGCTCACCCATCGCACCGGGCATATAGGACAGGACCGCCATCGAATTGTCGAATCGGGCAAGACGCGCGTTGCCGCCCTTGGCCTTGGCGGGCGATATCTCGGTCTCCGCCCCCCGGTTGCCGCGCACCAGCCGCAAGGTGCGGTCCTCCTTGCGCAGTTCCATCATGCGATAGAAGCTTTCGCCGTAGAGCAGTGGGCTGAATTCGCCGCCGGGCAGGTTTGCATGGGCGAGGGCCGGTCCGGCGGGAAGGGGCTTACTTCTTCAGCGGCGGCGGCCCGCGCAGGCGCGAGCGTGCGTGGGAGAGGTCGAAGACCTCGCCCGGGCCGTTGTCCTCGCCATTGAGCAGGCCAAGGCGCCGGGCGACTTCGCGGTAGGCTTCCTCCTCGCCGCCAAGATCGCGGCGGAAGCGGTCCTTGTCGAGCTTTTCGCCGGTGGCCATGTCCCACAGGCGACAGCCGTCGGGACTGATCTCGTCAGCGAGGATCACACGGCTGTAATCGCCGTCATACAGGCGCCCGAACTCGAGCTTGAAGTCGACGAGGCGGATGTCGATCGCGGCGAACATCCCGCACAGGAAATCGTTGATGCGGATCGCCATCGAGGAGATGTCGTGCATTTCCTCGTTCGAAGCCCAGTTGAAGCAGGCAATGTGCTCCTCGGCGACCAGCGGATCGCCGAGCGCATCGTCCTTGTAATAGTATTCGATGAGCGTGTGCGGCAGCGGCTCGCCTTCCTCGATGCCGAGGCGCTTCGAAATCGAGCCGGCGGCGACGTTTCTCACCACCACTTCCAGCGGGATGATGTCGACCTGCCGGATCAGCTGCTCGCGCATGTTGAGGCGGCGGATGAAGTGGGTGGGAATACCGATATGGGCGAGGCGGGTGAAGACGTGTTCGGAAATGCGGTTGTTGATGACGCCCTTGCCGTTGATGGTGCCCTTCTTCTCGGCGTTGAAGGCGGTCGCATCGTCCTTGAAATATTGGATGAGCGTGCCCGGCTCCGGGCCCTCGTAGAGGATCTTGGCCTTGCCTTCATACAGCTTGGTTCGGCGGGACATCGACGGTTTCCCTTTTAGCGCGAATGGTGCCCGGGGGCGGATTTGAACCACCGACACGCGGATTTTCAATCCGCTGCTCTACCCCTGAGCTACCCGGGCATTCGCTGCAAGCGACGGGAACAAGCCATCTGGCTGCCCCGGCGAGCAAATGAGAGCGGCCCTATGGCGAAGGCGGCGGGGGTTGGCAAGGGGGTTTCTTGCCTTTGTCGGCGCTGCCTCAATCCTGCTCGCGCCAGTTTTCCTGCGCCAGTTCCTCGGGGTCTGCCGGCGGGCCGGGGACGGCGTAGGAATCCGAGAACCAGCGCGCCAGATCGCGGTCGCGGCAGCGCTGCGAACAGAAGGGGTGATGGTCCGGGTGGCGCGGCTTGCGGCAGATCGGGCAGGGCTTGGGCGTCGTCGTCATGCCGCGCCAAGCTGGGCATGGGCCGCCTCTATGGCAAGCCCTGGATCGGTCGCGACGGTCACCGCGCGGCCCGTGCGGCGGGCGAGCGCGGCGAGCCATTCCTCGGCGAGCACGGGGGCGAGCGCGGGGTGGACGGTGAGCCGCACGCTCCGCCCCGCGCCTTCATCGGCCGCCAGCTCGGCGCGCCGCAGCGCCATGCGCGCCGCCATGGCGCGGCGGCGGCTCGCGAAACGGTGGAGGAGCGAGGGCCCCTCGAGCCGGGCGACCACCTGTACGAAGCCGAAGCCGTTTATCGCGGTGCGCTCGTGCGGCCAGCCGGCCAACGCAGCACCCACCGCCTCGTCGACCGCGCGGCGATCGGCTTTCGCGGTGAGCGTCGGGAAGTCGATGCCGATATTGCCGCCGAGGTCGAACCACATGATCGCCCGCGCGATCGCCGGGACGGCGGCAAGGGCGACCTCGCGGGGGCTCCCGATGCCGTCGATGTCGATCACGGTCATCGCGGGCGTCACGCTGACGAGGATTGCGCCCCCAGGGAAGTCGAGGCTCGCCGAGGAGGCGGCGTGCCACACCTCCTCCCACAGGCCGGGAGGAAAGCGGCGCACGATCCTGCCTTCGGGCAGCGCGGGCAGCGCGGCGGCCGCATTCGGCCCGGCTACCCTCGCCTGAGCGCGCTTCAGGCGCCCGCGCTCGGCGATCGGCGCGCGGGTGATGAGGAGGTCGAGCGTCTGCCCTTCGCTGGCCTGCGGCGGGAGATGATCGACCAGCGCCTCGGTGCCGTCACCCAGCAGCGCGAGCCCGCGCCGCGTGCCCTTGAGCTTGGCGGTGAGCTTGCCGGTGGTGCGCGTGCCCGCGACCGGCTCCCCCGGCCAGAAGACCCGGGCGGCAAACACCTGCCCGCCTTCGACCAGCAGCGCGCGGGTTTCGGCGATGCCTTCCTCGATCAGCCAGGGCATGCAAGGTTCTCGCGAGTGACAGAGGCCCGCCCCGCTGCGACTAGGCGGCAGAGCCGCCTGATCTCGCTCCCCTCCCGCTTGGCAAAGGGGCGGGGGGGCGGCATCTTACCCAACCGCAAACCCCGCCGCCCTGAGCAGCGCGCGCGTCTCGTAGAGCGGCAGGCCCATGACGCCGGAATGGCTGCCCCTGATCCATTGGACGAGGCCTTCCGCGGCGCCCTGGATGGCATAGCCGCCGGCCTTGCCCTGCCACTCGCCCCCGGCACAATAGGCCGCGATCTCCTGCGGTGAGAGCCGCTTGAAGCGCACCACGTTCTCGCAGAGCCGTTCGCGCAAGTGGCCGTCGGGTGCGCGCAGCACCACGCTCGAGATGACCTGGTGGCGCCGCCCGCCGATCAATTCGAGACAGGCACGCGCCTCGGCTTCGGTCTCGGTCTTGGGAAGGATGCGCCGCCCCACCGCCACCACCGTGTCACCTGCCAGCACGAAGCCGGGTGCCTCCACCGCGAGCGCCTTCTCGCGACCCATGCGCAGCGCATAGGCGCGGGGCAGCTCGCCCCTGAGCGGGGTCTCGTCGATGTCGGCGGGGGCGATGGCATCGGGCGTCACGCCCAGCCGGGCGATCAGTTCGCGCCGACGCGGCGAGGCCGAGGCGAGGGTCAGGTGGAGCGCGCCCATCGGCTGGGCCGCCGGCCCTTACTGCGGACCGGGACCGCCGCGGCCCGGCATGAAGCGGTAGGTGATGCGCGCCTTGGTGAGATCGTAGGGCGTCAGCTCGCACAGCACCTCGTCCCCCACCAGCACGCGGATGCGGTTCTTGCGCATCTTGCCGGCGGTGTGGCCGAGAACTTCATGGCCGTTTTCAAGCTCCACCCGGAACATCGCATTGGGCAGCAACTCAACCACGCGCCCGCGCATTTCGAGGAGTTCTTCCTTGGCCATGTAATTCCTTGGGTCTGTTGCAGCGCACAATACGCCGGTCGATATGCGGCTGCGCTTTAGCGATGCGGGAACCAAAAGGGAAGGCTCGTGCGTTAGGCGGCTGAGCGAAGCACACAGCGCGCAGCTTGCGTTCAGCCTCGACGGGGCATGACGCAGCCGTAGCCGACCGGCCCTCGCTCCGCTCCCGCGAGCGGCAATGGCCGCCGCGACAACACGACAGACGACAAAAGGATCGCATGAACCTCTCCCCGCTTTCCCGCGCAGGCTTGCGCGCCGGCACCTGCATCCTCGCCCTGACGCTCGCCCTGCCGCTCGCCGCCGAAGCCGGAAGCGCCGCGCAGCCGCAGGCCGAGGTGGCCGCCGCCCAGCCAGGGACCGAGGAGGAGGAACCCGACAGCGCCAGCGACGTCACCACCTCGGCGAGCGAGGAGATCGTGGTGCGCTCCGGGCGGCTGCGCGGCCAGCTGTTCGTCGAACAGGCGCCGCTGCTCCAGCTGGACGAAACGGCGATCGCGGCCGAGGGCGTGACCTCGATCACCGATCTCATCGCCCAGATCAGCGCGCGCACCGGCTCGGCCCGCGGGCGTGGGGGCGGGGACGGGCGGCCGGTGATCCTCGTCAACGGCATCCGCATCGGCTCCTTCCGCGAATTCGCCAACTACCCGCCCGAGGCGCTCGCGCGGGTCGAGGTGTTCCCCGAGGAGGTCGCCCAGCGCTTCGGCTTTCCGCCCGACCGGCGGGTCATCAACCTCATCCTCAAGGACAATTACTCCAACCGCCAGATCGACTTCGAGTTCGAGGCACCCTCGCGCGGGGGCTACACCCGCAACGAACAGCAGCTCGGCATCCTCAAGATCGCCGATGGCGGCCGCATCAACGCGAGCATCCAGGTCCAGGACACGACGCTCCTCACCGAGGCCGAGCGCGATGTGCTTCAGACTCCGGGCTCGGTCTCGACGGTTGCGGGCGATCCCGATCCGGCCGATTTCCGCAGCCTGCTCGCCGACACCTTCGACCTCGAGGCCAATGTCTCTTGGGCCAAGGCGATCATCGACAGCGGCACCTCGCTCTCCGCGAACCTCAACTACGCGCGGAGCGAGAGCCGCAGCCTCGACGGGCTGAACTCCGTCGTGCTGACCGCGTCGGGCGAGGAGGGCGTGCTGCGCACCTTCGGCGGCGACACCCCGCTCGCGCGGCGCATTTCGAGCGACGCGCTCTCGGCGGCGGGTTCGCTGACCAGGCCGGTCAACGCCTTCCGCCTGACCGGCACCTTCGACGGATCGTTCAGCGAGACCGAGACCGAAATCGACCGGCGGCTGAGCGATGCGCAGCTGGCGGTCTTCGAGAACGCCGCATTGGCCGGCACCCTCGCGACCGACGGCCCGCTGCCGAGCGACACCGCCAATGGCTTCGACGTCGCGCGCCGCCGCACCATCGTCACAGAGAGCCTCGCGACGCTCGAAGGGCCGCTCGCCGGGCTTCCGGCGGGCGAGGTGCTGGCGACCTTCGACGTCGGCTTCGACTGGCGGCGGATCGAAAGCAGCGACACGCGCACCACGCTCGAAAGCCGGCTCACCCGCCGGCGGCTGTCGACCGGTGCCAATCTTGTCGTCCCGCTCACCAGCAGCCGCGAGGAATTCGCCGGTGCGCTCGGTGATTTCACGCTCAACCTGCAGGCCGGGCTCGAGGATCTCAGCGATTTCGGCCTGCTGGGCGACTGGAACGCAGGGCTCACCTGGGCGCCCTTCGACGGGCTCGACCTGTCGGCGACCTATATCTGGCGCGAGGTCGCGCCGTCGCTCTCGACTCTGGGCGATCCGCAGATCACCAACTTCAACGTGCCGGTCTTCGATTTCGTGCGCGGCGAGACGGTGCTGGCCGACGTCACCACCGGGGGCAATCCCGACCTGCCGGCGGAAACGCAGCGCGACTGGAAGTTCGCCGCGAGCTGGGAGCTGCCGTTCTGGGAGGATACGCGGCTGACGGTCGAATACATCCGCAACCGGTCCGACAACGTGGTGAGCGCCTTCCCGCAGATCACCGCCGAGATCGAGGCGGCCTTCCCGGGGCGCGTCACCCGCGATGCGGACGGGCGGCTGATCGCGCTCGACCGGCGCTCGGTCAGCTTTGCCGAAACGCGCGCCGACCGGCTGCAGTTCACTCTCTCGACCAACGGCAGTTTCGGCGGACCGGCCGGCGGCGAGCGCGGGCGGGGCGGGCGGTTCGGCCGGTTCGGCGGCGGTGGCGGCGAAGCCTCTCCTGCTGGCGCATCACCGGCAGCGCCGGCACCCGCGGGTGGCCCCCCGGCGGGCGGTTTCGGCGCGCCGACCGCCGAACAGCGCGAGCAGTTCATGGCCTTCCGCGCCCGCCTGTGCGCCGATGACGGGCTCGCCTTTCTCGAGAAGCTGGTGGCCGCGATCGACAGCGGGGCGGATATCTCGGCCGAGTTCCCAGGCGTCGATCCCTCGCGCCTTGCCCCGATGCTGGCGCGGCTGCGCGGGCCGGACGGCACCATCGATCCCGAGAAGCTGGTGCAGTTCCGCACCCGCGTCTGCAGCTTCGACCCGGCGCTGCTCGGCGGCCCGCCGGCAGGCGGCGCACCCGGGCAAGGGGCGCCCGGCGCGGTCCCGTCCCAGCTCGCTGCCTTCCGGGCCCGCGCCTGCGGCCCCGACGGCCCGGCGGCCATCGCCGAGCTGATCGCCAGGATCGAGCGCGGCGAGGACGTGTCGGCGGAGCTGCCGGGGGTCGACCCGGCCTTCGTCAAGATGGCACTCGACCGTTCGCGCCTGCCCGACGGCACGATCCCGCCCGAAGCGATCGCCCAGTTCCAGCAGCGCTTCTGCGCCGCGCCTGCCCCGGCCGGGGAGGCTCCGGCGGGAAGCCCGGGCGGCGGCGGTGCGCCCGCCCGCGCAGCCGGGGGCGGACCGGCCTTCAACCCCCTCGGCGGGCGCGACTTCCAGGGCTGGCGCTATTTCTTCAACCTCACCCACACCATCGAGCTCGACAACCAGATCCTGATCGCCCCCGGTCTCCAGCCGCTCGACCAGCTCGACGGACAGGCGACCGGCGCCTTCGGCCAGCCGCGCCATGCGAGCCGGATCGAGGCGGGGCTGTTCGGCAAGGGCTATGGCCTGCGCCTGTCGGGCAACTACACCGGGGAGACCCGGCTCGACGGCTCCGGCCTGCCGGGCTCGACCGACCTGTTCTTCGACGACATCCTCACCTTCAACCTGCGCCTCTTCGCCAACATGGGCGAGGTGACCGGCAGTAACGAGGGGTTGTGGAAGGACTTCCGCATCAGCCTTGTCGCCGACAACCTTTTCGACGCGCAGCGTCGGGTGCGGGATTCGAGCGGGGCGACGCCGATCAACTACCAGCCATTCGTGATCGATCCGCTCGGGCTCTATCTCGGGCTGGACCTCAGGAAGCTGTTCTAGGTTCTCCGCTCCGCTGGGGGAGGGCGAAGCGATTCAGCCGCGGGCGCCGGCCAGTGCCTCGGCGCATGCGTGGCCGCTCGCCCAGGCCCATTGGAAGTTGTAGCCGCCGAGCCAGCCGGTGACGTCGACCGCCTCGCCAATGGCGTAGAGGCCGGGGACCTTGGCGGCCTCCATCGTGCGGCTGGAGAGTTCGGCGGTGGCGATGCCCCCGGCGGTGACCTCGGCCTTGGCATAGCCCTCGGTGCCATTCGGGACGAAGCGCCAGTCGGCGAGTCGCGCCTGTGCCGCGCGCAGGTCCCTGTCCGAAAGGTTCCCCAACTCGCGCTCCAGCCCAAGCCGGTCGGCCAGCGCATCGGCGAGGCGATCGGGCAGACGTTCGCGCAGCAGCGTGCGCAGGTGCGCGCGGGGGCGGTCGCGCTTGGCCTCGAGCAGCCAGTCGGTCTCCGCATCGGGCAGGAAGGTGATGCCGACCGGCTCGCCATGCCGCCAATAACTCGACACTTGCAGGATCGCCGGGCCGGACAGGCCCTTGTGCGTGAACAGCGCGGCTTCGGCGAACTCGGCCGTCCCCGCGCGTGCCCGCACCGGCGCGGCGACGCCGGAGAGCTCGCGGAACAGCGCCTCCTCGCCCCCCAGCGTGAGCGGCACGAGGGCGGGGCGGGGTTCGACCACCTTCAATCCGAACTGCCGCGCGAGGCGATAGGCGAAGTCGCTCGCGCCCATCCTGGGGATCGAGGGGCCGCCGGTGGCGATCACCAGTGCGGGCGCGCTCCACGCGCGGGCGTCGGCGGCGGTGACGGCGAAGCTGCCATCGGCTCCGCGCGTAACGCTCGCCACGTCCACGCCGCAGGTGAGGGTCACGCGCTCGGGCGGACATTCGGCGAGCAGCATCGCCACGATCTGCCTCGCCGAGCCGTCACAAAACAGCTGCCCCAGCGTCTTCTCGTGCCAGGCGATTGCGTGCTTCTCGACCAGCGCGATGAAGTCGGCGGGCGTGTAGCGGGCGAGCGCGCTCTTGGCGAAATGCGGGTTGGCCGAGAGGTAATTGGCCGGCCCCGCGCCGAGGTTGGTGAAGTTGCAGCGCCCACCGCCCGAAATCAGGATCTTCTTGCCCGGTGCCTCGGCCTTCTCGAGCAGGGCCACCCGCAGCCCGCGCTGCCCCGCCTGCCCCGCGCAGAACAGTCCGGCCGCGCCCGCGCCGAGGATGATGACGTCGTGTTTCTCCACGGGGGCGCGGATAGGCCGAGGCGCGACAATTGCCAATCGCCCTTCGCAGTCCCTATCTGGCGGACATGTCCCGAACTCCCGCAGGCACTCCCCACGACCCGCGCGGCGCCGAGCGCTTCAACGAGGCGCGCGCTGCCCAGACCGTCGCCAGCGCCCAGCCCGACATCGAGGCGGGCGTGGCGGCGATCCGCGAAACCGTGCGGGTGCTGAAGCCCGTTCCCGGCGTCTACCGGATGCTCGATACCCGGGGCGAGGTGCTTTATGTCGGCAAGGCGCGCAGCCTCAAGGCACGGGTGGCGAACTACACCCAGATCGCGCAGCTTTCGGGGCGGCTCCAGCGGATGGTCAGCCAGACCCGCTCCATGGAGATCATCACCACCAATTCCGAGGCCGAGGCGCTGCTGCTCGAGGCGCAGCTCATCAAGCGCTTCCGCCCGCCCTTCAACGTGCTGCTGCGCGACGACAAGAGCTTCCCCTTCATCCTGCTGCGCGCCGACCACGCCTTCCCGCGCATACAGAAGCACCGCGGCGCGCGGCGGGCCAAGGGCAATTACTACGGGCCGTTTGCCAGCGCCGGGAGCGTCAACTCGACGCTCAATGCCTTGCAGAAACTGTTCTTGCTCAGGAGTTGCACCGACAGCTTCTTCAACAACCGCGACCGGCCCTGCCTGCTCTACCAGATCAAGCGCTGCTCGGCCCCTTGCGTGGGGCGCATCTCCGCGACCGATTACGACGCGCTGGTGCGGCAGGCGAAGGACTTCCTCGCCGGCAGGAGCTCGCAGGTGCAGGCCGATCTCGAACGCCAGATGGCCGAGGCCGCGGCCAACCTCGATTTCGAGACCGCCGCGATGCTGCGCGACCGGCTCAGGGCGGCGACTTTCATCCAGGGCTCGCAGGCGATCAATGCGCAAGGGCTGGGGGATGCCGACGTCTTCGCGCTCGCGGCCAAGAATGGGCAGATGAGCGTCCAGGCCTTCTTCATCCGCGGCGGGCAGAACTGGGGCCACCGCGCCTTCTTCCCGCGCCACACCGCCGAGGTCGACGAGGCGCAGGTGCTCGCCAGCGTGATGCTGCAATTCTACGAGGAGGTGCCGCCGCCGCCGACCATCCTCGTCGACCGGGTGCCGCCCGAATGCGAGCTGATCGAGGCGGCGCTCGGCGAGGTGGCGGGCCGCAAGGTGAAGCTTTCGGTTCCCGAGCGCGGCGACCGGCGCAAGCTCATGCAGCAGGCGCAGAGGAACGCGGTCGAGGCGCTCGAGCGGCGGCTGGCGGAAACCGGCACCAAGGCGCGTTTGAACCGCGAGCTGGCGGATTTCCTCGAGCTTGACGCGCCCCCGCAGCGGATCGAGATCTACGACAACAGCCACATCCAGGGCACCAAGGCGGTCGGCGCGATGGTGGTCGCGGGGCCGGACGGCTTCGAGAAGTCGCAGTACCGCAAGTTCAACATCCGCGAGGCGCAGACAAACGACGATTTCGCGATGATGCGCGAGGTGATGGCGCGGCGGTTCCGCAGCTTTGCCGAGGGGGAGGAGAACCCCGAGGCCAAGCCCGGCGGGCGTGAGTCGGTGCTACCGGACCTGATCCTGATCGATGGCGGCAAGGGGCAGCTCTCCAGCGTCATGCGGGTGCTGGAGGAGATCGGCATCGCCGAGGAGGTCGCGGTGATCGGCATCGCCAAGGGGCCGCATCACGGGCGCGAGGGGCGCGAAGTGTTCCACTTCCCCGACGGGCGCGAGAAGATGCTCCCGGTGAACTCGCCGCTGCTGTTCCACCTCCAGAACCTGCGCGACGAGGTGCACCGCTTCGTCATCGGCGCGCACCGGGCCAAGCGGTCGAAGGCGATCACCGCCAGCCCCCTGGACGAGATCCCCGGCATCGGACCCGCTCGCAAACGCGCGCTGCTGCTGCATTTCGGCACCGCTTCGAAGGTGCGCGCGGCGGCGCTGGAGGACCTCCAGCGCGCGCCCGGCGTCAGCGCGACGGTGGCGCGCAAGGTCTACGACTTCTACCACGCGGGCGGGTGAGGCGCCCGGTCAGGCGGCCGCGGCATAGGGCACGCCGTTCTCGCACCAGCGCTTCAGTCCGGCGAGGTCCTTGCCGTGCATCGCGCGGGTCCAGGCGACCACCCCGGCAATGCGAAGCAGGAGGTGGACCGGGGGCGCGATGCGGTTGGTGAAGTGCAGCAGCACGTGAGTCTCGCCTTCTGACATGGGCACGAGGAGAAAGCGCAGCAGCGGGTGCTGCGGCGGGCCCTTGCTTGTCAGGGTGAGGGCAACTTCGCGGTGCGGTTCGAGTGCGACGACCTCCTGATGGCCGAACTCCCGGCCCTTCCGATCAAGGAAAAGGGTTCGCGCACCGAGCGCGCCGTCGGGACCGGCGATGGTGCAGGACGAATTGGTCTCGCTCGGCCAAGCGGACCATTGCATCAGGTCGCGCTGGTAGCGGATCGCATCGTAGACAGCTACGGGTGGTGCTGCGATGGTGATGGTTTCGACGTATTCGACTTTCCGCGGGGTTGCCAGGGCGGCCAGAAGGAGACCGATGGTGCAGGCAAGGACAAGGGTCAGAACGATGGTCGACATGGGTTACGCTCCTCACCAAGATACTTGATAATCGAGTTATCAGACGATCAAGTATCTTGCCGCGGTTGTGTTCCCATGGCAGGAAATTTTTCATGAGCACGGATCAGCCACCCGCCACCGCTCCGTCTTATCCGCCGGCGCCGTCGGACAGCGCGGGGCTGCTTGCGTCGATGCGCAAGCTTCACGCGGCGGTCGACCGTCTCGACGCCCTTGCGGCGGCGCAACTGGGAATTGCGCGCAACGATCTGCGCTGCCTCAACCTGCTGGAGAGCGGCCCGCTGACCCCACGCGTGATCGGCGAAAGGCTGGACCTCACCAGCGGCAGCGTCACTGCGCTGGTCGATCGGTTGGAAAAGCGCCAGCTGGTGCGACGCCTGCCCGATCCCGGCGACCGCCGGGGTGTGCTGGTCGAGGCGACTGCGCTCGTTTACCGCGAACTCATGGCCATCTATCGCCCCGTCGGGGAGGCCGTCAGCCGGCTCGCCGAGCGTTACGGTGAAGAGCGGGCAGGAGCGGCGGCCAAGCACCTCGGCGACGTGGCGCGGATTTGCGATTGGGCCGCAGCGCAGATCAAGCGCGGCGGGGCAGTCTGATGCCGCCCCGCCGCGCCTGCGTGGAGGCTTACTGGCCGTCGAGCGCCTTGCTTACCAGCACGTTGACCGAAACGCGGCGGTTCTGCGCGCGGCCGGCGGCGGTGGTGTTGTCCGCGGCCGGATCGGCGGTCGCCATGCCGGTCGGAGTGAGCATCCGGTAAGGCTTCCACTTGCAGACCTGCTGGAGGTGGTTGACCACCGCCGCAGCGCGCTTTTCCGAAAGCGTCTGGTTGACTTCCTGCGAGCCGGTCGAATCCGTGTAGCCCAGCACCAGCATCAGCGAGTTCTCGTTCGCCTCGGCCTGCTGGGCCGCGGCGCAGAGTTCCGACTTGTATTGCGGGGTCAGCGTCGCTCTGCCCGTCTGGAAGTAGACGTTGGTGGTGCTCTTGAGGTTGTATTTGTCGATATCGCCGAGCCGGCCGCGCAGCGCCTCCGTGGCAGCGGCGTTGGCCTGGATCGCCGCGCCCTGTTCGCCGAACTGCTGCTGGGTGCCGCCGCGGATCATCTTGGCGATCTGCGCATCGTCGGTGGTGAAGCGCACCTCGTTGGCGACGAGGCCTTCGCCGTATTGCGAAGTCCGGACGATCACCGGCATGCCGTTCAGAAGGGCCGTCTGGTCGAAGGTCTTGTTGCCGATCCCGAGGAAGCCGCCGCGGCTGCGGATCTCGGTCTCGGGGTGAAGCGTGATGGCGGTGGCGGTACCGTCATCGGCAGTCACCTCGAGCTGCTGACCCTTGCGCGCCGAGATGATCCCGGTGATCTTGGGCCCCTCGGTCATTTCGGCGAGCGGGGGGAGCGCACCGTAGACGGTGGTCAGAACCTCGCCGTCGCGGCCCTCGGCCGTCGGGGTCTGCGGCTGGATCTGGCCCTGGGCCGGAGCGGTTGCCGGGTATTGCGCCTGCGCGGCGAGGCCGCTGGCGAGGGTGCCCCCCGCAAGGGCGATCAGCGCATGCTTCGATGCGGTAAGGACGTTCTTGGTCACAGCGTCTTGCTCCTGAATGCGGGCCGCGATCCCTGAAATGGGGCCCGTGTGGTTGTTCGCTTGCGAGACGTGGGTGTTCAGCAACACCTTGCTCGCAGGTGAACGTCAATCCGGGGCGAGTGACAGGTGCGGGCAATCGGGGCGAGTTATGCGACGAGTTGAAGCGTGAGACACTGTCCGCCACGCGTGACCGAGGGTGTCAACGCATGTTCAGCCAGCCGCTCAACTGCCGGCTGGGGAGGTCAGGATCGCGGACGGAAGCGATGGACCCCACCCGCGAGCGAGACCAGCACATATGCGCATCGTACACCCCACCGCACGTCTGAAAGGCCGCGAGCGGAATGGCGAGAGCGCTCACGGTCGGATAGGAGGCGCGCGCCAGCACCGCGTCCTTCGTGCGGATCTCGGCCAGCCGAACCGATAGCTCGCCACGGATGCTCCAGCGGTCGGATGTCTGCGCGGCCTCGTCGCGCCATTCGCCGTGCCGGACGATCATGTCGAAATCGCCCGTGGCTTCGCCGACCGACAGGCAGCTTTCGGCGACCTCGGGCTGCGCGAGGAAGCTGTGGCATTCGGGACGGGCGGAGATGCGATAGGTCGTGCCCTTGCCGGTCACGCGCCCTTGGCGAACCTCGGCGAAATCGCCGAAGCCATCGTCATACACGGTGACGCTCGTGACTGCAGGCCTGCCGAGGATGGCTCGGCAACGCGTTTCGCAGTCGCCATGGCTGAACTGGTCCTGCAGCGCCAGATCGCCTTTCAGCGCTATCGGCCCGGCAGGGGTCACGTCCGCGACGCGGGCCGCGTCCAGCCGATGCAGCGCTTCGATCCTTGCCAAACCCGGAAGGCCGAAACCTGCCAAGGCGACCAGTGCCGCGGCGACCGCACCGGCGGCGCGAAGGTCGCTCACCCGCGCCTGGACACAATAGCGCACGAGGGCGAAGGCAGCACCATAGCCGAAGGCGACCGGCATAGCCAACAGCACCAGCCCCGGGATGATGAAGAACAGGGAACCTATCGCTACGATGCCCGGGACGGCGAACACCAACAGGCAGCCGGCACCGGTCACCAGAAGAAACGATGCGAGAGTTCGCGGCAGGAGATCGGCGATGTGCATGCGCCGACAATGCCATCAAGCGGTTAAGTTACGCTTTGCAAGCGCGTTTTCCTCCGCATGGCTGCCGGGACCTGCGGGCAAGCTCGGCGTCACCCGCGGCCCGCATTGAAGGCCGCATCGGCACGCAGCTGGTCGTGCTCGACCCACACCGAATGGGTGCCCGAGCAGAGCTTGTGCGGCAGGGCGAGCCGGCAGATCGGCCCCTTCGTCACGTCCGCAGCATCGAGGATCGCGCATTCCGACGTGCCGGAGTTCTCGTCGATCAGGAAGGTGACGAGATAGCCATCGTCCTCCCCGATGCCCCCCTTCCTGGGGATCATCGGGCTCTCGCTCGCATAGACGCCTTCAGGCAGGCGATAGACCTGCTCCTCCCCGGTCAGCGTATCGTGGCGCACGTAGCCGTTGAACAGGAACCAGCCGGGCCGGGTGGTGGTCGACCAGACATAGCGGCTCTGCTTCATGGCGTAGCGCGGGTTGATCATCCCGAATTCGACGATCCGCTCCGACAACCGCTCCTCGCGGGTCTCGCCGGTCGCGAGGTTGAATCGCCAGCGGTGCAGGCGGGACTGGAAGGAGTGCTCGTCGACATAGGCCATCATGTGGCTGTAGCGGCCCATTTCCTCGAGCGTATCGGGCATGGGCCTCGCCTGGTGGTAACCCTCCAGCACCACTTCGTCGCCGTCTTCCCATGCGTTGGTCCAGTGAAGGACGTAGGTGGGGGAGGCCTCGAACCAGCGGATCTCTTCCGGCCGGCCGCGCCGCGGGATCAGCGCGAAGCGGGTCGGCAGGCCCTCGTGGAGGCGGGCGGCGTGGATGTTGCGGCCGAGCAGCTCCTCGTCCCAGAACAGCGGCATGTCGTTGAGGATCGACCAGTTCTTCGTCACCGCCATGTCGTGCGGCAGGCGCGGGCCGGGCAGGGGGATGGGGACGTAGTGCTCCAGCCGCCCGTCGCGGCCGACCACGCCATAATGCATGAAAGGCGCATGCTTCGAATAGTTGAAGAACATCATCTCTCCCGTCGCCTCGTCGACCTTGGGGTGGGCGGAGATGCCGTCCAATGGCACCCACGGCGCCTTGCCGCGGGCTCCCAGTGTCACGGGATCGAGCATCCATGCCTCGCCGCACTGGTAGAGCGTCGCGTAGGCCGTGCCGGCATGGACGATGATGTCGGTCGAGCCCGTGTCCTTGAGCCCGCCATGCGCGCCGAAGCCGGGGCGCGTCGAGGTGCCCCACGGGTCCATCAGCCCGCCCCACAGGCTGCGGCCCGCGATCTGCTCCGCCTCGAAGCAATGCGTGCGCACGAAGCGGTTGCGGTAGCTCGCCTTGCCGCTGGAGATGTTGACCTGGTGGATCATCGCATCGCCATCGAAGGGATGGTGACGGCCCAGGGGCTGGTGCACCTGGTTCTCGGTGTTCCTGAGGTAGATGCCGTCGATGTCAGGCGGGATTGCCCCTTCGATCACCGGCAGCTCGGTGACGTCGACCTCCTCGTGGAGCGGCGTCCAGGGGCCCGTCAGATAGGGGTGGTTCGACGGCTCCAGCGAGGTCCTCACTGGCGGGTGGCGCGTGATCTGCATGCTTTTCTCTCCCTTGCGGCAGGATGCGTGATCAGGGCGCAGGTGGCAAGCCGCGCGGCTTTGCGCGGGGGAGGCCTTCGCAAAATTGATCCGGGTCAATGCAGAGCGCCGCCGTCCGCGCGATCATCGCTTCCATCACATGGGAGACCCGCGATGAAATCGATCCTTCTGCACATCGACCACGACCGCGCGATGACCGCCCGCCTGCAGGTGGCGCTCGATATCGCCCGGGCGAGCAACGGCCACATCACCTGCCTGCAGGCCGTGAGTTACGAGGTGTTCACGCCGGGCGACATCTACGGCTCGGCCATCGCGACCGCGCTGCCGGTGATCAAGGAGAATGCCGAAGCGCTGCGCGCCGAGATCGAGCGGGAGCTCGAACACGAAGGCGTGCCGTGGGACTGGCGCTTCGTCTACGGAATGGCTCCGCACCGCCTGCTCGAAGCCTCGCCGCTCGCCGATATCGTGATCGTCGGGCCGTCAGAGGCGGGTGCCGACGGGCGCGGACCCTCGGCGCTGGTCGGCGACCTCGTGCTCAAGGCGCCGGTGCCTGTGCTGGTGGTGCCGGCCGGGACGAAGGGCTTCGATGTCGGCGCGCCGATGCTGGTCGCCTGGAACGGCTCGGCCGAGGCCTGCGTGGCGCTGCGTGCCGCGGTGCCGCTGCTGGCCTGCTCGTGCAAGGTGACGCTCGCTTGCGTGGTCGAGGTGGACGAGGAGCAACGTTTCGACGTGCCCTCGACCGAAGGCGCGAAATACCTCAGCCGCCACGGGATCGATTGCGAGATCGTGGAGATCCCGCGCGGAGAGGCGAGGATCGCCGACACGCTGTTCTCGGCGGCGCAGCTGCGCGACTGTTCGCTGATGGTGATGGGCGCCTACGGCCACTCTCGGCTGGCCGAGCTGCTGCTCGGCGGGGTGACCCGCTCGATGCTGAGCGAGCCGCAGATGCCCGTCCTGCTGGCGCATTGAAGGGACGGGATAGCGGGCCAACCTATTGCTTCACACGCTTCCGCATCATCCCTTCCTGCGCGACGCTCGCCACCAGTTCGCCTGTGCGGTTGAAGATCCGCCCGCGGTTGAAGCCGCGCCCGCCGCCGCTCCAGGGCGCGTCGGTAGCGTAGAGCAGCCAGTCGTCGGCCCGCGCGTCGCGGTGAAACCAGATCGCGTGATCGAGGCTCGCCCCGACCAGCTCGCCGCGCATCCACGACAGGCCATGCGGCAGCGCGCTGGTGCCGAGCAGGGTGTAGTCGCTCGCATAGGTGATGAGCGCGCGGTGCAGATCGGGCGTGTCGGCCTCGCCGACGATCGTTGCGCAGGCCCGGAACCAGGTGTGCGCTTGCGGCGCGCGCGGCTCGGTCGTCATCCAGTGCAGTTGGCCCGCGGTGCGGGTCTCGATTGGGCGGGGGCGCAGCATCACCCGGCGCTGCGCTTCGGAGAGCCGCTCGGCCCAGGCCTCCGCGACCTCGCGGCGCTGCTCCATATCGGAGGGCAGGTCCTCGGGCGGCGGCACGTCCGGCATCGGCGCATCGCTGTGCTCGAGCCCGTCCTCGGGCAGCTGGAAGCTGGCGGTGAGGTTGAGGATCGGGACGGGCGTGCCGTCCTCGCCCTCCTGGCTCGCGACCACCCGGCGGTTGGCGAAGCTCTTGCCGTCGAAATCGCGCGCGATGCGATATTCGATGGCTGCGCCCTCGCGCCCGCCGCGCAGGAAGTAGGCGTGGAGCGAATGGGCGCTCTTGCCGTTATTGATGGTTGCCTGCGCCGCCTGCAGCGCCTGCGCGAGCACCTGCCCGCCGAACACCCGGCCGATGCCGTCGGCCTGCGGCGATCCCGCATAGACGTCCGCGGCGCGCTTCTGGACGGTGAGCAGGCGGATCAGGCCGGCGACCAGCTCTTCGTTCGTGGGAGTTTCTGTCATCCGCTGCGGCCATGCTGTCGGTTTACGCGCCCGTCAATCCCATCTTGCGGAGCAGGCGAAAGGCGTAGGCCTTGGCATAATTCTGCCGCGGCCAGCGGCCCGGCGCCTTAGGGTTGAAGCCCCGTTCGCGCAGGATCGCATTGAAGATGCGCGCGTCGCTCTCGCGGTAGCTCCATTCGCTGCGCCAGGTGATCGACAGCGACACCGAAGGCGCTGGGCCGTTCCGCACGAAATGCGGCGCCATCACCGGCACGAACAGCGCCTCGCCCGGCGTGAGCGGGAACACGGTGCCGTGAGGGAGCATCGCTTCGTCCCACTTCAATTCGCGCGGGCCGCCCGAATGGTAGGTTTCGTGGGCTTCATCCGGCACGAAGCGGGTGTCACCCGCCGGGAACTGGGTCATCGTCTTGGTCCCGCGGACCTGGAGCAGGATGTTGTGTTCGGGATCGAAGTGGTAGGGCGTGACCGAAGCCGGCGAGGAGACGAAGATGAAGCCTTGCGGGGTCAGCATCGCGCCGGTCGCCGCCTCGATCTCGGGGCGGATCTCTTCCAGCAGGCCCATCAGCAGGTCCGCATAGGCAGGGTCCTGCTCGATGTTCTTGAGCACTGCCCAGCTCTCGCACCGTTCGACCTGGCGGATCGTCTCGGCGATGGTGAGGCCGTTGGGGCCGGGCTTGCCGTCGACGCCGATCGGAAGATCGCCGCGGTTGTATTCGACCGAGGCGCCCGGCAGCCGCTCGGCCAGCTGCGCGAGCGCCTCGATCTCCAGCAGCGGATGGCTGGTGAGGCCGTGCCTCAGCACATGCGGACGCTCGGGATAGAGCGCGGCGAAGCGCGCCCGCGCCGGGCCGTCGAACACGGCCGCGGGCAGGGCGTCGGCGAAGCGGGTGGGGGCGTTCATGCGGTCCTCCTCGGACGGGTTTCCCATACCATCAGCAGGCGGAACAGCGCGCGCCGCGCCGGGCCGCCGATCGCGATGTTGCGGCTGACCATGTGGCGCTGCCCGCGCCACAGACGTTCGATCATGGGGTGGCCTTCGGCCGCGCAGCTGTCGGCCCAGCGGATGTCGGGGCGTTCGATGAGGGCGAGGTTCTCGAGCTGCAGCAGCATTCCCGGCGAGAAGCGCGCATAAGCCTCGTCATAGGCGGTCTTGAAGCTGTAGGCGCCGGGCGGCGTGATGAAGTTGACGAGCATGGCGATGGGGCGCCCGTCGAGCCGCAGGGCCAGCCGCTCGAGCCGCCCCGCCGCCGCCGCACCGCTGAGCGCCTGTTCGAACAGGGCGCGCGTGGCCGCGGTGCTGGCAAGCGCCGAGCCGGCCGCGCCCTTCCATCCGGCCGCCTCGAGCGCGAGGAACTCGGCGGTCCAGGAAGCGAGGCCCGCATCGCCCTCCAGCCTTTCGACTTCGAGCGCGCCTTCCTCGGAGAGACGGTTGTGCTGGCGGCGCAATTCCTTGCGCTTCTTGGCACTCAGCGCGGCGGCGAGATAGGCCTCGCAGGAGGTCTCTCCGGCAAGCAGCGCACGGCGTTCCTCGGCCACCGTGTAGTGGGGGCGCTGCGCGCGGGCGAGAACCCGCTCGAGCGCGGCGTTGGCGGGGCCGTCGGCGGGGATCAGCGGCAGGTGCCAGAACAGGGCGCGGCGGGCGCGGTGGTCGAAATGGGCGAGCATGTCGCGCCAGAAGGCCTCCTCGTGCCCCGCGGCGATCAGCGGGACGCCGCAGAAGGCGTTGGGGTGGAGCCAGCCGGTCGCGTGAGTGACGAAGTGGCCGTAGTAGCGGGCGCTGCGCACCACCGGCAGAAGACCGGCGAGGTGTCCCTCGTGGAACCAGGCTTTGGTCAGGACCTGCGTTTCGTGCCCGTGCTGGGCGAGCGAGGGCAGCAGATACCAGGGCTCGAAGAAGGGGTTGGGTTCGCAGGCGCGCGCGGCGAGGCGCTCCCAGGCGGTGCGCAACGCTGGCTCGGCGAGCTGCGCGGCGGTGAGCAGCCGCGTTTCGCCCTGTGTCAGGGCCGCCAGTGCATGGCCCGCGCTGCCGGTGCGAAAGCTTTCCGCACGTGCCATGTCCATCGTCGTCGACCTTACCTTGCTCCGCCGCTCCGTGCGCGCCCGAGGGGTCATGACACAGCGCGATTAAGAAAGCCTCAGCGCGCGGGGCCGCTGTCCGAAGCGGGGACAGGGGACGGGGCAAAGATAAACCCCGCCGGGATCGCTCCCGGCGGGGCTGGGTCTTTGCGGCCCTACCGCTTCGCTACTTGAGGGCGTTGTGGTCGCCCTATCGCTTCGCTACTTGAGGGTCATGATTTGGTTTACGCGGCACCATGCGCCAGCGCCGCGAGCAGCAGCAGCGCGACGATGTTGGTGATCTTGATCATCGGGTTCACGGCCGGCCCGGCGGTGTCCTTGTAGGGATCGCCCACCGTGTCGCCGGTCACCGCCGCCTTGTGGGCTTCGGAGCCCTTGCCGCCATGGTGGCCGTCCTCGATGTACTTCTTGGCGTTGTCCCACGCCCCGCCGCCTGCGGTCATCGAGAGCGCGACGAACAGCCCGCCCACGATCACGCCCAGCAGCAGCGCGCCCAGTGCGGCGAAGCCGTTGTCCTGCCCGGCAATCGCGGTGATCGCGAAGTAGACAACCACCGGCGTCAGCACCGGCAGCAGCGAGGGGATGATCATCTCCTTGATCGCCGCCTTGGTGACGAGGTCGACGGTGCGGGCATAGTCGGGCTTGGAGGTGCCCGCCATGATCCCGGGATTGGTGCGGAACTGCTCGCGCACGTCCACCACAACGTCGCCCGCCGCGCGGCCCACCGCGGTCATGCCCATCGCCCCGAACAGGTAGGGGAGCAATGCGCCGAGCAGCAGGCCGACGATCACGAAGGGGTTCTCGAGGCTGAAGTCGACGTTCGCATCGGGGAAGAAGGTCCGAAGGTCAGTCGTGTAGGCCGCGAAGAGCACCAGTGCGCCGAGCCCCGCCGAGCCGATCGCATAGCCCTTGGTCACCGCCTTGGTGGTGTTGCCCACCGCGTCGAGGAGGTCGGTCTTCTCGCGCACGCTATCGTCCAGCCCCGACATCTCGGCGATCCCGCCGGCATTGTCGGTGACCGGGCCGTAGGCGTCGAGCGCCACCACCATCCCTGCCAGCGCCAGCATCGCGGTCGCCGCATAGGCGATGCCCATGAGGCCGGCGAGCCCGTAGGCGATGATGATCCCGAAGACGATCACCAGCGTCGGCAGCGCTGTCGCCTCGAGGCTGATCGCGAGGCCCTGGATGACGTTGGTGCCGTGGCCGGTTTCCGATGCCTTGGCGATCGAGCGCACCGGGCGGAACTTGGTGCCGGTGTAGTATTCGGTGATCCAGATGATCAGCCCGGTGATCACGAGACCCAGCAGGGCGCACAGGAACAGGCTCATGCCCGAGAAGCCGAGCGTGACGGTGGTCTGAGTGATGCTCTCGCCCGTGGCAGGGTCGATGATCTGCGTGACCTTTTCCGATCCGCCCGCAATCACCCGGCGCATGTCGCCGAGCACGTAGGTCATCACGCCATAAATCGCCGGAATCGAGGTGACCGCGGTGACGATGAAGCCCTTGTACATGGCCCCCATCACGTTGGTGGCACCGGGACCACTGGCGCCGAGGCGCACGAAGTAGGTGCCGAGGATCGAGGTGACGATGCACACGCCGCCGATGAGCAGCGGCAGCGCCATCATCGGCAGCAGCAGATCGCCGAGGTCGGTGAGCAGCAGCGCGGTCAGCACCATGGTGGCGCCGACGGTGACGACATAGGTCTCGAACAGGTCCGCGGCCATGCCGGCGCAATCGCCGACGTTGTCGCCGACGTTGTCGGCGATCACGGCGGGGTTGCGCGGATCATCCTCGGGGATGCCGGCCTCGACCTTGCCGACGAGGTCCGCACCGACATCGGCTGCCTTGGTGAAGATCCCGCCGCCGAGGCGCGCGAAGATCGAGATCAGCGAGGCGCCGAAGGCGAGGCCGACGAGCCCGTCGATCACGGTGCGGCTCGACGCGGAGAGGCCCATCGGCCCGACCAGCACGTAGAAGAACACGGCGATGGCGAGGAGGGCAAGGCCCGCCACCAGCATCCCGGTGATCGCGCCGGCGCGGAAGGCGAGGGTGAGGCCTGCCTGGAGGCTGGTCGAGGCGGCCTCGGCCGTGCGCACATTGGCGCGCACCGAGATGTTCATGCCGATATAGCCGGCGACGCCCGAAAGCACCGCGCCGGCAACGAAGCCGATTGCCGGCACCGTGCCCAGCGCGAAGGCGACCACGGCGGCGACCACCACACCGACGATGGCGATGGTGGTGTATTGACGGTTCAGATATGCCTGTGCGCCTTCCTGGATCGCCGCAGCGATCTCCTGCATGCGCGCATTGCCGGGGCTCGCGCCGAGCACCTGGCTGCTGGTGATGATGCCATAGACAATGGCAAGCACGCCCAGCCCAATCGAAATGAGCAATAGATCCACGAGCAATCCCCTCTCGTTCTTATGTTGCATCCCTGTGGAGGGAGCATGCGCCTCGTTTTGATCCCGTGGGCGCAAGGACGTCAGTCATAAGGGCTTGGGTATAGCTGGCAAGCCTCGCGCCCTTTCGGGCCCGGTTTTTGCTCGGTTTTGAGCAGTTTCGAAAGGCATAACGGGGTGTCAGCCGTGCTGGTACCCGAGGGCGGCGGGGCCAGTAAGCGGCTCATCGCCCAGGATCAGCAGTGGGCCTGCGCGTTCCATGACAGTGCCGATGGGGTGCGCGTCGATTGGCAGGCGGGCCGCGGGCGGGGCGGTGAAAAGCAGCTCGTAATCATCGCCCCAGCGCATGCATTCGCCCGCCCGCGATGGGTCGGCGACGGGGATCGCCGCGGGATCGAGCGCGAGGGTAACCCCACTTGCATCGGCCATGCGGAAGGCATCGAGCAGCAGCCCGTCCGACACATCCATCATCGCCGTGACAAACGGGGCAAGGGCACGCCCTTCGGCAAGGCGCGGGCTGGGGCGATAGAAGGCAGCAAGGTGCCGGGGATCGCCTTCGAAGCCCAGCATCGCGCGGCCGACGGGTCCGGTGAGATAGACCTTGTCCCCGACCTTGGCGCCGCTGCGCGAGGGGACCGGGGTGTGGGTCGCCCGCCCGATCGCGGTGAGGCCGAAGGCGCGAGGGCCTTTGCCTGCGATGGTGTCGCCGCCCAGCAGCGGCGCGCCAAAGGCCTCCAGCGCATCGCGCAAGCCATCTAGAAAGCGGGCATCCCCATCACCGAGCATATGCCCGAGCAAGACGCCCACCGGCTCTGCGCCCTTGGCTGCAAGGTCGGAAAGATTGGTCGCGACCAGCTTCCACGCCACGTCCGCCATGTCGGCATCGCTGCGGAAATGCGTGCCCTCGGCCAGCATGTCGTGGGTGAGGACCAGCGTCTCGGTGCTTAGCGTGATGACCGCGCAATCATCGAGGAGCCCGCGCGCGCCCGGGTGAAGCGGCAGGGCGCGCAAGGCAGCGATGAAGTCGGGTTCGTTCATGCGGGTAACGATTAACCGTTCGCCCTGAGCTTGTCGAAGGGCTGCACGTCACGTGGGCTCGTTGCTTGCAAGGAGAGAGCAGGGCTTCGACAGGCTCAGCTCGAACGGGTTTGGAGATCAGCCCCGCGCCTCTTTCGCCACCGCATCGAGGATGCCATTGACGAACTTCGCCTGCCCGTCGTCGAAGAAGGCCTTGGCGACCTCGACATATTCGTTGATCGCGACCGGGGACGGCACGTCGGCCCGCGCGATCAGCTCGTAGGTTCCCGCGCGCAGCACTTGCAGCATCGCCTTGTCGAGCCGCGCGAGGCTCCAGCCGCTGGCGAGTTTGCTCGCCACCAGTGCGTCGATCTCGTCGCGCCGCGCATCGACGCCGCGCACCACGTCGTCGAAAAAGGGCACCTCGGCCTCGGCGTAGCGCGCATCGTCGAAGGCGTCCTCGTCGATGTCGCGCCCCAGGCGGTGCTGGTGGAACTCGTCGAGCAGGCGGGCGAGCGCGGTGCCCTCCATGTGCTGCTGGTAGAGCGCCTGGACGGCGGCGAGGCGCGCGGCCGAGCGGGCTTGAGAACGATTGGGCTCGCGTTGGGGCTGGTTCATCGGATTCTCAGTTCCACGGACTTGGCGTGGGCGGGAAGCCCCTCGGCATGGGCGAGGGTGGCGGCGGCGGGACCGATCGCCCTGAACGAGGCCTCGTCGAGGCCGAGGAAGCTGGTGCGCTTCATGAAGTCGAGCACCGACAGCCCGCTCGAGAAGCGCGCGCGGCGGCCGGTGGGCAGCACGTGGTTGGGGCCTGCGACATAATCGCCCACGGCCTCGGGCGTCATCCGGCCGAGGAAGATGCTGCCCGCATGGCGGATCGCCGCGAGATAGGGCTCGGGATCGTCGACCGCGATCTCGACATGCTCGGCGGCAAGCCGGTTGGCGAGGGCGGGGGCCTCGGCGAGGAGATCGTTGACCACGATCATTACGCCGTGCGCGTCCCAGCTCGCCCGCGCCGTCTTTGCGGTCGCAAGCTGGGTGATCTGGAGGTCGATGCAGTCCTCGACCTGCCGCGCGAAGCCGGCATCGTCGGTGATGAGGATCGACTGCGAGGTCGGGTCGTGCTCGGCCTGGCTTAGGAGGTCGGCGGCGATCCAGTCGGGATCGTTGTTGCCATCGGCGATGACGAGTATCTCCGAGGGCCCCGCCACCATGTCGATGCCGATCACGCCGTAAAGCTGGCGCTTGGCCTCGGCGACCCAAGCGTTGCCGGGCCCGGTGACGACGTCCACGGCACGGATGCGCTGCGTGCCGTAGGCGAGCGCGCCCACCGCCTGCGCCCCGCCGACGCGCCAGATCTCGTCCACCCCGGCGATGTGCGCGGCGGCGAGCACCAGCGGGTTCGACTGGCCCTTCGGCGTCGGCGTCACCACCACCAGCCGCTCGACCCCCGCAACCCGCGCCGGAATGGCGTTCATCAGCAGCGAGGAGGGATAGGCCGCGCGGCCCCCCGGCACGTAGAGACCGGCCGCATCGACCGCCCGCCATATCGCGCCCAGTCTGACGCCCGCAGCGTCGACATAGTCGCGGTTCTGGGGCAGCTGGGCCTCGTGATAGGCGCGGATCCGCGCCGCGGCGAGATCGAGCGCCTCGCGCAGGTCCGGGGCGAGCGCGCGATAGGCCGCCTCGCAGCGCTCGGGCGAAATCGACCAGTCAGCCTCGTCCGACAGGGCATAGCCGTCGAAACGCTGGGTGTATTCGACGAGCGCCGCATCGCCGCGCAGCTTCACTGCCTGGAGGATGCCGGCGACCTGGCCCGCGACCTCGTTGTCGGATTCGCGCCGCGCCTCGACGATCCGGTCGAACCGCGCGGCGAAGTCGGGCTGGAGGGTGGACAGGATCGGGGTCATGCGGCGGCGGGCCTCCGGATGCGTTCCTCCGCCTCGCGCCGAAAGGCATCGACCAGCGCGGCGATGCGGGGATCGGTCTTGAGCGCGGTGCGGTTGACGATCAGCCGGGCGGAAATCTCGAGGATCGTATCGGTCTCGACAAGGCCGTTCTCGGCAAGCGTGCGCCCGGTCGAGACGAGGTCGACGATCTGCCGGGCGAGGCCCAGCGAAGGGGCAAGCTCCATCGCGCCGTTCAACTTGACGCATTCGGCCTGCACCCCGGCCGCCTCGAAGTGGCGGCGGGTGAGGCTCGGGTACTTTGTGGCGACGCGCAGGTGGCTCGCACCGCTGCCTGCGTCCCCGTCGCTCGCCAGCCGCGCCACCGAGAGGCGGCACAGCCCGATGCCGAGATCGACCGGCGCGTAGAGATCGGCATAGTCGAACTCCTCGATCACGTCCGAACCGACGATCCCCGCCTGCGCCGCGCCATGGGCGACGAAGGTCGCGACATCGAAGGCGCGCACCCGGATGAGGCGCATGTCGGGGCGGGTGGTGGCGAAGGCGAGCGCGCGGCTCTTGGGATCGTGGAACTCCGCGTCCGGCGCCACCCCGGCGCGCGCCATCACCGGCAGCGCCTCGTCAAGGATGCGCCCCTTGGGGACAGCGAAGGTCAGCTGTCCGGGATTGTCGTGGGTGCCGATGCCGGTCATGATCGGCCGCGCACTTAAGGGCGAGCGGCGGAAAGGGCAATGGCAATGGGCGGTTCGGGGCAGCGGCCGGATTACGAATTCGTCGACATGAACACCTCCGGGCCGGGCGCGGTGGCGACCGCCTTCGCCAACCAGGTCGCCTATTGCGAGCACGCCGGGGCGCAGGTCACCGCGCGGGTGGTGGGGGCGATCGGCGCCGTGCTGGAGTCCGGCGTCCGGGGCGCGCTGGTCGAGCGCATCCGCGGCTGGCAGGGCGCGCCGCTCGCCGACGCGCTGCCGCTGCGCGTCGCGGGGGGGCTGCACGCGCTGCACCTGTCGGGCGCGGCGCCGGCGCTCGCCCCGATCTACCGCGGCGAGGCGGCCGAGGATGCCGCCGTCATCGCCGAGGTCATGGCCGCGCACGAGGCGGCGCTGCTCCCCTGGCTCGATGGCCCGCCGCAGACCAACGAGGCGGGGCGCTCGGCCAATTTCATCGCCGCGATGCTGTGGCTGGCGGACAGAGGCTTGCCGGCGCGCTTCCAGTGCCTCGAGATCGGCTCGAGCGCCGGGATCAACCTGATGCTGGACCGCTACCGCTACGACCTCGGCGGGGTGATCGTCGGGCCGAGCGCGCCCGTGATGGACTTCCGGCCCGCATGGCACGGTCCCCCGCCGCCCGCCCGTGACATCGCCATCGTCACCGCGAGGGGCTGCGACGTCGCTCCGGTCGACCTCACCGATCCTGCACAGGCGCTGCGGCTCAAGGCCTATATCTGGCCCGAGCACACGGTCCGCTTCGAGCGCATGGACGCCGCGATCCGCGCCGCTTCGGAGCGCAAGCCCGATCTGGTGGAGGCCAACGCCGCCGACTTCGTCGAGGCCGAACTCGCAAAGCCGCAGGAGCCCGGCACCACGCGGCTGCTGATGCACTCGATCGTCTGGCAATATGTCCCCGCCGACCAGCAGGCGCGCGTCACCGCCGCGATGGAGGCGGCGGGCGCGAAGGCGACGCCAGAGCGCCCGCTCGCGTGGATCAGGGTCGAAGCGGACCGCACCGTCCACCGCCACGCGCTGACGGTGCGCCACTGGCCCGGCGGCGAGGGTGAGGTGCAGCTGGCCTGGTCGCACCCGCACGGGGCGGATATCGAGTGGCTGGTCTGACCCAAGCTCGTTCGCCTTGAGCCCGCCGGAGGGCCGTCTTTCCTTTCAGGCTTGAAACGAGCATCCGGAGAAAGGAACGGTGCTTCGACAAGCTCAGCACGAACGGGTTTTTCACCCCGCCAGAAACTTCTCCATAGCAGCGTTGACCGCCTCCGGCGCCTCCCAGGGGACGAAATGCCCGCAGTCCGGCACCTTCACCAGCGTCAGCGGGTCGATAATCTCCTCCAGCCCCTCGAGGTTCTCAGGCGGCAGGGCGAGGTCGTCGAGCGCCCAGATCACCAGTGTCGGGATGGTCAGCTTCGGCAGGGTCGGCGGGGTCCAGCCCGAGGGAATCTCGAAAGGCGCATCCATCGGCGGCACGTCGATCGGGCTCGCGCGGTAGTAGTTGAGCATCCCGAAGGCCGCGTCGCGGTTCTGCCAGTCCAGGAGAAGCTGGTCGCGCTCCTCGCGCTCCATCGCGCTGGGGCGGTCCCACTTCACCTCCTTGAGCAGAAGGCCCGTCAGGCCGTGCTCCTTGACCAGCGCGTCGTTGGCGGGGTCCTTGAAGCCGCGGATATACTGGCTCGCCTCGCGCTGGACGGGGTGGGTGTAGAGCAGTTTCTGGAAGATTGCCGGGTGCGGCGCGTTGGCGATCACTGCGCGGGTCACGCGCGCGTGCTGGCCGGCCAGCGCCACCCCCCAGGCGATCGCGCCGCCCCAGTCGTGCCCGACGATGGTGAAGTTCGCGATGCCGAGGGTGTCCGCCAGCAGGAACACGTCGCCGATCAGCTTGTCGGGGGTGTAGGCGCTCACTTCCTGCGGCTTGGAGGACCCGCGATAACCGCGCTGGTCGGGGGCGATGCAGCGGAACCTGTCCGAGAAGTGCCGGATCTGATGGCGCCACGTCCGGTGGCTCTCGGGAAAGCCGTGAAGGAAGATCAGCACCGGCGCATCGGTCGGCCCTTCGTCGACGATGTCGAGGTGGATGCCGTTGGGGAGGCCCACGCGCTTCAAATCGAAATCCATCACTGTTGCTCCAGCTTGTCCATGTATCCCCTGGCGACCATCCCTGCGACCTGATCGAACAGCGCCTCGGGCGTGCGGCGCGCTTCGCCCATGGCGAGCTCCACCCCTTCCGCGACGATGATCTCGCGCGTCCCGGCGGCGATGCCGTCGAGCATCTGGCGGACGGCGGTGTCGGCAGGGATGCCCTCGTCGATCGCCGGGTCAGAGCGGCCCCGCGGGGTGCCCTCGGCGGTGAGCGCGTTGCGCGACACGTTGGTCGCGACCGAGCCGGGGTAGATGGTGTGGACGCTGACGCCATTGATCGAGAGCTCCGAGCGCAGCGCATCGGCATAGCCCGACAGCCCGAACTTGGCCGCGCAATAGGCGGTGCGCATCGGCACGCCGACCTTGCCCGCGACCGAAGAAACGAAGCCGAGCGCGCCCGATCCGCGCTCCGTCATGTGCCCGATCAGGCTCTGGCTGAAGGCGATCTGGGCGAGGAGATCGACCGCGATGATGTCGCGGTAGACCTGCATCGACGTCTTCAGCGCGCGGCTGCGCTGGGAGATGCCGGCGTTGGCGAAAGCGATGTCGACGCCGCCCTTCCATGCGATTGCTTTGGCCGTGGCCTCCGCCAGCGCCGCCTCGTCGCGCACGTCGAAGGCGAGGATCAGGGTCTCGCCGCAAGTCGCCGCCACCTCCGCGAGCCGCGCCTCGTCGCGCCCTGACAGCACCACATGCGCCCCGCGCGCCGCCAGCTCGCGCGCCAGCGCCGCGCCGATTCCCGAGGATGCGCCGGTGATCCATGCCACCTTGCCTGCGTAATCCATGCCTCTCTCCCGTTTCGCCATGAGCTAGCGGTCCGGGCGGGCGAGGGCAATCAGGTTGCGATATGGGACCGGATCATCGCGGCGAGGTTCGCCGGGAAGACGGCCTCGGGCCAATCCTCAAGTTCCGCGAGGGTGAACCAGCGGTTCTGCGTCATCAATGCCTGCTCGATTTCGGTGTGGCCGGCGGTATCGACGCGCGCCTCGGGGACGCGCACGAGGAAAAAGCGTTCGTCGGCTTGAACCGGTTCGCCCTCGACGGTGATGAACTCGGGGGTCATCCGCGCGATCTGCGGTCCGGGATCCGCCATGATGCCGGTTTCCTCGAAGAGCTCGCGGCGCGCCGCATCCGCGAAGCTTTCGCCGGACTCGCACTCGCCGCCTGCCGTCACCCAGAACGGCGGGCGCCCGGGGACGTCGTAGCGGAACATCAGCGCGCGGCCCTCGGGATCGAGCACGATCAGTCGGGCCGCCCGGCGCAGGCGCAGGGCGGGATTGAGGCTCACGCCGCGGGCGCCTCGGCCTTGATGGCGACCGCGTGGACCCGCTGGCCGACGATGTCGCCGAGCGCCGCGATCACCGCGCGCTGGCGGGCGAGGCGGCTCATCCCGGCAAAGGCCTCGGCCTCGATCTCGACGGTGAAGTGCGATTCGCCCGATCCGTCGTCGCCCATGTGTCCGTGATGCTTGGCGCTGTCGTTGATGATCGCGAGCCGGGTGGGCGCGAAGGCCCCGGTCAGACGCTCACGCATTTCCTCGGCGACACTCATCACGGCTTTCCTTTTTCGCAAGCGGGCAAGGCAAGATCGGACTTGGAAGTTGGGGCCCGCTTTGCCATTCTCAAGAGCGATGCCTTCACCACGTTTTCACGGCCGCGTCGAGAGTTCCGGGCGCCGATGCGAAGCCCCCGGTTGCCGCGAGGCGGGTGAATTCCGCGCGCCCGGACGCCGCCCGCACGGCTTTGACGGGCCGGGCGAGTGGCGCTGGTTCTGTCTCCAGCACGTGCGCGAGTTCAACGCGGGCTACGACTGGTTCGAGGGCATGAGCGCCGAGGAAATCATCCGCGCCCAGTCGCCGATTGCCGGGTGGCAGACCGAGAGCCGGGTGTTCCGCCCCACCGCGGGCGTCGCCGACACCCCGCGCTGGGCCGACTATGCCGACCCGCTCGAGGCCATCGCGGCCCGCGCCCGCGGCATCCGCGGCAAGGCCGAGGCGCGCGCGCGGGCGGCGGCCTTCGACGTACGCTTCTCCCCTGACGAGGCCCGCGCGCTCGAGGTGATGGGGCTGGGCTCGGACACCGACCGCACGCGCCTCAGGCGCCGCTATTCCGAACTGGTGCGCCGCTACCACCCCGACCGCAACGGCGGGGATCGCAAGCACGAGGCGCAACTCACCGCCGTGGTCGACGCCTACCAGCTGCTGAAGAGGAGCGCCGCCTTCGCCTGAGGCGTCAGAGCAGTCTGCGAAAAAACACCACCCGCTCGGTCTCGGCGAAGCCCACCGCCTCGTGGAAGGCATGGCTGGCGGTGTTGTCGAGGAGGGCGTTGGAGGCAAACTCCGTGCAGCCCTTGGCGCGGCCCCACTCCGCCACGGCTTCGACGAGCATCCGGCCCACGCCCACGCCGCGCGCCCTGGGGACGATGAACAATCCCTCCGCGAAGGCCACCGGCGAGGTGTCGCAACCGTCGACATAATCGTGCCGGAGGCCCGCCTCGATAAAGCCGACGAGGCGCCCCCCGGCGCCCTCGGCGACGAAGGCAATCATGTCGGGATCGCCACCGAGATAGGCCTGGGCGAGGTCCGCAGCGTGGAGTTCCGGCGTGTCGTCAGGCCACAGCTGCGCGCGCATCGCGGCCCATTGCGGCACGTCCGCAGGGGCGGCGGGGCGGATGATCATGCGCTCTCCTGCGCGGCCTTGATGATCTTCGCGTCGATCGCGTTCGCCTCGGCATAGGCAGGCCGCTGGGTGATGCGCTCGACATAGGCGCGGAAACTCGGGCGCTCGGGGATCGAGCCGAAGCGCAGGCCCCACACGAACTGGCTGCCGACGTAGGTGTCGGCCATGGTGAAGCGGCCTCCGGCGATGAAGTCGTTGGCGGACAGCCAGCCGTCGAGCGCATCGAGGGTCCGTTCGAGACTGCCGAAACCGGCCATCCCGGTCTTGCCCTCAGGCACCTGCCAGCCCATCGCCTGCGCCACCACCGCCTGCTCGAGCGGCCCCGCGGCGAAAAACAGCCAGCGGAAATAGGCGGCCTTCTCGTGCGGGTCGGGTAGCAGGCCCTTGTCCGGGTGAGTCTCGGCGAGGTAGTGGTTGATCGCGGCGCATTCGGTGACGACGTGATCGTGGCCGCCGCCATTCTCGTTGGCGTGGTGATGGACGAGGGCGGGCACCTTGTTCATCGGGTTGATGGTCCTGAAGCTCTCGGGCCGGGTGGCCCAGTCGAACACCACGTGCTCGTAATCCGCGCCCGCCTCGTGCAGCGCCCAGCGCGATATCTGCCCGCGACTCATGGCGACGGTGTAAAAGGTAAATTCGGCCATTGTCCTCTCCCGTATAACCCTATGGTCGGGCAGTGTTCTGCCTGAATGCCCAGCGCAAGGTGCGGCCCATGCCCCAGGTGGCCGCGCGCGCGGGAAGCGCGGTCAGCACCGGGCGCTGCAGCCGCAGCATGGTGCGCGCCCAGTCTGGCAGCATCGCCACGGCATCGGCGGTGATCATCGTCTGCACCGCGAGCGGCGTGCCCTTGGGGCGCTGGCTCAGCACCAGCTGCGCCACCTCGCGCGCCTCGGGCGAGGTGGCGAGTTCGTGGCGCAGCGCCCGGAAGATCGCCTCGGCCTCGGCGCGGGTCTCCGGCACCGGATCGGCGCCGAGCGCACGGGCGATGACCGCGAATTGGCGGTAATACTCGTCCTGCTCGGCGACCGGCATTCCGGGCCGGACATGGCGCAGGTAGCCTGCGAGGAAGCTCTGCGCTTCCGTCACGTGGACCCAGGCGAGCGTCCTCGGATTGCTCGCCGCGTAGCGCGTCCCGTCGGGGAGTTCGCCGCCCACCTTGGCATGGATGCGGTTGACCCGCGCGATCGCCTGCATCGCCGCGTCGCGGTGCCCGAAGGTGGTGACGGCGATGAACCGCGCGGTGCGCTGGAGGCGGCCGTGCATGTCCTCGCGGAAGTTGGAGTGGTCGAGCACGCCCTGAAGCGCGTGGGGGTGGAGCATCTGCAGCAGCAGCGCGCGCACCCCGCCGGTCATCATGCCCACGAGATCGGCGTGCACCAGCCGGATCGGCGTGTCGCGCGCGAACAGCGCCTCGTCGGATGGCGAGGTGGGGGCCTGCCCGGCGCTCGCATCGTGGAACACGCCGCGCACCTGCGAGACCAGCCTGAGGCGCAGCGATTCGACGGGATCGGCCATTGCCGAGATATAGGACGGATGACCGCGCGAGGAAGACGCGCTCGCCAAAATGCCAGCGTACCGTGTCAATCCACCGCTTGCAGGCTCGCCTCTTGCGTTCTAACCGGTCCCGGCAATGACTTCATTCTCCCGAACAACCGTCGCCGGCGCCAGCGCCATGCCGTCCCAGCCCGACACCACCGTCGATGTCCGCGAGGTCTTCGGCATCGATGTCGATTGGCAGGTGCCCGCGTTCAGCCATGCGGACGAGCACGTCCCCGAGACCGACGGCGCCTATGTCTTCGATCCTGACACGACGCTCGCGATCCTCGCCGGCTTCGCGCACAACCGCCGGGTGATGGTGCAGGGCTATCACGGCACCGGCAAGTCGACCCATATCGAACAGGTCGCAGCGCGGCTCAACTGGCCCTCGATCCGCGTCAACCTCGATGCGCACATCAGCCGCATCGACCTCGTCGGGCGCGATGCGATCGTCCTGAAGGACGGTCTGCAGGTCACCGAGTTCAAGGAGGGCATCCTGCCCTGGGCGCTCCAGCACCCGGTGGCGCTGACCTTCGACGAGTATGACGCGGGGCGCCCGGACGTGATGTTCGTGATCCAGCGCGTGCTCGAGTTCGACGGGCGCCTCACCCTCCTCGACCAGAACCGGGTGATCACACCCAACCCGTTCTTCCGCCTGTTCGCCACCACCAATACCGTGGGCCTCGGCGACACCAGCGGGCTCTATCACGGCACCCAGGCGATCAACCAGGCGCAGATGGACCGCTGGAACATCGTCGTGGCGCTCAACTATTTGAAGCCCGAGGTCGAACAGCAGATCGTCAAGTCCAAGACACCGAAGGCCGACGACAAGCTGATCGCCGACATGGTCAAGGTCGCCGAACTGACCCGGCAGGGCTTCGTGAACGGCGACATCTCCACCGTGATGAGCCCGCGCACCGTCATCACCTGGGCGCAGAACGCGGCGATCTTCGGTTCGACCGGCTTCGCTTTCCGCCTCAGCTTCCTCAACAAGTGCGACGAGGCAGAGCGCACGCTGGTCGCCGAATACTACCAGCGCGTTTTCGGCGAGGACCTGCCCGAAGGGGCCGGCAAGCGGCGCTGAGGCAAGCCGCTTGCAGCGCAGTGTGCTAGGCTGGTAACACAGCCGTCACCATGGCGCTGTTCGACCGATTCTGGAGAGGTTCCCGCGCAGGCGCGTCCGAGGGCGCGGAGGTGCCCGCGGGCTTCTTCCCGCTCTACGAATCGACCCGGGCAATCGACGAGGACGATGACGAACCGCGCCCGCGTCCCACGGGCAAGCCCGACTTCGATGCCTGGGATGCCCGGCTGGACGCGGTCGACGCGGCGCTCGGCATCGAAGAGAAGCGCCGCCTCCGGTGGTGGCAGCGCGATTACTGGCGTGGGCGGACGCGGCTGTGGTGGACCGGGCGCGGCATCCTTGCCGGGTTCGGCCTGCTCGCCCTGCTGATCGGCTGGCTGGCGATCACCGCCCCGCTTTCCAAAAGCCTTGCGCCGATTGCCCCGCCGCAGGTCACCCTGCTCGCCAGCGACGGCACGCCGATTGCGCGGCAGGGCGCGATCGTCGAGGCGCCGGTCAAGGTCGCCGACCTGCCGCCGCACGTGGTCCAGGCCTTCCTCGCCATCGAGGACCGGCGCTTCTATTCGCACTGGGGGATTGACCCGCGCGGCATCGCCCGGGCGGCGTGGACCGGCTATGGCGGGGGCTCGACGATCACCCAGCAGCTCGCCAAGTTCACCTTTCTTACGCCCGAACAGAGCCTCACCCGCAAGGCGCGCGAGGCGCTGATCGCCTTCTGGCTGGAAAGCTGGCTGACCAAGGACGAGATCCTCGAACGCTACCTCTCCAACGCCTATTTCGGCGACAACCAGTATGGGCTGCGCGCCGCCTCGCTCCATTACTTCTACCGCCAGCCGGAAAAGCTTCGCCCCGAACAGGCGGCGATGCTGGCGGGGCTGCTCCAGGCGCCCTCGCGCTACGCGCCAACCAAGCACTACGACAAGGCGAAGAAGCGCATGGAGCTGGTCGTCCAGTCGATGGTGGACGAGGGCTACCTCACCCCCGCCGAGGCCGAGGCGCTGCCTGATCCGCGCATCGACGTGCGGACGCGCGACGACAATCTACCCACCGGCACCTATTTCGCCGACTGGGCGCTGCCGCTCGCGCGAGAGGGGATGGAGGCGGGCTACTCGCAGGCCGTGCTCACCACTACGCTCGATTCGCGCCTCCAGTCGCTCGCAGGCCGCATCGTCGCGCGCGCGCCTTTGGGCGGAGCGCAGGTTGCGCTGGTGGCGATGCGCAGGAACGGCGAGGTGGTCGCGATGGTCGGCGGGCGCGACTATAGCAAGTCGCCCTTCAACCGGGTGACGCAGGCACGCCGCCAGCCCGGCTCGACCTTCAAGACCTTCGTCTACCTGACCGCGCTCGAAGCCGGTTGGGAGCCCGACGACACGATCCCCAACACGCCCATCACGCAAGGCAGCTACCGCCCCAGGAATGCGCGCGAGCAGTATTCGGACCAGATCACGCTCGAGGATGCCTTCGCCCGGTCGAGCAATGTCGCCGCGGTGCGGTTGCTCCAGGCGGTCGGCAGCGACAAGGTGATCCGCACCGCCCGCCGCCTCGGCATCACCGCGCCGATGACCGAGGGCGACCCGAGCCTCGCGCTCGGCACCTCGGCGATGACGCTGATGGAGCTGACCGCCGCCTATGCGGGGATCGCCGCCAACGAATACCCGGTCGAGCCCCACGCCTTCGCGCGCGGCGAGCCGGGGTGGTGGGAATGGCTGACGACCCGCAGGAACTCGATGTCCTCGGGCATCCACGAGGATCTCGAAGAGATGCTGCGCGCCGCGATCAACCGCGGGACCGGGCGGGGCGCGGTGCTCCCCATCGCCAACTACGGCAAGACCGGCACGACGCAGGATCACCGCGACGCGCTGTTCGTGGGCTATGCCGGGGACCTGGTGGTCGGCGTGTGGGTCGGCAACGACGACAACACGCCGCTCGGCGGCGTCACCGGCGGGAGCACGCCCGCGCGCATCTGGCGGGATTTCATGCGCGGCGCGCTCAGGATCGAGGCGGCGCCTGCACCGCGAACCGAGGACACGCCCGATCCCGAAGGCCCCGTCCAGCCGCTCGACATTGTCGAGGGCGGAGAAATCCCGCTCGGCGAGGACGGCGCGAGCCTCAGGATCGACGGGGAGGGCGTAACGATCTCGCAGGAGGGCCTGCCGCTCGAACTGCGCGTCGATGGGGCGGGGGTTGCCGTGCAGCCCTCGCCGAGCGCCGCGCCCTCGCCGCCGCCCTAGACGATCAGGATGTTCATCACCGCGGTCGCGATCGGGCGGGCGCGGTCGTCCTGCCACGCCTCCACCGCGACATTGGCGTTGCGCCGCCCGAGCCGGGTGATCCGCCCCACCGCGAAGCTCGCGCGCGACTTGCCCGCGGCGAGATATTGCACGGTGATGTTGATCGGCTTCAACTGCGGGTCGCGCCCGGCCGCGATCAGTGCGCCGCGCAGCGCGGCATAGCCCGCCGTCTCGAGCAGGCCCGCGGTCGCCCCGCCGTGGAAATGCTGCGGGCGCCCCTCGACCGTCGGGCCGAAGGCGACCGTGACGACCGGCATTCCGGCCTCCTCCTCCCCGGTCGCGGTGATCCCGAGTGAGCGGGCATAGGCGGGCAGCTCAGTCATCGCCGCGCCCCGTGTGCAGTGCCGGGTTGTCCTTGCGTGGATCGGTGCCGATGGTCATGAACACGCCCGCGATGTGGGCGACGGGGTCGTCGGGCTCGTCGTCATAGGCGATACCGCGCACGAAGGCGGCCGATCGGGTGATGCGATAGCATTCGACCCGCCCTTTCACGCTCGCCCGCTCGCGCGCGGGGCGCTGGTAATCGACTCTGAGGTCAAGCGTCGCGACCGGCTGGAAGCTCCCGCGCGTCTGCCAAATCGCCATGCCGCTTGCCATGTCCATCAGGCTGATGATCGGACCCGAAGCGAGCACCGGGCGGCTGGCCTCCCCCAGCAGGTCGTCGCGCCACGGCAGTTCGAGCTCGACCCAGTTGTCGCCCTGATCGGTGAACCTGAGGCCCAGCCAGCCGGTGTGGCCGTGGCGGAAGAACCATTTCGAGGCTTCGCGCGCATCGAACCGGGCAGGGGGCGTCGTCATGGCAGGCTGCATAGGAGCGACGGCGGGAGGGTGACAACGATTTATTGCGCCACTGCGGGGGCATGGCCTATCGTGCCGGACGGGCCGAAAGGGGGAGAGGCGATGGGCATTCCGGACAGCGCAAAAGAGCCTGCCGCCGCACCCGCGAGCGCGGTGCCAGCGAAGGCCGCCGCGCAGCAGGCGAGCGGCGCCAACGACGACCGCATCGTCGAGATCATGGTCTATCTCCACGAAGTCCTGCCGGACTGACCCGGCCCCGCCCAGCTACAACACCCCGCCGGCGAGCCGGTCGATCGCGCCCTGCAGGATCACGGCGGCCGCGTGGGAATCGATCGCGGCGGCGCGTCTGGCGCGGCTCATGTCCTGGCGGATCATCGCCGCCTCGGCGGCCTGGGTGGACCAGCGTTCGTCCCAGAGGAAAATGGGCAGCCCGAAGGCCTCGGCGCAGTTCCTCGCATAGGCGCGGCTCGCCTGGGCGCGCGGGCCTTCGGAGCCGTCCATGTTGCGCGGCAGGCCGAGCACGATGCCCCTTACGCTCCGCGCCTTGACGATTGCCGCCAGCGTCTCCCGGTCGCGCCCCCACTTGCCACGCTGGATCGTCGTGCCGTTGGTGGCGAAGCGCCAGCCGGCGTCACAGGTGGCGGTGCCGATCGTCTTGGTCCCGAGGTCGAGCCCGAGCAGCACGCCCCCATCCCCCACCGCCTCGGCGAAGGCGCGCGCGTCCTCGAAGATCAGCGCGCCGCTTTCCATGCGTCCGCGCGCGCGATCACGTCGGCCCGGGTGTTCGCCCAGAACAGCGGGATGTCGTAGACGTGGTAGTTGTTGCCCGGCAGCACGTAGGAGCCCATCTCCGGCGGGGGGCCGATCAGCAGCAGGCCGCGATCGTCGCAGCGCGCGGGCACGAGGCCGGGCACGATTTCGCCCCGCTCCATGCTGTCCTCGGGCACCAGCGTGCCGCGGTTGGCACTGGCGGGCGCGCTGCCGCCGGGGGCGCCGGTGAGCGGGTTGGTGCACAGGATCGGGCTGGTGCCGGGCGCCGTCCCGTCGAGCGCCGGGGTCCGGCCATAGGCGGCGAGCACGGCGGACGGATCGGCGGGCTCGGCAAAGCTCGACCAGCTGAGGATGCAGCCGGTCTGGACATTGGTGGCGCAAGCGGGAAAGCCCATCGCGGGCAGATCGTGCGCGGCCGAAAGCGGCCAGCCGATCGCGTAGGCCGCGATAAGCCGCTCGGCGGCGGGCGAGCCCCGCACCTCCTCGGCGAGCAGGCGCTTCACGTGGAGCGCGCCCTGCGAGTGCCCGGCGAGCACGATCGGGGTGCCCGGCGCAACCGTCGAGAGGAAATAGCGCCACGCCTCGCGCACGTCGGCATAGGCGGCGTCGATCGCCTGCCGGCCCTCGGGCTGCTCGGTGAGGAAGGCGCCCATCGTCGCCTGGCGGTAGCGCGGCGCCCAGACCTCGGATGCGGCGTTGAAGGCGCTCGCCATGCCGCGCAGGTAGATGCGGGCGACGCGCTCGGCCTCGGGGTCCCCGCCGTTCTCCAGCGGGGCGTTCCAGCTCGAGCGGCTGAGGTAGCTGGTGGGGTGGACGAAGAACACCGCGAAGGGCAATTGGGGCTCCGCCGGGGTGGGCACGAGGCCGCGGTCGGAGGCGTAGGGCGGTTGCCAGCGCGCCGGATCGCTCGTGCCGATGCCGGGGCGCGAATACCACAGCTTCGGGTCCTCGTAGGCGTTGGCAGGGAGCGGATCGACCGGCGCGAAGCCTTCCGACGGCACGAGAGCAAGCGTCGCCAACTCCTCCTGGAACAGTTCGTAGACGATCCGCCCGCCGATCACCAGGACGATGCAGAACGCCACGAAATAAAGGAACTTGCGGGCCATGCCCTGGCACTGCCTTTCCGGTTACTTCCGCGCGGCCGGCCCTTCGGCGAGCGGCGGGCGCAGCGAAATCCAGGCGCGGTCGGGCCGCAGGCTGGAGAACCAGGTCGCCGGGTTCCAGGTGGTCGATCCGTCGAGGCTGAAGGTGATAAACTCGGCCCGCCCGCCGATATTGGCCATCGGCACCGCCCCGCCCAGACCTTCCGCGAAGGCCTCGGCCCGGCTGTCGGCGGAGAGGTCGCGGTTGTCGCCCATCACGAAGACGCTGTCCTCGGGCACGGTGTAGGGCCCGTAATTGTCGAGATCCTGGTCGCGGTAGTCGATGGTGAGATAGGTCGCGCCGTTGGGGAGCGTCTCGCGCCAGGTCGGCGGATCGAAGTAGTCGCGCCCGTCGGGGCCGGTCTTGCGATAGGCCTCGAAGGCGGTGAGGCAGGGCTGGCCGCCGACATTGTCGAGGCACATCAGTTCGGGCTCGAAGGGCAGGCGCACCGCGGGCACGACCTCGCGCCGGATCGCCTTGCCGTTCAAGATGATCTGACCGCCGCGCACCTCGATCGTGTCGCCCGGCAGTGCGACCACGCGCTTGATGTAGTCGACTTCCTTGTCCGGGTGCACCGGGATGACGATGTCGCCATATTCGGGCGTCGCGGGCAGCACCCGCCAGTCGCCGCGGGGCAACAGGTGGAAGCTCGCCGAGGCCCAGGACCAGCCATAGGGATACTTGCTCACCACCAACCGGTCGCCCACCCACAGGGTCGGCATCATCGAGGTCGAGGGGATGTAGAAGGGCTTGGCGACGAGGCTGTGGAAGGCCAGCACGGCAAGCAGCATGAGCGCAAGGCCGCGGATTTCGGCGAGCCAGTTGACCTTGTCGGGCGCGTCGCTGTCAGTCACGGGCGGGCTTTCGAGGGTTGCCATGGAAGAGGGTCGGCCTGTCACAGGGGGATGGCTTCGATGATCACGAAGGCCTGCGCCCAGGGGTGATCGTCGGTGAGGGTCAGGTGTATCCGTGCCTCATGGCCCTTCGGGAGCATTTCTTCAAGCCGCAATGCCGCCCCGCCGCTGAGCGCGAGCGTCGGCGCGCCCGACGGCGCGTTGACGACGCCGATGTCCTTCATGAAGACGCCGCGCCGGAAACCCGTGCCGACCGCCTTGGAAAAGGCCTCCTTGGCGGCGAAGCGCTTGGCGTAGGTACCGGCGATGGTGAAGGGCCGGCGGCGCGCCTTGGCGATCTCGGTGGGCGTGAAGACGCGGTTCTCGAACCGCTCGCCGTAGCGGGCGAGCGAATTGGCGATCCGCTCGATGCTGCACAGGTCGGAGCCAAGGCCGATGATCACTTGAACGCCCTGATGATGACCGCCGCCAGCAGGCCCACCGCGACGACGTGAAGCATCACCTGCGCCTTGAACAGCGGGTGGGCGAAGTCGCCCTTAGCGACGCGGCCTGCGCCGACGAAGCCGAAAATCATCAGCGCCACCCAGCCGACCGCGAAGACCTGCATCACTCCGGCGTTGAGCGAAAAGCCGAGGAAGCCCACCGCCAGCAGGAACAGCGCCGCCGCGCCAAGGGCCCAGCGTTTCTGTTCCGCGGTAAGGGCGGGGAGGTCAGGTTCGGCCACTAGCGCGCCTCGTCCATCAACTCGCGCATCCGCCGGATGGCGTTCTCGAGGCCGACGAACACCGCTTCCCCGATGAGGTAATGGCCGATGTTGAGTTCGGCGATCTGGGGGATCGCGGCGATCGGCTGGACGTTGTCGAAGGTGAGGCCGTGGCCCGCGTGGGGCTCGATCCCGTTCTTGGCGGCGAGCGCGGCCATGTCGGCGATGCGCTTCAATTCCCGGGCGACCTTCTCTCGGTCGCCATCAAGGAAGGCATGGGCATATTCGCCGGTGTGGAACTCGACCACCGGCGCGCCGAGACGCAGCGCGGCGTCGAGTTGGCGCTCGTCCGCCTCGATGAACAGCGAGACGCGGATGCCCGCCGCGCGCAGTTCCTTGACGATCGGGGTGAGGGTGTTGTGAAGGCCCGCCGCGTCGAGCCCGCCTTCGGTGGTGCGCTCTTCGCGCTTCTCGGGGACGATGCAGGCGGCGTGCGGCTTGTGACGCAAGGCGATGGCGAGCATCTCGGGCGTCGCGGCCATTTCGAGGTTCAGCGGCAGGTTGGTCGCAGCCTGAATGCGCGCGAGGTCCTCGTCGCGGATATGGCGGCGGTCTTCGCGCAGGTGCGCGGTGATCCCGTCGCCGCCGACGCGCGCGACGATTTCGGCCGCGCGCACCGGGTCCGGGTGGTCGCCCCCCCGTGCGTTGCGGATGGTGGCGACGTGGTCGATGTTGACGCCGAGGCGGAGAGGGCGAGGGTGGAGGGTTGCGGTCATGATGGTTCCTGCGGGCAGGCGGCGAGGCTCAGCATTTCGTAGGAAAATCCAGCGGCCTGCCAGACGTCGCCAAATTCGAATTCGTCCCGATCGGTGAACATGGCGATTGCCATGTGGCTTTCAGGCAAGATGAAATTGCGCACCTCAATGCCGCCGATGCCGCCGCGCCGCTCGATGATGCGCACCGGAGCGTCGCAACCTTTGAGCGGAGCTTCAAACGACCATTGACCGAGCGCCATATAGCCCAATTCGGGCAGGCCGTCCCACAGCTCGTCACGGGCCTCGGGCGGAAGCAGGAGGCCGTTTGCGAGCAGAATGTCGAACGCCACGAGATCGAAGGTCGTACCATAGAGCGCGCCGGCCGCGCCGAAACTCGAAATATCCAAAGCCGGTTCCGGCTTGCCTGCGACGTAGCCGGGCCATGACTCCGGGACGGGCACCGCTGACGCGAGAGCGCCGATACCGATCAGCGGGTCACGCGGGGCAACCGAGTCGATTTCCGAGAATCTGCGGCGTTTGCGCTGATCGAGGAGCGACTGCCAACTCTGCCCCGTCACCGCCTCAAGCAACGCGCCTGCAACCATGTAGTCGCAGTTGTTGTATGACCACGCTGCTCCGGGCTCGCCCTTGATTGGTCCGGCGCAATAGCCTGTGAGCGGGTCCTTGCTGCCAGCGAAACCGGATGTGTAAAAGCTTGGGACGCCTTGAGCATCGGCAGGGGTATCGTCGGGGTTGGGTAGGCCCGTCTGGTGGCGCAGCAGTTGGCGCACCGTGATGCGGCCCGCGTTCGGAGAGCGGAACCCCGGCAGGTAGCGCGCCACCGGTGCATCCAAGGCGACAGTCCCACGCGCGACCTCCTGCATGATCATCACCGCGATCACCTGCTTGGTGACCGATGCCCAGCGCCAAGGCAGACCAGTTCTACGGCGGTTTCCATCGGCATCCTGCGCCATGGCCGTCGAGGTGAAGAATTTGCTGTCATCGCGCATCGAGAAGGCCATGGCGATCTCTCCGCTGAACCGGGCGCCCTTCATCTTGTCCCCGGCTGCATTGGCCAACTGCGCGAACCGCTCGCTGCGCAGCTTCTGGTCGGGGGTGAGCGGCGGCTCTGCGATCCTCATCGTGGGTGGTTGATCGTAAATCGGCGCATCGCCTTGGGCTGCTCCGGGTGCCGCCATGAGCAAAAGCAAAGCACATCCGAAGAGCAAACGCATTCTTGACTATTCCTTCCGGCTGCCGGGCTTCGTCACCTCTACGCGCGCCAGCGCCTCGGGGATGTCGTTTTCGTCGTAGGTCGGGAAATCGATGGCGAGGAGCGGGTAGAAGGGCACGCCGAGATCGACGGCGCCGCAGGAGCGGTCGATGATCGCGCATTCGGCGATCACCTCGCCCCCCTCGCGCGCGACGGCGGCGATCGCCTCGCGGCTGGAGAGGCCGGTCGTCACCACGTCCTCGACCATCAGCACGCGCGCGCCTCTGTCGAGCGCGAAGCCGCGGCGCAGGTGGAAGGTGCCTTCGGGCCGTTCGAGGAACAGCGCGTCCTTGCCCAGCGCCCGGCCGACCTCGTGCCCGATGATGATCCCGCCCATTGCCGGGGAGACGACGACGTCTACGGCTGCGCGCACCTCGGCGGGGATGCCGGCGACCACCGCCTCGGCGATCCGGGCCGCGCGGGCCGGGTTCATGAGCACCCGGGCGCATTGCAGGTAGTGTCCACTATGGCGGCCTGAAGAGAGCTTGAAATGGCCTTCGAGCAGCGCGCCCGAACTGCGGAATTCGGCGAGTACTTGCTCTTGATTCATCGACCAATGCCTTCATAAGCTTGACGGAATTCACCGGATTGCGCCGCGAACATGGCCGCTTGCATAATTTTCTCCCTAGAAGCGCTTGAGGCCCTCGGCAAGCATCGCTAAGGGCGGGAGTGAGGCTGGCCCGAGGGCCGGCCAAACGTCGTCTGCAGCGTGCCGCCAGGGGCCGGACGCGGGGCGATATGGGATCAGATACGAAGCATTTAGGCACATGATAATGGGTCAGAGGGACACCCGTATGAAGAAGGCTATTCTGGCGGCGCTGGCCGCCGGGCTCGCGGCGCTGACGCCGGTGGGCGTGGCAGCGCAGGGCGCCGCCGCGCCCGGGCCCGAGGCGCTCCCGGGCAACCTGACCCCGGGTGAGGCCGCGGCCGCTCCGGCGGGCGAGGGCGTCTACACCCCGATGGCCCCGACGAAGGGCAAGGGCATGCCGACCTCCTACCAGGAAGACGCGGCGCAGAGCCTGACCTTCCAGGACCAGTATTCGGCCAATGGCGAATATGCGCTGTGGATGCACGACGCGATCCTGCTGCCGGTCATCACGATCATCAGCCTGCTGGTGCTCGGACTGCTGCTCTACGTGGTGATCCGCTTCAACCGCCGGGCGAGCCCGGTGCCCTCGCGCACCACGCACAACACCCTGATCGAAGTGATCTGGACGATCGTTCCGGTGATCATCCTCGTTGTCATCGCGGTGCCCTCGATCACGCTGCTCGCGCGCCAGTACGAAACGCCGCCGGCCGAGGCGGTCACCATCAAGGCGACCGGCTACCAGTGGTACTGGGGCTACACCTACCCCGATCACGGCGGTTTCGAGGTGGTCTCGAACATGCTCGACGAGGCGGAGGCCACGCGTCGCGGCGAGCCGGGGCAGCTCGCGGTCGACAACCGGATGGTGGTGCCGGCCGGCGTGCCGCTGCGCATCCAGACCACCGGTTCGGACGTGATCCATGCCTTTGGCGTGCCCTCGCTGTGGTTCAAGATGGACGCGGTTCCGGGGCGTCTCAACGAGAAGATGCTGACCATCAAGGAGCCGGGCGTGTACTACGGCCAGTGCTTCGAGCTGTGCGGTGCCCGCCATGCCTACATGCCGATCGTGGTCGAGGCGTTGCCGCCGGCCGAGTTCGCCGCCTGGGTGCGCGCGCAGGGCGGCGAGATGCCGGGAGAGGTCGCAGCGGGCGAGGTTCCCGCTACAACCCCGGCTGCGACCGAGCCGGCCGCAAGCTGAACGAACGAACACAGATTTTCGCGAAGAGAGTAGCTGAACATGGCAACCACCGCTGAAGGCTTCGACATCCATCACGACCATGCGCACGACGTGCATGATCATGCGGACCACAAGCCGGGCTTCTTCGCCCGCTGGTTCATGTCGACCAACCACAAGGACATCGGCACGATGTACCTGATCTTCGCGATTATCGCGGGGATCGTCGGGGGTGCCATCTCGGGCATCATGCGCGTCGAACTGCAGGAGCCTGGCATCCAGTATCTGCAGTGGTGGGCCCAGTTCATGGGTGGCGGCAACGATCTCAACACCGCGCTTCACATGTGGAACGTGTTCATCACCGCCCACGGGTTGATCATGGTGTTCTTCATGGTGATGCCGGCGATGATCGGCGGCTTCGGCAACTGGTTCGTGCCGCTGATGATCGGCGCGCCGGACATGGCCTTCCCGCGCATGAACAACGTCAGCTTCTGGCTGACCGTGGCGGGTTTCTTCAGCCTCCTGTTCTCGCTGTTCGTGCCCGGCGGTTCGGGCCCCGGTGCGGGGACCGGCTGGACCGTCTATGCGCCGCTGTCGACCAGCGGCTCGGTCGGCCCCGCGGTCGACTTCGCGATCTTCTCGCTGCACCTTGCGGGCGCGGGCTCGATCCTCGGCGCGACCAACTTCATCACCACCATCTTCAACATGCGTGCGCCGGGCATGACCCTGCACAAGATGCCGCTGTTCGTGTGGTCGGTGCTGGTCACCGCCTTCCTGCTGCTGCTGGCGCTGCCCGTTCTTGCGGCTGCGATCACCATGCTGCTGACCGACCGCAACTTCGGCACGACCTTCTTCAACCCGGCCGGCGGCGGCGACCCGGTGCTCTACCAGCACCTGTTCTGGTTCTTCGGCCACCCCGAAGTCTACATCATGATCCTGCCGGGCTTCGGCATGATCAGCCAGATCGTCGCGACCTTCAGCCGCAAGCCGGTGTTCGGCTACCTCGGCATGGCCTATGCCATGGTCGCGATCGGCGTCGTCGGCTTCATCGTCTGGGCGCACCACATGTTCACCGTCGGTCTCGACGTGAACACGCAGATGTACTTCACTGCGGCGACCATGGTGATCGCGGTGCCGACCGGCGTGAAGATCTTCTCGTGGATCGCGACGATGTGGGGCGGCAGTCTCGAATTCAAGTCGCCGATGGTGTGGTCGCTCGGCTTCATCTTCCTGTTCACCGTGGGCGGCGTGACCGGCGTGGTGCTCGCCAACGGCGGGATCGACATGAACCTGCACGACACCTACTACGTCGTCGCCCACTTCCACTACGTTCTGTCGATGGGCGCGGTGTTCTCGATGTTCGCCGGCTTCTACTACTGGTTCCCGAAGATGAGCGGGCGGATGCACTCCGAACTGCTCAGCCACCTGCACTTCTGGGTGTTCTTCGTGGGCGTGAACGTGATCTTCTTCCCGCAGCACTTCCTTGGGATGCAGGGCATGCCGCGCCGCTATCCCGACTACCCGGAAGCCTTCACCTTCTGGCACGAGATCAGCACCTACGGGTACTACATCATGGCCGGGTCGATGGTGTTCTTCTTCGTCAACATCCTCTACGCGCTGCTTGCCGGGAAGAAGGCGGAGGCGAACCCCTGGGGCGAAGGTGCGACCACGCTCGAATGGACCCTGCCGAGCCCGCCGCCCTACCATCAGTTCGAGACGCTGCCGGTGATCACCGACGCGAACGACTACCACGATCATCGCCCGGCAACGGCGTGATCGGCGGCGGCCGGTGCGGCTCGAGGGAGCCGGGCGAGGCCGACCGGAACGACACAAGGGGAGGGCGCGGCTGTGACGGCCGCGCTCTTCGCCCATAGAACGCGAAGGCACATGGCAAGCACCGCACCTCAGATCACGGCCACCACCCTGCCGACGGAATGGCGCGACTTCTTCACGCTGACCAAGCCGCGGGTGATGACGCTGGTGATCTTCACCGCGATCTGCGGCGTGCTCGCCGCGCCCGGCAGCATCCATCCGGTGCTGGGCTTCACCGCGATCCTCGCGATCGCGATGGGCGCGGGCGGCTCTGCGGCATTGAACCACTGGTGGGAGGCCGATCTCGACGCAGGGATGAAGCGCACCATGAACCGTCCGCTCCCCGGCGGGAGGATGCGGCGCGATGATGCGCGCGATTTCGGCATGTTCCTTTCGGGCGTGTCGGTGGTGCTGATGGGGCTCGCGATCGGCTGGCTCGCCGCCGCGCTGCTCTTCGGCGCGATCGTCTACTACGCCGTGATCTACACCATGTGGCTGAAGCCGCGCACCCCGCAGAACATCGTCATCGGCGGCGGGGCGGGCGCCTTTCCGCCGCTGATCGGCTGGGTGGCGGTGACGGGCGAGGTGACGGCGATGCCGCTCCTGCTCTTCGCGATCATCTTCTTCTGGACCCCGCCGCACTTCTGGGCGCTCGCGCTGTTCGTGCAGTCGGACTACGCGAAGGTCGGCATTCCGATGCTCCCGGTGGTCGCCGGCGAGAAGGTGACGCGCCGCCAGATCATGATCTACACGTTGCTGCTCGCCCCCATCGCCATCGCACCGTGGTGTATCGGCGGGACGAGCTGGATCTACGGTTCGGTCGCCGTGGTGCTGTCCGTGCTGTTCGTGGTGCTGGCGCTGCCGGTCGCAAGCCGGATGCGTGCGGAGAGCGACGCAATGACGCCGGAGAAGACCCTCTTCAAGTTCTCGATCGTCTACCTCTTCGTCCTCTTCGCCGCGCTGGTGGCGGATCGGGTGGCGGCGCATCAGGGATGGATTGCGTGACGCCCGAGGAAGAGGCCGAGTTCAAGCGTCGCCGCACGGCGAGGAACTGGGTTGTCGCGGGGACGCTGCTGTTCTTCGTGGTGCTGTTCTACGCCATCACGATCGTGCGGATCGGGGGCGCGGAGTGATGGCGACCATGCCGCCGCTCGCCGAGGATCGCGCCCGGGAGATGGGCCGCCGCAACCTGCGCGTCGGGCTGATGGCCTTTGGCTTCGCGCTGGCGATGCTGGGCCTCGGCTATGCGGCGGTGCCGCTCTATCGCCTGTTCTGCCAGATCACCGGCTTCGGCGGCACCACCATGCAGGCGACCGAAAGCGACGCCGCCCGCGCTGCGGCGGCCGCCACGGGCGAGACGATCTCGATCCGTTTCGATGCCACCACCGCGATGGGGATGCCGTGGACCTTCCGTCCCGGCCAACCGACCGACACCGTCACCATCGGCGAGCGCGACATCGCGACCTTCATCGCCCGCAACGACAGCGACGTGCCCATCACCGGCACCGCGACCTTCAACGTCACGCCCGAGCAGGCGGGCAAGCATTTCGCCAAGATCCAGTGCTTCTGCTTTACCGAGCAGACGCTCGCACCGGGGCAGGAAGTGACCATGCCGGTGCTCTACTACGTCGATCCGGCGGCGCTCGAGGACCCGAACATGAAGGGCGTCGAGCAGATCACGCTGAGCTACACTTTCCACCGCACGAAGGACCCGGTAAAACCGGCGCCCTCGGGCACGAACTGATCCGCTGAACCCTAGGGACGGGAACGACCACATGGCTGGCAAGGCAAACCACGACTACCACATCCTCGAACCCGATATCTGGCCGCTCGTCGGCTCGATCTCGGCGCTGACCTTCACCAGCGGCATGGTGCTCAGTTTCCACCCCGACTTGTTCGGGCAGGCCTCGAGCATCGTCATGTGGGCAGGCCTTGCGGGCCTTATTGCCACCTTCTTCTTCTGGTTCCGCAACATCGTGATCGAAGCCCAGCGCGGCGATCACACCCCGGTGGTGCAGCTGCACATGCGCTACGGGATGATCCTGTTCATCGCGTCCGAAGTGATGTTCTTCGTCGGCTGGTTTTGGAGCTTCTTCGACTTCGCGCTGTTCCCGACCCCGCTCGAGTTTGATCATACAACCGGCGCAACCACCAGCCTGTTCGGCACCGAGGGCGCGGTGGCGGCCTTCATTCCCGAAGGCATGGAGGTGCTCGATCCCTTCGCGCTGCCGCTGCTCAACACGCTGATCCTGCTGTGCTCGGGCACCACCGTGACCTGGGCGCACCATTCGCTGATCCACGGCGACCGCCAGGGCCTCAAGCAGGGCCTGTGGGCGACGATTGCGCTGGGCGTGCTGTTCAGCTGCATCCAGGCCTACGAATATTCGGTCGCCCCCTTCGGCTTCGGCGGGAATACCTATTCCTCGGCCTTCTACATGGCGACCGGCTTCCACGGCTTCCACGTGCTCGTCGGCACGATCTTCCTCGCCGTGTGCCTGTATCGCGCCTATCTCGGCCACTTCACCCCGCGCCAGCACTTCGGCTTCGAGGCGGCGGCGTGGTACTGGCACTTCGTCGACGTGGTGTGGCTGTTCCTGTTCGTCGCCATCTACGTGTGGGGCGGCTGGGGCGCCGAATACCACTGATGGTGCCGGACTCCGGTCCGACGGATAAGAAAGGGCAGCCGGGACTCGTCTCGGCTGCCCTTTCCGGTTTGTGCCCCCGCTGCGGGTCCAAGACGCTGTTTGTGGCGCCCGCGGCCCTCGCCGAGACTTGCGCGAATTGCGGGCTCGACCTCTTCGCCCTCGAACGCGGCGGGCGTTTCGTGGGGGTGGTGACGGCGCTGCTGGCGCTCGTGCTGATCCTCGCCGCGCTGGGCGTCGACGAGTGGCTGCGCCCCCCCTTGTGGGTGTCGTTCCTGTTCTGGGCGCCCGTCACCGCGGCGAGCGTGATTGCGGGCCTCAGGCTCTACAAGACCATGTGGGTCTATCATCGATACGAGGAACGCCAGCCGTGAACGCCCGCGTGCCGATCATCCCGACGATCCTCGTGCTCGCTGCCGTCGCCACGATGATCGGCCTCGGCATCTGGCAGCTCGGCCGCCGCGCCGAGAAGGAGGCGCTGATTGCACGCTACGAGGAGGCCTTGCGGGACGACGCCGAGATCCCGTGGCCATCGCCGCCAGAGTATGACAACGCCCTGTTCCGCCGTGCGACGATCGACTGCCGGGCGGTGCGCGGCATCGACCAGATTTCCGGCAAGTCGGCCAGTGGGCGTTCGGGCTGGGTGCATGTCGCGCGGTGCAGCCATGCGGCTGAAGGCGTCGCGGATGTCACCATCGGCTGGTCGCGCTCTCCTGAGCCCCCACAGTGGACGGGTGGGCCTGTGACGGGCCGTATCGCGAATTATGGAGAGGCCATCCGCCTTGTTGCCGAGCAGCCGGTCGAAGGACTTGAGCCCCTCGCGAAACCCGATCCCGGCGAACTGCCCAACAACCATCTCGCCTATGCCGGGCAGTGGTTCTTCTTCGCACTGACGGCGCTCGTCATCTACGTGCTGGCATTGCGCCGCCGTCGGCGCTAACCCGCGCCCCCATGCAATACGTCTCGACCAGGGGGAGCGCACCGGCGCTCGATTTCGAAGGGGTGACGCTCGCCGGTCTCGCCAGCGACGGGGGGCTTTACGTACCCGCCGAGTGGCCGCGCTTCTCCGCAGACGACATCCGGGCGATGCGCGGGCTCGCCTATCCCGATCTCGCTGCGCGGATCATGGCGCCCTTCGTGGCGGGGAGCCTGACCGAGTACGAACTCCTCGCCATCTGCCACGCGGTCTACGGCGATTTCGGCCACGCCGCGGTCACGCCGCTGGTCCAGCTCGACGCGCAGCACTGGCTGCTCGAACTGTTCCACGGCCCGACGCTCGCCTTCAAGGACGTTGCGCTGCAACTGCTCGGCCGCCTGTTCGAGACCTTTCTCGAGCGCCGGGGCGAGCGCCTCACCATCGTCGGCGCGACCAGCGGGGACACCGGCTCGGCGGCGATCCACGCGGTTGCCGGGCTCGACCGGGTCGAGATCTTCATGCTCCACCCGCGCGGCCGGGTCAGTGACGTCCAGCGCCGCCAGATGACCACGGTGCGCGCGCCCAATGTCCACAACCTCGCGATCGAGGGCAGCTTCGATGACGCGCAGGCCCATGTGAAGCGGATGTTCACCGATCGGCAAGTGACCGGCACGATCAACCTCGGTGCGGTCAACTCGATCAACTGGGCGCGGCTCATGGCGCAGGTGGTCTATTACTTCGCCTCCGCGCTCCAGCTCGGCGCGCCCGACCGCCCGGTCGTCTACTCGGTGCCCACCGGCAATTTCGGGGACGTCTTCGCGGGCTACGTCGCGGCGCAGATGGGCCTGCCGATCGGCCGGCTGATCGTCGCCACCAACGTCAACGACATCCTCCACCGCGCCCTGACGCGCGGGGACTATTCGGCGAGCGGCGTCACGCCGACCATCACTCCCTCGATGGACATCCAGGTCTCCTCGAATTTCGAGCGTCTGCTGTTCGACACCTGCGGGCGCGACGGGGCCAAGCTCGCCGCGCAGATGCGCGGCTTCGAAGAGGCGCGCGCGATGCAGCTCACCAACGTGCAGGCCGAGGGCACGGCGGCGCTTTTCGCCAGCACCCGCGCCGACCAGGTCGAGACCGCGCGCGCGCTGCAATGGGCGTGGCGCGCGGCAGGGCAAGTGATCGACCCGCACACCGCGGTCGGCCTCCACGGCGCGCGGGCGCTCGCCGATGCGGGGGCGCTGCCGGCCGATATGCCGCTCGTCACCCTCGCCACCGCGCACCCGGCCAAGTTCCCCGACGCGGTCGAGCGCGCCATCGGGATGCGCCCGGCGCTGCCGGCGCGGGTGGGCGACCTGTTCGGTCGCGAGGAGAGCTTCGCCGAGATCGCGGGCGATTACGCGGCCAGCCGCGACTACGTGCTCGGTCACGCCGGGATTAGCTGATGGCGCGACTCGTCCAGCAGCCGCTGGTGATGGTGTGCGAAGGCTGGAATTCCTATCGCCTCCTCGACAGCGGGGCGGGGCGCAAGTGGGAGAGCTTCGGCCCCCATTCCTTCATCCGCCCCGAACCCCAGGCCCTGTGGCAGCCGCGCCGCGACAGCTGGCAGGCGGCGGGCGAGTTCATCCCCGGCTCGGACGAGGACGGTGGCGGGCGTTGGCAGTTTGCACGACGCCTGCCTGACGAGGGCTGGGAGCTGGCGTGGAACGAGGTCCGCTTCACCGCCCGCCCCACGCCCTTCCGCCACCTGCAATTCTTCCCGGACATGGCCCCGGTGTGGGAGTGGATGCGCGCGGAACTTGGGGGGATGACCGAGGCCGAGACGATGAACCTGTTTGGCTACACCGGCCTCGGCACGCTCGCCCTGTCGCAGGCCGGGCGAGTCACCCATGTCGATGCCTCGAAGAAGTCGGTGGCGCAGGCGCGCGAGAACGCCGGCCTTTCGGGCCTCTCGGACCGCCCGATACGCTGGCTCACCGACGATGCGGTGAAGTTCACCGCGCGCGAGGTGCGGCGGGGACGGCGTTACGACGGGATCATCCTCGATCCTCCCAAGTTCGGGCGCGGGCCGGAGGGCGAGCTGTGGCGGATCGAGGAACACCTGCCCGGCCTCGTCGCCGACTGCGCCCGGCTGCTCGATGGCGAGAGCCGCTTCCTGTTCCTCACCGTCTATGCCGTGCGCATGAGCAGCCTTGCGATCGCCGGGCTGCTGGAAGAGGCGCTCGGCCACCTGCCGGGGAGAATCGAGCACGGCGACCTTGCCGTGCGCGAGGAGGGGGAGGGCGGCCGCCTGCTCCCGACGGCGATCTTCGCGCGCTGGAGCAACGCCTGACCTGCCCACCCCCAAACCTTCCCGCAAGCGTGAGGGGAGCGAGACTTGGCAGCTTGCTGCCTGGTCGCAGCGGGGTGGGCCTCCGGTCGCGCCGGCGGATTGCACCACTGGACTTCACCGCTCCATCCTGCCAACGGGCCTCGCGATGGCCGACACCCTCACCCTCGAAGTCGCCGATCTCGTCGTGGATGTCCTCACCGGCATCTATTCCGAGGAAACCGGCAAGCCCCAGCCGCTGCGCATCTCGGTCGCGGTGCGCTATGGCGTGGCCGATCGCTACGATCCCGACACGCCGCTCGATGCGTCCAAGAACTACATGGACCTGAAGTTCGCCGCCTCCGAAGGCCTGCCCGCGGGCGTCCACTTCAAGCTGATCGAGGCAGTCGCGGACCACATCTGCCACACACTGTTCGTGCAGGACGTGCGGGTGGAAGCGGTGACGGTCAAGATCGTCAAGCTCGCCATTGCCGAAGCGGGGGAGCAGATCGGCATCACGCTCCACCGCGAACGGCCCACCGCGCTGCACGGAGGCTGAGGCGGTGCTGCGGTCGATCGAGATCGGCCTGCTGCCCGAAGGCGCGCTCGACGCGGCCGGCGCCTTCATGGCCTTCCACCTCGAGGCTGCCCGCGCGATCCTCGCCGCGCCCGATTGCAGCGCGCTCGCCATCCTTCTGCCCGCCGCGCCGCACGACCATGCCGACTGGCGGCGCGCGCTCGCCCGCGATCTCGCCCGCGAGGCGGCGCCCCGGCGGGTCAATGTGGTGGCCGGCCCCCCCGGCGCCGCGCGGGATGCAACCTTGCGCTTTTTGGCAGATGCGCCCGGGGTGACAGGGCAGTATCTGGTGTGCGATGAATGACAACGTGCCAAGCCCCCCGCCCTCTCCTGCGCCCCGCAAGCCCGACCTGATCGTGCTGCGCGATGCGGCGGACAGCCTGCCGCCGCTGGTCGACGCCTTCCAGCGCCGCATCACCTATCTGCGCCTGTCGGTCACGGACCGCTGCGACCTGAGGTGTTCCTACTGCATGCCCGAGCGCATGAGCTTCCTGCCCAAGAAGGAGGTCCTGAGCCTCGAGGAGCTCTACGACCTTGCCACCGGCTTCATCGCGCGGGGCGTCACCAAGATCCGCATCACCGGGGGCGAGCCGCTGGTGCGGCGCGACATCCTCGACCTGTTCACTGCGCTGGGCCGCCGCCTGGGGCACGACCTTACCGAGCTGACGCTGACCACCAACGGCACCCAGCTTGCGAGCCACGCCGAGGCGCTGGCCCGCGCGGGGGTGCGGCGGGTCAACGTCTCGCTCGACACGCTGGACCGCGCGCGCTTTGCCGAACTGACCCGGCGCGACATGTTGCCCGCGGTGCTCGAAGGGATCGCCGCGGCCAAGGCGGCGGGGCTCAAGGTCAAGCTCAATGCCGTGGCGCTGAAGGGCGTCAACGAGGAGGAACTGCCCGATCTCATCGCCTGGGGCCACGGGCAGGGCCACGACGTCACCCTGATCGAGGTCATGCCGCTGGGCGATGTCGAGGAGGAGCGGCTCGACCAGTACCTCCCGCTCGACACGGTGCGCGCGCGGCTGGCGGAACGTTGGACGCTGGCGGAGAGCAGCTATCGCACCGGCGGCCCCTCGCGCTATGTCGAGGTTGCCGAGACCGGCGGCAGGCTCGGCTTCATCACGCCCCACACCGGCAATTTCTGTTCGGGCTGCAACCGCCTCAGGGTGACCGCCACGGGCCAGCTCTACCCCTGCCTCGGCGGGGGCGAGCGGGTCGATCTGCGTGCGGCGCTGCGCTCGGACGATCCCGAGACGAACCTTGCCGCCGCGCTCGACGAGGCGCTCAGGATCAAGCCCGAGAAGCACGCCTTCCGCATGGACCAGCGCGGCGCCGCCCCGGCGCTGGCGCGGCACATGTCGATGACGGGGGGCTAGGCAATGCTTCGTCATTGCGAGGGGCCGAAGGCAACGTGGCAATCCATGGACTGCCGCTGGTCATTCCGCGACGGGTCGCTCCTTGAATTGCTTCGCTTCGCTCGCAATGGCGAAGAGGAAGTGCGGTGATCCGCGTGGTCTATCTCGGAAAGCTTGCCGACGTGGCTGGCAAGTCGGAAAGCGCGTTCGCGTCGAGTTCGGGCGATCTCGACTGGCCGGATATCCTCGCCCTGCTGGACGACCACGTCCGCGAAGGACTTGCCGACGCCGTGCGCGATGAGCGCGTGAAGGTCGCGCTGAACGGTAAGGTCCTGAGCGATCGCGAAGCGCTCGTCGCACGGGATGGTGATGAAGTGGCCTTCCTCCCGCCGGTATCGGGCGGCTGATGCGTGACATCCGTCTGCTCGATGCGCCCTTCGATCCGGCCGCGCTGACCGGCGAGTTCATGCAGGCCAACCCCGGCCTCGGCGGGCTGTGCACCTTCGTGGGCGCGGTGCGGTCCGAGGGCGGGGTGGAGGTGCTCGAACTCACCCATTACGAGCCGCTCACCCTGCCGGGAATGCACGAGCTTGCCGACCGTGCCTCAGCGCGCTTCGACCTGATGGGGCTCCTGATGGTTCACCGCGTCGGCCTGATGCGCCCGGGCGAGCCGATCGTCTGCGTCGCCGCCTCCGCCCGCCACCGGCGCGACGCCTTTGCTGCGGCCGACTTCTGCATGGACCACTTGAAGAGCGCGGCGTGGTTCTGGAAGCGCGAGCAGCGCGCCGGGCAGTGGCACTGGATCGAGCCGCGCGAGACCGATCACCGCGATCTTGCCCGCTGGCAGGCGTGATTTGATTCCGGTCAAAGCAGCCGCGCCGCGAGCGGGGTAATTCCCTTTCCAAGACAGGAAAGGATCACCCCATGAGCCACATCGTCCACGACCTGATCGCCCGCGGCGAGGCCCGCGTGGTCGCTTTGCCCGAAGCCGAAGCCGTCCGCCATCAGGTCGAGGCGGATCGCAATTTCGGCCTGCCCAGCGTGCTCTACGGCGCGACCGTCGCCGGCTATCTCGGGTTTCTGGTGATCGTCGGCAGCGCCTTCGCCAATCCGGAGCTGGCAATCCCGATGGCGATCTTCGTGCTGTTCATCCTCGCGGGCTTCGGCATTCCGGCGCTGTGGACCCGGCTCGCCGGCAACACCAGCGCAGCCCAGACCCTCGGCGAGTTCGAGCAGCGCGGCGTGATGACCGCGACCGGCCGCCTCGCGGCGCGGGACGCCAGCATCCAGGTGCTGATCCTGCCGGTCCTGCTGGTGGTGTGGGGCCTCGCCGTGGCGGTGATCGCCGCAGTGGTCGCCTGATCCGACAAGTTCCCCTTTCGGGGCGGCGGCTTCTCTCCCCGGCTGCTGCCCCGGATCTTTTCGCGTGTCATCGGCCTCCCGCCCCGCCTCGCCATCCGGACGCCACGTGTACCGTGAGGGTGCGGCGTCCGGGTGGCGAGACGGGGCGCGAGGCCTTGCCCTACCTTCCGGAAATCTCGTGCAGCAGTTCGGGATCGCGCAGCGCGATGCCGCGCTTGCCCTCGCGCTGGATCGCGCCCATGTCCTCGAGCTCGCCCAGCTTGCGGCTGACCGTCTCGATGGTGAGGCCGAGCATGTTGGCGATCTCGCCGCGGGTCAGCGGCAGTTCGAAATGGCGCGCGACGTGGCACGCGCTCTCGCTCGCGGCGGCCGCGAAATCGTGGAGCAGCGCGGCAAGCCGGGCCTCTGCGCTGGCGTGGCCGGTCAGCTCGAGGAGGTTGCGCGTTGCCAACAGGTCCGCCTGGCTGCGGCGCAGCAGCGCGCGGGCGAGGGCGGGGTATTCCTCGATCGCCCGCTCGATATCGGCGCGCGCGAAGGTGCAGAGGCGACTTTCGGTGAGCGCCACCACGTCGTGATGCGCGAAAGGCGCGAAGAGCTCGCCGATGAAGCCCGCCGGGTGGACGAGGGCGAGGATCTGCTCGTTGCCGTCCAGATCCACTGCCGAGACCTTGAGTGCACCGGTCAGCAGCGTCGCGCAGGCGGCTTCCTCGTCGCCGGCCGCGAACAGCATCTCGCCGCGCTTCAGGGTGCGGGTGCGCCCTGCGGCGGCCATCGCGTCGCGTTCTTCGAGGGTGAGCACCGCGCAGGCGGCGTTCTCCTTCACGGGGCAGGTGCTGCACGCGAGGTTCATGATCCCATCGCCTCCCAGATCCGCGCGATCCCCTCATCCTGGCGGGCGAGCAGCGCGGCGAGTTCGGTCTGCACGGCACCGAGGGCCGGCTCCGGAGCGAGCGCGCCGGCCGCCTCGGCGGCGAGCACGTCCACCTTGGCGAGCGTGCTCGCGGTCCGGGCGCGCGCCGCGTCAAGTTCGGCGATCGCCATCAGCGCGGCAGCGCGGGCGCTGCTGTCGGCGCTCTGGCCGGCTGCGGCGCGGGCGAGTTGCGCGGCGCCTGGCTCCTGCCGCACGAAGGCGGCGTGGCTCTCCTCGGCGGCGGCGCGCAGTTCCGCGATGCGGGCCGGCGGGGTTTCGGGACGAATCGGGGCGGCCGCGGGGGGAAGAGTGGCCGGTGCGGGCGTCTCCCCGCGCTCGAACGGGCGCAGCGCCAGCGAGGGATAGGTCCCGCCGTCGCCCGCGCAGCCGGCCGCTGCTGCGGTCAGCCCTGCGAGAATCACCGTTCTTGTCAAAAATGCGCCCATATCGCTCCCGTGTCCTGTTAGCATGACACCCGCCCATGGCATAGAGACCTCACAGCTCGGCCTATCGTGCTTTCGGAGGAGATTTCGCCGCATCGGGGCGTTGACTTGGGCCCGCCTTTCCCCTAACGGCACGCATCTTTCCGGGGCTGCACCTTGCGCCGCCTCGCATTGCCGTTCGGTTGGCGCCGCTTGGGTCATGTTGGCACAAGCTGTCCTATCCGGATCTGCACAGACACGAGAGTAGATAGCCATGTTCGCTGTAGTGCGCACGGGCGGCAAGCAATATCGGGTTGCCGCCGGAGACAAGATTGCCGTTGAAAAGCTCGCGGGCGAAGCCGGCGACACGATCACGCTGGGCGATGTCCTGCTGGCCGGAGAAGGCGACACCCTCGCCGATGCCGCAACCGTCACCGTCTCGGCCGAGATCATCGCCCAGGCCAAGAGCGAGAAGGTGATCGTCTTCAAGAAGCGCCGCCGGCACAACTACCGCCGCAAGAACGGCCATCGCCAGCAGATGACCCTGCTGCGCATTACCGCCGTGGGCGCTGCCGAGGCCGCCAAACCGAAGAAGGCCGCCGCCAAGAAGACCAAGACCGAAGACGCGCCGGCTGCCGAAGCCGCCGCCTCGGCCGAATAAGGAGCCACTGAACCATGGCACACAAGAAAGCAGGCGGTTCGTCGCGCAACGGTCGTGATTCGGCCGGTCGTCGCCTTGGCGTCAAGAAGTTCGGCGGTCAGGAAGTGATCGGCGGCAACATCATCATTCGTCAGCGCGGTACCCGCGTCTATCCGGGCGTCAACGTGGGCATGGGCAAGGACCACACCCTCTACGCGCTCGCCGAAGGCGTGGTCCGATTCCACGCGGGCAAGCTTGGCCGCAAGTACGTCAGCGTAGACGCGATGGCCGAAGCCGCCGAATAACCGGACGATTCGATGAAGGGATCGTCCGCAAGGATGGTCCCGGCAGGTGCAAGACCTGCCCGCTGAGGGAGACGGGACCGTCCTCGTAACAGAGGGGGTCCGTCTCCCTTTTCGCACTCTCCCTCGAAATGCCGTGGAACAATAAAGTTTCGCGGCCATGGAATTGTCATGCGTCGCTTCTAGAGGCGGCGCGGGCGAGGAAGGGAGAACTCGTGTTCCATCGCAGCCAGAGACTGTTCCTGAGGCCCGCCTTCCCCGAGGACGCGGCCGCCATCCTCGCGGGGATCGCCGAGGAGGCGGTAGTGCGCAACCTCGCCCACGCGCCCTGGCCCTACGCGCTCGAGGACGCACGCGAATTCGCCGCTCGGCCGCAGGACCTGCGCCTCCCGCATTTCCTCGTCACCCTGCCGGGCCACGGCGTGATCGGCAGCGCGGGGCTGGGCGAACATGACGGCGCGCCCGAGATCGGCTACTGGATCGCGCGCGCGCACTGGGGCTGCGGCTATGCCACCGAGGCGGCCGGCGCGGTGCTGCGCATTGCCGCTGCACTTGGGCACAAGCGTCTCGTCGCGGGGCACTTCACCGACAATCCGGCCTCGGGCCGCGTGCTGCGCAAGCTCGGCTTCGTGCCCACCGGGTGCATCGCCAAGCGCCCCTGCCGGGCGCGCGGGGCGCCGGCGGAGTCGATTGAATATGCGCTCGACCTCGCGGAGGGGATGGACCCCGCCCCGGTGATGCGCGCGGCCTGAGGCTGGCGGTGGAGCGGGGGGCGTGGGCGGGCGCGGGGCGCCTTGTTCGCAAGCGCGAAAAGGTCTAGCGCCTGCCGCATCATGACCAAGCGCCGGCGTCTTACTCCCGAGGAATCCCGCGGCTCCGCGCTCGAGGCGGCGCGTGCGCTGCTGATCGAGACGGGGCCGCAAGCGGTGACGCTGAAGGCGGTGTCGGCGCGGATCGGGCGCACGCACGCGAACCTGCTGCACCATTTCGGCTCGGCCTCGGGCCTCCAGAAGGCGCTTGCCGAGCACATCGCGCGCACGGTGTGCGAGACGATCCTCGAGGCGGTGCAGGCCAGTCGCGCCGGGCTCGGCTCGGCGCGCGAGGTGGTCGATCTCGCCTTCGACGCCTTCGACCGGGAGGGTGCGGGCGCGCTCACCAGCTGGATGCTGCTGACCGGCAACGAGGACGCGCTCGACCCGATCATCGCGACCATCCACGACCTGCTCGACAAGCTCGCCCCCGACGAGCCGCCCCAGCACGTGGCGGAGCGGCGGCTGCACCGCGAGACGCTGTCGCTGGTACTGCTGGCGCTGGGCGATGCGCTGATCGGGGCGGCGCTGGCGAAGTCGCTCGGCCTTCCGCGCGATGCGGCGCGCGAGCGGGCCACGGCGATGCTCGAGGTCAGCCTCGCCGAGCACCAGCAGGCGTGAGGCCCTAGCCTAGCCCTCGGTCGCCAGCACCCCGGCGCGCTGCCATTCGGGCAGGCTGGCCGCATCGAGGCCCTCGACCCGCACCTGATCTACCGCAAGACCGAGTTCAGTGTAAGCGGCCCGCCGGCGCGCCTCGTCCGACCGGGCGAGCGGCACCACAACCAGCCGCCGGTTTACCTTCTGCCGCCAGTTCATCCGCGCGGTGTTCTCCTGCCCGACATAGCAGCCCTTGGTGAAGCTGACGCCGTTCAGCTCGACCGCATTGGTCTCGAGCCACAGGATGCCCTCCATCTCCCCGCGTCCCTCGGGCACCCCAAACGACAGGCGGTGGGCGAGCCATGCGGCATCGGCGCTTTCGCCCTCCGGCGCGCCAAGCCAGCGGTGGCCGAGTTCAGGAAGGCGCGGATCGGGCGTGGCCCCCTCGCGCGGCGCGGGGCTCCAGTGAACGGCCAATCCTTCGTCGCGGGCGATCGCGATCCGGCGGCGCAGGCGGTAGAGCGTGAGGCGCTTGACCAGCTCGTCGGCATGAGCGGCCTCGCAATCGAGGAGGAGGCTGCGCCCCGAGCTTGTCGAAGGCTCGGCGCCCTCCCCCCAGACGAGGAAGTCGAACAGGTGCTTGCCCTGGGCGCTGAGCAGCGCGGCGTAGCAGGGGAGCGGGCCTTGCACGTCGTTGGTGACGAGGCCTTGCAGAAAGGCGGCGACATCTTCGCTCTCGTCCAGTGGGGCAAGACGGACGATCGCGCGGGTGGACAGGTGGGTTGGCATCCATGCGACGTAGTGATCGCGGCGCCATCCATCAATTCCCGTTCGCCCTGAGCTTGTCGAAGGGTCGCACTTCCTTCACAGGCGTCGCGGACGAAGAACAGTGGTAGATCCTGCGGGTCAGCGTCGCTTCCGACAGGCTCAGCACGAACGGAGTTTTTCCATGGCGCAAGTCGACCGCCTCACCATCCGCCGCCCCGACGATTGGCACCTGCACTTCCGCGACGGCGCGGTTATGCAGGACGTGGTGCCCTACACCGCCCGCCAGTTCGCCCGGGCGATCGTGATGCCCAACCTCACCCCGCCGGTGACGACCACCGCGCTCGCCGACGCCTATCGGAATCGGATCATGGCCGCCGTGCCTGACGGGGTGCGCTTCACCCCGCTGATGACCTGCTACCTCACCGACAACACCGACGCCGACGATCTCGCGCGGGGGGCGGCGGAAGGCGTGTTCACTGCGGCCAAGATGTATCCGGCCAATGCCACGACCAACTCGGCCGCGGGCGTGATCGATGTCGAGAGGCTCTACCCCGTGCTCGCGCGGATGGAGGGCGAGGACATCGTGCTGTGCATCCACGGCGAGGTGACGGACCATCACGTCGACGTGTTCGACCGCGAGAAGGCGTTCATCGACAGGCACCTGCGGGCGATTGTTGCTGCCTTCCCGAAACTGCGCGTGGTGTTCGAGCACATCACCACCTCGGATGCGGTCGACTTCGTGCTGGAGGCCGGTCCGCAGGTCGCGGCGACCATCACCCCGCAGCACCTCCACATCAACCGCAACGCCATGCTGGTCGGCGGCATCCAGCCGCACAACTACTGCCTTCCCGTCGCCAAGCGCGAGGAACACCGGCTGGCGCTGCGCAAGGCGGCGACGAGCGGCTCGCCGAAGTTCTTCCTCGGCACCGACAGCGCCCCGCATCTGAGGAGCGCCAAGGAGTCCTCCTGCGGCTGCGCGGGGATCTTCGGGGCGCCCTATGCGCTCGAGAGCTACGTCACGGTGTTCGACGAGGAGGGGGCGCTGGACCGCTTCGAGGGCTTCGCCTCGCTTAACGGCCCGGCGTTCTACAAGCTCCCCGTCAACGAGGACACGGTCACGCTGGAGCGCGCCGAGGTGGCGGTGCCGCCGGTGCTCCACGTGACGGGCGAGGAGATCGTGCCGTGGCACGGCGGGCAGGTGCTGGGGTGGCGGTTCGCGGGGTAACGTCCACCATTCGTTCGCCCTGAGCTTGTCGAAGGGCCGTACTTCCCTTGCCGAGGAGAGGAGCGGTGCCTCGAAACGCTCGGCACGAACGGAAATCGGGTTACCGCGCCGCCCGCCGCTTCGCCCACATGTCCCAGACGAATACCGCCACCGCCACCCAGATCAGCACGAAGCTCGCAAGCTTTGCCGGCGCGAGCGGCTGGTGGAACACGAACAGGCCGAGGAAGAACACGATCGTCGGCGCGATGTATTGCAGGAAGCCGAGCGTCGAATAGTCCATCCGCCGCGCGGCAATCGCGAAGAGCAGCAGCGGCACCGCGGTGACGACTCCCGAAAATACGATAAGCGCGCTCATCGCCGGGTCCGCGCCGAAGGCCGAGCCCTGCGGGCTTGCCGCATACCAGGTGGCGATGGCGGCGGCGGGGAGCAGCAGGATCGCGCTCTCGATGGTGAGGCCGGGGAGCGAGCCGACCGCGACCTGCTTGCGCACGAGGCCATAGAGCGCGAAGCTGAAGCCGAGCGAGAGGCTGATCCACAGGCTCGTCACCGCCCCCGCCGCCAGCAGCGCCACCGCGACCGCGGCGATCGCCACCGCCACCCACTGGCGGCGCGACAGTGTCTCGCCCAGCACCAGCGTGCCGAGCAGCACGTTGACGAGCGGATTGAGGTAATAGCCGATGCTGGTGGCGAAAACCTCGCCGGTCATGATCGCCCAGATGTAGACGAACCAGTTGATCCCGATCAGCACCGAACTCGCCAGCAGCGCCAGCAGGGTGCGGGGCGCTCCGAGCGCGGCGCGCAGTTCGCCGAACTGGCGGCGCAGCGCGACGATGGCGAGGCACAGCGGCAGGGTCCAGATGATCCGCCAGGCGACAAACTCGACCGGCGGAACGTTCTGCACCAGCATCAGGTAGAGCGGGAGGAACCCCCAGATGAGGTAGGCGCCGAGCGCCGGAGCAAGCCCCGATGCGGCGATGCCCTTCGCCGGGGCAGCAGGCGCGGCGGCGGGGGAGGGTGCAGGGGTCGTCATGAGCCGTGCGGCACTAGGGATGCCGGGGCGGCGGCGCAAGCGGGTCCGTGGCTTGCGCGTGCTGAACGCAGGCTGTCGGAGCAGATGGCGGTCGGTTCATTTTTTAGACGTTATAGATGAACAACATCGCGAGTCGTTGACATTGGTTCGGGCGGGCTCGGGGTGTGTTTCATCAACTTGCGACCGTTCCCACCAAGCGGCCGCGAGCGCGGGGGCTCACGCGGCCGTCGCGGGGGGCGCCCTCGGGGTCTTCGGACTCCGGGGGCGCTTTCACCAGATTCTGGGCGCAAGACGTTAACGAACCTGTGGCATGGCCGACGCCATGCGTCGCGCCTTGCCATTCCTCCTGTGCCTTGTCGCCGCCGGCTGCTCGGCTGCTCCGGTCGGGGAGAGCGCGGACGGCATGGCGGCGATTGCGCGCGACCCGCTGATCGCCCGTGCGCTCCACGATCCCCTGATGAGCGACCCCGATCTCGCCAGCCGCAACGAGGCCAACGCCGCGATCGGCATGGCGGATTCGGCGGCGCTGCCGGTGTTCGCCGCCACCCCCGCCGAAGCGGCCGAGGGGCGCGAGGCGCTGCGGCTCGAACTGCTCGAGGCAGGGCCGATCCCGGCGCTGCCGCCTCCGCTCCCGCAGGCCGGGAGCAAGGCGCGCGCGCTCGGCCCGATGTCGCCGCCGGTCGATCTTCTCGCCGCGGTCGGCGCACCGGAGAGCTGTGTTGCGGGCCTCTTCGAGGACTTCGCGCTTGCCGCAAGCCTTCCGGCCCCCGCCGCGATCCCGCGCCTTGCCATGGTGGTGCAGGCGGGGGGAGCGGACCGCGCGGGCTGCGCCCTGCGCATCGTGCGCTACACCGCCGCCGCCCCAACCGAGGATCTTCTGCACTACCACTACGCCCGTGCCCTCGGCGCCGGGCTTGTGCCCGCGCGCCATTCCGCGCCCGGCCCGATGATCGCGGCGCAGGGAAGGGGTGCAGAGCGGCTCGCCGTGCACGTGCGTCCCGCCGCCCACGGCCTCACCGGGGTGACGCTGGTCTACCGCGCGCCCTAGGGCCGCATCCCGACATTGAGCGTCGCGCGCGGCTGGTCGAGCTCGGTGCTGGCGACCGGGTAGGCGCAGTAATCGGCCGCGTAATAGGCCGCCGGACGATGATTGCCCGACAGGCCGATGCCCCCGAAGGGCGCCTTCGACGAGGCGCCGTTGGTGGCCGAGTTCCAATTGATGATTCCGGCGCGGATATTGGCCCAGAACAGCCCGTAATCATCCGGGCTTCCGCCGATCAGCGAGGCCGAGAGGCCGAACCGGGTGTTGTTCGCCTCGGCGATGGCGGTGTCAAGATCGGGCACGCGGACCACCTGGAGCACCGGCCCGAACAGCTCGATGTCGGGCCGTTCGGGCACGTCGGTCACGTCGATGATGCCGGGGCTGAGGAAGGGGAGGTCGGGGATGGTGCGGCGCATGTGGAGCAGCGCCCGCCCGCCCGCGGTGAGCAGGGTGAGGAAGCTTTCGGTGAGGCGGTCGGCGGTGTCGTTGTCGATCACCGGGCCCATGAAGGGCTGCGGCTCGCCGAGCGGATCGCCGACCATCAGCTTGCGCGCGAGGGGAAGGAGCTGCGCCATGAGGTCATCGTAGACGCTCTCCTTGACGATCAGCCGCCGCGCCGCGGTGCAGCGCTGCCCGGCGGTGGCGAAGGCGCTCTGCACGATCAGCGCGGAAGCCTCGGCGAGCTTTGGAGTGTCGATCACCACGATCGGGTTGTTGCCGCCCATTTCCAGTGCGACGATCTTGCCCGGGTTGGCGGCGAGCTTGCGGTTGATCGCAATGCCCGCCTGGGCCGAGCCGGTGAACAGCACCCCGTCGATGCCCGGATGGGCGACCAGCGCCTTGCCCTGCTCGGGCCCACCGATCACGCACTGGATCACGTCCTCGGGCACGCCGGCGGTGTGGAAGGCGGCGACCAGCGCCTCGCCGACCGCGGGGGTCTTTTCCGAAGGCTTGAAGAGCACCGCATTGCCCGCAATCAGCGCAGGCACGATGTGGCCATTGGGCAGGTGCGCGGGGAAGTTGTAAGGGCCGAGCACCGCCATCACCCCGTGCGGCTTGTGGCGTACCGCCGTGCTTGCGCCGACGCCTACGTCGAATTTCTTCTTGCCGGTGCGCTCGGCATAGGCCTGGACCGAGATGTCCACCTTGGCGACGACCGCATCGACCTCGGTGCGGGCCTCCCACAAGGGCTTGCCCGCCTCGCGCGCGATCAGTTCGGCGAGCGCCTCGCCGTCGCGGCGCACGGTGTTGGCGAAGGCGCGCATGATCTCGATCCGCTCGCCCAGTGCACGTGCCGCCCAGGCTGCCCAGGCGCGGCGCGCGGCGGAGACCGCCGCCTCGACGTCGCCGTAGGGCCCGCGCCACAATTCCTCGCCGCTGGCTGGTTCGTAGGAGATAAGGAAATCGTCGGTCACGTGGTCCCTGTCTGCCTGCGCAAGGGGTAGGCCGAAGCCGCGCGCGGGCCCTAACGCGGATGGGCGCGAAAAGAAAGGTTTGGCAGGCGGCTAGGCGTGGCCCGCAGGCGCGGGCGCGGGGCCGTGGGCCTCGCCCATGCGCCTGAGGGCTGCGATCTTGGCGTGGAGTGGCGACCAGTCGTCGCCTTCGGCGATGGCGGCCCAGATCGCCTCGACCTCCTCGATCAGCATGGATTGCGGAGCCCCGTCGGTCCAGTAGGCGTGGCTGTCCGCAACCGGCGCATAGCCCGCCAGCGCCTCGCCGAGCGCTCCGCCGGCCCCGCCGCGCCCGCCGCGATGGGCGAAGAAGAAGGCGTCGGGCTGCCACTGCCCCTCACGCATCGCCTGTTCGCAGGCGGCGACGAGGCGCGTGTCGGCTTCGACGCCAAGGCTCTCCACCCCAAGCCGCCAGCACCAGCGCCGCGCGACATTGGCCATGTAGAGCGGCCCGAAGCGGTCGAGCGCGGCCACGAGCGGCGCGGTCTCGGCATGGAGCCTGAGCGCGACGGCCAGCTGCCCGCAGTTCCAGTGCAGCGCCTCGGGCTGGCGGCCGAAGGCGTAGAGGCCGGCGTGGTCGAAATAGGCGGCGGTGAAGCCCGGGTCCCATGCCGGCAGCCAGCGCCATGGGCCGTAGTCGAAGCTCTCGCCGGTAACGTTCATGTTGTCGGTGTTGAGCACCCCGTGGACGAAGCCCGCGACCATGTAGCTCGCGGCGAGATCGGCCATGCGCTCGACCACGGCGTGCATCAGGCGGATCGCGGGATTGTCGCGGTCGGGCGCGTCTTCGGGCGGGGGCGGGGCGGGGAAGTGCTGGAGGCAATAGGCGATGAGCGCCTCCATCTCGTCCCCCGCCTCCAGTGCCAGCAGCCGCTGGAAGGTGCCGATGCGGATGTGCGAATGGCTGAGCCGCACCAGCACCGCCGAGCGGGTGGGGCTGGGCTCGTCCCCGCGATAGAGGCTCTCGCCGGTCTCGATCACGCTGAAGGTTTTGGAGGTATTGACGCCCAATGCCTCGAGCATTTCGGTGGCGAGGATTTCACGCACCGCCCCTTTCAGCGTCAGGCGGCCGTCGCCGCTGCGGCTCCACGGGGTCTGGCCCGATCCCTTGGTGCCGAGGTCCATGAGCCGCCCGTCGCCGCCCCGCATCTGCGCGAACAGGAACCCGCGCCCGTCGCCGATCTCGGGGTTGTAGACCCGGAACTGGTGCCCATGATAGCGCAGCGCGAGCGGCTCCGGCAGGTTGCCCGGGAGCGGCTCGAAGCGCCCGAAATGCGCGGTCCACTCCGCGTCCTTCAACCCAGCGAGGCCCACGCTCGCCGCCGCGCGATCATTGCGCCAGCGCAGCTGCGTCTCGGAAAAGTCGGCGGCGGCCACGGCATCGCTCAGCCACCCGGCAAGCGGGAGGATCGCCGGGTCGGGACGATAGGGGACAGCCGCATCCGGCTGTTGCATGGCCAAGCTCATCCCGCGATAGTGGGGGCAAGCACCCCCGCGCGCAAGTCGGCGGGTGAGGCACATACAGGGGAATATCGCCGCTCATGGCCGCAGCCTACGAGGATCGCTACTGGACCAGCAGCGACGGTCTCAACCTCCACTATCGCAACTATCCCGGCCCCGAGGGAAGTGCGCGCCTGCCGGTGCTGTGCCTCCACGGGCTCACCCGCAATGCCCGCGATTTCGCCGCACTCGCCGAGGCGCTGGCACCCTCGCGCCGGGTGATCGTGCCCGAGATGCGCGGGCGGGGCCTCAGCGCCTATGCCGCCGATTCCGCGACCTACACGCCCACCACCTACGTCGCCGATGTCGAGGCACTGCTGGCCGAGCAGGGCATCGACCGGTTCATCCCGATCGGCACCTCGATGGGCGGGCTGATGACCATGCTGATGGCCGCCGCCCGGCCGGGGCGCATGGCGGCGGTGGTAATGAACGACATCGGGCCAGAGGTGCAGTCGGCGGGTCTCGACCGGATCTCGGGCTACGTCGGGCAGGGGCGCAGCTATCCCACCTGGGTTCACGCCGCGCGCGGCCTCGCCGAGGCGCATGGCGGCGCCTTTCCCGATTTCGACCTCGACCAGTGGCTCGATCTGGCCAAGCGCACCATGGTGGTGAGCCAGAGCGGGCGGATCGTGTTCGATTACGACATGGCGATCGCCGAGCCCTTCGCCAAGGCCGGCAACGCCGCGCCGCCCAACCTGTGGCTCGCCTTCGAGGCGCTGCGCGACGTGCCGATGCTGCTGGTGCGCGGCGCATTGTCGGACCTGTTGAGCCCCGACACAGTCAAGCAGATGGCGGTCAGGAACCCGAAGATGCGCACCCTCACCGTGCCGCGCATCGGCCATGCCCCGACGCTCGACGAGCCCGAGGTGCGCGAGGCGATCCTCGCCCTTCTGGACGCGGCGGAGTGAACGGCGAGCCGGGGACGGCATCGCCCCCCCGCATCCTGCACCTTCATTCGACCTTCGCCGCCGGAGGCAAGGAGGTGCGCTCGGCCCGACTGATGAACGCCTGGGGACCGCGTGTGCACCACGCGATCGTCTCGGCCGAGCCCGGCGCGATGGGGGCCGCGGCGCTGGTCACGCCGGGGGTGCCGGTCAGCTACCCGGCGGATTTCCCCTCGCTCAAGGGCCGCCCCACCCCGGGACGGCTCGCCGCGCTTGCCAGGGCGATGCGCGGCCATGACCTTGTGTGCACCTACAACTGGGGGGCGATGGATGCGGTGATGGCGCACCGGGTGTTCGCCGAGAGTTCCGCTCTGCCGCCGCTGGTCCATCACGAGGACGGCTTCAACGAGGACGAGGCCGGCGGCCTGAGGCGCTTGCGCAATCTCTACCGGCGCGCCGCGCTCCGGCGGGCGACAAGGCTGATCGTGCCCTCTACGGGCCTCGAGACAATCGCCCGCGAGGTGTGGAACCAGCCCGCCGCACGCGTCGTGCGGATCGCCAACGGGATCGACACCGCCGCCTTCGCCGCCCCGCCGGACCCGGCCGCGCTGCCACTGCGCAAGGGCGGGGGAGAATTCTGGGTGGGCACGCTTGCCGGGCTGAGGGCCGTGAAGCGCCTTCCCGATCTCGTCGCTGCCTTTGAGAGCCTGCCGCCCGAATGGCACCTCGTGATCTGCGGCGAAGGGCCGGAGCGCGGGGCGATCCTTGCCGAGGCCGACGCGCTCGGCATCGCCGCCCGCGTGCACCTGCCGGGCAATGTCGATCCGGCGCGGGTGGCGGGCGTGTTCGATATCTTCGCGTTGTCCTCGGCGTCGGAGCAGTTCCCGCTCTCGGTGATCGAGGCGATGGCGGCGGGCCTGCCGGTCGTTGCGCCCGACGTGGGGGATATCCGCGCGATACTTGCCGAGGAGAACCAGCCCTTCATCACCCCGCCGGGGGAACTGGCGCTGCTCGGTGATGCGCTTGCGGCCCTCGCCGCCGATCCCGGTCTGCGCGCGCGGATCGGCGCCGCCAATCGCGCGCGGGCGCGGGTGCAGTTCGACCTATCCGGGATGCTCGCCGCCTACGAGACAGTCTATGCCGAGGCGATGGGCCGCGCCTTTTGAGGCGCGCGCTTCATCCCCCGTTCAATTCCGCCGCGCCATTGCGCCGCGGCAACGCGCCCGTTGCACGGGCGGCCTCACCTGCCTAAAGAGCGCGACTTGGCCGCTCCGAGAGCCGGCGCACTGACACGAGGACACACGAAGGCCCCCATGGCGCGCACTCCGACCACCCCGAACCCGGCGATCGATCCCGAGGACGAAGTGCTGATCCGCGAAATCGACGAGGCTGTGCGCGAGGATGCCGCGCTCGAGTTCTTTCGCCGGCATGGGCTGAAGGTGCTGGGCGTGGTGGGCGTGGGGCTCGCCGCACTCGCCGGGTGGCTGATCTGGGACCACTATGCCGAGCAGGCGCTCGAACGGCAGTCGGAAACCCTGATCTCCGCGCTCGACTATGCCGCGCAGCGTGACTTCGCCACGGCTTCGGAGAAGGTTGCGCCGCTCGTCGCCGACAATTCCGCCTCGCCCGCCGCACGCGCGGCGGCGCGGTTCCTGCAGGCGGGCGCCGCGCTCGAGGAGCGCGATCCTGCCAAGGCGACCGAGCTCTATCGCGCAATCGCCGCCGATGCCGATGCGCCAGCGGCGCTGCGCGACCTCGCCCGGGTCCGCGAAGTCAGCGTCAATTTCGACCGGATGAAGCCTGCCGACGTGATTGCGCGGCTCGGTCGGCTCGCGCAGCCCGGCAACGCCTATTTCGGCTCGGCGGGGGAACTGGTGGCGATGGCCCACCTGGAGGGCGGCAACCGCCCGGCGGCGGGCAAACTCTTCGCAGAAATCGCCAAGGACGAGGACCTGCCCGAGACGCTGCGCAGCCGCGCGCGCCAGATGGCGGGCCTGATGGGCGTCGACGCAGTGGTCGACGTCGACAAGCTGCTCAAGGACGAAGGGGTCGCCGGGTCCGGGGAAGAGGGCATGAGCCCCACCGAAGCCCAATAGGACAAGGGATGGGAACGGACGGCATGATACACAAGCGGATTGCGCGCGCCGCGCTGTTGGCGGGACTGGTGACGGCGGGTTTGACCGGCTGCAAAGGCGGCCTGTTCGGCGGCGGCGACGACGACGTGACGCCCACTGTTGGCAACCGCGTGCCGATCCTGTCGCGCATCGAGAGCGGGGCCGAAGTCGATCCCGCGCTTGCCGGGATCAGCGTCGTGCTGCCTCCGGCGCGCGCCAACACCGAATGGGCGCAGGTCGGCGGGGCGGCGAGCAAGTCCTACGGCCACCTTGCCCTCGCCGAGAATCCCGCCAAGGTGTGGACCGCGCGGGTCGCCGGATCGAGCAACCGGATGCGCCTCGCCTCGCCGCCGGTGGTGGGCGGGGGCAAGCTCTTCGCCGAGGGCACCGATGGGGTTATCCACGCCTTCGACAAGGCCACCGGCGCGCGGCTGTGGACCCGCGGCGATGGCGACATGACCAAGGACCAGGCGCCCTCGGCATTCGGCGGCGGGGTCAGCTTCGAGGCCGGGCGAATCTACGCCACCAACGGCGTCGGCGAGGTGAAGGCGGTCAACGCCGATACGGGCGAGGTGATCTGGAAGGTCAAGCCGGCCGGACCCTTGCGCGGATCGCCCACCATCGCCTTCGGCCAACTGTTCGTGATGACCCAGGACAACCAGGTCATCTCGCTCAAGATGAACGACGGGTCGCTGGTCTGGGACGAAAGCGGATCGAACACCCAGTCGGGCGTGTTCGGGGTCGCCGCACCGGCGGCAGGGCAGGGGACGATCGTCGCCGGCTATTCGAGCGGGGAACTGTCGGCCTACCGCTACGAGAACGGCCGCACCCTCTGGTCGGACGCGCTCGCGCGCACCAACATCTCGACCACCGTCGGCTCGATCACCGATATCGACGCCGATCCGATCATCGATTCGGGCCGGGTCTATGCCCTCGGGCAGGGCGGGCGCATGGCGGCCTACGAACTGGTGACCGGACAGCGCATCTGGGAACTGAACCTCGCCGGCATTTCCACCCCGGCGATCGCGGGCGAGTGGATCTTTACCCTGACCGACGATGCGCGCCTGCTCGCCATCGCGCGGTCGAGCGGCCGGGTGCGCTGGATTACCCAGCTCCAGCGTTACCGCGACGAGGAGGACAAGGAAGGCCCGATCTTCTGGACCGGCCCGGTGCTTGCGGGCGGCCAGCTCTGGGTGGCAAGCTCGGAAGGTGAGGTGTGGAAGGTGAGCGCCGGCGAAGGCTCGGCGAGCCTGTTCGCCGATATCGGCCAGCCGGTCAGCCTGCCGCCGATCGTCGCCGACGGGTTCCTCTACCTGCTCGACGACAGCGGCACGATCCACGCCTGGAAGTAGCGCTCCGCCGAAGGGTCCCACCCTGCCGGGTGCTGGCCCGCGGCAGGTGGGTGGCAGACCGTCCCTGGCCGCGCTTTGCCGGGGTGTTGCCGGGGCGTTAACCCTTGTCCTGTAAGGCGGGGTGGTCATGACCGTGCAGCCGTTCCCGCTTCCCGCCGCGGCCCCCGAGGCTGCCGCCGCGCCGCCGCCGCGCCCGCCGGCGAGCGACGTGTCGACCGGAGTGGGCCTCGCGGGCATAGCCGGGCTGTTCGCCTGGATCGCGGTTTGCCGCTCCTATCCCGAGATCGCCGCGCTGCTCGGCCTAGGCGGGGCATTGTCGGGCGAAAGGGGCGTGCTGTCCGGGCCCTATGCCGCGCTCGCCGCGATGCTCTTCACCGCCTTGCCGATGGTGCTGTGGTCGGTGCTGGTCGACAAGGTGCACCTGCGTCCTTCGACCGGGATCGACTGGTCACAGAAGCGCCCACTTGCCAAGACGCTACCGGTGTCGGTCATCAAACTTGTCGGCCTGTGGGCGACCTGGGCGCTGCTCGCGGCCTTCTATGCGCTCGGCCGCTGGTACTGGAGCGGCAACTACCTGTTCGCGATGGAGGTGCTGACCATCGCCGTCCTGCCGCTGGTGCTGCTCTCGGTCCCCTATGTGATCTGGCTCGACCGGCACCTCGTCGCGCCGCGCGACGGATGCTTCCATTTCGGCGCCTGCGTGGTCGGGGGCGGGGTGATCGGGCGCGAGCAATGGGACGGCGCGGCCATCGCGAAGCACTGGCGCGCCTGGGCGATCAAGGGCTTCTTCGGCGCGTTCATGATCTCGATCCTGCCCCCGGGCTTTGCCCAGGTGGTCGCGGCCGATCCGGTGCGACTGCTCGGCAACCCGGTCGAATTCGTTATGCTGCTGGTGACGCTGCTGTTCGTGATCGACGTGCAGATCGGCACCGTGGGCTACCTTCTGACCCTGCGCCCGCTCGATTCGCATATCCGTTCGGGCAATCCCTTCGTCGCCGGCTGGCTGGCCGCGCTGCTGTGCTACCCCCCCTTCGTATGGGGCATCATTGGCCCCGACAACTCGGTGCTGAGCTACGAGATCGGGACGCCGGGCTGGGCACACTGGATGGCCGGGAACACGCCGCTGCTGTGGGCATGGGGCGGGCTGCTGGTGCTGCTCACCGGCATCTATGCGTGGGCGACGGTGGCCTTCGGGGTGCGTTTCTCGAACCTCACCTATCGCGGCGTGCTCACCCACGGGCCCTACCGCTTCACGCGCCACCCCGCTTACCTGTCGAAGAACCTGTTCTGGTGGGCCTCGGTGCTGCCCTTCCTCGTCACCACCGGATCGGCAGCCGACGCGGTGCGCAACAGCGTCTTCCTGCTGGTCGTCAACGGCATCTACTACTGGCGCGCCCACACCGAGGAGGCGCACCTTCTCGCCGAGGACGCGAAGTACCGCGAATATCACGCCTGGATGGAGCGGCACGGCCTCATCACCGCGCCGCTCGCCCGGCTGAAGCGGCGCCTGACCGGAGGCGGAGCGGGTGCGCGCCACGGGGCGCATCCCTTCCCCGCCGAATAGGCTCACATCACCGGCGCGCCTTCGTCGGTGCGGAACTTGAGCGCCTCGACCACGGTGAACTCGAGCCCGGCGATCGCCGCGCCGAAGGCGGCCATGTGGGGCGTGGCGAAGTGCGCGGCGAGGGCGGCCTCGTCGCGCCACTTCTCGACGATATGGAGCACCGAGGGATCGCCGAGATCCTGTGTGAAGGTATAGGCGATGCAGCCATCCTCGGCATTCGAGGCGGCGACCATGTCGACAATGGCGGCTTTGGCCGCGTCCAGCGCGCCTTCACCGACTTTCGCCGTGGCCAATACGATCAGCATCCTGCCTCCTCCCGTTCAGAACGATTGTTCGTAAACCCTCGTGATATCCCCGTTCCATTCGCCGTAGTAAGCGTCGAGCAGGCGCTGGGCCGGTACCTTGCCGCTGGCGACGATCTCGTCGAGCGTTTCGAGGTAGCCGGTCTCGTTGTCACCGGCCGCGTTCAGCCGGGCGCGCGCCGCCAGCCCGCCGTGCGCGATCCCGAGCGCCTCGCGGGCGATGTCGCGCAGGGTACCGCCGCCGGGCACCGGCGCGTCCAGCGCCAGCCTGGGCGCGGCGGAGCGCAGCGCCTCGCGCTCCGCGACCGTCCATCTCTTGACCAGATCCCATGCCGCATCGAGCGCGCTCTGATCGTAGAGCAGGCCGACCCAGAAGGCGGGCAGCGCACAGATCCGGCTCCACGGGCCACCGTCCGCGCCGCGCATCTCGAGGAAGCTCTTGAGGCGCACCTCGGGGAAGGCGGTCGAGAGGTGGTCCCACCAGTCGCTTTGCGTCGGGCGCTCTCCGGGCAGGACCGACAGCTTGCCGTCCAGGAAATCGCGGAACGAGAGCCCGGCGGCATCGATGTATTTCCCGTCGCGGAAGACGAAATACATCGGCACGTCGAGCATGTAGCGCGCCCAGCGTTCATAGCCGAAACCGTCCTCGAAGACGAAAGGCAGCATGCCCGTGCGGGCCGGATCGGTGTCGGACCAGATGTGCGACCGGTAGGAAAGGAAGCCGTTGGGCTTGCCCTCGGTGAAGGGCGAGTTGGCGAAGAGCGCGGTCGCCAGCGGCTGTAGCGCGAGACCGACGCGGAATTTCTTCACCATGTCCGCTTCGCTGCTGTAGTCGAGGTTCACCTGGATGGTGCACGTCCGCAGCATCATGTCGAGGCCCATGGAGCCAACACGCGGCATGTGGCGCAGCATGATGTCGTAGCGGCCTTTGGGCATGATCGGCAGCTCGGCGCGGGTCTTATCGGGCCACATGCCGAGGCCGAGATAACCGACGCCGCACTTCTCGCCGATCTCCTTGACCTGCGCGAGGTGGCGCCCGGTCTCGGCACAGGTCTGGTGGAGGTTCTCGAGCGGCGCGCCCGAGAGTTCGAGCTGGCCGGCGGGCTCGAGACTGATCGCCCCGTCGGCGCCCTTCAGCGCGATCACATTGCCGCCTTCCTCGACCGGGCTCCACCCGAACCTCTCGAGCCCGCCCAGGAGGTCGCGGATGCCGCAGGGCTCGTCGTAGGACGGGGCGCGAAAGTCGCTGCGCTTGTAGACGAGCTTCTCGTGCTCGGTGCCGATGCGCCAGCGCTCGGGCGGCTTCTCGCCGCCGATCATCGGCGCGACCAGCTGGTCGAAGCTCTCGATCACCGGATCATCGGCATTGGAAGCTTCGCGTGTGCTCATCGCTCGGGGACCCTCTCTGGCCGGTTGCCTTAGAAAACCGATCTGCCGGTGGGAAGGCAAATTCGGCTTTGTGGACGTCAATCTGAAGTGTCTTGCGGGCTTATGACCTTGCGGCCTGTGCCTGCCAGTCGCCGCACGTGCCCATCCACAGGGCGAGTGCGGCGATGGCGGCGGTTTCGCCGCGGAGGATCCGCGGGCCGAGGGTGATCCCCCGGGCCTGCGGGAGGGCGCGGATCGCCGCGCGCTCGGCATCATCGAAGCCGCCCTCGGGACCGATCAGGATCGCCGCGGGGCCCATGTGCGAGGCGAAGGTGGACGCGGCAGGCTCGCCACCGTTCTCGTCGGCGAAGAACAGCGCGCGGCCCTGCGGCCAGCCCATCAGCAGCGCATCGAGCTTCATCGGCTCGGCCAGCTGGGGGAGAGCGGTGCGGGCGCATTGCTCGGCCGCCTCGACGGTCACGGCGCGGGCCCGCTCCATGTTGAGCCGGTCGGCGACGCAGCGGCGGGTGAGCACGGGCCGGATCGCTGCCGCGCCCAGTTCGGTCCCCTTCTCGAGGACCAGGTCGAAGCGGTCCTTCTTGAGCAGGCCTGCGCACAGCCACAGGTCGGGCACGCTCTCGCGCGGGCGGAGCATGGCGGCGACCTCCAGCACCACATCGCGCTTGCCGACATCGCTTACCCGCGCCGCCCAATCGCCGGTTGCATCGTCGCACAGGATCACGGTATCGCCCGCCGCGACCCGCATCACCCGGGCGAGGTAATGCGCGGGATTGCCCTCGATCCGCACGACTGCGTCCGCCGCCAGCGGCTCGGTGACGAACAGGCGCGGGGCGCTCTTTGGGGGCCATGCTGGGGTGGCGGGCATGGCTTTGCACTAGGCGTGTGTCCCGCTAGGGAGCAAGCCATGTCCGCGCGCACCGCACAATTGCTGATCGCCGCTGTCTTTCTTCTGCTCGGCGGGTGGGCGCTGCTGGCGCCTGCCAGCGTCATCGACCTCGCCGTGACCGAGGCCTATCGCGACGATACGTTCCTGGCCCGTTTCGCCATCGCCTGCTTCGGCGCGCAGGCGGTGCTGTTCGGGCTGATGACGCTCGTCCTGCGCTGGCGCGCGCAGGCCTTCGCAATCTTCGCGGTGCTGCTGCTGCCGTTCTTCGCCTTCAACTACTGGTTCCATTACGAGGTGCCGGTGCTGACCAGCATCGGGATGCTCGACTTCGCCGGAAACGTCGCCATGCTGGTGCTGGCGGTGATCGGCTGGCGCGCGGCGCGGGCCGAGGAGGGGACACAGTGAGCCCGGAGATCGTCCCCGACAGCGAACATCAGGGCCTCGTCGCGCGCCTGCCGCGGTTCCCGCGCGACCTTGCGCTGCTGGCGCGTTTCGACCGGCCGATCGGCTGGTGGCTGCTGTTCTGGCCTTGCGTGTTCGGAGTGTGGCTCGCGGGGGCGGGGGCGCAATGGGCGCTGCTCGGCTGGCTGCTCCTCGGCAGCATCGCGATGCGCGGGGCAGGGTGCGTCTACAACGACATCGTCGATGCCGATCTCGATGCGAAGGTCGCACGCACCGCGCTGCGTCCCGTCGCGAGCGGGCGGGTGTCGAAAAAGGCCGCCTGGGTGTGGCTCGTCAGCCTGTGCCTCGTCGGCCTCGTCGTCCTCATGCAGTTGCGGCGCGAGGCGCAGCTGGTGGCGCTCGGCAGCCTTGCCCTCGTTGCCGCCTATCCCTTCATGAAGCGCATCACCTGGTGGCCGCAGGCGTGGCTGGGGATGGTGTTCAACTGGGGACTGCTGGTCGGCTGGGCCGAACTCCGCTGGGACAACTGGGGCTCGCTCGCCGCGCTCTATGCGGGCGCGATCTGCTGGGTGATCGGCTATGACACGATCTATGCGCTCCAGGACCGCGAGGACGACGCGATGGTCGGCATCCGCTCCTCGGCACTGGCGATGGGTTCGCGGGTGAGGGCCGGGATCGCCGCCTTCTATGCCGCCGCGACCGGCCTGTGGGCGCTCGCCTTCTGGTTCTACCGCGCCGATCCGCTGGCGCTCCTCGCGCTGCTGCCGGTGGCGGGGCACCTCGCCTGGCAAATCACGACCCTCGACGCCGAGGACCCTGCGAACCCGCTCGCCCGCTTCCGGTCGAACCGCTGGGCGGGCGCGTTGATGGCGGCGGCGTGCTTCGTGGTGGGGAACGCCTGACATGTGCAACCTCTACCGTATGACGAAGAACGTGAGTGAGGTCGCGAAGTGGTTCGAAGCGGTGGAGGGGACGGGCGGCGCGAACTTCGCCGCCGAGGTCTATCCGGGCTATACCGGGCTGGTGGTCGCCGAAGGCAAGGTGCGGGCGATGACCTGGGGCTTCCCGCTGGCGCTCAAGGGCGCGAGGGGCCAGCCGCTGAAGCCGAAGCCTGTCAACAACGCGAGGCAAGACAAGCTCTCCGGCGGGTTCTGGCGTCATGCCTTCACGCACCGCCGCTGCCTTATCCCGCTGACCGCCTGGGCCGAGGCCGAGGGGCCGAAGGGGCGGATGACCCGCACGTGGCTCGGCCTCCCCGACATGCCCCTGTTCGCCGCCGCCGGCGTGTGGCGCCCCTCCGAAGAATGGGGCGACTGCTATGCCATGGTGATGACCGACAGCGAGGGCTGCGATGCGGCGCAGGTTCACGAGCGGATGCCGGTCCTTCTCGCGCCCGAAGACCACGCCCGCTGGCTCGGCGGGGCCGCGCAAGAGGCGCTCACGCTGTGTCGCCGCTGGGGAGGGCCGCTCGCCATCGAGCGAACCATCGAGCCTTGGGCCAAGGGCGCGGCGGCCCCGCCGGTGCAGCCGGGCCTCTTCTAGGCGTAGCTCACCACCTCGAACTCGATCCCGTCCCAATCGAAGAAGTAGAACCGTCGCCCCGGCTCGTAGTCGGCGTGGCTGAAGGGGACGAGGCCCGCTTCCTCGACCACCGCCTCGGCGGCGTCGAGGTCGTCAACCACCAGTCCCACGTGGTTGAGCGGCACGCCCTTGGCGAAAGGCGAGGGCAGGATGCCGCGGGTATAGACCGCGATGTAATCCTCCTCGCCGCCGACGTGGATCGTCTCCCCGCCGAGCTGCGACGGCCCGCGCCAGCGGATGCGCCAGCCCATCAGCCGCTCCAGCAGCGCGGCACTGCGCGCGATGTCGCTGACGGTGATGTTGACGTGTTCGAGACGGCCTGTCGGCATGGGGAACCTTTCTTCGCTAAGTTGACGAAACACACCCTGAGCCGGGTGCGAATCGATGAACTTGCCCAGGGTGCAATCTCAACCTAAGTTGAGGTCAAGCTTTATCGGGAGAACCGCGTTTCCATGCCCGCGCGCCGCCTCAGGCCCTCCGACCTCATCCCTATCGGCGAGATCGCCCGCCGCACCGGGCTGTCGGTCTCGGCGATCCGCTTCTACGAGGAGCGCCGCCTGATCGAGCCGGTGCGCAGCGGCGGCAACCAGCGCCGCTTCCTGCGTTCGGACATCAGGCGGCTGTCCTTCATCCTGATCGCCCAGCGCCTCGGCCTGTCGCTGGATGCGATCGCGGCGGAACTGGCGAAACTCCCGCAGGGGCGCACGCCCACCGCGCGCGACTGGGAGACGATCAGCACCGCCATTCGCGCCCGGCTCGACGCGCGCATCGCCGAACTCACCCGCACCCGCGACCGGCTCGACGGGTGCATCGGCTGCGGGTGCCTGAGCCTTGAACATTGCACGATCTGGAACCCCGGGGACCGCCTCGGCGCCGAGGGGCCGGGGCCGCGCAAGCTGCTCGCGTGACCCTGCTCCTGTTCCCGCAGGGGGAAGAGGCTAGGAGACCTCCGGCCCCAGCGCCGGGTCGAGATCGCGGGGCCGCGCGAAGTGGACGAGCTCGGCGCAGTAGCGCCTCAGCTCGCTCCAGTGCGCCACGTCGCATTCGAGCACGGCGTAGGACGCGGTCGGAAACTTGACCACCGCCTCCTTGAACAGCGCGTTCTCCTTGGCCGGCGCGACCAGTTCCAGAAGCACGTCCTGAAGCCCCGGATTGTGCCCGGAGATGAGGATCGCCTTCGCCTCGTCCGCGCCGCTCCCGGCGTGGGCCTCGATGGTCTCGACGATGGTGTCGAAGCTGGCGAGGTAGAGCCGCTGGTCCCAGATCACCGGCATCTCCGGAAGAGCGCGCTCGAGCGTCAGCTTGACCCGCACCGCCGGGCTCGCGATCAGCCGGTCCCACTTCACCCCATGGTCGCGGATGTGCCGGCCGATCAGCTCGGCACCCTTGCGCCCGCGCGCGTTGAGGCCACGGTCGAAATCGCGCTGGCTGGTGTCGTCCCAGTCGGACTTCGCGTGACGCAGGAGGCCGAGAATCTTCATGGCAGCAAGGCTCCTGGCGCTCGGGAGGACATCTCGCCCCCAACACCAGCAGCGAGCCGTTGTAAAGCCTGATCGAGCGTCACTCTGAGCACCGGGGTGCCGTTAGGGAACGCGGACAGCAGCCGCGAGGGAAAGGCCGGGCTGAGGACGATGAAGTGCCCGGCATCGTCCTTGCTGCGGATCAGCCGCCCGAAGGCCTGGGCCAGCCGCGCGCGGATGATGCGGTCGTCATAGGCGCTGCCGCCGCCTGCGAGCCGCCGCGCCTTGTGGAGGATGTCGGGCCGCGGCCACGGGACCTGCTCCATGACGACGCACCTGAGGCTGTGGCCGGGCACGTCTACCCCGTCGCGCAGGGCATCGGTGCCGAGCAGGCTCGCGCGCGGGTCGTCCCGGAAGATGTCCACCAGAGTGCCCGTGTCGATCGGGTCGACGTGCTGGGCGTAGACTGGCAGGCCGCCCCGCGCGAGGCGGTCGGCAATGCGGCCGTGGACCGCGCGCAGCCGCCGGATCGCGGTGAACAGTCCGAGCACGCCGCCGCCCGAGGCCTCGATGATCCGCGCATAGGCCCCGGCGAGCGCGGGGAGATCGCCCTTGGCGATGTCGGTGACGATCAGCACTTCGGCGCGCGCCGCATAGTCGAAGGGGCTCTCGGCGGCGGAGAGCAGCGGGGCGACCTCGACATGGGCGGCGCCCGAACGCTGGATCGCCGAGGCCCAGCGGTCGTCGTCTTCCGTCCGGTCGGTGAGGGTCGCGCTGGTCAGCAGCACGCCGTGCGCGGGTTCGAGCACCACGCGCGCGAAGGGCTTCATCGGATCGAGCCAGCGGCGGTGGATCGCGACGTCGAACTCGCGCGCGTCGGAGCGGTCGACCGCGAGCCAGTCGACGAACTCCGGGTCGGCAGGGCCGCCCAATCGGTCGAGCAGGGCTTCCCAGGCGGCGATCAGCTCGATCCGCCAGGCGAGGGCAAACCGTGCTCCCTCGATCCGCGCACGGCCCTGTGCATCGAGCCAGTCGGGCGGCTCGGCGAGGATCGCCTCGAGCCGGCCGCTCAGCCGGATCAGCGGCACGCGGATGCTGGCGAGCGCCTCGCTCGCGGCGCCCGCGGCCTCGATCACCTCGCCCGGCAGCCCCGCCGCCTCGGTCTCGATGCCGTAGCCCGCCTCCTGCCCGCCGCTCTCGTCGCGGGCATAGGTCGCGGTGCGCACCGCGGCGAGCAGGGCTTCCAATGGTCCGAAAGGCTGGTTCTCGGCGAGGCGCTGGAGCCAGCCGTCCGAGGGGAGCAACTGCCCTGCCTTGCACGCGGCGGCGATCGCCTCACCGCCGGCCTCGTCGTAGCTCGCGACGTCGGCGAGACGCGCGGCGAGGCCCCGGCGGCGCCCGCGCGCCTCGCGCTCCGGACCCATGATCCAGCGCCTGAGCTCGATCGCCTCCTGCCCGGAGAGCGTCGCGGCGAAGGTGCTGTCGGCGGCGTCGAAGACGTGGTGGCCCTCGTCGAAGATGAGGCGGGTGGGGCGCTGGGCGGGGTCGCGGGCGCGGGCGGCGTTGACCATGACGAGCGCGTGGTTGGCGATCACCAGATCCGCCTGCGCCGAATCCCGCGCGGCACGCTCGATGAAGCATTTGCGGTAGTGCGGGCAGCCGGCATAGATGCACTCGCCGCGCTGGTCGGTGAGGGCGGCGATGCCGCGCTTCCGGAACAGCGTGCCGAGCCAGCCCGGCAGGTCGCCGCCGATCATGTCGCCGTCGCGGGTGTAGGCCCCCCAGCGCGCCACCAGATGCGCCAGGATCGCGGGGCGGCCCGCGAAGCCGCCTTGCAGCGCGTCCTCGAGATTGAGGAGGCACAGGTAATTCTCTCGCCCCTTCCGCACCACCACCGGCGGGGAGCCGTCGGGGCGCTTGACCGGCCACGCCCGGCGGCTCTCGGCACGCAATTGGCGTTGCAGGTTCTTGGTGAAGGTCGAGACCCACACCGTTCCGCCGCTCAGCGCCGACCATACCGAGGCGGGCGCGAGATAGCCCAGCGTCTTGCCGATCCCCGTGCCCGCCTGCGCCAGCGCCAGATGCGGGCGGCCGGGGGCGGAGCGGGGGGCGAAGATCCGCGCGACGTCCTCGGCATAGGCGCGCTGACCCTCGCGGCTCTCGGCGCCCTCGCCGGTCAGCCTTGCGAGCTGGTTCTGGATGGCCTCGGGCGGCAGTTCCACCTGCCGGGGCGCGGGGCGCTCGCCCGCTTCCTCCCATTCGGGCAGGCGCGCGAAAAGCCAGCGTTCGGCCTTGTCGGGCTTGGCGATGTGGGGCCGCAGCACCTGCGCCCACGGCCAGCGCAGGCGTTCGAGCGATTGGACGGCGCTCCACGCGCCCTCGCGCTCGAACCACTCGGGGTCCTTGCAGGCTGCGATCAGCGCGCCCGCCGCCTGCTGGAGCATTTCGGGCACGGCGGCGTCGTTCTCGGGCACCGGCAGCCCCAGCGCCTCGGCGAGGCCGCGCGGGGTCGGCACGCAGAAGCGCGCCGGGTGGATGAAGGCAAAGGCCTCGAGCAAGTCGAGCCCGGAGAGGTCGGGATAGCCCAGCCGGCTCGCCACCAGCGGCGCGTTCAATAGCAGCACCGGCGTATCGGCGGCCGCCATGATCGCATCGCCCTTGGAGACCGCCTGCGTCGCCCCGCTGCCGCTGCGCAGCCAGTGCCCGCCATGGCTGGCATGGAGCGCGGGAAGGGGCAGGGAAACGGGGGGGGTCACGAGGCCCTAGATGGGCGCAGGCGCCGCGCTTGTAAACGCGGGCTTGCAAGCCCGCGCGCCATCCCTAATAGCCGCCGCGTCATGACGATAACCCAGGATGCCCTCATCGCCGCCGCGCAGGTCTCCAAGGCTTGGCCCTTCCAGGAGGCGCAGCGCCTCGCCAAGCGGCTGCCGGAGGGCAAGCCCGGCGGCGTGCTGTTCGAGACCGGCTACGGCCCCTCGGGCCTGCCGCATATCGGCACCTTCCAGGAAGTGCTGCGCACGTCGCTGGTGCGGCGCGCCTACGAGACGCTGACCGGCGGTGCGGCGACCCGGCTGGTGGCCTTCTCGGACGACATGGACGGCCTCAGGAAGGTGCCCGATAACGTCCCCAACCAGGCGATGCTGACGGAACATCTCGGCAAGCCGCTGTCTCGCATCCCCGATCCTTTCGGCAAGTTCGAAAGCTTTGCCGCGCACAACAACGCGATGCTGCGCGATTTCCTCGACCGGTTCGGCTTCGATTACGAGTTCGTCAGTTCCTCGGACTGCTACACCTCGGGCCGCTTCGACGATGCGCTGAGAGGCGTGCTGGCGAACTTCCGGGCGATCCTCGACATCATGCTCCCGACGCTGGGTGAGGAGCGCCGCCGCACCTATTCGCCGATCATGCCGATCAGCCCCACCACCGGCGCCGTCCTTCAGGTGCCGGTCGAGGTGGTCGACGCCGAAGCGGGGATCATCCGCTTCACCGACGAGGACGGCAGCGTGGTCGAGCAGTCGGCGCTGGGCGGGATGGCCAAGTGCCAGTGGAAGGTCGACTGGGCGATGCGCTGGGTGGCGCTGGGCGTCGATTACGAGATGTACGGCAAGGACCTGACCGATTCCGGCATCCAATCGGGCAAGATCGCCCGCGTGCTCGGCGGGAACAAGCCCGAAGGCCTCATCTACGAGCTGTTCCTCGACGCCAGGGGCGAGAAGATTTCGAAGTCCAAGGGCAATGGCCTCTCGATCGAGCAGTGGCTCGAATACGGCAGCCCCGAGAGCCTCGGCTACTACATCTTCGCCAATCCCAAGAGCGCCAAGCAGCTCCACGGTGGGGTAATCCCCAAGGCGGTCGACGACTACTGGCAGTTCCGCGCCGCCATTCCGGGGCAGGATATCGACAAGCGGCTCGGCAATCCCGTGTGGCACCTGCTGCGCGCCAATGCGCGCCACGAAGGCCCCGACGCACCCGGCCAGGGCGAGGCGCTGCCGGTGCCCTTCAGCCTGCTGCTCAACCTCGTCGGCGTGCTCGGCGCCGAGGCGACCCGCGAGGCGGTGTGGTCCTATCTCGGCAACTATGTCGCGGATGCCGATCCGGCCAGGCACCCCGCGCTCGATGCGCTGGTCGGCCGGGCGCTCGCCTACAACCGCGATGTCGTCGCCCCCACGCTCGTCAAGCGGGCGCCAGCCGGGGGCGAGGTCGCGGCGCTCCGCGCGCTCGACGCCGCGCTCGCCGCAGCGGACCCGGACACGAGCGCCGAGGACCTCCAGACCATCGTCTACGAGATCGGCAAGCAGCCGGAGTTCGGCTTCTCAACCCTGCGCGACTGGTTCAAGGCGCTCTACGAGACCCTGCTCGGCTCCGAGCAGGGCCCGCGCATGGGGAGCTTCATCGCGCTCTACGGCATTGCGCCCACGCGGCAACTGATTGCAGAGGCGCTGGCGAAGGCGTGAGGTCGCCGCCCGGCACCTAGCACCACGCGCGGGTGCGGTACCACTTGGTGATGACGTACTTGGCGCCGCGCACCACCGGCGCCCCGGCATGGAGTGTCGCCTCGTTGGGGCGCCCGTCGGGCAGGGCGTTGTTCCACAGCAGCAGCGCACCGGGCTTGGGCTCGATGCCGATGCCGAGCGCGGTGAACTCGGTCGCCCCGCCTTCCTCGACGGCGTTGAGATAGGCCATCGCGGTCCAGCTCCGCTGCCCGCCGCGCGCCTCCTCCTGCGGCCAGTAGCCCTCGGAGACGTAGAACCAGTCGTTGTGCGGCTTGAACTGCTGGCCGGGCAAGTAGCGTTGCCCCTGCACCGGCTCGCCGATCGCCGCCTCCACCCCGAGCAGCGCATCGATCCGCGCCGAGATCCTGGCGACGAAGGGATCGTGGGGGTCGAGGTCCCCGGAATAGGAGGTGCGAAAGCCGCTCGCATAGGCGACCTCATGGAGCGAGGAGGGCCGCGCGATGGCGTCGATCATCGACACGAGCCGCGCGCATTCGGCGGGCGAGAGGAAGTCGCCGATGGCGAAAAGCTCGACCGGCTCGACCGGCAGGCGGTAGACCGTCGGAGCGGCGGCGAGCCGCGCGCGCACCGCCGCGCCGAGGCGGGCGAGGGCGTCTTGATCGGGCACGGGCTCGGGCACGGTCACGAGGGCGATTGCTAGCAAGCTGCCGCGACCGCGCAAGCGGCGGCATTGCGCGTGCTGTCGCGGCTGCTAGTCTCCACGCATCGATGGACGAGGGAGGGACGCAATGAACACAACGGCAAGACCCAGATATTCGGGCATGGCAATGACGCTGCACTGGCTGATCTTCGTGCTGGTGATCGTCAACTGGCAGGCGACCGTCGCGGCCGAGGCCGCGCCCAGCCGCGAGGCCGCCTCGCAGATCATGGGCAACCACTTCGCCTTCGGCATGGTGATCTTCGCGCTGGTTGCGCTGCGGCTGATCTGGCGGCAGATCAGCCCGCCGCCGCCGCAGAATCCCGCCCATGCCCGGTGGGAGCGGACCGCCGCGGGGCTCATCCACCTTACCTTCTACGCCCTCCTGCTGGTGATGCCGATCGCCGGCTGGGTGGCGCTGTCGAGCTTCGGCGCACCGATCAGTGTGTTCGGCCTGTTCAGCCTGCCGGTGCTGCCGGTCGGCGTCGACGAGGCGCGCGGCGAGGCGATCTTCGAACTGCACGGCGCGGCGGGGATCGCACTGCTGGTGCTGATCGCGCTCCACGCCCTCGGCTCGCTCAAGCACACCCTGATCGACAAGGACGGTAACCTGTTCCGGATGCTGCCCTTTGGCACCCCGCGCGGCTGAGCGCGCCGACGGCCTGCGGTAAAAAGGCCCCGCCGGATCGTTCCGACGGGGCCTTTCCGGTTCTTTGGGAGGGAAGACCTACCAGAAGAAATCGTGGATCACGTCAACCACTTCGCCGGTGTAGATGTCGACAAGGACGACATCGTCATAATACCTGACCCACTGGTAAGGTCCGTAAACGGGCGGGAGGCGGTAGGCCGACGGATCGTTGATGAAGAAGCGCGGCTGGAAGAACAGGCTGTCGAGGAAGAAGCCCGTGTCGAGCCGGCTGTAGCGGTGGCTGCGGAACGGTGCGTAGTAGGGGCCGGGACGGAACAGGAAGCTGTTGCTCCGCCGCCAGTCGTTCCAGCCGAAGCGGCGGTCGCTCCGCCAGCCGTGGTTCCAGCGCCGGAAATCGCGATTGTCCCAGCCCGGACGGCCGTTCCAGCCCCAGCGCCAGTCGTCGCGGCGCCAGTTGCGGCGGCGGTCGTTCCAGTCGCGCCGCCCGTCGCGCCAGCCGTCGCGCCGCCCGTCGTTCCAGTCGCGGCGGTCGTTCCAGTCTCGGCGGTCATTGCCGCGCCATTCGTTCTGGCGCCCCTCGCGCCAACCGTCGCGCCGCCCGTCGATGCGGTCGGCCCGCCGGTCGCCGCGGTTCTCGATGCGGTCGGCCCGCCGGTCGCCGCGGTTCTCGATCCGGTTCGCGCGCCAGTCCCCGCGGTTCTCGACCCGTTCGGCCCGCCGGTCGCCGCGCTGCTCGATGCGGTTCGCGCGCCATTCGCTGCGCCGGTCAACCTGCTCGGCCGCCCGGTCTCGCCCGCGCCAGTCGAGCCGCGCGGCGCGGGCATCGCCGCGCTGTTCCACCCGATCGGCCCGCTGCTCGCTGCGCCTGTCGATCTGCTCTGCGCGCCGCTCGCTGCGGCGGTCGATCTGAGCGGCACGCTGCTCGGTCCGGCGGTCGATCTGGACGGCGCGCTGTTCGCTGCGGCGATCGATGCGCTCGGCCCGCTCCTGGCGGCGCTCGGCGGCCTGCGCGCTCTGGGCGGCGCGGGCGCTCGCCTCGGCACCGGCGCCGCGCCGTTGTTCGCTGCGCGCCTGCTGCCGCTCGATGCGCGCCTGCGCACGCGCTTCGGCCCGCCCGTTCTGGAGATCCTGAGCGGCGGCAGGGACGGTGGGAAGGATGAAGGCGAGCGCCGCGGCGAGGGCCGCGAGCGATCCGCTTCGTGCAAAGAGGGTCGTCATGGTAAGTGCCTCCAGAGGCGCCCGCCCACCACAAGCGGCTTGTTGAGAGGATTCCTCTCTATGTGGTGCAGACTGTCGCGAGGATGAACCGGCTCGTCCTTGTTCAGAAAAATTCGGTCCGAAATGAACATCACGCGACCGCTTGACGAGGGCCGCCTTGCCGCCGAAGGCCTGCGCACCATGTTCGAAACGCTCGACGATGTCCTCGGCGACTGCCGCAATCGCCTGATCCGTGCGCCGCGCGACCGCAAGGCGCCGATGCACACACCGGTGATCGTCACCGGCGACGTCGATGCGCGGGTGATGGTGCTGCGCGCCTTCGATTCGCAAGGCTGGACGCTCCGCCTGCACACCGATGCGCGCGCGCCAAAGGCGCAGGCGCTGGCCAGCGATCCGCGCGTCGCGGCGCTGTTCTACGACAAGGGCGCCAAGGTGCAGATCCGCGCGCGCGGTACCGGGGCGATCCTCACGCAGGGCGGCGAGGTCGATGCCGCCTGGGGTTCGAGCACCAATTTCGCGCGGCGCTGCTACCTCGGAGAAGGTCCGGGGGCGAGGGCGGCGGGGCCGACCTCGGGCCTGCCGCCGGAGTTCGAGGGTGTCGAGCCGGACGAGGCGCAGCTCGTCCCGGCGCGCGCCAACTTCGCCCTGCTCAAGATCACGCTTACCGCGCTCGACTGGCTCTACCTTGCGCACACCGGCCATGTCCGGGCGCAGTTCGCGCGCAGCGCGGCCGGGGCGGCGTGGGAGGGGCGCTGGGTCGCGCCCTGAGGGCGGCGGACGCGGTTCAGGCGGCCGAGGCGGTCGGCGAGGCGACCGGGGCGGGGAGCAGGACCGCGTCGTCGATGTCGCTCGCCGGGACGATCTGGCCGGAACCTTGGGCGAGCGCCGCGTCGAGCGCCCGGCGCGCGCGGCTCTCGAGTCCCTCGCGGCTTTCCCCGAAGCGTTCGGCGGCAACCCCGAAGCTGGCGGTGAGCTGCGCGCCGCTGCCAATATGCGGCAGGTGCAACTGCGCGAGCTTGCGGCGCAGGCGATTGGCGATGCGGACCGCGGCGCGCTCGTCGGCGCCCGGGATGATGATCGTGAAGCCGTCCCCGCCCGCAGCGTCCTCGCCGAGCGCAATGCGGTCGTCGCGGCGCAGGCCCGCGCGCACCACGGCGGCGATATGGGCAATGACCTGGTCGCGCATTTCGGGGCTGACCCCGCTCCCTTCGGGCACGAAATGGTCGATCCGGCCGTGAAGCACGGCCCGCGACCCGGCCCTCAGCGCATCGCGCCGAGCGGTGAGATCGACGGGCCGGGTCCGTGCCGGCAGCGGCGCCGCGGCGAGCGCGACCTGCGGCGACAGGCGCCGGGGATCGAGCCGCCGGTTCGCCCGCAGATACCCCGCCCAGGCACCCGCGATGGCGCTCGCCGCGCACAGCACGACCGCCGCTTCGAGCGGCATGTTCATCCCCGTGATCAACCCGAATATCCCCTGTACGACGCTGTATTCTCGGGGAGAATGCAGGGCGCAGCTTAAGGATACGTAAAGCCGGGCGGCCAATCCCGGTGCGCTCGGGCAAGCGGAGAGGCGCGGGGCAGACAGCCCGCGCCATCGGCCGTCGCCCGACCGGTCAGCGGGTCAGCGGGTCAGCGCGTCAGCTTCTTGTAGGCGAGCCGCGTCGGGCGGTCCGCCGCATCGCCCAGACGCCGGCGCTTGTCTTCCTCGTAGGCCTCGAAGTTGCCTTCGAACCATTCGACGTGGCTGTTGCCCTCGAAGGCGAGGATGTGGGTGGCGAGACGGTCGAGGAAGAAGCGGTCGTGGCTGATGACCACGGCGCAGCCCGCAAAGTTCTCGATCGCGTCTTCCAGTGCCGCCAGCGTTTCCACGTCGAGGTCGTTGGTAGGCTCGTCGAGCAGCAGCACGTTGCCGCCGGCTTTCAGCATCTTGGCCATGTGCACGCGGTTGCGCTCGCCCCCGGAGAGCTTGCCGACGTTCTTCTGCTGGTCGGCGCCCTTGAAGTTGAACGCGCCCACATAGGCGCGCGTCGACATGTCCTGCCCGTTGACCTTCATGTAATCGAGCCCGTCGGAGATTTCCTCCCAGACGTTCTTCTTGGGGTCGAGGTGATCGCGGCTCTGGTCCACGTAGCCGAGGCGTACGGTCGAGCCGATCTCCACCGTGCCGCTGTCGGGCTGCTCCTTGCCGGTGAGGATCTTGAACAGCGTCGACTTGCCCGCGCCGTTCGGCCCGATCACGCCGACGATCCCGCCCGGGGGGAGCATGAAGCTGAGGTTTTCAAACAGCAGCTTGTCGCCATAGGCCTTGGAAATGTTCTTGGCCTCGATCACCTTGCCGCCAAGGCGCTCGGGCACCTGGATGACGATCTGGGCCTTGCCGACGGCGCGGTTGTCCTGGCTGTTCTGGAGTTCCTCGAACTTGCGGATGCGCGCCTTGGACTTGGTCTGGCGCGCGGCGGGCGTTTGCCGGATCCACTCCAGCTCGCGCTGGAGCGCCTTCTGCTTGCCGCTTTCCTCGCGACTTTCCTGTTCGAGCCGCTTGGCCTTCTTCTCGAGATAGGTCGAGTAGTTGCCTTCGTAGGGGTAGTAAGACCCGCGATCGAGCTCGAGGATCCATTCGACCACGTTGTCGAGGAAATAGCGGTCGTGGGTGATCATCAGCACCGCGCCGGCATATTCCTTGAGGTGGTTCTCCAGCCACTGGACGCTTTCGGCATCGAGGTGGTTGGTCGGCTCGTCGAGCAGCAGGATCGAAGGCTTCTGGATGAGCAGGCGGGTGAGCGCGACGCGGCGCTTCTCGCCGCCCGAGAGGTCCTTCACCGGCCAGTCGCCCGGCGGACAGCGCAGGGCCTCCCTCGCGACTTCGAGCTGGTTGTCGAGCGTCCAGCCGTCGACTGCGTCGATCTTGTCCTGAAGCTCGCCCATCTCCGCGCCCAAGGCATCGAAATCGGCATCTGGCTCGCACATCAGCGCGCTGACTTCGTTGAAGCGCGCGACCAGATCGGCTGTCTCTTTGGCGCCCTCGCGCACGTTCTCGAGCACGGTCTTGGTCGGATCGAGTTCCGGCTCCTGTTCGAGATAGCCGACGGTGATGTTCTCGCCCGGCCAGGCCTCGCCGGTGAAGTCCTTGTCGATCCCGGCCATGATCTTGATCAGGGTCGACTTGCCCGCGCCGTTGGGGCCGACAATGCCGATCTTCGCACCCTGGTAGAACTGGAGCGAGATGTTGTTCAGCACCGGCTTCTGCGCGCCGGGGAAGGTCTTGGTCATGCCCTTCATGACATAGGCGTATTGGGCGGCCATCGGGTGGTCCTTCGGGTCGAGTGATCTGGGGTCGGAGTCCGGGCGTGCAGATAGGGAAGGGCAGGGGCAAGGGCAAGCGGCTAGACAGGCAAGCGGGGCGGGCCTAGCACCGCCTGCCATGACCCGCACCCTCACCGCGCTCGCCGCGCTTGCGCTCGCCGTCCCGGCTTTCGCCGACACCCCGCCGCAGACACTTGACCAGATCGCCGATGCCGCGCGCGAGAGCGACGCGCTGGCGTGGGACTTCGTCGAGGGGATCACCACCGAGGTCGGGCAGCGCCAGGCCGGGACCGAGGCCGAGGCGCGGGGCCGGGCATGGGCGGCGGCGTGGCTGAAGCGCGCCGGCTTCGCCAATGTCGCCGACGAGCCCTTCATGATGCCCACCTGGGTTCCGGGCGAGGTGGCCCGCGCCGAGATCGTCGGCCCCTTCCCCCAGAGCCTCGCCATCGCGCCGCTGGGGGACAGCGCCTCGACCGGCCCCGAGGGTATCACCGCCGAGGTGGTGATGTTCCGCAGCGTCGCCGACCTCGAGGCCGCGCCCGCCGGGAGCCTCGCCGGCAAGATCGCCTATGTCAGCAACGCCATGACCCCCACGCAGGATGGCAGCCAATACGGTTTTGCCGGGCCGACGCGCTGGGTCGCCGCGGGGATCGCCGCGCGCAAGGGGGCGCTCGCCACCGTCATCAAGTCGGTCGGCACCGATCTCCACCGCAACCCGCACACCGGCGGCACGGACTTTCCCGAGGGCGTTGCGCCCACGCCGGCGGGGGCGCTCAGCAATCCCGATGCCGCGAACCTCGAGCGGATGTTCGCGCGCGCGGGCGGGCGGCCGATCACCATGAAGCTGGTGCTGACCCCGCGCAGCCTCGGCGAGACCGAGAGCGGCAATGTCGTCGGCGAGATTGTCGGCCGCAACCCCGCACTCCCGCCGGTGCTGCTCGCCTGCCATCTCGACAGCTGGTGGCCCGGGACGGGGGCGGTGGACGATGGGGCGGGCTGCGGCATCATCGCGGCCGCCGCGCTCAATGTCGGGCGAGTGGGTCAGCCCCTGCGCACCGTACGTGTGCTGATGGCGGGCGCGGAGGAGACTGGGCTGTGGGGCAGCAAAGCCTACAGCGCCGCGCATATCGACGAGCCGATCGCGGTGGGCCTCGAGAGCGATTTCGGCGCGGACCGGGTGTGGCGCTTCGATTCGAACTTCCGTGAGACCAACACCGCGCTTCACCGAAAAATCGCCGCCGCCGTCGCGCGCTTCGGTGTGTCGAGCGGCAGCGACGTCGCCACAGGGGGTGCGGACCTCAACATCGTGCGCGACCAGAAGGGCGCGTTGGTCGATCTCCAGCAGGACGGCACCCGCTACTTCGATCTCCACCACACCCCCGACGACACGCTCGACAAGATCGATCCGGTGCAACTGCGCCAGAACGTCGCGGTGTGGACGCAGGTCGTCGGCATTCTCGCGAACGAGGAGACCGCCATCCTGACCGGAACGCCTATCCCCTCGGCACCGAAGATCATGCGCAGCGGAAAATGACAGAGGATTCGCACTGCGGTCATATTCGTGATCGCTAAGTGTCTCATAAATTACATAAATTGTTCACGTTGGGGAAATGCTCAGCGGGCAAAGGTGCCGCCAACCACGCGCGCCGGCCTGCAAACCCCACCTCTCTCAGCAGGCTGGTCCCGGCGCGCGCAACTACGCGAGAACCAGGCGCATGTCGAACAACCTCCTGATTTGTGACCTCACGCAAAGCTGGTCGCCGACCGGCGGCGGCGGCATCTCCACCTACCTCAAGGAAAAGCGCAAGTTCTTCCAGAACCACACCGAACACCGCCTGCTCCAGATCGTGCCGGGGCCGCGCGACCGCATCACCGTGGAGGGGCGCATCACCGTTGCCGAGGTGGGCGCGCCGATGGTGTGGGGCAGCCCCAACTACCGCTGGATCAACCGCAACGACGCGGTCTTCGACCTGCTGCGCGAATACCGGCCCGACATCGTCGAGAGCCTGTGTCCCTGGGTGCTGCCGTGGATAGCGATCCGCCACCGTCGGCGCTTTCCCGATACGGCGCTGGTCGCGGGCTATCGCACCGACTTTCCCAACGCGCAGATCTACCGGGTGATGAAGGACCTCGCGGGGCATTATCCGGCAAGCTTCTTCCGTTCCGTCGCCTATTTCTATGCGTGGATGACCTATCACCGCTTCGACCGGGTCTACACCCTCAACCAAGAGGCGCGGGCGATGCTCGGCGGGCTCGGCTATCACAACACCGGCGTGCTGGGCCTCGGCGTCGACATCGACCTGTTCTCCCCCGATCATCGCGACCCTGGCTTCCGCCGCGAGCTCGGCCTGCCCGAGACCGATGGCCCGCTGCTGATCTATGCCGGGCGACTCGACAACGAGAAGCGCGCCTACGTGCTGGTCGAGATGTTCAAGCAGCTTCCGCGCAGCCTCGGCGCTGCGATGGTGCTGATGGGCGACGGCAAGCTGCGCGAGGTGCTGATGGAGGAGGCCAAGGGCCTGCCGATCGCCTTTCCCGGCTACGAGACGAACCGCGCCATGCTCGCCCGGGCACTCGCCTCCGCCGATATTTACGTGAGCGGGATGGCCGACGAGACGTTCGGCATCTCGGTGCTCGAGGCGCAGGCCTCGGGGCTGCCGGTGGTCGGCGTCGCCAGCGGCGCGATGCCCGAACGCGTGCCCGAGGGCACCGGCTTCCTCGGCCCGGTCGACGATCCGGTGGCGATGGCCCGCGGGGTGGTGGAGACGTGGCGCTGCGACTATGCCGGCAAGCGCGCGCGCAGCCTTGCGCTGGCGGCGGGGCACAACCGCTGGACACAGACCTTCGAGCAGCTCATCAACGTCGAATATGCCGCCGCCCTCAGCGCGCGCGACGCGCGCCGGCGCGGCGCGCTGCTGGGCACGATAAAGCGGGCGCCTAACGTCACTTGACCTTTCCTCAGCCTCCCGAACCGCCGCTGGCCGAGCCGCCGCTTGCGCCGTGGCAGCGCCTGCCGCGCCGCACTTTGCGGATCGCGCTGTCGGTGCTGCCGCTGGTGGCGCTCGCCAATGTCGCGGTGCTCGTCTGGTCGCTCGGCGCGGTCGATCTCGCCGGGCGGCTGGTGGCGCCCGGCCTGCTGCTGCTGGCCGCCGCGCTCGCCTTCGTGCCGATGCTCATCAATTCGCTGCGCTTTGCGCTGTGGAGCCGGTTCCTGGGCGTCGACCTCGGTGTGCGCGACTGCCTCAGGGTCGTGACGGGCACGATGATCACCAATTCGATCACGCCCTCGGCGGCCGGCGGCGTGCCGATCAAGCTGCTGTTCCTGATGGGCGCGGGGGTGAGCTCGCGGCGCGCGGCGACGCTGATCTCGTTCCAGGCCGCCGAGGATGCCGCGGTGCTCGCCGGGCTCGTCGCGTTGTGCCTTGCGCTGAGCGGCTTCCAGCTCGCCGATTTCCTCGCGCGCCAGCAGGGCCTCATCGCGCGGGTCGAGGCCGATCTGGTGCTGGCAGGCTGGATCGGGCTGGGTGTGATCATGCTCGTGGCCGGGCTGGCCGGCGCGCTGGCGGCGGGGTGGCTGGGAACGAGAGTGCGCGCGCGGGCGGCGGGCCTGCTGGCGCGGGCAGGGAGCTTCGCGGGCCACGTGGTGAGCGACTGGCTCGGCGTGATGGCCCGCGGCAAGGGTGTCGCGCTCGTCAACCTCGCGCTGGCGCTGGCGCAGTGGCTGGCGCGCTTCTCGATCGCCGGCGTGGTGCTCGCCGCCTTCGGCGAGGCGTGGCACCCGGCGCTCTACTGGCTGCTGCAATACCTCGTGCAGTCGATCAGTTCGGTGGTGCCGACCCCGGGCGGGGCGGGCGGGGCGGAGGCCGGGTTCCTGCTGCTGTTCGCGCCCTTCGTGGGGGCGGGCGTGCTGGTCGCGGCGATGAGCATCTGGCGGCTGGTGTTCTTCTACCTGCCGCTCGCCGGGGCGGCGCTGGTGTTCTTTCTGCTCCACCGCGCCTCGCGCCGCGATGCCGCCGCGGTCGATCCGCTCGTCGCCGCGCCGCAGCCTGCGGAGTAGCGGCGCGCGTCAGGCCGCCCTGACGAGGTGCGCCGGAAGCGCCACCTTGTCGGCGAAACCCGCCGGAACGACCGCGAAGCGCGCGAGGGCGGCGGCAAGCTGGCCTGTCTCGCGGGTCAGGGAGGTGGCCGCCGCCGTGGACTGCTCCGCCATCGCTGCGTTCTGCTGCGTCGAGCGGTCCACCCCGCCGATCGCCGCGGTGACCTGCGAAAGGTTGTTTGCCTGTCGCGCCGCAGAATCCGCAATCGTCTGGATCGCGCCCGACAGGATCGAGACGTCGCGGGTGATCGCCGCGAAGGCGTCACCGCTGCGCCCCACCAGGTCGACCCCGCGGCCGACCTGCACCGAACTTGCGCAGATCAGCGCCTTGACCTCGTCCGCCGCCTCCGCACAGCGCTGGGCGAGCGCGCGCATCTCGTTCGCGACCACGGCGAACCCTTTCCCGGCCTCCCCCGCGCGGGCGGCTTCGACACCGGCGTTGAGGGCGAGCAGGTTTGTCTGGAACGAGATCGATTCGATCATCGCGATGATGGAATTGATTTCCTGCGAGGAGTTTTCGATCGCCTGCATCGCGACCACCGCCTCGGAGACGATCTGCGCCCCCTCGTTGGCGCGTTCCATCGTGGCGGCGATGGTCGTGCGCGCGCCGGCGCTGGTGGCGGCGCTGTCTTGGACGCTGGTGTTGATCGCCGCGATCGCGCTCGCGGATTCTTCGAGGTTGGCGGCCTGTTCCTCGGTCCGCCGCGAAAGGTCCTCGGCGGCACAGCGGATCTCGCCCGCACCTGCGGTCATCGTCTCCATTCCCGCGATCACCGTGCCGATGCGCAGCGCACGCTGATGGAAGCGATCGTCGACCCCGTCCCGGAACACCGCCTGCCAGTGTTCGGCCTGCAAGCCCTAGGCGCGGGCCATCTGTCCGGGACCCGTGAAATGGGCGGCGAGTTCGGGCGCTGGGCGATGGTGCGGTAGAACCGCTCGAGCGCCCCGTCGAGGCGGCGCCCCAGTGCCCGGTTCACGCCGGTGAAGACGGAGCGATCGATATGGGCAAGGCCATAGTAGTCGAGTCGTTCGTTGAGCGGCATGTTCGGCATGGTGGTGGGTTCTCGGCTTGGGGCGCGGGACGAGCTTTGGCCATCGGGCCGGGTGCCGGTGCCAGTCAGACGTCCAGCGGACAGGCGTTTTCAAGCGCAAGGCGCAGCTCGCCGAGCCGGATTGCCGCGACGGCGCCGGCCGGATCGGCGGATTCGAGCACCATCGCGATCTCGCGGAGCGACTGGGCGAGCCGGTCGATCTGCTGGAGCTGCACCAGGTGGCGCCCGGCCACCTCGGCGTCGCTGCACAGCACGACGCCGAAGGCCTCGGCATCGACCGCAAGATCCGCGAGCCGCGCCGCGATCGCCGCCTGCAGTGCCGCAGCGTGGGCTGCGCCGGAGGCGGCTCCGGCTGAGGGGACGGAATGGGGGGCGGGCACCGTCACGCCGCCAGTTCGACCGGCTCGTCGGCCATCAGACGCCCAAGGTCGAGCACCATCACCATGTCATCGCCCAGCGGGGCGATCCCTTCGAGGAAGTGGGTGATCGTCTCGTGCCCCATCGCGTCGGGCTGCTGGAGCGTGCCCGCCTCGATCCCGACGATGTCGGCGACGTCATGGACGATCAGTCCGCGCATCTGCCCTTCGTGCTCGATGACGATGATCGGGTTGCGCGGCGTCGCATCGGTCGGCTCCCAGCCGAGCCGCGCGGCAAGGTCGATTACCGGGAGCACCGCGCCGCGCAGGTTAACCACGCCCGCGACGTAATCGGGCACGCGCGGCAGGCGGGTGACGGGCGACCAGGCGCGGATCTCGCGCACGGTCATGATGTCGATGCCGAAGCGCTGGTTCGCGATGCCGAAGGTGATGAGTTCATGGCGCATGGGGGCGTTCCTCTTCCGGCGGGCAGGATCAGTGGATCACACGGCGCAGCGCGGCGGTGAGCTTGTCGGCGTCGAACGGCTTGACGATCCACCCCGTCGCCCCGGCGTTGCGGGCGCGCTGCTTCTTCTCCTCCGAGCTTTCGGTGGTCAGCACCAGGATCGGGCGCTCGGCATGGAGCGCGCTGGTGCGCAGCCTCTCGATCAGGCCGAACCCGTCGAGACGCGGCATGTTGATGTCGGTGATGATCACGTCGACCTCGTTGGAGGCGAGCCATTCGAGCGCCTCCTGCCCGTCCTCGCACTGTTCGACCGCGAACCCGCGCGAGCTCAGCGCGCCCAAGAGCAGGGCACGCATGCTCGCGCTGTCGTCGACGGTGAGGACACGGATGGGGGCGGGATTGCTGTTATCCATGATGTGCTCCGTTTGGCCCTAGAATAGCTCAACCGTGCCAAGCGCCGATTGCGGCCGTCCCAGTGGTTTCTGCGTAGGAGCGGTATCGGCCGGGACCAGCCGCGCACGCACCTGGCCGCTCGCCGGGCGGAACTGGATGCGCCGCGCCTGAGTGCCCTCGAGATCCTCGAACACCTTGGGGATGTTCTCCCGCTCGAGGAACTGGCGGGCGAAGGCGGCATTGGCGGTGCCGATCGGGGAAAGATCGGGGTTGAGGTTGGCGCCCCCGTAAAGCCGCGCGCGCATCCGGCTCTTGCGCGCGCCGAGGCCGAGCATCTCGTTGATGAGGAGCTCCATGAGATAGAGGCCATAGTCGCTGTCGAAGGCCTGGTTGCGGACATGCGCGGGCGGCTCGGCGAGGAGGAAATGGTTCATCCCGCCGATCTGCGCCACGGGATCGAACAGGCAGGTGGCGACGCAGCTGCCGAGGATGGTGCTCATCTCCACCCGCGGGTCGGCGCTGGCCTTGGCCTCGCCCTGGACGATGGTCGTGCGGATGATCTCGGGAAGGAGGCCGGGCGGGGGGACGGGCGCGTTCATGCCACGGCCGCCCTGGCGCAGGGGAAGATCGCCGACGCGATCCGGTCGATCGGCAGGACCTCGCGCGCCGCGCCCAGCTCGATTGCGGCGCGCGGCATGCCGAAGACGACGCAGCTCGCCTGGTCCTGCGCGATGGTGCGCGCGCCGATGCTGGCGAGCTGGGCCATGCCCTGCGCGCCGTCCTGGCCCATGCCGGTGAGCAGGATGCCGAGCGCCCGCGCGCCGCCCGCGCCGCCCAGCGTGGCGGCGAGCGAGGCGAACAGGCGGTCGACGCTGGGGCGGTGGCCGGCGACCGGATCGCCCTCGCGCAGCACACAGCGCAACCCCCGCGAGCCGGCATTGGCGACCTGAAGGTGACGGTCGTTGCCGGGTGCAAGCAGCACCGTGCCCGACTCGAGCGGCAGGTCGCTTTCGGCGAGCCGCACGCTGGGGCGCACCGCGCGGTCGAAGGACTGGGCGATCGCGCCCGCGAAGCAGCCGTTGATGTGCTGGACGATCAGCGTCGGCGGGCAATCTGCGGGGAAATCGGCGAGCAGCGTGTGCAGCGCCTCGACCCCGCCGGTGGAGGCGCCGATCACGATCACCTCGGGCCGCGGAAAGGAGGCCGCGCTTGCCGGGGCGCGGACAGGGCTGGCCGAAGCGGGAGCCGGAGCCGGAGCCGGAGCCCGGCCGCGCCGCACTTTGGCCGCCTCGCGCACCATCTCCACCAGCGCGCACCCGTTGCCCTCGGCGTCGCCATCGCCGGGCGTTATCCTGAGCTGCGACTTGGGGATGCAGCCGACCGCGCCCAGTTGCAGCCCCCGCGCGGTGGCGCTCGCGCCGGCTTCGGTCGCGCCCGAGACGAGGATCACCGGGGTGGGGCGCAGCTGCATGATCTTCTCGAGGAAGGACAGCCCGTCCATCCCCGGCATCTCGATGTCGAGCGTCACCACGTCGGGATCGAGCGCCTTCATGAGCTGCCGCGCCTCGGCCGCGTTGGCGGCGGTGCCGGCGATGGCGATGTCGCTCTCGCGCTCCAGCCGGTGCTGTAGCAGCGCGCGCATCAGCGGCGAATCGTCAACAATCAGCACCCGGATGCTCATGCCGCCGCGCTCCTGCGATAGATGGTGGGGCCGACCGGCTCGAGCAGGGCGGTCGCCGGCCCGCTGACCCGTTCGGAATGGCCGATGTAGAGATAGCCGCCCGGCGCCAGCTGGCGGGCGAAGCGCTCGACCAGCCGCTCCTTGGTGGGCGTGTCGAAATAGATCATGACGTTGCGGCAGAAGATCACGTCGAAGGGGCGGCGCATCGGCCATTCGCCCATCAGGTTGAGGCTGCGCACCCGCACCATCGCCCTCACCGCCGGGTCGATCGCGAGGCGCGCCTCGCCGCCTTCGCTGACCGGCACGCACCACACCCGCCGCAGCGCCTCGGGCAGGGCCTCGAGCGCGGCCGCAGGATAGGTCGCCGCCCGCACCCCGGCGAGCGCGTTGACCGAGATGTCGCTGGCGAGCGCGACGAGCTTGCTGCGCGCAATCCGCAGCCCCTCGTCCCGGTGCTCGCCGAGCAGCACCATCAGCAGGGTCCAGATCTCCTCGCCGGTCGAACAGCCCGCCGACCAGATCCGCACCGCCTCCCCTGCCAGAGCGCGGCCGACAAGCCCGGCGCGCAGCGCGCTCCCGAAGTGATCGAAATGATGCGGCTCGCGGTGGAAATAGGTGTGGTTGGTGGTGAGCGCGGTGATCACCTCGGTCATGGTCGCCGGATCGCCTTCGAGCGTGTCGAGAAAGGCGCCGAAGCTTGCAAGACCGCTGCGCCGCACCAGCGGGGCGAGCCGCGAATAGGCGAGCATCCGCTTCCTGTCGCTCAGCACGATCCCCGTGGCGGCGTGGATCAGGTCGGCGATCCGGCGGAAGTCGGCCTCGCCGTAAATCGCGGGGCTGATGCCGGGGACCATGCTGTCCGGCGCGGTGCCGGCGGACGGGGCCTGCATGGCTCAGGCCGCCGCCGCGAGGGCCGGCGTGCCGGAGCCCGGGCCGATGCTGCCGCCGGTGCGCGCGGCGATGCTGGCGATGAAGTCGACATCGACGATCAGCGCGACCTTGCCGTTGCCGAGGATCGTCGCGCCCGCAACGCTGTCGATCTGGCGGTAATGCGCGTCGAGGGCCTTGATGACAAACTGGCGCTGGTCGGCGATCGCGTCGACCAGCAGCGCCGCGCGGCCGTGGCCCTCGGTCTCGACCAGCACCAGCACGCCCTCGCAGGGGTTGGTGACGGCGTCGCGGGCGCCGGTGAGCGGGCCGAGGGGCACGATCGGCACGAAGTTGCCGCGCGCGTTCAGCACCTGCGCGCTGGTGCCAATGCCCTTGACGTCGCCGGGTGCGGGGCGAAGGCTCTCGATCACGTGGGTGAGCGGGATCACCAGCGACTGGTCGCCGACCTGCACGATCATGCCGTCAGAGATGGCGAGGGTCAGCGGCAGGGCGAGGCTGAAGGTGGTGCCCTTGCCGGGCGTGCTTTCGATGGTGATGCGCCCACCCAGCTCCTTCACGTTCTGTTTGACCACGTCCATGCCCACGCCGCGGCCCGAGATGCTCGAGACCTGCGCAGCGGTGGAAAAGCCGGGGGCGAAGATCAGCTGGTTGATGTCGTCGTCGGAGAGCTGCGCCTCGGGCGCGACGAGGCCATTGGCGATAGCCTTCGCCAGCACCTTCTCGCGGTCGATCCCGCGCCCGTCGTCGGCGATGCGGATGATGATGCGCCCCGCCTTCTGCTCGGCCGAGAGGGTGAGCGTTCCCTCGGCGTCCTTGCCCGCGGCGCGGCGCTCCTCGGGCGGTTCGATCCCGTGGTCGACGGCGTTGCGGATGAGGTGGGTCATCGGTTCGGAGAGCCGCTCGATCACGGTCTTGTCGAGTTCGGTGGTCTCGCCCGCCACCTCGAGCTTGACGTGCTTGCCGGTGCTCGCGCCAAGTTCGCGCAGCAGCCGCGGCACGCGCCCGAACACCGAGCTGATCGGCTGGGCGCGGAAGGCCATGGCGTGTTCCTGGATGTCGCGCACCAGCGTCTCGATCAGCGCCAGCTCCTCGATATGGGCGAGGTTCTCGTTGGTGAGCCGCTGGGCGAGCATCGCCTGGGCGATCACCAGCTCGCCCACGCCGTCGATGAGCATGTCGAGCTTCCTGAGGTCGATCCGCACCGATTGGGTGGCCGGGGCCGCGGGCGCGCCGCCAGCCGGGCTGGCAGCGGGGACCGCAGCGGGGACCGCCGGCGCGGCCGCGGCGGCGCTTTCGGACTTGATCGGTTGCGCGGCCGGTGCGGGGGCGGCGGCGGCAGGGGCGGGCGCGGCCGGCGCGGCGATGCGGGGGGGCGGCATGGTGCCCTCTGGCCCGAACGCCAGCGCCACCTCGTCGCCCACGAAGTCGAAGATCTCGCTGACGCTGTCCCTCGCGACGTGCGCCGGCATGCGGAAGGTCCAGCCGAGATAGCCTTCCTCGACCAGCAGCCGCTCGATCGGGGGGATGGCCGACAGGTCGCAGGCCTCGCAGGTGCCGCCCAGATCGGTCAGCTCCCGCAGCCACAGCAGCGGCTCGCTGCCCTTGGTCATCGCGCCGGCGTGGGGGCGGATATGGACGAGCCAGCTGTCCGGTTCGGCCGGGTCGGCGGGCGCCGATGCCGCCGGCGCGGGGGCGGCGAGCTCGTCGAGCAGCGCGTCGAGATCGTCGAAGGCGGGGCTGGCGGGTGTCGGGGCTGGCGGAGGCGGCGGCGCAGAAGGTGCAGGAGGCGCGGGGGCCGGCGCGGCCCCGCTGCCCCCGGCCCGCGCCGCCTCGAGCCGGGCGAGCAGGTCGGCATCCTCGGGCGGCGTGCCTCCACCGCGCGCCGCCTCGACATGATCGCGCAGGCAATCGAGTGCCAGCAGCAGCAGATCGACCAGCCCCGGCTCGAGCGGCACCAGCCCCTCGCGGATCTCGCCCAGCAGGTTCTCGAAGCCGTGGGTGTAGGCGGCGAGCGCGGTGTGCCCGAAGGCGCCTGCACCGCCCTTGATCGAATGCACCGCGCGGAAGATCGCGTTGATCGTCTCGGCATCGTGGGTGCCCTCGCGGCAGGCGGCAAGGCCCGCCTCGGCCGCCTCGAGCGCCTCCTCGCATTCGACGAAGAAGATCTGCTTGATATCGTCTTCGGTCATGGCGCGACGCCCTCCATCACCACGTGCTCGAGCCCGGTGAGGCGCAGCGCCGCAGTGAAGGCGGCGCTGGGCTGCCGGACCTGGATTCCTCCCTCGCTGCGCGCTGCCGAAACCAGCAATTGCAGCATCGCCTGCCCGATCCGCTCGACCTTGCCGGCGTCGACCGCGAGCGGCGCGGGCCCCAGCGACTCCGCGAGTTCGGGGTAGAGCGCGGCGGCGGCGCTGCGGTCGCAGATGGGGGGCAGGGTGATCATGCGTGCAACCTCATGGCGGCGGGGTCGGGTTCGGCGCGGCGGCGCCCGGTCAGAACTCGCTCCAGTCGTCCTCGTCCTTGGCGGCGACCGGGGCCGGGGCGGGGGCGGGCTTGCGGGCGAGGTTGCCGGTGACCGGCGGCGGGGCGGTGGTGGCAGCCGGGCGGCGGGCCGCGGGGCGCGGGGCGGGGCGCGCCGGGGCGGGTGCGGGGGCCGGGAGCGCGACCGGCGCGGCGGCAAAGCCGCCGCCCGCGCTGCCGCTCACCCGGAACTGCGCGACCAGCTCGCCCAGTCGCTGCGCCTCGGAGGAGAGGCTGCGCGTCGCCGCGGTCGCCTCCTCGACCATCGCGGCGTTCTGCTGGGTCATCCGGTCGATCGTGCCGACCGCGGCGTTGACCTGCTCGAGATTGCTCGCCTGCTGGGCGGTGGTCTCGGCGATCTCCTCGACCTGCGCCGTCACCGCGCCGACCTGGGCGACGATCTCGGCGAGCAGCGTGCCGGTCTCGCCGACAAGGCTCACCCCGTCGCCGACATGCGCGGTCGACTTGTCGATCAGCGCCTTGATGTCGCGCGCGGCCTCGGCCGAGCGCTGGGCGAGGGCGCGCACCTCGTTGGCGACCACGGCGAAGCCCTTGCCGGCCTCCCCGGCGCGCGCCGCCTCGACCCCGGCGTTCAAGGCGAGGAGGTTGGTCTGGAAGGCGATCCCGTCGATCACGTCGATGATCTGGGTGATCTCGCGCGCGGATTGCTCGATCGCGCCCATCGCGGCGACCGCCTTGCCGACCACGGCGCCGCCCTCGGTGGCGCGGCGGTGGGTCTGGGCGATGGCGCTCTTGGCGGCGCTGGCGTTCTCGGCGGAGCGGCGGGTGAGGCTGGTCGCCTCGCCGACCGAGGCGGCGGTCTCCTCGAGGCTGGCGGCCTGCTGCTCGTTCCTGAGCGCGAGGTCCTCGGAAGCCGCGCGGATCTCGTCCGAGCCGGTGTGCACGCCCCCGGCGGTCGCGCGCACCGCCCCGATCATCGTCTCGAGCCGCGCGACCGAGGCGTTGAAGGCCTCCTGCAGCCGCCCGTGCTCGCCTTCGGGAAGATCGGCGATGCGGTGCGTGAGGTCACCCTCGGCGAGACGGTCGAGCGCCTGCGAAAGCGTCTCGACCACCATGCTCGACTGGTCGGCGTCCGCCTCCTTCACCCGCAGCGCATTGGCGCGGAAGGTTTCCATCGCCTTGGTCATCCGCCCGACGCAATCGGTGTGGTCGATGCGGCGCACCGGCGAAGACAGATCCCCCGCCGCCAGCGCCTCCATCCGCACGACGGTCTCGACATAAGAGCGGCACACGAGCTCCTTAGCCAGCAGCAGTCCCGCGACATTGATGACGGTGGTGCAAAAGGCCACGAGGCACAGGGTCCAGACTTCGAGCGAGCCCCCCATCACCAGCGCGCTGGCGAGCAGGTTCGTCGCGCCGAGCACGCCCGTGCCGGCGATCATGATGGTGAACTTCCGGCGGATCGGTGCATGTTTGGTGAACCAGGTGATCATTGCGAATTCCTCCCGAACGATCAGTCTAAGCGGCAGGGTTGAAAGGCGTTTTGCGTGGGGACCCAGCGCAATTCCCTAGTCGGTTCAGGCGGCGCGCGTGCCGGTGCGGCGGGTCGGGGCGGGCAGGGCGGCAGTGCCGTGCCAATCGCGCCCTGCCGACCCGGCCGGTGCCTGCGCGTCGCCGATCCGAAAGCCTGCGAAGGTTGCCGCCAGCTGCCGTGCCTCGTGGTTGAGGTTCTTGGTGGCGGCGTTGGTCTCCTCGACCATCGCGGCGTTCTGCTGGGTCATCTTGTCCATCGCGCCGATCGTCTCGGAGACCTTGCGCAAGCTGACGCTCTGCTCGCTCACCGCATCGGCGATGCGCGAGACCGCCTCGGTTACCTCGCCGACCCGGGCGATGATCGTCTGGAGCGCCGAGCCCGTCTCGTGGACCAGCGAGACGCCGGTCTGGACATGGCCATTGACCGCATCGACCCGCGCCTTGATCTCGCTCGCGGCTTCCGTCGCGCGCATCGAGAGCGCGCGGACTTCGGAGGCGACCACCGAGAAGCCCTTGCCTGCCTCGCCCGCCCGCGCCGCCTCGACCCCGGCATTCAAGGCGAGGAGGTTGGTCTGGAAGGCGATGTTGTCGATCATCGCGGTGATCTCGGAGATCTCGACGCTGGCGGTCTCGATCTTGCCCATCGCCTGGATCGCGCGGCCGACCACCTCACCGCCGCTGGTCGCCTCCTCGCGCGCCTCGCGCATCGCGCCGCTCACGCCGACCGCGAGGGACGCGTTCTGCTCGATGTTGGCGGTGAGGCTCGCCATCGTGCTCGAGGAGAGCTGGAGACGGCTGGCCTGGTCCTCGGAGCGGCTGGCGAGATCGGTCATCGCGTGCTCGATCTCGGAGGAGGTGAGGTTGATCGATCCGATGCTGTCGTTGACCGCGCCCATCGCCTGTGACAGGCGCTCCATCGCGCCGTTGAAGTCGCGCGCGAGCGACTGGAAGGCGGGCGGCATGTCGGTGAGGCGGACGGTGAGGTCGGACTGGGCGACCGCGGCGAGCTGGCGCCCGATGCGCGTCATCGCCTCCTCGCGCTCGGCGACCGCGCGCTGGCGCTCGATCGCGGCGTCGCGGAACACCAGCATCGCCTGCGCCATCGCGCCGAGCTCGTCGCCGCGTTCGGTCCCTGGGATGGCGATGTCGTTCGAGCCCTTCGACAGGTCGGTCACCGCCCGGGTCAGCGCCACGATCGGCTGGGCGATCGAGCGGGTCAGCGAGCGGGCCAGCACCAGCGCGAGGCCCATCAGGATCGCCGCGCCGAGCCCGAGCGCGATCCAGGCCATGGTGATGACGGTGGACTGCCGCTCGGTCTCGCGCTCGATCGCGGCGTGCTGGGCGTCGCGAATCTCGCGCAAGGGGTTGACCGCGTCGCTGACCAGCACCCGCTTGCCCGCCGCGCGGATCGCGGCCTGGGCGGCGTCGCGCTGGCCCGACTTGACCACCTCGACATACTTGTCGCCCCAGTCGCGCCGCCACTTGAGCGTTTCCTCGCGGCTCACCCGCACCAGATTCTTGAGCGCCGGGTCGGCGAGTGCGACTTCCAGTTCCTGCGAGGCCCGGTCGTAATCGTCGCGGCCCTCGTAATAGGACTTGAGGTAGCTGCGGTCGGCGGTCACCAGGAAGCCGCGCAGCTGGCTGTTCTGGCGCAGTAGCGCGGTTTCCAGCGCGAGCACGTCGGCAAGGATTTCCTGGCTCGCGGTGTTCTTCGCGGTGACCGAGGAGATCATCGCGAGGCTGACCCCGCAGGCCACCATCACCGTCGCGGCCACCACGTTGAGCAGCACGAAGGAAAAGCCGAGACGGCGGGGGAGGTTCATCCGATCAAGCATGGCGGGGGTTCCTCTCGTCCAAGATCCTTGTCGCTCGGCACGTCAGAAGGCGTAGCGCAGCGATGCCGTCACGGTGCGCCCGTTCATGACCTGCGCATTGGTGAGGCCGGAGGCGGGGATGCTCCCTGCCTGGAGCGCCACAACCGCCAGTTCGTCAAAGACGTTGAAGGCGTTCACCGCGACCGTTAGCCCCTCGGCCGGGCGGTATTGCAGGAAGGGGCTGACCAGCACGTAGCCGGGCTGGACGAGCTGGTTGGTGTCCTGCGCGAAGCTCTCGGTGGTGCCGTTGATGACCGCGCCCAGCGTGACCCTGCCGCTTTCGAACTGGGGCCTCGCGAAGAAGGCGAAGTCGGGGATGTGGCGCGGGGTGTTGCCGTTGAAGGCCGGGTCGATGGCGTCCTCGTCGATCTTCGCATCGGTGAAGGTCGCCCCCACCACGATGGCGAAGGGTTCGCTGCGCCATTCGCCCTCGAACTCGAGGCCCTTGGCGCTGTAGGTGCGCTCGACCGGCACAACGATAGCCTGTCCGCTGGCATTGGAGCTGATCTGGAAGTTGCGCTCGTCGGTCGAGGCCCAGAAGCCGGTAAGGAAGGCGCTGAGCCCGCCCTTGCGGAACTTCACCCCGGCCTCGGCCTGCTTGACGATCGAGACCTGCACGCCCGGATCGCGCGGCCGCCCGGTGAGCGGGTCGAGCGTCTCGGTGCCGATCGCGTTCTCCGCGCTCGCCCGCCCGCCGCGGCTGTAGCGCGCGAAGGCGGAGATGCTGTCGGCGAAGCGGTAGTTCACCCCGGCCGAATAGGAGAGGTAGTCGTAGTCGTAGTCGACCGGCGCGGGCTGGCCCAACGGCAGGATCGGCACGGTGCGTTCGGGCAGCGAGACCTGCCCGTTGCCGTTGACGTCGATCGGCGCGACCCCGATCCGCCCGCCGCCGAAGTTCGCGGAGAACACCTGGCCCTGCACGTCGCCCCGGTCCCAGCGGATGCTGGCGCCGATCGCGAGCTTGCCGATCTGGTAGTTGACCGATCCGTAGGGCGCGACGATGTCGTAACCCACGTCGTAGCGGTTGTGGTAGATGGTGAAGGGCAGCCCCACCGCGAAGCCGTAGGCGAGGGTGCCCGCATCGGTCAGCGGCAGGCCGGTCGCGGTGGCGAGATCGACCGGCGCATTGCGCCCGCCCCCCGCGAGGTCCTGGAGGGTGCTGGTGAAGTTCCAGAACATCCGGATATCCTGCCGCGCATTGTAGAGCCCGGCGGTGGTGGTGAGCTTGCCCTCGCCCACATCCCACACGCGGCTCGCGCGCAAATCATTGGTGACGTTATCGAGGCTTTCGAGATCGGCATGGATGCGCGCCGAGAGCGCCAGCAGCCGCGCGTCGGTGATCTCCTGCCCCGTGAGCGGCCCGCCCGCATAGGTCAGCCGCGCGCCCGGCCCGCCGAACCCGGCGAAGAACGGCGCGGGCGCGGTCACGAAGGGCACGTTGTCGTTGTTTTGCCCGCTGATGTCGGAGAAGCGGAAGCGATTGGTGACGCTCCACCCGGCGATCTCGAACTGCGCCTCGAGCCCGAGTGCGGCGACCTTGGCCGCAAGGCCGTCGCCGGTGTCGAGAACCGTGGGATTGTTGTTGCGGTCGACCTCGGCATAGGTGCGGGTGAGCGGCGAGGAATAGCCCTGCTCGCGGATGTCGTAGCCCGGCAGGAAGCCGATCTCGGGATCGGCGTCGGTCCCGGTCACGCGCACCGGCAGGGTGCCGTAATTGGGCTGCCGGTCGTCGAGATACTTGCCGTAAAAGCGGATGTAGCCGCTCCCGAACTCCTTGGTGAGGTTGGCCTTGATCTGGCCGCCGGAAAAGCCGGTGAAGCCGATCTCGCGCGGGCCTTCGCCGCTGCGGTAGAAGCCGCCGGCATGGAAGCGCCAGCCCTGTCCAAGCGGTCCGCCATAGGCAAAGTCGATGCGCTTGAGGTCGAAGCCGACCCCGCTCGACACCTGCAGAACGCCGCCGGCGGTCTCCCCGGTCTTGGAGATGAAGTTGATGAGCCCGCCCGGCGAGTTCGAGGCGAAGGTCGAGGCCGATCCGCCGCGAATCGCCTGCACCTGCGAAAGCGTCAGGTCGGCACGCAGGAACTGGTCGATCCCGGCGAACTGGATGTCGCCGAACTCGAGCACCGGCAGCCCGTCTTCCTGCAATTGCAGGAACTTCGAGCCTTCCGCGGCGAGCGGCAGGCCGCGGATGGTGATCGCCGAGAAGCCGTCGATGTCCGAGGTTTCCGAGCGGATGCCGGGGATGTTCTGCATGATCCCCGCGATCGAGCTGACCGAGAGCTGGGCAAGGTCGTGATCGTCGAGCACGCTCGCCGAGATTGCGGTGTCGAGGAGGTCGCGGCCCTTGGCGACACCGGTGGTGAAGGACTTGCCAGCGGGAGCCGAAGCCGGAGCCGGAGCGGGGGCCTCGGCGGGCGCTTGATCCTTCTCCGCGGCCTCGCCGGTGGCGGCGGTTTCGGCGTTGCCGGCATGAGCGGGCACCGCAGCGGCGGTGGCGAGCAGGACGGCGGTGAGCGGCGTGAAGCGGCGCATCTTTGTGGACTCCGATAGCGAGCAATGAAAACGGAGCCTGGCGATAGGTCCGCCGCGATTAACCATGCCGCCGCCGCGCACTCGGTAAAGCTACGCAGGAAGAGGGCCGGGCGGGGCTCTGCGCGATTTCCCTTAGCCCGCGTGGGGATAGTCTTGTCGCCCCTCCCCTAGGGTGGCGGCTCCGACCGCCTTTGAGGGACGCGCCAAACCTTGCCTTTCCACCTCCCCGAGATCGCCCCCGGGCCGGCGCAAGCGCCCGGCGTGCCGCGCGCGGTTCGCCAGTTCATGATCGAGGCGCACAAGGCCGTGGGCTTCGGCAAGCCGCTCGCCGCGGCACTGATGAAGGCGCTCGCGCGGGTGCTGCCGCAGGCGGGCGCGCTGTTCGAGCGGATCGAGCACTGGCCGGGCGATCTCGCCTCGGACGGGGTGACCTTCCGGCTCAACGCCGGGCTTCACGCGCTGGCGCTCGAGGGGAGAGCGGGGGCGCTTGGCCGGCTCTACGGGATCGGCGGCGCGCCCGCCCCGCTCGCGCCCGCGGTGCTCGATGCGGCGCTGCTGCGGGTGCTGCGCGCGGAGGCCGAGGCGCTGCTCGGCTGGCTTGCCCATCCCACCCAGACCAACGAGGTCGCGCGGGTGGCGGGGCTCGTCGCCGCGCTGCTCGAACTGGGGCGCGCTGCGGCGCTGCCTTGCGAGGTTCTCGAGATCGGGGCGAGCGCCGGGCTCAACCTCAATTTCCCGCACTATGCCCTGCGGCTCGGCGAGGTCGCGGCCTGCGCGCCGCTGAGCGCGGTGAGCCTCGCGCCCGAATGGCGGGGCCGCGCGGCGCCGGGCGGGGCGCTCACGGTGGCGGGCGTGCACGGGGTCGATCTCCACCCGCTCGATGTGGCGCGGCGGGCGGACCGGGCGAGCCTCAGGGCCTATGTCTGGCCGGGCGAGGCGCAGCGCAGCGCGCGGCTGGAAGCGGCGATCGGGATCGCCCGCCGCTTCCCGGTCGCGGTCGAGACCGGGCTCGCCAGCGCCTGGCTGATGCGCCAGCTCGCCGAGCCCCAGCCCGAGGGCGTGCGGCGGGTCGTGTTCCATTCGATGGTCCTGCAATATGCCGGCGCCGCGGAGCGCGCCGCGATCGACACCGCCTTCGCGCTCGCCGGCGCGCGCGCCGATCCGCGCCGCCCGCTCGCGCGGGTCGGGATCGAGTGGCGCGCCGATCGCCAGGCCGTCGAGATCAGGATCACCGAGTGGGACGGCGGCGCCGGGCAGGGCACAGCGCGGCTTGCGGGGACCTGCCACCCCTACGGCGAATGGATCGACTGGCAGGGCCTCGCCTAGCGGGCTTTCCCTAGCGTCAATCCCTAGGCGGCCGTTCGAAGCCTGCCAATTCCTGCAGGTCTAAGCGGACAGGCGGAACTCGAGGAAGCCGGGCTCAGGGAAGCGCCGGCGCAACGGGGGGAGCCTGCCATGACACTGAAATCGACCTTGCTGCTGTTCGCTGCCGGTAGCGCCTTTGCCGCCGCCCCGGCGGTGGCCGAGGAGACCGGAACCCGCAACGATACCGCCGACCGGACGAAAGCCGGCTCCGACCAGCCCGTTACCGTCGCCACCCGGCCGCCGGCCGAGATATTCTCTACCGGCATGGCCAAGGGCCGCGACCGGCTCGACAGCGCCACCTCGACCTCCTCGCTGAAGGGCGACGACATCGACCGCTTCGGTCCGCGCCCGCTCGCGGAAGTGCTGCGCACGATGGCAGGGCTGCGCGTCGCCAGCGGCATCGGCGAGGGCAACAACAACTACACCGTGCGCGGCCTGCCGCTCGCCGCGGGGGGCTCCAAATACATGCAGTTCCAGGAAGACGGCCTGCCGGTGCTCGAGTTCGGCGACCTCTTCAATGTCGCCACCGACGTCTATGTCCGCAACGACTTCACCGTGAATGCGATCGAGACGATCCGCGGCGGCTCGGCCTCGACCTTCGCGTCCAACTCGCCGGGCGGGATCGTCAACATCATCTCGCGCACCGGCGAGCGCGAGGGCGGGCGCGCCCAGATCACCGCCGGGCTCGACTTCGACGAGAAGCGCCTCGATTTCGATTACGGCGCCAAGCTCGGCGAGAACACGCGCTTCTACATCGGCGGCTTCTACCGCCAGGGCGAGGGGCCGCGCGACATCGGCTTCACGGGGGTGCGCGGCGGGCAAATCAAGGTCAACCTGACCCGCACCTTTGAGAACGGCTACGTGCGCGCCTATTTCAAGCTTCTCGACGACCGCTCGCCGACCTTCGCCCCCTATGCTGTGAGCATCACCGGTACCGACGACAAGCCAGCGATCCGCAGCCTTCCCGGCTTCGACCTGAGACACGATTCGGCCCTCTCCGGCTTCCTCGGCCCGGTCCTCACGCTTGACCGCAACAACCAGCCGGTCGCGCTGCCGATCAGCACCGGGCAGAGCGCCAAGTCGCGCTCGCTGGGTTTCGAGGCGCAGTTTGAGCTCGGCGGCTGGACCATTACCGAGCGTGCCCGCTACGCCGTCAACGGCGGCGATTTCAGCCGGATGTTCCCCAACCGCCAGAACACCGTCTCGGCCTTCGCCGCCGCAATCGGCGGGCCGGGCTCGACCGCCGCCTACGCGAGCGGGCCGCTCGCCGGGCAGGCGATCCCGGGAAGCGAGCTCATCAACGGCAACGGGCTCCTGTCGCTCTATTTCGTCAGCTTCGTGCGGGCGCGCTCGCTCGACAACTTCACCAACGACCTGCGCGCCAGCAAGGTCTGGGAGGTGGGCGGCGGCAAGCTCACCACCACCGGCGGGCTCTATTTCGCCACGCAGGAGCTCGACACCACCTGGCTGCACACCGCGATGATCGTCGATGCGAACGGCGGCGGCGAGACCGCGATGGTCGACATCCGCAACGCTGCGGGCGAGCCGCAGACGCTCAACGGCTATTTCGCCTTCGGGCGAGAGAGCAGCCTGTTCCGGCGCATCTTCGACGTCGATTACCGCGTGCTCGCGCCCTACGGCTCGGTCAACTTCCACATCGGCAAGCTCGCGGTCGGAGGCTCCTTGCGCTACGACAGCGGGCGGGTGCGCGGGCAGCTGTTCGGCGCCGATCTCGGCGGCGGACGACAGGGCCTCACCAGCTTCGACTTCAACCGCGACGGGATCATCAACCCGGCCGAACGGCGCACGGCCTTCCTGCCGCTCGATCGACCCGCGCCGGTCAACTACGACTACGGCTACCTCAACTATTCGGTCGGCGTGAACTACCGCGTGGCCGAGCCCTTTTCGCTGTTCGCCCGCTACAGCCGGGGCGCGCGCGCCAATGCCGACAAGATCCTCTTCACCCCCACCGTTGATCCGCTCACCGGCGACGTCCCGAGCGGCGATCGCCAGGACACGGTGATCCAGTATGAAGGCGGCTTCAAGCTGCGGCGCGGCGGCGTCACCGTCAACGGCACGGTGTTCCACGTCGAGGCCGAGGACAAAAACGTCCTCAACGGCGCGGCCAATGCCACCAACCGCGTTTACGAGGCCGAAGGGGTCGAGCTGGAAGGCACCTTCACCCGCGGGCCCTTCAACCTGATGCTCGCGGCGACCTACACCAAGGCCAAGATCACCGAGGACCGGATCGGCGGCGTGTTCACCGGCAAGCAGCCCCGCCATCAGCCCGACTGGGTGTTGGTCGCCGTGCCGCAGCTCGATTTCGGCACCTTCGCTGCGGGCGCCAACATCGTCACCATCACCGGCAGCTATGCCCAGGATTCGAACCTGCTGCGCATGCCGGGCTTCACAACGGTCGGCGCCTATATCGAGGCTCAGCCGGCCGAGAACCTGCGCTTGACAGGTAGCGCGCAAAACCTGTTCGACACGCTCGGCGTCTTCGAGGTCAACCAGGGCACTGTCCCCGCCAACGGCTTCGGCTTCGCCCGCGCCGCCAATGGCCGGACGGTGCAGGCCTCGCTCAGGCTCGAGTTCTGACGCGGAGCGCCGCCCACTGGGAGGGCAGGGCAAGGGGGCCGGCGGGCGATCGCCGGCCCCTTTTCTCGTGACCGCGGATGGTCAGGCGCGCGCCGCGCCGCGGTGGGCGCTCAGGAACACCAGTTCGCGCAGCTGCGGATCGTCGGGCAGATCGAGCCCGGTGAGATCGGCGATGCCCACGATCTGCTCGTTGTCGTTGCATTCGCCGAGCACGATGCGGTGCGGCAGGATGCGCTCGCCGGTCTGGAGCGAGTAGAACGCCTGCACCACCGGGCGGGCCGGGTCGCTGCGGTCCTCGTCTATCACCATGGCGAGCTTGCGGCTGGCGAGCTCCACGAAGGAGCCGACCGGATAGAGGCCGACCGTCTCGATGAAGGCCCGCAGGATCTCCGCGTCGAAGGCGCCCGCATCCGCGCGCATCGCCGCCACCGCCGCCGCAGGATCGCGGCCCGGCCGGGCGCCGCTGCCGGCGAGCTGGAATTCGAAGCTGTCGCAGATCGCCGCCATCCGCGCGACGGCGGGAATCCGATCCCCCGCAAGGCGCTGGGGATAGCCGCGCCCGTCGATCCGCTCGTGATGCATCAGCACCGCCTCGAGCACCGGCTGCGGCAGGTCGCCATCGTTGGCGAGCGCGCGGTGGCCGAGCATGACGTGCTGCTGCCAGATGCGCGGGTCGAGCGCGCGGTGATCGGCCGCGGCGGGATCGCCCCCCTGCGGCAGGTAGTTCACCCCGATGTCGAGCAGCAGCCCGGCCAGCCCGCATTCGTGGATCGTCGCGGGCGGCAGCTTCATCCGGTCGGCGAGCGCCACCATCAGTGCGCTCACCGAAAGGGCGTGGCGGAACACGGCCTCGTTTCTGAGCTTGCAGCGCATCAGCCCGCTGAAGGCCTGGGGATTGCGCCGCACGGAGACGAGGATGTCGCTGACCACGGGTTCGACCTTGCGCACGTCGAGCGCCTTGCCGAGACGGGCGGCGAGAAAGGTTGCGGCGAGCCGTTCGCGCCCCCGCTCGGCAATCGCGGTGGCGGCGTTGAGTTCCTCGGCCATCGAGACGGCCCGCGGCGGAGCAAGCTGGGCCCCGGCGCGCCGCCGGATTCGCCCGATGCGGCCAGCGCCGGGCGCCGCCGGCGGCGGAATGTCGCGCCGGCATTCCGGGACGGGCGGAGCGGCGATGTCCTTGCCGCGCGCGGTGTCGATCACCACCCCCTGCAACCGGCTCGCCCGGATCGCGGCAAGCCGGTCCTCGTCCTCGATCAGGAAGCGCGACTTCCAGAAGGGATGATCGAACCAGCTGCCCTCGAACCTGTGAACGAACATGCCCACTTCGAGCGCGTCCACCGCGATGTGCTTCAGCATGAGGCCTGACCCCGTTTCCCTATGATTTGGCTGGGATTATCGCCGGGTAGCCTTGGCTTTCGCTCTGCGCTGCATCCGGGAAATCACCTATCGCCCGGTCAGAACTCGCTCCAGTCGTCCTCGTCCTTGGCGGCGACCGGGGCCGGGGCGGGGGCGGGCTTGCGGGCGAGGTTGCCGGTGACCGGCGGCGGGGCGGTGGTGGCAGCCGGGCGGCGGGCCGCGGGGCGCGGGGCGGGGCGCGCCGGGGCGGGTGCGGGGGCCGGGAGCGCGACCGGCGCGGCGGCAAAGCCGCCGCCCGCGCTGCCGCTCACCCGGAACTGCGCGACCAGCTCGCCCAGTCGCTGCGCCTCGGAGGAGAGGCTGCGCGTCGCCGCGGTCGCCTCCTCGACCATCGCGGCGTTCTGCTGGGTCATCCGGTCGATCGTGCCGACCGCGGCGTTGACCTGCTCGAGATTGCTCGCCTGCTGGGCGGTGGTCTCGGCGATCTCCTCGACCTGCGCCGTCACCGCGCCGACCTGGGCGACGATCTCGGCGAGCAGCGTGCCGGTCTCGCCGACAAGGCTCACCCCGTCGCCGACATGCGCGGTCGACTTGTCGATCAGCGCCTTGATGTCGCGCGCGGCCTCGGCCGAGCGCTGGGCGAGGGCGCGCACCTCGTTGGCGACCACGGCGAAGCCCTTGCCGGCCTCCCCGGCGCGCGCCGCCTCGACCCCGGCGTTCAAGGCGAGGAGGTTGGTCTGGAAGGCGATCCCGTCGATCACGTCGATGATCTGGGTGATCTCGCGCGCGGATTGCTCGATCGCGCCCATCGCGGCGACCGCCTTGCCGACCACGGCGCCGCCCTCGGTGGCGCGGCGGTGGGTCTGGGCGATGGCGCTCTTGGCGGCGCTGGCGTTCTCGGCGGAGCGGCGGGTGAGGCTGGTCGCCTCGCCGACCGAGGCGGCGGTCTCCTCGAGGCTGGCGGCCTGCTGCTCGTTCCTGAGCGCGAGGTCCTCGGAAGCCGCGCGGATCTCGTCCGAGCCGGTGTGCACGCCCCCGGCGGTCGCGCGCACCGCCCCGATCATCGTCTCGAGCCGCGCGACCGAGGCGTTGAAGGCCTCCTGCAGCCGCCCGTGCTCGCCTTCGGGAAGATCGGCGATGCGGTGCGTGAGGTCACCCTCGGCGAGACGGTCGAGCGCGGCCGAGAGCGTCTCGACGACCTCGCTCTGCGCCGCGGAGCGGGCCTTGTCGGCCTTGAGCGCGGCGCGGAAGGTCTCGATCGCGCGGGTCATGGTGCCGATCTCGTCGGCGCGGTGCTCGGTCACGACGCCGGTGTCGTGATCGCCCGCGGCAAGGTCGCGCATCGTCTCGGCGGTGACGTGGAGCGGCCAGAGCACCTTGCGTCGGAAGGCCATGAAGGCGAAAGCGAAGGCTCCCAGCACCAGCAGCAGCGCCGCCGCCGATCCGGCCAGCACCTGCCAGGTGGTCGCCCGGTTCTCGGCGAGCAGCGCCTCGGACAGCACCTCGCTGCGCGCCACCAGCGCATCATTGGCGCGGCGGTGCACGCGGTAGATCTCGAGCAGGCGCCGGTGCGCGGCGCGCACTGCCGGTTCATCCCAGACCCGCGCGGCGGGCTTGAGGCCGGTGTTGACCTCGTTCCAGAACGCGCGGCCGGTGTCGCGCGCGTTCGCCGCGAGCCCGGCCTTGAGCTCGTCGTCCAGCGCGCTCTTCGCCCAGCCGCGCTCGGCCTCCCAGAACTGCTCCTCCAGCCGACTCAGCCGCTCGTCATTGATCGCGTAGGAATCGCGGTGGATCGCCATGATGCTCGCGTTGGAGAAGGCCTCGACCAGGAACATCGGCGGGGGCAGGATGTCCGCCCGGTAATCGGCGAGCGCCTGCTCCTGGTTGTCGAGCGCACCGCCGTTGCGGATATGATTGATCCCCACGCCGACCACGAGAAGGATGGCCGCCACCACCCCCCCGAGCGTCAGAGCGGCAAACCGTGAAAATCTCTCGATCGTCATGTGCGCCTTGTCCTGTGCGCGCCCCGGCACGATGCCGGCGGGCCTGTTTCACCTTTCCGTCCTTGGCCCCTCGGGAGGCGATCCTAGCCGACAGGCGATAAGTCCGGTTTGCCGCGCCGCTATGCGCAAGCCCCTAAGCGGCTGCGGCGAATTTGTTCGCGGCTGGGGCGCTACCAGTGCCCTCGCTTCGCGCACCGGACTGCGCATCGGAACCGAAAGGCAGAGCGAAACATGGCCAATGTGAGAGTGCTGGTAGTCGACGATTCCGCGGCGATGCGGGCGCTGTTCTGCGACATCCTCGACAATGCCAAGGGCGTGACCGTCGCGGGCACGGCGAAGAACGCCGACGAGGCCCGCGATCAGCTCGACAAGCTCAAGCCCGACGTGCTGACGCTCGACGTCGAGATGCCCGGCATGAGCGGGATGGAATTCCTCGAGGAGGTGATGACGAGCCGGCCGATGCCGGTGATCATGCTCTCCAGCATCACCCAGGCCGGCACCGGCACCGCGCGCCGCGCGCTGGAACTGGGCGCCGTGCACTGCTTTCCCAAGCCCCTGCACACCTCGCGCGAGGAGTTCGACGCCACGGTGCGGCAATTGGGGGACATCGTGCTCAAGGCCGCCTCCGGCGAGCTCAAGCCGGGCGGCGAGGGAGGCGAGGGCGGCGAGGCGCCAGGCGCGCGCTATCGCAGCGACGGGCGGATCGTCGCGCTCGCCTGCGGAGCGGCCGGGATGGAGAGCGCCCGCCAGGTGCTCGCCGCCTACGATGCTGCCTGCCCGCCGACGATCGTGCTGTTCGATGCCGATCCGGCCGCGGTCGAGAACGCAGTGCGGGCGATGCGCCATTCGCTGCCTTGCCAGCTCGGCGACGCGGTCGACGGCGTCTCGCTCGAGATCGGCAAGGTGTGGCTGGCGCATGATCCCACCCGCCACGTGATCGTCGAGCCCGGCGAGCCGCCGCGCATCCGGCTGGTCGATCGCGACCCGATCAACGGCTGCCGCCCCTCGGCGGACCTGCTGTTCGGCTCGCTGGCGCGCAGCGGTCTCCCCGCGCTGGGTGGGCTGCTTACCGGCAGCGGCACTGACGGGGTGCGAGGGCTCGGCATCCTCGCCGAGACCAAGGGCAAGGTGTTCGTGCAGCGCCCCGCCGACTACGCCCCGCGCGACCGCTATGACGCGGTGCGCGCACAGGGACTGGAGCTCGCCGACTTGAGGCAGGAGGCGATCCCCGAATGGATCCTCGAGCAGACCAACGCCGCCGGATAGAGGGGGAGCGCAGCGGGCCGGCGCGCTGCTGAGCGCGCCGATCAGCCGCATCCGGGCTGCGGCGAATCGCGCGCGCTTCAACTTCCCGAAAGCCGCCCGCGCTGTCATGGTGCATCTTCCGACACGGCGGCGCGCCTGCCGCCTTCCCCGCGGCGCGCGGCGCCGGATTCAGGAGACCCAAGGATGATCCGCAGCAGAGCCCTTTTCCTTGCCGCCGCGGCGCTGCTCGCTGCACCGGCCTGCGCGCAGTCGGCCCAGCCTGCCCCCGCCGAGGCGAGCACTCCGGCCACCACGCCCGCGCCTGCCCCCTTCACGCTCGCCCCGCTGCCCTATGCCGCCGAGGCGCTCGAGCCGGTGATCGATGCCGAGACCATGCGGCTCCACCACGGCAAGCACCACCAGGCCTATGTCGACAACCTCAACAAGGCGGTCGCCGCCGATCCGGCGCTCGCCGGCATGGGAATCGAGCAGCTGGTCGCCCGCGCCGGAACGCTCCCCGCGGCGGTGCGCAACAATGCCGGCGGGCACTGGAACCATACCTTCTTCTGGGAGACGATGGCGCCGATCGACCGGGTTGGCGCGGTCTCGCCCGACCTCGAGAAGGCGATCACCGACCAGTTCGGCTCGCTCGAGCGGTTCAAGGCGGCCTTCAAGACCGAAGGCACGGGCCGCTTCGGTTCGGGCTGGGTGTGGCTGATCGTGGGCGAGGGCGGGAAACTCGCGATCACCTCGACCCCCAATCAGGACAACCCGCTGATGGACGTGGCGGAGACAAAGGGCACCCCGATCCTCGGCAACGACGTCTGGGAGCACGCCTATTACCTCAAGCACCAGAACCGCCGCGGCGATTATCTCGACGGGTGGTGGCAGGTGGTCGACTGGGGCAAGGTGTCCGAGCGCTACGCCGCGGCGGTGAAGGCGCGCTAGGGCGCCGTCCGCGGGGGCCTTCGCGCCGAACATCGGATGCAGCGCCAGCGCAGGCCTTGGCGGAGCGGCGCAGGACGGTTACTCCGGTCCGCTCCTGCCCATCTTATTTCGCGAAGGCCCTGTTCATGAAGACACCGCTGCTCCTGTCCGCCGCTCTCCTTGCGCTCCTGTCCCAGCCGGCGGCGGCGCAGAGCCCCGGGGAGAACGCGTCGGGCGATGCGCAGGCGCTGGCCGCCGCGCCCGCCGGCCCCGAGCGGCGCTTCACCGGACAGGACCTGTTCGGCCTCGCCATCGCCGCCGATCCGCAGATCAGCCCCGACGGCGCGGCAATCGCCTATGTCCGGCGCGCGGGCGACGTCATGACCGACCGGGCGCGCAGCACCATCTGGCTGGTCGACACGAAAAGCGGCGAGGAGGTGCCCTTCGCGGGCGGGCCGGAAGCCGATGCCTTCTCGCCCATGTGGTCGCCCGACGGGACGCGGATCGCCTATGTCTCGACCGCTGGCGGCGGCGGGGCGCAGCTGTGGGTCAAGTGGCTGAAGGGCGGCGAGGCAGTGCGCCTCACGGGCCTGCCCAGCAGCCCCTCGAGCATCGTCTGGTCGCCGGATGGCAAGAGCCTCGCCTATACCATGCTGGTCGAGGGCGAGGGGCTCACACTCGGCGCCGCACCTTCGGGCAGGCCCGAGGGCGCGACCTGGGCCGAGCCGCTCGAGATCTATGACCTCCTCACCTATCGCGCCGACGGGGCGGGCTATCTCAAGCCCGGTTTCGAGAAGATCTTCATGATCCCCGCAACCGGCGGCGCGCCGCGCCAGCTGACCTTCGGCGACTATCACGACACCGGCCCGCTGTCCTTTTCGCGCGATGGGCGCCGGATCTACTTCGGCGCCAATCGCAATCCCGACTGGCAGAGCGATCCTGTCGAGGGCGAGGTCCACGCGCTCGACATCGTCACCGGCACCGTCACCGCGCTCACCGACCGCGACGGGCCGGACGGCAACCCGGTGGTTTCGCCCGATGGCCGGCTGATCGCCTACCTCGGCTTCGACGATGCCGGTCGCGCCTACGAGGATGCTGACCTCTACGTGATGGCGCCCGACGGTAGCGGGCGGCGCAACCTTACCGAGGGCTGGGATTTCAGCCCTGCCGGGATCGTGTGGAGCGCCGACGGCAAGGCGATCCACGCGCAATACGACATCCGCGGCGAGACGCGGGTGGCGCGGATCGGCCTCGACGGGACGATCCGCGATGTGGCTGAAGGCCTCTCGGGCGGCGGGCTCGACCGGCCCTATACCGGGGGCAGCTTCTCGGTCGCGAATAATGGCACGGTCGCCTTCACCGGCGGCGATCCGCGCTATCCGGCCGAGCTGCAACTCGCCGCAGGCGGGCGGACGCGCCAGCTGACCGATCTCAACGCCTCGTTGCGCGCGGTCAAGACCATGGGCGAGGTGCGCAAGATCACTGCCACCTCGAGCGCCGACGGGCTCGCCATCGAGGGCTGGCTGACCCTGCCGCCGGGGTATGCCCCGGGCACGCGGGTGCCGCTGATCCTCGAGATCCATGGCGGGCCCTTCGCCGCCTACGGGCCCCATTTCGCGACCGACAACCAGCTCTACGCCGCCGCGGGCTACGCCGTGCTGTCCGCCAATCCGCGCGGTTCGACCAGCTATGGCGAGGCCTTCGCCAACGGAATCGACAAGGCCTATCCGGGCAAGGACTACGACGACCTCATCAGCATCGTCGATGCCGCCATCGCCGAGGGGATCGCCGATCCCGAGGCGCTGTTCGTCACCGGCGGATCGGGGGGCGGGGTGCTGACCAGCTGGATCGTCGGCAAGACCGATCGCTTCAAGGCGGCGGCCACGCAGAAGCCGGTGATCAACTGGACCACGCAGGTGCTGACCGCCGATGGCCCCGCCTTCTTCGGGCGTTACTGGCTCGGCGCACAGCCCTGGGAGCAGCCGGAACTCTACTGGCGCCAGTCCCCGCTCTCGCTGGTCGGCAACGTCAAGACCCCGACGCTGGTGGTGGTCGGCGGCGAGGACTACCGGACCCCGGTGAGCGAGGCCGAGCAGTATTACACCGCGCTGCGCCTGCGCGGCGTGCCGACGGCGCTGGTCAAGGTGCCCGGCGCGAGCCACGGGAGCATCGCTTCGCGCCCCTCGCAGAGCGCCGCCAAGGCCGCGGCGATCCTCGCCTGGTTCGACAAGTATCGCCAGCCCGGCGGAGCCGCGCCACAGCCATGAGGACGCAGGAGGAGGGGAGAGATTATCCCATATGAGATCCAGACTTTTTTGGATTGACAGTCATTCGCAATAGCAAGAAAGGCGTGGCCGGATTCCTCGCCTTTCGGAGCTGCAATGTCGCCTTTCCTCGCGCGTCTTCGTCCTTCCCTCGCTCTCCTGCTCGCCACCGTCGCCGCGCCTGCACTTGCCTCTGGCGAGACGTCCGCCGAGGCGAGCGAACCGGCGGCGGCGGCCGCCCAGGCCGCCTCCGGCACCAGCCAGGCGACCTCGATCATCGTCACTGCGGACCGCGGCAATGACCGCCTGCCCGAAGAATCCGGCACGCTGATCTTCGCCGGCAAGCTCGGCGACATTGCGGTGCTTGGCGAAATCCCGCCGGTCGCGAGCCGCAACCTGCGGGTCGCGCTCGCGGATATTCCGGGGCTGCTGGTCTCGGAGGTCTCGAACGGCTCCTGGGCCTCGCTCTCCTATCGCGGCCTCGGCGAGCCGCATGAGAGCTGGAACATCCTCACCCTCCAGGACGCCGTGCCTGCGGTGCCCGACATGTACTCCTACCCCGCGGGCTACTTCATCCCGCCGCTCGAGGTGGTCGAGCGGGTCGAGTTCATCCGCGGCGCCTCGGGCCTCCTCTATGGCCCGCAGCCGGGCGGGGCGATCAACTACGTGCTGCGCGGCCCGCGCCGCGAGGCGGGGGTCGAGGGGCAGGCGCGCCTCACGCTCGGCAGCTGGGACGCGCGGCAGGGGCTCGCCAGCCTCGCCGCCTCGAACGGCACGCTCGCCGCCGACGGCTTCGTGCAATATGCCGAAGGGGACGGGCCGCGCCGCGTCAACTCCGACCACGAACAGACCACGGCACGCCTGCGCGGCCACTACCTCGGGGAGAACCTCACCGCGACCCTCGCGCTCGATTACTACAAGGGCGAGTTCGGCGAGCCCGGCGGGCTCACGCGGGCGCGCCTCGAAGCCGACCGCCGCGACGGATCTACCCCGCGCGACCGCATCAACATCGAGCGCATCGCCCCGACTCTCGCGATCGACTGGCAGGCCGGCGAGCGCACTCAGGTCACCGCACGCGCCTTCTACAGCCGCTTCGAGCGCGAGAGCCTGCGCCAGGCGGGCGGCAGCTTCGGGCAGGTGACGCCCGATGCCAACGTGATCATCCGCCAGCTCCAGGTGTTCGACACCGCCGGCGTCGACCTTCGCCTCCGGCACGATTTCGGCAGCAATGCGCAGCACGCGGTCACGTTTGGCGTGCTCGGCCACACCTCCGACGCGCCCGTGTTCGTCGACAAAGGCGCAAGCAACACCGACCTTCGCGGCACCGCCGGGGCGCTTGCCCGGGCGCAGCGCAGCGGCGACACGCTCGCGGCCTTCGGCGAGGTGAAACTGGGCTTCGGCGATGTCCAGATCGTCCCCGGCTTCCGGCTCGAACGGCTGCGCCAGAAGGTCGTCGAGACCCTTGACCTCGGCGTGGGCAGCGCCACCGGCGGCGCGCCCGGCGCCCCCAACGGCGCGCTCGGCAACCGCGAGGACACGCAGACCGTGGCGCTCTACGGCATCGGCGTGACCTGGGATGCTAGCGAGACGCTGCGCTTCGTCGCCAACGCCAGCCGCGGCTTCAAGCCGCTGCTCTACAATGATGGTGTGACCTTTCAGGCGGGGGTCGACGCGGCGAGCACCTTCGATGCCTCCTATGCCTTTACCGTGGAGGCAGGGGTGCAGGCCGAACCGGTTCCGCCGCTCAGGATCGACGCGAGCCTGTTCCGGGTCGAGTTCGAGAACCAGGTCGGCTTCCTCGCCGGCCCGCTGCCCGCCTCGCCGCCCTTCGGGGTAGTGGGCGTCGGCGGCGCGCGCCGGCAGAATGTCGGTTCGATGCGCAACCAGGGCGTCGATCTTGCGGTAAGGCTCGACCTTCTCGGGCCGGACGGGATCGCCGCGAGCGAGAACACCCTGCGCCTCTCGACCAACCTCCAGCTGCTCGATGCCGATTTCACCGAGGGCGCGGCGGCGGGCTTCACCCCGCAATATGCCCCCGGTCACCTGCTGCGCAGCGTGCTGGCGTGGATCGGCAGGGACGGCTCGCGCGCGGCGCTGACCTTCACCTCGGTGGGCGACCAGCAGGGCTCGGACAACAACGTGGCAGATTTCTTCCTGCCCGGGTACGAGGTGCTGGACGCCTCGGTGGAATGGCCGGTGTTCGGCGGTTTCACCATCGGGGCGGGAGTGAACAACCTTCTCGACGAGGACTATGCCGGGCGGGTCAGGCCGGGCGGCGGCGGCGGCTTCGATCCGGGCGCGCCGCGGAACTTCTTCGTCTCGATCGGCTGGCGGGGCTGAGGCCCCGCCGCGCCATCAGGCGACGAGCGTCGGGCTCGCGGGGATGATGGCGTAGGCGAAGCTTGCGAGGGTCAGCACGACGGCGAAGGCGGCGGAAGCGAAGCGGGCGGCGGTTTCCTGGGCGAACATGGCGGTGGTCCTTGGGTCTGGATGACGGGCTGAAGATCAGGCGATGAGGGTCGGGCTGGCCGGCACGATCGCGTAGGCGAGGAAGGCTGCCGAGAGCACCACCGAGAAGGCGGCGGCGAACAGGCGGTTGCTGGTTTCGGTGGCGAACATAGGCGGTCTCCTTTGGGTGTTTAGCGGTGGTTCCGGGAGCATCCCGGGAATGCCTGCTACTTTGCATCAGGCGTGCCAAACACGCGAAATGGCGGATTTCCCGCGTCTTGCTCCAGTCCGCTGGTTAGCGAGCCGTTCAGAGGAACGAAAGAATGGCGAATTTTGCCAAAGCTTGGCGAAGGGCGATCCTGTGCCCCGCTTGCCAGCTCGCCGAACCTGCCGGGAGCAATGGTCGCTGGATTGCTTCGTCGCTATGCTCTTCGCGATGACGACACCAAGGCAGCGTCTCGATTTTCGTCAATGCGAGGCCGAAGGCCGCGGTAATCGGCAATCTGACCGATTGCCCACGCCTCGGGCCATCGAATTGCCTCGAGATTATGCCTAGGCCCGAAGGCCCGCGATCACGGCCAGAGCCTCGGCCTCGCTGATCACCTCGGCATATTTGGCCTGAAGGTCGAACAGATTCGCCTCGTGCGGTGCGGAGTGCCGGTCGGCGCAGGCCTCGCGCACCACCAGCGGCACGAAGCCGTGCTGCATCGCATCGAGCGCCGAAGCCCGCACGCATCCCGAGGTCGAGTAGCCGCCGATCAGCAGGGTATCGATACCGTCCGCGTGGAGCGCCTCGGCAAGGCCCGTGCTGAAGAAGGCGCTGGGATATTGCTTGGTCACCACCCGCTCGCCGGACAGCGGCTCCAGCTCCGGCGGGAAGGCTCCGAGCGGGGATCCTTCGATGAAGGCCTCCAGCACGGGAGCCTTCCGGTAGAACACGCCGCCGTCCGAGCCATCGGGCTTGTAGCTGACATTGGTGAACACCACCGGCACGCCCGCCGCCCGCGCCGCCGCGGCGAGCCGCGCCGCCGAATCCCGCGCGGCTGCGGCGGTTGCCATGAAGAGCGGCGATCCCCCGGTCAGGTAGGCCGCGACGACGTCGACGATCAGCAGGGCAGGGCGTTCACCCGGCTGGAGGCGCCCCTCGAACACCCCGGCGTAACTGTCCTTCGCCGAGGCGCCCGCCATCAGATGACCCCCTCCGCCGCCAGCCGCGCCAGTTCAGCGGCGTCGAGCCCGAGCCGTTCGGCGAAGACCTCCGCATTGTCCTGACCCGGCTTGGCAGGCGCGGGGCGGCGGATGGTGCTGGGGGTCTTGGAGAGCTTGGGGAAGGCGTTCTGCATCTTGATCTTGCCCCGCTTCTGGGTCTCGACCTCGACGATCGCCTCGCGCGCCCGGAAGTGCGGATCGGCGAGCATGTCGGGCGCGCGGTAGACCCGGCCGGCGGGGATCGAATGCGCGATCATCAGTGCATCGACCTCGTCGACCGTGAGCGTCGCGGTCCAATCGTTGATGAGCGCATCGAGCTCGTCCTGATGGTGTCCGCGCGCGATGTGGCTGGAATATCGCTCGTCCTGCGCCAGCTCCGGCCGCCCCATCGCCTGGCACAGGCGGGCGAAGATCGCATCGCCGTTGGCACCGATCATGTAGCTGCCGTCCTTGCAGGTGTAGACGTTCGACGGCGCGATGCCCTTGAGCACCGAGCCCGAACGTTCGCGGATCACTCCGTTGCGGTCATATTCGGGGACCAGCCCCTCCATGACCTGCAACACCGCCTCGTAGAGCGCGGAATCGACGACCTGGCCCTCGCCGGTCTTCTCCCGGTGGTGGAGCGCGGCGAGCACGCCCATGCAGCCATAGGTCGCGCAAAGGGTATCGCCGATCGAGATGCCCATGCGGCTGGGCGGCCGGTCCGGCTCGCCGACGATGTAGCGCCAGCCGCCCATCGCCTCGCCGATCCCGCCGAATCCCGCGCGATCGGAGTAGGGACCGTCCTGCCCATAGCCCGACATGCGGGCGATGATGAGGCCGGGGTTCTCCTTGTGAAGCTCGGCCGGTGACAGGCCCCAGCGTTCGAGGGTGCCGGGCTTGAAGTTCTCGATCAGCACGTCGGCCTCGGCGATCAACCGCTTGGCGAGCGCTTGGCCCGCGGGGACGCGCAGGTTGCAGGTGACCGAGCGCTTGTTGCGCGCGATCACCTCCCACTGCACCTTCTCGTCGCCCTGGCCCCAGTTGCGCATCGGATCGCCCGCACCCGGCGGCTCGATCTTGACCACATCGGCGCCCATGTCACCGAGCAGCTGGCCGCAGAAGGGGCCGGCGAGGAGCTGGCCCATCTCGACGACCTTGATCCCTTGAAGCGCGCTCATCCGGCTGCCTCCCTGAGGCTCGTCCAGACGGGCTGGACCGGGGCGGGCAGGCCGGTTTCTGTCTCGCAATTGGCCCGCAGGGCGTCGATCCCTGGGCCGTAGTCGAACAGCGGCAGTTCCCCGCGCGAGGCTTCGATCTCGGCACGCAGGGCCTCGGTCGCGACGTGATCCACCACGCCATCGGCATCCGCGACCACGCCATAGGCACGCGCGCCTTCGGGGGTGACGAGGCCCTGCCGAATCTCGAGGCCGACCAGCGCCGGATCGCGTGCCAGCGGGTCGCCCCAGCCGCCCCCGCCCCAGGTGATGAAGTGAAGGAGATCGTCCGCCTTCACCGCCACGCTCTCGACCTTGTTGCCGACGATCGTGGTGGTGCCATCGGCGCGTTCCAGCACCTTCCTCGCCCGTGCGCCGGGATGCCCGCCGTTGACGCCCCACGGGGGCACGAACCAGCGGTCGTCATGGATCGCGATTTCGCCGTCGGCGAGGAAGCGGTAGGTCATGTGGATGCCGTTGCCGCCGCGATGGAGGCCCGCACCGCCGCTGTCGGGGGCGGTGGAATAGCGCTCGATCCGCAGCGGGAAGTAGCGTTCGAGGAACTCGTTGGGGACATTGGTGAAGCCCGGCCAGAGCGAGTGCCCGTCCGGCCCGTCGCCGAGCGGCCTGCCCGGAATGCCGCCGAAGCCGATCTGGAACAGCTGGAACCAGTCGCGCGTCCCGTCCTCGCGCGCGTCCCAGCCCGAATAGAACAGGTGCGGCGAGGAGGAGAATCCGGCGGCGTTGAGGAACTCCGGCGTCTTCTGTCCCAGCAGCCCGCCCAGAATGTCGAAGATCCGCCCCAGTGCATGCGTGCGGCCCGAAAGCGCGGCGGGGAAGTGCGGCTTCAGGAGCGAGCCTTCGGGGATGCGCACCTCGATCAGATCGTAGAACCCGTCGTTGAACAGGATTTGCGGATCGAAGACCATGATCATGTAGATGCCGAAGAACATCTTGAACATGTTCTCGTTGAGGAAAAAGTTGATCGAGGCAGCCGACTGCGGATCGGTGCCCGCGAAATCGAGGATCACCTTGTCCCCGTCGCGCCACATGGTGCAGCGGATCTTGTAGGGGCCATAGCCCTTGCCGTCGTCGCAGATGTAATCCTCGAAGCTGACCGGCTCCTCGGCCACCGCCATCGCCAGCAGCGATTTCATCGCGCGGTGGTTGCGCGCCAGCAGCTCCTGCGTGGCCGAGACATAGACGTCGTCGCCGAAGCGGTCGGCCATCTCGATCACGCGGCGCGCGGCGACGCGGCATGAGGCGATCAGGGCGTTGAGGTCGGCCTGGCACCAGTCGGGCTTGCGGGTCTGGTGCATCACCAACTTCATCAGGTCTTCGTTGTATTCCCCGCGCTTCCAGATCTTGACCGGCGGGATGCGCACGCCTTCCTCGAAGATCGAGGAGGCGCCAATCGGCATCGAGCCGGGCACAGAACCGCCGATGTCGCTCTGGTGGCCGAACATCGCCGTGTAGGCGAGCAGGCGCCCGTCCTTGAACACGGGGAGCAGCACCAGCCAGTCATTCGAATGGCTGACGGCACCACCGCAGGAATAGGGGTCAGACAGGAAGATCATGTCCCCGTCCTCGATCGTGCCATCGAACTGCTTCAGAAAGCCGTCGATGAAGCTGCCGAACTGGCCGACAATCATCTTGCCGGCGGGGTCCGAGATGAGCGGGAAGGCGTCGCCCTGTTCGCGGATACCGGGGGACATGGCGGTGCGGACGAGGGTCGCGTCCATCTCGATACGGGCGTTGCGCAGCGCGTTCTCGATGATGTCGAGCGTCACCGGGTCGATCGCGACCGTGTTGAAGGGTGTGGTGTTGGGTTCGATGATCTTGGCGGGCATCGTCTTATCCCTTCGCCTTGAGAGTGATGAGGATATTGCCGACGGCGTCCACGGTGGCGCGGCAATCGTGTTCGACCAGCGTGGTCGAATCCATCTCGGTAATGATCGCCGGGCCTTCGATCACGTCGCCCTGCCGCAGCCTGGCGCGGTCGTAGATCACCGCAGGCCGCTCCTCGCCGCCGATCCACATCACGTGGTCGCGGATCTTGGCGGCGGCGGGGTTGCCGTCACCCTTGGGCAATTCGGCCGCGGGAAGGGCGGGGGCCTGCCCCTGCGCCACAGCGCGCAGGTTCACGATCTCGTGGGGCGTGTCCATGTTGAAGGTGAAGAGCCGCAGATGCTCTTCGTCGAAGCGGGCGAGGATGCCTTCGATGCCGTCCTTCTCAAGGATGTCCTGCGTGATCGTCAGCGGCACCTCGAAGGCCTGCCCGGCATAGCGCACGTCGATCTCGAAAAGCGAGGTGATCTGCTCGTCTGGGATACCGTCGGCGACCAGTTCGCCGCGGGTCTGCTCGGCCATGTCGTCGAGCACGGCGACGAGATCGGCGATCGAGGTATCGCGGGCGAGGCGCGAGAAGCTGCGCGCGGTCTCGGTCCGCATCCGGGTCGTGGCGTCGCCGAGCGCGCAGAGTACGCCGGGGGAGACGGGCGAGATCGCGGGCCAGCTGCCCATCAGGCGGGCGACTGCGTTGACATGAAGCGGCCCCGCGCCGCCGAAGCCCATCAGCGCGAATTCGCGCGGGTCGTATCCCTGCTGGACGGAGATCATCCGGAGCGCGCCGAACATGTTCTCGTTGACGATGTCGATGATCCCGCGCGCGGCTTCCATCAGCGTCACGCCCAGCGCATCGGCGATGGTCTGCACGGCCACTTTCGCGCCCTCGCGGTCGAGCTTGAAGCTGCCGCCGAGGAGGTCTTCGGGAAGGTAGCCGAGCACCACGTTGGCGTCGGTCACGGTGGGGAGCGTGCCGCCCTTGTTATAGGCGACCGGCCCAGGCACCGCGCCCGCGCTCTCCGGGCCGACGCGCAGTGCGCCGGTCAATTGCGGCACGTGGGCGATCGAGCCACCCCCTGCGCCGACGGTCTTCACGTCAAGGGCCGAGGCGCGCACGGACAGGTGCCCGACCTCGGTGGTGCGCTGGCGGCGCGGCTCAAGGCCCTGGATCAGCGCCACGTCGGTCGAGGTGCCGCCGACGTCGAGCGTCAGGATGTTCTCGAAGCCCGCGTTCTTCGCCACCCACAGCGCGCCGGTGACGCCGCCTGCGGGGCCGGACATCAGGATGTTGACCGGGTGCTCCTCGGCCTTCTGGCTGCTCATCAACCCGCCGTCGGAGCGCAGCAGCGAGAGGCGGCCCTTGAGGCCTTCCGCTTCCAACTTGGTGCGCAGGTTGGAAACATATTTCGAGACGACGGGGCGCACCGCCGCGTTGGCGACGGTCGAGAGGGTGCGCTCATACTCCTGCATTTCGGGCAGGACTTCGTGGGAGAGCGAGACCGGGATGCCGGGCAGTTCCTCGGCGGCGATCTCGCCGATGCGGGTTTCGTGCGCGCCGTTCAGGTAGGCGTTCATGAGGCTGACGGTGAGCGCCTCTATCCCTTCTTTCTTCAGCTTCCGCAGCGCCGCGCGCACGGCCTCCTCGTCGAGCGGGGCGACCTCGCGGCCCCGGGCATCCATCCGCCCCGGCACCTCGACGGTGTGCTCCAGCCGGGCGAGGGGCTGGGGCTTGGGCCACACGATCCACGCCGCGAGCCCACCGGGGACATAGGAGCGCGCAATCTGCATGATGTCGCGGTAGCCCTGCGTGGTGACGAGGCCGACCCTGGCGCCCTTGCCTTCCAGCACCGCATTGGTCGCCACCGTCGTGCCGTGGAGGAAATAGGCAATGTCCGCCGGCGTGATCCCCGCCTTTGCGGTGATCGCCTTGACGCCCGTCAGGATGCCTTCCGAGGAATCGTGCGGCGTCGAGGGCGTCTTGTGCCGCCAGAATGCTCCGCTCGCCTCGTCGAACAGCAGAAGGTCGGTGAAGGTTCCCCCCACGTCCACGCCCAACCTGTATGTCATGCCCTGTCCTCTTGCCTATGCCGCGCGGGCGACCGCCGAGGGCAGTTCGCGCCCCAGCAGCCCCGCAAACCATCTGTTCGCCGCAATCGCGGCCTCGAGTGCGATGCCGGTTTCCACTCCTGAACGCGCCATCATGTAGACGAGATCCTCGGTCGCGATGTTCCCCGTCGCGCGCGGCGCGAAGGGGCAGCCGCCGAGCCCGCCCAGCGAGGCGTCGAACACCTGCACCCCGGTCCGGTAGGCCTCCCAGGCATTGGCGACGCCGGTGCCGCGCGTGTTGTGAAAGTGCGCGCGCATCGGGATGCGATCGCCCAGCAGTTCGCCGAGCCTGCCGAACAGTTCGCATACCTCGAAAGGCGTGCCCACCCCGATCGTGTCGGCCAGCGCGATCTCTTCCGGCCCTTCCGCGGCGAGCTCCTCGGCAATGGCGAGCACGGTTGCGTGCGGCACCTCACCCTCAAAGGGGCAGCCGAAGGCGGCGCTGATGGTGACTTGCGCGCGCATCCCCTCGGCGCGGGCGAAGCGCAGCATGTCGCGCGTTTCGGCAATGCCCTCGGCGATGGTCTGGCCCTGGTTGCGCTGGCCGAAGGTGTCGCTGGCGACGACCACGCAACCGACCTGGTCGACACCCCGCTTGCCGCCCTCGCGGGTGGCGAGCGCGCGCATCACTCCGCGCTTGTTGAGGACGAGGCCGACATAGGTGCAGTCCGCCCGGTCAGGCAGGCCTTCGATCACGGCTTCGGCGTCGGCCATCTGCGGTACGCGCGCGGGGTGGACGAAGCTTGCCACCTCGAGCCGGCGCGCCCCGTAGCCGATCATGCGGTCGATCAGAGCGAGCTTCACCTCGGTGGAGATGATGTCAGGCTCGTTCTGGAGCCCGTCGCGCGGGCCCACCTCGACCACTTCGATCTGTCCGCGTGACATGATGAATCGCCTGTTGCTGCTGCGGGAGCCTTGAGGGGTCAATTACCGGATTTGTATACAATTGCAATCGCACATCCGCACGCCAACGGGTCCGGAACCGCGCCTCGCACGAAGCGTTATGATCGCTCGGCCCTGCCGCGATCATGGGCCGCCGGGTCGACCGCCTTGGCGAAGGTATGGAAGGCCCGGCGCAGGTGGCTGCCCATCACCGCGCGCGCCCAGTCGGGATCGCGCGCGGCGAATGCGGCGATGAGTTCGTCGTGGTCTCGCGCCGACTGCCTGAGGTCCTCCTGCGAGTAGTTGCGTGCCGTGCGCAGCACCACCGGCGCTTCGACGAGTTTCGCGAGAAGCTGGCCCAGGCGGGGCGAATGGGCCGCGTCGATGATCACCTCGTGGAAGGCGCGGTTGGCATCGAGGAAGCGCGCGACATCGGGCGCGCTCTGCTCGATGGCCGCCTTCAGTTCCCGGTTGCAGGCCTCCAGCGCGGCGATCTGCTCTCGGGAAAGGCGCCAGGCGGCGCGCTCGGCCGCATGGCATTCGAGCATCTGCCGCAGCGCAAACATCTCCTCGATATCGTCGCGGCTCCAATCGGCGACGAACAGCCGCTTGGTGTCCGAGCGCACCAGTAGCAGCTCGTCTTCGAGCCGGCGGACCGCTTCGCGCACGGGAGTGCGGCTGACGCCCGCGATCTGGCTCAACTGGTCCTCGGTGAGCTGCGCGCCGGCCTGCGCCGCACCGCTCAAGAGATGCGCGCGAATCCGCGCGTAGGCCTGTTCGGCAGCGCGGCTCACCAGCCGCGTCCGCGCCGGGGGAAGGGGGAAGAGGGGGCGTTCATGCCATGCCGTTCCTAGGCCACTCGCCCGCCGAGGTGAACCCCTGCGGCATCGAAAACACACCTCGCAAGGCCCGTGCGCCGCTTTTCGGGAAAGCACTTGACGGGGACGTTTTGTATACAATACCCACGCGAACCGAGGCAACAGGGGAGTGCCCGTGAAGCGCATCAAGGTCATCGTGCCGATCGCCATGGACGAAGCCGGCGTCGCCAACCGGGCGCAGCAGCTTCCGGCCGATTTCGTGCGCTCGGGCTTCGTGCCGACTTTCGAGGCGGTGCGCTGGGGCGCGGCGCTCGGCGATTCCTACCACGACACGTTGCTGATGGACTGGACCGTGTTCCAGGCCGGGGTCACGGCCGAGGAGGAGGGCTACGCCGGCGTCCTCATCGACACGGTCAGCGACAGCGGATTGTGGCCGCTGCGCTCGGTGCTGTCGATCCCCGTGGTCGGCCCGGGCGAGGCGAGCTTCGCTGCCGCGATGATGCTCGGCAAGAAGTTCAGCGTGCTGACCATGTGGCCGCAGTGGTTCCCGCTCTACGAGAAGGTGCTCACCCAGCACGGCTGGCAGCACCGCTGCGCGAGCGTGCGATCGATCGACACCCGGCCCGACGTCACCGAGCTGCTCGAGGGCAAGGAGGAGGTGGTTTTCGCCAAATTGAAGGCCGAAGCCCTGCGCGCCATCGAGGAGGACGGCGCGGACGTGATCGTGCTCGGCTCCACGACCATGCACCAGTCCGCGGCCTACCTTCAAGACGAGCTGCCGGTGCCGGTGCTCAACCCCGGACAGGTCGCCTACAAGAGCCTCGAGACGCTGATCGAACTGGGCCTCACCCATTCCAAGAAAGCCTTCCCCGCACCCGAAGTGCCCAAGCACGCCGACATCCGAAAGGGGTGGTACTGATGAGCGATTGGCAAGAGGGCGGCCTCGGCCAGGCGCCGCTGCCCTATCCCGTCTATGTCGATATCGTCACCAAGCGGTATTTCGACGGCGTCGACAACAAGCATCTCGACAAGGTGCTCGACTGCTTCACGCCCGACGCGGTGCTGACCGAGGTCACCAGCAACACCGTCCACCAGGGGCGCGAGGCGATCCGCGCGATGTTCGTCAAGCTTTTCGCCGATTTCGAGAGCATCTGGCACGGCAACTTCGTCCACACCGCCGACCCCGCGACCAACGCGATCTGCAGCCAGTTCACCGTGCTTATCGCCCCCAACGGCGGTGAGGAGCTGCGGTATGAAAACTGCAACCGCTTCTACCTGAAGGACCGGCTGTTCCACCGCGTCTATGTCTACATGTCCGGCGACAACCTGCTGAAAGAGGGGGACGCCTGATGCAGTACGAACCCGTCATGACCCGCGAGGAACTGATCGACTTCGCGCTGAACAAGTATTTCGCCCGGGTCGATGCCAAGGACATGGAAGCGACGCTCGCCTGCTTCCACGACACCGCGCTGTTCTGCGTGCAGACCGCCTTCACCCGGCATTCCGGCAAGTCCGAAATTGCCCGGATGTTCGAAGACTTCTTCGGCGCCTACGAGACGATCATTCACCGCGACTTCACCTGCACGGTGGACGAGGCCCACGGGCGCATCGCGGCCTCGTTCACTGCCGAGCTGCACGATGCGGCAGGGCAGATCACGCTGCTCAACAACACCAACTTCTGGCGCCTGCGCGACGGCCCGGAAGGCCCGAAGTTCCAGGAAGTCTACGTCTACATGAGCGGGGCCAACGTCCTCGTCTGATCCCGAAGTTCCACAGCTTTTCAGGAGAGAGCCGCCTTATGAATGTCCGTCTGGTCCTTGCCTCTGGCGCGGCTCTTGGCGCCATTGCCCTCGCTGCCCCGGCCGCCGCGCAGGACGTGTCCGCCGATCCTGCCGCCACCACCGAGGACGAGAGCGCGATCATCGTCACCGCCCGCCGCCAGTCCGAATCGCTCCAGGACGTGCCCGCGGCGGTCACCGTGTTCGGCGCCGAGACGCTCGCCAAGACCGGCGTGCAGCGCGCCGACGACTTCATCCAGCTCACTCCCGGCGTGACCATCGTCACCGGCACGGCGGAGGCTGGCGACACCCAGATCAATATCCGCGGCATCAACGGCGCGCGCGACGCGGAAAGCTCGGTGGCGCTGGTGGTCGACGGCATCCTCAAGACCAACACCGCCCAGCTCAACCAGAATCAGGGCACGCTTCGCCAGGTCGAAATCCTGAAGGGTCCGCAGGGCGCGCTCTATGGACGCAACGCCGCTGCGGGGGCGATCGTGCTCCAGACCCTGAAACCCGGCGACACGCTGGAGGGCGGGGTGCTGGTGCGCGCGGCCGAGGACAACACCTATCTCGCCAACGCCTATGTCGCGACCCCGCTGGGCGAGAGCGCGGGGCTTGTGCTGTCGGGCAACTATTCGACCACCGACGGCTTCTTCCGCAACCGCTTCCTGAACAATTCCAAGACCATCGACGACCAGGAAGTGTGGGGCATTGACGGACGTTTCGTGGCCGAGCTTGGCCCGAACACCGAACTCGACGTGAAGGCGCGCTATGCCGACCTGAAGGGCGCCTCGATCAACTTCAACGCGAGCTTTCACCTGCCGAACTTCGCCGCCGTCGACCCGGCCTTCTTCGAAGACGTCAACGAGCATCCCTTCGGCTTCTATTCGAACATCCGCCCGACCAACGACCAGACCACCTTCGAGGTCTCGGCCAAGATCGAGCACGATTTCGAGGGCGCGACGCTGACCGCGTGGATGCTCTACAGCGACGTGGACCAGTCGCTCACCGCCGACGGCACCTCGGCCGATTTCGCGCGCTTCCTCGACTTCACCGGCACCGCGACCGGCGCGCTCGCCGCCGCCAACGCCGCCTGCTTCGCCTCGACCGCGGAGCTCACCGGCTTCCCGCTCAACGCGCCGACCTTCATCGGCGAGATTCCGGTGCCCTTCATCTTCGCGCCCGCCAACGGCTCGACCTTCGGCCCCTACAGCCCGACGACTTGTGACGGCACCCAGTTCCAGATTCGCCAGCAGGAGGACATCAGCGCCGAAATCCGCCTCGCCTCGAACGGCGACGGGCCGGTCAATTGGCAAGTCGGCGGCTACTATCTCCACATCGACCGCGAAGTCGGGGTGAGCCTCGGCGCGGATCTCGGGCGCGGCGTCATCCGCCAGCTCTACAACGCGCCGGGATCGGACAACCCGACCACCCAGCTCTACAACGACGGCTTCAAGACCGATGTCTATGCGGCCTTCGCGTCGATCGACGGCGATCTGACCGACCGCTTCAACGTCAGTGTCGCGGGCCGCTACGACATCGAGGAGCGCCGCGTGCGCAGCCTCGTTCCGGCGGTGTTCGATCCCATCACCGGCGGGCCGATCAATCCGGGCCAGGCGGTGGTTGGCGGCGTGGTCCAGCCGATCGGACCGCAGTCGGAGACCTTCAAGCAGTTCCAGCCCAAGATCTCGCTACGCTACGCCCTCAGCGACGACATCAACCTCTACGGCAACTGGGGCATCGGCTTCAAATCGGGGGGCTTCAACAACCAGGGGTCGGCCGCGATCGTCGACCAGGCCTTCAACCAGTTTATCGGCACGAACGTGCAGATCGACGACCAGTACCGGAAGGAAGTCTCGAGCGCCTTCGAGGCGGGGGTCAAGGGCAGCTTCGCGGGCGGAGCGGTGACCTTCGACCTTGCCGGCTACTACACCCGCATCGACGACATGCAGTTCTTCGAATTCTTCGTCGGCGGCTTCGGCCTGTTGCGCGTGGTCTCGAACATCGACGAGGTCGAAGTCTACGGGGCCGAACTCAATCTCAGCGCCGAGATCCTCGAGGGCTGGACGGTGTTCGGCGCCGCCAACGTGACCGAGAGCGAGATCCTCGAGAACGCCTCGCGGCCGGTGACCGTCGGCAACAAGTCGCCCTACACGGCCGACTATACCATCAACCTCGGCACGCAGCTCGACCTGCCGATCAACGACCGCATCGATTTCGTCACCCGTGCCGATTACCGCATCACCGGGCCGACCTGGTTCCACACGCTCCAGGACGATACCAACCCGACCCTGTTCAGCGGGCTGCTGCCGGGATCGGCGCTGGCGCTGCCGAGCTTCGTTGGGGATGCGGACTATTCGGTATCGCAGCGCGATGCCTTCGGGGTTGTGGACCTGCGCATCGGGATCGAGAGCGAACGCTGGTCGGTGACCGCCTATGCCGAGAACCTGTTCAACGAGAAGTACCTGAACGAGGTCATCACCGCGGTCGAGTTCGGGGGATCGTTCATCTCGCCGGGCGGACGTCAGCGGTTTGGGGTGGAGCTCGGCTACAAGTTCTGACCCGGGGCGGTCCTTCGGGACGTCGCGGCAACGGGGAAGCGCGCGGGGCTTGCGACCCTCCCCGCGCGCTTTTCCATGTGCACAGTCCGGCGCCGGGACCGGTCAGGGCGCGGGCGTGGCCGCCGGCGCGCTCCACCAAGAGAGAGTCTGGTTGTCGTGCGCCGATGTCCACACGCCCTTGGGCGTCCAGCGCAGAGCGCCGCTGCCCACCGCTGCCCCCATACGGGCACGGATCATGAGGCTCGCCGGGTCGATCACCACCATCGTCTGATCGTCGGTGGTGCGCAGCCATATTGCGCCGCCCGCCGCGTCGATATCGCCCCACTTGAGGTTGTCGCCCACCTTGGTGCGGCCGAGCACGGCAAGGCTCGCCGGGTCGATCTTGGCGACCGTGCCGTCGCCCTGTTCCTGCACCCACACCGCGCCTTCCCCAGCGGCGAGGAAGCCCGGCGTGTCGCCGAGCGCGACCGAGCCCGTCACCGCGTTGGTGGCGGGATCGATGCGCTGGAGCAACTTGCCTTCGCTCGACACCGCCCACAGCGCGTCGAAACCCCAGGCGAGATACCAGGTTTCCGGCGCGACCTTGACGGTGGCGACGATGCCCCCGGTCGCTGGGTCGATCCGTGAGACGACGCCCATCGGATCGCTCGGCACCCACACCGCGCCGCCGCCGGCGATCACGTTGGTCTCTCCCTTGGGGTTGGCGAGGCCGCTCGCGATCTTCGTCTCGACCTTGGCGCTGGCAAGGTTGATGCGCCACACCTCGCCGCCCTTGCAATTGGCGACCCACAGCGATCCCGCGGCGATCGCCATGGTGCCGCAGGGGCGGGGGACTTCGGTGCTGGCGAGCTTGCCGGCGGGCGACCATTTCTCGACCCGCCCGTCATTGGTGACCCATACCGCATCGCCGTCCACCGCGAGGAAATCGGCGAAGCCCGGAACCTCCAGCGCCTTCTCGACCAGGTCGGGCGCGGGGCCGACCGCGTCCTGCGGCGGGTCGCCTGCCTCCTCGGCGCAGGCCGCAGCGGCGAGCGCGGCGGCGACGGCGGTGGCGAACGAGCGGGCAAGGGCGGCTTTGTTCATGGGCTGTGCCTCCACTTCGGCAGGCGCGCGAGAGGAGTGCCCGAAGCGGGCGGATGCCTGCCATCGGAGAGGCACCATAGGCATATTACGTTTTCAATCAATCGTAATAAATCATGGTGGACAAACGCCGCGAAGCCGGGGATGTTCGCAGCCGCAATACAGGGGACGAATCATGCTCCACTTGGTCCGCCGCTCGGCCCGCTTCCTGGCCCTCGCTTTCGCCGCGCTGCTGGTTTCGGCCTGTTCGGAAGCGGAGGAGGAAGCCGCCGGCCCCCGCACCGATTTCACCATCGGCTGGTCGATCTATGCCGGGTGGATGCCCTGGCCCTATGCCGAGCAGGCCGGGATCGTGAAGAAGTGGGGCGACAAATACGGCATCACGATCAAGTTCGTGCAGGTCAACGACTACATCGAGAGCGTCAATCAGTACACCGCGGGCAAGCTCGACGGGGTGACGGTCGCCAACATGGATGCGCTGACCATCCCCGCGGCGGGCGGCAAGGACACCTCCGCGATCATTCTCGGCGACTATTCGAACGGCAATGACGCGGTGCTGCTGAAGGGTGCGGACAGCGTTGCCGGGATCAAGGGTCGGCAGGTCTACCTCGCCGAACTGTCCGTGTCGCACTACCTGCTGGCGCGGGCGCTCGAGACAAACGGGCTGAAACTCACCGACGTCAAGACGGTCAACACCTCGGACGCCGATATCGCCGCCGCCTTCGCCGCGCCCGACGTGACCGCGGCGGTCGCCTGGAACCCGCAGGTCACCACCATGAAGGGCGTTGCGGGGACGAGGGCGGTGTTCACCTCGGCGGATGTGCCGGGCGAGATCCTCGACCTGATGGTGGTCGACACCAGGGTGCTCGCCGCCAACCCGAACCTCGGCAAGGCGCTGGCGGGGATCTGGTACGAGACGATGGCGCTGATGGCGCGGCAGGATGCCGAAGGCGCGGCGGCGCGCGCGGCCATGGCGAAGCTCGCGGGCAGCACGCCCGAAGCCTTCGAGGGACAGCTTTCGACCACCTTCCTCTACACCGATCCCAAGGCGGCGGTGGCGGCGATGGCCTCGCCCGATCTCGTCACCACCATGACCAGGGTGCGCGACTTCTCCTTTGCGCAAGGCCTGTTCGGGCAGGGTGCGGCTTCCGCCGATGCGGTGGGGATGAGCTTCCCCGGCGGCAAGACGCTCGGCGATGCGAACGCGATCACCCTGCGCTTTGATCCGACCTTCATGCAGCTCGCCGCGGACGGGAAGCTGTGACCGCCGCCGCGGCGGGGAGGGGCTAGACCATGCGCTGGGTGACCGCGACCCCGACCCGCCGCGGCGCGCTGCTGATGGGCGCGGTGCCGCTGCTGGTGCTGGCGGTCGGCTACGTCATCGCCGCCGCCGCGCGCTATGCCGACAACCCGGCGGACAAGATCCTGCCCTTGCCCGGCGCGATGGCGGCGGCGATGAGCGGGTTGCTGTTCGAAGCCGATCCGCTGTCCGGCCAATACCTGTTCTGGGCCGATACGCTCGCGAGCTTGTGGCGGCTGGGGCTGGGCCTCGGCATCGCCACGGCATCGGCGCTGCTGGTCGGGCTGGTGCTGGGCGCCTTGCCCCCCGTGAGAGCGACGCTTGGCCCCCTTGTGACGGCGATCGCGGTGGTCCCGCCGATCGCTCTTCTGCCAATCCTGTTCATCGTGTTCGGCCTGGGAGAGACGGCCAAGGTGGCGCTGATCGTGGTCGGCGTCGCGCCCTTCATGATGCGCGACGTTGCCGGGCACATCGGCGCGCTGCCGCGCGAGCAGGTGATCAAGGCGTTGACGCTGGGCGCCAATTCCTGGGGCGTGATCCTGCGCGTGGCGCTCCCGCAGGCAATGCCGCGGCTGATCGAGGCGCTGCGCCTCTCGCTCGGCCCGGCATGGGTGTTCCTGATCTCGGCCGAGGCGATCGCGGCGGATGTCGGCCTCGGCTACCGCATCTTCCTCGTCCGCCGCTATCTCGCGATGGACGTGATCCTGCCCTATGTCGGGTGGATCGCGCTGCTGGCGGTGCTGATGGACCTTGCGCTCACCTTCGCCAGCCGCCGCCTGTTCGGCTGGGCCCACGCGGGGGCGCGCTGATGGCGCTGCTCAGCCTCAGGAACCTGTGGGTCGAGTATGGCGAGAAGGTCGTGCTCGAGCGGATCGCGCTCGACATCGAGGAGGCGAGCTTCGTCTCGATCATCGGGCCGTCGGGCGCGGGCAAGAGCAGCCTGCTGCGCGTGATCCTTGGGCAGGAGCGGCCGACGCGCGGGACGATCACGCTGGACGGCGCGCCGCTGCCCGCGGAGTGCGGGCCGGATCGCGGGGTGGTGTTCCAGCGCTATTCGGTCTTCCCGCATCTGACCGTGCTCGGCAACACGCTGCTGGGCCTCGAGTTCGCCGCCTCGCCGCTCACCGCCCGCCTGTTCGGCGGCCGGCGCCGCGCCGCTGTCGCCGAGGCCGAGGCGATGCTCGAATCGGTCGGCCTCGCGGACAGCCGCCACCTCTACCCCGCGCAGATGTCGGGCGGGATGCAGCAGCGGCTCGCCATCGCTCAGGCGCTCATCAAGCGGCCGCGCATCCTGCTCCTCGACGAGCCCTTCGGCGCGCTCGATCCGGGCATCCGGGCGGACATGCACGCCCTCATCACCCGGCTGTGGCGCGAGCACGGGCTCACCGTGATCATGGTCACCCACGACATCAAGGAAGCCTTCTCGCTCGGCACCAGGGTGCTGACCCTCGACAAGCGCCGCCACGATCCGCACGCCCCGCACCGCTACGGCGCAGGCGTGGTCTACGACCTCGAACTGACCCGCAAAGTTGAGCAAGTACAAACGGAGCGGACAGTTGCGGACATTGAACAAGCGCCCAGTATTACGATTGACACAAAAGGTAATACCTGAAATGGTCTGCGCATGACTTCCCCCGAACCCTCCCGTCTCGCACGTCTGTCGATGAGCCTGCCGGCCGAGCTGTTCCGCCAGCTCGACGTGATGGTCGAGGAACGCTCGCTCCCCTCGCGCTCGCAGCTGATCGCGGAACTGATCCGCCACGCGCTCGCCGATCACGAGGCGCTGACCCGTCCCGACGCCATGCTCGCCGGGACGATCACCATCGTCTACGCGGGCGGGGCAGGGCGGGTGCGCCAGCAGCTCGCGGAGACCCAAGGCGATTACCTCAAGGAGGTGATCTCCTCGCAACACGTCTTCCTCGAGGAGGACCAGTCGCTCGAGGTGCTGCTGGTGCAGGGACCGGCCGCGCGATTGAAACAGCTGTGCGACGCCTTGCGGGCGATCCGCGGGGTGCAGCAGTTGCAACTCGTCACCACCACCGCGCTGCTCCCGCCGCTCCACGAACAGGACCTCCCGGCGAAGGAGGCCGCGGAATGAGCCGCGCCGATCAGGCCCTTGGCGATCCTCGGGCCGCACGCGAGCACGCGCGCGCGCAAGGGGGCACCCGGGTCGAGACGATGCCGATCCTCCCCCCCGTGGCCGACGACCTGCCCGACGGGGTTGCGGCCGAGGATCTCGTCTGGGAGGAGACCATCGCGCCGGGCGGCTATGCCTCGCGGCGGCTGGCGCGCGGCACCCGCCTCAGGCTGATCGACAAGGACGGCGATGCCTGCGCCAGCCTCAACATCTTCAACGCCGAGATGCCGACCGAGCGGCTCAACGTCGCCGACACGGTCAAGGTCCAGTGGAACGCCTATCTCGGCCAAGGCAAACTGCTGCTCAGCGACATGGGCCGGGTGCTGATGAGCATCCTCGATGACGGCGCGGGCACGCACGACACCTTCTGCGGCACCTCGAATGCGGCCAGCAACGCGCGCAGGTATGGCGAGGGGCGCAATTCGGGCGCCTTTCCCAATGGGCGCGACCGGCTGATCCTCGGCGCGGCCAAGCACGGGCTGACCCGCCGCGACGTCCATCCTTGCGTGAACCTGTTCAAGGGCACCCGCATCGCGGCGGACGGCGCGATCACGCCCCTGGTCGGCCCCTTCGTGCCGGGCCGCGCGGTGGTGCTGCGCGCCGAGATGGAGGTGATCGTGGTGATCGCCAACTGCCCCCACGTGCTCGACCCGCGCCCCGACTATCGCAGCACGCCCCTGCGCGTCACTGCCTGGCGGGGGCCGGTCACCTCGCAACACGACCCGGTCCGCAACGCCACGCCCGAAGGGCAGCGGGCCTTCCTCAACACCGAGGATCTCTACCGCCGCTGACCCTCTCCAACCAAGGCAAGCCATGACCGACGATCCGGCCCTCTCCGGCCTTCCAGGCACCATCATTCACGACGCGACCGTGCCCGCGCGCGCGCCGTGGCTTCATCATGTCGCCGCCGGGCAGACCCTGAGGATCGTCGATGTCGAGGGCAACCAGGCGGTCGATTTCCTGATCTATGCCGAAGCCGACGATGCCGAGCGTTACTCCGCGCAGGACACCGTCGCCGCCCAGGGTAACCTGTTCCTGCGCACCGGCAGCGTGCTGCTCTCGAACGAGGGCAATCCGCTGATGACCATCGTCGCCAGCGCGGTCGAATATCACGACACGATCGGCGGGGCCTGCTCGTGCGAAAGCAACACGCTGCGCTACGGCCACCACACCAGACACCAGCACGCCTGCGTCGACAACTTCCTCGAGGCCAACCTCACCGAAGGCCGCGGCAAGCGCGACATCGTCTCCAACATCAATTTCTTCATGAACGTGCCGGTCGAGGAGGACGGAACGCTCGGCATCGTCGACGGCATCTCCGCGCCCGGCCTGACGGTCGACCTGCGCGCCGAGATGGACGTGATCGTGGTCGTCTCGAACTGCCCGCAGATCAACAATCCCTGCAACGGCTTCAACCCGACCCCGGTGCGGATGATCGTCGCCGCATGAGTTTCGACACGGTCCTCATCGCCAACCGTGGGGCGATCGCCACCCGGATCATCCGCACCTTGCGGCGAATGGGCCTCGCGTCCGTGGCGGTCTATTCCGAGGCCGATGCGGGCTCGCTCCATGTCAGCGCGGCGGACGAGGCGGTGTGCATCGGGCCGGGCCCGGCGGCGCAGAGCTACTTGAACGTCGAGGCGATCCTCGCCGCCGCGAAGGCGACCGGGGCGGGGGCGATCCACCCCGGCTACGGCTTCCTCGCCGAGAATGCCGATTTCGCCGAGGCCTGCGCCGCCGCCGGGATCGTCTTCATCGGGCCTAGCCCCGAGAACATCCGCACCTTCGGCCTCAAGCACTCGGCCCGTGCGCTGGCCGAGGCGCAGGGCCTGCCGCTCGCGCCGGGCACCGGTCTGCTCACCGGGGCGGACGAAGCGGCCGAGGCGGCGGCGCGGATCGGCTATCCGGTGATGCTCAAGGCGACTGCCGGGGGCGGGGGCATCGGGATGCGGGTCTGCGAGGACGAGGCCGCCGTGCGCGAGGGCTTTGCCGCAGTGGTCCGCCAGGGCGAGGCGAGCTTCGGCGATGCCGGCGTCTTCCTCGAACGCTACATCGCCCGCGCGCGCCATATCGAGGTGCAGATCTTCGGCGACGGCGAGGGCCGGGTGATGGCCCTCGGAGAGCGCGACTGCTCGCTCCAGCGGAGGAACCAAAAGGTCGTTGAGGAGGCGCCCGCGCCCAATCTCGCGCCGGAAAAGCGTGCCGAACTGATCGCCGCGGCGGTGCGGCTCGGCGAGGCGGCGCGCTATCTCTCGGCGGGGACCGTCGAGTTCCTCTACGATGCGGCGCGCGACGACTTCTTCTTCCTCGAGATGAACACCCGCCTCCAGGTCGAGCACGGCGTCACCGAAGAGGTGATGGGGATCGACCTCGTCGAATGGATGGTCCGCGGCGCGGCGGGCGACTTTGCGATGCTGGGCGCGCCCGCGCCGCAGCCCCGCGGCCACAGCGTGCAGGTGCGGCTCTATGCCGAGGACCCGGCGATGGATTATCGCCCGACGGTCGGCACGCTCACCAACGTCGCTTTCCCGGACGGCATCCGCGCCGAGACCTGGGTGATGGCGGGTAGCGAGGTCAGCGCCTTCTACGATCCGATGCTGGCGAAGCTGATCGCGCGGGGAGAGACCCGCGAGGAGGCGATCGCCGCGATGCAGCGGGCGCTCGATCGCGCGCGCATCGACGGGATCGAGACCAACCTCAGGTGGCTGCGCGAGGTGGTGCGGCACGCGGGCTTCGCGAGCGGCAACGTCTCGACGAAGCTGCTCGAAGGTGTCGCCTATCAGCGCCGCGCGATCCGCGTGATCGCCGGGGGGACGGCGACTTCGGTGCAGGACTGGCCCGGGCGGCTGGGTCTGTGGAACGTGGGCGTGCCCCCATCCGGCCCGATGGACGACCGGAGCTTCCGGCTCGGCAACCTGATCCTCGGCAATCCGGAGGGCACGGCGGGGCTGGAGATTACCGCGAGCGGCCCCACGCTGCTGTTCGAGGCCCCGGCGCGGGTGTGCCTGACCGGCGCGGATTTCGGCGCGACGCTTGGCGGCGTTCCGGCAGCGCGGGGCGTTCCGCTCGACATCGCCGCCGGCCAGACCCTCGCGATGGGCCGGGCGAGCGGCGGGGGGATGCGCGGCTACATCCTGTTCGCCGGGGGGCTCGACGTGGTGGACTATCTCGGCTCGGCGGCGACCTTCACGCTCGGCCGCTTCGGCGGCCCCGCCGCGCGCGCGCTGGTGGCGGGGGACGTGCTGCACCTCGGCGCGGGCGCGGTCGGTGAAGGCGTGGCGGCGGCGCTTCCGGCGCTGGGCCGCGAATGGCAGCTCAGGGTCCTCTACGGCCCCCACGGCGCGCCCGATTTCTTCACCCCAGGCGACATCGACCGCTTCCTCGCAGCCGAATGGCAGGTCCATTACAATTCCAACCGCACCGGCGTGCGCCTCGTCGGCCCCAAGCCCGAATGGGCACGGCGCGACGGGGGCGAGGCGGGCCTCCACCCCTCGAACATCCACGACAATCCCTACGCGATCGGCGCGGTCGACTTCACCGGCGACATGCCGATCATCCTCGGCCCGGACGGGCCTTCGCTGGGAGGCTTCGTGTGCCCCTTCACGGTGATCGCGGCGGATCGCTGGAAGATCGGCCAGCTCGCCCCCGATGACCGGGTGCGCTTCGTGCCGGTGACCATCGCGGATGCGAGGGTGGCCGGGGACACCGAGGTCACCCCGGTGCGGGCCATCCGCGAGCTGACCCCGATCCTTGCCGAGCGCCCCGCTTCGGCCACGCGCCCGCGCACCACCTACCGCCAGCAGGGCGACCGCAACATCCTCGTCGAATACGGGGACATCGTCCTCGACATCGAGCTGCGCATCCGCGTCCATGCGCTGATGCAGCAGCTCGAGGGACAAGCGCTGCCCGGGGTGATCGACATCACCCCCGGCATCCGCTCGCTCCAGCTGCATTTCGACGGGCGGCGGCTCGACCAGGCCGGCGCGCTCGCGGCGCTGCTCCGGGCGGAGGAGGCAATGGGCGACCTTGCCGATTTCGTCGCCCCCTCGCGCATCGTCCACCTGCCCTTGAGCTGGCGCGATCCGGCGACGCAGGAAACCATCGACAAGTACATCGCCGCCGTCCGCGACGATGCGCCGTGGTGCCCCGACAACATCGAATTCATCCGCCGCATCAACGGCCTCGCCGATGCGCAGGCGGTCGAGGACCTGATCTTCGATGCGAGCTATCTGGTCCTGGGCCTAGGTGACGTTTATCTGGGTGCCCCCGTGGCTACGCCACTCGATCCGCGCCACCGGCTCGTCACCACCAAGTACAACCCGGCGCGCACCTGGACCCCGCCCAACGTGGTCGGGATCGGCGGGGCCTACATGTGCATCTACGGGATGGAGGGCCCGGGCGGTTACCAGCTGTTCGGGCGCACCATTCAGGTATGGAACACGCACAGGCATTCCGGGGGCCAGGAGAGCGCCTTCACTGAGGGCAAGCCGTGGCTGCTGCGGTTCTTCGACCAGATCCGCTTCTTCCCCGTCAGCGCCGAGGAGCTGGCCGAATGGCGCCGCGACTTCCCGCACGGGCGGCGCGCGATTGCAATCGAGGAGACCGAGTTCCGCCTCGCCGATTACCGCGCCTTCCTTGCCGACAATGCCGCCAGCATCGCCGCCTTCGAGGCCGCCCGCCAGGCCGCCTTCGATGCCGAGCGTGCCGCCTGGGAAGCGAGCGGCGAGTTCGACCGGGTGAGCGATCTTCTCGCCGCCGAAAGCGGGGCGGGCGGGGCGGCGGCGATCGAGGTGCCCGAGGGCGCGGATCTCGTCGAGGCGCCCTTCGGCGGGAGCGTCTGGAAGCTGCTCGTCGCCCCCGGAGACACCGTGGCCGAGGGCGAGGTGATCGCGGTGATCGAGGCGATGAAGATGGAGTGCCCCTTCGAGGCGCCCGCCAGCGGAACCGTCGCGGCGGTCTACATCGCCGAAGGGCAGGCGCTCCACCCCGGCGCGCCGATGCTGGCGCTGGGGAGGGCGGAGTGATGGGACGGGAACCCACATCCTCCCCTCCCCGTTCGCCTCTGGCAGTGCTTCGCAACCGCGCGAAGCGGTCGGGTCATGGGGAGATCGAGGCATGACCGACTTCTCCCGCCTCTCCGGCGCCGCCATCGCTGCCGCCGTTAACGCGCAGGAGACCACCGCGCTCGCGGTAATGGAGAACACCCTCGCGCGCCTCGCCGCCTATGATGCGCACCAGCCGCAGGTGTGGATCAGCCGCTTCGAGCCCGATGCCCTGCGCGCCGCGGCGCGCGCCGTCGACGCGCGCCTCGCCGCGGGCGGGCGCCTGCCGCTCGCCGGGGTGCCCTTCGCCGCCAAGGACAATATCGACGTGGCGGGCCTTGCGACCACCGCCGCCTGCCCAGCCTTCGCCTATCGCCCGGACCGCTCGGCAGCGGTGATCGAGCGGCTGGAGGCGGCGGGGGCGATCTGCGTCGGCAAGACCAATCTCGATCAGTTCGCGACCGGCCTCGTCGGCACCCGCAGCCCCTATGGCGCGCCGCGCAACGCCTACAACCGCGCCTATGTCAGCGGCGGATCGAGCTCGGGCTCGGCGGTGGCGGTGGCGGCGGGGCTGGTCGCCTTCGCGCTCGGCACCGACACGGCCGGATCGGGGCGGGTGCCGGCAGCCTTCAACCACCTCGTCGGCCTCAAGCCCAGCAAGGGCCGGTGGAGCACCCGCGGGCTGGTGCCGGCCTGCCGGACGCTCGACTGCATCACCGTGTTCACCGACGCGCTCGAGGATGCGGCGCTGGTCGACGGCGTGCTCGCGGGCTTCGATGCCGAGGACGCCTTCTCGCGCCCGCCGGCCGACCTGCCGCTCGCCGGCGGCCGTATCGGCGTGCCGCGCCGCGACCAGCGCCAGTTCTTCGGCGACGTGGAGGCCGAGCATCTCTACGAACGTGCGCTGGAGACACTGGCCGCGGGCGCCGAGCTGGTCGAGATCGACATCGCCCCGCTGCTGGAAGCCGCGCGGCTGCTCTATGGCGGCCCGTGGGTGGCCGAGCGCACCGCCGCGATCCTCCCGCTGCTCGAAAGCGACCCCGCTGCCATCGATCCAGTGGTGCGCGAGATCGTCGCCGCGGGGCAGGGCATGAGCGCGGTCGAGGTGTGGCAGGGGCAATACCGCCTCGCCGAGCTGGCCCGCGGCGCCGAGGCGCTGTGGCGCGGGGTCGACGCGCTCGCCTTCCCCACCACCGGCACCACTTACCGCCTCGCCGAACTCGCCGCCGCGCCCATCGCGCTCAACAGCAATCTGGGGCTCTACACCAATTTCGTGAACCTGCTCGACATGGCGGCCGTGGCCGTTCCCGCCGGCGCGCGCAGCAATGGCACCGGCTTCGGGATCACCCTGATCGGCCCGGCGCACAGCGATCTGGCGCTGATCGGCCTTGCGCGCGGATATTGCGATGCCGCACGGCTTTTAGAGCCACCACCCCTTGACCTTGGAGACCGCATGGACACCGTCAAGCTCGCCGTCGTCGGCGCCCACCTCGAAGGCATGCCGCTGCACTGGCAGCTGACCAGCCGCGGCGCGACCTTCGTGGGCGCCTTCACCACCGCGCCCAACTACCGGCTCTACGCCATGGCCGACACGGTCCCGCCCAAGCCGGCGCTCGTCCACAGCGAGGAGGGCGCGGCGATCGCGCTTGAGGTCTATGAGCTCGGCCTTGCCGAGTTCGGCAGCTTCGTCGCCGAGGTCCCCCCGCCGCTCGCGATCGGCACGGTCCAGCTGGCCGACGGCTCCAGCGTCAAGGGCTTCGTCGCCGAGCCGCGGGCGCTGGCGGGCGCGCAGGACATCACCCATCTCGGCGGCTGGCGCGCCTATATCGCTTCCCGTTAGAGCGATGAAGGGGCGGCTGCGCACATGGCTGACGGGCGAGGGCGAGGCGGGCGCACCGACGCCCGAGGCCGCGCTCGAGGCGCTGCGCGCCGCGAAGGAGGCCGCCGAGGCGGCGAACGAGGCCAAGACCCGCTTCCTCGCCAGCGTCGCCCACGAGATCCGCTCGCCCCTCAACGCCATCTACGGCTATGCCCAGCTGCTCGAGCGGGGCGAGGGCAGGGACGCCGTCGGTGCGGCGCGGGTGATCCGCCGCAGCGCCGAGCACCTCTCGCACCTCGTCGAGGGCCTGCTCGACATTGCCCAGGTCGAAGGCGGGGCGATGCGGCTGTCGCGTGAGGCGATCCGCTTTCCCGAGTTTCTCGATCAGCTTGTCGCGATGCTGCAATTGCAGGCCGAGGCCAAGGGCCTCGCGCTGGCGCTGGAGTGTCCGGCGGGACTCCCCGAATTCGTCCACGCCGATCCCAAGCGCCTGCGCCAGGTGCTCATCAACCTCCTTACCAACGCGATCAAGTTCACCGACCACGGATCGGTGACGCTCAAGGTCGCATACCGCAACCAGCTCGCGATCTTCAGCGTCATCGACACCGGCATCGGCATCGCCCCCGAGGACGCAGGCCGGATCTTCGCGCCCTTCGAGCGGGCGGGCGGGCCGGCGGCGGAAAGGCCCGGGGTGGGGCTGGGGCTCGCGATCACCCAGGCGCTGGTGCACATAATGGGGGGCGACATCCGGCTCGAGAGCGCGCCCGGCGCGGGCTCGCGCTTCACGGTGCGGCTGATGCTGTCCGAGCCGCTCGTCCCGCCCACCGATCCCGCACCCGAAGCGGGCGCCGTCACCGGCTATCTCGGACGCGAGCGGTGGTTGGTGCTGATCGACGATGATCCGGTGCATCTCGCCATGGTGCGCGACCTCCTCGAACCGCTCGGCTTCCAGGTGCGCACCGCCCACGACGGCGAGACCGGTCTCGCGCTCGCCGCGCAGGTCCAGCCCGATCTGGTGCTGTGCGATGTCGCGCTCGGCCGGGAGAGCGGCTGGGACGTCGCCGCGCAGCTGCGCCGCCGCCACGGTGCGGCGCTGCGGATCGTGATGCTCTCGGGCGAAGGCGCGCTGTCCGCGCACCATCCCGCCGATGCCCCCGCCAACGACACCTTCGTGATGAAGCCCTTCGACTTCGCTGTGCTGCTCGAGGTGATCGCCGACCAGCTCGGGCTCGAATGGATTCGCGCCGCCGGTCCGGCCCGCGCCGCCGCGCCCGCTCCGCCGCCGCGCCTGCCCGACGCCATCGCCGGCGCGGTCGCAGGGCACTGCGCGCAGATCGGCCGGCTGGTGCGGATCGGCCACGTCCGCGCGATCGAGGCCGAGATCGACGCCATCGCCGCGCTCGCCCCCGAGGCGGTGCCGCTCGCCGAGCGGATGCGGCGGGTGCTCGACAGTTATGACCTGAAAGCGCTGGCGCAGCTCGCCGCAGCGGTAGAAGCCGATGCGCGCTAAGGACTGCATCCTCGTTGTCGACGACAACCCGGAATCCCTCCGGTTCCTGGTCGACACCCTCGCCGCCGAGGACATGACGGTGCTGATCGCGCGCAGCGGCGAGGCGACGCTCGACCTGCTTGGCGAGACGCTGCCGGACCTCATCCTGATGGACGCGATCATGCCCGGCATCAGCGGGATCGAGACGACCGAGGCGATCAAGCGCAATCCCGCCACCGCGCACATCCCGGTGATCTTCATGACCGGGCTCAACGATCCCGAACACGTGGTTGCCGCGCTCGGCACGGGCGGGGTGGACTATGTGAGGAAGCCGGTCGTGGTCGAGGAACTGCTCGCGCGCATCCGGGTCCACCTCGCCAACGCCCGCACCACCTATCGCTCGCGGCTGGCGCTCGACCTGGCGGGGCGCAGCCTCGCGGCGCTCGACGCGGAAGGCTCGCTGATCTGGTGCACCCCGCAGGCCGAGGCACTGTTCCTCGCGGTCGATCCGGGCTGGACCCCCGACCGGGGCGCGCTGCCCGAGGCGCTCGGCGAGGCGACCCGCACGCTGCTCGCCGATCCGCCCCAGCCCGCCGCGAGCCTGCGCACCGCGGCAAGGGGCCTCGAAATCGAGCTCGCGGTGGTCGACGCCGACCGGCCGGGCGAGGTGCTGATCCGCGCCACCGAAGTGCGCGAGGAGGGCAAGATCCTCTCCCTCCAGAAGCAGAGCGGCCTCACTCGCCGCGAGGCCGAGGTGCTGCTGTGGGTGAGCTATGGCAAAACCAACAAGACGATCAGCGAAATTCTCGGTATAAGCCCGCGCACGGTCAACAAGCACCTCGAACAGGTGTTCCGCAAACTGGGGGTCGAAACGCGTGCCGCGGCGACCGCCATCGCGGTTCGCCACATGACCGAATGAACCGCTTTCGAATACGGAACAGCAGACACTTAACTCGGGATCGCACAGTTCTACGTCATTTGCCCACTTCCTCGCGCGCGTGAGGTTGCCATGGCTTCCATGACGGGGAAATCGGGGAATTCTCTCGACTGGAGTGCGTCATGGCCGGAGTTCAGGTGGGCAAGCGGATCATCGGTGCGGATGCGCCCGTGATCGTCGGCTGGGAGAATATCGGCAAGGTCGAAGGCGGGCCGGTCAAGCGGTTCATCTTCAGCTGGTTCCAGCCGGTGATGCTCTTCGCCGCGATCCTGTTCTGGTACTACGCCCCCAACTGGCTCGCCGTCGCCTCGACCGCGATCGCCATCCGGCTCGGCTGGACGGTGCTCCTGCTGGTGCTCGAATGGATCAACCCGCGTTACGAGAGCTGGCAGCTCACCTGGAAGGAATTCGCGACCGATGCCTTCTATGTCGGGCTGGGCATGACCTTCATCGGCATGGCGGAAAGCTACATCGGCGACGGAGCGATCATCAAGGCGGTGCAGGGCGCCTTCGATTGGGACAAGTTCAGCTGGTTCACCGGCCTGCCGCTGCTGGTGCAGGCGGTGCTGATCTCGATGATCTTCGATTTCGGCCAGTACTGGATGCACCGCGCGATGCACAACTGGCACCCGCTGTGGCTGACCCACGCGCCGCATCACTACATCACCCAGCTCAACGTCAACAAGGGCGCGGTGGGCAATCCGGTCGAGCTGTTCCTGATCGGGCTGGGGATCGGTGGGCTGTTCGACTTCCTGCCGCGCGCCTTCCTGCTGGCCGGCGCGATCGGGATGACGGTGGCGGTCTACCAGCACATCAACGTGCGCTTCAACACGCCGCGCTGGTGGCGCTTCATCTTCAACACCGTGGAGCATCACTCGGTCCACCACTCGCAGGATTACGAGGCGACCCGCAGCAATTACTCGGGCACCTGGATCATCTGGGATCGCATGTTCGGCACCTGCGTCGACGGCGAGGCGGAAGTGCTGGGCATGGAAGGCGGGCGCAGGATGGACATCGGCGAGACCATGGTCTTCCCCTTCCGCGAAGGCTGGCGCAGCACCAGGGCGGCGCTGGCGCGGCGCTTCGGCGGCGGCCGGCAGGCGGCCGCGCCGCAGCTGGAACCGGCGGAGTGAACGGCGGTTCGGGCAGCCTCGCCCGCGGGGATTCGGGACCCTGGGGCACGGCCCAGGCGCGTGGATCTGGTCCCATGACGAGGGGCATCGCCATTCCCTACATCGACCACATCTGGCGGGTGCGCGGGGATGTGCCGATCGATCCCTTGCTCTCGCCCGAGGAGGCCTTCGCCCGGCTTGACCCGCTGCTCGGCACCCCGGGCACGACCCTGGCGGTGGACGGCGACACGCTGACCTATGCCAAGCACAACCCGGCCGCGCAGGACCGGCTGGCGACCTTCACCCGCGGGAGCCTGCGCATCGAGCGCGTGGGCGCGGGCGCGGTGCTGCGCTTCGACCTGTTCAGCCATGCCCTGCTGCTGTGCTTCCTCGCCCCGCTGCTGTTCCTCGGCTTTGCCCAGATGGCGGTCGCGATCAACGCCTGGGAGGCCTCCGGCACCGAGGCGTCGGAGAAGAAAAAGGAGGACGAGAAGCCCAAGCCCGTCCGCAAGCTCAACCCGGTTGACGAGTTCCTCGGCGCGCCCGCGCCCGAGGACCCGAACAAGAAGAAGGACGAGAAGAAGGACGAGGGCCGCCATTCGCCCGACGAGGGCTATTTCATGGCCGGGCTCTTCGCGCTCATCTACCTGGTCGGCCGCTGGCTCGAGCCCTGGCTGGTGCGGCGGCGCTTCAAGGCGGCGCTGGCAGGCCCGCCTCCCGGGGCCGCCGGCGCCGGCTGAACGGCTGCTCGCCGCCCCCACCGCTCCTACGGGACCGGACCAAGCTTGCGCCAATTTCCGCCGCCCGCCGTGCCGGGCGGCCTTCGCGCTGCAACCCTTTCGCCGGCAAACCGTATATCCGGTGCAGCCATTGCAATTGATCGGCGTGGCCAAGGGATTAGCTGCCAACCATGCTTGAGAACCTCGACGCCCTGTTGCTCGCGCGGATCCAGTTCGCCTTCACGGTGAGCTTCCACTTCTTTTTCCCGGCCTTTTCGATCGGCCTCGCCAGCTATCTGGCGGTGCTGGAAGGCCTGTGGCTCAAGACCGGCAACAGCGTCTATCTCGACCTCTTCAAGTACTGGCTGAAGATCTTCGCGATCGCCTTTGCGATGGGCGTCGTCTCGGGCATCGTCATGTCCTACCAGTTCGGCACCAACTGGTCGGTGTTTTCGGACGTGGCCGGGCCGGTGATCGGGCCGCTGATGGCCTACGAGGTGCTGACCGCCTTCTTCCTCGAGGCGGGCTTTCTCGGGGTCATGCTGTTCGGGATGGAGAAGGTCGGCAAGAAGCTCCACTTCGCCGCCACGCTGATGGTGGCGCTCGGCACCTTCGTCTCGGCCTTCTGGATCCTCTCGGTCAATTCGTGGATGCAGACGCCGACCGGCTACGTGATGGGGGCGAACGGCCAGTTCCTGCCCGGCGACAGCTGGATCGACATCATCTTCAATCCGAGCTTCCCCTATCGCCTCGTCCATACGGTGATGGCGGCCTATCTCACCACCGCATTCGTGGTCGGCGCGGTGGGCGCCTGGCACCTCCTCAGGAACCGCGCCAACCCGCATGCGCGGGTGATGTTCTCGATGGCGATGTGGATGGCCGCGATCGTCACGCCCGCGCAGATCTTCGCCGGCGACATGCACGGTTTGAACACGCTCGAACACCAGCCCGCCAAGGTGATGGCGATGGAGGGGCATTATCGGAGCCACCCCGAAGGCGCCCCGCTCATCCTGTTCGGCATTCCCGACAGCGAGGCCAAGGAGGTGCGCTATGCCATCGAAATTCCCAAGGCCTCCTCGCTGATCCTCAAGCATGATCTGAATGCGCCGCTCGCCGGGCTCGACACCATCCCCGACGACCGCGAGCCGCCGGTCGGCATCGTGTTCTGGAGCTTCCGGATCATGGTCGGCATCGGTTTTGCCATGCTCGGCATCGGGCTGTGGAGCCTGTGGGGGCGGGTGCGGGGCCGGCTCTATGACATGCCCTGGCTGCACCGCGCGGCGTTGCTGATGGGACCCTCGGGCTTTGCCGCCGTGCTCGCCGGCTGGATCACCACCGAAGTCGGCCGCCAGCCTTTCGTGATCTACGGCGTGCTGCGCACCGCCGACGCCGCGAGCCCATTGGATGCGCCCGCGGTCGCCGCATCGCTGCTGGCGTTCATTGTGGTATATTTCACCGTCTTCGGGATCGGCGTCATCTACATCCTGAAGCTCATGAGCAAGGCGCCGCAGCCGGGCGAATACGGGGTCAAGCGCGGCGATGTCGGCCCGATCCGCACCGCCGGGATCACCCCCGGACCGACCCAGAACCCGGGCGGTGCCGAACCCCTGCCGGTCGATCGCAAGGAGGCGAAGGAGGAGGCATGATCGACTTCGACCTGACCGTCGTCTGGGCCTTCATCATCGCCTTCGCGATCTTCGCCTATGTGGTGATGGACGGCTTCGACCTCGGCATCGGTGTGCTGTTCCCGACCTTCCAGGCGGGGCGGGAGCGCGACCGGGCGATGAATTCGATCGCGCCGGTGTGGGACGGCAACGAAACCTGGCTGGTGCTGGGCGGCGGGGGCCTCTTCGCCGCCTTCCCGCTCGCCTATGCGGTGATCCTGCCGGCGACCTATCCGCTGATCATCGCGATGCTGCTCGGCCTCGTGTTCCGCGGGGTCGCTTTCGAATACCGCTGGCGCGATCCGGGGCACCAGAGGTTCTGGGACCTGGCCTTCACCGGCGGCAGCTTCGTTGCCGCGCTCGCGCAGGGCATGACGCTGGGCGCGCTGCTCCAGGGCATAGAGATCGAGGGCCGGGCCTATGCCGGAAGCTGGTGGGACTGGCTCACCCCCTACACCCTCCTCACCGGCCTCGGCACCGTGGCGGGCTATGCGCTGCTCGGGAGTACCTGGCTGATCTGGAAGCTCGACGGCGAGGAACAGTCCCATGCGAGGAAACTCGCGGTGCGCGCAGGCGTGGCGACGATCGTGCTGATGGGCGCGGTCAGCCTCTACAACGTCACCCTCAACGCCGAATATGCCGAACGCTGGCTGTCCGCCCCTGAGATCTACTGGGTCGCCCCGGTGCCGATCGTCACCGCGATCATCGCGGTCTCGATGCTGCGCGCGATCACGCGGGACCGCAATTCCAAGCCCTTCTGGCTGGCCATCGCGCTGTTCTTCCTCGGGATGAGCGGGCTCGGGGTAACGATCTGGCCCCACGTGGTGCCGCCGGGCCTCACCATCTGGGACGCGGCCGCGCCGGAGAAGAGCCAGATCTTCATGCTGGTGGGCGTGGCGATCACCATGCCGCTGATCCTCGCCTACACCGCCTGGGCCTATTGGGTGTTCCGCGGCAAGGTGGGGCACGAGGGGTATCACTGATGTGCGCGGGTCGCGTGAAAAGAGGACGGACCTGATGCTCGCTCCGCCCGAACCGGAGCCGGAACGCCCGCTCTGGCAGCGCCTGCTGTGGATGGCGGGCATCTGGGCGGCGAGCGTCGCGGTGCTCGGCGCCGTGGCCTGGATCATCCGCCTGTGGATCGCGCCGTGAGCGTCAAGGTCTGGTATGATGGTGCCTGCCCGCTGTGCCTGCGCGAGATCGCGCTGATGCGGCGGCTCGACCGGCGCGGGGCGATCACCTTCGTCGATGTGGCGCGGGGCGCCGATCCCTCCTGCCCGATCGATCGCGCGCAGCTCCTCGCCCGCTTTCACGCCGAGGAGGACGGCGTGGTGCATTCGGGCGCTGCGGCCTTCGCGGCGATGTGGCGGGCGATCCCCCTGCTGCGCCCGCTCGGCCTCGCCGCGCGCCGCCCCGCGGTGCTGCGCCTGCTCGAGGCGGGCTATCTCCGTTTCCTCAGGTTGCGTCCCCTGCTGCAACGCTTGCTCGCCTAGAAAAGCGCTTGCCCCGACGCGCCGCTTCGGCTGATCTGCCCGCCAAACACAAGGGGAGAGAGCCGCCGCCATGACCTATTTCGGCGCGATGCAGAACGAGATCTACAATGCCGGATTGAAGGGCATCCTGCCCAGCTTCCCAGTCGATTTCGCCACCCTCGAAAAGCGCGCACACGAGGCGCTGGGGCCGAGCCTTACCAACTATGTCGCGGGCGGCTGCGGGGACGAGCACACCCAGGACCGGAACGCCGCCGCTTTCCGCCACTGGGGGATGATCCCGCGGATGATGGTCGACTGCTCGGTGCGCGATCTTTCCATTGAGCTGTTCGGCCACCGCTACCCGACGCCGTTGTTCATGGCGCCGATCGGCTTGAACGGCGAGGCTTCGCAGGACCGCCACGGCGACATGGCCGCCGCCCGCGCCTCGGCGATGACCGGCGTCCCCTTCTGCGCCTCGACCCTCGCCAACGATCCGCTGGAGGACGTGAAGGCCGCCTGCGGAGACACACCCGCCTGGTTCCAGCTCTACACGCCGAGGAATCGCGATCTGGCGGAAAGCCTCATCCGCCGCGCCGAGGAGGCTGGCTACAAGGCGCTGGTGGTGACGCTCGACACCTGGGTGACCGGCTGGCGTCCGCGCGATCTCAACGCCTCGAACTTCCCGCAGCTGAGGGGCAAGGTGCTGCAAAACTACTTCACCGATCCCGTCTTCCGCTCGCTGCTGGCGCGCCCGCCCGAGGAGGACCTTGGGGCTGCGATCTTCACCTGGGCGGCGACCTTCGGGCAGGTGCTGACCTGGGACGACATGGCGTGGTTCAGGTCGGTGACGAAGCTGCCGATCGTCTTGAAGGGCATCTGCCATCCCGACGACGCGCGCCGAGCAGTCGATCACGGGGCGGACGCGGTCTATTGCTCGAACCACGGCGGGCGGCAGGCCAATGGCGGGATCGCCACCATCGACCTCCTCGCCGACGTGGTCGCGGCGGCGGGCGACACGCCGGTGCTGTTCGACAGCGGGGTGCGCTCGGGCACCGACGCGGTCAAGGCCCTGGCGCTCGGCGCGCGCGCGGTGGGGGTGGGGCGGCCCTACACCTACGGGCTCGCGCTCGGCGGGGCGGAGGGGGCGGCCTTCGTGCTGCGCTCGATCCTTGCCGAGGCGGACCTGCTGATGGCCGTTAACGGTTATCCGACCCTCGCCGCGGTGCGAAACGCGGGGGCGCAGCGGACCGATCGGTAGTCTTGCTTAGGGCAAGCACGTTAACCGTCTTTGTCATGTGTTTTCCACAGAAATGCTGTTAGTCTCCTTGAGATAACACTCCGAATCGGGGACGCGTTCGATGGCAAGACCGACCATCTGGTCCAGTGGGCCAGATCCCATGCGCCGCACCGTGTGCATCCAGGACGAACATACGCGCCGCGCGCGCTACGGGCGCATCCAGCCCATGCAGCCGCGCAAGTCGATCCTCGCGCGAATCGCCGGGCTCATCGCCTGATCGGCACGCCCTGCGGACCGGCCCCTGCGGCTCAGCCGCCGGCCTTTGCCAGCATCACCAGCTTGGTGTCGGTGAAGGCGAGGTAGCCCTCCTCGCCGCCTTCGGAGCCGTAGCCGCTGTCACCGATCCCGCCGAAGGGCGTCTCGGGCGAGGACACGATCAGCTGGTTGATTCCCACCATCCCGGCGCGCAGCGCGCGGCCGAGGTAGTGCGCCTCGTCGAGATTGCCCGAAAAGGCATAGGCGGCGAGCCCATAGCGCAGCGAATTGGCGATGCCGACCGCCTCCTCGATCGTGTCGAAGGGGACGATCCCGGCGATGGGGCCGAAGGGCTCCTCGAGCATGAAGCGGCTGTCCGGGGCCGGATTGGCGATGACGGTGGGCTGGAAGAAGAAGCCGCTGCCCGGAAGCGCCGCGCCGCCGGTGACGATCTCCCCGCGATTGCCGCCGGCATCGGCCACCACCTGCTCCATCGCGGCGATCCGGCGGCCATGAGCGAGCGGGCCCATCTCGACGCTTTCGTCCGCGCCCGGGTCGCCGACCTTGATCTTGCCGGCGCGGGCGGCGAAGTCGGCGACGAAGGCGTCGTAGATCTCGCGCGCCACGAGGAAGCGTGTCGGGGAGACGCAGACCTGCCCGGCGTTGCGGAACTTGGTCGCCGCGCACATCGCCACCGCGCGCTCGACATCGGCGTGCTTGCTGACGATCACCGGCGCGTGCCCGCCGAGCTCGGGGGTGAAACGCTTCATGTGGGTCGCGGCGAGGGCGCCCAACTGCTTGCCGACCGCGGTCGATCCGGTGAAGCTGACCTTGCGGGTCACCGGCGAGGCGATGAGGTGTTCGGAGATCACCCCGGGGTCGCCGTGGACGAGGCCCAGGACGCCCTCGGGCACGCCCGCATCGATGAAGCATTCGACCAGCATCTGCGCCGAGACCGGAGTGTTCTCGGCGGGCTTGAGGATCGCGGTGCAGCCCGCGGCGAGCGCGCCGGCGATCTTCTTGGCCGGAAGGTTGATCGGGAAGTTCCAGGGGGTGAGCAGGACCGCCGGGCCGACGGGCTCGTGGGTGACGATCTGCGCGATCAGCTGGTTGCCGCGGGTCGGGATCAGCCGTCCGCCGCGGCGCTTGGCCTCTTCGCCGAGGAAGTCGATGACGTCGGCCGAGCCGGTGATCTCACCCACCGCCTGGGCGCGGGGCTTGCCCATCTCGGCGGTGACGACTGCGGCGATGGCCGGGGCGCGGGTGCGCAGCAGGTCGGCGGCGCGGCGCAGGATGGCATGGCGGTCGGCCCCGGAGGTGGCGCTCCAGGCGGGGAAGGCATCGCCCGCGGCCTTGAGCGCGGCGTCGAGCTGGGCGGGCCCGGCCTTGGGGCAATGGCCGATCACGCCGCCGGTGGCCGGGTTCACCACCTCCATCGTCCCGGCGTCCCCCGCCTCGATCCACTGACCGGCGATGAACATCTTGGGGGTGGGGTAGGCTGTCATCGGCGGGTCTCCGGTTGGGTCTGTGCGGCGGCATTCCACGCGGAACATCGCGCCGGCGGGCGTCTAGGTAGGGTCTGGCGCGGCTCTGGCAAGAGCCGGCGGCGGTCTATGCCGCCGCGACGGTCTGTTCGATGGCGCCGAAGATCGAGTGGTTGTGCGCATCGCGCATTTCGATCCTGACGGTGTCACCCGCCTGCATGAAGGGGGTGCTGGGTTTCCCGTCGCGGATCGTCTCGATCAT